>Ga0255779_1000046_pt1 | contig 128413 bp, 105 predicted proteins | sample 011ome_21_FD_179977 | JGI IMG/M metagenome (GOLD analysis project Ga0255779, IMG submission 179977) | Coastal salt marsh microbial communities from the Groves Creek Marsh, Skidaway Island, Georgia - 011508AT metaG (version 2) | ecosystem: Environmental > Aquatic > Marine > Intertidal zone >... | reverse complement strand
TCTGGGCTAATCCGAAATCAAGTGTCAACGTGTCTGTTAGCTCGAAGCTCCCGTCAAACTGGACTTGTTCGATACCCATATCTGCCCAGTTATTATTAAAGACAGAACCTGAAATTTGCAGATCATCCGGTGAAATAGGCTCCGCCATCCCTAGTGTGAGGATAGGTAGCTCATTAGTGTAGTTAACCGACGTCAACTCACGACCAAAGATCGACATTGAGACCTGACCCGAGCTGCCGTAAACGCTGTTAGGATCGCGCGTTGCGTCGGAATCATGGTAGTCAAGCTCGAGACTGAGTCGGTCTGTTGGGTCCCACTTGAGATTAAGCCCCATTGACTTACGCTCGTTGATGGACGCGTCCGAGAATGCACCCATGGTGAAGTCTGGCTGGTTATCGGTTTCAGTGTAGACCAGAGGGCTAACAACGCCGTTTTCGTTGATCCAATTACCGGATTGGCCTGTTGGGCTGAACCACACGGCCATGCTGTTCGCTGTGTGTCTGAGATCTAGCTCAGCGTAAGTGTAATCCAGTGTCGCAGTCAGCGTCTCGACAGGGCTCCACTGAAGCGTAACTTGTGCGTTTGTACGTTCGCGGTCCCACTCATCCAGCGAGTATGTCTGCTGTTGAGGCAAACCTACTATGTCGCCAGGAGCTGGACCGTTGATTTGCTGGCCGTTATCAGGCACGCCAACACCATCGCGTTCAAGCCAGTTACCGTTTGAGGCGGACGCTTGGCCTGACTGGCGCTCCTGGAAGCTACCGGTGATAGCAATGCCCACGGTATCGTCCATGAACGTGTTAGACAACAGGAATGCCACTTCCGGCGTCCACTCGTCACCGTTAAATGAACTCTGATCTTTTACGCCACGAGCAGCAATCGATGCTGAGGGGCCTGGATTATCCAATGGCTTGGCTGTTAAAACGTTGATTGTTGCACCGATACCACCGGTAGGGACGCTGGCCTGCGCTGTCTTGTACACCTCAACGCCAGAAACGCTCTCTGAAGCGATGTCGCCGAAGTCGAACGACCGGCCAAAGCCACTGTGTGTTGGCATCTGGCGTCCATTCAAGGTCACCAAGTTAAAATCTGCACCAAACCCTCGGACGGTCACACGGGCACCTTCGCCGCGATCTCGATCGATTGCCACGCCTGTTATCCGCTGCAGCGCTTCCGCGAGGTTAGTGTCAGGGAAGTCGCCGATATCTTCAGCGGTGATCGCATCGACAACACCCGTTGCGTCACGTTTTGTATCCATTGCGCGCTTAAGGCTCGAGCGGATACCTGTGACGACAACCTCTTCCATCATCTGATCATTGGCGCTCTCACTGTCCTGTGCTGATACAGGAGATGCGACCATGGCTCCAAGAGCGACGGAAACGGCTAGCGATACGCGTTTTTTAGCAAACAAGTGACGATCCATGTTTGGAGTAACCCCGACTAGTTTATTGGTTTGAATTTTTTCCAGACACTAACATCCCATGAGCGATGTCCGTAAGACAGGGAGCTTGAGACAAGTCGGGACATCGGTGCGGTAAATGGGAAGCTCTAGCTCGACCTGAAAAATCGCAGCCTTGTTCAAGCCCTCCTGTGGGGTGCTACTTACAATTGGGCGTAGTGTCCATAAGGTGCGCTGGGTAAGGATTACTGCATCCGCTTGACCTTTTCTAACGACCTTATCGTCGCAAAACCCGTGCGCGATGGCTAGATCAGCGAGTATTTTGGCCGAGCTTGCACGTCAGTTCGCCGCGGTAGAGGTTTCAGTTGCCTGCGATTGCCACTGTTTTGGAATGACGCTCCTTGTAAAGATGGCATTTTTGCGGGGGGCGAGTCTGATTGGGTCGGAATAAAGTGAGCATGTTGGACGCATCGCTGCCAAAAGTGCCTGAGAGACACGTACCGCCCCACAGCTGCGCGCAATAGCCTCAGCTGCGCGCATCAAAGCGCCTAGAACGCGGAACCGAACGAGCAGACGAGGGCGCGTCGGACGAGAGCGCAGCAGAGCGAGAGGAGCGGTGAAGACTCTGCAGGTCTTGGAGCTTTAGATTGTTAACTGCCGCAACTTGGTAGTTTCGAGATGAGGCCCCGTCTGCACGTCCTCAACGGTTGGGGAAATCTGAACGAGAAAATGCGTCCAAAGAAACGCAGTTAGAGAAGGGGACTTAAAGATATGCGAACACACCCAAAATTAGTGGGGTTGCTGCTCTCTAGTGTGTTTATGGCCGGTTGCCAAGAACCGAAATCAGACGCGGGGGTGGATCTAAGCTGCGCCTCGGTCACTACCGGCGCGGATTCGATTCAGGCCTGTGCAGTATCCATCGTGGAGCAAATGTCCATTGAGCAGAAAGTCGCTCAAATGATTCAAGGCGAGATTCGTGGGCTAACCGCAGAAGATGTCCGAGAATATGGGTTAGGAAGCGTTCTGAATGGTGGTGGAGCGTTTCCCAAAGGTGACAAGTACGCCACGCCTCAGGATTGGGTGGATCTTGCCGACGCCTACTACAGCGCTTCGATTGACACCTCTGAGGGTAGTGCTGGAATACCTATCGTTTGGGGAACCGATGCAGTTCACGGACACAACAATGTCATGGGCGCTACGTTATTTCCACACAATATCGGTCTCGGTGCGACCCGAGATCCAGAGCTGGTTGCCAGAATCATTGGAGCGACGGCGAGGGAAGTAAAGGCAACCGGGATTGATTGGATTTTTGCTCCCACTGTTGCAGTTGCGAGGGATGCGCGCTGGGGACGCACCTACGAGTCCTTCAGCTCCGACCCAGATATTGCGGCCAGTTTCGTTGCGCCCATTGTAGAGGCGATGCAAGAAGAAGGCGTAGCCTCTACCGCTAAACACTTCATCGGTGATGGCGGTACTTTGCGGGGTGACGATCGGGGCGATACCAGCATGCCGCTGGATGACTTGATTGCCATTCATGGGCAGGGTTATGTAGAAGCCATCGACAAAGACGTTATGAGCGTTATGTCCTCATTTAACAGCTGGTACGGCGATAAAATTCACGGCAGTAAGGCAATTTTGACTGACCTTCTGCGAGGCAGGATGGGTTTTGAAGGCATGGTCGTCAGTGACTGGAACGGTGTTGGCGAAGTGCTCGGCTGTACGAACGATAACTGTGCGCAGGCAATCAATGCCGGAGTTGATATGGTAATGGCTCCAGGGAACTGGAAGCCCCTCTACTACAATATGCTTGACCAAGTGGCGGCCGGGGAGATTTCACTCGCTCGGATCAACGAGGCAGTCGAGCGTATTTTGGTCATGAAAATGCGGGCCGGGCTTTTCACTCGCGGGCTTCCCTCTGACTTTGCAGATGACTTCTCTGATCAAATTGGCCATGCGGATCATCGCGAGATTGCACGCGAGGCAGTTAGAAAGTCACAGGTATTATTAAAAAATGAAGGCGGTGTTTTACCAGCGTCACCGGACAGAAAATTCATCATTGCGGGCCCCGGTGCCGATAATATTGGACAGCAAAGTGGTGGCTGGACTGTAAGTTGGCAGGGGACGGGCAATACTAATCAAGACTTTCCGGGTGGCACGTCGATCGCGGCAGGACTGACTGCACAGATTGAAGCTGCCGGTGGATCGGTGACGTCAGACACGGACGCGGATGCTGATATTGCAATCGTCGTCTTCGGAGAGTCTCCCTATGCGGAAATGCAGGGAGATGTCTACACAGTTGCCTGGTACGACCAAAGGGGTGAACGGGCACTCATTAAGTCGCTGAAGGCGCGTGGCATCCCTGTCGTGGCGGTATTCCTGACAGGTCGTCCAATGTGGGTAAATGACATCTTAAACGAGAGTGATGCCTTCGTTGTTTCGTGGCTCCCGGGCAGTGAAGGACAGGGCGTTGCCGACGTCTTACTCGCAGACGCACAGGGCGATGTGCAATATGATTTTGTGGGCAAGCTCCCCATGCCGTGGCCAGCACTAGACGTCAATGCTGTCGATCGCGATCTTCCTGTCGACGCGTTTATTTTTCCGATCGGTTACGGGTTATCTGTGACTGAGGAGTCAGCATGGTCCGTCTTACCCGAACAATTAATCGGTGCCGATAACAGCTTGGATCAAGAAATTTTCAAGGGCGGCCCGAGAGGAAACTGGGAGCTCTTTACGGGTGACCCCAGCGATTGGGCGGTAGAAGTGATAGGTAGTGAGACCCAGTCATCGACCGGCAGTGTTGTCATTAAGTCAATCGATCGCGTGGTGCAGGAGGATGCGCGGCGTCTGACCTTCAGCGGAAAGAGTGGCGCAGAGGGTGGCGCAGAGGGTGGCGCAGAGATTGGCGCAGAGATTGGCGCAAATGAATACGTGTCGATTGTCTACATGCAGTCTGAATACCCAACTGATCTCACGGCACTCGATGAGGCCGGGGGAGCGCTCGTTATCGATTTCAGGGTGGTACAGGCGCCAACGGATCAGGTGAACTTGCGCATGGATTGTAAATACCCGTGTTCTGGGTCAGTCAAATTCACTCAGGTGTTGCTGGATGCGTCTTTGGGTGAATGGACCCGCAAGTCAATTCCGACCGAATGTTTTGCCAACGAGGGCTTGCAACTGGCTCAGGTCAATACAGCTTTCGTGCTTGCAACGGAGGGCGATTTAACGATTGATATCTCGGAGATCAAACTAACCACGATGCCAGAGATTCGCTCAGTGGTATCGTGTGCTGACTTGGTTAACGACACAGCGCTTTTGAACTAATAGGGATAAAACAATAAAAAGGAAAACGGTATGACAACCATTGATCTGGTGATTGTGGCGGTGTACGCCATAGGTCTTTTTGGCTTGGCACAGTGGGTTTCTCGCGACTCAGGCCAAGCCAAAACCACCGAGGATTACTTTCTAGCAGGACGAACACTGCCCTGGTGGGCCATTGGTGCATCGCTAATCGCGGCTAATATCTCAGCTGAGCAGATCATCGGGCAGTCAGGGCAAGGCTTTGTTGTGGGTTTGGCGATCGCTGCTTATGAGTGGCAGGCCGCCATCGTGCTGTTGGTGGTTGCTAAATATTTCTTGCCGATATTTTTGAAGCGTGAAATTTACACCATGCCGCAGTTTTTGCAGACCCGATATGGCACAGGTGTTAAGTCTCTGATGTCATTCTATTGGATCGTGCTCTACACCGCTGTCAATCTGACTGCTGTCTTGTGGTTGGGTGGCCTCGCGATCGAGAGTTTAACCGGCGTTAGTGTGATGTCAGCCATGCTGGGACTAGCTGCTTTCGCCGTATTGTACTCCTTATACGGCGGTCTTAAGGCCGTTGCGTTGACCGACATTATTCAGGTTGTGATTCTCATTATGGGCGGCTTTGCCATTACGTGGCTTGCACTGGATGCTGTCGGGGGAGGGAAAGGCGCGCTATCAGGCTTGGCTAGACTCGGTGAGGAGGTTCCAGGTCATTTCACTATGATTCTCGATGAGTCGCACCCTAATTATGGTGACCTACCCGGCATCTGGACGCTCTTGGGCGGCCTATGGGTGCTCCACTTCTCTTATTGGGGGTTCAATCAGTACATCATTCAACGCGCCTTAGGTGCGGAGAGTCTCGCGGAGGCACAGAAGGGCCTCGCGTTTGCTGCATTTTTAAAACTGTTAATTCCCGTCATCGTTGTGGTGCCCGGCATTGCCGCACTCGTTTTGGCGCAGGACGGCCTATTGGCGGCCGAGGTGCTCAATGATAAGTCAGACCGTACCTATGGCGAATTGATGAAACTCGCGCCGGCGGGCTTGCGAGGTCTTGTATTTGCGGCTCTTATCGCAGCGATCGTGTCCTCGCTCGCGTCGATGATGAACTCTATTGCCACCATCTTCACGATGGATATATACCGTCAATACGAAGGTGGTGAACGCGATGAATCGCACTATGTCATGGTTGGTCGGATTGTCGCATTTATTGCCATGCTGATCGCCCTTGTTCTCGCTCGGCCGTTTTTGGGGGGGATGGAAAGTGCTTTCCAAACTATCCAGGAATACACGGGCTTCATAGCCCCGGGAGTTGTGACGATTTTCCTGCTAGGCTTTTTCTATCAGCGAGCCAATGAGGCCAGCGCCTACGCTGTTCTGATTGGGTCGGTTATCGCAAGTCTGGCCCTGAAAGTGATGATGCCTGATATGCCTTTTGTACTGCGCATTTGGCTGGTTTTTCTCGCCAACATAGGCTTGGGTGTTTTAGTTGCTCAGCTGACGCGAGCACCTGAAGCAGGCCAGCCTGTACTGCTTCAGGATATCGGGTTTGGCACATCGCAGGGCTTTAACGTAGCCGCTATTTCGGTAACGCTGATCCTAGTGCTGATCTACGCAGCGTTTTGGTAGAAGAAGATTTGCTCAGGGGTGGATGGTCATGCTCTGTCGCAACGCATGCTTTCCTGAGTGGTCGGGTGCTACATCCGCTATCGCGGCGCGCGATAACCAAACAAAAAAGGCCCATAAAGGGCCTTTTTTTTTAAGTTCCATTTGAGTTCACTATTTAATTCAGAGCACTATCGAATCTCTGAGTACTAGGTATCTCAGTCCACTACTTGAGGTTTTTCTTGGTAAGTGCGCGATACATCTTGTCTTTGAATCCCACGTAGGGAGGCCCCATAAACTTGTTTATCGTGAAGTTGGCCTGGTGGAAGACGGGGCGCATTTTCGAGCAAGACATGAAGCCTTCTTTACCGTGGTAATGGCCCATGCCACTGCCGCCGACGCCACCAAAGGGTAGGTCGTGCTGCGATACATGAAGCAGTGCATCGTTAATGCTCACACCGCCTGACATGATATGCGTAATGTAGTGATCGGCGAGCTTCTTGTTCTTAGTGAACGGGTACATCGCCAGTGGACGGTCTCCAGCGTTGACGTGCGCAATGACATCGTCTTCAGATTCATACGTCACAATCATCAGGAGCGGACCGAAGGTCTCTCGATTTCGAATGATCATCTCGGGGGAGGTATCTACTACGAACTGCACGGGAACTTTACGTGTTTCTGGATTCGGTTCCTCACCGGTGGGATTGATTATCTTTGCTCCATAAGCGCGCGCATCGTCAAGCGTGGCCATCATGCGATCATAGGCCCTCTTATCAATCATCGATGTGTAATCGTCAGAATTGATTGTGGGCACATTCGCCTTAAGCCAGTTGCTGCAGTGTTCGATGAACTCATCGGTCTGCGACTTGTGGACCATGACATAATCGACGTTGACGCAAATCTGACCGGCGTTGAATTGCTTGGCGAACATGATGCGTTCCGCCGCTTTCGCGAGGTCGTATTTTGGATCGATTATTGCTGGTGATTTGCCGCCGAGCTCGAGAATCACAGGTGTCAGGTTTTCGGCCGCAGAGGCCATTACTTTCTTACCTGTTGCTCCTGATCCAGTAAAGATGATGAGGTCAAATGCTAGTTTGGAAAACTCGATACCAACACCACCTGTCTCCTCCAGAAAGACTAACTTGTCCTCGGGCAAGTACTTGGGAGAGAGCTCACGTAGCAGTCGTGTCAGCGACCGGCTGTTCTCTGACATCTTCACCATCACGCGATTGCCGGCCGCAAAGGCCGTCGCGATCTGAGACACCGACAAGAACACGGGGAAATTCCAAGGGATAATCAGACCGACAACGCCCAAGGGTTGTGGAATAACGGTATTACTCGCAAATGGAAACATCGTAGAGTCGATATGCCGCTTTTCAGGCTTCATCCACTTCTTTAGGTTCTTGAGGATGTCATCGATACCGCCCCCAGTGCCGATAAATTCGGCGAACATCGTCTCGTGCTCAGAGCGGTGACCATAGTCCTCGGAGATGGCTTTCGAGATCGACTCGGTATTTTCGCCAATCAGCTTTTTGAGTTGCTTTAGGTCGTGCTTGCGCTCTTCCAGGCTGGGGCTAGGTGCTTTGTGATATGCCTGACGCATCTCATCGAGCTTCATCTGCATTGAACCGCGGATAGCTTCAGCTTGTTCTACCGACGCGGCGATGGTTGGATTGATATCAGCGATCGAGTTCATGGTGGCCTCGTTATTGTTAATTGAATTGGGAAAGTACCGTTGTGATCGCGGCTTTGCAAATGCCAAACACCTCTCTAGGCAACTCGGTATCTAGTTTGGTCTTGCTAACGTGACAACAAACCTATTTGAGCTTGGCGTAAGTCCGCTCATTGCCGGCACTTTGACCGGTCGCTATCATCAGGCAACGAGGCTATGTCACAGCCAGTGAGCCTAGCTTCTTTGGCAAGTAAAACGTTCGACGCACAAGACGACAAACATAACCGCACACAAGAAAGGGAAAACAATGTCAGATCGCGTATTGATGAGCACAACGGATGGCGTCTGCCATGTGAGATTGAATCGGGGCGATAAAATGAATGCACTCGATCCAGCGATGTTTGAGGGTATTACTTCGGCACTTGAAACGCTTGCTGCCGATGCTGAGATCAGAGCTGTCGTCCTGAGTGGCGAAGGTAATGCGTTTTGTGCAGGTCTCGACCTGGGTAGTTTCGGACTAAATGATGATGCGCCGTCTGATCTCGTGCCACGGACTCATGGCAAGGCAAATTGGGTACAACATCTTGGTTGGGGTTGGAGGCAGCTTTCCGTGCCTGTGATCTCCGCTGTTCACGGTGTGTGTTTTGGGGGTGGCCTCCAGTTAATGGCGGGTTCTGACATTAAGATTATTCATCCACAGACGCGTTGTGCGGTTATGGAAATGCGCTGGGGCTTGGTGCCCGATATGTCGGGCTATCCGTTGTGGCGGGGAAATGTGCGTGATGACATTCTGCGCCGTCTCATTTATACCAACGAGATCTTTTCGGGTGAGGACGCACAGAGCTTCGGCTTCGCGACAGAGCTTAACGATGATCCACTGGCAAGAGCGATGGAACTTGCCCACATCATCGCCAGCAAGAACCCAGACGCAATCCGCGGTGCGAAACGTATTTCAAATATGATGGGAGAGGCCACGGATGCCGATTTGTTGATGGCCGAGTCGGTAGAGCAAACAGAGATCATATACAAGCCCAACCAACTCGAGGCGGTGGCGGCGTTTTTCGAAAAGCGTGAAGCGAAGTTCGGTTAATTTTGGCCTGAGTGTGGTCTTGGGAGGGCTTACCATTTCTTGCCCAATAAGGCGCAGGAGATAAGTACTCTTACACCGCTTTAATGATGGGCTAAAGCGAGTCGCCCAATAAACGAGAGGCCAGCGCATTAGTTGCTAGCTTAACGCTGCTCGAAAAAACAGTAGATAGCGCAATATCACGATCAAAAAGCGCCTTACGGCACTTTGGATTAGTTCCTAACGCCCTGGGCGCTAGTTATTCGAGCCCGCGCTTACAGAATTAGGTTCTAGGCGAGTGCTGCTTCTAACTTCACCTGGTCCGCAACGAACCGGCGAATACCGTCAGCGAGCTTCTCAGTGGCCATCGCACTTTCGTTGTGCTCAAACCGAAACTCACTCTCAGAGATGGGTTGACTGACCCCTGTGACAGACTGCGTTTTTGAGAGCGCTTCAGGAAGATCTCCTGTGCTCGCGCCCAACTCGTCGAGCAAATCAGGTGAAATGGTTAACCTGTCACAACCAGCCAGCGCTTCAATCTGACCTGTGTTTCTGAAGCTGGCACCCATCACCACTGTCTCGAAGCCATGCGTTTTGTAGTGATTGAAAATCTTGGTAACCGATTGAACACCCGGATCCTGCGAGGGTGAGTCAATCACGATATCCGTATTTGCCTTGTACCAATCGGTGATTCGTCCAACGAAGGGCGAGATGAGGAATACACCGGCGTCGGCACAGGCTCGTGCTTGCTCAAAGCCGAAGAGGAGGGTGAGGTTGCAGTGAATACCCCGCTTTTCCAGCTCGGCCGCAGCTTGGATGCCCTCCCAGGTCGAAGCAATTTTGATAAGCACTCTATCTGGTGCTACCCCAGCTCTGTCATAAAGTTCGATCAGTCTCTCCGCCTTCGCAATAGTGGCTTGCGTATCAAAAGATAGCCTCGCGTCCACTTCGGTACTTATAACCCCGGGCACGAGGGCAACGATTTGCGAGCCGACGCGAACCGCAAATTCATCGGCTGCGTTAGGGTTTCCTTTGAGTGCACTCACGTCGGCTTCGAAGCGCGTGAGCCCGGCGGCTTTTAGTAGCAGTGAGGGGTTGGTTGTAGCATCAACGGGCTTTAGCTTTGCGATCGCGTCTATGTCACCTGTGTCTGCGACTACCGTGCTCATGGCAGCCAGCTGCTCCAGCTTTGTCATTTATCCCCCTGCGGATTTTGGTGAAACTTGCTGGGCGGAGTCTACCTCATCGTGGCATCGATCCTGTAGTATCGAATACTAATTTTGATCGAGAGAGTGTGTTATGCCTGCTGTCCATCGCCACCAGTTTGCGGGAGAAGGCCGATTTAACCCCGAGACGCTAGCGCAGTTCGATGAGGCTATTTCTTACGCTATTGCTGATGAAGAATGCCAAGCGCTTATTTTATTGGGGGAGGGCAAGAACTTCAGCCAAGGACTCGACCTGGATTATTTGATGGCGAGTGGAGACAAGGAATTTACTGAGCTCTGTATGCGGGTCCTCGCTCGGTTACTCGATGCGCCATTTCCTGTCGTTTCGTTAGTGACAGGGCACGCCTTCGGCTTGGGTGCCATGATTGTTTTAGCCTCGGACTACAGTGTTATGAGAGCCGACAGAGGCTATTTCTGTTTGCCTGAAGTAGATCTCAACATGACGCTAACCGTTCGCATGAATGAGTTGGTATGTAGCAAATTAAGTCCCAAAGCGATTAGAGCGGCTCTTCTGACTGGGGAACGTTTGACGGCTGATCGCGCCTTGGCACTCGAGGTCATCGATGCGACCGGCGCATTGGATCAGCTCGAACAGATCGGACTAGAGGTCGCCGGCCCCATGATGGGGAAGAATCGGCGTTCGTTGGCCGGCCTTAAGCGCGGGTTTAATCAGCCGATTATCGAGCTTATTGAGTCTGACGAGCCTGACGGACCAATAACTGCGCCGGGTGTCTCTTAATCAGTAGTGTCGTAGAAGCAAGGGAGAGAGGGCTTCAAGCCACCGAACTCTTGCGGTTCTGAGCTTATGGCCGCACAGCTTATCGCTCTTTATTTAGCCCTTAGCTAATGCTTCGAGCAGCATTTCGCTGTCAGCCCACCCAAGACAAGCGTCGGTAATGCTCTTTCCGTAGGTCAGTGTGTCGGGTGATCCAATCGGTTGACTCCCGCCTACTAAATGACTCTCAATCATCACGCCTCTGATTGCTGATGCACGATCGCGTCGTTGGTCAACAATACTCTGGCACACACCGATTTGCTTTGCGTGATCCTTCTGGCTGTTGGCATGACTACAATCCACCATTAAGCCTGAGGTCAGTCCTGCGTTTTCCAGCAAGAGCTCTGCCTCGCGCACGCTTGCTGCGTCATAGTTGGGCTTGAGACCACCGCGTAGAATTAAGTGGCAATCGGGATTGCCCGCTGTTTTGACAATCGCCGCAGCGCCTGTTTTGGTTACAGATAAAAAATGGTGACTCGCGGCAGCGGCGTTAATGGCGTCAACCGCGATTTGCACATTGCCCTCGGTTCCGTTCTTAAAGCCGACGGGACACGAGAGACCAGATGCAAGCTGACGATGAACCTGGCTTTCTGTTGTTCGCGCGCCAATCGCCCCCCAGGACATCAAGTCGGCAACATATTGCGGTGTAATGGCATCCAAAAACTCACCCGCGGTTGGTAGCCCCATGTTGTTGATAGAGAGCAAAAGCTCTCTTGCCAGTGCCAATCCTTCATTGATTTTGAAACTTCCATCCAAAAACGGATCGTTGATATAGCCCTTCCAGCCCAGACTGGTTCGCGGCTTTTCAAAATAGGTACGCATGACCACTTCGAGCTTGTCAGCGTATTTAGTCCGCACATACATGAGCCTTTTAGCGTACTCCAGCGCCGCATCGGCGTCGTGAATTGAGCATGGCCCAATGACCACCAGCAAACGCGGGTCCTCGCCGCGCATTATTTTGGCTATACGACTGCGAGTCGCTTCTATGAGTGCAGCCGTTGTTTCAGGGACAGGGTGGCGGGCGATGATCTCATTGGGAGAAATGAGGTCGTTAATGCCATCGATTCGCACATCGTCGATATTAGACGCGTCTTGGGTGGACACAAATACTCCTAGTAGCTTAGCAGGGGCGGTAACTGCACATTGCGCGCATAGTATAGGCTGTGACTTGCTTTATTGCTCTGCGCTATTATTGTTTTTTTACCCTGAAAAATACGAGTTCGGTGCTATTGCTTTTCACGCTTGAGAATTCAGGTCTGCCCTAATTCGATTCCTAATTCGATTCCTAAGTCGATTCTTAAGTCGATAAGGGTTAGTGCGACAGGCGCCAGCAGCAACACGTCTGCCTACCCACGGCCTTAGTTACAAACCGCTGTTACGCGATGTTCAGCGATAAGCCACTCCAGGTTCGTCAGCATCTTGCTTGCTCGAGGTTAGTGGTTCGCACTGAGAGTGATTTCATGCCGTCTCTTGGAATATCTCACGCCCAATGAGCATACGCCGCACTTCCGATGTGCCCGCGCCGATCTCGTAGAGTTTTGCATCCCTTAAGAATCGACCCGTTGGGTAATCCATAGTGTAGCCATTGCCCCCTAGTATCTGTATCGCATCGAGCGCGGCCTTCGTCGCGGCTTCGGCCGTGTAGAGGATGACCGCTGCCGCATCCTTCCGGCTGTCCTCACCACGGTCAAGTGCACGACCTACTTCGTAGAGATAGGCACGGCAGGCTGCGGTGGAGGCATACATATCAGCCAGTTTCCCTTGAATCAGTTGGAACTCTCCTATGGGTTGATCGAATTGCTTTCGCTCATGGATATAGGGGACAACCGTATCGAGACAAGCCTGCATGATCCCAACAGGACCGCCTGAAAGAACCGCCCGCTCGTAATCGAGTCCAGACATGAGTACCGCAACACCGGCATTGATTTCCCCAAGAACATTCTCGGCCGGTACCGGACAATCTTCAAAAATCAGCTCCGCGGTATTGGAGCCACGCATACCCAACTTGTCGAGTTTTTTGCCCTGTGAGAAGCCCGGATAGCCTCGCTCAACGATGAAGGCTGTGATGCCTCGAGAGCCCGCATCAGGCTCGGTTTTCGCGTAGATAATATAAGTGTCGGCATCTGGACCGTTTGTAATCCACATTTTATTACCGTTTAGGATGAAGTGATCACCCTGACGTTGAGCTCGGAGCTTCATGCTGACGACATCGGAGCCAGCATTGGGCTCGCTCATGGCGAGTGCACCGATCTTTGCACCAGAGCAGAGGTCGGGCAAATATTTTTCTTTTTGGCTTTCCGTCCCGTTGCGCTGTAGCTGATTAAGACAAAGGTTCGAGTGCGCTCCGTAGGAGAGTCCCACTGACGCGGAAGCGCGACTGATTTCCTCAAGCACTATAATGTGTGCAAGATAACCGAGTCCTGAGCCACCAAAGCGCTCATCAACGGTGATCCCCAGAAGACCAAGTTCTCCCATTTTTTTCCATAGGTGGTGGGGAAAGTCATTGGAGGCATCTATCTCATCCGCGATCGGCATGAGTTCGTTCTCAACAAACTGCCGGGTGGTATCTCGTAGCATGTTGAGCTCTTCATTCAATCCGTGGTTAAGACTTTTCAGGGGATTCGTCATAGTTATCAATACCTAATATGAGCGGGAAATCATGCGATCTGTATGCGGACGATAGCTTAGGCCGTGATTTATTACTGTCAACAAACGCGACGCGTTGTATCTGTTGTCACAATACCGGCGATAGGTCTTGGGTGTTTTTAGCGCGTATGGTTACGCGTGGCACGAGATTTATCCACGTGCTGGTCAGCAGGGAACTTAACGATTTGTCCGATAATTCAATGCCGACGCTTTTTCTGGGGCTCCCGTACGAGCGCTCCAGCGCAGTTACTCGCGATAATTTTAGAGGCTGGCCGCTGAATCTAGGTTTTCACAACAAGATTAATGAAAGGGACTAAATAAGAGTCTTTCTATGCGTTGACAACAGAGATTTTCACTTATAACGTCGAGTGATGGCTAAGTGGCCTGACCAATTCTAATTGCCTCAATAATTATAAGGAGAGGTTATGAACAGAAGAATTAAGCAATCTTCCCAAAATCACGCGTTCGGCCAGAAATTGCTGCCGGTATTACTCATCTCAATTTTGGCACCCACTACTTTGGCGCAAAACCTTGCCCTCGAGGAGGTTGTGGTGACTGCGACGAAGCGCGCTGAAAGCGTCCAGGATGTGCCCGTGGCGATCAGCGTAGTCGACGCCAGTACGATTGAGGCGCTTGGTATCGATGAATTTACCGATATCACCAAAATCTCTCCTTCATTGACAATCAATCGTGGTGATTGGGCAACCAACAGTAGCTTCAATCTCCGAGGGATCGGCACGAATGTATTCAGTACCAACATCGAGCCTAGTGTTGCGGTTATCGTTGACGACGTTCCTCTGGTAAGAAGCGAGCAGGCGTTCTCGGATTTATCTGAGATCGAAGCGATAGAGGTGCTGCGTGGCCCTCAGTCCACCCTGTTCGGTAAAAGCGCCTCCGCAGGTGTCATTAATATCCGGACAAAAGGCCCCTCTGAGGAATTTACAGGCGGTATTCGTCTGGGCGCCACCAGCGATGATGAGACTTCAATTTCGGTAAATGTCTCGGGACCTTTGGGAAGCTCTGGAGGATACCGTATTTCTGCGTTCGATCGTGACCGTTCGGATGGTCACATCAAGAACGTGGTGAATGGCGATGATGTGAATGGCCAGGAGTCTTCGGGTGTTCGAGGGCGGTTCGATTTTTCATTGTCGGACGACCTTTTAGCGACGCTTACCATCGAGCACAATGAATCAGAGTCTAACTGTTGCCACCGCCCATACCGAGACGTACCCGCGGGTGCTAACTTTTTAGGTTTGATTCCTGGAGTCGCTGCGCTGGGAGCGGTGTCACCCTCAGATGACAATGACGAGGTGGCTGTTGATGACGCCACCACGGACGAATCAGAGAGCGACATGGTATCACTTCGACTTGAAACAGAGTGGGGTGACCATCAATTCGTTTCAGTAACATCACACACCACGTGGGATTACGATGTGAGCACGGATGTTGATGGTACCGCCTTCGATTTGCTTGCCGCGTTCACCGGTGGTGCTCTGTCCGGTGGTCTCGTGCAAGGTGGTGGCTTCGAACTCGAATCTACAACACAAGAATTCAGACTCGTTTCGCCATCATCCGATAGTTTCGAGTATGTGGTTGGACTTTTTTATTCTGACATCAGCTATGACCGTGACTTTAACCGAGGCCCCCTGTTCGCGGCCGATTGGGTTGCAGACACCGGTGCTGACTCACTAGCCCTTTACGGCCAAGGTACGTGGAAGCTGTCCGAGAAGACCGAGGTTACAGCAGGGCTTAGGTTGAATCGTGAAGAAATCTCTCACGATTTCAGCAACGCGCTGACCGATTTGCGCTTCACTGGGAGCGATAGCGAATCCGCTGTTCCGGGCAAAATTAGCTTGCAGCACTTTGTCAGTGACGACTTGATGGTCTTCGCGTCAGTTTCGAGAGGCTATAAGGGCCAGGGTTACGATATTTCATCAAGCTTCCGAACCTTTACATCAGAAAACCCTGTTGGATCTGAAGACTCTGAGGCCTTTGAGCTTGGCTTTAAGGGAACTTTCCTCGACGGTCGTGTCCAGTTAAACCCAACGTTCTTCAGGGCGACTTATGATGATTTCCAAGCGCAGCAGGCGCGCGTTGTTGACGGCGTTATCGAGCTAGGTATCGCAAACGTGGGTGAGCTGGAAACCTATGGTCTGGAGGTGGATTTCCAAGCGCTAGTTAGCGAGAACCTTCGAGTTGTGGGTGGCTTTGCCTACACCAAAGCAACAATTGAGTCGTTCGAAGGAGCGGACTGCTGGACTGGTCAAAGTGCGGGGCAAGGCTGTATCAACGGTAGCCAGGATTTGAGCGGCAAGGCGCTCAACAACTCCCCTGACCGCAAAATGACGCTCAGTGCTGAATACAGTAAGGCACTTGAGGCTATGCCGTTCGATGCATTCGTTAATGTCTCATACCAGTACCAGTCTGACGTCAATTTCAGCCTCTTGGCAGACCCCGGTGCGGTTCAAGAGGCCTACAGCGTTGTTAATCTGAGTGCGGGTATTGTCGAGAGCGAGGACAGTCGTTATCGATTAACGGCCTTTGTCAACAACGTCTTTGACAAAGACTTCGTTTCGGGAATCGGTAACTCGGGTGGCTTATGGGGGGGAACGCCAGTCTACGTACATGTTGTTCCTCGTGATTCACAGCGCTACGGTGGTGTCCGTCTTTCCTACAATTTTTAATCGAAGACGGGGTGAGGTAGCTGACTATGCAACGGCGTAAAGTTTTGAAGTTCGGTGCGGCGGCTGTTGCCTCACTCAATTCCTATCCCGGGTGGGCGGTAACCGCCCACCCGGGTCGAAAGCTCGACTCCTTTGGGCTGCAGCTGTCGACCGTGACACCGCTAATGGTTAAAGACTTCGAGGGTACGATCGCCCGGGTTGCCGAGATTGGATACCGCGAGGTCGAGTTCTCGGCGATGGGCTTTTTAGGAAGGCCCGTCGAATATGTTCAGTCTTTGTTAGCAGACAATCAATTGTCCGCCCATGTTGGGCGTGTTGTGCCCAAACTCCCAGAGGGGTTTTTCGCGCTCCCCATGCAGGAAGCCATGAGCATTTACAGAGAGCGAGGGGGTATCGAATTCTTTATCGAAAACGTCAAGCACTCGCTCGATGTTGCCTTGGCGATGAATCAAAAATTTTTAAACCTCCCGGCCTTCATGCCCGATGCGTTTACTTCGCTGGACGGTGTTAAGCAGGTTGTCGATTTGCTCAACGAAGCCGGAGAGATGTGTGCAAAACAAGGCGTACTTTTTGGTTACCACAACCACAACTGGGAGTTTGCCGAGGTTGAGGGTGTTGTGCCGTTCGAGTACATGCTCGCGAACACGCCTGCCGATAAGGTTGGGTTTCAACTAGACGTCTACTGGGTAACGAAAGCAGGGAAGGATGCTACTGCTCTGTTACGCGATCACGCGGGCCGGTTTCCAAGCCTACATTTGAAAGATATCGATACCAAGGGTGACTTCACCAATGTGGGCTCGGGGCTAATCGACTTTCCCAGCGTTGTTAGCGCTGCAGTGAAGCAAAACACGTCTCACTTTTTTGTTGAGCGAGATAATCCACCAGCACCGGAAAGCGCTATTGTTGAGTCTTATAACTACCTTAGCAAAATGACGTACTGAGACCGTGCCTTACCTATTTTTTCTTGCGCTGGCGCTGATGCCAGTTGGTGCATCAGGGAATGATGCAGAGCCTTTTTACAAAACGATCGAAACGCCGCCCGCACCAGAGCTGACGCCGACGCAGGCTATGGAGGCCTTTGTTATTGCTCCTGGCTTTGAGGTGACCCTCGTGGCCGCTGAGCCACTGGTGGAAGATCCGGTTGCCATCACGTGGGATGAGTTTGGCTTGATGTATGTCGTTGAGATGCGAGGCTACATGCCAGACGCTTTTGGCAATGGCAAAGACGAACCCGTTGGCATGGTGGTTCAACTCGAAGACACGGATGGGGACGGTATTTACGACGAGCGCACCGTTCTCCAGGACGGTTTGGTACTTCCTAGAGCACTCGCTGTGGTTAACGACGGCTTGCTTATCGGCGCGCCGCCAAATCTATGGCTTTGTCCGAGAGATGATCGTGGTAATGGCCGAATTAGCTGTGAAGGCAAGAAACGCATCGATCGCTTTGGCAGCACACAGGCCAATGTCGAGCATGATGAAAACGGTATGCTTTTGGCTATCGATAATTGGTTTTACAACGCCAAGTCTGACCGCCGTATGCGGTACTCAGATGGGCAGGTTGTCTCCGAACCTACGCTTGCGAGAGGGCAGTGGGGTATTACTTCGAATAATGAAGGTACGCTCTACTACAATACCAATTCGAACCTACTACTCGGCGATTTGTACAACCCACAGCCTATTATTGAGGCAGGGAATCGAATTGCGGCTGGACTGAGTATTCCAGTAAGCAAGAATGATCAGCTGTATGCGGTCCGGGTCAACACAGGAGTTAACCGCGCTTATGTGCCCGGCGTGCTTCGAGAAGATGGACGATTGGACAAGCCCACCTCCGCGAGCGGGATGGCGTTTTATCGTGGAGATCAGTTTCCGGAGAGTTACAGCGGTGATGTCTTTGTTACGGAGCCTGCCGCTAACGCCATTGTTCATCTCAAACTCAATGAAACACCACTATCCGCCACTACCGAACACATTCTTTATCCTGATGAGACCTGGGGGCAGAGGGAGTTTATGGCCTCGACGGATGAACGCTTCCGTCCCGTAGACGTGAAAGTGGGGCCTGACGGTGCTCTTTACGTCATCGATATGTATCGAGGCATTATCCAGGACACTATGTTTATGAGTGACGAGTTGCGCGAGCAGATATTGGCCCGCAACTTGGATAAACCTGTCGGTATGGGGCGTATCTGGAAGATTACACATACGGATGGGAGCGATAATCGCACACGCGCCATAGATACTTCCCACGATGGGTTGATTGCGGGACTTTCAGATGCCAACGGCTGGCGTAGAGATACGGCTCAACGGTTGCTATTGGGGGTAAATGATCAGGAGCTTGCGTCAAAGCTTGAGACGCTGGTTACATCGGACGATGGAGTCGGCGCATTGCATGCACTCTGGACGTTGGAAGGGCGAGACGAACTCACGGGCAATACGGTGCAGACTGCCTTGCGGAGCGATCGTTCTGCGATGAAATTAGCAGCCATGCGGGCGGGTAGGGATTTATTAGAGGCCGAGGATTTGCTTCCCCTGTTGGCGTCTGAAAGCCCGGCCGTGAAACAACAGGCGGTCATGTACCTAGGAAGGTTTGCCGACTCTCCAGAAGTGCTGGGTCAGCTTATCAGTTATACCGCCCTTAATGCGTCTAATCCCATTTCACTGGCTGCTGTCTACGCGGCAGTCGCTGGGATAGAAGCGCATTTTGCAACCCGATTCTTGGCGATTAGCGACTGGACTGAGTCCGATGAGCGAAGCAGTAACTTTATAGAGGGCTTATTTTCTCAGGCACTCGCTGGCAACCCTTCACTATCTAGCGATTATTTGGACTTAATTGAGGCGACCGAGAAAACTTGGCTCAAGTTGGCAATTTTAAGAGGTTTGCAAGAGGGCGCGCGCGGGGAAGATTTCGAGCGGGTAGTCTTAGCGCAGCCGCATCCTTTGTTCGATGACGTCCCCGAGGCTTTATGGGGGGAGATCGCAAGAACGAGACAGCTGTTTACGTGGGCTGGCGACGATCTTCCTGCAAATGCTAAGCCGCTTACTCCGTCCGATCTGGCCCGTCACGAGCGGGGTAAGGATTACTTCACCAAGCGTTGTGCTATCTGCCATGGTAGCGACGGGAAGGGTATCGGCGCTATCGGCCCCCCTCTCGCCGGTTCGGACTGGGTAACGGGCCCGACTGAGCGTTTGGCGCGGATAGTGTTGCATGGCGTGAAAGGTGAAATCGAGGTGCTGGGCAAGCAGTGGGACAGCGCAATGCCGGGCCATGGGAATATTGACGAATTTAATGATGAAACCGCGGCGGGTCTACTGACTTACTTGCATCGAGCCTGGGGCCATTCTGGCCGCATCATTCAGCCCGATTTTGTTGCCGAGCTTAGAGCTATTGAGTCGAGTCGCTCGACGCAATGGACTGTAGAAGAGCTGATGGCAATAGATACCAATACACACTATCGAGACTATGAGGGTGTATATGGAGGCGGTAATTTTGAGTTACGTATCTCCTATGATGGTTCTGGTTTAAACATCGCGTCTGTCTACTTTAACGGGGATCTAGAGGAAGTCAGCGAAGGAGAGTTTCTCTTCGCACCTAGAGACTTCCAGTTTGAGTTTCTCATGTCTGCTAATCGCGTTACTGGTATCAAAATGCCCAGCCAGGGCGGCGCTGTCTTGCCTAGGGTCTCTGGTTTATGACCGCCTTTCGATTTGCTGTCGTTGGGGCCGGAAATATTGGTCAGCAGCACATAAATCTTCTCAGATCAGGCGACATTAAGGGTGCAAAACTTGTAGCGACGGTGTCGAGATCCAATGCAGCAGTCGACGCTTCAGTGCCACACTTTAGCTCTCTTGAATCGCTTCTCGAAGCAGACTGTTGCGATGTTGCTTTGATTGCCACACCCACTATGGATCATGTGCATGCTGCCACGTTAGCAGCTCAATATGGTCTTCATGTTTTACTCGAGAAGCCATTGGCGATGTCCGTTTTACAGGCTCAGACTCTGATTGATCAAATGCCAACGGGCGTCCAGTTCGGGGTTATGCTAAACCAACGCTTCCATCCTGCTTACGCCGCGATAAAGGACCTACTTGGGCAGGGTCGCATCGGCGAAATTAGGCGTTACACGTGGACAATGACGGCTTGGTATCGGCCCGATATCTATTACAAGGTCAGTACCTGGCGAGGGACCTGGCCAGGTGAGGGTGGTGGTTTGCTAATCAACCAGTGCATTCACAATCTAGACATTATCCAGTGGTTGTTCGGTCTGCCAGAGAGGCTCTCCGCAAAAGTAGCGTTTGGACGCTTTCACGATATCGATGTGGAAGACGAAGTCACTGCCATATTAGAGTACGAGTCAGGAAATACTGGGTTGTTACAGGCCTCTAGTGGCGAAGCGCCCGGTTTAAATCGCTTGGAAATTGTTGGTGATACAGGCGTCATTACCTGGGATGACACTGCGTTGACTGTGCTACAGGCTGATCAGAGTGTGAGCGAGCACTGCGCGACGACGCGAGAGATGTTTGGTATGCCGTCGTTTATCAGTGAAACCGTGAAGCTCGATAAGGGGGTAAACCAACACGCAAAGGTGATCCAGAATTTCGTCGATGCCCTGACAAATACATCGAGCTTACTCACGCCCGCAAGCGAGGGCATGGGTTCGTTGCAGTTGGCGAACGGTATGCTGTTGTCGCAGTGGGAGGAAAAAGCGATTGCCTTGCCCGTCGAGAGCCAGCGCTACGAGCAGCACCTGGCAGAGCGTATTGCCTCTAGTACCCTTCGGCAGGCTCAGAATGTAGAAGTCGAAATTGACATGGAGAAATCATACCGATGAGTAGTTTGGTCGATCGAGTTAGACAGGGAGGCCCTGGCTGGCTCCAAGGCGCTATGACCCTCGGGGGTGGCTCGGCAATTACGTCTCTATCGATTGGCGCTATGTTTGGCTACGAGTATCTTTGGGTGCAGCCCGTAGCGATGATTATTGGGTGCATCATGCTATTTGCGTTGGCCCACCAAACCTTGTCTACAGGCGAGCGCCCCTTTACTGCCATGCGGGATCACTTCTCGCCCTCGGTAGCTTGGTTGTGGGCGATTGCGGCACTCGCTTCGAGTGTTATCTGGGGCTTTTCTCACTATCCTCTCAGCGCGGGTATGTTGGAAGAGTCAATTGATGTCGTGAGTGGCTTCAACCTCTCGGGCGAGGGCCAAACGTTTCTGAGGGAGGGCTACTTATTCTTGTTGGCCCTCCTAGTGTGGGGGGGGTGCGCGTTCACAGTCTGGCACTATGGCAAGGGAGGCCGCGCAGTCAGAATGTTTGAGAACGGTGTGAAGGTTCTCAGTAGTGTGATTGTCTTGAGCTTCGCGTGGGTTGTTGTCAGTGCATCGCTGCAAAGCGACGTGGATTGGTCGGCTGTACTGTCGGGTTTTATTCCGCGCTCTCTGCCGACAACGTCCTTGGGTGTCACAACTATGATGGCTGCATTAGGCTCCGCGGTTGGTATCAATATGACCTTTATATACGGCTACACACTCCTTAAGCGAGGATGGGGTAGACCCGAGCGTGAGCTTGCTCGCTGGGACATCGTGTTGGGATTGGTACTGCCCTACCTGTTAGTCACTGGCTTGATCTCGATCGCTGCTGCAGTCACTTTGTATGACGGTGAGAGTCCCATTCAGAACCGAATAGCGCCGGCACAAGCGGCAGCAATGTTCGCTGAGGCGGGTTTAGGCGAGGTAGTAGGCCGTCTCATTTTTACCCTGGGTGTTTTGGGGATGGCCGTGGGCTCGCTGGTAATGCACATGCTGACCTGTGGTGCCGCAGCAATGGAGATGTTTGGCTTTGAAGAGGACTCTAGACAATACCGACTTGCTTGCCTGATTCCGACACCTGCAGTACTTGGTGTATTCCTTTGGTCAAGCATGGGGCCTTATGTCGTGTTGCCCACCTCGGCTATCTGCGGCTTTTTATTACCCCTCGCCTACATTGGCTGGCTTGTTCTGAATAACAAGCCCAATTACCTAGGTAGCGACACCCCCACTGGAAGTAAAGCGATACTTTTCAACGCTGCTATGGCTGCCTGTGTGCTGATGGTTATCGCGAGCGTGACCTACAGCACCTCTGTTGGTCTGGGCTGGTTGTGAGTATCTCTGACGGCGCTAACTATGCGCCTTCTGCATCGGCGGAGCATGTCGTCAGTCCGGGCGAATTTCGCTTCGCTGCGGCTTTTTTGGATCACGGCCATATAAACGGGCAGGTCAATGGCTTGTTGGACGCTGGTGGTGAGTTGGTCGCTGTCTATGATACGGACCCTACGAGACTCAAAGCCTTTTGTGAGCGGTTTCCAACGGCAAGAGTGGTTGAGCAGTTTGGCGACATTCTTGAGGATGACTCGATCCGGCTTGTCGCTTCCGCAGCTATTCCCAATCAGCGTGCGGATATTGGGTTGCAGGTGCTTGAGGCGGGAAAAGATTACTTCACTGACAAATCGCCGTTTACAACGCTAGAACAGTTAGAAATAGTTCGGCGGACCGTTGAAAGAACAAAGCGGCGATACTTTGTTTATTACGCTGAGCGCCTTCATAACGAGGCCGCTTGGCGCGCAGGAGAGATCACACAAAGCGGTGAAATTGGCGACGTTATTCAAGTGTTGAACATTGCACCCCATCGCCTTGCTGCTACTACGCGCCCTGGCTGGTTCTTCGAAAAGCAATCTTATGGTGGCATTTTGACCGATATCGGCAGCCATCAGGTCGAGCAGTTCTTAACTTATGCGGGGTGCCAAGAAGCCTCGCTGACGATGGCGCGTGTTCGCAAACATCCAGAGTATTTGGGGCTTGAAGACTTTGGCGAAATGGCGATGGTGGGAGACACTGGGGCATCGTTTTATAGCCGCGTTGATTGGTTCACCCCTGCCGGGATGCCTGTCTGGGGTGATGGTCGAACATTTATCACTGGAACCAAGGGAACCATAGAGATCCGAAAGTATGTCGATGTCGCACGATTGGCACCCGCATCACTGGTCATCCTGGCAGACAACACAGGTGTGCATGAGATTAATTGTTTAGGTCAGGTTGGATTCCCGTTTTTCGGTCAATTGATTCTGGATAGTCTCAATGGCACCGAGCAGGCGATGAGCCAAGCGCATATCTTCAAGGCGGCAGAGCTGAGTATGTTGGCTCAGAAACTAGCGGATGAGCAGCATGGTTAAGCTGGAGCCCTTGCCCTCGAGTGAGCGCCTATACATTCGTGTTGCTCGACGTATCGCTGACTTGGTTAAGTCTGGTGAGGTGAAGCCTGGTGATCGCTTGCCCTCCGAGCGAGTGCTGGCCGATATGCTCCAGGTAAGCCGTCCGTCTATTCGAGAGGCGATGATCGCATTGGAGGTCTCCGGGCTTATTGAGGTGCGCACGGGAAGCGGCATTTTTGTCACGAGCGGTGGATCTTCCATATCGACGCCTTTGGTTGATAGCGGTGTAGGCCCCTTTGAGATTTTGGAAATGCGCTTATTACTTGAGCCCGAAATATGTGCTTTGGCCGCTCAGCGCATTACTGATGGGGCACTTCAGCGCTTAACTGAGCTATTTCAGTCGATGGTGGATCTGAATGGTCGGCCTGAGATGGAAGCGATTGATAGAGAGTTCCATACACTTATCGCGACGGAAGCTGAGAACACGGCGATGGCGCAAACGGTGGAATGGCTGTGGCGGCTGCGTTTGCAAAGTGGTTTTAGCCGTGGCTACCACCGACTCATTGTTGAGGAAGGGATCTTCCCGACATTGGAGGAGCACAAGGCTATTCTCGACGCTCTGATGAAGAGGGACCCCGGTGCCGCCCGCCAGGCTATGACAGTCCATCTCCAAGCTGCGACGGAGTCCGCCGCAAGACACTTCGAGGGCAATCCGGTTTAACTGATGGGCGCGAGTTAGAAGCGAGCTAATGCATCGCGTGACTTAGTTGTTCTTGCGCTTAGCCCAGGGATTAAAGCATCGGAGACGTTTCTTACAGCTTTCTGCAAGCTTACGGGCGATTAGACGGTTCGCTTGAGATCACAGTGATCGGTAAGCCTCACGTCACTATGACCGCTCGTACACCCTCACGCTTTATGCTTTGCAGAAGGCTATCCACCTCTTGAGTAAAGAGCGCGTTATTTGCCAGTTCTCCCAGTAAATCTGAGCGTCCGAGGCAACTCTTCAGAGGGGCAATGGGTAGTATTGGATCGGAGAACTGTTTAGCGAGTTCTGCGTTTGAGATGCATGCCAACCACGACGCAATGACAGTGCACAAACGCTTAGGGATGTGCCCATTTTGAAGGTGGGATTCGATCGTGGGAAGGAGCCTCTGCGGGAGTTTCAGTGAGCCATTGGTGGCCACTTGCGCTGTTTTATAGGGCACGGATGCATTGCTAAAGCGCGAGAGCACACTCTGCTGATAGTGGTCGATGTCGATCTCATGGGGCGTCATCGTCACTGGTGCAATTTCAGAACGCATCAGAGCAGTGACGAAGCTATACAGGGCAGGATCCTCTAGTGCCTCATGGATAACCCCGAAGCCACACAACAGCCCTGTATAGGCAAGAGCTGAGTGTGTGGCGTTGAGAAACCGCAGCTTCATTGTCTCGAACGTGACCACGTCCGGGGTAAGTAAGACACCAGCTTTCGCTAATGGCGGCGCATTCCCTATGAGGCAGTCTTCGACCACCCACTGAGTGAATTCCTCGGTGTTGATTAGCGCATTGTCTATAAAATGTTTACGGGCAAAGGCTTCAATATCTTTATCGGTTGTTGCAGGCACAATTCGGTCAACCATCGTGCTTGGAAAAGATACGTTTCGCTCGATCCACTTCGCCAGGCCCGCATTTCGACGCTCTGCGAATTGAGTTACAACCGATCGAAGAATACTGCCGTTATCGGATAAGTTATCGCAGCTAATGAGATTGATAGGTCCACCGTCAGCCTGTTTCCTAGCGTCGAGGAGCGCGACCAGTAGGCCGGGTACGGATATCGGCGAATCTGGGTTTTCCAAGTCGTGTGCAATCTCGCGGTGTTGCCAATTAAGGTCGCCCGAGTTTGAGTGACAGTAGCCGTTTTCCGTCACTGTCAGCGTAATACATGAAATCTCACTATTGGCACTCAGGTTGAGGATTTCCTGACGCGATTCAGAGAGAACGAGTAAGTCCAAGATCGAGCCAACAACCCGGAGCCTGCTTTCGTTTCCCTGTTTCTCGCACACCGTATACAGATAGTCTTGGGGGGCCATCCGATCACTAGTGCCCTTGCTTCGCATACTGACACCGACGATGCCCCAGCGTGGATCCGTTGCGAGTAGATCATCGAAATAAATAGCTTGATGTCCTCGATGGAAGTTGCCGACACCAATGTGTAGGACGCCGGGTCGGACTTGATCCCGATCATAGCTAGGCCTCAACACGCCTTCGAGATCCGATAGGGCCTGCTCAGATAATTGAATCACAGCCGGTAAGCGTCTTTTGCAAGCGAGTAGGCCAGGGCATGCGCGAGCTCATGGGCCTCGTCTTCCTGAATTTGATACTCAGCAACTAACTTTGCGAGGTGTCCACAGTCAATGCGACGCGCAAGATCGTGTCGTGCGGGTATAGATAGAAAAGCGCGCGTATCGTCATTAAAGCCGGCGGTGTTGTAAAAGCCAGCGGTCTCGGTGACCTGCTGTCTGAAGCGGCGCATACCTTCAGGGCTGTCGTGAAACCACCACGCAGGCCCAAGCTTCAACGAAGGGTAATGCCCCGCTAGTGGTGCGAGTTCGCGTGAGTAGGTAGTCTCATCCAAGGTGAACAGAATGATGGATAGCTTTGGGTTGTTGCCAAATCTATCAAGCATGGGCTTTAGGGCTTTCACATACGATGTTTGCAGGGGGATATCGGCCCCCATGTCACGACCATAGCGTTCAAAAAGGGCTCGATTATGGTTTCGGAAAGAGCCTGGATGAATTTGCATGACCATCCCATCGTCGACGCTCATTGCGGCCATCTCGGTGAGCATCTGCGAGCGAAATAGATCGGCGTCTTCAGATGAAGCAGAGCCGCTCAACACTCTTTGATACAACGATTCGGAGGCTGCATCGCTGAGGTCCGCGGTCCTCGGCGTAGGGTGACCATGATCAGTGGCAGTTGCGCCGCGCGCACGGAAATAGCTACGGCGATCGCGAAGCGCGTTTAGATAGCCCGCAAAGGAGTGAATGTCGGTGTTCGTTAATTCACCCAGCGTTTCCACATTAGCCACAAAACCCTCAAACTCAGGGTCCATCACCGGATCGGGACGGAAGGTAGTTATCACGCGACCATTCCACCCAGAGGCGGCTATACGATCGTGAAATGGTAGCGTGTCCAGTGGCGACTCTGTGGTCGCTAGCACTTCAATGTTGAATCGCTCAAACAGCGCGCGTGGCCTAAACGCTTCTGTTTTCAGTGCGTCACTTATAGTATCGAAGTAAGCCCCTGCAGTGCCTGAATCTAGTCGATCCTCGATGCCAAAGACCTCTGCAAATACGTGATCTAGCCAAATGCGCGAGGGTGTGCCGCGAAACAGATGGTAGTTGTCGGCAAATAGCTGCCAAATGCTGCGGGCCTTTTCTTCATTCGGCGGGGGGCTGCCGATACCGAGCTCCTCTAGAGTAATGCCTTGACTGTAAAGCATTCGGAAAACGTAGTGATCAGGCGTGATAAATAGGCTCACAGGATCCGTAAAGGGCGCATTTGTTGCAAACCACTGGGGGTCTGTGTGCCCGTGAGGGCTTATGATAGGCAGATCGCGAACGCTGTCGTAAAGCGCTCGCGCGATAGTGCGCTGATGATCATCTGTGGGTAAAAGCCGATCAGGATGCAGCATAAAACTATCTCGATTGAAGAGCAGAGACGGTGTGTATCACGCCTCGAAGCTCGGCGAGTCCCTTCATGCGACCTGCATAGGAGTACCCGGGTCTGACATTGGGGTCGTTTTTCTCATCGCCCATCGCATGCCCATGATCGGGCCGCATCGGGATCTGAGTTAATGTGGCACCACTGCCCACGCGCTCCCTCTCCTCATTTAAGAGCGCGCTCACCAATCCAACAATATCGTTGTCACCAGATAAGTGCTCGGATTCGTAGAAAGATCCGTCCGCTTCGCGCTTGATATTTCGAAGATGTACAAACTGAATCCGGCTCCCGAATTCCTTGACCATAGCGACTAAGTCATTATCAGAGCGAGCGCCGTAGGACCCGGCACACATCGTGAGACCATTGTGCGCACTGTCGATTTCACTTGTGAGGTAGCGTGCATCATCAGCCGTGGAAACCACTCGGGGTAGCCCGAATAGTGAAAAGGGTGGGTCATCTGGGTGAATAGCGAGGACAACATCTGCCTCCTCGGCCGCGGGAATGATATCGCGAAGAAAGGCGATTAAATTTGCTCGCAGGCCTGCCGTTCCGAGGTCGGTAAATTGCTTGATAGCACCCCGAATACCTTCGCGATGCCAGGAGCCCTCACCACCTGGTAATCCAGCAATAATATTGGTCTCCAAGTCTATTCGCTGCGCTTCTGACATGGTTTGTAGGCGGGATTTTGCCTGTTCAAGTAGATCGTCAGAGTAGTCGTTCGCTGCACCTTCGCGCTCTAGGATAAAAGCGTCGTAGGCAACAAAGTCGGTCATTTCAAAACGCAGTGCACTCGAGGCGTTATCAAGCTCAAAATCTAGATTTGTTCGCGTCCAGTCGACCACAGGCATAAAGTTGTAGCAGACGCGAGTAATCCCCTCAGCACCCAAGTTTTTTAGTGTGATTCGGTAATTCTCGATCAGCCGCTGGTAATCGCCTTTTCGCAACTTGATATCCTGGTGAACGGGGACGCTCTCTACGACTGACCACTCGAGTCCGTGTGATCGGAGCAGTGCGTTGCGCTCTGCAATATCCTTCCTAGGCCATACTTCGCCTGTTGGAATATGATCGAGGGCTGTGACCACGCCTGAGGCGCCAGCCTGCACGATTTGTTCTAGACTTACCGTGTCATCAGGGCCAAACCAGCGCCAAGTTTCTTGCATGATGTTCTCGTCCGTCAGCTAGAAGTACAATGGTAAACTGGTCAGGCCAATCCTCCAAGGCCGAATGTTGTAATGATCAGAGTTTAAGCGCTGCAACCGCCGGAAAGGGTTTCGAGGGCCAAGTCAATGAAGCGGTGTTGAAAACGTCAAACGCGGGTCGCCTTCCGGTACCCCACGAGACAAGCAACACTAAAGAGTAAGCCCAGAAATTCGCGAGCGTATTCAATAGCGGGGAGTCTGTCTGTCATCGGTCCGGTCAGTAGTTCCCAGTCGCCCATTGCCGCAAAATCGATGAACCCGTTGAGTGAGTGCAAGAGGCCAGCGAGTACCAATCCGGCAGTTATCCAAAAAATAGTGACATAGGTGCGACCCAGCACACGACTATGAGGAATCACCGCAGTCATTACGTAAACAGTTGTCCAGTAGAGAGGATCAGGATCGTTCAGCTGTAGAGCGCCCATGCCTAAAAAAAACAGAGACAAAAAAACAGAGAAAGTGAAGCGAAGCGTCATAAGGAGTTTTTGCTGGCCATGGGTTCGAAAGGGTACGTCTGAAGCCATGTTTCAAGCAATGCTTCGCGCGGCACGCGCACGATTTATATCTTCGGTAGTTCACTTGGGATGTCTACGTTTTCTGATTGGAATGCGCCGAAACCCACTGGGATAAGCCCGTCACATCGCTTATAGTCCGGCGCCGCATGACGCAAGTTGGTGCGTCTGGGTTTCGCGAGTTTTTTCGACGTTACGCAATTGTGGCGTGGTGTTTATCTCCCCGTTAACGAGACAGGCTTCGCGCTACTTAAATAAGTGCGCAAAAAGTTTTTTTAGGAAAAGGCAAGTAAGGGAAATTCAATGTCCGCTCCACGAGCTAACGCTCATCTGCTCTCTGTGAGGTCATCGAGCCTCGGTTACTTATTTTGGGTGTGCTTACTTATGACCCATTTCGGGTTGAGTTCGGCGCTGGCTGAGACGGAAGAATTTGACCTGAATACGAAGGATGGAGCCGCTTCGACTCTGCAAATCGAGTCGGTAACAATCACCGGGACTCGCATCAGTTCAGATCAGAGCCCCATAAGTGGTCTAACGACTGTGATTACGCGAGAGATGATCGAGGCTCGGGCTGATGAAAATATTATCGACCTACTGCGCGGTGAATCCGGTGTACATGTTGCACAGTCTGGCGGACGGGGAGGGGTCGCCTCTGTCCAGTTAAGAGGGGGTGACCCTAACTTCACCTTAGTGCTCGTGGACGGTATAAAAGTCAACGATCCAACGAACGCGCGAGGTGGGTCTTTTGACTTCTCCGCGTTACCGCTCGCTCAGGTGGAGCGCATAGAAATTACGCGAGGGGCTCAGTCCTCGGTCTATGGCTCAGATAGCCTTGGGGGGGTTATATCCATCACCACCCGAGAGTCCGTCGATCTGGGCGGCATGGTTGACATTGTGTTGGGCGAGTCAGGTTTTCGAAGAACGTCGATCAGTGTTTCTTCTTCCGTGACCGATATCAGTCAACTTAGTCTCACTGCATCCTCTGAAGACGATGGGGATATCCTCGTTGGCAATGAGTTTGCCAATGACTCGCTCACGGGAAGCTACAGTCTTAATGATGGCGACGCTTTGTCGATTTCGGTCAGAGGGTTGCTTTCGAGCTCCGAGTCTCGAGCGTTTCCCGACGACAGTGGTGGGCCTCGTTTGTCTGTGTTGAGAGCGCTAGGGGATCGCGAGAAAGATCAACTCGCAGTGTCTGCATCGGCACGTTATCAATACACCGATCAACTCGAGTTAAACCTGCTCCTTGGCACCAACAAGCACGACGAGATCAGCAGTTCACCCGCTGTAGCTCCTGGCGTAAGGGATGGTGTGCCGGCCAGCAACATAGACTCTGAGTTTCGACGTGAAAATGTGGCGATACACGGTGCTCTGAATTGGTCAGAGAATACGCAAGCTATATTGGGGATCGACTACCTTCGAGAGGACGGCGAACTTGCTGGTCAAATCGAATTATTTCCGGGTTTTGCGTTGCCTCAAGACTTTGCATTGGACCGGACGACTACGGGTTTCTTTTCTGAGTTTGCACATCGCCCTAGCGAGCAATTTGGTGTCAACGTGTCCTTGCGAATCGATAAGGCGGACGGCTTTGAGGAGCGCATAACCGGCCGGTTGGGGGTTGAATACCAAAGCGGTAATGCACGGTTTTTCGTGAGTGGTGGTGAGGGTTTTAAATTGCCGAGCTTTTACGCTTTAGGACATGCGCTTGTAGGCAATGCCGATCTAAAGCCCGAGACGAGTCGAAATGTTGAGGCAGGTGTTGAATGGCAACGAGAGAAGAGTGAGGTGAGCGTTAGTGCTTTCCGCTCTGACTATGACAACCTAATAAACTTTGACCCTATGATATTTCGTTTAGTCAATGAGAGTGATGTTCGCAGTGAAGGGATGGAATTCGCCGCGAGGTTCAAACCGACCGCGCTCGCATCTATTGCCGTAAATGCGACTTACGTTGATGTGATGATTGATGGTGGCGGCTCGTTGTTGCAGCGACCCGATTGGCGCTTTGGGCTCAACGCGCAATGGCAACTTGCTGAAGGGTGGTCCGCCACAGCTGATTGGATATATGTGGGCGATTTACTGGATAGCGCGGTTCCTACAGGTTTGGAAACGGTTGCGGCTTACAATCGTCTGGATATGAGCGTCAACTGGCGGGCAAGCGCCTCATGGCGTGCCTTCCTGGCCATCGACAATGCGCTCAATAAATCGTTTGAAACAGCCATTGGCTTCCCTGGTGTCGGACGTCGGCTGCGACTGGGAGCGAGCTATCGTTTTTAGAGGTGGCGGTTTGGTCGAGTGATCTTCGTGGTGAGCCTTCTGCGTAGTTTCACGGGATCTTGCTAAAACCGATTGCCCGGCTCCATCTTTGCGGAGCTAATCGGGGATGAACAGGCAGTCTTAAGCCATCTGGACGATGAGAGCGTTACCCTAAAAGGACGGATTTTTCATCCTGTAGTGATGATACCGTTCGTGTTCGTTAACAAAGGAATCTAATGTGGACGCCAGAGAATTTAGAAACACCCTTGGTAGATTTGCTACGGGCGTATGTGTTGTCACAACTGAGTCAGCAGAGGGGCCTATTGGCATGACAGTGAATTCCTTCGCAGCGGTGTCTTTGGAGCCTGCGTTGGTGCTCTGGAGTATTCAAAACACATCTGATTGTTTCGCTGCATTCACCGAGTGCGAGCGCTACGGAATTTCGGTGCTTCAGCATTCACAAGAAGCACTATCTAATCAGTACGCGCGATCTATGGATCACGACATCGAGGCATCACACCTTAGCCGGGACGAGAATGGTACCCCTTTGATCGCCGGCGCGCTGGCGACTTTCTCTTGCCGCACAAACGCAATTCATGCCGGTGGTGATCACCACATTATTGTTGGTGAGGTGGAAGCGTTTACATCCGTTGAAGGCGAGCCACTCATATTTTTCGGGGGCGCTTACAAAGGCTTAGCGTAAGCTTCTGGCCCAGCCCAGTGTATGCGGTAAGTAAGTATCAAAAGCAGTCAGTAAAGGGTAGCTGCGGGCAAGCCACGTCACCCATATCAACAAGGTAGCCATCTCAAGTCAGGCTTACTCAGGTTTGTATATTAAGACTACATGCCGTTGGGATAAGGTCCCAAGTCGGCAGCTCCCGATGCGCGCACTTGTCTGAGGGCGTCACCGTAGGCAATAAGCTGCCGCAGGCAGTACAGGCTTCGCTCGGACACATAGCTGTGTTCACCTTCATCATTTGTTGCAGTGTCTTCGTTCATGACAAGCATGCAATACCGCACAATGAGGTGCTCGGGTAAGTAGCACATACGATTGTTCTTGTAACTACTAATACGCAATTCAGATATGGGATAGCTGCCCCCTGGACCAACGGATACACCCACGGCAAGCGCGGGCTTATGCCCCAATGCGGTTCCATCGCAAACCAAGAAAAAATTCTTCAGTGCCGCTGGAACCATGCCATGCCACTCGGGCGCGATGACAATGATGGCCTCGGCGGCTTTCAGTTGGGTGTTAACCGCATCCAGCGGTGCCCAGTGCGATGCGTCAGAGCCAATCTCTTCATCCCACATCGGTAGCGGATTTTTACCAAGATCACAGGTCCAGCAACTATGGTCGCCCAAAGACTCGATTTGCGCTTGCAAAAAACGTCCAATCTTTGCGCTCTGAGAGTCTTTCCTGTGACTTCCTACGATGATAGCTACTTGCATGCTTTGGTCCGATGTTGGCGGGAAATCCGAATAGTACTGAGCCCATCAACGCATAGCTAGGCATTGTTCCCAAAATGCCCTTGCCGGTGCAGACAGCTCGCTGTCCTTACGTTTTATCATTGCCAGATGTCGGGGCATTTTTCGCTCATTTGGTATTTCGAGAGCGACCAAGGTGCCGTCCATTAATTCACGTTCGAGAACCCGTGCTGACAAGCAGCCCACCCCTACGCCTCTTGCGACTGCGCGCTTAATGGGCTCGTTGTGCCGAAACTCCATGGCGACTTGTATGTTTGGCAAAGCGGAGCGAAACGTCTCATTAAAGACATTTCTTGCGCCTGATCCCAGTTCCCTCAGCACCCAAGGAGCCTGCTCTAACTCGGCGACTGATGCTCGACCTGTGTTGACCAATGGATGGTCGGGGCTTGCAAAGACCACAAGTTCATCATCAAGCCACCGCTCGATGGCGATCCGGGGGTCGTCTACGGATGATTCAATAAGCCCAAAATCGACACTGCCCGCAATCACCGAATCTATGATGCCGGGCGAGTTGTCGCTCGTGATCTCTATGTCGACACTCTCATAGGCTCTTTGGAAGTCGACCATAGCATCGACAACAATGTGATTAGCTATAGTGAAACTCGCGCCCAAGCAGATCTTACCGGCGATTGCCTCGCCCCGGAGTTGTGAGTCCAGCCGAGCCGCGTGAGCAAGGAAATCATCGACGGCCGGGGCGAGCGAGACGCCCACCCGATTCAGTATTACCTGCCTTCCCACCCGATCGAATAGGGTTTGACCAATTTGCGTCTCAAGCTGCTTAATCGCTGAACTAACCGCCGACTGAGACAATGCCAATGTCTCTGCCGCAGCTGTCGTCGACTGAAGATTTGCCACGGTCTTGAAAACAACAAGCTGTTTAAGGGTGTATTGCATACTAATTAATTTTTTCGATAGATTTTATTCATTTAAACCGTTTTTATTTGTAAGCGCCATCCTCTAAGATCGCGGCACGCAAATGGAGGCGGGTATGGCAGAGCAGAAAGCAACCAACATTCACTGGCACGAGGGTGAGGTCACACGCGAGGAGCGTGCGGCGTTACTTGGGCACCGTGGCGCTACTCTGTGGTTCACAGGGCTATCGGGCTCGGGCAAAAGCACGGTCGCTGTGGCGCTTGAAGGCGTGCTTCACGACATGGGGGTGCTTTGCTACCGCCTTGACGGAGACAACGTCCGATTTGGTATCAATAAGAATTTAGGGTTTAGCGAGGAAGACCGCGCGGAGAATATCCGGCGCGTTGGGGAAATTTCTAAGCTATTTGTTGACTCAGGTGTGCTGGTCCTCTCTAGCTTTATCTCGCCCTATCTACGTGACCGTGAGCTTGTGCGGCAGATTCACGAGGAAGCGGGAATGGCATTTATTGAGGTCTTTGTCGATTGCAGCTTGGAAGCGGCGGAGTCGCGCGATCCTAAAGGGCTTTACAAAAAAGCTCGAGCTGGCGAAATCAAAAACTTTACGGGTATTGACGATCCTTATGAGGCACCCGCAAGTCCGGAAATTCACCTTCGGACTGATCTGCAGACCCTTGAGCAAGAAGTCACACAAATCATCGAACAGCTTCGTGAACAAGGTCTTATTCCTAAGTAACTGAGACCTGCAATGGCGGCGCAGAAGCGCACCGCAAAGCTGTGATGTGTACTGAGACTTATCACTGAGCGAAAACAACCCACTAGTTAGCCCTAAAGAGAATCAAATGAGCTTGATTAAACCCCATGGTGCCGAGGCACTGACACCCAGAATCGTATCGGATCAGCGTAAAGAAGAGCTTGTGGAGGAGGCCACTGGTCTTGCTTCAATAATGGTTTCATCGGCAGCCGCAGCTAATGCAGTGATGTTGGGCGCTGGCTATTTCACACCCTTGTCCGGTTATATGAATCGTGCTGATGCAATTAAGGTCGCACGCGATCTAGTTACGACGGAGGGGCTATTCTGGCCTGTTCCTGTGCTCAATATGGTTGCCGAATTTAACGGAGAAGTAGGTGCTCGTATAGCGCTCAGAGACCCGAACGTGGATGGAAGTCCCGTGTTGGCAGTGATGACTGTGACAGGCGTCGATACGCTATCGGACGATGATATGTCACTTATGACCCGCGAGATATTTGGAACTGAGGATCCTGCGCACCCGGGTGTAGCGACCTTTAATAACCAAGGCCGAGTGCTCCTGTCTGGCCCGATCGAAGTTTTGAACTATTCCTATTTCCAAGCGGACTTCCCCGACACATTTAGAACAGCCATGGAGATTCGCGACGAGATCGAATCGCGCGGATGGCAGCGTGTAGTAGCTTTCCAGACCCGTAACCCAATGCATCGTGCGCATGAGGAGCTGTGCCGCATGGCTATGCAGGACCTCGATGCTGACGGTATTTTGATTCACATGCTTCTGGGCAAGTTAAAGGCTGGTGATATCCCGGCAGACGTTCGCGATAATGCGATTCGCACCATGGTCGATCATTACTTTCCAGAGAACACTGTGATGGTCACCGGCTACGGCTTTGATATGCTCTATGCGGGACCGCGTGAGGCGGTTTTACATGCCGTGTTCAGACAGAATGCTGGGTGCACGCAGCTCATTGTTGGTCGTGACCACGCAGGCGTTGGCGACTATTACGGTGGTTTTGACGCCCAAACAATTTTTGACGAGCGAGTGCCTGACGGAGCGCTGGAGATCGACATCTATCGTGCAGATCACACGGCTTACAGTAAAAAACTGGACCGCGTTGTCATGATGAAGGACGCACCCGATCACGATAAAGAAGACTTCATTTTACTTTCGGGAACCAAGGTCCGTGAAATGCTGGGCCAAGGTATCGCGCCGCCACCCGAGTTTTCTCGCCCCGAGGTGGCAAAGATTTTGATGGACTACTATCAAGCGTTGGACGCTTGATCAGCTGACTCATAAAGGCGTCTTGCGATCGAAATAAGGCGCCTGATCCCTTCCTCCACCATCCCAGGATCACCTGCATAGTTGATCCTCAAGCATTCGTTAGCGTGCTGCCATTCTTTGCTCAGGCCTTGAAAAAAGTGATGTCCGGCGACCGTAACAATCCCTTCTGCAGCGGCAACTTCGTACAGCTTCTGAGTGCCTCCGGGAATATTCTCAAACCAAACCCATAGGAACATGGCGCCGTCGGGTCTGTGTACGCGAATCGGTAGACCGCTCGAAGCCTGTCGTAGGCTCTCGAGCGCTAAGGCCTGTTTGCGGAGATAATGTGGTTTGATGACTTGTTCGCACAGCTCGTCTAAGTGTCGGCTGGCAAGTAGGGGAAGGACGAGTTCTGGCCCTACGCGTGTCGGTGCCAAACTGTTAATCGCGCTGGCGTTCCTGATGAGCGCTGTTACCTCGGGTGCTGCGACTACGATGCCGGTTCTAACACCCGGTAGTCCAAGTTTTGATAGGCTGAGACAGAGAATCGTGTTGTCGTCCCAGAATGGCGTTGCTGATCTGTAAATCATGCCTGGAAATGGCAGTCCATAGGCGCCATCGATGATTAGTGGGACACCTGCAAGTTTACATTTGTTCGCAACTTCTCTCAGTTCTGTATCGGTTACCACATTACCCGATGGGTTTGTGGGCCGCGAGAGACACACCGCGCCGCTCGAATCGGGACTGACTTCAAAACGCTCCAAGTCGATTCCGTATTTGAACTGTTGATCAGCAAGGAGATCGATGCGCGCTGGCGTCGATCGAAGAATGGGACGCTTTTGTCGCCCCATGTCGTTATAGCCCACATATTCAGGAGCAATAGGAAGTTCAATGTGGCGCCAACTTCCGTCTGCAAAATCACCCGCAAACGCGTTAAAAAGGACCTCAAAACTGGCCTGACTGCCATTGGTGATTGCGATATTTTCAGCCGAGAGACGTTTGTGGAAAAGCGCTGAGAGATGCTCGGCGAGTGCGGTTCTAAACAGCTCGTGGCCTTGCGGCGCATCGTAGTCGCCCACCATCCGCCTGAATCGCGTCGTGTCTTCTACGACCTCACGGGCGACTTGTCGCAGGGCGTCTTCGACCTCGGGAACATGTGCTGGGTTTCCGCCTCCCATCAGGAAGAGTTGACCGCCGGGGGGTGGCGCAATGGTCAGATCCTGCATGAGCTGGACGATTCCGCTTTCACTGCTGTAATGTTGCGCATAAGTCGAAAATTTCACGTTTAGAAGTAACCTCTGCGTGGTGCTCACTCACACCTCGACGATGATCAAGCGACTTCAGTCGCAATAAAGAGAATGAAAAAACAATGATACCAAAGCTGGTGATAGCCAATTGGAAAATGGCAATAGATCGCGCATCTGTCTGTCAATTTCGGGAAGAGTGGGAGGCGAGTTATCCTCCGGCAAATGTGAAAGCACTCATCGCTCCCCCGGCGGCCTTTCTGTCTGACCTAGACGGCATAACGGGCGCAGCACTTTGCGGCCAGGATGTATCCGCCCATGAGGTAGGCGCACACACGGGTGAAATATCCGCGCAAATGCTCAGCGAACTCAAGTGTAGTTACGCGCTAGTCGGACATTCTGAGCGACGAATTGCATGGAATGAGAGTAATGCATTGGTGGCAGAAAAGGCGTGTAGACTGGAAGCCGCAGGTATTCGCCCCATCATCTGTGTTGGCGAATCCCAAGATGTAAGAGATAGCGGCGATGCGGAGAAGATTGTTGCTGAACAAGCACTTGCAAGCGCTGAGGGTTTAGCTTCGGTGCCAGTCCTTGCCTATGAACCTATTTGGGCCATTGGCTCCGGTGAGGCTGCAACCCCCGCAATTGCGAACGCGATGCATGCTGCCCTCAAAGCAGCGCTTAAACCGCGCTTCGATGACCCCGTCGCAGTCTTGTACGGTGGTAGCGTCAACGAGGCTAACGCAGGTGATTTCACCACTTTTGAGAGCGTCGACGGCTTGCTTGTGGGCGGGGCGTCCCTGAAGGCACTAAGTTTCTTAAGTATCTGTCGATCTGTTGGGAGTTTGCGTTAATGCAAGTAAGTGACACAGCACCCGTAATCGTTGCAGCGGCACAAGTTGTAGACCGTTTGGGTGAGCGTTGGCGCCGACTGTCGCCGGCGGATCTCGCCGCAGAGGCCGTTAAAACTGCTCTGGATGAAACGGGTGTTGCTGATCTCTCAGCTCAGGTTGATCAACTGATGGTTATGCGCACTTTTGTCGATTCAGTCCCCGAACGCATCAAGCCGCTTCTTGCACCGTTTGGGTGTAGCGATGGGTTTGCGCGATCAGTTGCCAATCGCTGTGGTATGCATACCGCTAAGGCAATCTATGCAACTGCCGGTGGGCAGAGCCCCCAGCAGTATGTGGCGACGGCTTGCTCAGAAATCGCACGAGGTTGTGCGGATATCATTGTGCTTTGCGGTGCAGAGGCGATTGCGACGATGCGTGCGCACCAGCGCTCGGGCGATTCGCTTGACTGGTCTGAGAGCCCCGAGGGTAGTTCTGAGGATCACGGTATGGGCCTTGAGGATCAGTTTGTGCCAGCGCTTGCTGCTCATAAAGTGGTCGCGCCGATCGATATTTATCCGATGATGGAGCACAAAAAACGGGCTTCCAAAGGGATGGGACGTGCTGAGTATCTGGCGTTCTTGGGTGATGTATTGACCCCTCTTGCGGATGCCGCCCGCATTAATCCCATCACCATGTTTGAAACGGTTCCAGAGTCCCAGGACATTTCGGCTGTTTCGGGGCGTAATCGCGTTGTTGGAGATCCGCATCTTAAATCGATGGTTGCGAAGGACGGTGTTAATCAGTCCGCAGCCGTTGTGGTAATGCAATACGGTAAGGCGCGTGAACTCGGGCTGGAGCACCGAGCGGTGTTTTTGAGAGGGTTCGCCGAGGCGACGGAGCAGAATCTACTGGAGAGAGTTGACTGGTCAACATCGCCTGCTTTGCGTTGGAGCTACGCCAATGCCTTAAGCTCGGCGGGAATACGTGTCGAGGAAGTCGACGCCTTTGATATTTACAGTTGCTTTCCAGTTGCTGTGATCGAGGCAATGGAGGCCTTGGGGCTTGAACTAGGGGATGGACGACCTGTCAGTTTGACCGGTGGGTTGCCTTTCTTCGGTGGTCCCGGCAATAACTACTCAATGCACGGAATTGCGTCCGCCGTCTCAGCCATTCAAAACGACCAATACGCGAATGTACTTGTTGGGGCTCTGGGTGGGCATATGTCGAAGCATGCTGTGGGTGTCTATAGCCGCACGCCCGGTGACGCTGACCCGAGAGCGCGTGAGATGCGATTTGAAGGTGCTGGAAATAGGCGAGCGCTTGCCTCAGAATTCAGCGGCAGCGCGGTCATAGAGACATTTATGATCAAGCAGCTACCAGAGGGACACTGGCTCGCTGTACTTGCTATCAACGAGGCTGGAGAGCGTGTTATTGCAGCGTCGCTACTTGAACCGGGAGACCTCAACGATCTGTGTATTGACGGGGACCCCATAGGCGCCAAGGTTTTTATTGAGCCTGCGGCAGAAAACACGCACCGAGTTGTTGGGCTTGCCTGACACAAAAATAGTTACAGAGGAAATTTATGGATATTTCAGGAAGAGCCGCCGTCGTGACGGGTGGTGCATCAGGTATTGGTCAAGCGGTTGCACGTCGTATTTACGCGGATGGCGGTAACATCATCATCTTCGATCTCAACGCAGACGCAGGCAATGCGATGGTTGACGAGATGGGCACAGACCGATGTGTCTTTGCTCAGGTAAACGTGGCGGACGAGGCCTCTGTTGAAGCAGGCATTGATGCGGGAATCGAGAAATTCGGTGCGATTTACGCGGTTGTGAATTGCGCAGGTATCGCAACTGCGTCAAGAACGGTGGGGCGCGATGGTGCGTTTCCTCTCGATATGTGGGACAAAACCATTGCTGTAAACCTGACAGGCACCTTCAATGTGATTCGCTTGTGCGCCTTCAGAATGCAACACAACGAGCCTGTGGATCAGTACATGGGCCGTGGGGTGATCATCAATACCGCATCGGTAGCGGCTTTTGAGGGACAAATGGGTCAGGCGGCTTACAGTGCCACGAAGGGCGGCATTGTTGGTATGACTCTTCCCATTGCTCGTGACTTGTCAAAAATGGGCATTCGCGTAAACACGATTGCTCCTGGAATGATCAACACGCCGCTATTTGCAGGCCTTCCACCGGATTCAATTGAGTCATTGTCCGCAGCGGTCCTGTACCCTCAGCGCCTTGGTGAGCCGGAGGAGATTGGTAAGTTGGCGGCAGCGATCATCGATAATGATTACATTAACGGCGAAACTATCCGGATGGATGGTGGCATCCGTATGCAACCCCGTTAAGGTTAGGTATCAACGAAAAGGAGAACGATAATGAGTGAACCAGCAGTATTAACTGATGTCGCCGATGGCGTCATGACCATTACGATCAACCGTCCCGCTGCCAAGAATGCGGTCAATAAAGACGTCGCAATAGGCATCGCGGCGGCACTTGATCAGCTTGATGCGGACGACAGCACGCATGTTGTGATTCTCACAGGTGCAGGTGGCACTTTCTGCTCAGGAATGGACCTCAAAGCCTTTGTCACGGGTGAAACACCCTACGTCGAAGGTCGTGGTTTCGCGGGCATGGTCCAGCGTTCTACCGACAAGCCGCTGATCGCAGCCGTTGAAGGGTATGCTCTCGCAGGCGGCTGTGAGCTGGCTATTACCTGCGATCTTATTGTCGCAGCCGATAACGCCAAGTTTGGTATCCCTGAAGTGAAGCGCGGTTTAGCTGCGGCCGCAGGCGGTCTCGTTCGTCTGCCACGACAGATTCCAAGTCGCGTTGCGATGGAGATGGCGCTTACTGGCGACTTCATGGATGCGGACCGTGCACTGAGCTTGGGTTTGATCAACCAAATTGCGCCCGCCGGAGAGGCCTTAGCACACGCCAAAGCATTGGCGGCAAAAATTGCTGAAAATGGTCCACTTGCTGTGAAGCGCAGTAAGCAAGTGATTAAGGAGTCTATCGACTGGTCGCAGGACGAGATGTTTGAGAAGCAGCAGGAAATCGTTAATCCTGTCTTCTCGAGTGAGGATGCGATTGAAGGTGCAACGGCCTTCGCTGAGAAGCGTAAGCCCAACTGGAAAGGCCGATAAAGTAGGCCGTCGAGAGGACCCGGTGCTGCCGGGTCTTTTTTTATCTAGGGGTGACGCTTCTTAAGAGTGTGATTTTTTTCTGGGGTATGAATATGCGCGGTGTGGTTTTCTTGCTGTTGGTTTTACTGGTGTCAGGGTGCGCGTCGCCCCCACAGACACTATCGAGTCGCAAACCCGTATCGACCGATACTGGCTCTGTCTTAGCTTATGAGGCTGAAGGCAACATTTTGCAATGGTACGACATACCGTATGCGCAGCCGCCGGTGGGCGATCTCCGCTGGCGCGCGCCCCAGGCTTTACCAGTTACCGATACCGCGATCCAGCGAAGTGCTGATCCGATCATCTGCCCACAGAACGCAGGTTACGTAAGCGGAGTAGAGGGTGAGTCTGCGATTGGCTCCGAAGATTGCCTGTATCTCGATGTGACAGCACCCGCAGACGCCAACGGTAGTCTGCCTGTTATGTTTTGGATTCACGGTGGTGGTAACACAGCTGGGCACAAAAATGACTACGATTTCTCGCGACTTGCCGCAAATCAAAACGTGGTGGTCGTGACGATTAATTATCGGCTGGGACCCCTAGGTTGGTTCAGTCATCCTGCTCTAGATACCGGCCCCGGCGCTATAGCGAACTTTGGCACGCTCGACATCATTGCTGCGCTCGGCTGGGTGCAGCGTAATATTGAGCAGTTCGGAGGCGACAAAGATAACGTTACCATTTTTGGTGAGAGTGCAGGTGGCCATAACGTTTTCACTCTGCTCGCATCACCCTTGTCCGAGGGACTTTTTCATAAGGCTATTTCGCAGTCGGGATACGTGCGCTCTATGAGCCCACGCGAGGCCTACAACCTCGACAGAGAGTATCCCGAGATTGATCGTGGGAGTTGGGAGTTCACGGGTGAGCTCGGTCTTGATCCAGAAACGGTTACAGCCGAAGCGTTGAGATCGATCGATTCCAACACCCTCATCTCAACCTATTTCGGCATGCCCTATGATCACCGGAGCCCTGGCATCATTAATGATGGCGTCGTTATACCCCGTGAAGGCTTTGCTGCGGCACTGGGGAACCCAGACTACGCCAAGACTAATGTGCCGGTGATGGCCGGTGCGAATAATGAGGAAGTAACGCTCTGGATGGGATTGAACCGTTACTTTGTTAATGCGTCTTATCCGCTAACGAAGTGGCTGCCTCCCAAAGTGACTTTGAAGAACCCCGGTATGTACAAGTTCTGGGTTCGTCAGCGTTCTGAGGGTTGGAAAGCTCAAGGGGTTGATCGCCCTCTTGCTGCGCTCGAATCCGCCGGATACTCGTCGCTCTTCGCATACCGATACGATTGGAACGATCAGGAAGATAGCTTTCTTATCAAGTTTTCTGAAGTCTTGGGTGCTGCCCATGCGAGCGAAATATCGTTCGTTCAAGGCAAGGCAATGTACGGCCCCATCGGCTCGTATATGTACCCAGACAGCGAATCTGCGCGCGATATGACCGATATCATGATGACCGCGTGGGGAAATTTTGCCCGAGACGGTAAACCGGGTCCTGTGAAGGGGGATGCGTGGGCACCCTATGTGTCACGTGCCCCGCATTACATGGTTCTCGACTCGCTTGGGGCTCACGAATTAAAAGCCGATGCTGCGTCTATGGAGGCTATCTTTGACGAGGTTGCTGGTACAGATCTGATGACGGCAGATGAACGCTGCATTCTGACCTGGGAGCTTGCGACAGCGCTGGCTGATCCCGCCTACGGCGCTTACAGACGGTGGAATAATGGTGAGTGCGCTGATGTGGACGTTCGTGCTCTGCGGAAGTCCATCCGTGAGGCGCTCGAGGCTGAATTCGGTACCACTTCTGTGCTTTAGCGCGTGAGTCATCCGATCATTGACAGCTTTGTGAGTGGAATCTAATCGGCTAATGGATTCGATGCGAAACCCACAAATCATTGCAGTTGTCGGCGCCTCGGGCAGTGGTAAAAGCAGCGTCGTGACGCAACTGCAAAACGATCCCAACATCTCTGTATCAGTCATACAGGTGGATCAGTATTATCGCGATTTAAGCCATCTAACGCTTGCTGAGCGTGATAAGGTTAATTTTGACCATCCTGATGCGATCGAGTTCGAGTTGCTCAGCGAGGATCTAAAGTCCCTCAAGCGTGGCGAACGTGTTGATGTGCCGATCTACGATTTTACGGTTCACAATCGCGCCAGCGAGACTCAAGAGATTGACGCAAAAGAGTTCATTATTCTTGAGGGTGTTCTCGCTCTGGCAGATACCCAGATCATAAAGTTAGTCGATCGGGTGGTGTTTATCGATACACCACTCGAAGTCTGCTTGGAAAGAAGGATTAAGCGCGACCGCATGGAGCGTGGACGTTCCGAGGCTTCAGTGCGTGATTTCTGGACGACCCGAGCGGCGCCTATGTTTCTCGAGTACGTAGCACCTTGGAAAGCAAAGGCGCACTTAGTACTCAGCGGTCAGGAGAACGAATCGAAGACTCGGGCGCGGCTAATAGCTTGGTTGTTAGAGTGATTCGCGTTGTTTCGATACCCAACGAAAGTGCGCGGCTAAGGCTTCGTCACTGAGTAACTTGTCGAGCGTGTCAAAGCGCGTGGCGAGTGTGATTTCGTCGTAAGTAGCATGCACACCTTTGTGGCATTTACGGCAAATATGAACACCTGCATTAAGCTCAATTTTTGAAAAACGTTTGCGGAAGCCTTTGCGGCGGTGCATTTTTCGTGGAATAAGATGGTGAAAGGTGAGCGATACTACCCGGCCACAACACGCGCAGGGCAGTATCGACTTTTGATTACGCATTCAGAGGGATTACTCTCCGCCGACGGTGACCTCATTGATAAGGTTGAGCAGTTCTTCGCTTTCTGGACCAACACTTGAACCGAATTTGGCAACCACCTCACCATCGCCAGAGACAACATATTTGTTGAAGTTCCAGCGTGGGTATCCCTTTGCTTCCCCCAGGCCCTTGAACACGGGGTTGGCGTCGCTACCGCGAACGGAGCTGGTTGCCATTACAGGAAAAGAAACGTCGTACTTTTCAAAGCAAACGGTTGCGGCATCAGCCTCGTCATTCTCTTCTTGAAAAAAGTCATCAGACGAGAAACCGACAACGACTAGACCTTTGTCTTTGTAATCTTGGTGGAGCTGCTCAAGCCCAGTGAACTGAGGTGTGTATCCGCAGTTGCTGGCGGTGTTGACGATAAGCATTGGCTTTCCTGCGTAGCTCTCACAGAAGTTCACAGTCTCCTTTGAGCTCAGCTTACGCATTTCCGTGTTCAGGAACTCTGGGCACGGGAAAGCGGTTGCGGAAACGGTCATACCGATGGTGAAAGCGAGAAGTGTGCGTTTCATAGTCATTCCTCCAATGTGGCTGCTGAGTATAGGTCAAACTTGAACCTTTAGTTCAGAATACAGATGATCCGTCGAATGCCTGTCCAGTATAGGTGGCGGTGCACTGACGCGATTAAAGCCGTTCGAGAAGCTGCTCCACTTCGTTCATCGTCCACTCTGGATGACAGTGGTAGGACGATGCATGTGTGCCCCAACGCCCCTTATCTGCCAGGCAAGGATGGTCCGGAGCTATGTACGGGACAAAACTTACTACCGCATTGGAGTTTTGCTTTGCTAACTGTTCGCTCCAGCGTGATCGTGTGATTGGGTCGTCTCTGTTTTGGACAATATGTATGGGAAGCGAGAGTGCGGATCCTATGGGTAGAGCATCAAATTGTCCTTTGGGCAGGCGCCAAAAATAGGGGGCAAGCAGCGCCATCGGCTTGAATAGAGCAGCAGGTAGCCCATAGCCAACATACCCCCCCTGTGCGAGCGCGTCTGATGTATTGAGCATCGGATCAAACAACAATAGCCCGTCAGCAGCCAGGCCGTTAGCAATGGCATAAATGGCGCTAGCGCCGCCCATAGAGAGACCACAAATAATAAGCGGCGCATCACTGGGTCTGTATTTCCTTAGCCAGTCGCCTGCCGCTTTAACGTCCCTGTGTTCAGTGGCGCCCATTCGCAAATATCCATCAGTGAAAGACGAATTTCCATGATTGCGCTGATCAAAGGTAAACACGGAGATGCCGTTCGCCTGGAGATTTTCATAAAAGCCCATCGTGTTAAAAAAGGGTGAATAGCGACTAGAACCGGCGCCGTGGACAAAGAGAAGGGTTGCGCGTGGACTTTCTGCCGGGAACCACCAGCCCTCGAGCGACAAGCCCTCGCTTTCAAAGGAAACCGCTTCATAAATATCGGGCGCTGAGGGCGTGACGCTAACTCTTTCTGATCCTGTTTTCAGTCCTAGAGCAGGCATTGTGATCCCATACAGGACAATTATAAGAGCGAGTATTCCAATGGCGTAGGCAGAGGCAGTCAGCATGGATTTCACGGGCTATTGAGGGATTAAAGGTCGAAACGTTGTCGTAAGAATTTTGCGACGCCGTCCTCGTCGTGATGCCCAATGACTTCAGTAGCCAATTCTTTGAGCTCATCATCAGCGTTTGACACAGCGTAGGACTCAGTAGCGATCTCGAACAGGCTAAGATCGTTGTCGCCATCCCCAAAGGCGATAATCTCGGAGTACCCAGAGGTCTCTGCAACGTGACGAACGCCATTGCCCTTTGATCCCTCACTGTGATGCACGTCCAGCCAAGCGAGTCCTTGCTCTTTCAAGGCGATCCCCGTGTATGCCACTAGGTGGGGGTGATGAGCTACGAAGTCCACAACGCGGTTAACGGCCTCTTGCGAACCCATTGCAGATATATTGATTACGTGGGCGTTCTGAGGCATTTCCTCGATACTTTGCAGCGGTAATTCGCGCTCTTTTTCGAATAGATGCGCAAGCTTGATCTCGTAACCCTCTCTGAGCGGCGCGTGATAAACGGCATGACGCTCACCTTGCTCGAGAGAAAATACAAATGGGGTCAATTGACTTTGGATGAAGATGCCAATCACATCATTCACCTCCGAGGGGGTGAGCAGATGGTGGTGACTATAGGTTCGTTGGCTAGGCTCCCAAATGACGGCACCGTTCTTAAGCACCATCGATCGACTGAAGCCATTGTTATCGAGCGGCTGCAAAGCGGCCTGGAGGGTTCTTCCCGTCGCGATGGTGTAGTCGATGTCAGCCTGACGCATCAGTCTGAGGGTTTCCTGAGTGTATGCCGAGATCTGCGATTGGGCGTTGAGCAGCGTTCTGTCCATATCAAAAACTACTAGTGTCATCGTGCTGCGCCTTAAAACATAACTGATAGATAGAGCCCGAAGACTATCGGTTGTCTCTTGCCTAAGCTAGAGCAAGATTGCCCGAGCGCGGGTCCCAAAAAGGGCACAATCGTGGCAGTGTCGTGAATTGGTGCCGTTAAGTCGTTCTAAGAATACGCGCTATGAGTTAGTGTTGTGGAATAGAGGTAGGGGCTAAAACGTGTCAAAGGACAAGCAAGGTATTGATCGTCGCGCATTTAACCGATTAATGCTCTCATCAATGGCGGTGACCGGACTTGCAAGCAAGGCAAGTGCAAACGCCGAAGGTGCTCATATTGGGGTCATAGGCGCTGGCATTATCGGCTCGAGCATTGCTTACAATCTCGTAAAGCAGGGCGCTCGCGTGACGTTGATCGATCGGTCTACTGTGGGTGGTGCAACGAGCCACGCAACCTTTGCATGGATAAACGCAACCTGGGCCAAGCAGCCTCGGCACTATCACAGGTTCAATCAACTTGGGATTGAAGCTTGGTATCGCTTGCAGGAGGAGTTGAGTCTGCCCGTTAAGTGGTGTGGTTCACTCGAGTGGTTTACCTCTGAGCCTCGTCAGCGGCGCCTTGCCAATGACATAGCAGAACAGCAGGAATGGGATGAGCCGGCGAGAATGATCGACGTAACCGAAGCCAAAGGTCTGGAACCCAATGCGCGCTTTGGTGACGCAGAGAAAATCGCATACTCGCCGCGCGATGGAGCAGTTGATGCCCGATTTGCCTCGCAGCAGATGGTCAAGGCGTCGCAAAAACTAGGCCTAAGGTTGTTAGAGAATTGTGGTGTAAATGATGTGATCCGATCAGAAAATGGGCTGTCGGTACTCCAAACTACCTGCGGAGACGTCAGAGTCGACAAATACGTCATCGCTACAGGTGCTGACCCGAAGGCAACCATGTCGCTGGCAGGAGTCGAGATTCCTCAGCGCTCTACGCCAGGCGTCATTGTTATTACAAAGCCTTTGCCTAAGATGCTGAACACGATCTTTGTGGCGCCGGGTGTGCATGTCCATCAGCGCTCGGACGGGCGGGTTGTGTTGGGAGAACAGGATGGCGCACCCGATACAGCGACGCACAGTAAGAGACTAGCCAACTATCCCACGCGATTTCCGTCGGATGAGATAGCTCTGCAACATGCGAATAGACTTGTGAGCACCGCGCGGCAGTTCATACCGGCATTGAGTCAGGATGTTGCTATCGAAGAGATTGCGATCGGCTGGCGGCCACTCCCGCTTGATGGTCATCCCGTTATAGGCCCGAGTCCTGTGTTACCCGACAGCTATATCGCCATCATGCACAGTGGGGTGTCATTGGCACCAATCGTTGGTGAAATGGTATCGGATGAGTTGATTAATGGTTTGAATCGGCCTGAGCTGGCGCCTTATAGAGCATCGCGAGACTTCCAGCGCATCAAACGGTACTGATACCCACCGTTATCAGAGACTCCCCGCAGATACCTTGTGCGATGCGCAAGTCGACTCTGGTCAGTCGCTTTTCTGATAGGTCATAGATTGATAATGCGTCTAGCGACACAGCGTCACGCATCGAGGGAAACCTTCGAACGACCAGGCCTGTGGGTCGACCTCTGTAATCACGGCACAGTTGGCGAAAACGCAGCTTCCTGACCACTCAAACTAAAGTGGTACCGTAAATTGAGGGGGATTTAGAATAGCTAAAAAAAAGGCTCCTGTCGGAGCCTTGGATCAATCACGTTTACCTCAGTGAGAGGTGAGTACCAAATCTTTCGTCAACGCATCTCGAGTTGCCTGAGCAACTTCAAAGCGGGGAATCGGGTAGGCGGCATGCTCAACACTTGCAAAGAGCTTGGCGCCATCTTTGAGCGCTGCAATTTGGTCTGTAGAGAGCTCAAAGCGCATGAAGTGCACCGCTGATGTCTTCTCTTCAGTTTCCCGCTCAAGGTCTTCATCGGCAATAACTTGCGCTATGCCGTGGCCCTCAACTTCAAGGTTGATGCAATTCTCGATGCCGCGCATTTCTCTTAGTCGTTCTGCGCGAACCTCAGGGTCACCAAACTCGATCATAAAGGTCGCTTTCCAATTCGTTCCGTCAGGAATAAGAGGATTGTAAGCCTCAAGCTCCTCTTCGATACCTGCTACTTCAAACACTTTCTCGATACGGAGCATTTCTTGGACCTGATAACGGATAGTGAGCTCGTCTTCGAAGTAGATCCTAGCGTTTTCTCCTAGAGCCAGTTGGCGTGTTTTCTTGTGCGCCAGTACTTCCGTACGGAAGCTCTCGCGTTGTTCAGAGTACTGTTCTAGCGACCATAGATCGCTGCGTGTCAAATGAGCCATCAATAATCTCCTTGTTTATTTAATTCCGTAAGCCACTCGCAGTAGTGTCATAGGGTGCTCTGCACTGCTGACGCTATCGGCCAGATTGGCAATATGTTCTCCAGCCATCGGGCAGTCGGAAATAAAGTGATCAGGCTTCTGATCGTTAACCTTACGCACGGTGGGCCGGGCTATTTTAACGGACTTGTCGCGCGTTTCCTTTTTCACTGCATAAGTGCCGTCGTGACCGGAGCAGCGCTCATGCGCGACAACCGTTGTCTCTTCAATCAGTGATAGGATGTCACGGGTTTTGAGTCCGATGTTCTGCACTCGCTGGTGGCAAGCAACCTGATAAGCAATGTTTCCCAAGCTCTCTGCAAAATCCGTCTTAAACGCTTCTCCTTTATGGCGCATCCAAAGGTATTCGAATGGGTCATAGAAGGCCGCCTTGACCTTTTGCACGTCTGGGTCGTCGGGGAATAGCAAAGGCAGTTCTTGCTTGTACATCAACACGCACGAGGGAATGGGTGCGGTTAGGTCATAGCCCTGGTCCACGAGTCCAGCAAGCAGGGGGATATTGGCTTCTTTCAATGCCTCAACTGCATCGAGGTCACCCAGTTCGAGTTTGGGCATGCCGCAGCACTTCTCTTTAGGAATGACATCAATGCTAATGTCGTTGTGCTGAAAGACTTTAATGAAGTCCTCGCCAATGGTTGGGCTCGAGTAATTACCGTAGCACGTTGCGTACAGGGCAAGCTTACCCGTGGTAGCACCAACGGGAGTCGCCTCGATATCCTTCACCAGCTTCTTGGCTCGCTTGATTAACGTATTCCGATGAATTTCAGGCAACGGTGCTTCGGCAGCGATATCAAATGTGCTCTCCAGCGCTTTCCTGAACGTGCTGTTTTTGTTTAACGCGTTGGCTGTGATGTCCACCAATGGAATCGTTGAAATCGTGCTCATCAGGGCGTCGGTCGACGTTAAGACCTTGTCGCGCAACTTCGCGCCTTTAGTCTTAAAATTTTGTGCCTTCGCACGCAACATTAGGTGCGGGAAGTCTACATTGAATTCGTGAGGTGGTACGTAGGGGCACTTTGTGAGGTAGCAAAGGTCACACATGTAGCACTGGTCAACGACTTTGTCGTAATCGTCGAGTGCAACACCGTCAACTTCGAGTGTTTCGGATTCGTCAATGAGATCGAACAGGGTGGGAAATGAGTCGCATAAGCTGACACAGCGACGACAGCCGTGACAGACGTCGTAAACACGAGCGAGCTCTTCATTGAGCGATTCTCGGTTCCAGAACTCTTCTGTCTTCCACTCTACGGGGTGGCGAGTTGGCGCTTCAACGCTACCTTCACGCATTTATAAATCCTCACTTAGGTCGGGTTAACCAAAAGAGGGGACTGACGTCCCCCCGTTCGCAATCGATATTTGTGACCTATGCGTCCAAGTTATCGAGTGCTTTTTGGAAACGGTTCGCGTGACTACGCTCCGCTTTCGCAAGTGTTTCGAACCAATCTGCGATTTCGTCGAAACCTTCATCTCGAGCGGTCTTCGCCATGCCTGGGTACATATCAGTGTACTCGTGAGTTTCACCCGCGATTGATGCTTCCAAGTTCTTAACAGTGTCGCCCATTGGCAGACCTGTTGCGGGATCGCCTACAGCTTCGAGGTATTCGAGGTGACCGTGCGCGTGACCAGTCTCGCCCTCAGCTGTTGAGCGGAACACCGCTGCAACATCGTTGTAGCCTTCCACATCCGCTTTTGAGGCGAAGTAGAGGTAACGACGGTTAGCTTGAGACTCACCTGCAAAGGCGTCTTTTAGGTTCTGTTCGGTTGCACTACCTTTCAGTTCCATTGCTTTTACTCCATATTTGATCGTTTACGTCATGACGCGGCCGAATCACCGGCTGCACAGGTACTATACCGAGATGTGCGCGAATTGGTTCGAAAAAAAGCTGGCAAAACCGATCGAAATTTCCGATCGTATATAGGACAAATGCACGACAAGTCCGATTGTGGTTTAAGGGGGATTTAGTGTCGCGACAACCCACTTTGAAGCAGCTTAAATATTTGTGCGCACTAGCACAGCATCACCACTTCGGTAACGCTGCAAAAGCCTGTCACGTAAGCCAAAGCACGCTTAGCGCTTCCATCGTAGAGCTTGAGGATGTGCTGTCGGCGAGCTTGGTCGAGAGAAATAACCGCTCGGTATTACTCACGAGCTTGGGGTTAGAGGTTGTTGAGCGTGCGAGAGCGATACTCACGGATGTTGACGATGTCGTCGCTCTGTGTGAAGCGTCAAAAGAGCCCTTTCAGGGAAAAATTCGTCTTGGTGTGATACCAACTATTGCACCCTTTGTCCTACCAAAAATGCTTTATGCGTTACGCCGTGAGCACCCTGATTGTACGATGTTCGTCCGAGAAGATTTATCACAAAGCTTGATAGACGCACTTCAGGTGGGCGAATTGGATATCTTACTCCTCGCGCTGCCTTTTCCTGCCGACCAGGTAGACACTCTGACCTTGTTTGATGATCCTTTTTACCTCGCGGCGCGTCCAGACTCTCAACTCATATCGAGCCAAAACTTGAACACTAAGGATTTACAGGGGACTGAGATGTTGTTGCTCGAGGAAGGACACTGTCTACGAGAGCATGCTCTGGAGGCGTGTAAGCTAAAAGCACAAGATGTAAACGTGCCTTATCAAGCGACTAGCCTTACAACGATCGTACAGATGGTTGCGAATGGTATTGGCACAACACTACTTCCAAAGATGGCTACAGATGCGGGTATTGCAGATCGGACAGGTCTCATTCTTCGAGCATTTGACGAGCCAGATGTGGGACGAAAGATTGGTTTAATGTGGCGCAAAAAAACGCCCCGGAAGCATGAGTTTAATCTGCTCGGGGCGTTTCTTAAGAGCTGCTTACACAGCGCTCAACGGGATTGATTTAGAAGCTACGACGCAGACTCGCACCGTAAGATCTTGGCTGGTTGGGATAGCCAGTCGCGCTGCCCTCTTGCGCAACAGATGGGAAGACTGTGATCAGCCACTGATCATCGTTTAAGTTTCGTCCCCAGAACCGCAATTCCCAGTCGTTCTTCTTAAAGCCGAGACTTGCGTTGATCATTCCCACTTCCCGAGTTCGATTGCCGCGTGCCTCTAGCGCTAAGTTGCTAAAGGATAGATCTCCGCCACCATTAATATCGACCTCACTGTCGTATTGGTAGTCAGCTTGGACGTATCCGTCCCAACCAGCCAATGTGAAGTCATAGGTGACGATGGCACTAAAGCTTCTCTCGTGAATCCCCGCGGGCTTCAATCCCGTAAAGTCATAGGGCTCACCATTGAGTAAGGCATTTGGGAAATCATCATAAATAGGATCTAAGTAGGTTGCGGCCAGTGCGACAGACAGGTTTTCAGTGGGGCGAACCATCATATCGATCTCGATACCGTCCACCGACGACTTGCCCGCGTTTGTAAGATTGAAGCCAGTACCCGTGAAGGCGTTGGACTGGAATCCCTCGATGCTTTGGTCGAAGATTGCCGCGTTAATATAGCCCCAATCTGCGCTGTACTTGACGCCGAGTTCAAGCACCTCCGCCTCTTCTGGGCCCGCTAGGCGTGTTCCTAGAGTGAGGTTATTTGGTAGCGACGCACCTGATGCCACTAGAGCATTGTATTCTGCTTGGGTTGGGCGCGTATCGCGGGACAAGTTCCAAGAGGTGGCTTTGTAGCCCGTTGCATAAGTGGCGTACATATTTAAGTCGTCACTGAAAGCATGCGAAAAGCTCACTGTGTAAGTGGTTTTGCTGTCATCAGACGTTCCAGGTTCCGCGGCATTTGGAATGCCAAGCATTTGAGGAAGGAACTGCAGGGCTTGGAAGCCGAGGAATGGGTTATTGGCAGTTGGCGCGAGAGCACCTGCGGTAGCTGCAACTGTTTGCAGGTAGGCAGGGATGCTCTCTTGTGGGACCGCAGAGATGGGTGGAATACCGAACCCTGCAAACCCGCCGGTGTAAGCAAAATTGGACAGTGCTGTTATGCCATCTGCACCCGCAAGATCCAACTGCGAGAAAACATCACCATTTGCTTGGGTGAGGGAGATCTGCTTATCGTCTTGAAGATAGTTGAGGCCTACGGTTAAGTCAGTCTTATCGGAGAGCGCGAACGTCACCTGACCGAAAATAGAGAAGGTCTCGTTGTCTTGCTTTGCAGTCTCTAGGACACCCGTTCCTGGTTCGAAAAACGTTCCCGGCGGCAACAATAAGAGCTGTTCCAACCCGTTAATATTATCGGCGCCTCCAGCGAGGAGGCCGGCGTAATTGCGCCATTGCGAGCCGAAGTCGATACCACTGCTAAAATCAATGCTTTCGTCAAAGTAAAAACCACCGACCATCCAGTCGATGGTATCTGTGTTTCCACTTATACGGATTTCTTGAGTCAGCGTTTGGATGTCTGTGGAGTAGACCTGATTGCCAATGGCATCTGCACCTGTGTAGTCAATATCCGCCTGCGGCTGATCAGAAAACGAGTCTCGATATCCGGTAACAGATCGGACGTCTAAGTCACCCCAGGTGGTTCTGATGTCGAGTGTTAAACCCGAATTTTCAGCGCGGTTAATAGGGTCGATATTACCGTAGGTTCTGAAGGAGAAGGGGTCCTCGGCGTCATAGGCGGTGCCTGGAATAGCTGATAACGCGGCTAGGGCGGCCCCGGCTGGGCCATCTATGATGTTCGCGGTGCCACAGCAGATCTCGTCCATCTCATCATAGTCATACATGAGACGAACCTCCGTCTCATCACCAACATTAAACAGGAGCTCACCTCGGAGTGACCAGCGGTCACGCTCGTTTTGATCGTTATTCAAAACTGGGTTGTAAAGGTATCCATCACGCTCGAGCATGCTGCCGCCAAAGCTGTAGGCGACTGTGTCAGAAAGGGGCCCTGTGATGTAACCTCTAACGGACTTCTGGTTCCAGTTTCCCAGACCAACTTCAACGTTACCGCTACGCTCAAATTCAGGCTTTCGCGTTGTAATAGATATGACGCCCGCTGACGCATTTTTTCCATAAAGGGTGCTCTGCGGTCCGCGTAAAACTTCGATTTGCTGGATGTTAGGAAGATCAGCAATTCGAGCAAGCGATCGACTGCGATAAACCCCATCAATAAAGACGGCAACAGACGGTTCTATACCGGGGTTATTCGCGCCATTTCCAAAACCACGGATCACGAAGTTGGTCTGCGTCGAATTCTGGAACTGCGGAACCCGAAGCGATGGAACTACCGACTGTAAGTCGATTAAGTCGCGAATTTCAGCGCGTTCAATCGTTTGAGCCTCGATAACACTTACGGAAAGTGGCACGTCTTGCAAGGATTCGGCGCGTTTGGTCGCGGTTACAACGACTTCTTCCATGGGCTGTTGCGCAAACGCTGGAATACTTATCGCCGCCGCCACAGCTACGCTCAGGGATTTTGATAAAAACCGCATTGGGGTGCCCTCTTTTTGTATTTGATTGCTTGTTAGATTATTTGTTTTATTTAATGCCGCCTACGTTAGCAGTATTTTTCAGAGATGTCCCAAAACAGCCCTCTATACTGCCAACTTGACCGAAAATGATCGGATATCAGTTACGGATAGCGACTCAGACGGGGTGACTGGCCCTTTAGCTTGCAGATGCCTTTTGGAACCCAGGCGAGGGTGGCTCGCAGTGTTCGGGTCCGCCAACATGTCTGTTATTAGAACTGCTTGGTGTGCTTTGTCCTAAAGGGGGTGGTGCCCCTCGTCTTGACGACTCGATGCCGCTTTGGAGGTTGTCTAGACGGTACAAGATGCATGGGGCCGTTACCTATCAGATCACGCCGACCAATCTTCTTAAGTGCGTCACGCAGTGCGGGCCAATTGTCTGAGTCGTGGTAGCGCAAAAAGGCTTTGTGTAAGCGTCGCTGTTTGATGCTTCTGACAGCGGGAACCCGCTTACTTTGACGATCCACCTTTTTGAGCGGGTTCTTCTCGCTGTGGTACATGGCAGTCGCCAACGCCATCGGCGATGGGTAAAACGTTTGAACTTGATCTGCGCGAAATTTGTTGCGCTTGAGCCACAGAGCGAGATTCACCATGTCGTTGTCGGTAGTGCCTGGGTGTGCAGCAATGAAATAGGGGATCAAGTACTGTTTTTTTCCCGCCGCCTTGGAGTACTTATCGAACAGGTTTTTGAATCGATCGTAGCTGCCAATGCCTGGCTTCATCATTTGGTCGAGCGGTCCATCCTCGGTGTGCTCTGGTGCAATCTTTAAATAGCCGCCGACATGATGGGTTACGAGTTCCTTGACGTACTCTGGCGTCTCCACCGCAATGTCATATCGGAGGCCCGAAGCAATCAACACTTTCTTGACGCCAGGAATCGCCCGCGCTCTACGATAGAGGTGAACAAGCGGTGTTTGGTCAGTGTTGAGATTTTTACAGATACCTGGAAAAACGCAGCTGAGCTTGCGGCATTTGGATTCTATCTCCTCACTCTTACACGCCAGTCGCCACATGTTTGCTGTCGGGCCACCGAGGTCTGAGATGACGCCCGTAAAATTTGGGCTAGTGTCTCGGATCTTTTCGATTTCCCGGACAATTGAGTCCTCCGAGCGGTTTTGAATAATTCGTCCTTCGTGCTCGGTGATAGAACAGAAAGTACAGCCACCAAAACAGCCTCGCATGATGTTCACTGAATGTTGAATCATCTCGAGCGCGGGAATTTTCGCGTTGCCGTAGTCGGGATGCGGACGACGCTGGTAGGGCTGTTCAAATACCCAGTCTAATTCTGGTGTGGTGAGCGGAATGGGTGGGGGATTAAACCAAACTTCACGATCGCCATGAGCCTGAATAAGTGCCAGTGCGTTGTGGGGATTGGTTTCCTTGTGCATAACTCGCGCTGCGTGGGCATAAAGCACAGGGTCTTCTCGAACCGCTTCAAAGCTTGGAAGTCGAATGACATCTCGTGCAGGTGCGCTGCTAGCAAGTAAAGACACCACCTGAACCGGTTCCTCATTTGCTGGCAAATTGGCAGCTACGGCATCCGGCTGCGCCGCCTCGGTCTCACAGACCTCAGGTTCCATTCCTTCATAAGGGTTTAATAGGGGTTCCACTTTTCCGGGCTGATCCACTGACGTCGAGTCGATGACTCGGTAGCCTGGCTCGGGCGCGTCGGTTACAAACGCCGTGCCGCGAAGATGCCGCAGGTCTTCGATGGACTTTCCGTCGGCTAACCCATGTGCCAAATCTACGATGGCACGCTCAGCGTTTCCGTAGAGCAGTATGTCGGCTTTACTGTCCATCAATACGGAGCGTCGAACCTTGTCGCTCCAGTAGTCGTAGTGGGCCATACGTCTGAGGCTTGCTTCGATTCCACCGATAACAATTGGGACGTCTTTGTATGCCTCGCGGGCACGTTGACTGTAGACCGCAACAGCACGATCAGGTCGCTTACCTGCAATATCTCCGGCGGTGTAAGCATCATCATTACGCCGCTTTTTGTCTGCGGTGTAGTGGTTGATCATTGAGTCCATGTTGCCGGCGGCGACACCAAAAAACAGATTCGGTTTACCTAAGGCTCTGAAGGCCTCGGCGCTGCGCCAATCCGGCTGCGAGATAATGCCGACGCGAAATCCCTGTCCCTCAAGTACGCGACCAATGACCGCCATACCAAAGCTGGGGTGATCGACATACGCATCACCCGTGACGATGATAATGTCGCAGCTATCCCAGCCCAGCTGATCCATTTCAGCACGAGACATGGGGAGCCACGGCGCTGGCCCAAAGCACTCCGCCCAATATTTGCGATGCGAGAATATGTCTTTCGGTTTTTCGTTCACGGGAGTTGTGGCTTTTGCTCTCTCAGCTCGTCAGGGACTTCGAGATCCGCACCACAATGTTTGCAATGTTTCGCATCAATCGCATGATCTGCACCTGCACACACAGGGCAGTTCCATGCGAGCGTTTGCGCAGCTCGGCGAGATCCCAATCTCTCCCACAGTTTACTGGTTACGATGGCAGTCGGCACAGCTAAAATGGAATAACCAATCAAAATACCAATTGAGGCTACGAAACGGCCAATGGGTGTGCCGGGAACAACGTCCCCGTAACCCACCGTTGTAATAGTTACAACGGCCCAATAGATGCTCATTGGTATGCTTACGAAGCCATGTTCTGGGCCATCTATCACGTAGAGAAGGCAGCCAAAAACAACCACCGTCACCATCACTATTGAGAAGAACACCATAATAGATCGTGCGGTAGCACGCATAAGTCCAATGATCTCGATGTATTCCTCGTGTAACTCGAAGAGGTGCAATATGCGGAAGACGCGCAAAACCCGCAGCACTCTGATAACGATGAGTGAGGAGGCCTCGGGCACAAAGAGTGTTAGAAAGGTCGGGAGAATGGCCAAGAGATCTACCACGCCCCAAAAGCTAATGGCATAAACCGCGGGTCGTCTTAGGCACCACAGTCTGGTCAGATACTCAACAGCAAAAACGAGTGTGAAGCCAACTTCGACCCACCGGAAAATATCGCCATAGGCCGCATGGTAGGCCTCTACTGAATCCAACATGACGACAAAAACGCTCGTGACAATAAGAACTAGGAGCGTCACGTCAAAGATATTACCGGCACGGGTTTCAGTGCCAAAAATCACGGTCTCGACGCGATCTCTTATGGGCCGTGCATCATTCAACTTTGAGCCCCCTCAATCATCCTTATCAATACGGGCCAAACCACATCCACAAGCATGGGCTGCGCGCTCGCATTCGGGTGAGTGTTGTCGCTTTGCATTAAACTTGGATTCAAAAATATAGATTCAACGATGAAGGGTAAGGTCTCTACGTTTTCCTTTACGGCAAGTTGATCGTAGATGTCCCTAAACAGGCCAGTATAGCGTCGCCCCAGATTTGGAGGTGCTTCTGCGGCTAACAGCAGTACCTTTGCCCCCGCATCGAGAGAGGTATCTGTCATCGTCGTCAGGTTTTCACGCATTTGCTTAATGGGCAGGGCGCGCAGTCCGTCGTTTCCACCAAGCTCTATGATCACCAGAGTCGGTCTATGGTCAAGGAGGAGCGAAGGGAGCCGGGACGCGCCCCCACGCGTGGTCTCACCTGATATGCTTGCGTTGATTACCTTTGCACCGTCGAAGGTCTTTTGAAGACGTTTCTCGAGCAGACTCACCCAGCCTTGTTCCATGTTAAGACCATAGGCTGCGCTGAGGCTGTCGCCGACAACAAGTATTTTTGCGGGCGTATCTGCGGTAGCTAGGGAGCTCAGTACTGTACTGAAAAGAAAGAGCGGCCCAATGAATAGGCGGTTTCGAGCGGTAGCAAATGAAAAAGACGCTCTTGCACCAAAGGTTTGAGAAGCAATAAACGCGAGAAGATGCGTCGATCCGACGCTGAGACGTCGTCGTAAGTGATGCCAGAGGTAGAGACGCATGATTAAAACATTCCAGTTACGTAAGTCCGTGAGAGCCGCCGAAGCGGATTTGGAGATCCTGCGAGGGATCGATTTAGAAATCAAGCGTGGAGAAACGGCAGCAATCGTAGGGACCTCGGGCTCAGGGAAATCGACGTTACTTGGATTGCTCGCTGGGTTGGACAGCCCCACGAGTGGTGAGATTTACCTCGGCGATACGAATATCGTGCAGCTAGATGAGGATGAGCGGGCTGTGCTGCGCAGTCAAAAAGTGGGCTTCGTTTTTCAGAGCTTCCAGTTATTGCCCGCGCTCACAGCACTTGAAAACGTGATGTTGCCGCTTGAACTGGCGGGCAGTGACGACGCGCGCGTCGTGGCTGAAGATTACCTAGCGCGAGTTGGGCTTGATCAGCGTCTCCATCATTATCCGCGAACACTTTCGGGCGGGGAGCAGCAGCGCGTGGCTATCGCTCGAGCTTTTGCCGCAAAACCGCTCATTCTTTTCGCAGATGAACCTACGGGAAATCTCGATACAGCAACAGGCGCTAAGATCATTGAACTGCTATTTGGACTCAACCAGGAGGAGGGTACGACTCTAATTCTGGTGACCCATGACAATTCATTGGCCGACCGCTGTCAGCGCAAGCTGGTAATGACAGCTGGTCAATTGAGCGAAACGGTATGAAGTCACCTATAACGGCATCAATCAAACTGCTCGTCCGCGATTGGCGAGGTGGTGAGTTGGGTGTATTGCTCAGCGCGCTGCTGCTTGCAGTCTCCTTGGTGGTTGCCATTAGTGGGTTCGTTAATCGTCTACAGTTCAATCTCGAGCGCGAGTCGGCGAGCTTTCTTGCGGCTGATCTCGTCGTCTCGAGTTCTCGCGAAATCGCTCCTGAGTGGCAGTCAGAGGCGAGTAATACCGCATTAGCGACCGGTCAGACGGTGACCTTTTCCTCCATGGTGATCTCCCAGAATGACGATATGTTTCTGGCCTCTGTTAAAGCCGTCGGCGGTGCGTATCCTTTGCGCGGATCCTTGCGCATTGATGTGGGCGGAGGTCGTTTGGTTGCCGATACGCCGGAACCCGGATACGTATATCTCGCTCCGCGTTTGATTGAGCAGTTGGACACGTCTATCGGTGATGAAGTTTACGTCGGTGATGCGACCCTTCGTGTCGCAGGTACGCTACTCGACGAGCCCGACTCCACCACGGGTTTTTTTGGTTACGGTCCTCGGTTGGTAATGCATGTCGATGATTTGGAGGCGACCGGCGTCATTCAGCCCGGAAGTCGGGTGACCTATCGGCTTTTGCTGGCCGGACAAGAAGGTGATTTGGCGCGTTACAAAAGCTGGGTCGAACCTCAGCTGGTGCAGGGTCAGCGGTTATTGTCGGTTGATGACTCGCAACCCGGTATCGGTGCTACCTTGGAGCGCGCACGTGGTTTTTTACTGCTGGCGGGCAGTCTCGGCGTAATGTTGGCGGCAGCCGCAATATTGGTTGCTGCCCGCCGCTTTGGTGAGCGGCATACGGACCAAGTGGCGGTAATGAAAAGTCTTGGAGCGACGCAGTCAACCATTCGTGCGCTTTATGCGTTGAGTCTCACGTGGTTGGGCCTATTTGCAATTCTCGTGGGAAGTGCGGTTGGTTGGCTCGCGCAAAGTGCAATGTTTCGAGCCCTAGCAGATCAGCTACCCGGAGAGGTCACGCGTATTGGTGTCACACCCTATGTCACCGGCGCAGTGACCGCTTTGGTCTGTGTCGCTTTCTTTGCTTGGCCGCCACTCGCTAGGCTAGGCGCTGTATCGCCTTTACGCGTTATCAGGAGAGAGGCGACAATCGCGAATTCGACAAAGGCGACAGACCTTGTGCTCGGGACTCTGTCCCTCGGCGCGTTAATGTGGTGGTACAGCAGCGATATTAAGCTGACAGGTGCACTTTTGGGGTCAGTCGGTATTACGGTGGGTCTAGGCTTTTTCGTCGCCAAGGGTCTTCTTCAGGGCACTCGTCAAATCGGCAGTAGCGCGGGCAGTGTTTGGCGATTAGCGTTGGCAGGGATGCAGCGCCGCGGGACCTCCAGTGCTTTTCAGGTCGTCATCTTCGGTATCGCCATTATGCTTTTACTGGTCTTAACGGCTGTCCGCACGAGCCTGTTAGACCAATGGCGTTTGCAGATTCCGGAGGGAACCCCTAATCACTTTGTCTTGAATGTTGCCCCGGCCGACGAGAAACCGTTAATGCAATTTTTTGCAGAGCGAGATATCGAAGTGGGGGAGTTGTATCCGTCAGCACGAGGGCGGGTGATGCAGGTTAATGGCGAAGTTCTGCCTGAATGGGGGGACGATTCGAATGGGCCAAGGCAACGCGAGGCTAATTTTACTTCCACCGATGAAAAGCCCAAGGGTAACTTGATAGTCAGCGGTGAGTGGTGGGAGTCAGGGGTAGACGCAGCTGTAATTTCCTTAGAGGAAGGGTTTGCTGCGGATGTCGGTGCCAGAGTCGGTGATAATTTAACGCTACGGATTGCGGCCGATGAGTTTAACGTCACTGTCGCGAATATACGTTCAGTGAACTGGGAATCGATGCAGCCCAATTTCTTTGTCATTTTCCCCGACAGATTTCTCGATAAGTTTCCCTCGACTTTGTTAACTAGCTTTTATTTGTCAGCCGACCAAAAGTATCGCGTTAATGAATTGCTGGAATTTATGCCTACGCTCACGTTAATCGAGGTTGATGTGGCGATTCAGGAAATAAAAACAATCATTGATCAAGTGAGCCAAGCTATCGAGCTGGTCCTATTGGTCATTCTTGTTGCGGGTGCGCTCGTTTTGATAGCGGGTGTTAGCTCGAGTGTTGATGAGAGACTGCATGAAAGCGCCATTCTCAGAGCGCTTGGAGCTGGCCGCCGAACCTTGTTGGGTGCTGTCGCAATCGAGTTTGCCGCGATGGGTGCGCTTGCTGGTGTGCTAGCTATCATGGGGTCGGAAGCCGCCGGCTGGTTGCTGCAGACGCAAATGCTGGAGTTGGATTATCAAGTCCAGTGGCTGCTATGGCCTGCCGGGATTATTTTGGGTGCGTTGATAATTGGTAGTTTGGGTACATATGCGTGTCGGAGGGTGGTGTACGCTCCGCCGTTGCAGGTATTGAGAGAGCTTTGACCGGTGCCAGATGGACCGGCTGCGGGGTAGAGAGACCGCTCAGTAAATGGCGCCACTTCATTCGCAGCGCGTTGGCGCTACCTGACGGACCTGTTCCGATTTCATTTCTAGCTAACCACTTTCTCGCTTAGAGGCGCAAGCGTTCAGGATGGCGAAGTTGTCCTGCAGCCCTGTTAGGGCTGCATTTCAGAGTGTGGCGATGGCGTTTAGCCTAAGAGATGGCGAACAGCGTCTCGCTCCTCGCTGAGCTCTCGAGCGGTCGCATCCATCTTCTCGCGGCTGAATTCATTCAGCTGAGCGCCTTCCACAACGGTATATTGGCCATCAGCACAAGTGCAGGGGAATGAGTAAATCAACCCTTCGGGAACGCCATAAGCGCCGGTAGATAAAATGCCCATTGACGTCCAGTCGTTATCAGCCGTACCCAGCGCCCATGTACGCATGTGATCGATGGCAGCATTCGCTGCTGATGCAGCCGAGGACGCGCCACGTGCTTTGATGATGGCGGCACCGCGCTGCTGGACTGTCGGAATGAAGTCATTTTCGTACCACGCCTGATCAACCAACTCGATGGCTGGCTGACCCTTGATTCGGGCATTGAAGAGGTCGGGGTATTGTGTTGCCGAATGATTACCCCAAATGGTCATGTTGGTAACATCTGTATTCACAACACCCGTTTTCTGTGCGATCTGCGTGATAGCGCGGTTGTGATCTAGTCGGGTCATCGCAGTGAACTGACTACCTGAGATATCGGGTGCGTTATGCATGGCGATAAGCGCGTTGGTATTGGCTGGGTTACCCACTACGAGCACTTTGATGTCTCTGCTGGCCACGGCGTTCATCGCTTTGCCCTGCGCAGAGAAAATGGCGGCATTCGCTTCAAGAAGGTCCTTACGTTCCATACCTGGTCCGCGTGGTCGTGCTCCGACAAGTAACGCGTAATCAGCATCAGCGAAAGCGATATTGGGATCATCGCTGCACGTAATGCCAGCGAGCAATGGGAACGCGCAGTCATCGAGCTCCATTTTCACGCCTTCGAGCGCATCAAGCGCGGGCGTAATATCAAGTAGATTGAGCCTTACGGGCTGGTCGTTACCCAACATGGCACCTGATGCAATGCGGAAAAGCAGTGCATAACCAATTTGTCCGGCTGCGCCGGTGACAGTAACTGTTACAGGTGTTTTCATTTGACTCTCCTCGGGTAAACGACGCTAGGCCGCTCTGTATGGACAAAGTTGCGACGCGAATTCTCGTGGTCTCGGCGACAAACTGCAAGTACGTTTTACCGTCCAATTACCTGTATTCAAGTCGCTAATTTTGCGATGTGCGACCGGGGCAATTATCATCCACGTTTTGACGCGGCGATTTCTGCATGTCTCAGCCCAACAATCTGGTTCAAGAGCACGTACCCAAGGGCGCGGACTCGCTCTCAGCTGGATCACCCAATGGTGATCCGCGCAAGGCCTCGTACAACCAGAATAAACTGCGTAAGCGCCTTCGCCGACTGACAGGGCAGGCGATCGCTGACTACAACATGATCGAGGCAGGTGATCGTGTCATGGTGTGTTTGTCTGGGGGAAAAGACTCGTACACCATGCTGGACATTTTGCTCCATCTGCAGCGCAGCGCACCGATTGATTTTGAGATTATTGCAGTAAATCTCGATCAAAAGCAGCCAGGTTTTCCAGAGCATGTTCTACCAGAGTACCTCGAGGGGATGGGCGTTCCCTACTACATTTTGGAGCGCGATACTTACAGCGTTGTTCGCTCAGTCATTCCCGATGGTAAAACCACCTGCGGACTCTGCAGTCGATTGCGACGCGGCACCCTGTACGGTTTCGCCGAGCAGATCGGCGCGCACAAAATAGCGTTAGGGCATCATCGCGATGATATTGTTGAGACGCTTTTCCTTAATATGTTCTTTGGTGGAAAGCTAAAGGCCATGCCGCCCAAACTATTAAGCGACGACAAGCAAAACATTGTCATTCGACCGCTCGCCTACTGTAAGGAAAGCGACATTGAGCGCTATGCAGCGCAGGAACAATTCCCCATCATTCCCTGCAATCTCTGCGGTTCCCAGGAGAATCTACAGCGGGTGGAAATCAAGAAGATGCTCAACGACTGGGAGAAACAGTACCCCGGTCGTACGGAGACGATTTTTAAATCACTGAACAATGTGTCGCCGTCGCAGCTGGCCGACAGAGACCTATTCGATTTTGAGACCTTGTCACTTCAGCGGGAGAGCGAAGAGGATGTCTCACTCCCGCTCATAAAAACGGTGTCATTGTGAGCGAGACGTTGCTGTCAGTAAGTGATGTCTCCATAAATAAAGGGTTTCGTCAGTTATTGCGAGGCGTGAACCTCGCGGTAAAGTCGGGTGAAATCTGGCAGTTACGTGGCGGTAACGGAGTGGGAAAAACGTCGCTCCTGAGGGCGATGGCCGGGCTCGCACGTGTTGAAGTCTTTGGGGTGATTGATCGTTGCGAAGGCGTTCTTTACTCGGGCCACGCGAGCGCACTCAAAGCTACACTATCGGCACGGGAGAATTTATTGTCCCATCCTTCGGGTACGGCTAAGCCTAATGTCACGGAAGTGGACGAGGCTCTAGCTCGAGTCCAATTGCAGGGCTACGAGGAGGCGCAAGTGGGTAGACTGTCTGCGGGGCAGAAACGCCGCGTGGCACTGGCGCGTTTATTTCTACCCAGTGGGCGGCTCTGGCTTCTCGATGAGCCTTTTACTGCCTTGGATGTTCACGGCGTTAAAGTGCTTGAAGCGCGTTTTATGGAGCATGCGGAATCTGGCGGTGCCGTGGTGTTTACCAGCCACCAGCCCGCGGATGTCGGTGACAAGTTAAACGTCATCGACTTGGAGCAATTCCGTGGCGATTGAGGTGCCGAGTAAAGTGCAGAGCAAGGAGTCGAGTGAATATCAAGACTTCGATATGACACGATTTTTGTGGGTTCAAACTCGCAGACACCTTCGTTTGCTCGTCGCTTCGCCAGGCGAAATTGTCAACCCGCTGCTGTTCTTTTTACTTGTCGTCATTCTATTCCCTCTCGGCTTAGGGCCTGACCCCGACCAGTTGGCGGTTTTAGCGCCGGGGATCCTGTGGGTCGTCGCATTGCTTGCAAATCTCATGATCTGCATGCGCCTCTTCGTTGATGATTTCGACGATGGTAGTTTGGAGCAGTTGGCGATGGCGCCGATACCGCTTGCAGTTGCCGTCGTCCCGCAGCTCGTAGCTGCATGGCTGGCGAGTGGTATGATTTTGAGCCTGGTTTCACCCATCTTTGGGCTGATGCTGGGCTTTCCTTTGGCGGCAGCGCCCACGCTTATCGCGAGCTTACTTATGGGTACACTGCTCATGCTCTTAATCGGAGGTGTTGGCGCCGCGCTGACCGTGGGTGTCCAGCGGGGCGGTATTCTGCTGGCACTCTTGATTCTGCCGCTTTATGTCCCCATTTTGATTGCAGGAAGTCGTGCCTTAGAGGAGGCGGTCAACCAAGGCGACCCCACAGTGGCGCTCGCTCTTTTGGGGGCAGGCGTTACAGGTGGATTGGTACTAGCCCCTGTGGCGATTGCGGCAGGACTGAGAGTGTCTTTGGAGCTCTGAAGCTCCTTTTACTGAATTTACCCTATATACTTTAGTCATGTGGCGCATTATTCATCAATTTGGCTCTCCACCCTGGGTATATCGGTTTTGCGACCGTGTCATTCCTTGGTTGTTACCGCTGACCGTCTTGGCTCTTTTAGTGGGTAGTGTATGGGGACTGCTGTACGCGCCCACGGACTATAAGCAGGGCGATTCTTACCGAATCATTTACATCCATGTGCCCACCGCGGTTGTGTCACTTGCCGGCTATTATGTGATGGCCTGTGCCGGACTCGTAAGCCTCGTTTGGCGGATTAAGCTTGCTGAAACAGCGATGAGAGCTGCGGCTCCAATTGGCGCTGCCTTTACTGCGATCGCGCTAATAACCGGGGCGATTTGGGGTAAGCCGACTTGGGGTGCCTGGTGGGTTTGGGATGCACGCGTGACCTCGATGTTAATCCTGTTTTTTCTCTACGTGGGTGTGATCGCGCTGTTTCAGGCTTACGAAAATAAGGCAGTTGCGGCACGAGCGTGCGCGATCCTGAGTTTGGTTGGCACCGTTAACATCCCAATCATTTATAAGTCGGTTGATTGGTGGTATTCACTGCACCAGCCCGCTTCGATCAAGTTTACCGGAGAGTCAGCAATAGATGCGTCAATGCTGTACCCGTTATTCGGCATGATCGTAACGTTTTATGCGCTGTTTGCGCTCTTGATGATGCTTAATTTGAGGCAGATGCTGACCGAAGAGCATGTGAGATCGTCGTGGTTGGTAAAGAGGTTGGCTGATTAATGCAATTTGATTCTTTTTCTGATGCGATGACGATGGGTGGGCACGGCCCCTATGTGTGGAGTGCCTATGCGATTGCACTGGTAGTCGTAATGGTTATCCTCCTCAGGCCTATCTCTGCTACTAGGCGGTTGCAGAGCGAAATTAGACGAGCATCCTCAGGCCAGCCGCCGCAATCAATGGAATCAAGGAACGGCAATCGAGCCGGCGAGGTGGTCGATGCACCCCAAACGTAAGCAGCGGTTAGTCGTTGCGCTTGCTATTGTGGTGTTATCAAGCGCCACCATTGGGCTCATTGCTTATGCGCTCAGTGGCAACATCAATCTGTTTTACTCGCCCTCTGAGGTTGCTGCGGGCGAGGCGCCTATCGATCGAAAACTTAGAGTGGGTGGCATGGTGGTGGATGGCAGTGTCGAGCGTGCCGCGGATAGACTGGAGACCCGTTTTGAGGTCACCGATTTTGTTCATTCTGTCACGGTAACCTACGACGGGATCTTGCCTGATCTTTTCGCAGAAGGAGAAGGCGTTGTTGCCACGGGTGTTCTGAGTGCCGACGGTGTTGTTACGGCGAGTGAGGTTCTTGCGAAGCACGATGAGAACTATATGCCGCCCGAAGTGGCAGAGGCGCTTGAGAAGGCCAAGGCCGGGGAGTCCTCTGAGTGATTCCTGAGGCGGGCCAAATTGCACTGATTATCGCTTTATGCCTGGCAACCCTGTTGGGGGTCGTACCAATGGTCGGTGCGTGGCGGGGCGAGCGTTGGGCTATGAATTTAGCGCCAAGTTTGGCTACAGGCTTGTTTGTCTTTCTAAGCATAGCGTTCGCGTGCTTAAGCGTAGTGTTTTTGCAGGACGACTTCTCGGTCAAGGTCGTCGCTAGTAACTCCAATTCGCTGCTTCCTCAGATTTATAAATTTTCGGCGGTCTGGGGCAACCACGAAGGCTCGTTGTTGCTCTGGGTGTGGATTCTTGGTGCTTGGGCATTAGCCGTTGCCGTTGCCAGTCGAGGTCTGCCGCTCGTGGTTCTTGCGCGGGTTTTGAGTGTGCTCGGCCTCATTGCAGTCGGTTTTATTGCCTTCTCGCTATTTACTTCAAACCCCTTCGAGCGGTTGCTTCCGGGGGTGGCGGCTGAAGGCAATGATTTAAACCCGTTGCTCCAGGATCCGGGCCTGATTATTCATCCCCCACTTTTATATATGGGCTACGTTGGGCTTGCTGTCCCGTTTGCGTTTGCGGTAGCTGCGTTGATGGGCGGGCGTTTGGATGCCGCTTGGGCTAAATGGTCGCGTCCTTGGACGAACGTTGCTTGGGCGTTTTTGACGCTGGGCATTATGTTAGGTAGCTGGTGGGCTTACTACGAGCTTGGTTGGGGTGGCTGGTGGTTTTGGGACCCTGTTGAGAACGCGTCCTTTATGCCGTGGTTGGTGGGTACTGCGCTTGTTCACAGTCTTGCTGTGACGGAGAAGCGGGGGCTATTCCGGTCTTGGACGGTCCTGCTTGCTATATCCGCCTTCTCACTGTCGCTATTGGGAACATTTTTGGTTCGATCGGGCGTCTTAACCTCCGTCCATGCTTTCGCAGCAGATCCCGAGCGTGGCTTGTTTATTCTGGTGTTTTTGGTCTTGGTTGTTGGTGGTTCGCTCACACTCTACGCCTTTCGCGCCCCCACGGTTGCCAGCCCGATCAATTATCGACTTGAGTCTCGAGAGTCGTTATTGCTTGTAAACAATCTGGTTTTCGCTGTTTCGGCGATTGTCGTTTTGCTCGGGACATTGTTCCCACTCCTCATGGATGCGCTTGGACAGGGCAAGTACTCCGTCGGCCCACCTTATTTTAATGCAGTGTTCGTGCCTGCCATGGCTTTGCTTGCGCCCTTTATGGCGTTAGGCCCCATATCGCGCTGGAAGTCAGACTCATCCAAGCGCTGGCTGAACGAAATAATGCTTCCGGGTGCTGTGTGCCTGGCTGTCGCCATCGTCGCACCCTATTTGGGGGTCGGTGAGGTGAACATTTGGGCGTCGCTTGCTGTATTACTGGCTGGATGGCTTTTAATTGGTCTGGCGCGCGAGCTGCAGCAGCGCATGCGCGGTGTCAGTGGTGCAACAGCAGTAATGGCACGGCTGACGCCTTCTTATCTCGGAATGTTGGCGGCGCATGCGGGTTTTGCTCTCACCATCGTTGGTGCTGTTTTTGTTACCCAGTTCAGCGCAGAGCGTGACCTGCGGATGGAGGTTGGGGACACGGTTGAGTTGAACGGATATCGCTTCGAGCTCACCGGACTTACCGTCGTTGAAGGCCCAAATTACGCGGCCGACCGAGGTGTCTTTGCAGTAACATATAACGGTGCATCATTATCAGACCTCATGCCTGAGAAACGGCGTTATGTTGCAAGCGGACAAATCATGACCGAGGCGGCAATAGACGCTGGAGTGATGCGGGACCTCTACATTGCACTTGGCGAGCCCCTCGGCGACGGCGCTTGGTCTGTGCGAGTTCAGCACAAACCCCTTATTCGTTGGATTTGGTTGGGCGCATTGATGATAGGTTTTGGTGGTTTGACTACCGCGTTTGATCGACGATACCGGAGAGTATCCGCTGGACGAACTATGAGGGGAGACGAGGCACTTGCTGCTTAAACGGTTTCTTCCGCTGGGCGCGTTCTTGATCCTGGTCTTGCTGCTAGTGAGAGGACTTTCGCTAGATCCGACAGAGCTGCCGTCAGCGCGGCTTGGCAAAAGTGTTCCAACGTTCAGCTTGCCTGTTCTTGACTCCGCCGAAACTCGCAGTCCTGTGGACTGGCGAGGCAAGCCCGCATTGATTAATGTCTGGGCGACGTGGTGCTTTTCCTGCCGCGTTGAACATCCTTATTTGCTTCAACTGGCAGAGCAGGGCGTCACTATTTATGGGCTGAACTATAAAGACGAACCGGCTAAAGCATCGCAGTGGTTGGTTGATTTGGGAGATCCCTATGCGGAAACCATCGTCGATCAAAATGGAGCGTTCGGTCTCGATCTTGGGGTCTATGGTGCGCCCGAAACATACGTTATTGACGCAGACGGCATCATTCGTCACCGGCATGTGGGTGTTGTCGATGAGCAGGTTTGGGTAGAACAACTTCAACCTTTTTTTGAGGCAGAGTGATGTCACGGTGGCTCTTTTTTGTTTTGCTGATTCCTTTGGCGTCGCTAAACGCCTTCGCCGTCATTGAGACCTACGAGTTCAGCGAGCCGGAGCTCGAGCTCCGCTACAAAGCCCTAAGCCAAGAGCTGCGCTGCCCGAAGTGCCAGAATCAGAATATCGCTGACTCGAATGCACCAATTTCCCGCGATCTTAGAGCCATTGTGCACGAGCAACTGGAGGCCGGTGCCAGCGACGAAGAGATTATCGTCTATTTGGTGGATCGCTACGGCGAGTTTGTCCGCTATAGGCCTGGTGTCGACAACAACACCTTCTGGCTCTGGTCTGCACCACTCATTCTGTTCCTTATGGCGCTTACTGTCCTTTGGTTGCAGGTTCGTGGCGATCGCAAAGAGACAACTGTGGAGTCCAATGAAGCGCGTGCGCGGCAACTTCGTGAAAAATACGGTGATGAATCAGAATGACAGAGTTGTGGCCCGTCATAACTGCGCTGTGCGCTTTGGCAACTTTATTCGTCGTCGTATTGCCAATGATATGGCGTCGAAAGCTTGAGGGGGAGACGGTTGATGATTGGCTGGCTATTCGGCGGGCGGAGACCGGTGACGAAGATCTCTTGTCAGACGCCCAGCTTCGGGTTTGGGACGACAAAGAGAGTAGGGTTGAGTCAGTTGAAAGAACGGCTCTCGTTGCGCCGGCCTCCTCGCGGCCCGGATATCAGGTCGCGTTGGCAGGGCTTGTCGTTCTTGCAACGATTGGACTTTACGACTTTCTGGGGGCCTACGAGGATGTCCAAATTACACGAGCAATAGCCTCGCTCGATGACGCTAAGCCCGCGGATGTCACCGCACTTATTGCCAGAATCGAAGCGCGCTCCACTGCGAGGCCCGGTAATTTGGATTATCAATCGCTGCTAGGCGAATACTATGTTGCGACCGGTAACGCTGCAGGTGCTCTCGAAAGGTTTGAGGTTATTTTGGAGGAGGCACCCAACGCCCCTGACGTGCTAGGGCGCGCTGCGCAAGCTGAGTTTGTCGCAGCGGGTCAGGTTTTGACGGAGCGTGCAAGAAAGCGCGCTGAGCAAGCGCTCGCGGGCGACCCTAGGCAGAAATCAGCGTTAGCGACGCTGGCGATGGGGTCTTTTGGTGCAGAACGTTACCAAGAGGCTATTGGCTATATGCGCGTGCTTAGGGACCTTGAGATACCGGGCTCAGAGGGGCACCAGTTGATGATCAGTGCCATCGCGGAGGCGGAGTCGCGTTTGTCGTCAACCGATACGGGTGAGCCCGTGCTCGAAACAACATCGGCCGTGCCATCAGCAGCTCGTGTAGTGGTCTCAGTTTCAATACCCGAAGGTGTCGAAGAGAGTGCCTTAACAGGGCAGACCGTTTTCGTGATCGCCCGCCCCGCAGGCAGTGCCGCGCGCATGCCGACCGCTGTGACGCGTGTGCCTACAAGCACCTGGCCCATAGTAGTCAGTCTGTCAGACGAAAATAGTATGGCGGGTCAGAAGCTCTCAGCGCTCGCGGAGGTGGATGTGGAGGTGCAGGTCTCACCCAAGGGGCAGCCAGGGCTCAAAAACGCAAGCTTCGCAGGAGAGCTGCGCGGTGTTGCAGTGGGTGTAAATAGCGTGGCTGAGATCACAATTCGCGCTATCTCTAAATAAGTTCGCCTCTGCATATAGTGTTAGCTGGGCTTTGTGGGTACACTATATCTTGTGTTTTTAATAATAAAGCTGTGGCGCCAATTCGCGCCGGGATTCTAGGGTAAATGCGCTTAAAGTCCATCTCTCTCGCAGGCTTTAAATCATTCGTTGATCCGACTCGGGTAACGCTGCCGAGCAATATGTGCGCAGTCGTAGGTCCCAACGGTTGTGGTAAGTCCAACATTATTGATGCCGTTCGGTGGGTGATGGGGGAAAGCTCAGCCAAGACCCTGCGCGGCGAGTCCATGACAGACGTCATCTTTAACGGAACGACACATCGTCAGCCTGTGGGCCAGGCGTCAATCGAGCTGTTGTTTGATAACTCGACAGGCAAGGTCGGGGGCGAATACGCAGCCTACAATGAGATTTCAGTGCGCCGTGTCGTCAGCCGCGAAGGAACCTCAGATTATTTTCTCAATGGAAATAAATGTCGCCGTCGCGACATCACCGACATTTTCCTGGGAACAGGCTTAGGGCCTCGCAGCTACGCGATCATTGAGCAGGGCATGATCTCCCGTTTGATTGAGTCACGTCCTGAGGACTTGCGGGTTTATATCGAGGAAGCTGCAGGCATTTCGAAGTACAAAGAGCGCCGCCGCGAAACTGAAAATCGCATGCAGCGTACGTTGGATAACCTTGATCGCTTGACTGATCTACGCGAGGAGTTGGAGCGCAACTTGTCTCACCTAAAGCGTCAGGCGCAAGCGGCCGAGCGATATGGTGAATATAAAGAACAAGAGCGCGAGCTAAAATCGCAGCTATTAGTCTTACAACGTCGGGTGCAAAATAACGTTGCAACGCGTGCGCAGCGTGAGATTGATGAATTCGCAACCGAGCGAGAGCGATATCAAGCGCAGGTATCCTCATCAATTTCGGAGATAGAATCGCTGCGTCAGCAAATCACCGACGCTAATGCTTCGACCAGCGATCTGCAGGGGGCGTTCTATGCCCTCGGAAGCGAGGTGAGCCGCATAGAGCAGACAATCAAGTTTGCAAAACAACGCCGTGACTCGCTAGCGCGGGATCTCGAGCAGACGCTCGAAGGGAAGCAGCGAGAGCTCGGGTTGGTTGATTCTGACAGTCAGCGGCTGACCGAACTCGCTGAAGCACTGTCATCAATAGAGCCGACACTTGCTCGTGAGCGTGATGAGGTTGTACGGGTTGATGCCCTGCTGTTGGAGGCTGAGAAGGCCGCGCAAACGGCTGATGGCAAATGGGAAAACTTCACGCAGCAAGCGGCGCTTCCTAAGCAGCAAGTTGAGGTTCAACAAGGTCGTAAGGCCAACGCTGAGCGGAACCTCGCGACCTTGAGTCAACGACTCGATCGAATTAAGCAAGAGCTTGAGTCCCTATCAGGCGATGAAGAAACAAAATCCGTGGATGCGATTGTCGAGTCACTGTCGGAGGCAGAGGCGGCGGCAATGCTTCAACGTGATGAACTGGAGAAGTCTCGGCAAGCGTTATCGGGTTCCCGCGACCAGCTTGGTAAAAAGCGCGAGGAACAGGACGAATTGCGACGTCAGTCGCAAGTGCTAGCGGGTCAGAAGGCGTCGTTGGAGGCACTGCAAGCGGATGCTAAGGATGAGCAAGCTCAGGCTGAAGTAAACACTTGGTTGCAGGCGATGTTATCAACCAAAGGCAGCTCTTTACTGGAGTTGGTGTCAGTTGCAAGCGGATATGAAGCGGCAGCTGACCTGGTCTTAGGTGCATGGGTGTCCTCGGCGGGCGTAGATTTGGAGCAGTTGAAGTCAGACCCGGTGCAGCCTCCCGCGGGCTTATCAGTGATTGATGCTGCGACCTCGGAGAGTAACGCTGACACTACGATGCTGGCCCATTACATTAAAGGGCCAGTCGGCATTACCGATGCGCTCGCGGGCATTCGGGTTGTTGAAACATGGCAGCAGGCCATGGCTGAACGCTTAGCGCTAAGTGATGGCGAGTCTGTGGTGTCTAAGGATGGGTTGTGGGTAGGTAGATCCTGGATACGATCAAGGACTCAAGCTGACGTTGAACAAGGAATGATCGCACGGCAAGGCCGGCTTACCGAAATTTCAGAAAGGCTCGAGAAGGTTTCTACCGCTCTTGCAGAGGTTGATAAGAGCTTATTATCGCTTCGACAGCAGCGCGCTGATTTGGAGCATGATATTGATGTTCGCCAAGAAGCTTTGCAATCAACGCAGCAAAAAGTAGGGCAGCTCGCATCGCAAAAGCGTGCACTTATTGCTGAGAAAGAACAGCGATTAGCGCGCGAGTCACAACTAAAACAGGATTTATTGGATGCCGAGGTGCGGGTATCCGAAGAGCAGGCGGTGATTGAAGAGGCGACTCAAATGTTGGGTCGTGCGCGTTCACAGGTGGCATCAGACGAGACATCCCGAGAGGAGTTGGAAGACCAGCGGCAGGCCGCCCGTGATCATGTTCGGCAATGTCGCCAGGCAAAACAACAGGCAGATGTTGCGCTCAATCGAAGTGAGGTTCGACATCGAGAGCTGCTAACGCAACGAGAGGCGCTTGCCCAGTCAATTGAGCGGGCTCGTCAACAGTTAGAAACTTACGAGCAGAGGGAGGCTTCGATTCGAAATGAAATGCCTACCGAGGAAGATCCTGATCGTGAGGCGCAGTACGAGCTCAGCGAGTTGCTTGAGAAGCGCCTGGGTGTGGAAACTCAGCTGACACAGGCACGTCAGGGTTTATCGGAGCTGGAGAACGCACTGCGTGAACGAGAGCAGATCCGAATGCAAGCTGAGCAAGCCGTTGCTGGAGTTCAGACACGGAGCGAAGGAGCTCGCCTGAAGTTGGCGGAAACGGCAGTTCGCATTGAGCAAATCGATGCCGCCTTGAGAGAGCTAGAGACGACGTTCGAGCAAGCCGAGGCGTCGTTACCGGAAGAGGCAGACGAAAGCGAGTGGCAGGTCCGGGTCGAACGTATGGGTGCCAAAATTCATCGCCTTGGTCCAATCAACTTAGCGGCAATTGACGAGACGAGCAGAGCGGAAGAGCGTAAGCAATATCTTGATGCGCAGGATGATGATTTGCGAACGGCTCTGGAAACGCTGCAGAACGCCATCAAGAAAATCGATAAAGAGACGCGCAGTCGGTTCAAAGATACTTTTGATACAGTAAATGCGGGGTTCAGTGAGTTGTTTCCGAAAGTCTTTGGCGGAGGCACCGCCTGTCTGGAAATGACCGGTGATGACCTCCTCGATACCGGTGTTACCATCATGGCGCGCCCTCCAGGTAAAAAGAACAGCACAATCCATCTACTATCAGGTGGCGAAAAGGCAATGACTGCGATTGCGCTCGTGTTCTCTATCTTCCAGTTGAATCCAGCGCCCTTCTGTATGTTGGACGAGGTGGATGCGCCACTGGATGACGCAAATGTTGGCCGCTATGCGCGCTTAGTGTCTGAAATGTCGAGGAAGGTCCAGTTTGTATTCATCACACACAATAAAATCACCATGGAGGCTGCTGAACAGCTGATGGGTGTCACCATGCACGAGCCAGGAGTCTCCCGACTGGTGACGGTTGATATTGAGGAAGCTGCGAGATTGGCAGCAAGCTAGGGGGTTGAAAGCGATGTCTGGGCTGCTATCTGCGGTAACAATTGAAACAGTATTGGCCCTGTTTCTGGTTTTTGTGCTGTGTGTCGCACTCTTATTCAGCGCGCGCCGCCGTCGACGTGAAGGTTATAAGATGAATGCGCGTGTGGTGCGTGTAGACACGCCGGTTCCCGATCCACACGACCGCACAGCTATAGAGCTACCGCATGGCGGTGCCCGGATTCTGGGCCGTCAGGAACCGACTTTCGGCAGTCTTGATGAGTCGTTAGAACAGGGGTCAAAACCTGCTTCGGACCGTGATTCGATGTTTGTGTCCAGTCATATTTTTGAGGTCGCCGAAGCGCAACAGCCTCAAGAGGAGCCCGTGCCAATGAAGGAAAAACCGGGCACGGTTGATTGGCTTGACGAGATTGAAGCAGTGCCAGTCGGCGGGCAGACCGCTCGACTTCCGCGGCATGAAAATACACAAGTCTACTCACTAAACGTAGTTGCCAGAGCCGAGGAGGGTTTCTCAGGAGATGACGTTCTCAGAACGTTGCTCGGCTGCGGTTTGCGCTTTGGCGATATGGACTTCTTTCACCTCACTGAGGTGGCAGAGGGGACGCCTGTTATCCAGTTTAGCGTCGCCAATATGATGCAACCTGGCGTTTTTGACTTAGAGGGTATGGAAACACTGGCGACCAAAGGTTTGATGTTTTTCCTGACGTTACCCGGTCCCCAAGAAATGACCCGTGCTTTTGATCTCATGCTTCAGACAGCACAAACTGTCGCTGAGAACTTGGGGGGTGATGTTTTCGACGAAACGCGAAGCGTTCTCACTAAACAACACGTCGAGCGATTACGGCAGTCGATAAGAGAATTTGAAGCGAAGTGTAGAATCGAGTCTCGGTAATGCGTGATGTTGCAGAGGAGATTAAAGCACTGATAACCAAGCTGGATGCTTGGTCGCTTGCATACCATCGTGACGATAACCCTATTGCTAGTGATGCTGAGTATGACCGTGAGCTGCGGCGTCTGCGCGAATTGGAGACTGCGAATCCTGAGTTTTTGCTACCAACCTCGCCCACACAGCGTGTTGGCGATAAGCCACTAAGTGCATTTCAGAGTATTGCTCACAAACTGCCAATGCTCAGCCTCGACAACGCCTTCAGTGGCGAGGATTTACAGGCATTTGAGGCGCGTAATGCGGCGAAGCTTCACGTTTCCAAGATCTCTTTTTGCTGTGAACCCAAGCTCGATGGCGTGGCGCTGAGCTTGGTATATGAAAACGGTGTCCTTCTGCATGCCGCAAGCCGGGGTGACGGTACAGTGGGGGAGGACATCACCCAAAACGCGCGGACGATTAGCACGGTCCCTTTACGGTTACCCCTCGATGATCCGCCTTCTGTCCTAGAGGTTCGTGGTGAGGTTGTTATCCCACGAGCAGAGTTTGCCGACATGAATAAACGGCTGATCGCGCGAGGGGAGTCAGTGTTCCAAAATCCTAGAAACGCGGCTGCGGGAAGTCTGCGGCAACTCGATCCTCGAATAACAGCCACGCGCCCCCTGGTCTTTATGGCCTATTCTGTGGGCTTCTCAGAGCAAGCTGCGCTGCCTGTCTCACATAGGGAGACGCTCAGTTATCTGAATGAGCTAGGGTTTAAAACATCAGATCTCATCGAACGTGTTGATGGCTGGGAAGCGGCTGAAGATTATGTGGCACGCATACTCGAAAAGCGCGACGCTATAGGCGTTGATATCGACGGTGTCGTGATCAAGGTCGATAGCTACGAGCAACAACAGGCACTCGGTTTTGTTGCTCGTGCACCCCGATGGGCAATCGCTCGGAAGTTTCCAGCGCAAGAGGAAGTTACGCGGCTGGTTGGTGTTGATTTTCAGGTGGGTCGCACCGGAGCCGTAACGCCAGTTGCGCGTTTGGAGCCGGTTTTCGTGGGTGGGGTAACTGTAAGTAATGCAACGTTGCATAACGCCGATGAGATTGCTCGACTCGACGTGCGCGTTGGTGATCATGTCATTGTTCGACGTGCCGGCGATGTGATTCCTCAGATCGTTCGCGCGCTAGCGGAGCGTCGGACGGAGTCGCTGCAAAAAATCACCTTTCCAACCAGCTGTCCAGATTGTGGATCAACGCTCACGCGCGATCTCGAGGAGGCGGCAGTGAGGTGTGAGAACTCAGCAGGTTGCCCCGCCCAGCAAAAAGCAGCTCTCGAACACTATGTTTCGCGTAAGGCGATGGATATCGATGGTGTGGGTGAGAAACTGCTCCATCAGCTTTTCGATGAGGGATTAATAAGTGACGTTGCAGGCCTCTATTCACTGAGCCACGACACCCTCGCGAGCCTCGAACGGATGGGGTTAAAGTCGGCACAAAAGGTGCTTACGGCCATTGAGGCAAGCAAGAAAACGGAGTTGCCAAGATTTATCTACGCTCTGGGGATACGCGAGGTGGGTGAGGCAACAGCGCGTAATTTATCTGCTCACTTTGGCGGCATCGTTCCATTGATGCAGGCATCGCGAGAGGCGCTGGAAGAAGTGGACGATGTCGGTCCTATTGTTGCTGCTCATATCCATCGGTTCTTTGCGGGAGAACAGAACAAACGCCTGATTAAACGGCTCTTGGACGCTGGGCTTCATTGGGATAACCAAGATATTCAAGTTGCCACTGACGGACCTCTTGCGGGTCAGACATGGGTGGTTACAGGCAAACTTGAATCCATGTCGAGAGACGAAGCGGGAAGTCTGATTCGAAGGCATGGTGGTCAAACGTCCGGATCCGTCAGTAAAAAGACAGATGTTCTCTTGGCGGGCCCGGGTGCAGGTTCTAAACTAAGCAAGGCGCAATCGTTGGGTATCAAAATTGTCGATGAGGAAGCGTTTTTGACTCTCGTAGGCGAGATAGTGCAATGAAGCAATGCCGTAAGCTGTTCATGTTACTGGTTGCCATCGCAGTTGCTGGTTGCGCAACTAAACCACCGTCAAAGCTAGACAATGTTTGCGATATTTTCAGAGATAAAGATGGCTGGTACGAGGAGGCTCTGGCGTCGCGTCAAAAATGGGGTGTGCCGGTGTCAGTCATGATGGCGTTCATGCATCAGGAATCCCGCTTCGTTGCCGGTGCAAAGCCGCCGCGAAAGCAAATCTGGGGTTTCATTCCAGGTCCGCGGCCTAGTGATGCTTACGGATATTCGCAGGCCAAGAACAGTACCTGGGAGTGGTATAAAACCAAGTCGGGTAATCATGGTGCAGACCGGGACGACTTTGACGATGCGATTGATTTTGTGGGTTGGTACAACCACACAACCAATAAAACGAACGGTATTGCGAAGGACGACGCCTTTAGGTTGTACCTCGCGTATCACGAGGGTCACGGCGGTTATAAACGGGGGACTTATCGCTCTAAACCCTGGCTGGTTGACGTCGCGAAGAAGGTCGAAAAAAGAGCAAACCTCTATAACCGTCAGCTCGCATCCTGTCAGGACGAGCTGATAGACAAAGGATGGTTCAGCTGGTGGTAGGCACCGTAACCTTTCTGTCATTTTTTTTTCATTTAATAGGCGCGTAGCTAGAGGATTGGAAGCATGACAGCGAAGAAGGTTTTAATTGTCGACGACGAATTTTCTATTCGTGACATGTTGCGAATGGCCCTGGAAATCGCCGATTTCGAGTGTATTGAGGCGGAGAATATTCAAGACGCTCATCGGCTTGTCGTTGACGAACGTCCTGCGATCGTATTACTTGACTGGATGCTTCCTGGTGGCAGCGGCCTGGAGTTGCTCAGGCGCCTAAAGCGAAACGATGCGACCGCCGAAATCCCGGTTATCATGCTCACGGCGAAAGCCGCTGAGGATAACGTCATACAGGGCTTAGATGTGGGTGCTGATGACTACGTTACGAAGCCTTTCGCCCCCCGAGAGTTGATCGCGCGCATAAAGGCACAGTTAAGGCGGGCCGCAGGTGGTGAGCAGCGAGACCGTCTCGAGGTCGAAGACCTCCTGCTCGATATGGATAGCCGACGAATATTCGTGGCTAATCAGCCGATTGAAATGGGCCCAACAGAATTTAACTTACTACAATTTTTCATGTCGCACCCTGAGCGGGCTTATACCCGCAACCAGCTGTTAGATCATGTCTGGGGCGCCAACGTGTACGTTGAGGAGCGAACCGTTGATGTCCATATCCGACGCCTTAGAAAAGCGCTGGAGGGTGGCATAAAAGATTATAGTGATCTCGTACAGACTGTTCGCGGAACTGGCTATCGGTTCTCGACAAAGGGTGTGATTGCTGGGTGACGATTATGCGCCCCATTAGGCGTGCACCTCTTCGCACGCCGTTAGCAATACTGGTTTCAGGTAGCTTCGGCTACTGGCTTGGATATCCCTTTGTGTTTCTCGTTATAGCTCTGAGCATCGTTCTTATGTATTGGGGTTATCAGTTATATCGCGTTGAGCTCTGGCTGGATAATGCGGAGTCTCCGCCTCCGGATGCGCGGGGTATTTGGGGGCGCTTGTTTGACCATATATACCGTTTGCAACGGCAGAGCCGGGAAGCCCAAGGGAGATTGGAGTCGTCGATTGAATATCTTCAGGACGCCCTAAAATCCCTGCGCGATGTTGCAATTATAATCGACCCGCGTGGCAATATTTTCTGGGCAAACGATGCCGCTGCTCATTTACTCAATATTAGTATAGACAACGATGCGGGCCGCCCTTTGGTGAATCTAATTCGCTCACCGGCCTTCGCAGACTATTTAGCGACAACCGACCATGACGTGCCTCTTCGCCTACCCCCCACGCCGGAACAGGAGCGGTGCTTTCAGGTAGAGGTAACTACTTTTGGGGGCGGTGACAGGCTTATATTTGTCAAAGATATTACTGAGCAGCACAAGCTTGAGATGATGCGCCGTGATTTTGTAGGGAATGTCTCCCATGAATTGAGGACGCCACTGACGGTGTTGAAGGGATATGTGGAGAATTTGCAGTCGCTGGATGCATCAATTGCTGACAAAATTAGACGGCCATTGGCGCAAATGGACATGCAAGTTGTGCGAATGGAGGTTTTGCTGAAAGATCTTCTTTGGTTGTCTCGTATTGAGTCTATCGAGCATTCAGATAAAACCTCATCGGTGGATATGCGTGAGGTAGTATCCGAGATCATTGGGGACTTGAGCGCGGCATGGCCCGATAGAGAAATATCGTTATCAACATCCTTCGAAGGACTGATTTTAGGCGATCCCATGGAGCTTCACAGTGCAGTGAGTAACCTCGTCGTCAATGCATTGAAATACAGCGACCCTAAGTCTCCCGTGCGGGTTGAGTGGGTGTGTGAAGCGGGTCGCCCAACGCTACACGTGATAGATAAAGGTTATGGCATTGACTCTGTGCATATTCCGAGGCTGACGGAGCGATTTTATCGCGTAGATAAAAGTCGTAGCCAAAGAACTGGGGGCACTGGCCTGGGTTTGGCGATCGTCAAACATGTTGCGCTGTCTCACAATGCGGAACTCAATATCGAGAGCAAAGTAGGTGCTGGTTCGACGTTTTCCTTGGTCTTTGAACCAAATGAAACTGTTTAGACGTTGCCTCATCTTTCTTGCTGTTAATCTCTGCCTAAACACAGCGTCGGCTGATTCAGAGCGGAACCCAAATAACACGCTGATCATTGTTGGATCCGATACGCTGTCGGGTTTAATGACCCTCTGGACCCAACGTTTCTATTCGAAGAATCCCGAGATCTCTGTCGAGATTCAAGCCGTAGGTTCTGCAGCTGCCCCACCGGCTTTACAACAGGGAACTGCGAATGTTGGCACGATGAGTCGCCCCATGAACTCTGACGAGGTGGCAGCATTTATTGCCGAGACGGGACGAAAACCGACCGAGATCGTGATCGCAGAGGACGCGGTCGTTTTTATTGTCCACCCCTCGAATCCAATCGAGTATGTGACGAAAAATATGATCGCACGAACTTTCGGAATGCCAGGAACCTGTGGAACCAGTGGGAGGATCTTGACGTGGCGAGGTTTGTCGGCAAGCCACCCTTTTGGTCGCCAACGGATTCAAGTTGTTGGGCGAACGGCTACCTCAGGTACCTATCAGTTCTTTCGCAGTAGAGCACTCTGTGGGGGTGATCCCGGTGTTTTCATCAATGAAATCCCCGGTGGTGCTGGAGTTGCGAACACTGTGGCCCGTTTGCCGTCGGCACTCGCCTATTCTGCTATGACGCACGCTAATGGCGATATAAAAGTGCTAAGTGTCATGGATGAAAAGAATAAACTGGTCTTCCCCAGTGACTCCAGTTATCCATTTAAGCGACGCCTGTACATGTATCTCCCTACCAGCCTTGAGGTGGCTAAGGGGTCTGCTGAGTGCGCTTTTCTAACGTTCATAGCGAGCGACGAAGGACTTGAAATATTGCTGAAGAGCGGTTTCAACCTGCCAGACGAGGGGAGCTCACTAACGTTAATAGGTGCAGCAAATGCCTGTCGTTAACGCACGCGCCATTCGATCGTTTCTCGCAGGGTTAATCGTGCGTTTCGCTGGCTTTGCGGTGATTTTTTCGTTGCTCGGCATGTTCGCACAAATGGTTACCGTCGCTTATCCGATTCTTGCACCCAGCACACTCACACCTTTGGGGGTCGACTTGAAGACCTCAGCCTATGGTGGAAAATTAGAGGAAGATCCTATTGATTCAACGCGCAATGTCTCCTTATCAGTTGCTGGTGACTGGTCTCTGGAAGGCGTAGTGGGTGAATCGTGGTTTTGGGTTAATTCACTGACCGGTTTTCGGGTTGAGAATACGGATCTACCTAAGGTCTGGTCTGCAGCGACAGCTGTTGGAAGTAATCGTGGTGTAGCAATAGCGGCTTCCGACGGGGTGATTAGCCACCATCACTTTTTGGCATCGACGCGTGAAGGCGATGCGCCATGGAGTAAATTAGTTGAAAAAATCGAATGGGAACTTCCTGTTATCAAGGCTGCAGGTCACCCACGTTTAGCGGTTTTGGCATTGTTGTCTGAACCGAGCAACTTAACCATTATTGATTTCCGAAATCCCCAAGTGCAATTGACGTATGCCTTGTCGGATAAACCTTCGGGCTTGTTTTGGGAGTCGCCCTCGCTCCTACGCATCATTACCGGGGAGCGTTCTGAGCTATTCGAATTTGCTACTACAGATATTGGCGGTGCCTGGAGCCGTCTGATCAAACCGGTTCATTACGAGGGATATACGGCCCCCACCTTTTTGTGGCTACCCCTGCCATCGTCCGAGGCGGCTGAACCTAAATATTCAATAGCGCCTCTTTTGTTTGGCACGCTCAAAGCTGCGTTCTTGGCGTTGTTAGTAGGTGCGCCGCTGAGCTTGGGCGCAGCAATTTACGTCGGTTTTTTCATGTCTCCAGTGCAGCGAGGCCGCATTCGGCCTGTGATTGATATGTTGACGGCTTTCCCAACTGTTGTGCTCGGTGCAATCGGACTTTTTTGGATTGCTCCCGTCTTTGAGACTGTCTTAACCGGTCTGATTGGTATCGCAATCTTGTTTCCTTTCTTTATCATTTTGGGCGTATTTGCAATGCGCAGTGCCGGCTTGAGGCTGGTGAGGCTTGATGCGCTTGATGATTGGCCACTAAAGCTACTTCCAGTTGTCGCAACGGCTATCGTCTTGAGTGCTTGGGCCGGGATTGCAGCATCGGGGTTTCTACCGGGTGGGAGTTTAGTTCAATACCTGGAGGGGCAAGGCATTACACTTGCGTACTTCAACTCTCTGCTGGTCGGCCTTGTGCTTGGTGTCGCCATTACACCAACAATCTTTTCGGTGGCGGAGGAGGCGATTCACTCAGTGCCTAAGAATCTTGCTTCCGGAGCCTTGGCTTTGGGGTCCACTCCATGGCAGAGCTATCGGGATATTGTGCTACCACTCGCTTTGCCGGGCATGATCGCGGCGATAATGATCGGCTTTGGTCGCGCGGCAGGTGAAACAATGATTTTGTTAATGCTGTCGGGAAACACTAGCATAATCGATGTCAGTGTATTCGAGGGTCTCCGCTCTGTTAGTGCTTCGCTGGCGCTCGAGCTACCGGAAGCTCCGCGTGATTCCTCCCATTATTACGTGCTATTTGTTATGGGCTTGTTGCTGTTCGGGATTACTTTCGTAGTGAATACATTGGCCGAAATTATCAAAGATAGTGTAAAGGCGAAAACGCAAGGTGTCTGAAGCCAATAAGAAATTTCTATCCAGTACACACCGGCAGTTGACTGGCTCGCGCCTGGAACGCTTGCGATCGCTAGCCATGATTGGGCTATCCGCCTCAATGGTGACGACGATTATTCTCATTTCGAGCGGTTTGTTCTTGTTGCTCGTGACTAGCGCATTGTCCTGGCTAATTGGCGGCTCAGGACCGGAAGGTGCGAATTGGAGCACTAAGTTATACAGCCTTGTTTTTACCGGATCAGACCTTGGGAACGGTATTTCGGCGGTGTTTCCCGCCATCTTTGGGACGCTAGCGTTAGTGATCCTGATGACGGTTTTTGTTGCACCATTGGGTGTCGCTACTGCGCTTTATCTAACTGAATATGCACGTCCCACTTGGTACACGAAGCTTATCCGGATCAGCATTACAAATTTGGCAGGGGTTCCTGCAATTATCTATGGCGTTTTCGGGCTCGGCTTTTTCGTTTACGGGCTGGGAGGGCAGGTTGATCAATTGTTTTTTAGTGATCAGTTGCCCAATCCAACCTTTGGCACACCGGGTCTTCTGTGGGCCGCACTGACCATGGCATTACTCAACCTACCCATTGTGATTGTGGCTGTTACGGAAGGGCTGGATGCGCTACCGAGCGATTTAAGAGAGGCAAGTGTTGCACTCGGGGCAACACAGGGTGAAACAGTGTTCAAGGCAGTACTCCCAGCGGCTATGCCTAGCGTATTCACAGGACTCATTCTCGCTACCGCGAGAACCGCTGGCGAGGTGGCGCCATTGCTTTTGGTTGGAGCGGTCAAGTTCGCTCCCTCGCTTCCGTTTTCTGAACGTTTGCCCTTCATTGAATTAGAGCAAAAGTTCATGCACGTGGGCTTCCAACTGTTTGATGCCGTTTTGTTTAATCGAGTGGATCCTGGCGACTTGGGTTGGATAGCAAGCGTAGCATTGGTGCTCGTTCTTTTGATATCAAGCTTGAACCTTATTGCGATCGCCGTTCGCGCTCTCGTATTGGGTAGGCAAGAAGTGGCAAACCCATTTTAGTGAGGCCGTTTATGGATGAGCACTTTCAATTTGTAGGGGGTTCAGAAACCTCAGAGACGGGGCAGAAGAATCCGTCTGCGATAAAGATCAGTCATTTGTCGTTAGGTTACAGAGATAACCCTCAGGCACTTATCGATATATCGCTGGACATTCCCGAGCGTGCCGTTACCGCAATCATCGGTGCCAGCGGTTGCGGGAAGTCAACGCTTCTACGCTGTTTAAATCGCATGAACGATCTTATCGACGGTGTGAATTATGACGGACAGATTTTGTTTGATGGTGAGGATATCCTGGATTCGCGCACAAATGTAACAACGCTCAGAAGACAGATTGGTATGGTTTTCCAAAGGCCTAATCCGTTCCCAAAATCAATCTTTGAGAATGTCGCCTATGGCCTGAAGCTAAGTGGCGTCAAAAGCCGGCGCATACTAGAAGAGTTGGTTGAGCAAGCTTTGCGATCCGCCGCTTTGTGGGACGAGGTGAAGGATCGTCTATATGATTCCGCGCTGAAATTATCACTGGGTCAGCAACAACGCTTGGTAATCGCGCGCGCAATAGCGCTTAAGCCCAAGGTGCTGTTGCTAGACGAGCCTGCTTCCTCGCTTGATCCCATATCAACTTTACGAATTGAGGAATTGATCTACGAACTGAAACATTCATTCACCATAATCATCGTTACTCACAACATGCAGCAGGCTGCTCGCGTATCAGATTTTACGGCTTTCATGAATGGTGGCCGATTAATCGAATTTGGACTGACTGAAAATATATTTACGTTTCCTACAAGTAGAGAGACAGAGGACTACATAACGGGACGCTACGGGTGACACTGGGGAAAATCGAAATGAATCAAGCCGACAGGCCAAGAGTGCACATCTCGGCACAATTTAACGCTGAATTAGAAGGCGTTCGAAACGATTTGATGACCATGGGAGGGCTCGTCGAGTCGCAAATTGAGCATGCGATTGAGTCAGCGCTCGATGGAGACTCCGCTCGCGCAGAAGTTGCCATAGAACTTGATATAGAGGTTAACGAACTCGAGCGCTCTATCGACGAGCAGTGCACTCGTATCCTCGTCTTGCGGCAACCCGCTGCGGGCGATTTGCGCCTTGTGCTCGCTATTATCAAGGTAACGAATGACTTGGAGCGAATTGGTGACGAAGCGGTTAAGATTGGCCGCCAAGCCATAGAGCTGTCTGAGGGGGGAGCCTTAGAGGGGGCGAGCGCTAGAGTTCGAGATCTCTCTAGGTCGGTTAACTCAATTCTGAAGGATGCGCTCGATAGCTTCGCCCGGTTACAAGTAAGTGATGCCGCAACGATAATTTTGCGGGATGACGACATTGATGAAGCCTATTCGGAGGCGAAAAACTGGGTGAAGAGTGAGATCAAAGCGCGCCCGGAAACATTAGAGGCATCGCTTGCTTACCTGGGGATTTTGAAAAGTCTTGAGCGCGTTGGTGATCATGCGGTGAACATTGCTGAACAGGTTATCTTTTTGACTCGCGGCGTCGATGTAAGACATTTAGATACACTCACCGTTCGGGACTTAGTAAGCTGACATTGGGACACGAACTGAATACACTTCGTGGCTTACTCTGTTTCATTGTGAACTGCTTCCTATGAGTCGCTTCTTTTCATCGAGACTTAATCGTTTATCACCCTACGTGCCCGGTGAGCAGGCGCAACGCAGCGACGTAATAAAGCTTAATACGAATGAGCACGCGATGTTGCCATCCTTAGCCGCACTCGAAGCAGGGCGTACTATCGATCCTGAACAGCTGCGCAAATATCCCGACCCTCACTCAAGGTTTTTAACAAAAGCGATCGCTGATTTTTGTGATCTTGCTGAGGAAAATGTTCTGGTAGCAAACGGCTCTGATGAGATATTAGCCTTTGCGTGGACTGCTTTTCTTTCTGATAAAGAGCTGCAGCCAGCCATCCCGGCAATGACGTATACATTTTATCCAGTGTGGGCACAGCTACTCGGCAAAGGCCTTTATCGCGTGCCTATGAATGAGGACCTGTCTATCGACCTCAAGGCAATGGCCTCATGGTCCGGTCCCGTCGTATTTCCAAACCCGAATGCACCGACAGCTATGGCTGTTTCTTTATCGGATATCGAAGCCTTGTGCGCCGCCAACTCCAATCGTTTGGTTGTTATCGATGAGGCTTATCAAGGTTTTGGTGCAGATACAGCCGTGCCCCTTATTGACCGCTTCGATAACTTGTTAATCACCCGTAGCTTTTCAAAGAGCCATGCACTAGCGGGTTTAAGAGTAGGTTATGCACTTGGAACGAGGGAACTGATAGAAGGGCTTCGACGCGTTAAGGATTCATTTAACTCATACCCCGTTGATGCACACGCGCAGGCAGTTGCAGCCGCCGCAATCTCAGACGCTGAATGGTTTCAGCAAGCTTCAGCTACCATTATTGAAAACCGCACAGAGTTGAGAGCTGGCCTAGAGGGGCTAGGGTTTAGGGTCTTAACTTCTCAGGCCAATTTCCTACTTGCTTCACATCCGCAACAGTCCGGCGTTGAGTTGACCGAAAAGCTTCGCGAGAAGGGCGTTCTTGTAAGAAGTTGGTCCAGCGAAGACTTGATGCCGTGGATTCGCATTACGGTGGGCACTAGAAACCAGCAGCAGACGCTACTGGCAGAGTTAAAGGCTATATTAGCTGGGGCCTGATTTAGGCGCCGTTTAGATTCGCTTGAGGACGATCGAGCCAATACTGTAGCCCGCGCCAAAAGACGACAGCACGCCAAGATCACCGGGCAGAAAATCTTCATTGTACTTTTTGAATGCAATGATAGAGCCTGCAGATGATGTATTCGCGTACTCATCGAGAATGGTGGGCGACTCTACTTCACTCGGCGTGCGTCCAAGCACCTTTTTGGCAATCAATTCGTTCATGTTGCGATTGGCTTGGTGTAACCATATGCGCTTTAGTGCATCTGGCTCAATCGACATTTTCTGAAGCTGCTCTGTGATTTGCTCAGCAACAGCGGGGCAGACTTCGCGGAAAACCTTTCGTCCCTCTTGGATAAATAGCTTGTCGGGCTGACCAACACCTTCTTCTGTGGCTCGATTGAGAAATCCAAAGTTGTTACGAATATTGTTACTGAAGATGGTCTGAAGCTTTGTATCGAGAATTTCGAATGCCTGAGACGACTGACAGCCTTCAACAGCCTCGACTACGACTGCAGTCGCTACATCACCAAAGATGAAATGTGAATCACGATCTCGGAAATTTAGGTGCCCCGTACAAATCTCTGGGTTGACCATAAGCACTCGGCGAGCGCTGCCAGAAACCACCATGTCGTAGGCTTGTTGAATACCGAACGTCGCCGAGGAACATGCGACATTCATGTCAAATGCAAACCCTTTGATGCCAAGTTCAGCCTGAACTTCGATAGCCATGGCGGGGTAGGCTCGTTCCATATTTGAAGCCGCCACCAAGACCGCATCGATGTCATCGGCGGTAACGTTTGCTTGCGCCATGGCCTGCTTCGCTGCAACGACGCCCATCTCGCACATAACCGACGGCTCGTGGTTCGCGCGAGCACGAAGACGTGGAACCATGCGCTCAGGGTCGATAATGCCTGATTTATTCATCACAAAACGTGACTTTATACCTGAGGCTTTCTCTATGAACTCGACACTGGAGTGGCCTTTTGCCTCCAATTCGCCGGCTTCGATAGCTTCTGCGTTTTCTGCATTGTAAAGATCAACCCAAGCGTTGAACGATTCTACGAGTTCAGCATTGCTAACCGACTCGGCGGGTGTGAAGAGGCCCGCGCCAGAAATAGCAACGCGCTTATTCAGGCCAGTCATGGTTACCGATCCTCTACTGGAACAAAGTCACGCGCCGAGTAACCCGTGTAGAGCTGGCGCGGGCGACCAATTCGGTAGCTACCACTGATCATCTCGTTCCAGTGCGCGATCCAACCTACGGTGCGTCCAACGGCAAAGATTACGGTAAACATCGATGTGGGAATGCCAAGGGCCTTGAGAATGATGCCGGAGTAAAAATCGACGTTAGGGTAGAGCTTCTTCTCAATAAAGTAGGGGTCGCTAAGGGCGATTTCCTCGAGACGCTTGGCGATCTCCAGATTCTCGTCTTGGATGCCAAGCTCAGCAAGAACCTCATCAGCTGCCTGCTTCATGACCTTCGCACGTGGATCAAAATTCTTGTATACGCGGTGTCCGAAGCCCATCAAGCGGAATGGGTCATTCTTATCCTTGGCTTTCGCGACAAACTCATCGATTCGTGACACATCACCGATCTCGTCGAGCATCTTAACTACCGCTTCGTTTGCACCGCCATGAGAGGGACCCCAAAGTGCAGCAATGCCTGCAGCGATGCAAGCGAACGGGTTCGCTTGCGACGAACCTGCAAGACGCACAGTCGATGTCGAAGCGTTTTGCTCGTGGTCGGCATGCAGCAGGAAAATACGGTCCATTGCGCGCGCTATAGTAGGCGATATGACCGTTTCCTCGCATGGGTTGCCGAACATCATGTGGAGGAAGTTGGAGGAGTAGTCCAACTCATTGCGAGGATACATGAAGGGCTGCCCGATCGAAAACTTATAGCTCATCGCCGCAATAGTGGGCATTTTGGCAATTAGACGGAATGCCGCCACTTCTCGATGATAAGGGTCAGAAATGTCGGTGGAGTCGTGATAGAACGCGGACAGGGCGCCTACCACCCCGCACATAATGGCCATTGGGTGTGCGTCTCGCCGGAAGCCATTAAAAAACGTCCTGATTTGCTCGTGCACCATAGTGTGATTTGTGACCATGTCGACAAACGCTTTCTTTTCTTCAGCGTTTGGAAGTTCACCATTCAAAAGTAGGTAGCATGTCTCTAGATAATCTGACTGTTCTGCCAGCTGCTCAATCGGGTAGCCACGATGTAAAAGAACGCCTTTCTCACCGTCGATGTACGTGATTTTGGACTCACAAGAGGCCGTTGAGGTGAAGCCGGGGTCAAATGTGAAGTGCCCTTGAGAGGTAAGTTTGCCAACATCTACTACATCAGGGCCCTCTGAGCCTTCATAGACCGGCAAGTCGATATCGAGTGTTGTATTGTCGCTCTGTGGAATAGAGAGTTTTGCCGTCTTGCTTGTCATTAAGAGTCCCCCGACTGATTTTTTGTGGCGCCAAACTAGCGGCACGCGTTGGTAGTGTCAATTTTACAACAATCCAATTGCGAAGACCTCACTAATGATCGTCTTTTGCCATATGAATTTGTCAGTTGCGGAGTGACTACCTATACTCACGCCTCAATTTCACACCACGTGACTGCTCTGGGGGCTATGAAGTGAAACCACGCGGAAGTAAGGACAGTCGTCCTGTCAATTTAGACATCAGCACTATCAAGTTGCCAATCACTGCTTGGGCATCGATTTCACACAGGGTGACAGGAGTGCTTTTGTTCGTATCTAGCCTGTTGATGGTTTGGGCGTTGGATATGAGTCTCTCATCTCAGGAGAGCTTTGATGCGCTTGTAGCACTCTTAAACTCCGCAGCAGTCAAAGCCGTTCTTTGGGTGCTTCTTGTGGTGTTTTCTTACCACGTCTTAGCAGGCATCCGTCACCTTATTATGGATATGGGTGTCGGTGAGGACTTTAAAGGTGGCGCCTTGGGTGCTCGTATTCTTTTTGGCGCGGCAACCATTGCTGCAGTGGTGTGGGGAGTAGTGCTGTGGTAACTCAGGTAACCAGTTTTAGTCGTAACGGTTTGTCGGACTGGCTCATCCAGCGAGTGAGTTCGCTGATCATGCTCGCATATTTTTTGTTCATTGGTTACCAGATCATGTCTGGGATTGACTACACTTCGTGGCGAGAGTTGCATGATACGACCGCGATGAAGGTTTTTACGTTGCTCGCCATTGGTGCCTACGTGTCTCATGCGTGGATTGGTCTCTGGACAGTGTTTACTGACTACTTGACGGAATACATGTTGGGTTCGATTGGTAATGTCGTGCGACCGGTTCTGCAAATTGCAGTGGTATTGACGCTAGTGGTATACGCCATCTGGGTCATTCAGGTTGTTTGGGGATAAGCCGCGCAATAGCGTGGTGTGCTTGGGAGAAGCAGAGTAATGCGAACTATCTCGTTCGATGGGGTCATTGTAGGTGGTGGCGGTGCCGGCATGCGCGCTGCGTTGCAATTGGCGCAGTCAGGCTACAAAACAGCCGTTATTTCAAAGGTATTTCCGACGCGATCACACACCGTGAGTGCGCAGGGTGGTATCACCTGTGCAATTGCGAGTGCAGATCCTCAGGACGATTGGCGCTGGCATATGTATGACACTGTCAAAGGCAGTGATTACATCGGTGATCAGGATGCGATCGAGTATATGTGCTCGGTAGGTCCTGAGGCGATTTTCGAGCTCGAGCACATGGGACTCCCCTTTTCTCGGACAGAGGAGGGACGCATTTACCAGCGTCCGTTCGGTGGTCAGTCAAAGAATTATGGTGAAGGTGGTCAGGCGGCTCGCACCTGCGCGGCGGCAGATAGGACAGGCCACGCATTACTGCACACGCTTTATCAGAACAACGTCAAGAATGAGACGGTCTTCTTTAACGAGTGGTTTGCAACGGAGCTGGTTAAGAACCAAGACGGCGCCATCGTTGGTGTGATTGCAATTTGTATTGAGACCGGAGAGACGGTCTATGTTAAGTCAAAGGCGACAGTCTTTGCGACAGGCGGTGCAGGTCGCATCTACGCGTCGACCACTAATGCACACATCAACACTGGTGACGGGGTTGGCATGGCTTTGCGGGCAGGCGTCCCAGTGCAAGACATGGAGATGTGGCAATTCCATCCAACAGGCATCTATGGAGCGGGCACGCTAGTGACCGAAGGTTGTCGAGGTGAGGGTGGCTACTTGGTTAACGCTGACGGCGAGCGCTTTATGGAGCGCTATGCGCCCAACGCAAAGGATCTTGCCGGTAGAGATGTAGTGGCTCGGTCGATGATTCTCGAAATCCTTGAGGGCCGCGGCTGTGGACCAAACGGCGATCATGTGAAGCTCAAGCTTGACCATTTGGGCGAGGAAGTCTTGGAGTCAAGGCTACCTGGAATCTGTGAGCTGTCACGCACGTTCGCCCACGTTGACCCCGTTAAAGAACCCATCCCTGTGGTGCCTACATGCCACTATATGATGGGTGGTATTCCCACCAATATTCATGGTCAAGCGCTGACAGTAGACGCAGATGGGAACGATCAGGTTATTCCGGGCCTCTATGCTTGTGGTGAGATCGCTTGCGTGTCTGTCCATGGTGCTAATCGACTTGGTGGTAACTCGCTCCTGGATCTCGTTGTTTTTGGTCGGGCGTCAGGTCTCTTCATTGAAGATGCGTTGCGTCAAGGCATCGAAATGCGCGATGCGTCGACCAGCGATATTGAAGCTGCGAACGCGAGTTTGGTGGCGCTTAACGAGCGCGAGGGTGGTGAAAACGTTGCCGCGCTTCGCAAAGAGTTGCAGGGGGTTATGCAGAACTACTTCGGTGTATTCCGAAAAGGTGAATTTATGCAGCAAGGCATCCAAAAGCTGGATGACCTTAAAGAGCGCATCGCTAATGTGAAGCTCGAAGACAAAAGCAATGCGTTTAATACGGCGCGCATCGAATGCCTCGAACTGCAGAACCTGTTTGAGACTGCAGAAGCCACCGCTATTGTTGCCGAGGCAAGAAAAGAGAGTCGTGGTGCGCATGCGCGGGAAGACTTTACTGAGAGAAACGATGAGGAGTGGTTGTGTCACTCGATCTATCACCGTGAGGGGCGCGCTGTCAGTAAGCGCGCAGTGAACTTTACACCGAAAACGGTTGAGACGTTCCAACCGAAAATTCGAACCTACTAATCTGCTGGGAGATAAGTAATGTTGCAGGTCAGCGTATATCGCTTCAATCCTGAAACCGATTCTGCACCGCAAATGCAGGACTACAATGTCGATACGGGTGGCAAGGATCTGATGGTGCTCGATGTACTTGAGATGATCAAGGCCGATCACGATGCGAGCGTCACGTACCGTCGTAGTTGTCGTGAAGGCGTCTGTGGATCAGACGGTGTCAATATAAACGGCAAGAACGGGCTTGCTTGCATTACGCCGTTGTCTGAGGCGGTAAAGAAGAACAAGCTGGTAATTCGCCCGCTCCCAGGTTTGCCCGTAGTACGGGACTTGGTTGTCGACATGAGCTTATTTTACGCGCAGTACGAGAAGATTGAGCCGTATCTTCAGAACAGTACGCCAGCGCCCGCCATTGAGCGCCTGCAGACACCCGAGGATCGTGCCAAGTTAGATGGACTGTACGAGTGTATTCTCTGTGCGTGTTGCTCCACGAGCTGTCCTTCTTTTTGGTGGAATCCTGATCGATTTATTGGTCCTGCGGGGCTGCTGCAGGCGTATCGGTTCCTTGCAGACAGTCGCGATCAGGCGACTGATGAGCGCCTCGCAAAGCTCGATGATCCCTTTAGCGTATTTCGGTGCCACGGCATTCAAAACTGCGTTAATGTCTGTCCGAAGGGTTTGAATCCTACCCGTGCGATTGGACATATTCGAACAATGCTGCTGAATCGAGCAGCCTAACTAAAAGTTATACCCTCCATTCCTTTTGGGAATATTATGAAAAATTAACGCCGTTTTATCGGCGTTTTTTCATTTTTGCCTCCTCGCTTTCGTGGGAAACCATGCCTTAACCGAGTAACATATTCCTCCGAAAGCAGTGATACATACCAGACGATAACGTCACTGCGTGAGACTTCGGGGGAAGTGTGCATGGATGAGTCGATAGACCTCCCTAGCATGGAGCAGCAGCGAAGTACGTCTCACCTCTCTGGCGGCAATGCGGCCTATGTAGAGGATCTGTATGAGGCGTACTTAAAAGATCCAAATGACGTGCCGCAGCAATGGCGGGAATATTTTGACCGACTGCCCAGGGTTGAGTCGGCGACTCACGCGACACGCGACATGCCGCATTCAGTGCTGCGAGCGCAATTTGCGCGGATAAGCAAGATGCGGGTGCGAACTGAGGCAACCCGCAGTCAGGACTCTCAGGCCACGGAATACGAGCGAAAACAGGTTCGTGTTGTTCAGTTGATCTCAGCTTACCGTCAAAGAGGACATCAAAAAGCGCAGCTAGATCCGTTGGCGTTACACCCCAGAGTACCGGTACCTGATCTTGAGTTGGAGTTTCACGAGCTCTCGGCCGCAGATTTAGATACGGTATTCCAAGTTGGCAGTCTCTATATCGGTAAAGCAGATGCTACGCTTGCCGAGATTCGGGCTGCCTTGGAGAAGACGTACTGCAACACGATTGGTGCCGAGTTTATGCACATCGTGAACACCGACGAACGTCATTGGATCATGAGTCGCATGGAGTCTGTGCGCAGCGCGCCAGTGCTCGACCGTGAGAGGCGTATCGAGATACTCCGCAGGCTTATAAAGGCCGAGGGGCTAGAGAAGTCTCTGGCGTCTAAGTATCCCGGTACAAAGCGGTTTGGACTTGAGGGTGGTGAGAGTCTTATACCGATGATGGCGGAGGCAATACAGCGCATTGGTGGGTACGGTGCCAAAGAAGTTTGTATAGGCATGGCACACCGCGGTCGACTCAACGTGCTGGTCAATATTCTGGGTAAAAACCCGAGCGAGCTTTTTGATGAGTTTGAGGGCAGGGCGTCTTACTTTGGTTCGGGCGACGTTAAGTACCACCAAGGGTTCTCCTCAAATATCATGACACCTGGCGGCGAAGTGCACCTTGCACTCGCGTTCAATCCTTCGCATTTAGAGATTGTCTCTCCTGTTGTTGAGGGTTCAGTGCGAGCTCGACAGGATCGGAGAAAAGATGCCATGGGCGATGCGGTCGTGCCGGTCGTAATCCACGGCGATGCTGCCTTCGCTGGGCAGGGCGTCGTTATGGAGACGTTCCAGATGTCACAGACGCGCGGTTACAAGACCGGTGGAACCCTGCACATCGTCATCAACAACCAGGTAGGATTTACAACAAGTCGCCAAGACGATGCTCGGTCAACGGAGTACTGCACAGACATCGCCAAGATGGTGCAAGCGCCCATTTTTCACGTAAATGGCGACGACCCCGAGGCGGTTGTCTTCGCCACGCAACTCGCGGTTGATTTCCGAAACCAGTTTAAAAAAGATGTTGTTATTGATTTGGTGTGTTACCGACGTAGAGGACACAACGAGGCAGATGAGCCTTCAGTAACGCAGCCGATGATGTACGCCACCATCAAGAAGCATCCGTCTACCCGAGACCTATACGCACAGCGACTCATTGCCGAGGACGTGCTCACCAAGGATGAGGACGATGCGTTGATGGAGCGTTATCGTGAGTCGTTGGACCGGGGCGAGCCCATGGTCGCCCAGCTCGTTATGGAACCAAATACGAGTCTTTTTGTTGACTGGAAGCCTTACCTTGGCCATAGCTGGGATATCGATTGTGACACCACTGTTGAGCTGTCTCGATTGCGGGAGTTGGCTGAGGGAATGGGCCAGATTCCCGAGGGGCTTGTTGTCCAACGACAAGTTAAAAAGCTGATAGAAGATCGCAACAAAATGGCCGCTGGCGCCCTTGAGGTGAACTGGGGCTTTGCAGAGAACATGGCTTACGCAACCCTGTTATCAGAGGGCTACCCCATTCGTATGACAGGGCAAGACGTTGGTCGCGGTACATTCTCTCACCGACATGCGGTGCTGCATGCGCAGAACAAGCCTCATGCGCATGTGCCGTTGCAGCACTTATCTGACGACCAAGCTGAATTCAATATCTATGACTCGCTGCTCTCCGAGGAGGCCGTTCTCGCGTTTGAGTACGGCTACGCTACAACGGCACCAACAGGACTCGTGATCTGGGAAGCCCAGTTTGGCGATTTCGCCAATGGTGCACAGGTGGTTATCGATCAGTTCATCACGAGCGGCGAGTATAAGTGGGCGCGACTATGCGGCCTTACCATGCTCTTGCCACACGGCTATGAGGGACAGGGGCCAGAGCACTCTTCGGCGCGTCTTGAGCGTTACTTGCAGTTATCTGCGCAAGAAAATATTCAGGTCTGTGTGCCGTCGACGCCAGCTCAGGTCTTCCACATGCTTCGACGCCAAGCGATTAGACCGCTTCGGAAACCCTTGATCGTTATGTCGCCTAAGAGCTTGCTACGTCATAAGGCGGCCGTTTCCACCATGGATGAGCTTGCCAACGGGCATTTTCAGCCAGTGATAGACGATCCCCACGTGGCTGATAAATCAGCGGTGACACGTGTTGTTCTGTGCTCAGGGAAAGTGTTTTACGACCTTGATGCGGCGCGCGACGATAAAGGGGCTGATCATGTTGCTCTCGTTAGAATCGAACAACTTTATCCCCTGCCAGAGAAACAGCTCAAAGATATTTTGAGTAGCTACCCACGTGAAGCCAACGTTGTCTGGTGTCAGGAGGAGCCCATGAATCAGGGGGCTTGGTATTCGATTCAGGACTCGTTACGCCGCCTTGTATCCCTTTCCATGTTCGGTGCAGAACTACGCTACATCGGACGACCGGCTTCCGCATCAGTATCAGCGGGATACACGGCGCTCCACGTCAAAGAACAAGATGCATTTATTTCAGCGGCCCTGGGGTGAGGGGCCAATTAATGAAAGGTAAAACGGACGACTATCATGAAAATAGAAATTAAGGCGCCGGCATTTCCTGAGTCAGTAGCAGACGGTGAAGTTTCGCTATGGCACAAGCAGGAAGGGGATTTCGTGCAACGCGATGAACTACTGGTTGAGATTGAGACCGATAAGGTTGTGATGGAGGTCGTCGCACCTGAGGCGGGCCGACTCGATCGTATTCATGTGTCAGAAGGTAGCACCATTGAGAGCGAGGCTCTGCTCGCTGAAATCACACCCGGGGAGGGTGAGGCAGTGGCACCAACGGCAGAAACACGCGATGTAGCTGCATCGTCTGTTGCCGACGCACCCATGGGGCCTGCAGCGCGTCAACTTGTTGAAGAGCATGGCCTAGACCCAAGTACAATCAGCGGCTCTGGAAAGGGTGGACGCATAAACAAAGAAGACGTTCTTCAGCACCTGGCGGAAAAGGCCTCTGCGCCCGCTCCAGCACCCGCACCGTCAACCCCGCCTGTTCAGAACGTATCGGTGGCCTCCGGCGAAGTTCAGGGGCCCACCAGTGAGCGAATTGAACGTCGCGTCCCTATGACGCGCATGCGGGCTCGTATTGCAGAGCGCCTTTTGTCGGCGACACAGCAAACAGCGATGCTGACCACTTTTAACGAAGTGGACATGTCGCCCCTTATGAAGTTGCGATCGCAGTACAAAGATCAGTTTGAGAAGACACATAACGGTACGCGCCTAGGGTTTATGGGGTTCTTTGTAAGGGCCTGCTGCGAGGCGCTCAAGCGATACCCGGAGGTCAACGCGTCGATTGATGGAAATGACGTGGTCTATCACGGATACCAGGACATCGGTGTCGCTGTCTCGACAGAGGATGGATTGGTGGTTCCCGTGCTTCGCGATGCGGACTTCATGAGCATTGCCGACGTAGAAGCGGCGATTCGAGACTTCGGTCTCAAAGCACGTGATAAGAAGTTGACGATCGAAGAAATGACTGGGGGTACGTTCACTGTTTCCAACGGTGGCGTATTTGGCTCGCTTCTTTCAACCCCCATTTTAAACCCGCCTCAGACTGGCATTCTGGGTATGCACGCGATTAAAGAGCGGCCTGTAGCCGTCGACGGTCAGGTAGTGATTCGTCCAATGATGTATCTAGCGCTGTCTTATGACCATCGACTTATTGACGGGAAGACTGCAGTTCAGTTCTTGGTAACCATCAAAGAGTTACTGGAAGATCCTTCGCGCATTCTCTTGCAGCTTTAAGGGTAAAGATAAAGTTAAGGGAAAAGGAAAACCTTATGAGTGATTCTTTCGATGTTGTAGTGGTGGGCTCAGGCCCCGCGGGGTATGTCTGTGCGATTAAATGTGCACAGCTTGGCATGAATACCGCAGTTGTTGAGACGTGGACTGATGCAAAGGGTAAGCCGGTTTTCGGTGGAACCTGCTTAAATGTAGGGTGTATTCCCTCTAAAGCGTTGCTTGATAGCTCACACAAATTTGCTGAGGTGAGTGATCATTTCGCGGCTCATGGCATCGGGGTGGGTGATACGTCGATAGACATAGCCGCCATGATGAAGCGAAAAAACAAAATTGTGACGCAGTTGACCGGCGGCGTTTCTTCCTTATTGCAACACAATGGCGTTCACGTAGTGCAAGGCACAGGCAAGGTCTTAGCTGGACGCCAAGTCGAGGTGACGACAGCAGACGGCAGTAAACGTGTGCTTAGAGCAGATAACGTTGTTCTTGCCTCAGGTTCAGAGCCAGTGACTATTCCGCCCGCTCCAACAGACGATGAGGTTGTGGTAGACAGTACGGGCGCGCTCGCGTTTGATAAGGTTCCCGAGCGTCTCGGCGTTATTGGTGCCGGTGTAATTGGTCTCGAGTTAGGTAGTGTTTGGGGGCGACTGGGCTCTGATGTTGTGCTCTTCGAGGCTCTCGATACGTTCCTGCCAATGATGGATGCGCAGGTCAGTAAAGAAGCGGCAAAAGTCTTCAAAAAACAAGGCTTGGATATCCGCCTGAACGCTCTGGTTACGGGGACTGACGTTAAAGACGGTCGGGTTACGGTTAGCTATACGGAGAAAGGCGAGGCGAAGACTGCGGAGTTTGATCGATTGATTGTAGCGGTCGGACGACGACCGCGCACGACAGATTTATTTGCTACCGATTCCGGGGTGACTACTGATGAGCGCGGCTTTGTCTTTGTGAATGACTACTGTGCTACTGAGGCACCTGGTGTTTGGGCTATTGGTGATATTGTCCGTGGGCCGATGCTGGCACACAAAGGGTCGGAAGAGGGCGTCATGGTGGCTGAACGTATTCACGGCAAGCCGGTGCAACTCAACTACGATTGCGTACCTTCGATTATTTACACTCATCCAGAAATAGCAGGCGTCGGAAAAACAGAGCAGGAACTCAAAGCGGAAGGCATTGACTATAAAGCCGGTTCCTTCCCATTTGCTGCAATAGGGCGTGCGCTTGCGAGTGGAGAGACTGATGGGTTTGTGAAAATCCTCTCGGATGCCAATACTGATCGGGTACTGGGTGCACATGCGATTGGGCCATCCGCGGCGGATCTGGTTCAGCAGCTGGTCATTACCATGGAGTTTGGTGGTAGCACGGAGGACTTACAGCTCATGGTATTTGGACACCCCACCATGTCCGAGGCGGTGCACGAGGCTGCACTGGCGGTTGATGACATGGCTATTCACATGCCAAATCGCAAAAAACGCTAAATCAAATCAAATCCTCGGCACACTCGCGCCGAGGTTGCCTCAACACGCAGGTGTTGTGTGTATTAACTAAAACAAGGGGGATGTATGAACTTGCACGAGTATCAAGGCAAGGCGTTATTTGCAGAATACGGATTGCCCGTATCTGTGGGTCGTGCCGTGGATACACCAGAAGCAGCAGAGGCCGCTGCAAAGGAAATTGGCGGCGATAAGTGGGTTGTAAAAGCTCAAGTCCATGCGGGCGGCCGCGGCAAAGCTGGCGGTGTGAAGCTTGTGGACTCGCCTGCCGAAGCGCGCGCGTTTGCAGAGAAATGGCTGGGTAAGAATCTGGTGACCTACCAGACAGATGCTAACGGGCAGCCTGTATCCAAGATTTTGGTAGAAACCTGCACTGATATTGCGGAGGAGCTATATCTAGGCGCTGTTGTTGATCGTTCCTCTCGCAGAATTGTGTTCATGGCTTCAACCGAGGGTGGTGTTGAAATTGAAAAGGTTGCTGAAGAGACGCCTGACAAAATCTTAAAAGCAACCATTGATCCGCTTGTCGGTCCACAGCCCTATCAGGGACGTGAGTTGGCGTTCAAGCTTGGGTTGCAGGGCCAGCAGATAAAGCAATTTGTTCATATTTTCAATGGCTTGGCAAACTTATTTAAAGACAAAGATCTCGCATTGATTGAGGTAAACCCTCTGGTTATTACGGACGAGGGCAACCTTCACTGTCTCGATGCAAAGGTAGGTGTCGACTCTAATGCTGTGTATCGTCACAAAGATCTGCAAGCCATGCACGATCCATCACAGGACGATGAGCGCGAGGCTGCCGCCGCTGCTTGGGACCTTAACTACGTCGCTCTGGACGGCAACATTGGCTGTATGGTCAACGGCGCCGGTTTGGCGATGGGGACTATGGATATCGTTAAACTTCACGGTGGCGAGCCGGCAAACTTCCTAGACGTTGGCGGCGGTGCAACGAAGGAACGTGTTACCGAGGCGTTCAAAATCATCCTCAGCGATGACAACGTTAAGGCCGTACTTATTAACATTTTTGGCGGTATCGTTCGCTGCGACCTTATTGCAGAAGGTGTGATTGGTGCCGTCAACGAGGTGGGTGTTGAAGTCCCCGTTGTTGTCCGTCTCGAAGGTAACAACGCAGAACTTGGCCGTCAGGTCCTCGCGGACAGTGGTTTAAATATTATTGCGGCAACCAGTCTGACCGATGCGGCTCAGCAAGTCGTCGCAGCAGCTGGGGGTGCAGCATGAGTATTCTTATCGACAAAAACACGCGTGTAATTTGCCAGGGATTCACGGGTTCTCAGGGTACCTCACATTCTGAGCAAGCGATTGCTTATGGAACTCAAATGGTCGGTGGTGTAACCCCTGGAAAGGGTGGTCAAGAGCACCTAGGCCTACCTGTTTTCGACACGATGAGTGATGCGGTTTCCAAGACAGGTGCGAACGCATCCGTTATCTACGTCCCAGCCCCGTTTTGTAAGGATTCTATACTCGAAGCTGCGAATGCCGGTGTTGAGCTTATTGTATGCATTACTGAAGGCATTCCCACCTTGGATATGCTTGATGCGAAAGTGCGTTGTGACGAGTTGGGCGTGCGCCTCATTGGTCCGAACTGTCCTGGTGTGATCACACCAGGGGAGTGCAAGATCGGTATTATGCCTGGCCACATCCACCTTCCAGGTAAGGTAGGCATTGTCTCGCGCTCAGGAACGTTAACTTACGAAGCTGTTAAGCAAACAACCGATGCGGGCTTTGGTCAGTCTACCTGCGTTGGTATCGGTGGGGATCCAATTCCTGGATCCAACTTTATCGATATCTTGGGTTTGTTTGAGGAAGACGACGCTACGGAGTCGATTGTGATGATTGGCGAGATTGGCGGATCAGCGGAGGAGGAAGCCGCAGCCTTTATCAAGGACAACGTCACTAAGCCTGTGGTTTCTTATATTGCGGGAGTTACAGCGCCCAAAGGTAAGCGCATGGGGCATGCCGGTGCGATTATCTCTGGAGGAAAGGGTACGGCAGACGAGAAGTTTGCCGCGCTTGAGGATGCTGGCGTTAAGACTGTTCGCTCCCTTGCCGAGATTGGCTCTGCTATGGCCGAAATCACCGGCTGGTAAAATTGACAGAGTAATGCGAAAGCCCGCTTATAGCGGGCTTTTTTTTGCCTGAAGTTGTTTGGGGTTGAGTGGGACGGTAAGTGATTTTCGCTCGGAAAATTATTGTTCTTTGCCTTGAAATGAGCCGACTGATTCCCCATCTGATACCTAGGTTCAACATAGACCCAATTTAGGTATAAGGATAGGAGCTCATAATGTCCGAAAAACAAACCATGGGATTCCAAACTGAAGCCAAGCGTCTGCTTCAGTTAATGATCCACTCACTGTATTCCAACCGAGAGATTTTTCTCAGAGAGCTGATTTCAAACGCCTCAGATGCGATTGATAAGCGTCGTTTCGCGGCAATCGAGGACAGTGCACTCGATGTGGGTGGTGAAGGCTATGAGATCCGTGTCGATGTTGATGAAGAGGCTAAAACACTTAGCATCAGCGATAATGGCATTGGCATGTCTCGTGAAGATGTTATTGAGAACCTGGGGACAATCGCTAAGTCCGGTACCGCAGCCTTCATGGAGCAGCTCAGCGGCGATCAGCAAAAAGACAGTCAGCTCATTGGTCAGTTTGGGGTTGGATTCTACTCATCGTTCATCGTCGCTAGCCGCGTTGAGGTCATCACGAGAAAGGTGGGTGAGGACACAGCAACTCGATGGGAGTCCACTGGGGAAGATGAGTTCAGCATTGACATCGCAGAGCGTGATGTCCCCGGGACGACAGTCACCCTGCACCTCGACGCTGAAGCCGAGGAGTTTGCTTCTTCTTGGCGTGTGCGCAGTGTCATCAAAAAGTACTCTGACCACATTTCGGTCCCAGTTTTGATGCTCGAGACAGCATCGCCAGTTGGCGATGACGAAAAAGAAGCTCCCGAGCCCTCTTGGGAGCGAATTAATGAGGCCAAGGCTTTGTGGACGCGTAGCCGTTCCGAGGTGAGCGACGAGGAATACACAGAGTTTTATCGGCACGTTTCGAGTGACTACCAAGATCCATTAAGTTGGAGTCACAACCGCGTTGAGGGAAAACTCGATTATACCTCTCTTCTCTACGTGCCAAGTCAGGCACCCTTCGATCTTTGGAATAGAGAGGGCGCGCGGGGTCTCAAGCTTTACATTCAGCGCACATTCATCATGGATGACGCAGAGCAGTTTTTGCCGCTCTATCTTCGTTTTGTAAAGGGTGTGCTGGACTCTCAAGATTTACCGCTCAATATATCTCGCGAGATTCTTCAGCAGAGCGCACAAGTAGATTCGTTGCGCAATGCAGTGACAAAGCGAGTGCTCGATATGCTGAGCAAAATGGCAAAGTCTGATAGCGAGAAGTACCAGAGCTTTTGGGATGTATTTGGCAACGTGCTCAAGGAAGGGCCGGGCGAGGACTTTGCGAACCGTGAGAAGATCGCAGAGCTCTTACGGTTTGCTTCGACTCATGCGGACGAGGCAACACAAAACGTCTCGCTCAAGGACTATGTCGAGCGTATGCAAGAAGGGCAGGACGCCATTTACTATGTTGTGGCCGATAATCACGTAACGGCTAAAAATAGCCCACACATTGAGGTCTTCCGTAAGAAAGGTATCGAGGTTCTTCTACTATCGGACCGTATCGACGATTGGCTCATGGGACATCTCAGCGAGTTTGACGGCAAAGCATTAAAAGACATTGCCAAAGGTGAGTTGGACTTGGGTAATAGCACTGAGGAGGAGAAGGCTGAACTAGAAGCGGCTAAGACTGAAAACGAAGGTTTACTCGATCGACTTAAAGGCGCTCTCGAGGGCAAGGTCAGTGAGGTCAGACCCACTATCCGCTTGACGGATTCACCAGCCTGCCTCGTAGTAGGAGAGCACGAATTGGGTGCCCAGATGCGTCGTATTTTGGAGGCCGCTGGACAGGATCTACCCGATAGCGAGCCTATCCTTGAGGTTAATACCAGTCATGGCTTGGTAAAGCGCATGGATGCGGAGCCTGATGAGGATCGGTTTGCGGATCTTGCATTGATTCTTCTTGATCAAGCTACGTTGGCGCAAGGCTCTCAGCTAGAAGATCCTGCCAGTTATGTTGCGCGCATGAACAAGCTTCTCGTGGAAATGAGCGCCTAAAGTGCTCGTTACGCTGTGGCGGCATGGAGAGGCGGGCTATGCCGCCTCGGATGCCGACCGGCCGCTCACAGTGCGCGGCGAAGCCCACGTTAAAAGTAGTGTGGCAGCCTATCAGTCCTGGTGTCGCAACGCAGATATTCAGTCTCCAACGCGTTGTATCCACAGTCCGCTCATTCGAACAACACAAACTGCCAAACTCTTGGGGGCGGATATCCGTTTTCCGGAAGTGGTCTCGGATGACCGGTTGGCGCCCGGTCAACAAAACTACACGCAAGGCCTGTACCTAGCTGATGCTCTAGATCATCAGCTAGTGGTAGGTCACCAACCCTATCTTTCTGAGCTCATTAATGTATGGTGCGACACCGTTCAATACCATGGCCTATCGCCGAGTGGTTTTGCGGTCATGCGGCTATTGATGCCCGCACGTGGGGGCGGTGAACTGATTCACTATATGCCAGAAGGATTTTCATTGTGACTAGGCAAGCTGACGAGATTGCGTTTGAGGTTGACGGACTGACATACCGAGGCCTGGTTTGGGGGAATCCTTCTGACCCACTCGTTTTTGCTATTCATGGCTGGCTCGACAATGCCCTCAGCTTTGTTCGACTAGCACCCCTCCTAGAGGGTTACCGCGTCTTGTCGATTGACTTGTCGGGGCACGGCTTTAGTAGTCACCGCTCGCCCGATGCGAGTTACCATATATGGGATGACGTCCCCCAGCTCTTATCCATTGTTGAGCAGTTGGGTGTCGCATCGCTACACGTAGTTGGTCATAGCCGAGGAGCTGCTGTGGCCGGTGCGTTTGCGGTTGCACTTGAAGAGAAGTGCGCTTCGCTCTCAATGCTCGACGGGATGATTTCTCGCTCGTTTGAAAATGACAACGGGGCCGAGCTATTCATAGGGTCTATTGCTGAGCGTAAAAAGTACATGGCACGTCCTCCCCGTATCTTTCCAGATATTGAGGATTTTATTAACTCGCGTTCGCGGTATGGCTTTACCCGTGAGAACGCAGAGTTACTCGTGCCGCGTGCGCTGAGGCAAGTGGATGGCGGTTGGCTCTTGTTAAGTGATCCCAAGTTATTCGGCAGTAGCACCGTGAAGCTATCAGAGGAGGCTTCAAATTCGTTTTACCGAGCAATGAAGTGTCCAGTGACTGCCATCACAGGCGATAAAGGTTTTTTTACGAGCGATGACGCTCAGGCTAAGATCGCGGGTATAGGTGAACTCGTAGAACCGTTTTACCCCGTTGTAGTTCCGGGGCCTCACCACTTCCACATGGAAGGAGATTTGCAAGCGCTAGCCGATATGCTGTTAGGCTTCTTTGCTACAGGTGTCATTGATCAGCAAAGTGATCAACTTCGCCGAGTCGGCTAACCCTCGCTTGACAGCAGTCGCCTCGGTTTGTAAGTGCTCAAGGTGTTAGACTAAGCCTTCAACGTGTTAGGTAGGCTTTGTGACAACATTTCGAGATATTCTCATCTCTACCGAGAACCAGCTAATCGATGCTGGGGTTTTCTGCGGTCACGGCTATGATTCTGAGCACGACGAAGCCGTTGCACTCGTTTTGGCTGCGGCGTCACTATCACCGCTCGAGACGGGCACTGAGGTACTTGACGCGCCTTACCCTATCGAGGCACGTAAAACCCTAGCAAACTTTTTAACTAGGCGTTGCGAAGAAAGGCTTCCTGTTGCATATATCACGGGGCAGGCATGGTTGGGTCCGCTATGTTTTAAGTCGGATAATCGAGCCCTCGTCCCGCGCTCGCCGGTTGCAGAACTTATTCTTAGTCAACTTCAACCCTGGTACGAAAGCACCAGCCCGAGCGTTATTATCGATGTGTGCTGTGGCGGTGGCAGTCTTGGGATGTTAGCAAAGTGGGTATTCCCTGATTCCAAGGTTTTACTGAGCGATATTGATGCTGATGCGATTGGCTTGGCGCGCGATAATGCAACACTACATAACGTCGATGCCATTGTGAGAGCAGATTTACTCGCTTGGTGCGCCGATGAGTCTGTTGACGTGATCTTGGCAAATCCGCCCTACGTGGATGCGCAGGATATGCGTGATTTACCGCAGGAGTATCTGCATGAGCCTCGATTGGCGCTGAGTGGTGGTGAAGACGGCCTGAATTTAGTTCGCCTCATGCTTGTCGACGCGGCGCGAATTCTGCGCTCGGGCGGGATTTTGATTCTTGAGGTGGGCAACAGTATCGAGGCTTTGGAAGGATTATCGCCAATGCTGGCACCCTTGTGGGTCGAATTAGAGCAGGGTGGTCACGGGGTTGCGGTCTTTATGGCAGAAGATCTGGCACAATGGGCGGCAGGGAAAACGAACGCGCGCTAGAGCGGTTCAGCCGGTAGAGATATAGGAAGAAATATGTCTGGCAATACGTTCGGTAAGTTATTTACCGTCACAACCTTTGGTGAGAGCCATGGGCTCGGGCTTGGTTGCATCATTGACGGATGTCCGCCCGGGTTAGAGCTCAGTGCAGCAGACCTGCAACCCGATCTCGATCGCAGGAAGCCCGGGACATCACGTTTTACTACCCAACGAAAAGAGCCGGATGAAGTTCAAATTCTCTCGGGTGTCTTTGAGGGGATGACGACAGGTACACCTATTGGTTTGCTGATCATGAATGCGGATCAAAAGTCTAAGGATTACAGCAAAATTAAGGATGTTTTCCGTCCCGCACATGCCGACTATACCTATCAGCAGAAGTATGGGGTACGCGACTATCGAGGAGGTGGGCGCTCCTCAGCGAGAGAGACCGCGATGCGCGTTGCCGCGGGTGCTGTTGCAAAAAAATGGCTTGCTGAGCGCTACGGCGTTCGTATTCGCGGGTGTTTGAAGGCGCTTGGCCCGTTAAACGTTTCACAAACCGATTGGAACCTTGTCGAAACTAATCCTTTCTTCTGTGGGGATGCGAACCTCATTCCTGAATTAGAGGCATACATGACACAGATCCGACGCGACGGAGATTCGATTGGCGCGAAGCTGGAGATTGTAGCGGATGGGTTACCCCCTGGCTGGGGAGAGCCCATTTTTGACCGTCTCGATGCGGATATTGCCTCAGCCATGATGGGCATCAACGCGGTCAAAGGTGTGGAAATAGGTGACGGCTTTGATGTTGTAAACCAACGGGGTAGCGAGCATCGCGACGAGCTCACACCTAATGGGTTTTTGAGTAATCACGCGGGTGGTGTGTTGGGTGGTATCTCCAGTGGGCAACCCCTGACGGTAAAGATTGCACTAAAACCGACGTCATCCATACAGGTGCCGGGACAAAGTATTGATGTGAATGGCGAGGTTGCAGACGTGATTACAACAGGGCGCCATGATCCGTGCGTGGGTCTTCGTGCAGTGCCTATTGCCGAAGCAATGATGGCGCTGGTGCTTATTGATCACGCCCTGCGGCAGCGCGGACAAAATGCTGACGTGGTGTCACCGACGCCGGTGATCTGAGTGTCGTCGTGTTGAACCGCCGCTACGTCAAAGCGCTTAGAACCGCAACGCTTGGTGTCCTCGCAACTTCTGCCCTTATTTGGGGTGCGGTCGATATCGTAGGTGTGTCAGCGGATGCGCTGTTGGAATACTTGTGGCTAAGCGCTCAAGGTGTTCTATTTGTTGTGCTAAGCGCCATCCCGTTCGCTTTCTTACTGCGCATACTGCGACGCCGAAGATAGCTCCTTCGAGGCTTTTAGAGCGCGCTAGACTCAATATCAATCTGTAGCGTCATTTTATCCTCTAGTCGGTCAAGTCGCTCCCTTAAGTCGGCGATGTCTAACGCGTCAGGTGCTTGAGTCGCCAACTCGGCAACAAAAAGGTCGCCTCCGGACCAAGCTGCACTCTCAACACTTGAACTGAAATGAAGAATATTGATACCCGAACCCGCGAGCTCATGCGTTACCTCAAATACGATGCCCGGCCGATTGGGGCCGGTTAACGTCAGGTAAAGGTTTGGCTCGAGCATGGGAGAGGCCTTAACAGGCGTCAAGCCGACGGATAAGCCGTCGTCATTATGACTTTCAATATCTCGCGTTAAGTCCGCTAAATCATCGGCAGAAATGTTGACTAAAATCGCGCCGGCGAAGGCACCACCGAGTCGTGTCAGTTCACTTTGCTGCCAATCGCCACCCCGCGCCGTAACTGTGTTTGCCAATGTCTCGACTAAACCTGTACGGTCTGCGCCCGCAAATGTAATGACGTATTGTTCTTGCATGCATCCCCCTTTAGGCACATTAACGGTATCATTTCGGCACACATTGATGCCGTGGCACAAGTAGTGTGTGACTATACGCGGTTTTATGCAGTTTTTACTGAAGGAGTTAACTATGAGAACACTGGCTTTGTTTTTGATGATTCTTGCGCCCACGGTATTTGCTGACGGACACGCTGGCGCGCATGGTTATCTCGATTGGACTACGGCGCTTTCAGGTGACCATCGAAGCGAGGCAAACAAAGCGCGGGATGCGCACCGTCATCCACGAGAGACCCTAAATTTCTTCGGTTTGGAATCCGGTATGACGGTGCTTGAGGTCTCGCCCGGTGGTGGGTGGTATACCGAGATTCTGGCGCCCCTTTTATCGGAGAATGGCAAGCTAGTGGCAGGGCATGGCTCACCCAATGGCAGCGCTTACAACCGGCGATCTCTCGGTCGTTACCTGCAAAAATTGGGCGAGAACAACGATGTTTACGCAGGGGTAGAGGTTCGCGTGATGCAACCCCCGGAAGCACCGATTGATGTTGCTGCGGGTTCGGTGGACTTGGCGCTGGTTTTCAGAAACGTACACTCGTGGTTACGCGCGGGCAATGCTGACGCAGCGCTTGCCGATATTTTCCGATCCTTGAAGCCCGGAGGCACACTTGGGGTTGTGCAGCATCGAGGTGACGAGGGCATGTCGCTCGATGAGATGAAGCGCAAGGCTTATGTTCCCGAATCTAAGGTGATTGAACTGGTTGAAGCTGCGGGTTTTGTGCTCGAAGCAAAGAGTGAAATTAACGCAAACGCAAAGGACTCCAAAGACTACCCTAAGGGAGTTTGGACCTTGCCGCCTTCGTTAACGGAAGGGGACAAGGACCGAGCGAAGTACGAAGCTATCGGTGAAAGCGATCGCATGACCTTACGGTTCACCAAGCCTCAATAGTCGGCTCCAAGAACTGATTAGAGTCAATGTGAAGGCGAGACGGCGGTGTTGAACCAGGAACATCAGGTAGATGCAACTGGGCTTAAGTGCCCTGAGCCTGTGATGATGTTGCACGCGGCAATTCGTCGTGCTGACCCGGGTGGAATCGTATGCTTGACGGCAACCGACCCCTCCACCCAGCGCGATGTTGCCAACTTCTGTGAGTTTCTGGGGCATTGCCTGCTAGAGGCAGTCGTAGAGAAGAGTCAGTTTATCTATCGCGTCAAAAAAGCAGGCTGAGTGATGGACCCAGTGCCCTATGTGGAACCGACAGTGGAGCAGTTGATCGATTGCTTTAATCAGAGTGTCGGCGCCTGCGAGGGGACCATACTTCAGGGAGGCGCAGAAGAGCCCTATTACCAACCGGGCTCGCCTAATGTTATTTACTTCCGCGAAGACTTTGTTCGCAGTGCGTTCCATGAGTTGGCGCATTGGTGCGTGGCAGGTGCTACTCGTCGAACTTTACCCGATTACGGTTATTGGTATGCGCCAGATGGACGCGACGACGCTCAGCAGGCGGCATTTTTCGGCGTTGAGGTTAAGCCGCAGGCTGTAGAGAAAGCGTTCTGTCTTGCCGTGGGAGTCGCGTTCGAGGTAAGTGTTGATAACCTCACGGTATCGCTTTCTGACCCGGCAATTACATTATTCGCGGCTGCGGTTGAAGATGAGTTCGAGCGGATGAGCACCAATAGATTTCCCCGTCGAGCAGAGAGCTTCTTGCAAGCACTGTCCGACTATAGCTTTTGTCATTAAATGGCCTGGTGCCCGCGTCTCTGAAAATGGGCCTCAGTCGACCAGCGCGAGGTAGTGGTTAATGATTAAGCCAAAAGTCGTCATCGACAGCGCACTACGTATAACACCTCAACTGCGAGCGATGCCTGTAGAACTCGTCCCTGTGGTCGGTCCGGAGATATGCAATGAGAGCGTGTTGGGTGCGGATGCGTTACTGACTCGAACTGTCACCAGGGTTGATGAGCAACTATTAGCGGGTAGCGGTCTCAAGTTCGTTGGCACCGCAAGCGCGGGAACGGATCACGTCGATACTAACTATCTAGCGGAGAATAACATTGCATTTGCAAGTGCCGCTGGCTGCAATGCGTCCGCTGTTGGAGACTATGTACTTGCAGCCATCAGTCTGTGTGGACGACTCGAGACCGTCACTGACGGCGCGGATGTGGGATTAGTCGGCTACGGGCATGTGGGTAGATCGCTCGCGAATCGACTGACGAAGCTTGGAGCGAGGGTAAAAGTTTATGATCCATGGGTGGATAACGTTGCAAACGGTGTCCAAGCGGCCGCTCTAAAGGACGTTCTCAGTTGCAGTGTCGTCAGCTTGCACGCGGCTCTGAATAAGAGTGAGCCTTTTCCGAGTTACCACATGATAGGCGTGAAGGAAGCTGAAACAGTGGGAGAGGGTACGCTATTCATAAACGCTGGAAGAGGCGGCTTAGTCACGCCGAGGGCGGCAGAGCGTTTATTGGAGCGGGGTATAGATGTCGTTCTCGATACCTGGCCAGATGAGCCTTACGTACCGATCAACTTACTCAGCGGTGTTCGATACGGCACGCCGCATATAGCCGGATATTCGGAATCATCAAAAAACAATGCCACTGACTTTTTAATTCCAGCTTTGGTTGATGCTCTGGAACTAGCCTGTGACGATATTGAGGCAGAGGCGGATAATCGCGAAGCAAAGGTGCTGACGAATACGGGTGACGACCTAGAGATATTGTCACAGCTACTGCGTGATATCGGTAGGATAGAGCAAGACGATAGAGACTTCCGAAACGCTTGGAAACGGGACCAGAGCGCTGCGACCTTTGAAATGCAACGCAGTGAGTATGCAATGCGGCAACAGCTAGAGGGTTTGTCAGTGTCTGCAGACACTGCGGTAATGCCGCGATTGGCGTGTTGGCTGAAAGGTCTTGGAGTCGCCCTTGTCTAGCATGCTTTGTTGTAACGAAAAGGCTTACCGCGTTTAGCCTTTTTTGGTAACCCAGAGCGAGCTTGGTGTGCAAAGTTGAATGGACATATGCGATTGGGAGCGGAGAAATACACCACCCATTGAAATCTAGTGAACACCCCTCATATCGATAAAGAGAGAGGGTTAACGTGCAAGGAGAGCCGAGTATGACAGATAAAGATGACGCCTATTGGCGAGCGAAGCTGACAGCGGATGAGTATCACGTACTTCGGCAGAAAGGTACCGAGCGCGCGTTTACCGGCGAGTATTGGGAGACTACCGACGCGGGAACGTACAAGTGCCGTGGCTGCGGAGAGGTGCTTTTCCAGTCGGAGAGCAAGTTCGACGCTGGCTGCGGATGGCCAAGTTTCGATCGGCCTGTCTCGGAGGCGGCCATTGCTGAAGAACGAGATACTAGCTATGGCATGGTTCGCACCGAAGTTGTCTGCCACAACTGTGGGGGGCATCTAGGCCACGTATTCCCGGATGGACCGACAGAGACTGGGTTGCGTTATTGCATCAACAGCCTTTCCATTGATCTCGACAAGGACGAGTAGACAGTAGGAACTAGCCGGTATGCAGATGGTCTCGGTGAGCGACTGTGCTCGCTAGGGAACTAACCTGTCGGTCGTTTCGATAGCCTGCTCATCCAGATACGCTCGAATGGCCTTGATGTGATCAGGGCCAATTTCACAGCAGCCACCGATGATTTCCACACCCATCTCCAGCCAGGTTTTTACAAATCTCAGGTAATCCTCGGGCCCCAAGTCTTTGCGGGTAGAGAGTCGATCTACAGTGCTGCCTGGGACCAAGGCCTCAACAGAGGTGAATCCATTCGCATAGGCTCCGCATCTAACTCCCGAAGAAAGCGCTGTCTTAAGGCCCTGTGTAACTACTTCGGGTGTGGAGCAGTTCAGCATGATTGCGTCAGGCGAGTAGGGTTTGACTGCGGCAATGGCATCCTCGAGTAATTCGCCAGAGCGTAGTTTTTGCGAGTCGTTATCACTCAACGTAAATGCCACTGCGCCGATAACACCAGCATCGCGAATAGCCTTGGCTCCCGCAGTCGCCTCTGCAATGTTGCTCATGGTCTCGAGTAGGAAGCCGTCGACGCTGTTTTTTTGCAGTGCGACCAGCTCACTGTATTGCTCGTAAGCACTGTCGAAGTCTGGCGCAACGGTATGGTCATAAGAGGCATTAAGTGGTGGTAGGGAGGCCACCGTCGATACCGACTTCGCGGCAGTTGACTGACTGATGCCATACCTTGCTGTCTCAGCCGCTGCGGCTAACAGCTTCTCGACGGAGTGCTGTGGTGCAAAGGTCTTAAGTCGATGACGACTGATCGCATAGGTGTTTAGGCAAATCACCCGCGCTCCCGCGTCACAAAAATCTCTATGTATGTCCGAGACTAATTGGGGCTCATCAAGCATTACCTTTGTTGACCATAGTGGGTGGGGCGGCGCCGAGCTGCGTTTGATCAATTCTTGACCTAAACCACCGTCGAGTAGCGTAATTTTCTTAGCCATCATCATCCTCGCGGTTTATACCGCGCTTCTAATTAGCGGCCTGCATCGTGCGCATACCGCATTGATTGAGTGCAATCTAATCAAAAGATCAGAGCTATTGGTAATCAACGATTTCATGCAATCGCTACGAGCAAGTGTCGCGAGCGACTTTCATCAGGACGTGTCAAGAACGCTGATTACAACAGATGCGCCTTGAGTTGATCGAGTACGTGATTTGGATCCTCCACCATCAGCGAGTGTCCCGCACCCGACACAACACTGATACGCGCATCTCTCAGCGCGGACTGCAAGGGTTTTGTAGCTCGCAGTGGTGTTAAGCGATCGGCATCACCGTGAATCATCAAGCTTGGCGCGGTGATCTCCGCGGCCGCCGGTAGCCCGTTTCGATAGGCATTGCAGGCGCGCATATCTAAATCCAGCGCGTGCTGAATTTCATCCTCGTAGCGTCTCATGCTATCGCTCACCATCCACATGCCAGGATTCGGATTCCCGCCCATCAAATTCTGCTTGCTGAAACCAAACGAGGTGAGCATTGCGTGTGCAGTCCCCGGTTTATTAGCAGTTGCATCGAGAATGAGGTCTGAAACAGGCATGGGAGCAATCGATCCGATTAACACCACTTTGGACGCCCGCGCCTTGATTTTCGCTGCCGTCTCTATACTGATGAGACTACCCATGCTGTGGCCAACAAGCGCCACATTCTCAATAGTGAAGTGATCGAGAACAGAGACAACCCAATCAGACATAGCCTCAATCGACGCGAGAGTATCGCCCGAAGAGCGACCGTGACCAGGAAGATCGATCGCCAGAACATTCCAGTTATGTCGAGAAAAATGTCGTGCAAAGAGCGTCCATACACTGTGATCAAAGCCGGCGCCGTGGATAAACATCACCGAGGGTTTCGAGGGGTCGATCTCTTTATTATTGGTATAGAGGTACGCCTGCTCATTATTGATCGCCACTTTCACTTCACAGTACCTCCAGCCGCTTTCTCGGCGGCACGGAGGCCTGCTTTAAGGTCCGCTATCAGGTCTTTAGGGTCTTCTAGCCCGACTGATAGGCGAATTGTTCCCTCACCGATGCCCGCGGCGGCAAGTGCCGCCTCGTCCATACGGAAGTGGGTCGTACTTGCTGGATGGATGACGAGGGATTTCGCATCGCCTACGTTGGCTAGATGCGAGAAGAGGTTGAGCCCGTTTACGAAAGCGATTCCTGCCTCGCGACCACCTTTGATTTCAAATGTGAATACCGCGCTGGTTCCCTTGGGAAACAGCTTTTGTGCTAATGCGTGATCAGGATGGCTGTCGAGATCAGGGTGAGACACTCCGGCAACAGCGTCATGTCCATTCAAAAATTCGACGACCGCCCGAGTGTTTGAGATGTGTTTTTCCATTCTTACGCCGAGTGTTTCCATTCCCTGCAATATGTAAAACGCACTCGTTGGGCTTTGGCAGGCGCCAAAATCGCGCAGGCCCTCTTTACGGGCTCTCGAGATAAACGCTGCGGGACCAAACTCTTCGGTAAACACAAGGTTATGGAATCCTTTGTAGGGCTCTGATAGCTGGGGGAATTTACCGGAAGCGTCCCAATCGAAACGCCCACCATCGACTAGCAAGCCACCAATAACGATGCCGTGGCCACTCAAGAATTTGGTGGCGGAGTGCATAACAAGATCAGCGCCGAGTTCAAACGGCTTAATGAGGTAAGGGGTCGTAAAGGTTGAGTCAACGAGCAGGGGTATACCGTTCTCGTGCGCGATGGCCGAGATGCGGGGAATGTTCAGAACATCCAGTCCGGGATTGCCGACAGTTTCACCAAAGATTAGGCGTGTCTCTGGACGTATCGCTGCTCGCACAGCGTCTTCATCACGAGGATCAACAAAGGTTGTGGTAATGCCGAAGCGCGGCAGGGTGTACGCCAGCAGGTTGTGACTGCCGCCATAAAGTGCACTTGATGCAACGATGTGTGCACCGGCATCCATGATCGTCATAATCGCAAGCTGTAACGCAGCTTGTCCGCTTGCCGTCGCAATGGCGCCAACTCCGCCTTCCAGTGCTGAAATACGTTCCTCAAGTACCGCGGTCGTGGGATTGCTGAGACGCGAATAAACGTGACCGGGGCGCTCCATATTGAAAAGCGCTGCAGCGTAGTCAGAATCGGGAAAGCAGTAAGAAGCCGTTTGGTAAATCGGTGTTGCTCGCGCGCCTGTTGTAGGGTCGGGCTTGCCACCTGCATGAAGGGCCAGCGTGTCTAACTCGGCGGGCGAATAGTCTTTCATTATCTCAGCTCACATCGTCGCGCCACACAGCGCTTCAGTGCGTCACATTGTACGCGGTTCCATCGGAACGTGAGAGAAAAATTGGAGCGGGAAACGAGGTTCGAACTCGCGACCTCAACCTTGGCAAGGTTGCGCTCTACCAGCTGAGCTATTCCCGCAGAAAATGGCGTCCCCTAGGGGGTTCGAACCCCTGTTCCCGCCGTGAAAGGGCGGTGTCCTAGGCCACTAGACGAAGGGGACGGAACGTGGTGCCTGTAGTGCTCTTCGTAAGGTGGCGCATAGTAGTGAGACTAACTTCCGTCGTCAAGCATTCTTGTAAAGGTTTCGAAAAACTTAGTGGATTTATGTAAACTCCGCGCTCTCATACGTAGTGGAGCCTCCATGCCAGCCGCGCTAGAAATTACGAACCTTCAAAAAACCTATGCAAACGGGTTTCAAGCACTGAAAGGAATCGACCTCTCGGTTGAGGAGGGTGACTTTTACGCACTTCTTGGACCGAATGGCGCAGGAAAATCCACCACTATTGGCATTGTCAGCTCGCTAGTGTCGAAATCTGGTGGCTCGGTGAAAATTTGTGGTATCGATATCGACGAGGATTTCTCGCTTGCGAAGAAGCAAATTGGCATCGTTCCGCAGGAATTTAATTTTAACGTATTTGAAAAAGTAGAAGACGTTCTTATTCACCAGGCTGGCTACTATGGTATTCCCATTGGCCTTGCCCGCCAACGTGCTCAGTACTACTTGGAAAAGCTCGGTATTTCTGACAAACAGAACGTTCAAATGCGCATGTTGTCGGGGGGTATGAAGCGTCGCTTGATGATCGCACGTGCACTCGTGCATGACCCGCGAGTTCTTATTTTGGATGAGCCCACCGCTGGCGTTGATATAGAGATGCGTCGCAGCATGTACGACTTTCTTCGCGAGACCAATCGTGAAGGCCGTACCATTATTTTGACGACCCACTATCTCGAAGAGGCAGAGATGCTCTGTCGCAACGTCGCGATTATCAATCAAGGCAAGATTGTGACTAAGGGAGCGATCAGGGATATGCTCCGCGACCTTAACAGTGAAACCTTCCTACTCGACACACAAGATGAACTGCCGTCAGGTATCGTTATCCCAGGTTATCAGTTACGGCAGGTCGAGCCTCAATGTTTGGAGGTCGATATTGAGAAAGGGCAGGAGCTTGCTCAGGTGTTCACGGCCTTGAGTGAGCTTGGTGTGTCTGTTGTAAGCATGCGGAACAAAGAGAACAGACTCGAACGAATGTTTGTGAATGTTTTGGAGGGCGCGTCATGAGCCCATACGAGCAATGGATCGCGTTTCTGACGATCATGCGTAAAGAGGTGCGTCGTTATCTGCGTATTTGGACGCAGACTTTGTTGCCTTCCGCTATCACGATGTCGCTGTATTTCTTGATATTTGGCACCCTTATCGGCAAGCGGATTGGCACCATGGGTGGCGTTAGCTACATGGAATTCGTTGTGCCTGGCCTGATCATGATGGCGATCATTACTAATACCTACGCAAACGTTGTGGGTTCATTTTTCGGGGCCAAGTTCAATAACAGCATTGAGGAGCTATTGGTGTCGCCAACGCCAACCTATGTGATTGTTTTGGGCTACGCCGCTGGGGGTGTCACGCGAGGCATTCTGGTGTCCATCATCGTTACCTCGGTAGCTCTTTTCTTTACGAAGCTCGATATTCATAGTTGGCTGGTGGTGATTGGTGTTGTAAGCCTGACGTCGATTTCCTTTTCATTGCTGGGTCTTATTAACGCGGTCTTTGCCAACACTTTCGATGACGTCAATATCGTGCCCACATTTGTACTTACGCCGCTGACCTATCTCGGAGGCGTTTTCTATTCGCTCGATCTTTTGCCAACTTTTTGGGCGAGTCTCTCCCAGATTAATCCCTTGGTGTATGTGGTGAATGCTTTCCGCTACGGCGTATTGGGGGTTAGCGACGTCGATATCACGGTGTCGTTTACTATGCTCACCGTGCTTACCGTCGCGTCTTTCGCTTACGCCATGCACTTACTAGGCAAAGGCACGAGACTGAGAACCTAACCTTGGCCGATGTTCTCGGAAATGTAGTTGCCGCTCCAGACGTCTATGCACCTGATGTGTTGCAGGCCATAGATCGCGGAGAGGGTCGATCAAAAATCACCAATCCCTCGGTATACCTGAGCACTGGGCACGATGTATGGCATTGTTACGAGCTGAGTTGGCTATTGAACTCGGGAGAAGTGCGCTATTCGACGGGTGTTTTGATCATTCCGGCCTCTAGCCCTAAGACGGTCGAATCAAAGTCTCTTAAGCTATACCTCAATTCCCTCAATGCGCACACGTTCGCCAGCGACGTGGCGGCCGTCGCTTGTATCGAGCAAGACTTAGCCGCCCTGACTCAGTCGAATGTGAGACTTGAGCTTCAGACGTCTGAGGATCTGCGCGCGAGTTCTTGCGTGGTGGACGCGCTCGCAGAACCCCCGTTCACTAATCAGCCTTATAAGCGCTTCACATCGGTAGGATTTCGGTCACTCTGTCCCGTGACTTCACAGCCCGACTGGGCGACGCTCGTTATCGACGTTTCTGAGGCGCATTTTAATGCTGGTGTTATAGGTGGATGTATTGAAGGCCTAAGGAACCATCAAGGCTTCCATGAGCAGTGCGTGGAGGATCTCTTTTCTCGTTTGGCGAATGTACTCAAGCCCGACTTGCTTCAGGTGGTGGGCTTTTTCCAGCGCCGTGGGGGTATCGATATTACGCCGTGGCGATCATCAATAGAAACACTTCCCTCTTTAGCACGTCTGTTTGAGCAGTGATCTTTTAGCAATAACCCTTGAGCCGTAACATAAATAGCCGCGATGAGCGCAGTTACAGGCTTATCAAGCGAGCTAGAAAAGCGTTATATTTTCCTCATAACAAATACGCAAAAAAAAGGCAGGGTAGTCATGGCGCAATGGGATCTTTTAATCACGGGTGCAAAAGTCTACGACGGGGAGGGGACACCAGGCAGGATTGAGGATGTTGCGATCGCCAACGGTGTTGTCGCCGCGCGGGGGGCAAATCTCCCTACGGCCGAGGCGAAGCGGTGTGTTAAGGCGGATGGCAAGTGGCTGATCCCCGGCATGCTCGACATCCATACTCACCTTGATTTAGAAGTCGAAGTGGCGCCCGCGCTTGATGAAGTCGTGCGTCACGGAACGACAACCGTTCTGGTAGGCAACTGTAGCTTAGGTACGTGCTTTGGTTCGCAGGAAACGAATGGCCAAGAGCCGATCGTAGATTGCTTCACCAGAGTAGAGAATATTCCGAAGAAAGTGCTCAGAAAGTGTGCGAAGGCGATGACCTGGGATAACCCCGAGGACTATTTGGCGCACTTTAGAAATCTAAATTTGGGCCCAAACATTGCGGCGTTTGTACCGCACTCAATGCTTCGTATTGAGGTGATGGGGCTGGATGCCAGTATTAGTCGGGCACCTACCGAGAGTGAACTCCAAAAAATGGAGCAGATCCTAGAAGGCGCGATGCAGATGGGCTATCTGGGTTTAAGTACCGATGGGCTACCGTTCCACTATCTGTCGAATGATCCGCATACAGATAAGCGCATTCCCACGCAATTTGCGTCGTTCAGTGAGTTGCGGCGGTTATTAAAAGTCGTGCGAAAGTACGACCGCGTATGGCAGACAACCCCCATTATTGAAAATCGCCTAAAGGCGTTGTTTTATTTCACCCTTACGAGTGGACGCCTTTTTGGAAAGCCACTCAAGACCTCAGCGCTATCTGCGATGGAGATGACCGCAGCCCCCAGTTCGTCAAAACTGTTCCTAGGTGTTGCGAAACTCCTAAATAGCAAGCTCCTGGACGGGCGTCTTCACTTTCAGGCGCTGGGTACGAACTTCAGAGTTTGGTCAGACGGCATTGTCAGTCCGCTTTTTGAAGAGCTGACTTCTACAGCCGAACTTATTGCACTTGAGTACGATGATTGCGAAGGTCGTCAACGTTTGATGCACGACCCTGAGTGGGTCGAGCGCTTTCGCAAAGAGTGGCGTCACGGTCGCACCGGTGACGATTTCGCGAGCTGGAAGGCGGCGAGAGGCCTGCCGGATAGTCTGGTAATCCGCGAGCCAGAGAAACTCATCTTCGATGGTGCACCGTGTGCCGACTGGGACGGTGAGAGCTTTGCGGATGTTATTGCTCGCGCACAGCGTTTCAAAGCAGGCGACGATGCTGTGGCGCGCTCAGATTCAGAGCGTGAAGCCTTTGACAAAATAGAACTTGAGCTTCGCGATGATGCAGATTTTGCCCTGCACATGCTGCGCACGTACGACAAGAGTTTCCGGTTCTACGCGGATGTTGCAAACGCTGGAAATCGCTCAACACTCGAGTTTTTACTGCATGAGAACACACTGCCGGGTTTCAACGATTCTGGCGCTCATATTACGAATATGGCGTTTTTCGATAGCAACCTGATGTCCTTGAAGCTTGCGAAAGAACACGGTGATGACACCGTGGCAAAGGTTGTCAGGCGCTTGACTAAAGATCCAGCGGAAATATTTGGTCTCGATGCGGGCAGTCTCGGTATTGGCTCCCGAGCAGATATGGTTTTGATAAACCCCAATGCACTGGACGGTTGGGAGCCAGATCAGACACGCGTATTGATACACCGTGAGATATTCGAACATGAGCAGATGGTGAATCGTCCCGAGGGTATCGTAGAGGGCGTTTACATTTCGGGCGAACTAGCCTGGGATGGGGAGTGCGGCGCAACCGACGCGCTGGGTACTAAACCTTTGGGTAGCTATCTAACTAGTGGTGGAGTTGAGTTGCCTGGAGCTCGGGCTTCGGAGGCGGCTTAAGCGTTTTTTTGCCCCTCAATTTGACCCATCATTCATTTCCGACAAACTAACGGGGCTCTGACCTGAGCCCTCGGCTTGTCGTTTTATTTAACGATCTTGATGGGCAGCCCGATAATGCAATTTACTCTCTTGGGTGTGTACTCCACATATCACGGGTGGTGCATTTCGTGATGATTGTCACGCTACGCCCACCCTTGTTTCTTCGACCGTTTCTCGATGATAGGCTCTTTTGGGAACGATCTTAGCCAGCTTTTTTACTCGTTGCGTGATATTTTCGGGATCATTTGCCGAGCTCTTTACCCCCTAGAGCTAAGCGCTGTGCTAAACTTTTGCGCCACGGAGAGGTGGCCGAGTGGTCGAAGGCGCACGCCTGGAAAGTGTGTATACGGCAACGTATCGAGGGTTCGAATCCCTCCTTCTCCGCCATCTATTCAAAAACGCCTCCCAAGTGGAGGCGTTTTTGATTGGGGTATTGAGAAGAGGGATGAGAACCGGAGGTTCGTCCAACTGCGACTAAGAGAGCATTTGGCACCGAGCCGCATGAGCGGCAAAGCCCGAAGACGTAAAACACCCATTTAGTCGCGCCCACCCCCTTCGTGACATTGAAACATTCGGTTCTTATGCTGAGAGTGGAAAGCGGTGGGAGGCACTACAGTTTGAGCAAAAAAAGCCTATGTATTCGGTGCTACCGTGTGTCTAGTGGTTAACTACTTGTTTACTTTATCGAATGCTTTGACTGCGACATTATTTATTTTGGCGGGTGTATTTTTTCTACGCTTTGCCAGAGAGATCTGGGGGTGAAGGCGTCGGGTAGCCCGTGTGGTCACTTATGTGCTCCCACCTCGTACTTCTTATGCTTGTCTCATCACTGTGAGACTTGAACAAGTGGGGTAGACGCGCGCCTAAGTATGAAAACGATGACGACCCTTAATCGGTGACAACTAAGGCAGCTTGGCGTTGCATGGGAGTCGGCTAGTGTCTGGCGGCGGCAGTGGGTTCACTAAATGAGGGGTGATGCTCACCAAACACGTTAATAAAACCACGATTTGATGAACCAAATATGACTATGCGTCAGCCATCAATGCTGTGAGCCGAGTGTAACTGGATGATTGCTCAGCGCGGATTGCAGCACTCAAAAGTAGCACCTATCGCCGTCCCAAGCGCTGAGCAGAGCACATTACCACTTAGTACGAATCCAACAGCGCCTAATGCGACTCCAACACCTGTCATCATCCAAACTCCAGCCAAAACACCCAAGTGAATAGCGCTAAACCGATGAGTACCTCGATACGCATCAGGGTTAATATCGCCCGGGATATTCTATGCATCCTGCAAGCATCCATACATCTTTTCGATCCTGGCCTCGGACTTTGACTGAGACTGTCCGTGGTCGTTAAGTCGCGCTGGGTCGATACCACTCCTGTTCTAGTCGGCGCAGTTCGGATAGTAATTTTTCCCTCGAGTTTGTAGGTAGGGGCTGGGAGATTGCTCGTGTCACGGCCTGGCGCATTGTTTCTCCTGGCGACCTCATCACACCATGTGCTTTTAGAGTTCGAGTCAGTCGGGTATGCGCTCTTGCTTTTGCCCCTCGTCGCTTATACGCATATTTTATTGCCAAGAAAAAAAATAGGGGCAGCAATGTTGCGGTAATGGCAGCGCCCAGGAAGAGGAGAATTCTGGTTGCGGATATCGAGCCCAGTAATCTACTTAAAAATGCTGTTTGCTGGGCTTGTTTGTAACTCATGACAGAAGACTGCCAACGATAGTTTATAACGTCGAGTTCAAGGCGAAGGCGGTTTATCCACTGCCAGTTACGCAAATGAAGGAGGCTTAGTGGTGACGCGTTTAAAAACCCTGCAGTCCCTTGAAGTGACTCCAGCGACCCTCGCTCGATGCGTTCGGGCGCGACGGTTGAAGTAGGGTCGATGCGAATCCAGCCAGTGGCATCAGTCCAAACCTCTGCCCATGCATGTGCATCTAGCTCACGAACGGTGACAGTGCCATTAAGTGGGTTCACCTCTCCCCCCATGTAACCTCCGACGATCCGCGATGGAATATTCATCAGACGCATCAATGCGACAAAGCTGTAGGCGAAGTGTTCGCAAAAACCAGATTGAGTGTCGAACAGAAATCGATCTACAAAGTTACTTTCAGTGATTACCTCAGGCTGCAATGTGTACACGAAGGGTTGGCCTCGATACCAATCGAGGGTTCGCTGAACGGTTGTAAGTGGTTCGTCAGGCACTAATAGCTGCTCAATCAACATGGCAGCCCTTGGATTGAGTGACATTGGAAATGCGCTCTCCAGATGAAGCTGACGCCTCTCTGCAGTGTTAAGTGTTTGACGTGAAGTTGATGTCGCTTCAGATGTTGCAACCTCGATCACATATGAATACTGCGTGGCCAGATCAGAGGTGATTGGCCAGCGAGTTTTGTATGTGTTGTCGGCTACAAAAATAGTGTGATCATCAGATGTTACTGAGGGGTGCAGGTGATACAGCCACGGACGTTGACTGGCAGTTTGAAGGACCGTGTAGTTGTTGAAAACGCTCGCATCCTCAGCCTTGAAGGTGGGTTTGCTGGGTTGGCTACTCGTCGAGCCAGTCGACGATGGGCGGCGATTTCTCAGGTGATCGTGCTGCCGCCAGATGCCGTTGTCGAAATCACCTAAGGTGATGCCGCGCCAGTAGAGCTGATCGTAAGGGGGAGGTTCACCTGCGAATTCGACGCGGAACGCCACACTCGCGTCTTGACTAAGCTTGGCAACGTCACCGGGTTTCAGCGTATCGGACATGCCCATTTTCACACTGTCACCGACTACCGGAATTGCCCACAGCGGCGCCACGCGCGGGAATATAAGAAACCACGCGAGTGTTAGTGGTATCGCCGCTGTCGCCATCACTACCGGGTAAATTAGTTTTTGTATGAACGGTTTGTTGTGATCGATAGACGTATTTGCCTCGATCAAAGCGAGTAGGACAAGGATCACAACAACTACAACCGTTAGAGAGGCCCATATCGATTGATCAAATAAAAATAGACTCGCTGCGAGTGCGATAGTGCTGTAAATCAGGACGTAGATCTCGCGAAAGTGCCGCGCCTCTGCGAGTTTCAAGGCGGTGCCTAGTAGCAAAAGTCCCACAGCTGGCTCGAGCGTAAGTTTGGACGGAAACCACCACCACCACAGCAGCAAAGAGCACACCACCAGAGTGTTAATCCATAGTTTTTGAATATTCTTTGGTTTCTTGGTCGAGGTTAGGATTAGCCAAGCACGCCACGCAATAACGCTCAATACGAGCAGTGGGATCGGCCAACCAAGGCTTTGACTGAGGCCCGGGAGTAGCAGCATTTGCATAGCGGCGATGGGAAGAAATCGTCGCGCTATCCAAAAAGGGGGGGCATTTACGGCGTTCATGTGACTCTTTCCGCAGAGCTGATCTCCGAAGCTTCGCTTTGATCAAACTGCGCCAAGGCCATGAGGGCCTCTGGGCGCATATCCTGCTGAGGAGTAGATACGATCTCTCGGTTAGGAAGTTTTAACAGGAAGCGACGCTCGGCAGCACTTGCATTCAACACACGAAAACATAGCCACGAGAGGCGAGTTTCGATATCTGTATTGGGATAATCCTCAAAATCAATAATGTCTGGTGACTCGGAAACCTGATCTCCGCGCACCCGGATTTCAGGAGCCCCCCCTCGAGCGACCGAGGGCCAGTGTACGTCACGCAGTGCGTCGCCATGTCGATACTCTCTGAAGTTGTGTATGTCTTCTCCGCCCGGCGCGAATCTCGGCGAAGTCCCTTGAGTATCAGTGAGGTCTCGCTGAAGTGCGATCGTAGTCGGCATCGACTTTGGGTAAACCCACAGAGGCGCCGCAACATCCAGCCATGTCCAACAACGCACCAACCCCAGTGGGTAGCGTGTCTCTACGAGTAATCGATTCGCCGGAAACTGCCCGCGCTGCCTTGTCGTCACGCCGACAGCAATACTGACTCGTGCGTCACTTGCCGCGAAGTCTAAAAGAGCAGCATTGCCGTCTAGCCTAAGTGTAATGCTGCTTCTAGCTCGAGTATTTGTCTCGATATCGAAATTTATGGAACCGGACTCTCCCGAGAAGACGCATTCATTCGCTGTGCCTCTGATAGTCAACCCATGAAGGTTCGCAAAGGTGAGATGAATGGTGATAACGAAGACCGTTGCTAGCAGGAAGACCAGTCCATAAATAAGATTGTTCTGGTAGTTGATAGCAATTAACAGTAGCAGCAGGAGCAGAACTAAAAAACCCATCCCAGCCCCAGAGGGGAAGATAAAAAGGCGTCGCTGGTCGAGTGTGACGGTGCTGGCCCTTGGAATTCGACGGGTCATCCAGGCATGCCATAATTTCGAGAAGAAGGCGCTCTTCACCACGAGTAAGCTAGCCGTAGACAGACACTTGAGTAACGAGGCGTCTAAGCACTTGCTGGATGGGTTCTGTGCTTCCGGCTACAGGTACACATTTGTGCGCTATTGCGGGCAGAGCAATCGCTTGAAGATCATCGGGCAAAACGTGGTCGCGACCTTCTATAAAGGCCCATGCTCGAGCAATGGCGAGCCACTGAAGCCCCCCGCGAGGGGAGACCCCAAGCTCGATAGATGGCTCGACTCTGGTTGCTGTAATGAGTCTATGCAAATACTGGATCAGTTCGTCAGAGCAGTGGATCTCTGATACCTGTCGTTGCAGTTCCGCAAGATCTATATCGTTGTTCGTTTGAAAACTTACCGGGGCCGGCCCCTTGGCTAGCAGCTGTTTTTCAAATCCCGAGTCGGGATATCCGAGACTCAGGCACATACTGAAGCGATCAAGTTGAGACTCGGGCAGGGGATAGGTTCCCGTTTGATGGACCGGATTTTGTGTTGCAATTACGGTAAACAGGTCATCCAGTCGGTGTGTTATGCCCTCTACACTGACCGCTCGTTCGGACATGGCCTCTAACAGCGCACTTTGCGTTCGCGGGGTTGCACGGTTTATTTCGTCGGCGATCACCACCTGCGTAAAGATAGGACCCTTGTGAAAGACAAAGCTGTCTGAATTTCGTTCAAAAATGGTGCCGCCAGTGATTTCTGACGGCATCAGGTCCCCCGTAAATTGAATTCGATGATGATCTAAACCAAGTTCTCGTGCTAAGGCTTGAGCCAGCGTCGTCTTACCAACACCGGGCACGTCCTCAAGCAATAGGTGCCCTCGCGAGAGTAGACACGCGAGACTTAGTCTGACCTCGGTAGGTTTGCCCAGTATGTGCATATCCAGTCGATTAAGAGTGTCTTCAAGAACGCTAGGTTGTGCCATATTTTCGTGCTCGATCATTTGCGCTAGTGAGTTTCTGAATTGGCCATTCTATCTGGGCTATCTCGTTACTGACCGACCTAAGCGTACACCTTCCGCCGCTCATACTGTCGTTTTATTCCGGGTTGTTCACACTGAGATTCAACATAAATCGTTCGTGGTTCAGTTGGACTTTTGATTACTATTAAGGAATCAATCCTCTGAATTAAGAGGTTTGCTCAGCCTTAAAGGGGTTAGCCACTGATGCCGATAATACAGACCGCTGATCTGTTTGGCCTTTCAGTTTTGGTCAAAAACCTGCCAGCGGGCGCCAACCAGTGCTAGTCTTTCGTCTGGCTAACGTAATTATAAGTATTAGGTAGGAGTACACACATGGGGCGATCTGTTTTCCTCGCATTCGTTGCACTTTTCAGTGCGTCATTTACGGCAGTGGCAGTGGCTGAGAACAATGAGTCACCGGACTTTAGCGGGCTTAAGTGGCGAAACATAGGTCCGGCATTTATGTCGGGTCGAATTTCGGATATCGATTGGGACCCAGAAGACTCGAGCGTTTGGTACGTGGCAGTTGGCTCAGGCGGTGTTTGGAAAACGAATAATGCCGGTGTTTCTTGGCAACCGATTTTCGATTCTCAGAGCTCTTACTCGATAGGCAATGTGACGGTAGATCCCTCGAATCCCAGTACGGTCTGGGTCGGCACGGGTGAGGACGTTGGTGGACGACATGTTGGGTTCGGCGATGGTATTTATCGCTCTGATGATGGAGGCGCGACCTGGAGCAATATGGGGCTTGAGGAGTCTCAGCATATCTCAACCATCTTAGTGCACCCGGACAATTCGGATGTGGTCTGGGCTGCAGTGCAAGGGCCGCTCTGGACCCCGGGCGGTGAGCGTGGCCTATATAAGACAAGCGACGGTGGTAGGTCATGGCGTAACGTATTGAGCGCTGGTGAGTGGACAGGCGTTACGGACGTGGTGATCGACCCATCAAATCCTGATGTTCTCTACGCAGCCACATGGCAGCACCATAGAACCGTTGCTGCCTACATGGGTGGTGGTCCTGAAAGTGGTATTCACAAGTCCACTGACGGTGGAGAAACCTGGCAGCGTCTGGAGACAGGGTTACCGAAAGGCAATATGGGAAAAATCGGTCTCACTATCTCACCTCAGGATCCCGACGTTGTTTACGCAGCCATAGAACTCAATCGCAGAGAGGGCGGTGTCTGGCGTTCAGATGATCGCGGGGCGAGCTGGGTTAAGGGTGCAGACGCCGTGGGTGGCGGAACTGGGCCCCATTACTATCAAGAGATCTTTGCTAGCCCGCATCATTTTGACTGGCTTTATTTAGTCGGACCCACGGTGCAGAAGTCGACCGACGGTGGTAAAACTTTTACTTATATGGAGCACCCCAATCAGCACGGCGATATGCATGCGATTGTGTTTGACCCCGCGGATCCTGATTACATCATGATGGGTACCGATGGCGGTGTGTATGAGAGCTTCGATCTAGGTGCTACGTGGCGGTACATGGAGAATCTTCCCATCACGCAGTACTACAAGCTGGCACTTGATGACGCGGAGCCGTTCTACAATATCTACGGCGGAACTCAGGACAACAACACCCAGGGCGGTCCCTCGCGCACTGACAACGTAAGTGGCATCAGAACCGCAGATTGGTTTGTTATCCTGGGTGGGGATGGACATCAGCCGGCAACCGAACCTGGCAATCCCGATATCGTCTATGCGCAATCTCAGCAGGGAAACCTCACCCGGATTGATCGTCGCACGGGTGAGACCGTTTACATACAGCCTCAAGCGGGACCTGGCGAGCCTCCGGAGCGCTATAACTGGGATGCACCCATCTTAGTGAGTCCACACAAGCCAACTAGGCTCTATTTTGCGTCCCAGCGCGTCTGGAAGTCAGAAGACCGCGGAGATAGCTGGACGCCTATCTCGGGCGATCTTACTCGGAACGAAGAGCGCTTTGCCATGCCTATCATGGGAGACACCCAAAGTTGGGACTCGCCTTGGGATATGTATGCCATGTCGAATTACAACTCGATCACGTCTCTTGCTGAGTCGCCACTTAAGGCTGGATTACTTTACGCCGGGACCGATGATGGCCAGATTCACATTTCTCAGGACGACGGCAGTAGCTGGCGTACTGTAGATGTTGGCTCATTACCGGGCGTCCCAGATACCGCCTTTGTGAACGATATACGCGCTGACTTACACGATGAAGACACAGTTTACTTAGCCCTAGATAACCACAAGTACGGTGATTTCACGCCCTATCTTCTGGTGAGCAAGAACCGCGGGCGTAGCTGGAAAATGATCACCGATGGGATTCCTGACAAACACCTTGTGTGGAGACTCGTGCAAGACCATGAGCGTGCTTCGTTAATGTTCGCGGCAACCGAGTTCGGCGTTTATGTGACTCTCAATAGTGGTGAGTCTTGGCACAAGCTTTCCGGTGGGATGCCCACGATCTCAGTTCGCGATATACAAATTCAGAGACGTGAAAACGATCTTGTTGCGGCAAGTTTTGGTCGAGGATTTTTCGTACTCGATGACTACACAGCGCTCCGCTCGATGGATGCAGACACCTTCGAGCAGAAGGCTGTATTGTTTGAGCCGCGCGACGCCCATTGGTACTTCCAGAAACGACCACTCGGTTATCGCCCTAAAGGCTCGCAAGGTGATTCACTTTATGTAGCAGAGAATCCTCCTTTTGGTGCTGTCTTCACCTATTACCTAGCTGATAGTTTCAAAACCCAGAAGCAGCTGCGTCAAGCTGCAGAGGAAAAGGCCAAAAAAGCGGGGAAATCAGTGACGTTCCCGGGCTGGGGTGCTGTCACCGGTGAGGTCCGCGAAAAAACACCTGCGGTTGAGTTAGTGGTCTCTGACGAGTCTGGCACAGTGTTGCGTCGTGTAGCCGCAAGTAACAGTAAGGGGCTCAATCGAGTGGCATGGGATCTGCGTCGCTCTTACCTCGGGCCTGTGCAAACTGGTAAGAATTGGCGTGGCGATTCACCTAGTGGTTTTATGGTGGTGCCCGGTACTTACAGCGCGGAGTTGGTTGTAACCGAGGAAGGGAAGACGAGACGTCTCGCTGGCCCGGTGGCCGTCAAGGTCAATCAATTGCGTGAAGGCGCCCTGAAAGGCGCGTCGCTTGCGGAGATGGAAGCCTTCAACAACGAGTTAAGCGAACTCTATGGTCAGTCTCAGGCAGCGCGCTATGCGATAAAAGCCGCCCGCAAAGAGATTACGGACATTGAGACTATGATGTCGCGTATGCAGACTATTGTGCCGGGTGCCGGTGAAAAGGTTGTGGCAATCCAGGCAACACTGTTTGACATCGAGGAAACGATCTTTGGTAACAGCATGCAGGAGGAGATAGGCGGTTATGGTCCTACCAGCGTGACAACGTGGCTGGGGCATGCGATGCGCGGGGTATCCAACTCGAGTTATGGTCCAACGCCGAGCCATCGCCAGAGTGTGCAGCATGCTCGGGACGCCTTTGGTCCAGCCAAACGTCGTTTGAACGCGTTGATTGAGAGCGAGATTCCTTCCCTAAAAGCAGAGCTTCAAGCGGCGGGCGCTCCCTGGACTGTCGGAGACCCTATCGGGCTCTGAGTTCTGTTATGGGATGCTATGTTTTAACAGAAAAGCGTTAATTGCTACGGGCGCCAGTCAATTCTCATATTGATTGCGCGTCCCATATCAAACGGCGCGTTTTGAGTGGCGCTTATTCGATAATTTCGTGCTAGGCCATTGGTCACGGATGTTTTTAATGTCCAATGCGGATTAATCATCCACTGAGCTGAAACGCCGAGTATCGTGGCGCCATCTAGTGCTACCTCGCCCGGGCCTGATCTGCTGCGAGAAAATCGATACCGAAGATCCATTCCCAAAACGTAATTTGAGCCTTGCCATGTCGCGGCGTAACGAACACTTGGTGGGGGTAAGTCAGCAATAGGCTCTCCAGCCTCGGCCTCGCCGTGCTGCCATTGCCAAGATACTGTGTGTTCAATGTTCTTTTCTCGCCGCTGAATTTGACCATCAATACCCCAGAGATCACCGCTTTTGAGGTTCCTGTAGGACTCAATGCCTTCAGACAGGACAATTCGCTCGATATATCGATCCACTCGGTTGGCAGAGGCAGTGACCTCAAACAAGGTGTCACCCGTTTCGTAGGCGAGTGTGAGCTGCGCACCGACTGTTTCCTCGCTCTGCAACGTTTCATTTCCTACTAAGCGTCCACGTGGCGTCTCACCCTCGAAATAGAGCTCACTGAGCGTTGGTAATCGATATGCAGAGCCGACTTCTGCAATGAGATCCCACGCGTTGTTCAGTTGCCAGTCAGCTTTCAGTTGTACGTTAAGGTCCGAGTGAGTCGTAGATGCCAAAGCGACGTTTACCTCTGCTCTGTCAGCGCGCAAGCCGCCCTGCAAAGAAAGGCCATCCCAATACCACGTGCGCTCCCAAAAAAGTCCAGCTGTCCACTCTGACCCATCATCAACCACGTTTCGAGACGCGGACTCAACCATAGGTCTTTCAGCAGTCTCCGTGATGACAACGCCATGCCGACGCGTAATATCGACGCCGTAGCGTTGAGTAAAGTGACTGGATCCTGTAGACCGAGAGAATAGTCCACCTATCGTTTTACTCGAATATTCACTCGTGTTCTTGATGTCACCATCACGAAGCGTGAGCGATGCCCAATCTTGTTGGTGCGCATAGGCCTGAATGAACGATTGATTAGGAGTTATTATTCGGAAATTTAGTAATCTGTGATTATCGTGAGGGTAGTTCGTCACGCGCGCATCGGGATAAAGTGCGGAGCTCTTTCCAATATCACTGCCATTACTCAGAAGCATTTCAGTGGCAACTAGCGTCTCATTGAAATAGGACTTGTCGTGCACGTAGAGCGCTGACTGCTCGAAACCACTATTCAATTGAGTGCCGTCAGCTGATTTGCCATTACTGGCCTTGCGAATACTGCCTACCACGGAGGTGCGGTCGTTTATCGGCGTCTTCAGCAACAAGTCACGAGCGTTTCCCATAGACGAGCCACTAACGCTTAGAGAGGTTTCGGATGGCGTCCGGAGTGACACATTCATGACACCACCCATCGCACCTGAGCCATAGAGACTGGACGCGGGGCCCATATTCACTTGGATAGATTCTATGAGACCAGGCGGCAAAAACGATAGCGAATTACCGGCGCGTCGATCGGTGAGAATGGGCACGCCCGAGATTTCAGTTCGAATTCTCCAGCGGCTGAAACCGCGCATACTGTAGCTTTGAAACAAACCTCCTTGCCCATTGAGTGCGACTCCGGGCAGTACCTCTGCCAGTGACGCGGCGGAGAGGGGTAGGGTGATTTGTACTTCTTCCGACGTGGTCCGTATTCCGGTACTTGTTAGTAGTGAACCCATGCGCGGATCTGCGACTCCGCTGACGAGAACCTCCTCGAGTTGAGACGAGTCCGCGACTGCCAGTGGCACAACGGTTAACACGAGCGCTAGGGTGCTGTAGACAGCTGACCGAACAAGGGCGGGAGCGGTTAGCGTGCGTCGAATAATGGACGCTCTCTCAGTGAAAGTTTCGGAATCACTGCGACAGAAGCCAGAGCGTGCCCGCGCCTTTATTAGCGTTGCCTTTGTTTTTGCTAGCGTGGTTTTCATTGGCGAAGGTTAAAGGCGAGCGCCATT
>Ga0255779_1000035_pt1 | contig 141720 bp, 126 predicted proteins | sample 011ome_21_FD_179977 | JGI IMG/M metagenome (GOLD analysis project Ga0255779, IMG submission 179977) | Coastal salt marsh microbial communities from the Groves Creek Marsh, Skidaway Island, Georgia - 011508AT metaG (version 2) | ecosystem: Environmental > Aquatic > Marine > Intertidal zone >... | reverse complement strand
CTCGTTCATCACCAATTGGAAGGTGGTACTGCACATCACTCGCAAGTTCGGTGACCATTTTTCGTAGGTTTCCACTCATTGTCATGCAGATTTACAACTCCTCACTGCCACTTCAAGGGCACAGGGTCGTCACAGCTACTACCCGCTTTCGAACCCTTGTCAATAAATCCAATACGCTGTTCTTCGGGCAGGTGTAATTTACCCCACAAGATGACAGCATCCATCGTTTGCTCGCGCTGCGCCGCGGTCAGCTCCCTGCCATCTGGCCACTTTCCCACGGACAGAGCATCAACCATTCGCTGGTATAGGTCGACCGGCATAGCCTTTATCGCTTCTTCATAATTCTTGGACAACGTATCAACCTCCCCTTGGGAACAATCGAGTAATAATGACGCCCGTCACTATGCCCACCAACAACCCGCCGAGATGCGCGCCATTGGCGATCGATCCCAACCCTAGTGTTTTTAGAATTCCGGTAAAACCGATGAACAACCAAATCCACATAAACGTAAAAACCGCGGGCACATCAATCGGCACCAACCCCGGTCGCAGTCGCCACATGACCCAAAGACAGCCCATATAGGCGTAGACGACGCCCGACAGACCGCCAAAAATCGATGGACCGCTCCACCAACTTTGAAGCAAGTTGCCACCAATGGACCCCGCAAGAAATAAGTTGAGCGTGAAAATCGAGCCCAGTCTCAGCTCTAGGCGACTTCCGAACTCCCAAATCCAAAGACCATTGAATAGGATATGAAGCAGGCCAAAGTGGATGAGTGCCGGGGTCACGTATCGCCAGTACTCACTGCCCGGACTCACCAGCTCAAAACGACGGCCATTGAACTCGACTTTATTAAACGCCAACCAATCCAAGATGATGGCATCGCCAAAGAGGCTCATCAGGGCGAAAACCAATGTGGAAATGGCGAGAATCGAGATGGTTACGGGTGCCTGACGCCACTGCGTTGTTATGTCAGGACGTGAGTGCATCAGACCATCTGAGTTTATCTCGACAACTTGCGTAAAAACTGTACCCCGGTGGGTGAAGTAGACGCAGTGCCCTGGACTTTTTGCGCACCACCACAGAGTCACCGGGCTTCAACGTGAGCGATACCTGGCCATCACAGGTCACCAACGGGTTGTTCTTATTTCGCTCGAGAGTATCAATCCGTATTTCACTCTCGCCGTGAACCACCATCGGCCGACTGGTAAGCGAATGAGGGAACATCGGCACCAGCGCAATGGCGTCAAGCTTTGGATTCATAATAGGGCCGCCTGCGGACATGGAATAAGCGGTAGAGCCCGTCGGTGTGGCGATAATCAAGCCGTCAGCGTTCATTCGATACACGAACTCGTCATCGACCTGTAGCTGAAATTCAATCATCTGTGCTGACGTGCCAGAGTTGACTACCACGTCGTTGAGCGCCTCGGCCTGTCCTGTCTGGACACCGCCACTGTAGACCTCCACGTCCAACAGGAAGCGCTTATCTGTCGAGTAGTTTCCGTCCAGTACGCTGCTGACATGTGCAACAAGCTCATCGTCCGGACTGACATCCGTTAAAAACCCAAGCCTTCCGCGATTAATGCCAATAACCGGGCAGTCGTGTCTAACCAGTGTCCTTGCGGCACTCAACAAACTACCGTCACCACCAATTACAACCGCCAAGTCAACATTTGCACCAATCGCATCGCGAGGCTGCATGGCTCGAGTTTCAAAGTGCGCCAAGGTCGCCAAGCGGTCCTCCAGGACCACATCAATACTTCGGCTATCGAGCAGGTCTAATAGATCAGCCACAACATGTGCGACCCCCGGATGCTCCCGTCGACCCAATAGCCCCACGCGTTTAAATTCAGTCACTGTTTCGAATCTCTCTCAGCAAGCGTTATCAAGACTCAACCTGCACCAAAAAACGGCGCATCGAGTGTGCCACCTCATGATACGCCAAAAGTGCCGATCCGATTCGTTGCGATCGCTCACTCAAGGCTTGCCATAGCGTGGCCTCCGACAGCAGTCTTCGCAAATTCAGCACCATGTGCGCAGGGCTATCGGCCACGGAGACTGCATCAGCCGAATCAAGGCGCGAATGAGTTAGCGCCTCGCGGGTTGTCGCGACTGGAATACCGCGCACCATCGCATTCACCAATTTCGCTTCAATGTGGTGTTCATTAAGCAATGGCTCGACCATGACCCGCAGGCCAAGCTCCGTCATTTTTCGATCGCTACTGTCTCGATGCAACACAACATCGCTATAACTAGACAGCGTCGCAATCAACGCTTCGCTTGCGTCAGCACCAATGACGTGAAATTCCAGACCCGGCACAGAATCGCGGATTGCGTTCCAAACATTCTCGAGGAACCACATCAAGCTCGCGACATTTTGGTCGTCGCCGAGATAACCGGCATACCCCAGGCGCATGCGTGTTAATGAAAAACCCGACACGGCGATGGTGGGTCGAGCAGCACTAGGCTTCGTCGCCTCATCTACCAGCTTACCCAATGGCAATCCCAACTCGAGTAAGGCACTCGCTCTATCCGGTGTAGAGAAAACGCGATCACACCGCAGCATGGCATCGTATTCCAAACCTCTCACACGTTTAACACGACGACCACCCAGCAGTCCGCCGCGTAACTTTTCATCGTCTGAGACAACCGACTGCGCAAAATAGACGATCTTTCCTTGAACGCCCAACGGTATAAAGGGAATCGCCGTGAGGCTGTCGATGACCACCGACTCGAAATCGGCCGCGCGTCGCTGAATCGCGGCCTTCAATCTGCCATTGATATAAAGGTCCAGCCCGTAAAATTCATGCACGAGCTTTTGTACCCCCTCGACTTTCAGATCACCCGTACCACGCTCAAAACCGCCTGCAATACGGGTTACGCCCAGACTGGCGCGCAAGGCATTTAAATCGAGGGGGCTTATGGATCCTGCGACGGCTAACGAGATCTCAAAGTCACGGGACAAGATACTCAAGACGGACTGTGTTGCATCCGATAGTCGCGGTAGGTCTTCCCTAGTCGACACCGACGTGATGTACAGCAGCTTGCGCTTGTTCACGCCAGCCCCTTAGGTTTCCTGCAAACCAACGTTATTAAACTCGAGAACGCGTTCTGCGCGATAACTCGATCGCACAAACACACCCGATACGACTTCTTTAAAGCCCTTCTCGAGGCCCCATTCACGGTAGCGCTCGAACTCCTCTGGCGTGACGAAGCGCTCGACAGGCAAATGATTCGAGGTGGGTTGCAAGTACTGACCTAGGGTTAATACGTCAACATCCGCCTCACGCAGGTCATCCATACAGGTAAGCAACTCATGATCTGTCTCTCCGAGCCCCAGCATGAGTGATGTCTTCGTGATGACATCCGAATGTTTAGCCGCATACCTGAGTACATTGATGGTTTGCTCGTAACCGGCTCGCGGGTCGCGAACCGGGTGCGTGAGTCGCTCTACTGTCTCAACATTTTGCGCAAACACATCCAGGCCTGACTCGAGGAGGACATCAATGGCGGATTCCAGACCCAAAAAATCGGGAGTCAGGGCTTCTACACCCGTATGAGGGTTCAGCTTCTTAACCTCGCGGACCGTATCGGCATAATGCCCAGCGCCACCGTCGGCGAGATCGTCGCGATTCACTGACGTCAGAACGACGTAGGCTAGACCCATCAACTGAACCGCCTTCGCGGTATTCAACGGCTCTTCGAGATCCAACCAACCGCGTGGATTTCCTGTGTTCACAGAACAAAAACGACAGGCACGAGTGCAGACGTCGCCCATGAGCATGATGGTCGCCGTACCCGCCGACCAACACTCACTGATATTGGGACACTTTGCCTCTTCACACACAGTCGCAAGCCGGTGCTGTTTTACGATGTCTTTGACCGATTCATATTTTGGCGAGTGCCGAACACGCATTCGCAAAAAGTCCGGTTTCTTGAGCCGTGGTGAGGATTCTTTCGCCGTTTTAATGCCGTCTTTAATCGCGTGCACCCCCGTGGGAGTCACGAACTTTTCACCGCTGGCAACCGTGACAGTCGGAATGAGATCGGCTTTTGCTTTGTCGTTCATCTGTTGGCGTTTCTCGTGGCTCAATCGATACGTATCCACGACTACAGCGTAGTCACAGAGAGTTTACACCATCAACAGCCTCAAGACTGTGTGAAATGGGCGACATCACGACCCGACGTAGTCAATCTGAATAGTCGAGAAACAGCCATGCAGAGGAGATTACCCAGAGAAAAGCAGTGCGCAGACTGCAACGCAAACTTGGCTAGTTTGTACCGAAGTAAAAGTAAGGCCCTCCCCGATTGGCGTTTTAGATGCGAGGCCTGTCTCAATGTGTTTAAGACAGTGTCGGGCAGCGACTACCAGTACGGTGGAACGTGGAAGTCACGGAGACGATAAAAGGTAAAAATTGCGTTAACGCGGACTTTTATAGCGTCAAAAGTGTCAATTTAGTCGGTTCTATTGTTACTGTGGGCGAACTGTCTTCCTTGTAGCTTCCGATAACAACAACACAATCGGATATGGGGCAGGGTGAGTACAGTGACATACTTAGTAACAATAAGGATAAGACTATGAACGTTAACCAAATCTTAACAGCCGTTGGTGTAGTGGTTGCGATTGCCGCCGTATTTGTCGGCCAGCTCGCTGCTTACTCCGCCCTGATCCTCGTCGTTTTGGGATTAGTCAGCGGTTTCATGAGCCCAACTGCCGATATGGCAGGCCGAATGGCCTACACCATCGCGGCCGTTGCCATGCCCACGGTGGCCAACCAACTCGACGCTATACCTGCGATCGGTGCGCCATTGAACAGCATTATCGATAATATTGCGGTAATGATTGCTGGAATGGTGGTAGCGAACTTCCTGCTAGCTGTGAAAGACTCGGTTATGGCCTCTGGCGAGTAACGTCACTGCGCGCCCGGGCACCGTCCGGGCGCTCTTCTCTCCCCCGCCTGCCATCCAAACTGCCGCGCTAGAAATAACCAAGCACCCAGAGCACGAATAGTGTTGTCACCACGCCTTTGAGGTAAGCAAACCAAAGCGCCGCGTAAGACGTCATTCCAAGACGATCCAGCCACCACTCCGTCTGCCTTTGATGCCAATCAAAAAATCTCATGGTTGTCCCCTTGGAACGTTTACATCCCACTCCTGCGATCGCTCTATTTACAGCAATGCCCGCGCGAAACAGAAGCCAGCGCTCAAGACACCAACGCCATAAAAAAGCCATACCAATACGCGCCTGACACGGGCGTATCTCTCAGTCTCTGCTCAGGTTTCGCCTATCGCTTTTGCGTACCTGGCGCTGCCACCGAGATAGGCAATACCCCCCACTACACTCAAGCTCACACCAATCGCTAATGCATAACGAACGGAATCATCACCGTATGCAGAAAATCCATCGCTGAGCACACCGACAAGCAGTGGCCCAAGGCCCATCCCCAGCAGGTTAATGGCTAATAACATGAGTGCAGAGGCTTGAGTTCGCCAGTGCTGGGGCACCAAATTCTGAACCGCCGCATAACTGGGTGCTATCCAAAAACTGGCGAAGACAGCCGACAAGCCCATGAACACCAGTGCAAAGGGCAGATCGACTGAGCCAATAAGTAAACGGTGTTCTACAGGCCACAGCAAAAATGCAAGCTGGGTAGGTAGGGCAAGGAAAATCCCGATGGCGGGTACCCAGAGCTGCCAGCGGCGATCGCTACGCGCAAGGGCATCGACCATTAGGCCACTTGAGATAGTCCCCAACCCGCCTCCGAATACACCAATAAGCCCCAGATACAAACCGGCATCAACCAAACTCATTCCATGTACTCGGACCAAAAAGCTGGGGGACCAGACACCCAGACCATATCCGGCAATGCCAGTGAAACCGACGCCCAACATGATGTGAATGAAGGATGGAAGCCTGACAATGTGCCGCAACGCACTGAACAGGCCCTGATCGACCACTTCCGAAGGTGCCGTGAGCTTGGGTGGCTCTTTAACGGTTAGTTGAATAAGGATCGCTAACAAGACACCCGGAATACCGAACACCAAAAAGACCGTTCGCCAGCCATAGGCCTCAGCAATCAAAGCCCCCCCAAATAGGCCGACCAGGATGCCAATGTTAGGGGCGGTTGCCAGAATGCCCTGAGCGAATGCGCGCTTTTCAGGTGGGAAGTAGTCAGCGAGTAACGATTGCGAGGGTGGCGTTCCACCAGCCTCCCCTACCCCAACACCAATACGCAAAAGTAGCAGATGCCAAAACCCCGTAGCCGTTGCGCATAAGGCGGTGACCGCACTCCAGGTGGTCATGGAGATGGTGAGTACATTGCGTCTCGACCATCGATCAGCCAATCGGGCAACCGGAATACCTAAGGTGGCATAGAACAGCGCGAACGCCAGACCTGATAAAAAGCCCATCTGCGTGTCGGTCGCGCCAAACTCGGCTTTGATTGGCTCTATTAGGATCGTCATTACCTGCCGATCGACAAAATTAAACACGTAGCCCAGCGTCAGAAGAGCCAGGACGTAATATCGATATCGGTTTGAATACAAGCCATGGGTTGCAGAGCCCGAGACGCTCTGGACTGAATCATTCACGGTAAGGCAGCCTTCTTATTCATCATTTTTTTCATCATGAGCCTGGCGCATGACAAATGACTGTCGCGCGCGGTCAGACTATCTCGAAAACGGGACAAGCCAAATAGTCCAAACCGACCGCATAAAAATAGCCTAGCGGACTCACCCATCGCTGTTATAGTTCGCTTCTCATCGATGTTGGCAGCTGACTTATGAACGATTCATCTGAGCTCATGGAAGAGCCTGTTTTCGCGTCTCGCAGAATTTTGCTGAACTTTGTTTTGATCACGATGTGTTCTCAATTCACGTTCGCCCTACTCGCCATGAAAGGTGTATTGCTGCCGCAGATCCTGGAGTTATGGGACGTCTCTAAAACCCAGTTTGGTCTCTTGTTATCGGTCTACGGACTCGCCAGTAACGTCATGTATGTTGCTCTGTCCTGGGCACAGGACCGTTATGCACCCAGACAGCTGATCTCCATCACAATGATCATTGGTGGCATCACGACCTCATTTTTGGGGAAAACGTCCGACTTCTACGTTCTATTGAGCTTGCTACTCACACTCGCCATCTGTTGTGAAGGCGCGTTTTGGCCGGCCATATTATCGTCAGTCAGGAAGTCAGCGTCAGACCAACAGCAGTCCAAGGTGTTTGGCATCCTCGAAGGCGGTCGCGGACTCATCGAGTTTCTGCAAAACGCCATCACACTGGGTCTCTACGCCTGGCTGGGAAATAGCGTTTTGGGGCTGGAAGTGGCGTTCATGCTCAATGGCGGTGTCATGGTGCTCCTCGGCATTACCTGTTGGTTCGTGCTACCCAGAGACTCTCTACTCAAATCTGACGAATCCTCCGGGAAGATGATGTCAGAGGTGCGTGAAGGGATGAAAGTAACGCTTGCCATGCCCGAGATATGGCTGGCCGGTATCAGCGGCTTTTTCATTTACTTTGCCTATACCAGCCTCCCCTACTACGTCACCTACCTCAATGAGAGCTACACATTGCCAGCGGTGGCTGCGTCTGTATTTGCCATTTTGTCAACGTCAGTGGGGAGAATCAGCTCCGCATTTGTGGCGGGATTTGTTACCAATCGGCTGTTCGGGAGCTCGGCTGGGGGCATGCGAGCAGGTCTCATCGCCATCGCCGTATTGGGAACGACGCTTGCGCTCATACCCACATCCCAATCACTTGTTTGGATTGCAATGGCGCTACTGATGCCACTTATTTTTGTCGTCTTTTTCATGCGAGCCCTCTATTTCGCGCCCTATGGTGAGATGGGACTGCCACCCCGTTTTTCAGGATCGGTGATCGCCGTGGCTGCCTTTGTTGTCTACGCCCCATCGTCATTTGGTTATTTGGTGTGGGGGTTTGTTTTGGATACCTATCCCGGCGAGACTGGCTATAGATACCTCTTTGCGATACTGGCCGCTATTGGCGTCTCAGGCGCCATAGCCGCCGTTGTGCTTCGACGGCGAATGGGGGAAGGCCTCAGGGAGCGAATCTCGCGAAAAGTTGCCTTACTCGATGCGAAACTGGGTCTCGAAGGGGATGAGAAAACATTCGCCAAGTTGTAACGGGCAACCCGGTGGAAACGTGAATGAGGCTCAGAGTGGCCCGAACGGCCCTTTGTGCTGTCGTTGGGCCTCAGTGTTGACGTCTAAGGTGCCTCGGCCTCACGAGCCCTGGAGACCATGTCTCTTACATCCGACAACAGAGCCTTCGCGTCGTAAACCACACCATCTTTCACCGTATAGGACACGCCGCCTACTCGCTCGATAACGCCCGAATCGCGATTCAGTTTCATATGCCCGGTCCCGTAAAGCAGTTTGAAATTCGACACAGGGTTACCCTCCACAAGCACGATATCGGCACGCATACCCGGTGATATTGAGCCTATTTCATCTTCCATGCCCAGAAGCTCGGCACCGTTACGTGTCGCAGCTTGAACGACCTCAAGTGGGTGGAAGCCGGCTTCCTGCAGCATCTCCAACTCCCGGATATACCCAAAGCCAAACAGCTTATAGATGAACCCCGAGTCTGAGCCCGCGGCAACACGACCGCCGGCATTTTTGAAATCATTCACAAAACTCATCCAGCGCCTAAAGTTATCGCGCCAGGCAACCTCCATACCGGTGGTCCAATCAAAATGATACGAACCATGTAGACGCGGGTCGGGCTCAAAAAAGCGCATCAAGGCAGGCAAGGTGTAGTCATCGTGCCATTCTGCGTTGCGCTCCCGCATAACGTCTCGGTTCGCTTCGTAGATGGTGAAGGTGGGGACTAAGGTGAAGTTGAGGTCCAGTAATTCATCAATGGTTGCCTGCCATGTCTCGCTACCCCGGTGCGCCGACTGCGCCCAAAGATTACCTGCCTCACCAAAGCGCCACTGCTCATCCGAATAATTGTAGTCCGCCGGATAATCCTGAATGGTGCGGTCGGTAAACATAGCCTCCGGCAAGCCATACCAATGCTCCATACTGTCGAGCCCCAGTCGCGCGCTATCGAGCACGTTCATGTGGTACACACCGTTTTGATCGTGGTGGCTGGCCGTGCCCATGCCAAGCTTTTGTGCCTCATCATAGACAGCCGTAAGGGCTTCCTTCGTCCCACCCCGCAGCTTCACGCCTTTGGCACCGCGTTTCTTCACCGCTCGAACCCAGGCTCTGGCGCCTTCATCGGAACTAATCTCCAATCGATCCGTAGCCGCTCCCGGAAAAATCGCATACGGGATAATATCGGGAGCCGTTATCTCATTTCGCAAGGCGCGCTCCGAGTGTCCCACGGTCCATTCAAGCCCCATGACGGATCCGGTGTCGCGAACGGTGGTAATTCCATGCCCCAACCAGAGCTTGAAGACATACTCGGGTGGGGTAACGGGTCCAACTAAACCCTCATAGGGGTTTGCGATGTGGACATGTGCATCGATAAATCCGGGCAGTGCCGTCATTCCCTCACCGTCCAGTCTGCGTTCACCAATCTCAGGCTTGGGTGGGTAACTCGAAATTTGATCGATGGTGTTTCCCGTCACCACAATAGAAACTGGGCCTCGAGGCGGTGCGCCTAACCCGTTTACCAACATGACATTGTCAATGACCAGCCGGTCAAACGGCCCCTCGCCCTCAGTCGCGCTCCGATCGGGGGCTGGTGGTGGTATGACAACACCCATGGCTTTGAACGCGGATGGACCCTCTTCGCCAGGCTGAGCAACCGCCTGTAATGCTGGCAACGAAACGCTGAGTAAGAATGACAGAGAGATGCGAGATAGCGCGCTTAGGGGTGTTTTGCAACGGCGGGTTTTCATGATGACCTCAACGAAAGCGATAAGTGGCAAGTGAAGCCTTGCCTGTTGTTTTTTGTTTTACCGACGAAAGTAATACCGTTGCTCATTCAGAGGCAAGGTCGAAGCTGTACTTTCTAAATTCGGTATCGAGCTCGTAACCCACTGCCTCGTAAATGGATTGTGCCGTCGTGTTGCTGTGTGCGGTTTCCAAATCCACACGAAACGCGCCCTTGGCTCTCGCCCACGTATGCGCATGGCGTAATAACGCAGTTCCAATGCCGTGCGCTCGCGCCTCTGGCACGACGTATAAATCGTAAAGGACATAGAACGGTTTCATCGCGACAGAACATACAGCGGGATACAGCTGAGTAAATCCAACGACATGTCCATTTTCCTCGAAGAGGAAAACCGAGCTTCGTTCGTGCAACAGATTTTCTTCGAGAAAGGCCTGCGCAGCGTCCAAATCGCTGCGCTCTTCGTAAAACACTCGGTATGCATCAAACAAAGGGGAAATGGCGTCTAAATCGCCGACCGTTGCTTGCCGTATGCTCATTTGAACCTCCGACGCTCAGTTAAACTCAGGACACTGTCGAGCGTATACCGGGAGGTGTCAAACGAACTCCTATCTAAAACAGTCGTTTTCCCAGTGCTTTGAGGGGGCACCCAATGTCCGGAGGTCCAGCTAAAACCAAGAGAGTCGTGATTATTGGCATGGGTGACACCGGTGTATTGGTCGCCGCCCGTCTCAGCCGCCACTTCCAGGTAATTGGTATCAGCACAAAACCCAACCTCGTCAGTGGACAAGAGCTGGGTAAGCGGCTAGCTGACTTAGACTGGTGGCAGCGTTTCTACAACACACCGCTTCATCGCTTCAAAGCCCTATCGAGGGTCGAGATCCGTCATGCGAAAGCGACCTCTGTTGATCTCGACAACCAGACCGTTACCGTACTCGATCAGAGCAAGCGTGAAACGCGTATCCCCTATGACTTCCTGATCATCGCCTCAGGTACCTCCAACGGTTTCTGGCGCGATGACAGCGTGCGCTCCGAAGCCGACATTGACACGCAGTTACGGTCCGACGCGCGCGCCATCAGCGACGCGCGTAGCATTGCCATCGTTGGCGGTGGACCGTGTGGCGTTAGCTCTGCCTTAAATATTCAGCGGGCATACCCCGACAAGTCGGTATCGCTTTTCATCTCAGCCGATCTCCCCCTTCATGGCTACCACACCAGCGCCCGGCAGTATTACCATCAGGAGTTGATCAAGGTCGGGGTGCAGCTTTTCACCGGACATCGGGCGATTACACCCACGCCGGCACCCCGTGCGGGGACCATTCATTTCGAGTCAGGTCAGTCAGCCATCGCCGATACCATCATATGGTCCACGGGAGACCGGAAGCCCCATACGGACTTCTTACCGAGCGAGTTACTGGATGAGGAAGGGTTTGTAAAAACACGCAGCACGCTAGAAGTCACAGGACGCGACAACGTATTTGCGATTGGCGATGTCGCATCGACTGATCCTGCTCGATCATCGGCCCGAAACTGGGCCTATGGAGTTTTGGTTCACAACCTCAAACGGAGGGCTGCCGGTAGAGCCGCCAACAAGCGATACACCCCTCCAGCGAACCGGTGGGGGTCAATTGTTGGGCCGCAGGACACTGGACTCACGTTGCATCAGGACTCTGGTAAAACAACACGACTGTCCCGCTGGTTGGTGGATAAGGTACTGCTCCCAACGGTCGTCCAACGAATGATTTATCGCGGTGTTAAGCGCCTTGAACGTTGAAAATGCTGCTACGCTACCTGAGCTGCGGGAAAGCGAATAAACTCGTTGACCAGCGCTTGTGCAAACGCCGTAGGATCGGGCCGCTCTCCCTGTAGCACGCCCCGTGACCTCAACTCAGACTCCAAGGTGTCCAAAATAAAATCCAAGGTTAGGTCATCGGTTTTGTTCGCCCATTTTGCTTTTTCCGCTTCATCAGCGAAGCAGTAGGCTTTCCATGAAATCGAGTACCGCAAATCCTCCCACTGGTAGCGTGCCACCACTTCTTGATTAGGCTTAGCCAGTGACCAACCGGCACTACCCTCAAAGGTCAGTGTTGCTCCTTTATCGATTTCCGGGAAGAACGACTTGGGTGTGACGCGTTCGACCCCATGAAACACTTTGTCTGTATCAATGAGAATTGCGGTGTTATGACTTGCTGGCATGGACTCACGGCGGCCATGTGGGCCTTCTGGGTAATAGGCAAAGGCGCCTCCCGGATTGGCACCGAACCATGATACGCACGTGGCTATAGGAATTCGGTAGTCATCAAACAGCCCCGAGTGAAGCATGGTAACCAGAAGCCATTGAGGCATTCGCTTTCGGTCGGCACCTCGAAACTCCGGAACGTCTGTATGAATCGCGAGTTCCTGGCCGGGCGTTAAAATATTGGCATAGACAATCGCGGGAACAACCAGCGAACGACCTGTCACCTCGCCAGCAACCGCCAACAGGTCCGGGTGGTTAAAGAAAGCCTCTACGCCAGCTGCCTGAATGTCGTTACCGTAGGCGTAAGACTCTCGAAAATAGTTCGTCCGCTGCGCTGCCGTACTGACGTCATCGCTATTACCGTGCCCGTCAATGCCGTGTTGAATGTAGTTGAACGCGGCATCGAAGCGCTGTGGTAATGACTCGCCAATACCATCATTTAGCGCTTCCTCCGCATAGGTACGAAACACGCGCCGCTCCTCGGCAATGCGAAGCATGGTTGTCGCTTCCTCGCGCGTCATAAAAGGACTCATCGCCTTGTAACTGGCCCGCATAAGCTGGCACTCCTCAGTCATTATTGTTGTATTTACCCGCCTGTTTTATCGCGTATCCGACCGGGCCTCAACGGTGTTGAGCCTGCGAGGTCGAACTCGAACCCAGAAGCCTTGCCGAAAAGCGTCAGGGAATAAGTACCGAGCTACCCGTTGTACGGCGCCCTTCAAGGTCCTGATGGGCGCTAACAACATCACTTAGGGCATAGCGCTGGTTAACATCCACAGATAGATGCCCCCCCTCGATAAGGCTGAATATGCGATCAGCTGATGCCTGCATCCAGCCCGGTCGCGCCATATGTGTGGCTAGGGTTGGACGAGTGAAATACAGCGAACCTGACAGCGCCAGCTCTCCTGGAACAACAGCATCAATGGGGCCCGACGCGTTACCAAAACTGACAAATGTACCGAGGGGAGCGAGCAGGCCAAGACTGAGCCGATAGGTCGAGCGACCCACGCTGTCATAAACAACCGGGAATCCACCGGGAGATTGCGCACGCAGCTTCTCAGATAACTCGGGATCATCGGTGAGCAAACAGGATTCAGCACCATGTCTCACGGCCAGCTCACACTTTGCTTGTGTGCTTGCCGTACCTATTAGCTTTACCCCCTTGTGCTTCGCCCACTGACAGGCAATGAGGCCAACCCCACCCGCAGCCGCATGGAAGAGCACGGTCTCACCACCCTGTAGCGGGAACGTGTCATTGAACAGGTAATCAACCGTCATTGCTTTGAGCAGCACGGCAGCGGCCTCTTCGTCGGTGACGCCCGCAGGAATTTTCACCAAGGCTCCTCGAGGCAAAACAATCGCTTCCGCATAGGCACCCAGTCCCATAGCGAAGCCGACGCGGTCACCCTCACTCAGGTCATCAACGCCCTCTCCAAGCGCATCAACCAGACCCGCCCCCTCGCAACCCAATCCCGTAGGAAGCGCCAGAGGATAGAGACCCGACCGGTGATAGGTATCGATCAGGTTGATGCCGCACGCCTTTAACTTGATACGAACCTCGCCGGGACCCGGCTGGGGTGTGGGAACGTCTTTGACTGACATCTGCTCTGGCGCACCACAGACGTCGACCCGGACTGCTTTCATCGTATCCATAAACCTACTCCAATCTCTCCAGATTGCCCTATCAGCAATCAGCTCTTAAATGGTCTCTACGCAACCGACAAACGCAACTATGAGTGTCAGATGCGACCTTACATACAGTACCGCTGGATCAAGCCCCTCAGCGTATCGATAGCGGGCTGAATCTGATCAAGCGGCATGTACTCGTTGGGCTGGTGCGCGACGTCAATGGACCCGGGACCCATGACAATCGTTTCCAACCCCAGGGATTTCAGAAACGGTGCTTCGGTCGCAAAATTTACAGCGTCGGCTATCTGCCCTGACACGTGCTCGCAGGCAACAACCAAGTCACTGCCCTCGGCCTGCTCAAAGGCAGGTACGGGTTCAACCAACCGCCGCATCTCGATATCGATGTCATGCAGCGCCGCGATTTCAATGAGCCTCGCGTTCAGATCGCGCTCTACGTCGGCGTACTCGAGACCCGGCAGCATACGCACGTCGAAACTAAAATCGAGCTCACCACAGATCCGATTGGGACTATCGCCTCCGTGAACACAGCCAAAATTAATCGTCGGAACAGGCACGGCCATGAGTTCACACCGGAATTGCTGCGCCAACTCATCACGGTATCGGGATAAAACAGACAATAGGGTCGGCAACGCCTCTATAACGTTATTACCGAGTTCGGGATCTGATGAATGACCACTCTGACCACGCAAGGTGACACCCTGCATCATGATGCCCTTGTGCATCCGCATGGGCCGCAGATCCGTGGGCTCGCCGACAATGGCAGCTTTCGCAAACGGTAACTGTGCTCTTGACAGCGATCGAGCACCGTTCATGGTGCTCTCCTCGTCCGCCGTAGCGAGCAAATACAAAGGGGCTTTGAATTTGGCCGGATCGAAGGCTGAAGCGGCTTCCAGTGCCACGGCAAAAAAGCCCTTCATGTCAGTACTACCCAGACCGTACAGTTTGCCGTCTCGCTCCGTGAGCTTCAGGGGATCAGAATTCCAGCCACCCGCGTCAAACGGCACGGTGTCGGTATGACCGGACAGCACCAGACCAGCGGGCTCATCCTCCGTGTTCTCCTTGTTGCCGAGGGTCGCAATCAGATTGGCTTTTCCATCGCCACCGGACTCGAGTTCCTGGATATCAACGGACCAGCCATCGCGCTCCGCGTAGGCGGAAAGGTGGTTGATCACCTTTCGGTTACTACTGTCCCATGTTGGATCAGGTGAACTGACAGAGTCTGCTGCTACCAGTTCAGTGACACGGCTGACGATCGTTTGTTCGCTGGTTGGCATTCTGCTTTCTTCGTTTACTGCGCTGCCCTTAGAGTATCGGCATAAATCATTACCGTCATCACACAACCTACCAATGAACATCGGTTATGCTGAGCTATGCACGACAGCCACACTATTTTTCAAAGCGCACCGGACGATACGCATAAAATCACCGCTCAGCTCCTGAACCGCGGCGCTACGGTTGCGGGCATTACGTTAGAGGGTTTTGGTAACCGCTCGCCATCAGACGTGGTATTGAGCTATCCCTCGGGTGCAGGCTTTGATTCAGACACGTTCTACTTGGGTACCACCGTAGGCCCCGTTGCTAATCGGTTGCAAAATGGTCGCATCGCCCTGCCCTGCGACGTGTATACAGTGCCAATGAATGAGCCTGCACGATCCAATCTGTTGCACGGAGGAAAGCAGGGTCTCCATCAGCAACTGTTTCAGGCTTCGCCCACACGGGCTGACAATACCGTTGTGTTCTCACTCGCACTGCCACATCTCGCAGATGGATTTCCCGGAGACCGACTCATCACCGTTCAGTACGAGCTGATAGACAGCTCAAGTCTGCAGATTGACTTCGTCGCCTCGACTGATCGGACCACCGTTATGAACCTGGCGAATCACGCGTACTTCAACCTCGGTGGCGCTCTGTCTCAACACGAACTGAAAGTTAATTCTGAGGCATTCACACCCGTTAACGATCGGCTTATTCCGACAGGAAATATTGCGCCAATAGCAGATACCGAGCTTGATTACTCCGAGTGGCGATCGGTAGACAAGGCGGTGATTGATCACAATTTTGTCCTGCCTGAGGACGGCAAGCTTCAGCATGCGGCCAGCCTGCGGCTTCGATCAGCCAGACTTCAGCTAGATGTCTTCACAACCCAGTCCGCACTGCAGGTCTACACGGGGGACGGCTTAGCTGAGCCGTTTGGCCCTCGGTGGGGTATCTGTCTCGAGGCGCAGGGCTTTCCCGACGCACCGAATCAACCCAAATTTCCCAGCATTGTCCTTGAACCGGGTACGACCTACCGACAGCGGACCATTTATAGATTTGGTCATATCAACTAAGAAAAGACCTCTGCTGTTTTACTTATACTCGCGCTCTTCCCACCACGGAAAGAACTCGGGCATATCGCTGCTGACCTGACCTGGATAGCTCGCCGGGCGCTTCTCCAGGAAGGATCTCACTCCCTCCTGCGCATCGGCAGACTTGCCAGTGAAGTAGACACCCCGCGAATCAATCTGGTGCGCCTCCATCGGGTGGTCAGCACCCAACATCTTCCACATCATTTGACGTGCCATTGCGACCGAAACCGCAGAAGTCTCGTTACAGAACTCCTTTGCCAACGCACGAGCCGCCGGCAGAAGCTCGTCAGCCGGATAGACCGTTCTTACAAATCCCCGCTCCAATGCCTCATCGGCTTTGAATACCCGACCAGAGAACGTCCACTCTAGCGCTGTGCTAATGCCAACAACACGCGGTAGGAACCAGCTTGATGCGGCCTCGGGCACAATACCGCGCTTGGAGAATACGAAGCCATATTTTGCGTTTTCAGACGCCAGGCGAATGTCCATCGCACATTGCATGGTTGCACCGATGCCAACGGCTGGACCATTACAGGCTGAGATCACGGGTTTCAGGCACTCAAAAATACGTAGGGTAAGCATCCCCCCACCATCCCTCGGAATGCCGGGCGTTTTCGGCTTGTAGTTAAAGGTATCGCCGCCACCGCCGAGATCAGCGCCTGCGCAGAATGCACGACCGGACCCGGTAAAAATGATGGCTTTGACCTCGTCGTCCGCATCTGCCAGATCGAGCGCCGCAATGACCTCATCGCGCATCTCATTGTTAAAGGCATTTAATCGGTCGGGACGGTTCAGCGTAATGGTCAGAATGCCGTCCTCAACCTCATAAAGAATCGTTTCAAAGGTCATGGTTTTACTCTCCTTGGTACTTGGGCAAACACGCCCCAACAGTGCATCTCGCGTTCAATATCCGGCTGCGCGGCTACCCGCACAGAATTTCTTCAAGACGGGTGATACACCCCTCCATGCTGCCTTTGATAAACGGCTCAATAACCTCGGGCTTTACCTGCGCCTGCCACTGCAAGCGACACCCTGAGGTCGTCGCGCTAATTTCCATTTTTGCACAGTGAGACTCGAGTCCCCCGGGACTTTCAAAGCAAGAGTACTCAAGAATGCGGGCATCATTGTCGTGAGTCAGTATCCGCTCCTTGATCGCTCCCGCCCCCGGCAGGTCGAGCGAACGGACCTCGCCATCAAACGAGCAGCTGGTCACACCCGGAACCCAATCAACCCGATCTGGCGTGCCTAGTATTTCCCACAGGGCATCGGGTGAGGCGTTAAATTCATGATCGATAACAACAGCCACGGTACATCCTTCTTATTGGTTCACATTATTCTGGGTCCACAGTACCCAAAAACCCCCAAAAGGGGCAACGGGACTTGGTACCTGAGATCCAATGAACTGCATTGATTTTCGTGGTGAAAGCACGCACTCTTTTTATCGAAACGTTGGTATCTCTTTCACTTCGATTCTCTTTCGTTTGGTGTCAAAACACCCCTCAACGCCAACCCGGACAACTTATGACGAATCTCACTATCTGGCACAACCCACGCTGCTCCAAATCACGAATGGCACTGAGCCTACTCGAAGAGCATGGAGCTCGGCCGATACAAGTCAAATACCTAGAAATGCCGCCCACCGAGGCTCAAATCAGAGAGGTGCTTAGATTACTGGGCATTCCTGCCATCGACCTGGTAAGGCGAGGCGAGTCAACGTTCAGGGAGCTCAGCCTGTCATCAACTACGCCTGAGAACGAACTCATTAGTGCCATGGCGAGTCATCCCGTATTGATCGAGAGGCCTGTCATCATTACTGAAACAAGAGCGGTTATTGGAAGACCCCCAGAGAACGCGCTGACGCTGCTCTCGTGACGCGAGCGTTAGTCGACGAGGCAACACGCCTCCATCTGTGATGCGTTCAATTTGGGCCAATAGAGGACCCGCATCGTGATTAGCCGCAAAAAACGCGATTGCGATCCGTTATTACTGGTGTCAAAAAACTGTTAAATGTGGGTAACGAACCTGAGCGACGGCTCGCGAGGACCGTCATTCATTGCAGTGCCAAATCGCTAGGTAGTCACGTCTTTATTTTGTATTTTTGGCAGAGTCTTGCTGTCAGTTGCGAGTGTTTTTTCATTTCTCGCAGATGTGAGCGGCTGCGTGCCACCGAGTGCTGGGGCTTTCGCGGCGCCTTTTTATGACCGTAATACGCTCTCCACCAGAGGAGATACGGTAGTTGCGCATCACTCGATGCGACATGACATATGTAGGCGTGTATGAGTTGCTCGTAGGCCTTTTTACTGGCCGAAATGACAGGGGGCTTCCCGTGTCGCTCAACAAAACCCATAGCGCTTACATGAATCTCCTGCAACTTAGCTTTATCGCCGGCGTTCAAAGCTTCTTTGAAATTTACCTCAAGTCTCTCGACTTCATTCATCATGCTCACACTCCGTTATCCCGGGTGTTTTGTCGGGCCGGCAACATGCATCGCCAGGGCAACCAACACTCGAAAACAATGCACTCAAAAGATGTAGGGAACTAAACTTGTGGCTCGACGGATGCTCGACCACTCACAGAAGTATCTGCATGGTTTGTTACAACTATGCGATTAGTCGAACGTTACCTTCGCAACTCGATTGTCGCATGGGAGGCAGATTGTCCTCTCCATTGCACCACCGGGGCTAGTGATCGCTGAGACTGTGTACGTGGCTCTATCGGATAGAAGCGATAGGCTGTGCTAATACGGCACTAGCTCGTCACGCATTGAATTGAGGGACTTGAGTGCAGCCAAATCGTCCAAGCTGATCATGGCGCTTCTGAAGTCGCCTTGATCGCCATAAATACGCCATCGATTCAATGACCAAATAATATGCTTCTCGAGGCAGGTGCATTCGGCCTTTAGCAACTTGTAACCAAGCTCTGAGTGCATCATGTCTTCACCGCACCGCTTGATTAAGAATGAACTTGTACAGTAGCACTTCTCTGACGATAAAACACAGCGAAAGACACATTAAATCGTTCATGGGCTCTAACGGTTTGGAGCCCGAAGACTCAGGCATGAAACGATAGACAACACCCGACTAAATTCCCGCCATTAAACCTAGGACTGCATTGCTCTTAGATTTAACAAGCCGTAACACACTCAGAATGAGCAAAAAGCTTTTTAAACACTGGATTTGTAGGGGTCCATCTAGCTAACGCTACCCCATGAAATCAAATAGCAAGCAAGGGGATAACGATCTGTAGTCTAGAAGATGTGGCGGAGCGGACGGGACTCGAACCCGCGACCCCCGGCGTGACAGGCCGGTATTCTAACCAACTGAACTACCGCTCCAGGTAGCCGACACTTGTGGTGTCGATAGGTCCAAACTCTCAAGGAATTTGGTGGGTGGTGACGGGATCGAACCGCCGACCCTCTGCTTGTAAGGCAGATGCTCTCCCAGCTGAGCTAACCACCCTGGCAAGGAATCGGCGATTATAGAGAGGCCTGTATGTGTGTCAATTACCTTTCACAAATAAGTCAGCATTTTTTCGGCTATATCTAACCCCACCCAACCAACTTGTGTACACTTCGCGCTCGTTTTATTGGCACGAGCACCAATCGTGGAACTTTACAATGACTTTCGCTTTGAAGCGGCGCATCGGCTGCCAATGGTCCCTGCCGGACACCCCTGTGAGCGGCTCCATGGGCATTCCTATTTCGTGCGTCTGACCATCGATGGTGAGGTTAATCCCGACACTGGCTGGGTGATGGATTTTGATGACATCAATATGGCATTTGCGCCTATCCTGGCAAAGCTAGATCACTATTACCTCAATGAGGTTGAAGGCCTTGAAAACCCCACTAGCGAGAATCTGGCGCGTTGGATTTGGGTTCGCCTCAAACCAAGACTTCCTATCCTCACAGCGGTGGAAATCAAGGAAACCTGCACGGTTGGTTGCATTTATCGCGGTGAGTGAGTCTCTGATGCATCGCTGAAATCGATCGCGCCGTAAAGATTTTTTCTATTTTTTTTATGAAAACCTATTGACTCACCAAAAAATGTTATGCACACCAGCGCAATGAAGTCAATTTGTAACCAACTTAGTCGCGACTGCCTTCAAAGCACTTAAGAAGATGTCGATAAGTTATTGTTTTTATTGATAAATAAGGCATTGGTTAAAAATTAACCAATTTGTTTGGATGCCCTTGCTTAAAGGGATTCTAAATCGAACAAACAAATTACCCACCAAATTATCCACAGCTTTTGTGGACACTTTTGATGACTCAAGCCCGCACTTTTATGGTGCGATAAGCTTTTTAATAATGGCGAGCACTGTCTCCGTCTGCTCCTGATGCAACCAATGGCCTGCATTTTTAACGGTTACCACGCTAAGAGCAGCAAACACGTGTGCGAAATCCTGTTTCGTGGTTTTGGCCACGTAGTTGGAGTTAGCACCGCGCACGAGTAGAACCGGTAACTGACAGGGCAAGCTCCTTGCGTCTTGCACTTCAATACCGGACAACATCCTCGGATAGTCAGCCTCTAATTGAGTCAGGTTAAACCGCCAACCAATACCACCAGAATCCTCAGTGTAGGCACTGGTTAATAGAAAGTCCGCGACCTGAGGTTCATCAAGATACTTCAGCAATTCGTCGCGAGCCTCCGCGCGGGTTTGAGGTCTGCTCGCCGCAGCGGCCCTTAAAGCCTCAAAAATATGATCGTGGCGTCGAACGGTGTATGCCACGGGTGAAATATCGAGCACCACAAGACCCGCAATCAAGTCTGGACGATTGACTGCAAGCTGCATGGCAACCTTTCCACCAAGCGAATGTCCAACGACAAAACATTCGCTGAGCTGATGCTCATCCAACCATGATGCAACGCTGTGCGCGTAGGCTTGAATCGACGCACTTGGCAACCACGCCGATCTCCCATGGTCCGGCAGGTCGATACTGTGTACCCGGTAATCATCCCTCAGACCACGTGCGAGTTGCCCTAGATTGTTACCCGACCCAAACAGACCGTGTAACAAGACAACATCAACGTCACCCTCCCCCGAGGTTTTCACATGTAATTGGTCTGCCACTTGCAGTGCTCCTTTGTTACGATCGCGGCATCGCTTAATTCGATGTCGCTCCTGGGGGATTCATGTTCACAACAAACAATCGGGTACCTGTTGCCTATGTTACCGCTCTGCTTGCCTGTCTTGTACTGATCAATGGCTGCGCATCGGGAACGGTCAGCGGCTCGGGCTACAACCCAACGACAGTCGCAAGTCAGATTGATCAAGCCGGACTAGACGCCGCTGACATCAGGCGCGTTGTCATTGCTGACGTCAATTTGGGCTCACCATCACGCAAATACCTGCAAAAGCGCGAAAAAGATGTGGATCTCTTTGTCGCTACGGCACTTAGAGCGCATGGCTGGGAGGTCGTTTCTTCACGCGAATTCTCACAGCGGTGGCGAAACGCAGTCTCCATGTTCGGCAACCCGGTTGACCCAACCACTGGGCGTGTCAACAGCCGAACATTCTCACGAATCGTCCAGACAGTCCGTGATCAGATTATGGAGAGTTCCAACATCGACGCACTGGTATTTACCGATCTTCTAGAGAAAGACGTTTATTTCGCGCAGGGTGTTAATCGCGTTGCGCGATGGGACGGCGTTAGTCGGAAGCCGCCAACACAAGGCGCGGGCGATGGTGTATCCGTGAACTTCAACTGGGGCGCACCCGTTGCGGCAACTACCATCCGCATCTCGGTCTTCAATACCGATCTCAAATTACTCTTTAGCGGTGAAGGCGGCATGGCGCTCAATGAAGCGGTCGATGTGCGAAGTGGTTCGGGCTTTGTTCGACGTCGCGAGATACTGGGCAACGAAGATCACATCAGGGAAGGCATTGCCCTAGCGCTTCACCCGCTGGTTCCAATGGCTAACTGGCCGGGAAATCCCGACTAAGTACCGTCATGGCTCGCCCGATTCATCCGAGTAGCGAGCCGGTTCTATCCAGCACCCAAAAGGTAGAGACAGCACCGAGCAAATAGACCGGAGCGACCCGCAACCAGGGCGCGATGCTGACTCGACTAATCAAGACACCCACTGCTGTCAGCAACGCTATGAACACTAACTGACCCACCTCAATTCCCACATTGAAGAATAAGAGCGCCGTCGGCAGGTGCATTTGCGGCAAGCCTGTCTCAGCCAGGGCACCGGCAAAGCCCATCCCGTGAAGCAGTCCAAATCCACCGGCGAGATACCATGGTTTGTCCCACAGTCGGCTCTGGTGTTCAGGCCATGACAACTCAAGCGCTAGGACCCAGATCGATACCGCAATCAGCCATTCAATGAGCGCTTCGGGATTGGTCACGAACCCAAGGGATACCAGCGCTAGGGTAATACTGTGGCCAACCGTGAAGGCCGTTACGGTATAGACGAGCCTCGCGCCCCATCCCACCAGCAACAATAAACCTGCAACGAAGAAGAGGTGGTCCGTGCCGATGGCAATATGCTCGGCGCCTAGCCACAGGTAGTGCAGTGCGGTTGCCAAACCCGAGCGCTGTGCAGGCACCGTAAAACCTGGGTTATCAGCCGTCAGCACTTCCTGAAAAAATACATCGGGCTGCGGTCTTACCGAGACCACTGCCGAAGACTGATTTGCCGCCAAACCAGAAATCTCTAAGGTAAGCCCCTCGAGAGACTCGCTAGCACAGGCCCACTGCTGCCGAAGTACCTTTCCGGTCCCTTCTGGGAACCAAGGCGTCTCGGAAAGCACTTCACAGCCGTCAGGCTTCACCGGTAGCATCGGTACATTAGAAGTCGCCTGCGCAGGGGTCTTCCAAACCACAGATATTTCGCCGTTGGTTAGTGCTCTTACATCAAGGGCCGACGGGGCAAACCGATGCGCCTCCGCTGCGAGAGGAGCTATTAACAGAAGCAAAAAGCTTATCAAGCGCATCACAGTCGCACCTCATACTGCTGCAGTGTCAAATCCACCCAGTCTTGAATGGCCTGATCGTCTAGATCTCGTCGAATATCGCGGCGCAAATCCTGCGCAACCTCGGCAAAGCTTTTTACTCGACTTTCCGCAATGTCATCGACCCAAACCCAGTGGCTGCCAAAGATCGATTGAACGGGTCCCACCCATTGGCCCAGCGACTCTGCTCGAGACGCAAAGTCATAGGCAAATGCATCACCGAACTGACGAGAGATCTCCAACACGCTGCGTTCCTTAAACTGATAGCCGGCAAGAAACACATCACCCACTTCCCGAGCTTGCTCGGGGGTTGCGCCTTCACTCAGACGTGCAAGAAGTTTCGATCGCTTTTCATCGGACGCGTCGTCGCGCAGAAACACATGCGTGAAGCTGTAGCGCACGGGCACCTGAAAATTATCCCGCTGTGCTTCGTATTCAACCTGCAAATCGGCTTCGGTAATCGTCGGATTACCTCGGCTAGCGACAATGAGAGTCTCCATCACCTGGACCGTACGCCGGCGAATCACCTCATCTGCCAGATGCAGGCGCAGCTCGAAGGCTTCTGTTAGCAGCGTTGGGTCATCGACCTCCCGCTCGGGGTCCATAAAACGCATATTGCGGATAAGCCGGCGCTGAACCACCTGATCCTGCTCGATAAATCCGCGATCAAGCGCCTCGATGAACAGTAGCTCGTCGCGTATTTCTCGCTCTTTAATGGCAACCACTTGCGCCTCAGTGAGCTCTGCTCCCTGAAGCTGCGACAGTGCCTCGGCTTGCAGCGAAACCCGCTCTGCATTAGGTGGACCAATGACAGGTTTTGGTTCTGGAAAAAGACTTCGGTCCAGAAAAAATAGGCCCAGACCAATAATGACAAACTGACCCCAGACAGATCGAAACAACCGCATTAATAAACACTCCCCCAAGAGCGCTAAAAGTGCGTGATGTAATCCTCGGGGTCAAGAGCGGGAACAAGTTTTGACGGCCCCTCACGCGTTCCTAGATAGAGGAATCCGATAACCTCGTCCTGTTCAGCACCACCCAGCGCAGAGATCACGTGCGGGTCGGTGGCATACACACCTGTCCGCCACATTGAGCCGAAGCCCAGCGCGTTTGCCGCCAGCGACATCGCATACGTGGCAGCGGCTGCAGAGCCAATCTGCTCGTTACGCTCAATTTTCGGGTGCTCTTTAAACTGGAGTAGTACCGCAATAATGACAGGGGCCCGCAGTGGCGCTTTCAGTGCCCTGGCAAGCTGAGCGTCATCCGTCACCCCACGAAGCCTCAGACTCTTCTGTAAAACAACGCCTAGAGCCTCCCTCCGCTCACCTTCCACAATGACGAAATGCCACGGTCGCAGCATGCCATGATCAGGCGCCCGCATGCCCGCGCGAATAATGGTATGGAGCTCACCTTGGGAGGGACCGGGCAGACCGAGACTCGCATGCGATACGCGCTCTGTCAGTAAGGGAATAGCGGATAAAGAATGATCGGTCATACGCCAAGCTTAACAGGAGCCCACATCCTAGGTCTCTAGCAGCCAATCAGATGGCATAAGCCTATTGTTGGTCGAAATTTCAACATCACCCAATTTAAGCGTGCCTACTTCGGCCTCAATATCGCTCTCATCCAGCACACCGTCATTAAAGCGGTAGAGTGGCTGCCAATCACCCGAGAGGCGCGAAGCCTCGATATCCTGCCGTCGCTGCTGAGTCGTCTCAAAACGCGACTGCCATGCATCGAGCGCGCGTTCTCCGTGCAGTCCTTTCAGCAATGAGTGAGATACCGCTGGGCTCATGACCGTGGCGGTTGCATTGTTGCCTCCGAAACCCTTGCTGTTGACCAGCGAATAAGCACATTGGTTGGTGGGCGCGTTCTCAAGTAGGAAGCTGAGTCTGTCAGTCTCCACGTCTTCAGCGACATGCTCAATGGTGCCGATACCGGGTATCCAGCCAGAGTCCCACACACCCAGAAGCGCAGACAGCTGATCGCCTCCGGCAGCGCCTAACGAGTGCCCTGTGTGGCTCTTAATAGCCGAAATACGCCAGTCTGATACGCCCATAGCTTTCGCAACGGTACTCATGATGGCGGACTCGGTGGTCCTGTTTTGTGGTGTGCCCGTGCCATGAGCCATCACCAAACCCTGCGACCGGAAAACGGTGTCACCCACGATATCTCTAGCCGCCTGTGCAGCACGGGCCATGGTGAGGTAATTACCGGGGCCGGGGCCAGGAATTGACTTCTTAGCGCCATCAGCATGAACCGAGACGAAAGGCACAGCCCCTAGGACGGGTGCGCCCTGCTCGAGGGCTAATTCATCATCCATCAATACGAGAATCTGGGCTGACTCCGCCATGACAAAACCACAGTTGTCACCGAAGGGGCGACAAGCGGACCGATGATCAAACGGGCCTTCTGCATCAATACCCTGCAGTGCTCTAAGCTCCTTGTCGGTCGCCAGCGCCCCCATGGCCACATAGCCATCCATCAGTGATGGAAGGATGGGGGCCTCAGAGGCCCCGACAACGGCAATGCGAGCACGTCCCGAGCGAATGTCATCGACACCCCGCTGGAGGTTGTAGAGAAACGTCGCGCACGCGCCGAGAGCAGGACCTGTCTGACCCAGTGACTTCAGCACGTAAGCATTTAAAAAATCGCCCGGCATCTCTGCAAAGCCCAACGGGCAGTTCTTTGCCAAGACCCGCTCGCCCCGCAGTGCAGCCGTTAACATGCCACCTGTTGCAGCCTCATCGAGCTGCCCCATGGAACTGGAGACGTAAACACTCACCGCATCAGGTGGTAAGTCTGCTGTTAGTTGATCCCAATCCAAGCCCAAATCTGCCAATGCATCCGACATGGCGTAGATCGACATTTGCAGACCTCGGGGATGATTGCGCGAGGTGTACAGCGCGCCAGGGTCAAAGCCCGAGGGCAACTGACCTGCGACGCTGACCTCAAATTCGCGTCTAGAAGCGACATAAATCGTGTCGCCCGATGATAGCCCCCGCAGTGCATCAGTAGCGCGCGAGGTAGCAAAGCCGTCAGGCGCTAAATTGACGACGCCATGAACATCGTCAACGCGGAACCGGTGGTTTGTTGGGATAGCCGACGGATCAAAATAACCGCGCTCTATTTTTCGCACCAGCGTACCGCCCAGCACTTCATCGACATCTTGAGCGTCCATCATTGCCGTCAATGCGCGCGCAGTCTCATCACGCTTCGCCTGATCCAGCGAATCAAATACCAGTCGGTGATGCGCATGCCGATGGGAGGTTCTACCAGCCGTATTTATCCCCCCGGACGCAACGATGATGGGCAACTTAGCCATAATTTTTCTTACCACGGATGCAACGTAACGCCCTAGATTGTAGATAGAGACGTAGATATAATTTGTTTTTTTCAGACAAAAATCATGAAAAAACCGACGGAAAAATTTCGCAGACCGATCCGGAAACCTAAAATCGGGGCTTTGGTGCACGAATTCGCATTGGCAAGTTCAGTGACATTGCCCACGGAGCTCGCTATGGCAGCCGCACAAGCCAGTGGCCAAAGTACGGGAACCGACGACCTGCTCGTTACGTTATTCTCCCCCAACGGGGGAAGCATTAGGACGAGTGGCGGGCTTGAGATAATGACGCAACCCATTGCCGAGGCTGCTTCCCTCGATCTGTTGGTTATCGCAGCGATCTGGCGTGATCCCCGTCGCGTGATCAAACGTTATCCCGAGCTCATTCCCTTCATTGCAAAGCTGGTTAACCAGGGCTCTTCCATCGCTGCCGTAGGAACGGGCAGTTTTCTCTTAGCCGAGACGGGACTTCTCGATAAGAAACCGGCTACCACACACTGGTTTTGGCTCGATGAGTTTGCGTCGCGCTACCCGGCTGTTGATCTGCGACGTGATGAACTCATTGTGCAATCAGACAATCTCTACTGTGCGGGCAGCGTCAACTCCATCAGTGACCTTCTGGTTTACCTCATGGGTAACTTTTACAACACCCATATTGCGCGCCATGTAGAAAATCAGTTTTCGCCCGAGATACGCAGACGCTTCAAGTCAACCCAGCTGGGTTCACAGGTCATTCGGGAGCATCGCGATGAAGTGGTTTTGGACGTTCAAATGTACATGCAGGAAAAGTTCACACAGTCTCTCTCCATGGTTTCGATTGCAGCGATGTTCGATCTGTCGGAGCGAACCTTAACGCGACGCTTCCAGCGTGCCGCCGGAACGACGCCCTGGCAGTACCTACTTAACCTTCGCTTGTCAGAAGCAGAATCGCTCTTGAGAACCACCAACCTAAGCATCACGGAGATTGCGGCTGAAGTGGGCATGGTTGATTTGGCACATTTCTCTCGACAGTTTAAAAAGGCCAATCGATTGAGCCCTTCGGAATACCGTAAAGCGGTGAGAGGAAAGGTCTTTTCACCTATTTGAGTGCGCTGCCGCATTGTGACGTCATCGCGCCTGTGGCTTAATCCACCCCCAATTAACAGAGCGCATAAAGGGGACGTAGCGTGTCAGAGGCAATCTACATCGTGGGCGGAGCCAGAACCCCAATGGGTGGGCTGATGGGCGATCTCGCCTCAGTGTCGGCACCCGAATTAGGTAGCACCGCCATCAAAGCGGCTGTGGAGCGAGCTAATCTCGATGCGGCAGCCATTGACGAAGTCTTCATGGGATGCGTACTTCCCGCGGGACTCAAGCAGTGCCCAGCGCGTCAGGCGGCTCGCTACGCAGGTGTTCCCGATCACGTTGGTGCTGTCACGGTTAACAAGGCCTGCGGTAGCGGTATGCAAGCCACAATTTTTGGTATCGACAGCATCCGTGCGGGCACCAATAGCATCGCTATTGCCGGCGGTCTCGAGAGCATGTCAAACGCACCACACCTGATGCCCTCGGGGCGAGCGGGACAGCGCCTAGGCCATACAAAGATCTACGATCATATGTTCATGGATGGCTTGGAAGACGCTTATACGGGCGGCGCCATGGGAAGCTTTGCCCAAGCAACGGCGGACGAGCACGGCATCACCCGAGAGGCCATGGATGACTTCGCTATTCAGAGCCTGACTCGCGCAAAGAATGCCATCGAACAAGGTCTGCTCAAGGCGGAAACTGCGGCGGTCGAGGTAAAGACGCGCCGAGAAACCATCATGGTTGTGGACGATGAGCAACCGCATAAAGGTCGCATCGATAAAATCCCCAGCTTACGCGCGGCATTTTCGCAGGACGGCACGATTACAGCCGCCAACGCGTCTTCTATTTCGGATGGTGCAAGCGCACTGATTCTGGCGAGCGAATCGGCCGTAGAAGCTCAGGGACTGACGCCTATGGCAAAAATCGTCGCACATGCGCGATCCAGTCGACTCCCTGCCGAGTTTACACTGGCACCGGTCGATGCCATTTCTTCGCTACTCGAGAAAACCGGATGGTCTGCTAATGACGTAGATCTGTGGGAAATCAACGAAGCGTTTGCCATGGTCACAATGCTAGCGATGAAAGCGCACGGTCTTGACCACAGCAAAGTCAATGTTCACGGCGGCGCCTGCGCTCAGGGTCACCCGATTGGTTCCACGGGCTCTCGCATCATCGTTACGCTCATGCACGCGATGCATCATTACGACAAACAATGCGGTGTCGCGGCGCTGTGCATCGGCGGTGGTGAGGCAACTGCCGTCGCTATCGAGAAATGCTAAGCCCGAATTCGCCAATAACAGCAATACACAGTGGTAACCCAGGAGACATAAGATGACCCTCGATACCGTTCCAGACATATTGGACGACATACGCGAAGGTAAGATGGTCATCCTCATGGATGATGAAGACAGAGAAAACGAGGGAGACCTTGTGATCGCTGCAGAAAAAGTCACGCCAGAGATTATCAACTTCTTTGCCAGTGAGGCCTGCGGCCTCATCTGCATGCCCATTACCGCAGAGCGTGCGAGGCAGTTAAGAATTCCACTCATGGTCCGAGACAATCGCTCACAGCACGAAACCAACTTTACTGTCTCGATCGACGCCACGCACTCAGTCGGTCCGGGCGTCAGTGCACGCCAGCGAGCGCACACCATACTCGAGGCAGTGAAAGCCGACGCGGCGCCCACCGATATTTCTCAGCCCGGTCATATTTTTCCGTTGGTTGCCAAACCCGGCGGTGTACTAAAGCGTGCGGGTCATACCGAGGCAGGCGTTGATCTGGCGCGAATGGCAGGGTGTGAACCCGCCGCGGTCATTGTCGAAATCATGAACGAAGACGGCACAATGGCGCGTCGACCCGAATTAGAGGTGTTTGCGAAAAAACACAATCTTCGCATTGGAACCATTGCCGATCTGATTGAGTACCGTGCATTGCATGAGCAGTCCGTGCGTTGCACAGGCGAATTTCCCATCGACACACAGTGGGGAAAGTTCACGCTAACCACCTTCGAAGATTTGGTCGATGGCCAAATTCAGTATGCCTTACATCAGGGCGACCTGACTGGGGCAGACCTCCCGGTTCGCATACAGCCTATCAACACCCTTCGGGACGTGTTGGGCACAATGCTTCCGCAGGGATCTCAGGGGTGGTCTTACGAGTCGGCCATGGCCTACATCGCTGAGCAGGGGCGCGGTCTTGTCGTCATGCTGGGTGGCTGGGAGTCGCCAGAGGCGATCATGCGCAATATCGCCGAGCTCGCGGGTGAAGCCGCAGCAGAGGCACCGCCGCAGAACTACAGGGTGATTGGCACGGGCGCACAGATACTGCGACACCTAGGTGTTACGAACATGAAGGTCATGTCCGCACCGATCAAATTCAATGCGATTTCCGGGTTCCAGCTGGAAGTGTCAGGCTTTATTTCTCGCCCCAGCAGTGTCTAGTTTTAACGTCAGCCGCTAACCCAGCGGCGCCTGTTTCTAGCTATGAAACGTAACTGCCGATGCTAGGTCCGTTCGATCTGTCACGACGTCGTTGATCGGCGTGTCCACTGGATAACCAAATGACAGACCGAACATCAACTTGTGATTTTCGGGGACATCGATCACCGCTCGTATTTGCTTCGCCATAAAACCAAGCGCGGTCTGAGGGCAGGATCCAAGTCCCTGCGCCGTTAAGCCCAGCATGACTGTTTGCGTAAACATCCCCAGGTCGCAGGCCTCTCGCAGACCAAATCCATCAGGCAACATGAAGAACGCAACAGCGGGTGCGTCAAAGAACCGGAAGTTCCCGAGGAACCACTCCTGTCGCTTAGCCTTTTCCTCCCTGGGTATACCCAGTGCATCATAAAGCGCCTTTGCGGCACCGTACTGGCGATCTTTGTACACTCCCTCGTAAACACCGTCATAGGGAAAGTCAGGGGCCACATCACCCATGGCGAAAGCAGCCGGCAGGGTTTCTCGCAGTTGCTCTAGCTTGTCACCGGTGACAATGTGAACAAACCACGGCTGCGTATTGCAGTTACTCGGGGCGCGGAGCGCAGGTGCGAAGACCGCATCGATGACATCTCGGCTAACGGGGTCCGTTTTGAACGCTCGAATTGAGCGCCGCTCGTTGACTATCGCCTGAAATATGTCCGCCGCACTGCTCATCACTTCACCTTTATCGTCGCCAAAAAAAACGGTGTAGCGAGGCTACACCGACTTTTAAATTGAGTGAATAGCTCAAACGAGATGAGCCACCGCTAGAAGGACCGCACGCTCCCATCTGGGTTGAGTGGCGCGTCCCTATTGATTGGCCATGACGCATCAAAACCCGCAACGCCAAGCGGCTCAGGCACATCAACTTTGACGTCGATCGGTGTTCCGAGTTTAGGCTGTGTCCCGCTGAGCCACGCCATCGCCGCAGCAAAAGAATCCTCGCCAGCATCGCCAAAGGGGCGCGTCGCATCATCGGCTGCCGCAAAGAAGGTAAAGCGACCCGTACTGACAAGACCGGTGAAATAGCCCCCCTGCCCTTCACCGTTCTGAATTTCAAAAGCAATCAGTCTCAGTCGGGTTTGACAGTTGTCTGAATCGAGATCGAAGGCGTATTGACCAACAGCCTTACCCGAGGTCTCGGAGCCGACGATTGCGAGTTCAATATGTGGATCTAACCCGTTGATTAGGAGCTCACTTGCAGACGCCGAGCCGCTCGTCGTGATGAAGGCGATTCGCAGTGGACTAAAGGTCTCAGGTAAAGCAGCGAAGTTAGCCGTACTGTTCTGATCCTGATGTTTATCGTTCAGGTTGACGATGTAACTCAGCTCACCACTTGCTGTTTCACCCGCTAGTAAGTTGAGGAACGTCTCAGCAACGCGAACAAGTCCACCGCCGTTGTAGCGCAGGTCAATGATGAGGTCAGTGACGCCCGCTTCCCCAAATGTCGTCGCTGCCGCACGAAGCGGACCGTCTGCGGCATCGATAAACGTCCTAAAGTTGATGTAACCCACAGGCCCACCACTGTCTCTTGGAATAACAAGGGCGCCGCCTGCCAGGGGAGTCGTGCTAGTTTCCGCCGTTGTTACCGTAATCTCGCTGGTAACACCTTCATATTCAACGCGGAAGACGGTTGTCTGTAGCTCTCCGCGCGTGCCAAACACGGCATCCGGAAGCTCTGCGTTTCTCGCGACCATTTCATCCCAGGTCTCAAAGTCAGTCTCGCCATCGCGTTTGACCGCCAGCAGACGCTGTCCACGACGAATACCCGCCGTGTGAGCAGGGCCCTCCTCATAGGAATCCGCAAAATAGAAGTTGTTATTGATGATCCGGTACCGCACGCCGTAACCATAGAAGGTTCCTGAGGTGAAACGTGCCTCGTCTTCTTCGATTGTCGTGAGGTAGGAGAACCCGGGATCGCGTCCGGACCCGTCAGTCCAAATAGGCTGCATGATGGCGGCGAGGTAGTCAGACGCATCGTCATAGTCACTCTCATTGACCTGAGCCAATTCGTCGTACCAGTAGTAGTAGCTTTCGGCCACCTCTTTAACAAACTGGACTTGCGCTGTATTACCGCAGGGATCCGTGGTGCCACCACCAGAACCGCCTCCACCAGCAGTGGGTTGCTGAGGTGTTGCTCCGCCTCCCCCGCCGCCGCATGCGGTGGCCAGTAAGCTTATTCCGAGGGCGACAATCAGTTGCTTTGACACGATATCTCCTATCATTAGCTGTCATCTATCGAGGCGGACGATAAGCAATGAGCGTCATCCTGCCAAGTTTTCAGTGCGGTCGTAACAGGTGAATGATGGCGTTATGACATATTGATGGCGGTTTGGAAGGCGGGCCGCGCCGTAATTCGTTCTACATAGGCCTTCAAGTTCGGCATATCGTCCGAGACGCAGCCCATACGATTACTCATAAAGCAGGCGTGCCCCAGCATAATATCGGCCGCTGAGAAGTCACCGATTAAATAATCCCGCCCCTCTAATGCTTCATTAACGGGATGGAGCGCCTTGTTAAGCAAGCGCTGCGCTTGCCCCAAAACGACAGGGTCACGCCGGTCTTCGGGTAGCAAAATCGTGTGAACAACAATCGTGTTCATGGGAGGCATGACCATACCCTCGCAGTAATGGAACCACTGCAAGTATTCAGGGAACATGGGACTATCCACTGCCGGCTTTAAGCCCCCTTCCTTGTGACGTGCCATGACGTATTCAACAATGGCGCCTGACTCATAAATCGACACATCACCGTCATCTAGGACGGGGATTCTTCCCAGAGGGTGACGGCCGCGGTGCTCGTCCGATTTAAGATCTTTGGGATGAAACGCCATGGCGTTTAGCTCATAGGGCAGTTGCAGTTCCTCTAGTAGCCAGAGAATACGGCCCGCCCGGGATTGAGGTGCAAAGTGAAGTTTAAGCATGTGAATACCCTGTTAGATGGCTGTTTTTATAGTATCGAGTGCGAAACCCGTCTTGTACCTGATGCTACCAATCACAAGCGTAGCGTTTGTCACAGTAAAAATCTGTGAAACCCGTATTTATTTTTCGGATATAAAGATATCGTTATGCTTATGAACGTTGACGCCTTATCTCAATGCCTAAAAGCAGTCGCTGATCCCAGTCGACTTCGCCTTATGTCACTGTGCAGTCAGGGTGAACTCACGGTATCGGATCTGGTGAGAATCACGGGCTACAGCCAACCTCGTACGTCGCGTCACCTCAAGATCTTGCAGGACGCAGGTCTATTGGAAAGCTTTAGAGAACAGCACTTCATCTTCTACCGCGCCAATCGGCAACAGCCCCATCAGACGATTCTCAGTACACTGCTGGGCAGTCTGGATACTGAAGACAGCACGCTAGCTGAGGACAGCCGGCGCCTGGCTGTCATTCGTGATGCCCGAGCACAGCTTGCAGAGACCTACGTCGAAGATGAAGTGCCCGAGTGGCTTGAACTACACCAATATCACGGCGACGAAGCGACGTTTAAGTCGCATGTTAGTCAGCTACTCTCGGGACACGCGGTGGGGCATTTGCTGGACATTGCCACGGGCACGGGGCGCATGTTGCGGCTTGTCGGGCCCTTGGCCGACAGCGGCTTCGGAGTCGATCTTTCCAAAAAGATGGTGATTGTTGCGAGAGATACGATAGAAACTGCGGGACTGACACATCTATCCGTCCGCCAGGAAGACATGTATCAAATGCGGTTTGCTGCCAACAGCTTTGATACCGTAACCATCGACCAGGTACTGTACTTCGCCGACGACCCCAAGGCCCTGTTCGAAGAAGCAACGCGGGTACTCAAGCGAGGCGGGAAACTTCTCGTTGTCGCCTTCACACAACATGAAGCCCCCTCCTCTCAGTCCGTCCCCGTCAGTGTCGATATGAAATCGATCATGGGCTGGTTAATGAGCGAAGATCTCAACATCGAGCAGATTGACAAGATTCCGGGCGAATCATTGGACATCAGCCTCATTCTCGCTAGTAAGACGAGTTAATCGCCGAGACTCATTCACTGCTCTTGTCGCTTTTTATCTGGGAAGCCGCAAAAAGACACATACATGGATACAGTCAGACTCAGAAATACGAATCGGTTTCCCACCTACAGGCTTTCAGAATCGCTTGCTGAGACCTACAGCGACACATTAATCCGCTCCAACAAGCGAACGGGGGACGAAGTCGTGACCGTGTGGGAAAACGCAACTGATCACGAACTCGTCATGCTCTGGCTTTGGCACAATGGTGAAGTACGCGAGATCTATCGCTTACGAGCGCATACCAAAACCACAGCCAGCTTGCTCGACGGTATGGGCATTGCGGTAATTTGCGAACAGCGGCAGTGCTGTCTTTATAACGGTGTCATCAATCAAGATTCTAGCGTTCGAAAACTTGCGGCCTTTCAGTAGATTCGCCCGGGCATAGCGATGACACTCCCATTAACTGACTTAATGCAAAGCACCCATTTGAGCTAATGTATGCGCCTGTATGACGGAGAACCATCGCTATGATTAACCGCTTTCTTATTATTTTTTTGGCTTTGATGATCGCTAGCTGTGGTGGCGAAGGTGAGCCAAGTATCACTAAGAGCCAAGCTTTGGACAGCTCAGAATCTCAGACTTCAACCCTTCGGGGAGACCATGTAGACACCTATTTTGGCGTCGAAGTAGCCGATCCCTATCGGTGGTTAGAGGATGATCTCAGCAGTGATACCGCTGACTGGATAGCTGAGCAGAATACATCAACCCGCTCCTACATCGACGCGATTTCCTTACGCGATGACGTCAAAAATACAGTGGCTCGTCTGCTGAACTTCGAACGCGAAACGGCGCCCTTTATCGAAGGGGGAAAACGCTACTTCTATCGCAACTCGGGTCTTCAAAATCAGCGCGTTCTGTATCGCATTGAGGACGACGGCAGCGAAACTGTGTTCTTGGACCCAAACAGCTTTAGTGAGGATGGCACCGTCAGCATGTCCGGCGTCAGCTTCTCCAAAGATGGCAGTCTCGTGGCGTATCAACTCTCGGAGGGCGGCAGCGACTGGCGATCCATCGTGATTAGAGACGTGGCAACCGGTGATGTACTTGAGTCACCGCTGGTTGATGTGAAATTCTCCGGCATCAACTGGCTGGGTAATGACGGTTTCTTCTACTCAAGCTACGACAAACCCGATGGCAGCGAGCTTTCAGCGAAAACGGACCAACACAAGCTGTACTTCCATGCGCTGGGCACGCCACAGAGCAGTGACTCGGTCATTTTCGGCTCGACCGCTGAACAAAAGCACCGTTACGTGGGCGCCTCCGTGGGTGGCGACGATCGCTACTTGGTGATTAGTGCAGCCAACTCCACCTCGGGCAACAAGCTGTTTATCAAGGATTTACAGTCAGAATCCGATGATCTTATCGTCGTATTCGCTGATGAATCAGCAGACGGCTCTTTACTCGAGAGCAACGATGCCTATCTCCTCATAGAAACAAACCGCGATGCGCCTAAAGGTCGAGTGATTGCAGTTGATCCGCAAACCGCTGGCGAGACCGACTGGCGCGACGTTATTCCCGAGAGCGAGCACGTGCTAAACGCCAGCTCGAGCGCCGGCTATCTTTTCGCCGAATACATGATTGATGCGATCAGCCAGGTGAAGCAGTACGACCTCGAAGGCAATCTCATCAGAGATATCGAACTACCCGACCTAGGAAGCGCCTCAGGCTTTGGTGGCAAAAAAGAGCAAGAGGAAGTCTTTTTTACGTTCACCAATTACCGTATTGCGCCCGCTATTTTCTCCCTTGACCCTGAGTCGGGCGACGTCAGCTTGTACCGTGCGTCAAAGTCACCCTTTGATGGCAACGATTATCAAACAGAACAGGTGTTCTACACATCCAAGGACGGCACCCGCGTACCCATGATCATTACGTACGCCAAGAACACCGTGCTCGACGGCAGTACTCCTACCATTCTTTACGGTTACGGCGGCTTTGATATCAGTATCCGACCTCGTTTCAGTAGCACCGTTGCAGCGTGGCTTGAGATGGGCGGCATTTATGCCGTGCCCAATATTCGTGGCGGCGGTGAATACGGTAAAGCGTGGCACATCGCTGGCACCAAAACGCAAAAGCAAAACGTTTTTGATGACTTTATCGCAGCGGCCGAGTACCTGATTGCTGAGGGCTACACCAGCAAGGAGAAACTGGCGGTGAGCGGTCGATCCAATGGTGGTCTGCTGGTCGGCGCAGTAACGACTCAGCGACCTGACCTTTTCCAGGTGGCACTGCCAGGTGTGGGCGTTCTGGACATGTTGCGTTACCACACCTTTACCGCCGGTGCGGGCTGGGCCTATGACTACGGAACTTCTGAAGAAAGTGAGGAGATGTTCCGATACCTGTTGGGTTACTCGCCGCTCCACAACACCAAGCCCGGAACCGTTTACCCGGCGACGCTGATCACGACAGCCGAGCGGGACGACCGCGTCGTGCCGGCGCACTCCTACAAGTTTGCAGCTCAGATGCAGTACGACCACACGGGCGATGCGCCCGTCTTAATTCGCATCGATAGCAATGCCGGACATGGTGCGGGCACCCCAACGGATAAGTTGGTTGATCAGTACGCTGACATCTACAGTTTCACCCTCAAGAATATGGGCGTAGAGAAAATTAAGGGCAGTGACTCGGCTCTTTAAGATGCCGATTCATCAGGTGACTTAAGGCATGTCGTGGTTTGTTGAACATTGGATCGCAAGCTCAGTTCTCGTGATCTACGTATCTGTGCTGTTCTACAATGCCTACGTCGGTAACAAAGCGGCTACGGGCGTCGGTGGGTATTACGTGGGTAACCGCCAGTTGGGTGGCACCGTTGTCGGCATCTCCTTCTTCGCCACCTTTGCCTCGACAAACACATTCATTGGGCATGCAGGCAAAGGCTACGACTATGGCGTTGCCTGGTTCACCATGGCCGTTCTGTTGGTTATTTTCTCCTGGATATCCTGGCGCTGGATCGGGCCACCGCTAAGGCGTTTCGCCGCCGCGTGGGACGCGCTGACCATTCCGGACTACATTCGTGGACGAATATTGGGCAACAACCCCGATGCCGAACGGCATCCTCTGCTTTTGCTGTCTGCCTCGGTCATTGTCTTCGCCAGCATCCTGTACCTTCTGGCTATCTTCAAAGGTGCGGGCCATTTGTTCCAGATTTTCCTTGGCGTGCCTTATGAGGTAGCGGTCGGGGTTACCTTACTCGTGGTGGTGCTTTACACCTCAATTGGCGGCTTTGTGTCCGTCATAAGAACCGATGCGATTCAAGGCGTGCTCATGCTCATTGGCGCCATGACCATTTTCTACTTTGTCACACAGGCAGCGGGCGGCGTCACGTCGGTCGCTCAACTGACCGACATGCCCGCAAAAGAACACCTGTTCGATCTCAATGGCGCGGTGCCCTTCGCTGTTCTTCTGGGTGTATCACTGTCAGGTGCCCTCAAGCTCATCGTGGACCCGCGTCAGCTCTCTCGGTTTTACGGGCTCAAGAGTGATGCGGAAGTGAAGAGGGGTATGTGGATTGCCGTCCTCGGCATGACACTGATATTGGCCTGCATGTTTCCTATTGGCTTGTACGCGCACCTTATTCTCGACAATGTGACAGACACCGATCTCATTGTCCCGAGGCTCGTGAATGACCCGGCTATCTTTCCGTTTTGGGTGACCGACCTGCTCATTGTATCGATCGTGTCCGCCGCCATGTCCTCGATGGACAGTGTGCTACTTGTCGCGTCATCGACGCTCTACAAGAACATCATTGCGCCGTTTAAGGCGATTGAAAACGAGGTGCGCTGGTCACGCGTAGCAGTCATTGGATTTGCCTGCGTATCAGCCTTCATGGCGCTCAACCCACCGGGCGATATTGTGGGCATTACCATCTTCTCCGGCAGTCTCTACGCCGTTTGCTTCTTTCCGCCGGTTGTTTTTGGTCTTTATGGTCGCATCGCGTCTGCACGAACAACGTTAATGTCCATGATTTTGGGTATGAGCACACTGATACTCTGGATCACTCTAGGGCTCAGTGCCCTACTCCACGAAGTCTTTCCCGCACTCCTTATGTCCGCGTCGGTTTACTGGTTTCAATCGAGTAAAGAAACCACAACTAAGATCTAATCGACTGCCCGCGTTGCTCTTCACGCGTTACACTGACGGAGTTTTCTAACAGCAGTGCCAGCGTGAATAACAACACACAACAACAGCTGAGAGACCTCCCCTCGGTCAGTGTCATCCTCGACCACATGCGGGACGATGTGGCGCGATGGGGTCATGACGCAGTCACGGGCGCCGCGCGCGCGCACCTTGAGATACTGAGAGCCGCCATTCAATCAGACGAATCGGTGGTACTCGACTTATCGAATATCCAACAGACCATCCGTGATTCACTCACTGACTCAGCGCAGCCGGCCTTGAAGTCGGTCTTCAACCTCACCGGCATTGTCCTTCATAGCAATCTGGGGCGCGCGAACCTCGCAGACGCTGCTATCGATGCCATGAATCGCGTAGCCACCGGCGCTAATAACCTCGAATACGATCTAGCAAAAGGTCAACGCGGTGACCGTGACAGCCATATTGAGTCCTTGATTTGTGAGCTCACGGGAGCGGAAGCAGCGACGGTGGTCAACAATAACGCCGCTGCCGTACTGCTAACCCTAAACACCTTGGCACTGGGTAAAACGGTCCCTGTTTCCCGCGGTGAACTCGTTGAAATTGGGGGCTCGTTTCGAGTACCGGACATCATGGGGCGTTCGGGCTGTAGGCTGGTTGAGGTCGGCACGACCAATCGAACCCACCTCAAGGACTATGCGAACGCCATTGATGCTGATACTGCGTTGTTGATGCGGGTGCATACGAGTAACTATCGCATCGAAGGGTTTACCAACACGGTACCCGAAACCGAGCTTGCGACACTGGCTGAAGAGAACAACATACCGTTTGTCGTCGATATGGGTTGCGGCAATCTCATCGACTTGAAGGCACTGGGGTTGCCCCACGAGGCCACCGCACAGCAAACCCTCGATCACGGTGCTGATTTAGTCCTGTTCAGCGGCGATAAGTTACTCGGTGGCCCTCAGGCAGGCATTATTGCGGGCCGCGCCAATCTTATCGCGAGCATTAAGCAAAACCCGCTTAAACGCGCATTGCGACTCGATAAGTTGACCTTGGCGGCACTCGAGGCAACGCTTCAGCTGTACCGCAATCCGGATGAACTCGTCTCAACCCTTCCCACGCTCAGATTGCTCACGCGAGCTGAGGACGATATCCGTCAGCAGGCCGACAGGCTGGGGCCAAACGTGAGTTCGCATCTGGGCGACAGTTACCGTGTCGAAACCGCGTCGGTCTCCAGCCAAATTGGTAGTGGTGCGCTTCCCGTCGAAGTGCTCCCCAGTGCCGCGCTGTCCATCACTGCAGCCAATGGTGAAGACGAGCCCTTACGCTCTCTGGCTCTCCGTTTGCGGCAACTGCCCAAGCCCGTTATCGGACGGCTGCACAATGGCTCCCTGCTGCTCGATCTTCGCTGCCTTGAACCTAGTCACGAAGACGCATTCATAGAGCAACTTTCAGAGCTCACCCGGTGATTATTGCAACCGCCGGGCATGTTGATCACGGCAAGACCTCCTTAGTCAAAGCACTCACTGGGGTCGATACCGATACGCTCGCTGAAGAGAAAGCACGTGGACTGACCATCAACTTAGGTTACGCCTACCTTCCCTCGACCGATGGCGGAGTCATCGGCTTCATTGATGTGCCGGGTCATCACCGCTTTATCAACACCATGATAGCGGGGGTGTCAGGTATCGATCGGGCGTTGGTCATTATCGCCGCGGATGATGGCCCGATGCCGCAGACGCGCGAACATGTAAACGTGCTACATGTGCTCGGTGTGACTGACATCGATATTGTCGTCACAAAGATTGATGCAGTAACCCCTGAGCGGGTCGCGGAGGTAAGTCATAAAGCCCTCGAACTTGTCGATGCGCACGGTGAACGCGCAGGCAAGGTGTTTCACGTCTCCACGGTCACGGGTGATGGCGTCGCTGCACTTAAATCGCATCTTGACTCCCTGCGACCCGAATCCAGAGGTCAAGCACTCGAGCAGGGCTTCAGACTATCCATCGATCGTCGTTTCCATGTGAGCGGCGCAGGCCTGGTTGTCACGGGAACCGCAAGCACCGGCACCGTCAATGTCGGGGATCACTTAAAACTTCAACCCAAGGGGCAGGAAGTTCGCGTGCGCGAACTGCGCGCCAACGATTCACTGACCACATCGGCATCCGCGGGTCAGCGTGTGGCGCTGTGTTTGGCTGGCAAAGTTGAACTGAGCGATGTTGATCGAGGTGATTGCCTTGTTGACCCCACCCTCGACCAGCTCTCACGACGGCTCGATGCTCAAGTAACGCTCTCATCCGATGCACCCATTGCGCTGAAGCATCTATTGCCCGTCAAACTCTACATCGGGGCACAACGGTTAAGTGCGAAAGTAGCCCTTATCGAGAGCGGGGGTTCAGCCCTAGCGCCGGGTAACACATCGATGGCGCAGCTCATTCTCGAATCGCCGATCAGCGCTTACTCGGGAGAGCGCTTTGTGCTCAGAGATGATTCCGAATCGTTTCATCTGGGTGGAGGCATAGTTTTAGACCCAAACGGCCCGCAATACGGAAAAGCTAAAGCCGAGCGACTGACTTGGCTTCGCGCACTTGCGACTGGCAGCAGCGGCAGCGCCTTGTCTGCCCTACTGGAGGCGAACATGACCGTAAACTGGTCAGATCTGGTTGGCGCCTTCCATCTGAAACAAGGTGTCACTGTCCCGGCACTTCCGGATACGGCGTTGACGTTTGACCTGAATCAAACCACATGGATTACGACCCGAACTGCCATTGCTAGCGCCAGGGAGGTTTTACTCACCGGGCTGAGTGAGGCCAGCATGCAGGAGAGTGATTCCAGAGGTGTTCCGAGCGAGAAACTCATTAAATTCGTCGCTAAGAGCGCTCACCGAGCATTGCTCGAAGCAACATTGAGAACTCTGGTCAAAACGGGCGCACTCGACCTCACTGATGGGCGAGTTCACCACGCGAAAAAACGCAGCGAAAACAACGCAAATAAAACCCATTGGATGAGTTTAGAGCGCCATCTGCTGTCGGCAGGACTTCAAATACCGGTGCTGTCAGAACTTCAGCGAGACACGAATCTCGCCGAGACGCCACTCAAATTGGCGCTTAAACAGGGCACCGGCAACGGCCGCCTGCATCGCATCAATGCCACCCGATACGCATTAACAGAAACACTTCTGGAATTAGCCAAGGGGGCAGAGGTAGTCGCAGCAGCCAGCGCCTTTACGGTCGCTGAATTCAAAGATCATTTTGGCATCGGTCGAAAACTGGCCATTGAAATCCTCGAGTTCTTCGACAGCATTAACTTCACAAAGCGGCAGGGTAATGAGCGTACAATTGCGAACCCAAAGGCTATCCGAAGCCGACTCAAGACCTAAAATACGGAAGAGCGACGTCCCCGGTGGGGTGCCTGGTCTTCAAAACCAGTGAGGTGCTGACAAAGCGCCTGGTGGGTTCGACTCCTACCTCTTCCGCCAACGTCTTAGCGTCGCCCTAACGCCCAACGACGGCTAAGCAATCAACTCCACCTCTGCCGATTTCGTCGTTACTCCAAAATCCACCCAAATATCGAATAAGTCTGTCTTTCCGGTTGAGACTGCTCTAGGTTACAGGCTCGCCTAAATCGAGGGTAAATTCAGTGCAATATGATGATGTCGTCCTGGGACGCCGAAGCATTCGGGGTTACAAGCCAGATCCAGTACCCGAGTCCCTAATTAAAGAAGTCTTAGGTCTGGCGATGCGGTCTCCCTCCTCCATGAATACCCAACCTTGGAACTTCACTGTCGTAACGGGCGAACCACTAGACCGTATCCGCAAGGGCAATACCGAGCGCAATTTAGCAGGTGTTCCGCACTCGCGGGAGTTTCGGATTGGCTCTCCGTTTGCGGGGCAACACAGAGATAGACAAGTGGGCGTAGCCAAGCAACTGTTTGCGGCCATGGATATTGCCCGAGAAGACACCGAAAAACGTCAGGATTGGGTCTTGCGAGGGTTTCGACAGTTTGACGCGCCTGTCTGCGTCATTATTACCTATGATGCGGTGTTGGCAGACAGCGACGACACGGCCTTTGACTGTGGTGCGGTAACGACGGCACTGGTCAACGCCGCCTGGTCTAGAGGTCTCGGTGCAGTCATCAACAGCCAGGGCATCATGCAATCTCCCGTGGTGCGAGAGCATGCCAATATTGCTGACGATCAGGTCATCATGAAAGCGGTTGCGCTGGGCTGGCCGGATGATTCATTCCCTGCCAATGCGGTCGTGTCCGAACGCAAAAGTGTAGAGGACGCGGCTACGTTTCTTGGATTTCCGGGATAACACTGTATAAGAAGACCAAATGTAAAGTATCCTTTACTTTGCCGATAGCCTGCAATAAAATGTAAAGCAAGCTATACATTCTGTAATGGGAGCAATACATAAATGACCGATGAGCGCACACAAACTTCGCTACAAGCAGGCCTCAAAAAATCCACGTTTACGCTTTTCCTCGCAACGGGGGCCTGGGTAGGCAGTACTGCCATCATGTCGTTTGGGCCGAGTACTTTGTGGAGCTATGACGCCTCAACAACCTATTTAGCCATTGCGGCAAACCTGATAATCGGCCTTGTCATGCTTTACAGTTTTTTTAAACATCTAAGTGCCATGGATGAAATGCAGCGTCAAACCCACCTCGAGGCGATAGCATTAACCCTCGGAATCACCATGGTCTTAACCGTTATCTACGGCGCGCTCCCCCAAGCTAGAGTGCTAGAAAACGTCCAGCCCACCAACGTGTTGTTCGTTATCGGGGTTTCTTACATCCTGTCCGTGATAACACTGTGGTTGCGGCGAACACGTGCATGAAGAATAGGTTAAAAGTACTGAGGGCGGAGCGCGATTGGACTCAAGCCGATCTTGCCGATCAGCTGCAAGTTACTCGACAGACCATCAACGCCATTGAGAAGGGTAAATATGACCCGAGCCTGCCACTCGCATTTAAGCTTGCGGCGCTTTTCGGGATGCCGATAGAGACCATATTTTCCCCCGATGGCGAATAAAGAAACCTTTTACCTAAAACGCATGAGTGGACCCGGTGTATGGCCAGAGGCGCCTTAAGTCCACAACCCCTTATTGTCCACCCACCGAATCTGTACCGCGTAACAATACGCCGCCAAGAAAAACAGTGGCGCACCAGCGGCCAACGGATAAAACAAGGCCGCAACACTTCCAACAAAGCCACACACCAAAGAAAAGATCTCAAACCGTATCGCTACGCGTCGATCACGTATTCCCCAAAATCCGAACTTCACCCATGTGGGAGCTAAGGCCCACTCCTCCGATTTCTTATCAATCACCGTAATGTCTCCCTTCAACGTATCGACATCGATTTCAAAGACGGCAGCAAGGGATTTCAGTGTTTCAAGGCTCGCGCTTTGACCTGACTCAACACGTTGAATCGTACGGAGGCTCAGACCTGACATGTGCGCGAGTTGCTCCTGCGAGTAATGGTGCTTGGTTCTCAGACTCTTTATCACTGACCTATCCTCACTGCGTCCTGGCGATTGAGATTGAATCAAAAAGATTGAAGTCGGTGGCTGTCAGAGCAGTGACAGCGACCTGACAGCAACCCGTCATCTCCCGTTTCACGGGTACGTCTAAACGATAATAACCAGTATCGATTCATGTTCCCCCTGTCTTCAAGACTTTCGTCCGTTGTGGCACATTGCAGTCATGAAAGCAGAACGCGACGAACTTGGGTTTGATGCGCCAGCGCCGTTGGGGCACCCCGTTCGCGCAAGCCTCCCTGAAAACGCGTCCACGGGCCCAGTCATCGGAGACCGGCTTCCCGATTTCTCTCTGCCCGATGCTTTCGGGCAAATGGTTAACTTCCACGAAGATCGTGGTGTGAGTAAAGCCGCACTTGTTTTCTACCGCTCAGCTGTCTGGTGACCCCCCTGCTGGACGCAGCTAGGTGAGTTGCGAGACGCGTTTGCTAAGTTTGAGGCTGCCGGCATCAAACTGTACGCCCTGTCGTATGACGACCAGGAGACACTGACTGAATTTGCAGAGAAGCAGGGAGTCCAATACACCCTGCTGTCAGATACGGATTCCCGGGTCATCAAACAATACGGGCTCCTTAACGAGCAGCTGTCAAAAAAGGACGCCTTCCTCTACGGCATCCCCTACCCGGGCGTTTATGTCTGCGATGAGAACGGCACCGTCGTCTCCAAATTTTTTCACGACTCGTACAAAAAGCGTGAAAGCCCCGAAATGTTGATCGATGCGGCCCTCGGACGCATCACTATCGATGAGACTGCGCCGCAAGCTGTAAGCAGTGACGATGGCATTCGTATAACGGCTGCACTGCATGGCGGCAATGGCAGTTTACGGCAGGGCATTGTCAGGCAACTGGTAACCACGTTCGAGCTCCCAGACGGCCTTCACATCTATGGAGAGCCCGCACCAGACGGTTTGATCGCCACGGAAATTAGAGTGGAAGGGCCTGATGGCTTGGTAACACTTCCGATAGAGGCGCCACCAACAGCACCTCTGCATTTAGAGGCATTGGGTATCGATTTGAACGTGTGGAGCGGCACGGTTAACTTGGCCATTCCACTTTACCCGGTAGGCGAATTGGTGAGCGAGTGTCGTCCTATTGACGAGCGGGAAGTCGAACTCTCTGTTCATGTGACGTTCCAAGCGTGCACCAATGAAACCTGTTTGTTGCCACAAACCCGCTCGCTGACGCTGCGTGTTGCGCTTGAAGAAGTCGACGTACCCAACCTCCCGATACACACCGGTCATGGGCAACGCGAAGGTAGCTACGACAGCACACCGGCGATGAAGCGTCTTATCTGGCGTAAAATTCGCAAAAATCCGCTTCGACTGCTCCAATTTATCTGGAATCGGAAGCGGATGGAGCGTCGGTCTAAGCGCGAGAGTTAATCGCCGGCAATATCGAAGTGCGCTTCCATCGCTGCCAAAACCACCGATGGATCAGAGCGTCGCTGATAATCTGGCGATAAGTCCATCCAAACGACTTTTCCGGTTTTATCGATTAGCAATGTCGCCGGCACGGGCAAGGCCTCAGCTTCTTCACTACCGGGTGCCGAGTGAAAGCCCTGATTACGAAGCCCAAACTTATTGGTAACGGTCAGTTGCTGGTCAGACAGCATGGTCGCCTGCAGGCCGTGCAGATGACGACGGTCTGCAATGACCTCGGGCAAGTCGACACTGACGGTGAGGACTTTAACGTCGCGCTTATCAAACTCTGCGCGAAGTTCTTCCAGTCGACGTAACTCGCCGACACAGTAGGGTCACCAGTGTGCCCTGAAGAATTTGATAAGCACCAAATGTCCGTTGAGGGACTTCGAATTAAACGCTTGTCCTTGGCCGTCAATCGACGTGAATTGCGGCATCGCATCACCCACTTCGATCACGGAATCGCGCTCGACGATTTGTGTGCTGATTGACATTGTGAAGGGCAAAAAAGCGCCAACGACGATGGCGAAGACAGCGGGAACAGCGCCCAACCAGCTCGTTCGCTTGATCAAGGCATAAACACCCAATGCGGCCGCACCTAAGAACACAACGACGAAGCCAGTGCGATCCGTGGGGAGCGCAACTTCCGCCGTCAGGTAAAACCAATAGCGGGCAGTTGCCGCTGCAATCACAGCAGCAAGCAGAGCAATCTTCGTACCTGTTTTCATCGCTATCATGTGGATTCCACTAACCTGAACACGCGTTTTGGTTTGCAAGAACTCGTTGCCTGCAACGCGTCATAACCGCTCACATGTCTCATCACTGTGGTGATGTAAAACCGAAGTTCGGTATACCATAGAGACATACCAATAAGAAAAGCAATAACGTGCTAGCAAGTAAAGACAAAGAGACTTTTTTTACTCACGGTTGGTTCGTCAAACCTCAGCTCTTTGATGCTGATGAGATTCGAAAAATTCGTGATTGCTTTCACGGACTTGAGGCTAAAGCAGCCACCCTATCGGGGACGGGCGACAAGTCTGGATCCTATTTTGTCCTGGACACAAAAAACGGCGAGCAAATCATTAAGCGTGTTGTTTGGGCAGGCGGTTCACAGCCGTTCCTGTTATCCATCGGCTCCGATCCGCGGCTCACCGCGGTAGCCAGCGAGTTGCTGGACACGCCGGTCATCGAGCAGCTTCTCAGTCAAGCGCATTTCAAGCGCCCCGGTGATGGCGTGACCTTTGGCTGGCATCAGGACATCCAGCACCGGGACAAAGGTCCGGGAACATGGAAAGACATGAATGGTCGGGGGAGTTTCGTCCAAACGCTCATCGCCATAGATGATATGACACCCGATAGCGGTCCTCTGAAGTTCATTCCCAACAGTGCTTCATGGGGTAACTTGTTGTTGAAGGACAGTGATTACGAATCGGCTGATGAACACGATTCCACCTTACCCTTCGACACAAGTACCGCGGTCACCATTGAGGCCAAGGCTGGCGACACACTGTTTTTTGGTCCGTATACCGTGCACGCGAGCTTTGAAAATACCTCTCAATCCTACAGACGCGTTTTTATTAATGGTTATGCATACCCTGGAGCCAACAACCGTGTGTATCCGGGCGAAGGCGCCTGTCGCAAACTGACGGTTCGGCATGTTTAGCGCCGTCGACTGGTGCATCGTGGCGGCGTATGTCGCAATTACGACGTGGATTGGTCACCGACTCAAAGGGAAACAAGAAACAACGCATGACTTCTTTTTGGCGGGTCGGCAGATCCCCTGGTATGCGGTCAGCGCCTCCGTCATCGCCACGACTATCAGCGCCGTCACCTTTATTGGCGTCCCGGCAATCGCATTTGCCAGCGGCGGTAATTTCACCTACCTGCAGCTAGCCATTGGTGGCGTGATCGCGCGCCTTCTGATCGCCCGTTTCCTCATTCCTCGCTACTACCAACGCGACTATTACAGTCCCTATGACTACATGAGTGACCGGCTCGGCGCGGGTATTGGTCGATTAACCGCTGGACTCTTCATCGTCGGCGGCATCCTTGGCCAAAGTGTTCGCGTGTATGCCACTGCCCTGGTGTTTGAACTGCTCACTGGCTGGAGCATGGCCGAGAGCATCACGGTGATCGCGCTGTTCGCGATTTTGTGGACGTGGATGGGCGGCGTTGCCACCGTCATCTGGACCGACGTCGTTCAGTTCTTCGTTTTGATCGCCGGTGCCATTGCTGCGCTGGTAGTGATGACTGGATCACTACCCGATGGCTGGAACACGCTTTCGGAGCTCGGGAGCAATGCAGACAAGTTTCAGGTTTTCGATTTCACTAACGATCCGCGCGTGGCGTTTACATTCTGGGCAGCGCTCATTGCATTACCGTTTCAAGGTATTTCAGTTTATGGAACCGACCACCTGTTCACGCAGCGCCTGCTGTGTTGCAAGAACGAGGGAGAGGCAAAGAAAGCGCTGTTGTGGAGCATCGCCGGCGAGACCATCCCCGCGTTGATGCTGCTCGTAGGTGTCGGCTTGTACGCTTTTTACACACTCAACCCGCTTTCGCCAGAGCTCGCATCACTGGTGGAGGAAAAAGGCGATCGCATCTTCCCCGTGTTTATCATCAGCGAAATGCCAGTTGGGGTTCGCGGATTACTCATCGCAGGCATTCTCAGTGCTGCCATCTCAAGTCTCGACTCTATTCTCGCGGCCCTTGCGCAGATTTCAGTCACCATGTTCTACAAGCCTTTTTTGCAACCTGACAGTGATGATCGACATTACCTCAAGGTATCTAAGGGCCTAGTCATCATTTGGGGCGTTGTATTGGGCTTCACTGCGTGGCAATTCTCTCGAAACAGCGGCGATCTCATCACCCTCGCCTTCTCCATGACCACCTACACCCTGGGTCCCATGCTTGGCCTATTTGTATTGAGCATCTTGAGCTCGCGGTTCAAAGTTGGAGGTTTCGCACCCGCTATCGTCGTCAGCATGCTGGGCGTACTCATGATCAACGAGCCCGAGCTATTTCACTGGCTTCTTCCCACGACGGCAAGCACACCGCTCCTCGCCTGGCCGTGGCTATTCCCCATTGGCACACTGCTCTGCATAGTATTGGCCTTGCGAGGAAGAAAACCCTCTCTCACCACCTAAAGGGTTTTCAAAGCCGGAGATGACACATAGCATCATCGCTATTGATGACATCCCTGACAGTCACCTATTCAGCATGGTATTTAGGTTGAACACTCGGGGAAAAGACGAGAGAACAGGATGCAAAAGGCGTTTAGCAAGGCCTGTAATAAATCCGATGTCAGTTATCTGATAGTGGGGCTCTGCATACTGGGTGCTTACTGTTTTACACCGCCTGCTGCCGCTTCCTGTGATCGATCTTCTGATGACAAGGAACTTCTCTGGGGCGACTTGCACGTGCATACCAGCTACTCGCTGGACGCCAGTGTATTTGGCACGCTTGCAACACCCGCCGATGCCTATCGTTTTGCAAAGGGGGCGCCACTGACCCGAACCGATGGCTCTCGCGTTCAGTTGGAGCGACCACTCGACTTTGTTGCTGTGACAGAGCATGCGGAGTGGCTGGACTTCACCTCCATTTGCGACAGTCCAAACGCCAACGAGCTAGCCGACTGCAAGAATTTGCTTTCCAAGCGCTCACCTCAAAACGGATCAGCCCTCTTTGGGGAGTACGTCGTGACCACCATCACGGGACCTACGCCCGAACCGCTGTCACTCTGTGCCGACAACCCGGCGCTCTGTGAAGCCAATGCCGCCAGCCGATGGCAATCCATTCAAGAACAAACCGAGGCTGCCTACGAGCCCTGTAAATTCACCACCCTGCATGGCTATGAATGGAGCCACACCCCCAATTTCCGGCACGCCCACCGCAACGTGATTTTCCGCTCACGTTCAGTCACGAAAGACGCGATCGATTACATCCGCTTCCCTACCGTAGATGCGCTCTGGGACGAACTCGACCAAACCTGTAAACCTGAGGATCAATGCGAGGCCCTAACCATTCCCCATAACACCAATATGGGTAACGGCATTAGCTTTGAACTGACTCAGGCAACCCAGAAGTCATTACAGCAACGGGCACGCTACGAGCGCTTGATAGAGATTACGCAGGAGAAAGGGACGAGTGAGTGCCTGCCTTCACGTCCAGACGATCTTTCGGAGGACTGTGACTTCGAACTCTTTCTCACTCGCCAGTCTCGCCCTACCGACCCAGACGCCTTCAGTGAGCAGGAGTGGCAGCAGATGCGCTCGACCTACGCGCGCGTGCTGGTTGGCAGAGGCCTTGCCTTTACACCCGACGAGGCGCCACTTCGCATGGGCTTCATCGGATCGACCGACACGCACGCCGCAACACCCGGATATGTCGACGAGAACACATGGTCAGGGAGTGCGTTGGCAGGTGCTGGCTTTGATGCAGCCGTCAGGAGCAACGCCTGGAGTGCCGGTGGGCTGGTCGGCGTGTGGGCTGCAGAAAATACCCGCGAGGCTATTTTTGATGCCTTAGCCAAGCGTGAGGTATACGCCACATCCGGGCCTCGCATTGGATTGCGCTTCGGACTTAATCAGGATGACGCGAAACTCTGCAGTGCGAACGGCTGGACGCCACGAGCCACCATGGGCGACGTCACTCACATTGACAACAAGCCAACGTTTACCGTGCAGGTCCAAGCTGACGTCACGCCAATTGCGCGCATTGAAATCATTAAATTGACCTACAGGGACGAACAAGTCGACGAGGAGGTTATCCTCCTTTGGCATAAACCAGAGGGAGAGGCCTTGGCCTGCATTGAGTGGGCCGATGAGGCGTTCGATAGCGCATCAGCCACGCTCTGGTATCCCCGAATCAAAGAACGCCCGACACCGCGCTGGAGCGCTGTGCAGTGTGCCGCGGCCGGCAAATGCAACGAATTCCCTCAGATGGACACCACGCTGCAGGAACGCGCCTGGGGATCACCCATATGGCATATACCATCGACAGACTAACGGTCAGAAAAAGATCGTCATTTGCCGACGGGGGTCATCAGGCCGGCACGGTGTATGAGCCGACTGGACAAGATAAAGGGCGCCTAGGCTAAGATGAAAGCCACAGGTAAGTTGAGAACGAGCGAGCAAAATAAACGGAGCGCCATCACGATGAATCGATGCTATGCAGTCTTATGCTGCTCACTCGCACTCTTCACACTGGCTCTTCCAGTGGCAAGTGCTGAGACCCACAAGCTGGCAGTGATCTCGTATATGCAGGAAACCTGCACGTTCTGCCCTGGCGGTGATACCGAAATTGAAGACCGAGCCTGGCGCGTTCCCTATGTAAAAGGCGATGACCTCATTGACCGCGAGCGAGGCTTCATCGGTGGCTTTGTGCATGCCGCTGGCGAATACCCCGATGTTCAGGTGATCGGCATCAACTCGCCGGATGAGGTTTACGGTGGCTCCTCGCGAAGCTGGGAAAGCAGAAAAAGCTTCGAGCATTTCATGTCGATCATCACTGATGACCTCAAAGCCAACATGCCCGTTGAAGGCGTTTATCTTGCGCTGCACGGCGCCATGGCGGTAAGAGACATTCCGCGACCCGAAGCCGAAATAGCACGGCGCATTCGGCAAATCGTTGGGCCCGACGTACCTATCGCGGGTTCTTTCGACTTGCATGGCAATGAGGACGAGCACTTCCTTCGGTGGGCCAATGCCGCCTTCGTTACCAAACGATACCCGCATTACGATGCGGCATTACAAGGCGAGCGCTCGGCGCGGTTCCTCTATCGAAGTTTGAAGGGCCTTTACAACGCAACGACGGCCACGCGAAAGCCGCCCGTTATCACCGCCAGTGTTCTGCAGTGGACAGGACAGCCTCCATCGATGGATATCATGGAGCGGGCCCGGCGTTGGGAGGCGCGCGAGCCCGATGCCTTTGTCAGCGTATTTTATGGGTTCCCTTGGTCAGACGTTCCTGACGTGGGCGCCACCGTGCACGTTATGACCAATGACGATCAGGACTTAGCCAACGCAATTGCTGATGACATGTCAGAGTTCATCTGGCGCGTTAGAGAGCCCTTTGCCAATGGTGCCTTCCCCATGCCAACGGTGGCGGCAAAGCGCACCTTGGAGGCAATCGCACAAGGCGCAACACCCGTGGTTCTTGGTGATTACTCTGATCGGCCCGGAGATGCAACGTGGATTCTCAAAGCACTGATGGATGAAGGCGTCAGCAACATGATGTATGCCGCATTGCGCGATGAACGCGCCCTTGCCGCATTGAGTGCACGGCACGCTAGACCGGGCGATTTCTTTGATATGTCTGTCGGTGGCTTCACAGGTGAGCAAGCCGGCAAGCCTGTGCGCATCAAAGGAACCATAAAGTATTTTGGTGAAGGCTGGGGCTACGATGAAATTGCAATGATCGAATTTGGAGATAACAACCTCCTGTTCATCGTACCTACCTACACCCAGATCAGAACACTATCGCCTCTACGCATTGAGGGCTTAAACCCGGACGACTACAACGTATTTGTCGTGAAGTCCCGGGTACATTTTCGGCGAGGCTTTGACGAGACGGGTTATGCAAAAACCATCATGGTGGTCGATGCGCCCGGAGACTGGTTTGGCACGACGCGCCTCAATGCTTTGGACTATCGAAACGCACCCATTGAAACGCTGTACCCATTCCAGACGGACGATCAGAAAAACTGAGGATGTGTGCCCATCATGGGGCTCCGCCTTGGCCAGCGGTCGCCGCAACTACGCCTGTCCGCTTGCAGCTAGAGGGAGTGCGCGCTAAAAAACTCTAGGATGAGTGGCCAAGTCCAGCTGAACTGGTAGGCATGCCCCATATCCGCCCGACAATCCAGCACTCGAGGCCAGCCCGCGTCGCTCGAGCAAAAGGTCCGACACTCGGCCTCGCTGGTGCCGGTATCAAAGACGACGGCGGCGTTCGTCACGTCGCAGCCGTGCGACTCGGCCCAGCTCTGGGTAATCGCAGTGGCTCCTGTGTAGTAAAAGGACTCGCCATCGCTCGTGGTGGTGTAGTTCTCATCTGCCCAGTCGCCCGGTGGTACGGTGGGATCATTGAGACCCGTAATGAGCAACGCGGGCATGTCCTCATTCTTACCCTTTCCATCCAGATAGCCCCGGTGTGGCAAACCAATGATGGGGGCTATCGCTCTGAACAACGGTGCCGTCACAGGGTTTTGCCCCAATTCCCAGGTGAACATGCCGCCGTTTGAACCACCGCTGGCGAAGACATTGTCTGTGTCCACGCACATGCGGTTACCAACGTGCTCAAGCAGCGCGGCAGTGAATGCAACATCGTCTTGCTGGCACTGCGTCCAAGAGCAACTGTTCTCCGCGATACCATTGCACGAGGCATACCTGTAGTCAGGCGTGTTGTTAACATCACAGATGGCGCCCTCGATGCCATCGCCGCCATCGCCATCGACCCCACTGGCCGATCCACTAAAGGTCCATGAGTTAAAGGAGTTGTCGGGGTCGCCCGAGCCAAGACCGACGGGCGCAACTAGAATGAAGCCCTGCTGATCTGCCTCGCTGGTCACTGTCGCATCGCCAATGAAGTCGTTCTGACCGCCTCCCCAGCCGTGAAACAACATTACGAGTGGGCTGGCGGAGGTCGTTACATAGCTCTCGGGCACATGAACTCGGTAACTGCGCTCAATATTGTTGAATTGAAACGCATAGGTGTCGCTGTCAGTCAGTAATCCTGTGCTGGCACTGCAGCCTGCTGAGGGATTGGCAACACCGGGGCCTGTGCCGGCACCGGGGCTTGGCTGGAGGGTCCCGCTACCTTCGCTAGCACCATTACCGCCGCCCCCACCGCCACATGACACAAGTAATGCCGATAGTGGTAGTAAAAGACCGCTTATTAAGTATCTCAACATCAGATGTGACTCACCTAGGTTGGACTTCCGCCCCGAGCGTATTTCTAAGCATCGTTAGAGCCAAGTAGCCGTAGTCTATTCTGATTCCTCCAAGCAACAAACCATGCTCCCAGCAACTGCCAAAAACAGTCTAGGGATTCAAACAACACGTGTGGCTTAAAGGGCACGTTCAATTACGAGTTGAGGGCACAGCGCCACCTGCGACCCAAACATTCGAATCGAGATGAAGCACAAACGCTTATGAAATAGAGGTTTGGTGGAGCCAGGCGGGATCGAACCGCCGACCTCAACACTGCCAGTGTTGCGCTCTCCCAGCTGAGCTATGGCCCCAAGTTCCGACAAGCGTCGTCGGAGGCGCGGAGTATATCGATAATTATTTGTGCCCGCCAAATTTTTTCATTCTGGTGATATCAACGACATTGCCCGAACTGTCTCAATGTGTTGATTCGTTAACTAACGGGCGTTAGGGTGATTTTGACGATTGCCTGGGGGGCCTCGTCGAGAGTGTAGATCCATAACTATATAAAAAAGGAAAACGCTGTGTTCACAAATCAACGCAATCAAAATCTTGCTTCACCACTCACAAAAATCGGACTGAGACGTCACTGGTTGGCAGCGCTCTTACCGCTCGGTCTTGCCGCATGCGGCGGCGGTGGTGGTGGCGATTACTCATCACCATCACTCAGCGCACCCGTTGCTATTCCATTTCCTCCAGCCGATTACTCTGAGGTAGACGCGGCCTTTCAGGCTTTCTTGGATAACAACGAGACATTTGATGGCATCAGCTATGTCCTCGTAGACAAAGAGGGAATAACACATCAAAAAGTTTTCGGGGACCACACTGAAGACCTCATCACAATGCTGGCTTCGACCAGCAAGGTGCCGGCGGTCATGGCGATTATGGCGCTCGATGAGGACGAGTCGGTAGATTTCTCCATTAGCGAACCGGTCAGCACGTATCTACCGTTTGATGGTGTCTATGCTGATCGGACGGTAGAGCAAATGGTCAGTAATACATCAGGCATTCCTGGCTTGAGACTGCTAGACGGGTACGGCTCTCCCGTAGGTCCAACCTTGCAGGACTTCAATCATCTCTGCCAATTCAGCGCACAGCCTTTCATGAACTTTGAAATGTGCGGGCAGATGCTTGTCCAGAACGAGCTTCCCACATCAAACCCAGCGGGCTCCGTATTCGATTACGGTGGTAGCCAATGGCAGATTGCGGGTTTGACCGCATCAATCGTAAACAATTCTACGTGGAATCAATTGTTCGATGAGTACATTGCCTCGCCCTGTGGATTGGAGGTCTTCACCTTTGGAAATCCATGGGAGGAGCTGTCTGCGTCCGGCAATACCTACACCTCGTTTGACGGTGCAACGGTAGAAAGTATGCCTGGGCAACACAACCCATCGGTGGAGGGTGGCGGCATTACAAACTTGGCTGATTACGCAAAGCTGCTTCAGGTGCACCTCAACGGCGGTTACTGTGGAGACACACAGGTATTGAGTGAAGCCTCGCTCGCATCCATGCGTGTGGACAGAGGCAGCATGACCTTTAACCCAACGCCCTATGGTATGGGGTGGTGGATATCGAGTGATGACCCTAATGTTTATACCGATCCAGGTGCCTTCGGTGCAGTCAGCTTCATGGATACGCGACGCGGTATAGCCGGTTTTATTGCGATTGACGATTACACAAGTAGAGACTCCGGCGCACCGGGTGCGTTCCTGCGTGGTGTCGCAATGCCATTGATTCAGGCAGCGGTAGACGCGCGTTACGAATAAGTCCATCACACATCAGGCCCGCCGGGAGGACTCCGGCGGGCTCTGATGGTCAAAGCCATGTCAGTGTTAGCACTTACAGTGAGATAAGCCTTTACCCCCATCTATCTAGCCAAAAGCTCTTTTGCTATTCTCAACTGCTGTCACTGAGGAGGCTATCCGTGTTTGGTCAACTGCTACTGGGTGTTACCGGCGCTATTTTCTTTGGGTTGGGCGTAGTAAGCGTCTACGACCCCGAAATTCCAGCGGGATGGTCGGGCATTTTCATCGCCTCACAAGACGCTTACGCGGAAATTGCGGCCATGTATGGCGGTCTTGAAATCGCTATCGGCTCCATTCTTCTCGCCTCCGCCTTCATCAAGGAATACCTCAAGGCCGGACTCTGGCTCCTCTTTGTCATCATCAGCTATATCGGTGCTGCGCGTGCCTTCACGGTGTTCCGTGAACTCGATTCAAAATTTGAGGTGGCTGGCAGCCAAGTAGATATCGAGATGACTTCGAGCTTTACAGGCTACACCTGGGGTGTTTTGGGGTTTGAAGTCGTCGTCTCAGTATTAGCGCTGATCGCCCTTCTCAACCGACCGCGTTAAGTCTCAGCTCAGTGCGGCGTATTCTTTTTCGAGTCGCTTAGCCGCCTTCTTAGACACGCCACCCAAAACAACGATGGCGTTACGCAACCGTGCGCGCGTCAAATCAGGCCCCAGAATCGCCATAGAATCGGGAATCGAATACGCACTGGTCTTACCCGAAACCGCCACAAACAGCGGCGCAAACAGTGCCTTAGGCTTGAGTTCAAGCGCCTCGGCGAGCTGTTTCAGACTCTCAAACAGCGCGCCACGCTCCCAGTCCTGCTGAGCCTCGAGCCGCCACAAAACAAACTGTAGTCGTCTGACAATCTCTTCAGTTGTTTCCGCGGTACCCTCAAATGCAGCAGCGTCGAATGCGACCTCCCCCGACAAGAGATACGATGACATGGGCACAAAGTCAGAGAGCACCTCCATGCGACCCTGCGCGTGGGGCAGTATTTTGTCGAGTGTTGCGTCATTCCAAAGCCATGCTTTCAATCGCTCTTTTAGCTGCTCACTATCAAAGTTTTCGCGCAGCCAGAGCCCGTTTAACCACTTAAGTTTTTCCACATCGAAGATGGGACCGCCCAGCGATACACGATCGATATCAAACGCCGCTTGCATGTCGTCGAGTGAAAACTTTTCTCGCTCATCAGGCATAGACCAACCCATACGACCCAGGTAATTCACCAAGGCCTCGGGCAGGAAGCCCATGCGCTCGTAATAGAGGATGCTCGTCGGGTTCTTACGCTTACTGAGCTTTGATTTATCCGGGTTTCTCAACAGCGGCATGTGGCAGAGCTCTGGCATTTCCCAGCCAAAGTATTGATACAGAAGCTGATGCTTGGGCGCCGAGTTAAGCCACTCCTCGCCACGGATAACATGCGTGATGCCCATGAGGTGGTCGTCTACCACATTGGCTAGATGATAGGTGGGCATACCGTCTGATTTCAGCAAAATCTGCGCATCAACCATGCCCCAATCCAGCTCGATATCGCCCCGCAAACGATCCTTAACGACACAGGCTCCCGCCTCATCCGGGACGCGCATGCGGATAACAAAGGGGGCGTCAGCACCTTTTCGAGCAGCCTGCTCCTCAGCCGTCAACTCTAAATCAGCCGGCTTCAGGGCGGTGGACTTTCCGGTCTCGCGCCGCGCTTCACGCAAACCATCGAGCTCCTCGGGTGTGCGGTAGCAAACGAAGGCATCGCCCTGCTCGACTAGCTGCCAAGCGTACTGACCGTAAATATCGCGACGCTCACTCTGGCGGTACGGACCATGCTCGCCACCGACATCAGGGCCTTCATCCCAATCGAGTCCCAACCATCGCAATGAGTCGAGAATCATCTGCTCCGCGACAGCCGTGCTTCGCGCTTGATCGGTATCTTCGATGCGCAAAATGAACTGGCCACCGTGCGCATGAGCGAAACACCGATTGAATAGCGCCATGTAGGCGGTACCAACATGGGGATCGCCAGTGGGTGATGGTGCTACGCGGGTTCTTACGGTCATTGGGTGCTCTTGTGTGCAAATTATTTAAGAGCCTCAGTTTACCAGAAGACGAATTAAGACAGCGGAAGAAACTTGGCTTTTAAACGTCACTATTCGGTACTTTGCATACACCGCGCAGTGAAAATTGGATAGGATGCGTCAAAGCCAAGAGCAAGAAGAATCATGCGCCTTTTTCAATCGATCATACCCGCCAGTGTCCTGATGGCACTGCTTACCGCCTGTGGCGGTGGCGAAAGCAATGTGGAGTCTGGAAACCGCGACGGCTTCCTTCATTACGGTAACGGAGCCGAGCCACAGGGTCTCGACCCACACGTGGTCACTGGCGTCCCGGAAAACCATATTATTCGGGCTTTGTTCGAAGGCTTAGCGGTCAAAAATCCCATGACATTGGAGCCTGAGCCAGGCGTTGCGGAACGATGGGACATCTCAGACGACGGTACGGTCTATACCTTCTATATCAACCCTGAGGCGAAGTGGAGCAACGGGGAACCAATGACCGCATCGGACTACGTCTGGTCATGGAACCGAGCGCTCCATCCCGACACCGGCTCTCTTTACGCTTACATGCTCTACCCCATTGTTAATTCGGAGGCGTACTCCAAGCGAGAAATCACGGACTTTGAGCAAGTGGGTGTAAAGGCACTCGACGATCTGACGCTCCAAGTCACCTTGAACGCACCTACGCCCTACTTTCTTCAGTTGATGGATCACTACAGTAGCTTTGCGGTACACCCTGAAACGCTTCTGAAGCATGGGAAGATGACCGACCGGTTCACACCGTGGACGCGCGTTGGCAACATTGTGAGTAATGGCGCATTCACCCTCGATGAGTGGTCGCTCAACCGACGCATCATCATTAAGAAAAGCGAGCACTACTGGGATCGGGATAACGTGTCCCTCAACGGCGTTTATTTTTACCCCACCGAAAATGTGGTGAGCGAAGAGCGCATGTTTCGCGCGGAACAGCTGCACTACACCCAGGTCGTTCCCTTAGACAAGATTCCAGAGTACCGAAAGCAGGGAAATACGTCCTATGTCCAGGCCGCCTACCTTGGTACCTACTACTACCTCGTCAACACCGACAGACCGCCAGTGGACAACGTACTGGTCCGGCGAGCACTTTCCTACGCGCTCGATAGAGACACACTCACACGCACTGTAATGCAAGAAACCGCTATTCCGGCCTACAGCATCACGCCGCCCGACACCTTGGGTTACAACCCGCCCAAGTTGTTCGATTATGACCCCGCGAAAGCCCGCGAGCTATTAGCTGAGGCCGGCTACCCCGATGGCGAGGGATGGCCCGGGCTGGAAATTATCTACAACACGCAGGAAGCACACCGAAAGATCGCAGTCGCAGTTCAGCAGATGTGGAAAAAAGAGCTGAATATCGATATCACCATCTCGAATCAGGAGTGGAAGGTATACCTCAACTCGGTATCACAACGAGATTTCCAGGTCGCGCGCCGCGGTTGGATTGGGGACTACGTCGATGCGAACAATTTCCTGGACCTCTTTATCACCGACGGTGGCAACAACAACACCGGCTACGCCAGTGAGGAGTTTGACGACATCATCCTCAACTTAGCGCCAAAGGCTAAGACACGTGATGAGCGTTATAGTCTGTTCTATAAGGCTGAAACGATGATGATGAACGAGATGCCCATTATCCCAATCTATACCTACACCAGTAAGCACTTAGTGCACCCAAGCGTTGAAGGTATGTACCCCAACCTTATGGACTCACTCAATTTGAAATACGTGAAACTGCACCCGGGTCGTAGCCTCAATGGGGAGGCGAACTAACGTGCTGAGATTTATCTTTTGGCGATTACTTCAAGCTATCCCGGTCATATTCGTCGTGATCACGGCGACGTTCTTTCTTGTACGCTCTGCACCTGGCGGGCCTTTTGACAGCGAGAAAGCGGTACTTCCTGAGGTGAAGCGCGCGCTCGAGGCGCAGTACAAACTCGATTTGCCGCTCCACGAACAGTACATCGCCTATTTAGGTGATCTTAGCAACGGCGATCTAGGCCCCTCGTTCAAATACCCGGGCCGCAGCGTTAACGAGATTTTGGGTAGTGGTCTTCCGGTTACCGCTGAGCTGGGCCTGTACGCCCTGAGTTTTGCGCTCCTAATCGGGGTTTTGGCGGGGGTGTTTGCCGCACTGCGACCCAATACGCGGCAAGACTACATACCGATGGGGCTGGCCATGATCGGCATCTGTATGCCGTCGTTCCTGCTAGGGCCTTTGCTCGTACTCGTTTTCGGTATCTATCTTGATTGGCTACCCATCGCTGGATGGGGAGACCTCCCGGGAGACAAAATACTGCCATCGATTACCCTCGGTAGTGCCTATGCGGCCTACATCGCGCGCCTTAGCCGAGCCGGCATGCTGGAAATCTTATCGCAGGACTATATTCGGACGGCCCGCGCCAAAGGACTGCCCGAATGGCGCGTCGTGACACAACACGCACTGCGTGGCGGCCTGATTCCTGTCATCGCATTTTTAGGGCCCGCCTTTGCGGGCTTACTTGCGGGCTCGTTCGTTGTAGAGACGATCTTTCAGATTCCGGGCCTGGGTCGCTTCTACGTTCAGGCTGCGTTTAACCGTGACTACACGATGATCCTCGGCACCACGGTATTCCTCTCGACATTGATCGTCTTCTTCAACCTGATCAGTGACGTGATCGCTGCATGGCTTAACCCGCGTCTGCGAGCGCAGTTCAAGGGAGGTGCCTGATGAATACTGAACAAACGGCACTTCTTATGGAAGCAGAGGATGGCGCATCGCTGTGGCACGACGCTTGGCTTCGTCTCAGGAAAAATCGCGCTGCAGTCACGGGCGGGGTCGTACTGGTCATCATGGTGGTTCTGGCGATTCTGACGCCCTGGATTGCACCCTACGGTTACGAGACTCAGAACCTGGACCTTGGCGCCACACCGCCCTCCGCTGCGCACTGGCTGGGTACCGATATTTTTGGAAGAGACCTGCTCACGCAGATTCTCTACGGTGGCCGGATCTCACTGGCGGTTGGCTTCATCGCCACAGCCGTAGCACTCGTTATTGGTGTCACCTGGGGAGCCGTTGCCGGCTATGTCCGTGGCCGGATCGACTCAGTCATGATGCGCTTTGTCGACATTCTCTACGCCCTGCCCTTCATGATCTTCATCATCCTGCTGATGGTGGTTTTCGGCCGAAACATCCTGCTGCTTTTTCTAGCGATTGGTGCCGTTGAGTGGCTGACCATGGCAAGGATCATGCGAACTCAGGTGCAATCCTTGCGTCAGCAGGAGTTTGTCGAAGCGGCCGTATCCTTGGGACTACCTCCATCGGCCATCATTTTCAAACACATCATCCCCAACGCCCTCGGCCCCATCATTGTCTATACGACTCTAACGATTCCGAGCGTGATGTTGCTGGAGGCCTTCTTAAGCTTCCTGGGTCTGGGCATTCAGCCGCCGCAAACCAGCTGGGGCCTGCTTATCAGCTACGGTGCCGAGACCATGGAGGAGTACCCCTGGCTACTCATTTTCCCGGGCATGGCGCTGACGATTACGCTGTTCTCTCTCAACTTCCTGGGCGATGGTCTTCGTGACGCGCTCGATGTTCGCGGTTCCAAGGATTAATCCATGAGTCTGCTCAACGTTAATGATTTAAGCGTCAGCTTCGTTACTCGGAACGGGACCACAGAAGCCGTCAAACATGTCAGTTTCACGGTAGAATCCAAGTCCATCACCGCCATCATCGGCGAAAGCGGTTCGGGTAAATCGGTCTCCTGTTACGCACTCTTAGGCCTGATACCACAGCCCCCGGGAAGAATTGACTCAGGGACCGCCGAGTTCAACGGACAGGATCTGATCGCATTATCGCAGCGGGAGCTTCGTAGTATTCGAGGCTCGGATGTCGCCATGATCTTTCAGGACCCAATGACCTGCCTCAACCCCTACATGCGGATTGGCGAGCAGCTGGTTGAGCCCCTTCTCGTGCACGGTGTGGCGGACAAAGAAGCAGCGACCCGGCGAGCAATAGAACTACTTGATGAAGTGGGTATTCAAAACCCGGAAGCGGCCATGCGCGCCTATCCGTTCGAGTTCTCCGGCGGCATGCGACAGCGAGTCATGATTGCTATGGCACTCATCACTGAGCCCAAACTTCTGATTGCCGATGAGCCGACCACAGCCTTGGACGTCACCATTCAAGCCCAGATTCTTCGTTTGATTAAGTCGCTGCAGGAAAAGCGCGACATTGGCGTTTTATTCATTAGTCACGACCTCGCTGTGGTGTCTGATATTGCTGATCACATTGTCGTCATGGAGAAGGGACTGGTCGTTGAGCAAGGCGCACCCGCGGACATCTTTACCAACGCACAGCACCCCTACACACAAAAATTGTTGGCCGCCATTCCGAGCGGCGCACCACCCGAACCTGACACCGGGCGTGATACGCTGATTACAGCCAGCAACCTCAAGACCTACTTCACCTCTGAAAATAGTGATGAGCCGGTCAAGGCCGTTGACGATGTATCGCTATCAATCCAGCGGGGCGAAGTGTTGGGGCTTGTCGGAGAGTCCGGTAGCGGCAAATCGACCTTTGGCCGCTCATTGCTGCGGTTGACACCGATCACCGATGGGCAGATCAGCTTTGATGGAATCGATGTAGGTGGACTTGATCGCAATAATCTCAAAGCGCTTCGACGTCGAATGCAGATGATTTTTCAGGACCCCTACGCATCACTGAACCCTCGCATGACCGTCTATGACACGCTGGCTGAGCCCCTGCTGCTCCACAAGATTGTCGATCGATCAGGACTTGATGCCGCCATTAGAGAGCTCATGGACAACGTGGGTTTGGCGCGTGGTTTTGCCAAGAAATACCCTCACGAATTCTCGGGCGGTCAGCGACAGCGCATTGCCATTGGCAGAGCGCTGGCGACAAAGCCGGAGTTCATTGTTGCAGACGAACCCGTTTCGGCACTCGATGTCACCATTCAGGCGCAGATTCTGGATTTGCTCAAAGACCTAAAGGACGAGTACGGGCTCACCATGCTCTTTGTCTCGCACGATCTGGCTGTGATTCGGCAAATTGCCGACCGTGTGGCAGTGCTGTATCGAGGAAAACTCGAGGAAGTGGGTAACACGAGCAACGTATTCAACTCACCTCAAAGCGATTACACACAGCGCTTACTGGCCGCAATACCAGGAAAATCAGCCGCCTAACGCGCCATTAGCCTCTGTTTCACAGACTGAGAAATAGAAACTTAGGGCTTCATCTGTGACGGGACCACTGATTCCGTTAGGCTGTAAGTGCAAAGCACCAATTTAGCGCCCGGACGCTAGACTACGTCCGCTACGATTCAATGGGGGAAATCGTGAAAAACATAAGGCTATTGGGATCATCGGCAATCTTCGCATGCCTAATTGCACTGAGCGCCTGCGGAGGCGGATCAGGTAGTACTTCCGATCCTGTGATAGTCGCTCCTCCACCTCCGCCGCCGGCAGCTCCTGTCCTAGAGACGTTCTCACTACTAAAAGAAAATAATCCAGAGCTAGAGGGCGATATCGAATTTGTTTTGGAAGGAGATACCTTCTCGGCAAGATCACCGACAGATCTATCTGTGGTCTCGCTGACGCCAACGTTTTCTTTCACTGGTACTGAGGTATCTGTAGACGGTGCTGAGCAAACCTCTGGCGAATCGAGCCAGGACTTCACTCCCATTTTGACTTACACGGTTACCAATGAGTCGGGAACAACGAAAAGCTATCAAGTCGACTTAACACGATTCACGGGACTCCCCATCATTTATCTGACGACCGAAACACCCGTGGTGTCAAAAGAGGACTATGTTAATGGTACTTTCCGACTAGAGGGCGGCAGGGAATATGGCTCTGTGGATGAGATGGCCATGGAGATTCGGGGTCGGGGCAACTCAACCTGGTTCGTTCATCCCAAAAAGCCCTACCAAATGAAGCTTGAATCCAAACGAGACCTGTTTGGCATGCTTGAGGATAAAAAATGGCTCTTTCTCGCCGAGTACTCCGATAAAACGTTGGTGCGAAACCACCTTGCCTTTTCGCTTGGCGAGCGTACGACATTGACCTGGTCACCCAGCGGTCATTTCGCAGAAGTCTTTGTCAACGGGCAGCATGATGGCTTCTATCATATTACTGAAAAAGTAGAGGATGGCAGCAACCGTGTCGATATCGGCGATACCGGTTTCCTGCTGGAAATCGATCAACCAGATCGCTTGGATCCTGATGATGTCTCGTTTCAAACCCCTACTTACCTCATCAATATCAAAGAGCCCGGACTTGCCTACTCCGACCCCGAGTTCGCTCAAGTGCGCCAGCACATCAATGAATTTGAGACGGTCCTTTTCAGCAGCGAGTTCGCAGATCCAACTAATGGCTATCGCGCTTATGCGGATGTCGATAGCTTCATCGACTGGTTCTTGGTCAATGAGATTGCAAAGAACGTTGATGCCCAGCGGTATTCGAGCATTTTCCTCCACTGGATACCGGGTGAGAAAATTCGAATGGGACCCATTTGGGACTTCGATCTAGGCTTCGGAAACGTTGATTACGCTGATGCCACCTACCCCGAGGGCTGGTGGGTTCGTTGGAACACGTGGATCGATCGGATGCTTGAGGACCCCTACTTCGCGCAGCGGGTCAAAGAGCGCTACGCCGATATCGACGCTCAACGTCCGGAGATAAAAGCTGACATCAACACATGGGCAGAGCATCTAAGTCTGTCTCAGGCAGAGAATGACTCAATATGGCAAACGATTGGCACCTATGTGTGGCCAAACCCGGTTGTCTACGACACCTATGAAGAGGAGGTTGAGCATTTGGTTGAGTGGCTCGACACCCGGATGGATTGGTTAGCCGAAGCGATAGACGGCCTTTGAGCCCCCAAGCAGACAAATAGGTGTAGTGGCTTATTAGCGAACGCAGGCTCAGCTGAATGACCTGTCGCCGGCCTTACAAACGATAGGCGTGCTCTCCACCACTGAGTACTGACTCTCCAGAATGGTCGATACAAAACGCCAGGTAGAAGTCACCTGCTCCGGTGTGAACTCAACGACGGTCCAGCCACGTTGCGATGTATCGAGATCATGGAGTTCAGCGCTGCTGCTGAGCAAGGCCTCACGCATCATCTCTGGCGGCGCCGGCAAATAAGCCTCCATTCCTGGGCTTGTGATACCGGGTGTACCAATTTCGACACCTACTGCATCGCCTGCACCATTTCGCATATTGAACGCCCACGCATTGTGGGTATCACCGGCAAGTACAACGGGGTTTTTTCCAAATTGCGTGAATAGACCGTGAATACGCTCACGACAGGCGGGGTAGCCATCCCACGCGTCGAGGTTCATGGGCAGCTTCGCCTCGGCAATTTGTTGAAGTCCCTCGAGGCGCTTGCTGTATCGCTCGGGCAGCGCCATCTTGTCGATAGTCTCTTGAGGGATCAATGGTGTGGTGAGCTTACCCATCAACACCTGCTGACCAATAACCTGCCAGACACCGCCGCGGTCATGACTCGCCGCCAATTGCGAACCCAGCCAATTCTCTTGGTCGGCGCCCAGGATCGTACGCTCAGGGTTCATAAGCTGCTCTTTGACAAACGCCTGTGCACCGCCGAATTTCTCGAGGTCACGCTGGTAGATAAACTGCTCGTCGCGACCGTGAAGTCGCGTATCCAACATGATCAGATCCGCCAACTGCCCTATTTCAAAGGCGCGATAGATGGGTGCCTGATCGGTTTGAGCGGCCGTTCGAATGGGCATCCACTCGTGATATACCTTTCGTGCAATCGCGATGCGCTCGTCAAAATCACCCTCACCTTCGTTGTGATTTTCCGCACCCTCTTTCCAGGTGTTATTGGTCAGTTCATGGTCGTCCCAGACACAGATCCACGGGTGCGCTGCATGCGCGGCTTGTAGGTCCCTGTCCGAACGGTAGACCGCGTATCGCTCTCGGTAGTCAGCCAGCGAGACGATTTCATTGACGGGCGTTACCGCACGCCCCAGCGTCTCTTCTGCAATCGGGTTGACATAGCGACCGCGCGCGTATTCATAGAGATAGTCCCCAAGGTGAAGCACAAGATCGAGGTCGCTCTTCGCTATATCGTCGTACGCATGAAAATAACCCTGTGGGTAGTTTGAACACGACGCGACACCCATTCGAAATTGCTTCACACCACCTTTAGGCAACGTTTTGGTGCTTCCAATATCAGAGCGCTGTCCGTTGACAACAAAGCGATAAAAATAGCGGCGACCTGGCTTCAAACCCGTGGCATCAACCTTGATCGTAAAATCTCGCTCGGCAGACGTTTTGGTAACACCACTCGCGGCCAGGTCACCGAATGAGCGGTCGTAAGCTACCTGCCAGATAACATTATCAACAGGCGTGGTACCGGTCGGGGGCACATACCTCGACCATATAATCACACGATCAGCCAAGGGGTCGCCCGATGCGACGCCGTGCGTGAAGCCGGTTGTCGATCCTGTGTCTGCCAGCACGTGCCTAGCACTGAAGGCACCTGCGCCAATACCCAAACCCTTTAATATCTGTCTTCGATCCAACTTCATGATGATTAAACTCTCTGACTACATCGTCGAAGTGTTCAGGCACCCGACTAAAAACTGATGAATTTTTTGTTTCGTTATCGTTGCTTTGAAAAGAGGGTAATGGCTCTCAAGCGCACTATGCGACAATAACCCAATGAAGAATTCGAGCAAGCCAAATATAGACAGCCCATGGCGTTTCAGTACAGCGCCTTGTATGGACTGGAGCGATCGACACTGTCGCTATTTTTGGCGTTTGATAACGAAGCGAACCCGCGTCTACACGGAAATGGTCACCACTGGGGCGTTGATCCACGGTGATAGCGAGCGACACCTGAAATTCAATGACGAAGAGCATCCGGTCGCCCTTCAGTTAGGTGGCTCTTCCCCTGCTGACCTTGCGGTCGCTGCCAAGATGGGCGCCAGCTATGGCTATGACGAGATTAATCTCAACTGCGGGTGTCCGTCAGACCGTGTTCAAAACGGTGCCTTCGGTGCGTGCTTGATGCGTGAGCCTGAGCTTGTACGAGACTGCGTTGCTGCAATGAATGATGCCGTCGATGTTCCTGTGACCGTCAAACATCGACTGGGCATCGATGATGACAATAGCTATGACATTGTCCGGGACTTCGTGGGCACAGTGGCCGACGGAGGTAGTCAGGTGTTTATTGCGCATGCCCGCAATGCCTGGCTAAAAGGGCTGTCACCCAAGGAAAACAGAGAAGTGCCGCCACTTAAGTACGAGTGGGTATACCAGCTAAAAAAGGACTTCCCTCACCTGACCATTGTGCTGAACGGCGGCATTACAACGCTTGATGACTGCGAGGCGCATCTCAGTCATGTGGATGGTGTCATGCTGGGGCGGGAGCCCTATCAAAACCCCTGGTTGCTTGCGGGGGTAGATGCACAGCTCTTTGGCGACCAAGCGCACGATCTGTCTCGCTACGATGTCGCGCTCGCATTAATGCCCTACCTGGAGACTGTCCTGAGCCGTGGTGGGCGAGTAAACCACGTTCTGCGCCACGTCCTTGGCTTGTATCAGCGTCAGCCGGGTGGAAAGTTGTTTCGCAGGCTGCTGAGTGAAGGTATGCACAAGGCGGGAGCGGATGCTGCACTCTTTAAAGAGGCGGTCGATGCTACCGAGGCGCTAATCGCCCGTCGCAGCGCTTAAAAATCCTCGTCCCACTCGTCTTCTTCGAAGTCAGAAAACGTATCTTCAACCACGCCATCATTCACTAGGGCCTCACGGTTCTGTAGGTAAGCGTCGCGAATGAAGACATAGCGATCACCCGTGATGAGGTCCTCAGCATCAAGAAGGTCTGCTCGATATTCCAGGCCTCGCCATCCACGAGATCCCCAGGTGACGAGATCGTCTTCAAAAACATAATCGTTGGCCGACATGAAGCTATCGGTGATGTCGCCAATGCCTGATCGGAATGTCCGTGGCCCAAGGAATGGCACCATGACATAAGGGCCCTCTGGCGCTCCCCAACGCGCGAGCGTGTGACCAAAGTCAGTCTCGTAGCGCGAGATCCCCATATCGCTGGCAACATCAATAACGCCGAGGAGACCAAACGTCGTGTTGACCAGTACACGTCCCGTGTTCTTCACCGCGTGTACAGGTCGACCTTGCAGCAACGCATTGATCGCCCCGTTCACATCGGACAGATTATCGTAGGCATTCATTAAACCGCGCCGTATGGGCTTCGGCATCGTGTCGTCGTAGACCACAGCGATGGGCCTCAAAATCGCCGCATCTGCTGCGTCGTTAAACTCAAGGATCTCTCTGTTGAGCGACTCAAAGGGGTCGTCATTTGCGACGACAGATGGCGCCGCTATCAGAAGCCATATCGCAAAGGCAGATGACATGAAGGGCTTAGATGCGAAAAACACTCTGGTTTTGTCTCCTTTTAGAGGCAGTACTGTAACAAAAGTACAGAAACCAACGCGGATTATTAACAAAAAGTATAAAACTCAACGCGGATTATTCGTCATCCATACCTCAACGGATTGCCACTGCTGATCCAGACGCTTGGCCGAGACGGGCAGCTTGGTGCCCAGCTGTTGCGCGAACAAGGATACGCGAAACTCCTCTAGCATCCAGCGAAAGCGAACTGCCTCGGGACACAACACATCGAGCCCGGGATAGCGCTTCGTGCCATCAACTAATCGCTCGATTTGTGGCAACAACATCGCCATGGATTTTTCGTCCTTACCACCCTGTGCTGGCAGGCGCTCGGCACGAGTTGCGATCGCTTTAAGGTATCGCGGGTAATACGTTATCCACTCGGACGACGTCTCGACAAGACTCTTAGTGCTGAAGAGCATTTGCAGTTGCCGCTCCATATCTGCTCTTGCTTCCGAGTACTCATTCGCTCCGTAACGCGCAAGCATCGTCCAGGTCTCAGATGCCACCTTGATCGCTTGTGCTAAGTGGTTTCCCATCTCCAATACATGCGGCACCCACCGTGCTGTCACGGACCGTTGAACGGTGGCAAATTGATCTTGCGCGCGTGGCAGCGTGACACCGTCTAATAACTGCCATAAACCACCCTCGATAATGGCTTCCACTAATGGCTCTCGCTCTATTCGGGCGCCAGCAAGAGAAAGTTTCGACATGTTATCGACAAATAGCTGCTTTTTAAGGTATTTAGCGGTCTTTAGATCACTTTGAAGCAGGAGGCCAGCCACGCCCAGTCGGTGCTGGCGGTCTGCTTCTACCGGGTAATCGAGGAGACGCACCGACAACTGCCCCGACCCTTCCTTGATGACTGCTGGGTAAGCCAATACTTCTGCCCCCGCCGACTTGCCTCGCCACTCTGTCGGCAAATCATCGAAGTCCCATCGCGTCACATTGACCCGCTCGAGCGTGTTACGAGTGGTGACAACCTCAACCGGTGAATTACTGCGAAACTCGGACACCAACGCGGCCAGATCACGGCCTTCTGCTAGTAGCTTTTTATGATCGTCGACGACTCGAATGTTCATCAGAAAGAAAGGTTCGATAGCCACCTGCGCCCAATCGCCGGCGGCAATAGTGACTGAGCGAATCGCCTTAATTTCGCGGGTCAGTGCCTGAGCTAATGGCTCATCCGCCGCTGTGAGGCGCTCCAACAACTCGTCAGCGACGTCCGGTGCAGGCACAAGTTGCTTACGGAGCTGCTTTGGCAGTCCCTTGATCATCGCAATCAACTTTTCCCTCAAGAGACCTGGGACTAGCCATTCGAAGCGGTATCGGGGCACACGGTTCATGAGCGCGCGCGGGATAGTGACCGTGACTCCATCACGATTCCCACCCGGCTCGAATTGATAGGACAGCTGAAAACTGATCTCTCCCACCACTAGTGTCTTCGGAAACTGCGCCTCGACCTCTCCGCCCGGATCACGCGTGAGCACTTGCTCTCGATTCATTCTGAGGCTTTGCTGAGCTGTCTCGTCGCGACGCAACCATTTGTCGAGCGCTACGCCACTCGCACAGTCCGGTGGCAGTCGCTCATCATAGAATCGAACCATCGACTCCTCATCCACCAACAGATCGCGCCGCCGGGTTCTCGATTCCAGCTCCATGACCTCACTCACGAGTTTTAAGTTGTGCTTCAAAAACTCAGGCGGCTGGCGGTAGTTTCCAGATACTAGACCGTCGCGAATCATGATGGATCGGGAGGTTTTCGGGTCTATCCCGGCATAGTGCACCCGTTGCCCATCACTAAGGATTAAGCCGAACAGCGATACCCGCTCTTTCGCCATGACACGACTCGACCGCGCGTTCCACGCGGGTTCGTAATAGTGGCGCTTGAGGAGAACTGGATTGGTATCCAGTAACCAGCCGGGTTCTATCGCAGCACACTGCCGAGCGAAGACCTGTGACGTTTCCACCAGCTCTGCCGCAACCAACCATTTAGGTGGTTTCTTGTACTGTCCCGATGCTGGGAATACCTGCGCCTTTCGGTTGCGAGCAGCATTAAATTTTCTACCCTCGTCTTGCTGAGCAATATTACCCAACAGGCCCGACAACAGCGCGCGATGGATGGCCTCGTATTTGTCGTCGTAGGATTTCAGTTCGGTTACGCGAAACTTCATCTGGCGGCACGACACGACAAGCTGGTAGTGAACCTCGCGCCACTCTCTGATTCGCAAATAAGAGAGAAACTCCCGATCGCATAATTTCCGAAATTGGTTCTGACTCAGGGCCTGCCGCTGTTCTTCCACGTATTGCCACAGATTGAGCCAGGCAATGAAATCGGACTGGGGATTGTTGAATCTTGCATGCTGCTGATCGGACTGTGCCCGCTTCTCCTGCGGTCGCTCGCGCGGGTCTTGTACGGAAAGCGCACTGATAATCACCAGCGCCTCATTCAAGCAGTCACGACTGGCCGCATCCAAAAGAATACGGCTCAGCTTTGGATCCACCGGTAGTTTTGCCATGGCTCGCCCTACGGACGTGAGCTTGGCATTGGCATCTACCGCACCCAATTCCGTCAGCAGTCGAAAACCATCGCGGACCATTTTGGGATCAGGGGGATCGACAAAGGGAAACTGACGGACATCCCCCAAACCGAGCTCCAGCATTCGGAGAATCACCGACGCAAGGTTAGTTCGTAAAATTTCGGCGTCGGTGAACTCAGGGCGAGACAAAAAGTCCTGCTCCGAATACAAACGGAAGCAAACACCCTCGGCGACTCGACCACAGCGCCCCTTGCGCTGATTCGCACTCGCCTGCGAAACCGACTCAATGGGAAGACGCTGTAGACCCGACCGGTGACTGTAACGACTAATACGGGCATCACCGGGATCAATAACGTATCGGATGCCCGGCACAGTGAGCGATGTTTCCGCCACATTGGTCGCGAGTACAACGCGCATACCCGCGCCGGATCGGTTAAAGACCCGATTTTGCTCGGCATTGCTCAAGCGCGCATAGAGGGGTAGTACCTGAATGCGCTCCCGACCACGCAGTTCTTTGGCCAGATCGCGAATTTGCCGCTCTCCCGGACAGAAAACGAGTACATCGCCGCGCGGCCCATGTCGCTCAGCTTCAATCTCATCGACCAGCTGAGATACCTGACGCTGCAGACCACGATCGCGATCCTCGACGCTATCAAGGTAATGGACATCCACAGGATAAGTGCGTCCGGATACCTCAATAATGGGGGCATCGTTAAAGTGCTGACTGAAGCGATCAACATCGATGGTTGCCGATGTGATAATAACTTTGAGGTCGGGGCGTTTCGGCAGTAAGCGCTTCAAATACCCGAGAATAAAATCAATATTGAGGCTACGCTCGTGTGCTTCATCGATTATCAGCGTGTCATAAGCCTGAAGCTGGCGATCGCGTGACAGCTCGCTAAGCAAAATGCCGTCCGTCATGACTTTTACTGCAGTCTGCTCGGTGACGTCGTCATTAAAACGCACCTGATACCCCACCAGGGCGCCAACCGTGGTGTTGAGCTCTTCTGCGATACGACTGGAAACCGCGCGCGCCGCTATGCGACGCGGCTGGGTGTGTCCTATACGTTTTTCGCGGCCCCGACCGAGCTCAAGACACATCTTTGGTAGCTGTGTCGTTTTACCTGAACCCGTCTCTCCCGCAATCACTACTACTTGATTCTCGGCAATGGCGCGCATGATCTCGTCTTTGCGCGCAACAACCGGCAGCTGTTCTGGGTATGCAATGTGTTGAGGAACTAACCGTTCAGCACGGCCCTCATGACTTTTACTCACGCGTTCCTCAACTCAACACAGGATTGGGATCAACCGTTGGCAGCTAAGTCTCTCAGCTCCCGTCTAAGAATTTTACCGACATTGGTTTTGGGCAGATCATCCTTGAAAACAATCGACTTTGGCACTTTGTAGCCAGTAACCTGCTCTCGCATATACGCCATCACGTCATCCTCGCTAAGTGCATCATCGGCTTTCACAACATAGAGCCGAATAGCCTCCCCTGTGGCCTCTGACGGAACGCCAACGGCGGCACATTCCAGCACGCCCGGGTGCTTGGCGCAGACGTCCTCCAGCTCATTGGGATACACATTAAACCCAGAGACAATAATCATGTCTTTGATGCGATCAACAATTTTTATATAGCCGTCCGGCTGTATAACCGCCACGTCACCGGTGGAGAACCATCCTTCGTCGTCTAGCACATCGGCCGTCGCCTCTGGCCGCTGCCAGTAACCCTGCATGACCTGCGGCCCCTTGATACACAGTTCTCCAGCCTCACCAAACCTCAAGGTTTCGCCGGTATCCGTCACGGTTTTGACATAGGTCTGCGGTACGGGAATACCAATCGTACCCAACTGACGACCATTTCCGGGGTTGGTGGTCGCTGTCGGTGAAGTCTCCGTTAGTCCATAGCCCTCATACACATGACATCCCGTAACCTCTGCCCATCGCTCAGCCGCAGCTTGAGTCAATGCCATACCGCCCGACATGGTGAGTTGCAGATTCTCAAACCGAATGCTTTTGAATCGCTCATCGTTACACAGCGCAACAAACAAGGTATTCAGTCCTGCAAAGACGGTCGGCTGGTATTTCTCGAACGCGTCTACCACAGAGCCCAGATCACGTGGATTGGGAATAAACAGCGTATGCGCTCCTTTACGGAGTGAGTACATGGAAACCGTAAAGGCGTAAATGTGATAAACCGGCAGCGGCTGCATGAACACACTGCCTCTAGCATCGATGCCGAAGGTTTCAAAAAATCCATCGATCTGCATGACGTTGGCCACAATGTTGCCGTGAGACAGCATGGCGCCCTTTGCTACGCCCGTTGTGCCACCTGTGTACTGCAACATCGCCAGATCATCGAGGCTTAACTCTACCGGTGTGAACTGGCCCTGAGCGCCTCGTTTCAGTGCGTCGTTAAACTTGACGACATTGGGTAACGTGACCTTGGGAACCATTTTCTTGATGTATTTAACCGCGGCGTTCAACAGCCAGCGCTTGGGTGCTGGATGAAGATCGGCTATCTCGGTCAATACGATTTTCTCAATACCCGTTTTGGCAACGACATTGGCGGCCGTTTCTGCCACGTTCGCTTGAACCACCAGAATACGAGCGCCCGAGTCATTCAACTGATGCTCGAGCTCGCGTTCCGTATAGAGAGGGTTGGTGTTTACCACCACCATGCCAGCACGAAGGGTTCCTAGGCAGGCCACCAGGTACTGGATGAGATTGGGCATTTGAATGGCGACGCGATCACCTTTGGACAAACCGGACTCATTTTGTAACCAGCTCGCGAAATTCGCAGATAACGTGTCTAGCTCAGCATACGACAGCGCATGCCCAACACTCGAGCAGGCGGGCATCTCCGCATAATCGGTCATGGCCTCTTCAAATAAAGCAACGATCGACGAATAAGCAGTGACGTCAACATTCCATTCGATATTGAGCTCGTCATAGCGCGCGGCAATGGCCGCAGAGATATCGGCTTGCATTCAGTTAACCCCGTTTTTTTGATTATGGTATTTTGCAACGACATAACAGTCGTTTCCGCGAGGTACCCCCATGGACATCACCAATATAACGTTTGACGAACTCGCGCTGGGTGATGGTATCGAAGTTAGTCGCTTAGTCACAGCGCGGGATGTCGAACTTTTTGCCGTCGTGTCCGGCGATCACAACCCCCTGCACCTTGATCCCGAGTACGCCGCTACCACACAGTTTGGTGAGTGCATTGGTCATGGAATGCTCATTGGTGCCTTCGTAAGTGCCGTGATTGGCCTCGAGTTCATGGGGCCGGGCACGGTCTATCTGGGTCAGAATCTCGAGTTTCGGTCACCCATTTTTCTTGGAGATACCCTCAGCATTAGCTTGACGGTGACCGATAAGCACGCGCGCAAGCCGTGGGTCACCATGGCGCTGTCTGTGAAGAATCAAGATGGGAAAGAGGTATGCCGGGGCGAATCTCGCGTCATTGCCCCCACGGAGAAGAAAACGGTGACAGTCGTGCCACCACCCTCGGTCGAACTATTGGATCACGACTCGCCGCGCTTGTCTGATGCGAACTGATCTGGATCCATATACATCAGCTCTACAACGATCTTAGGCTCGCTTTTAGACGGTGTCATAGCCACCATGAGCACGTTGATGTCCTCACCGTGCTGCGTTGGGCCCGACGCACCGAGCAGGCGTGTATCGGTTGCGACACCATTCGCGTCGTTGGCCGTGAACGTTTTCAGCGCACCCTCTTTACTGAGGGCTGTCAGCAGCTCCTTAAGCAAAGCGACCAAGCCGTCTCTAAAACGGGTGTAGTTGATGTCACCACGGTAGGCAGACATGTGAAGCTTCATGTTGAGCTGAACGGTTTCGTCGCCCTCAAATTCGAGTTGGGTGATCGGGACCACCTCGCCATCGACAAGACGCCGAAACACGCCCTTGGAGACTGTACGTGTCGTCTCGAAGAATGCTTTATTCAACAAGTGAGCCGTTAGCTGGCCCAACTGGTCGTATGTCATCGTAGAATTACCCAATGCCATGATTACTTCCCAACAATTAGATCGAAAAATGAATAGTTTAGACGCACCGCTTTCTTGTAATTTCCTTATGGATGTGTGGGTGCTACTCCGAGGTGAGAGCTTATCAGTATGATCGAGCGTGGCAACAAAGATTGGCGCTTAATGTCTCGCCCGGGTTTCGATGTTGTTAACGAAACGCCGCGATCTCATGAATTTGATGACGACTATTACTCCCCTGAGGATGGCTTGGCTGAAAGCGCTCATGTCTTCATTGACGGGGGTGACGTCATAGAGCGCATGCGGAGCCTCAAGCATGGCGATACACTCGTTATCGGAGAATTGGGCTTAGGCACCGCTCTGAATCTCGCCCTGGTAATGCAGGCATGGTCAGAACACGGGCCAGCCGGTGCACGCTGCCACGTCATCACCGTCGAAAAATACCCGCTCTCCAAGGCGCAATTGCGGCAAGCCAGCGAGCGATGGACTACCCTGCATGACGAGTTTTCTAAAATCCTGGCGCGCTGGCCATCGCCCATTCCCGGATGTCACCGACGATCGGAGCTTACTGATGGCTTATCCGTTGATTTCTGGTGGGAAGATGTCTCTGATGCACTGGTCGATCTGGAGTCTTATGGAGACCGCTGGGTCGACGTCTGGTTTCTCGATGGTTTCACGCCCTCTAGAAATGAAGCTATGTGGGCTGAAGACGTATTGCGTGGTGTGGCTAACCTGAGTCGCAACTCAGCCTGTGTAGCCACATTTACAGCGGCTGGCGATGTGCGGCGATCGCTCGAGCGTTTGGGGTTCAAGATGTCCAAGCGACCGGGCTTTGGTCGAAAGCGGGAGTGCATGCACGGACATTTAGATCTTGCCACGGCATCACCTGTTAACGGCGCGAAACAGAAAAATCAGGCACCCAAAGGGCGAGAAAATGAAACGCCAAGAGAGCACGGCAAAACGACGGCCTGGGATCAACCTATCCACACTCAGGAACCAAAGTCCTGCCTAGTGCTGGGTGCTGGCCTCGCGGGCAGTCATGTAGCTCGGCGACTTGCAGAACGTGGCTGTAACGTTACGGTGCTGGAAAGAGGCACCATTGGCTCGGGGGGCTCCACGCAACCACAAGGTGTTATTTATACGCGACCGTCGCACAAACACGGCAAGTTGGCAGACTTTTCGCTCACTGCGTATGAGTTCTCAGTTGATCATCATCGTCAGAAATTCCATGACGGCTCACTCAAGGTAGGTACCGACGGTGAGTTATCAGGCTATCTGCAATTGGCATCAGCCGACGTCCTCAAACGATTAGCCATCGCTTTCGATCATGAGGACAGTCCGCTTAAGGTCGTAAGCCCAGAAGCGGCGTCATCGATCGCCGGTGTGCCACTGACTCAAGGCGCGCAGCATTACCCTGACTCGGGCTGGCTCTATCCCCGGGCTGTCTGTGCTGAACTTCTGGACCACCCTAATATCACCGTTGTCGAGGGCCTCGGGGACACAGCGCTACAAGCAAATACCAATGACGAATGGCGCGCTATCAGCGCCACAGGCGCCTGTATAGCCGCGGGTGATACCGCCGTGGTTACCACGGCCTGGGAGGCGCTCAAGGATGGGAGGCTTCATTGGTTACCGCTACAACCAATAAGGGGTCAAACCACCCTGCTCCAGTCGCACAGCGAATTGGCCGAATTGAAGTGTACCGTCTGCCATGCAGGCTACACACCACCCGCAAAAGACGGCCAGCATTGTATTGGTGCCACCTACGGACTGAATGAGACCTCGACGGAGGAACGACAGGAAGACCACGAGACCAATATCCAACAGCTCTTGTCGCACATCCCCTCTCTCACTCAGGCGGTTACTGCTCAGTCGTTGGTGGGACAGGCGGCAATACGGTGCGCTACCAGTGATTACCTGCCCATCGTAGGCTCTGTACCCGATGAGGCTCAATTCCTGGTGACCTACGATGGCCTTCGCCACGATCGAAAGCGACTTATCGAAAAAAAACAACCAAACATCAAAGGCTTATATGTGTTAACCGGACTGGGATCTCGCGGCTTAACATCGGCGCCTCTGCTGTCAGAGATTTTAGTCTCGCAGATGATAAACTCACCGCCACCGGTAACCCGCTACTTACACCAGGCAGTATCGCCGGCCCGATTTTTGAAGCGGCGGTTGATCAAGGGCGACCTAAAATGAAAATCGTGAAAGCGCTTGGTTTCATCGTACCTACACTATTTTCTAGCCTTGTACTCGCGTCAGCTGCGCTGGCGACGCCACCCCCTGTCTATGACTACGTTGTTAAAGAGCGTCGTGCTATCGATCGCGATAATTTCACACAGGGTTTAATGATCTGGGACGACAAGCTGTGGGTCAGTTCAGGTCTCTACGGGGAGTCATTCATCGCTCGCTATGAGTGGCCGTCACTGGCGAATCGGCAGATTACAAAGCTAGCCGATCGTTATTTTGCCGAGGGGCTCGCTGAGCTCGACGGCCGACTCTACCTTCTCACTTGGCGCTCCCGGGAGTTACTCGTTATGGATCCCGATTCAATGACGATTGTGGATACGCTCGCGTTGCAAGGCGAGGGCTGGGGCGTTGCCAGCGACGGTAGCCAACTCTGGATATCGGATGGCACACACCGCTTGTCTGTTTGGGAAAAGAATGAGGTGAAGCGAACTATCGAAGTCACCTACGAGGGAAAGCGCATCTCTCAGCTCAATGAACTCGAGTGGGTCAACGGAGAAATCTGGGCAAATGTGTGGTTAACCGATCAGATCGTTCGCATCGACCCCACTTCGGGCATAATCACCGGTATTATAGATCTTCGTGGACTACTTCCTCGCAATGAGCGTCGACGCAATACCGATGTATTAAATGGTATCGCGGTAGATCCCAAGACCGGTGCCATTTGGTTGGGCGGCAAGCGCTGGCCCGCTCTCTTCCGTATTGAGCTCACTGAGCGAAACCCACATTAACGTCAGGAAATGTCATGAATGCAGTCGTAATGCCATCCACCCACCCCGCTTTTGAGTTAACTCGTCGCGTCCCCATCGAGTCGTTGGGTTTGGAGGTTCAGGAATACGTTCATAAAGTGACAGGCGCCAGACACCTCCACATGGGAACTAACTCAGACGAGAACGTTTTCATGGTGGCTCTGAAAACAGTGCCAGAGGACTCAACCGGCGTTGCCCACATACTGGAGCACACCGTTCTGTGTGGCAGTGAAAAGTATCCCGTGCGTGACCCATTTTTCATGATGCTTCGCCGGTCGCTCAATACCTTTATGAACGCCTTCACGAGTTCAGATTGGACGGCCTACCCCTTTGCCACTCAAAACCCCAAGGATTTTGACAACCTTCTGTCGGTTTATCTCGACGCAGTTTTCTTCTCTCGGCTCGATCCCCTCGATTTTGCTCAGGAAGGACACCGCGTCGAGTTAGCCTCAGAGGATGCTGACGCACCCTTGGTTTACAAGGGCGTCGTATTCAATGAGATGAAAGGGGCCATGTCGTCCATTTCATCGGTACTGTGGGATCGACTGTGTTTCGAGCTCTTCCCAACCAGCACCTACCACCACAACAGCGGTGGAGACCCCGAGGCCATTCCGGACCTCAGCTATGACCAGCTAATGGCTTTTTATAAAGGTCACTACCATCCGAGTAATGCCATTTTATTGACCTTCGGTAATCTCCCGGTGTCTCAACACCATGATGTCTTTGAACGCGAGGCATTGAGCCGCTTCGAGCGCTCTGATGAGCACATCGAAGTGGGGCTTGAGCAAGCCTTTGATGAGCCCAAACGTGCTGTCCATCACTATGCCCTCGAGGATGCAGATACTGATAACAAAACGCACCTCATCATGGGCTGGAAGCTCGGTGAGAGCTCAGATCTTGATGCGATGCTTGAAGCGCAGCTGCTGTCGTCTGTCCTCATGGAGAACAGCGCCTCACCACTGATGCACTGGTTGGAGACCAATGATCTCGGGGCAGCACCCTCTCCACTGTGTGGGCTTGAGGACTCAATGCGTGAAATGGTGCTCTGCTGCGGTATTGAGGGTAGCAATCAGAACTGCGTCGATGATTTCGAGACCCAAGTGCTAACCGTCATTCGACAAACGGCAGAGGACGGCGTGAGCTTGGATCGTCTCGAGGCGATTCTTCATCAGATCGAGCTGCACCAAAGAGAAGTCACTGGCGACGGTATGCCCTATGGACTCAACCTTATGCTTCGCGCGTTAGGGGCAGCCACCCACAATGGTGACGCTGTGGCCGCACTGGACTTAAGTCCCGCGGTGGAGCGATTGCGAGTAAAAATGAGCGACCCGGACTTCATCAGAAACCGGCTGAATGCACTGGTTCTCGACAACACTCACCGGATCACGCTGGTCGTAGCGCCCGACCCCGACTTGGATGAGCTCAGAAAGAAGCGTGAGTCTCAACGACTCGCAGAGATGCGAGCAAGCCTGGGCGAGGACGATATTGCCAACGTGCGCCAGCTCGCTCGGAAGTTAGAGCAGCGACAAAATCAGGTGGATGATGTCAGCATCCTGCCAAAGGTGGGGCTCGATGACATTCCCCAGGGTGTGGTGACACCTTCCTTAGATTCCAAGCTTCTGGACGAAGGTAAGCGACACGTCGTGGGAGCCGCGGGAACCAATGGCCTGGTTTACCAACAAATAGCGCTCGCCCTGCCCACCCTTACCGAGGAACAGCAAGGCGAGCTGCCGCTTCTGTGTGCCCTCGCTTCAGAGGTGGGAATTAACGACGCCTCCTACCTTGAGGTACAAGACCGGCAGTCGGCCAGTGTGGGCAGTTTGGGTATGAGCGTGTCAACGCGAGCGTCGCGCACCGATGTTAATGAGGCCTCGGGATTCCTCGTCATGTCCTCAAAGGCATTGGCGAATCGCATGACGGAACAGTCGAACTTGATGATCGATACCTTAACCTCAGCCTCGTTTTCCGAAGGTGGGCGCATCAAGGAACTCATTAGCCAGATGCGAGCACGCCGCGATCAAAGCATCAGCGGCGCGGGCCATAGCCTTGCAATGACAGCGGCAAGCGCGGGCATGAGTCCGCTCGCGTCGCTCTATCACCGTCAAAGTGGTCTTGAGGGCATCAAACGATTACGTGAATTAGATGACCGCTTAACCCATGAAGGCGAGATCGAAAAAATGGGTGCTTCGCTCACAGCCCTTCGAGATCACCTGCTATCAACGCCTGCCATCAATTTACTGTCGGTCGCCGACCCCAGCCACATCGACGAAGCCGTGCAGGCGCTGTCAGCAGTTTCCGAGCGTCTCTCCGCTACCCGCTCTACCGGTGCTTGGTCATTGACAGAACGTACTGCCGCCCACAATCAGATTTGGGCAGCCAACACGCAGGTAAACTTCTGTGCGAAAGCGTACCCGACCGTCCCCAGTGGTCACCCCGACGCGCCGGCTCTATCGGTGCTGGGCGCCTATCTGCGAAACGGCTTCCTACATCGAAGCATCAGAGAACAAGGTGGCGCCTACGGTGGCGGAGCTAGTCATGATGCCAATGTGGGTGCATTCCGCTTCTTCTCCTATCGCGATCCGCGTAATCTTGAAACGCTGTCCGATTTTGATGCGTCAATTGACTGGTTGTTGACGGCAAATCACGATGCGCTAGCACTCGAGGAGGCCATCCTTAGTGTCATTTCGAGTCTAGATAAACCGGCATCGCCTGCTGGCGAAGTAAAGAAAACGTTTTACGACGAGCTCTATGGAAGAACTGCCGAGCACAAAGGGCAACTCAGAAATGCCATCATCTCGACCACGATTGAAGATCTACAACGTGTCGCATCAACCTATTTGCGACCTGAGATAGGCACGTCGGTGATCCTCACGGACGCTAAAACGGCGACCAGCAGTGCGCTCGCTGACTTGGGTTGGAATCATTACGACCTCACCTAGCGTGCGTCTGTTAGCTCTAGAACGATGCCTGTCGTCCCCTGAAGCCATAGGTTGCGCCAGGTCTGAAGGTCGACAGAGACTCGCCCGCGGGTTGGGTCCGCTAGTGAAACTGATGTCGTGGTCGCACGCTCCACAAGTGTGAAATGGCCGCCGTTACCCAGATCAACCCACGCAATCAGGGGGAGTGACCGGGTAGATAACTCTTCGGTGGTCAACTTGTGTGCTTTCAGGGAATACGCGAACGCTGCCGCCAGTGTGTTCAGCTCACTGACTGAGTAACCTTCCCGCCGATGACGTCGGGTCCTTGGATCAATAAGGACCGCGGCTAAGCTGTCCAACTTATCCACCGACGTCGTTACCGAGGCCTTGTCTCTCAACAGCATCGCGAGTGCCGCGAGACCACAATCAGTCAGTGACGTTTGCCTGATAACAGGTTGCCTCTCTGTGTCGTCAGGGATTGCACCCAGCAGAGGCACGGTACCGAAAAAAGCGATCAAGCAGGCAATTACGCTGATCGGTGTCCTCAATGGGCTCATGTGACTCGATAACCACGGTCAGTCAAGATCAAGAGGCTGACGGCTCCACAAGTAATTCGGTGTGACGCCATATCGCCATAACTTGCACCGCATAGAGCGCCAGTAAACCGCTCAACCAAATAGCATCATTGGCCTCGGGCGATCGCAAAACCGAATACGTTAGTCCGAGAGCGCAGCAGGACACTGTCGGTTGGATCATGGCCAGTAAAAACAGGCGCTGTCGCCTCGCTATCAGAAGCCCTCTCATTAACTTGTTATCCAGTATCTGTCGGGAGGTCTGTTCCCTTAAAGCCACGATAAGTTTCTCCAAAATAGCCGCCCCTAGGGGCGGCAGTGAGTTTCTCTGCCGCTAGGATCTAAATGTCGTTGCCGCAGGGTTAGCGACCTCGCGTTTGCGGTATGTACACCCCGTAGTAATAAGTTTGAAGCGCGAGATCAACGGCGACCACACCGAGAATAAATGGCCAGAGCTGCCCTCTAATCTCGGCAATATCTTCGTCGATAATGATGGTCTTATTGAGTTCAGCGGGCAGTGACAGTGTGTTGTTGACGAGGGCATCCGGGGGGCTAGCTGCCGCAGGAAATGCCATGAGTGCTGCCAGAATGGCGACAAATGATTGACTGAAGTGACGCATGTAGACCCTCCTTGGTCTGATTGAGAAAATCCCTTCCGGGATCTCAATAGCGTCACAGAACCTTGTTCGATCTAGAACATCAAAAAGCGTGAGATAAGGTCATTTGGAGCCCATGGCCAGGTTAGTAAAGCCTCTATTGGGCAACTGCCATCTTCAACACCTCTCCATAGCCACTGACCACCGGCACGTCATCGAGAAAGCCTTTCTGTTTGAGTAAGGCCCGCAGTTTGGGCAAGTTGTAACAGGGAACGCCTGCCATGAAGTGATGTTCCATGTGGTAGTTGACGTTATTTGGCGCCAGTAGGCATCGCTGCCAAAACGGTGCTTCGACCGTCCGCGTGTTCAATCGCACATCCGGATCATACAAATTGGTTACGACAGCGTGCTCCCCTACTTGTCGCAAGCGAACCACCCACATATAGGACGTTAGAAACGTGAACATCCAGACAAACCATGTCCAGCCGATTCCCATGGCAGACAGCGTGGCTATCAATACCAGGTGAACCACTAGTTGTTTGGCTACCAAATGGCGAGAGCCATGGGTCTCGCGAGTCATTTGACTCGACGTCCCACTCGCCAGCGCCCGTAACAGCTTAAGTCCTGTCGTACCGAGTAAATCTCTGCGCCATTTTCGGTAAAGGCTCTCGCGAGATATCGGATAGGCCTGATAGTTGGGTAAATCCGGATCTTCATGACTGCCAGCGAATTTGTGGTGTGCTGTGTGGCCCCGCGCGTATGCCTGTAGATCGCCAAGCGTAGGCAACGCGCACAGCCATTGACCCACCCAATGGTTTAAAGCACGAGTCTTGAAGAGACTGCCGTGCCCCGCTTCGTGCATCAGAACAGCGAGACTCAGCTGACGGCCGGGAAGCACCACCCAGGCGAATACAAGGGTGAGAACACTTGGATAGGTTCCCACCAACCAGAGAATCCCCAAAGTGAGCGCCCATGTCATCAACACCATAGACCACGCTTTAAAATCGCTACGCTGCAGCAGCCGGTCACGCTCTTGGGGTGTCAGCACCTCGTTGGCTCTCATGACTATTCCTCGTTACTCAAGATAACTACTGGTTACCTCGCCTCGAAATGCTACCATAACTCGCTTGTACTCTTAGGCTATCCAGTCGCAGCAAAACCAACAATGTCAGAGGATGATCAGCCAGTAAAATCGCAGCAAGCTGCGCTCAGAGAGCTCAGCGATGCGCTCGAGCAGTCGCGTAAAACGTGGCTGAACGAGAGTCTCACTGGGTCTCCTCTATGGCAGCTCAATTATGCAGTCAGCGATATTGGCTACGTGCTAGCGACGCTGGACGATGCGGAGGCAATGAAGCAGCGCAAGCGCTGGGTGAAGCTGCAGCAGAAAGTCGGTGAGGGTGCCGCTTGGCTGATCACGATTGACCTTTTACGCGACTCGCTTGCTGAGTCACGACAGAGCAAAATAGCGAGCGCAGTAGCCAGACTATCGGCGAAGCCAGTTAACAAATGCCATAAGCTCATGGCGAAGCCTGAGTGGGTTCGCATCAGGCGCTGGTGGTTTGGTTACCTCGAGTCACTGCAACCACGAGACCCTACGGAAGCGGTCACCGTTGCCATGACAGCTCGCGCTGAGCACCGATTCCTAAAACTACGAAACAGGGTACTTAAACACGATAACGACAAGGACTTGCTCAAGCTGGAGGATGCCACCGGTGAGCTAAAAACGATTCTGTCGTTGTCCGCAGCTCCAGATGACCGTCGTCATTCACAGGTACGCCTATTGGGCGATATCGAATCAAATATCCGTCTCTGGCGTCAGGCCCATACACGTCTGCCGTTACTCAAACTCCTATCGGCGACTCCTGAAATTGATGCCCGCGTGAGCTTGGCCGATGACCTCGCTGAAATTCGACTCGAACAGCAGCTCATTGCACGCAAACGAAAAGATCGGGTCAGGCGTTTGTTAATAGGCCCTAATTCAGAGTGACGAGCGCGGGTTAGAAATAAGTGACGCACAGCATGGTCAGAATACCGACTGAATAAGCGACTGAGATCGGTAGGCCAAAACGTAGATAATCACCACGCGTATAGCCACCAATATTCTGAACGATTAAGTTTGTGGCGTAGCCATAGGGCGTCAAGAAGGAACCGCTCGCCGCGAAGGCAACCGCCAGCACAAATGGCATCACATCCACACCCAGACTCTCTGCTAGACCATAGCCGATCGGAAACATCAGAGCTGCAGCGGCATTATTAGTAACCAGTTCGGTCAGCATTAAAGTCAGTAAAAAAACGACAACAAGGCCAATCAGCGGCGTCTGATCCATCATCACAGGCAACACAAGGGACATGAACGTGCTGATCAGCTGGGAGTCAACCAGTGACTGGGCAAGGACCAACGCCGACGCAACCAAAATCCAGATATCGAAGGGAAAACGCCGACGTAAATCATCAACACTCACAAGGCCAGTCAGCCAGAGTCCCATAAGCAAGCCGAGCAAACCCACCGAGAGACTGAGGCTACCGGTAGCCGCCATCGCGATCACCGCGCCCAACGCGAGGGTCACAAGGAAGCCTTGCTTCGAGTCAAGAAGTCGGACGTCCAAGTCATCGGAGAGAAGGTAGAAATTTCTACCCAGGTTTTTCCGTTGGGCGAAATCCTCACCCGTCGCAAGCACCAATAGGTCGCCTGGCCGTAAGGCTGTTCGCCCCAGCTTTCCACTCACGGTCTCGCCGTCTCGCTGCAAACCCACGATAGCGGCATCAAATCGGGCTCTGAAGCCTAGCTCTTTGGGTGTTCTTCCGTTCAAAATTGAGCCGGGCGCTACAATCACCTCTGTCAACGAGGGCTGCATCAGCCCCTCCTCGCTTGCAAACGTGGTAAGCCCGCTAATCTGGGTCAGCCGTGACGCATCCTTGATATCGCCAACAAAGTTAAGTCTGTCACCACCTTGCAACACCTCTCCCGGTGCGACGGCCGTAATCACTTGGCTACCGCGGATAATCTCACTGAGGTACAGCGTCTCGAGCTCGCGAAGTCCGGCGTCACGAACCGTCCTACCTACAAGACCCCCTTCGCGCTCAACGACCGCCTCCAACACATATTCGCCTTGCTCTTCTTCTGCGACCACCCGTTTGGGGAGGCGGGACGAGAGAACCACCAACAACAGTCCAACAACAAGTACCACGGGACCTGCGACCCATAGAAAGTCGAAGAATGCCAAGCCATTACCTCTTCGATCAGCCAAAAAGCTACTGACAATGAGGTTAGTTGACGTGCCAATTAAGGTCAGAGTCCCACCGAGAATAGCGGCGTACGACAGGGGCAATAAGAGCTGCGATGGCAAATGGTAGCGACTGCGTCTCAGCACCTGCGCCAGCGCGGCAACAATCGCGGTGTTGTTTAGAAACGCCGAGGTAGATGCGGCGACAGCCGTTATTCTCGCCACAGCGAGATAGCGATTAGGCGAGTCGATACGCCGAGACAGCAAGCCCAACCAGGGCAAACGCTCGAGGGCGACGGCACATAGCATCAGTAACATAAGCGTCACCAAACCCTCATTCGTCGCCTTCGCCCAAAACGCATCAGGCTCGATTAAACCGGCAATCAGACAACCGATGGCTGCCATCAGGAAAAGGACCGTGGCACTCAGACGCGAAAACACAAGCCCAACTAACAGCGCCGTTAAAATTGCACCTGCGTAAAACGTATCCATCAGAGCCCCCATCCCATAAATGGAGAATACCGTTTATTCCTCAAGCTGGACAATTGGCAGATAGCGTTCGCGAACCGCCCGAGTAACCACTATCATCGCTCCTTTAACAACCATGTTAAATCTCAATAACGTATAAGGAACCCCTCGATGTTGGCATACACCACGCTAGGCGCATCAGACCTTGAGTCAGCCGTTGAATTTTACGGTGCACTCACCGAAACCATGGGTTGGAAGAAGATTATGGGAACCGACCGCATTGTCTTCTTTGGCTCTTCCATGAGCGAAGCGTGCCTTGCGGTCTGCACACCGTACGACGAGCAGGCGCCCACATCGGGCAATGGCGTTATGGTGGCGTTTCATGGAGGCAGCAAGGAAGGTGTCGACGCGCTGTACGCGAAAGCCATTTCTCTGGGTGCGACCTGTGACGGTGAACCCGGTCAACGTATCCCCGATGTGTTCTACGGGGCCTATGTCAGGGATGCCGAAGGAAACAAGCTTTGCTTTTGCCATTTTGGCTAAAGGCAGACGTATCTTAGCTAGGCTGATTCGTTGAGCAGAAGTCTTGGTGTACCGTCTGCCAAGAGCTGATCAACGATTTCACCGACACAATTAGGTGCCACCAGGTGAGCGGCATACCAGGTGTGAAAGCAGCGAATACGATCGGGCTCACTGATACCACCAATACCTCGCTCGGACAGCGCAGATAACATGCCTTGCGATGCTAGGGCGTCACGCTCCTCATACGTTAGGAAGCTTTCTCGAAGCGCAATATGAGCGGCGTGGTCCTGTTGCATGCGCAGCCTAAAACCCCCATTGGTTGCGACTTCAGACTGTACTCGCGCTATCCATCCAGCCGCCTCTAACCGATCAATTTTGAGCGATAGCTCTGCATCAATGAGCCAGTAGAGGGTTGGAAAGGGCTTGCCGTCGACAAGTGAGCTCACCCGGATTGCCGCTGGTAAACCCTCGCTATTAAAGGCGGCTACATCGCGAAACCCTCTGGGTTCTCGGCCCAATCGCTCCGCAACAAACTCCCGCCATCGAGTAACACGCTCGTCACTTTTTTCGACTTCCATCATGCGCGCAACCCTAGCACAAAAGACGATTGACTCGCCGCAATCAAGCGCGTAACTTGCGCGGCTTAGGTGCCTACAAGTGTTTCACTAGGGTAGGTTAAAAGGGAAGTCTGGATGAGCCAGCGCTGCCCCCGCAACGGTAGAGATAGTCCCACTATCTGAGCCCGATACCTGCCTATACAACAACCTAATGGCGCGGTGGGCTCCAGCAGGGAAGTCGCGCCGCGCTCTCTGCGCTGTTGGCCTCTTTGCCCGTTCACTGCTCCTGTAAAAATGGAGCCAACATGAACAGACTCAAGCTATCATCTACCCTTGCGGCATCAATCACCGTTACCTCCCACATCGCACTAGCCGCCCAGATTGAAGAAACCGTTGTCGTTGCCGATCGCGTCGACACAGCGATCGAGTCGCTTGCTGTCTCTGTAAATGTGATGGATCGCGAGCTCATTTCTGCGTTGGGGTCAGCAACGTTACCCCAGTTGCTGCGATCACAAGTGGGAATCTCAACAACACAAACGGGTGGTATTGGGGCGGTCAGCGGAATTCGTGTGCGCGGCCAAGATGCCTTTAGAACGAAGGTGTTGATCGACGGCATCGATGTAAGCGACCCCTCCTCACCACAAATAGCGCCGAGAATGGAACACATCCTGGCTGGCTCGCTAGAGCGCATCGAGATACTCCGCGGCACTCAGGGCCTATTGTGGGGCGCTGATGCTGGTGGTGTTATTGCGCTGACGAGTCGACGAGGAAGCGATCGCCCAACGATTAAGGTTTCAGCTGAGCGCGGTGGCTATGGTTTTGAAACAGAATCCGTCGTGGCGAACTCGGGCGCCACATCATTCGGTGAACTTACGGCTGTTGTTAATCAGGTCGGTATGGATGGTTACAACGCCTTAAGAAGCGACACCCAACTCGCGGATATGGATGGCTATGACAACGACAGCTATCAGCTGAGCTACACAACGCCGGAGTTGGACGGCTGGTCCGCCACCTTGAGTGCGCGCAAGGTAGATACGACAGCAGAGTATGATGGCTGTGGACGCTTCGACGAGAACTTTAGCTTCATATCCAGTAACGACTGCTCCGACGGCTACAAAAATGAAACACAAGGTATCGTCCTGGGTCACCGCGGCGAGGGTTATTCAACCCAGTTAAATGTCAGCGAAAGCGATAGCGACCGCGCTTACTTCACCGACGGTATTTTTCAGTTCGCGCTTAAGGGCTCGAACGAACAAATGTCCTTAACCCACAACCGGGTGCTAACCGACAGCACGGACGTCACGGTCGGTATCGACCTCGATGAGCAAAGCTACGATGATGGTTTTGGTACGGCAAGAAGTCGTGACAATGAAGGCATGTTTATAAATGTACGGCGTGCTAATGATACGGTCTCGCTGTCAGCGGCTGTTCGTAGCGATGACAACGAAGACTTCGGTCGTTACACGTCATGGCGACTGACTGCCTTGACCGAGACAGGACTTGAAGGTGTTGCCTTCAAGGCAGCCTACGGCACTGGATTTCGGGCACCGTCCCCGTATGAAGTAGGTTCAAACCAATCACCTTTTACGCTGCCTGAAGCGAGAGACACAGCGCTCCAGGAGGAGCAAAGTCTGGGATGGGAAATGGGGCTGCGGGGCAACCAGAACGACGTTTCCTGGGAGCTTACCTATTTCGATCAAGAGGTAAGCGACGCCATCGTATACAGCTACAACCCTGCCGTGTTTGCCGGTGGATATATTCAGGTGCCGGGCACCAGCGAATTCAATGGTATCGAAGCGTCAATCGCATGGGCGCTTAGTGATGACGCTACGTTAGAAGGTTTTGTGACCGATCTCAGTGCCAAAGACGCAACGGGTAACGACCTGCCTTACCGCCCCGAGACCACAGCTCAGATGTCCGCACGACTCAAGGGCGACGACACTCAATGGCTGCTACTCGCTCGGTACGTGGGTGATCGAAGCGACGGCTTCGGCACAGCTCTAAGCGAATACACCGTCCTGGATGGCTCATTCAGCTTCGCGATCACGGATGATCTAAGCATGTCATTACGCGCAGAGAATCTTACCGACAAGACCTACTCTGATATTGTCGGCTATCGCAGTGCAGGTAGAACCCTGTACCTCGGTCTAAATGTATCTATCTAGGTGACTAATGTGAGTAAAGACGCCAAGCACAAAGCGTCGATGGAAAAGCAGAAATCCAACATCGACGCATCTATCGCCGCAGCCGACACCGAGCAAAGTATTGTTCTGCTCCTGACCGGGAACGGCAAGGGTAAGACCAGTTCCGCGTTCGGCATGGTCATGCGTGCCATGGGTTACTCTCAACGCGTCGGTATTGTTCAATTCATCAAAGGTGAACAGTTATCAGGGGAGGAGCTATTTGCTCGTGAGCATCTCCCAGACTCTGATTTTTATCAGATGGGCACTGGATTTACCTGGGATACCCAAAACCGTCAGGCTGATATTGCGGCGGCGGAGCGCACATGGGCTCAAGCGCAGCGGATGCTTAAGGATCCAGCTTATGATCTGGTCGTACTCGATGAAATCACCTACATGCTCGCGTTCGACTACCTTGATGAAGCTCAGGTGGTTGAGTCCATCAAGGAGCGACCCGAGCATCAGAGCGTCGTTATGACAGGACGCGGCGGGGGCAGTGGCTTACAAGCGCTGGCAGATACCGTTTCCGAGGTAAAAGAGGTCAAACACGCCTTTCGTGCTGGGATCAAAGCCCGAAAGGGTGTCGATTACTGAATGCGTGATGCCATTCACCCAGCCCTTCGCTTAAAACCGTTCGTCGCCTACAAATCGATTAACGCTTTTTTTCAGGGGGTCTGGGGAACAGCTTATGTCGCCCTGATGGCGCCTTTGCCACCTGAAGCATTCTCCATTGGGCCACTCGCGTTCGCCTTAGGCCCCCTGTTGGTTGCACTTGCCTACTCTCGACTTTTGAACCTACCGTGGTTCTTCCGAATATCCGTGAGCGTTGAAGTCATTGCTCTGCTGAGCGTGGTAGCCGTTCTACTGTATCCGCAAAGCTTTTTGCTGGCTGCGGGCGTGTACCTCGGCTTCCAACTCGCGCTGATATTCGGCAACTATCTCGTCAGGCTAGAGACGTTGGTGATCGCGAAGGAGAGCTTTAAGCCGGTGGATATTGGTAAAACCCTGGGAGCGCTTGCTGGAGCACTCTTCGCACTCGGCTTTTATCAGTGGGCGCGAACCTGGCTTGGGACAGACGATTCTCTCGTGCTCATTCAATACCTGCACTACCCTTTGCTGATCGTGCAGCTGAGCAATTTATCTCTGCTACTCGCCTCATTCGATCGAGCAAAATTTCACCATCCGATTTGAGTGTCTAAAAGAACTCAGTCCAAAAGGTCTGGTTGCTCACTCAAAATCACGTCAAATAGCGGCTGACCACTGAACCAACCGGATAAGGTACTTCCTACCTGCTTCTGCGTGTGAACCGCCATGTCGTGTGGAATGGGCTTTGGCTGACCTGCTGCCTCCGCGAGCAACTGTGCTTGGCAGGTTCGCTCCATGGTGACGTACCACCACGTTGCTTCCTCAACGGATTGACCGACGGTGAGGTGTCCATGGTTTTTGAGAATGATGGCCTTTTTATCACCCAGTGTCTGAGCGAGACGCTCACCATCATCCATATCCACCACGACGCCGGTGTAGTCGTCTAACAGCGCGTGATCACCATAAAACGAGCAAGCGTCTTGCGTGAGCGGATCCAGCAGACGGCCTAGCGAGGCCCACGCTTTGCCGTAGATGGAGTGCGCGTGAGCCGCGGCAGTGACATCCGGGCGCGCGGCATGAATCTGGCTGTGGATAGTGAAGGCGGCGCCATTAAGAATGCCACTTCCTTCAACAATCGTTCCGTCGTGATCGACACGAATAAGATCGGATACACGCATCATCTTGAATGAGCGCCCCATTGGGTTAACCCAAAATGTTTCAGGGTCGAGCGGATCTCGAACAGTAATGTGTCCCGCGACGCCTTCATCAAACCCAAACTTACCGAAAATGCGCAAGGCGGCGGCTAGGCGCTGCTTCCGAAACAATTGCTCGTCCAGTGGGCTGCGCTCCACCTGCCCCATGTTCTCGTCGGCATTCATGATCAGATTGTTGACTTGCTGGTTCATATCGTCAGTTCCTATCGCGTCCTTGTTTTTCGGTATTCACCCGCGCGCTTGGGTAATTCTGCGTCACTGGGTATAGGTAACCCGTGACTTTTCAAGTGTGCCACATAATGACTTAACTCGGTTCCCAGTTTTGCGGAGACCTCCTCAGGCCTCAAGGCCTCACCGCACTCATTGCAGGCCAGCTGGGGCTCACACTCTTTTGCACAACGACTGTGCCAATAGGTCATGGGTGGGCCATTCTCGTCAGCAAGCCACTGATCACCCCACTGACTCAAACTCATAAGGACGGGGTAAAGCCCGAGTCCTTTGCGCGTTAACCGATACTCGAAGCGCTCTGGATTACGACTGTAGGGGACCTTCGTCATTACCCCGGACTCGACCAACGAATTGAGCCGCTCAGTGAGTCGATGACGAGTGACCCCCAGGTTCTTATGAAACCCTTCAAAGCGCCGAGTTCCCTTGAAGGCATCTCTAATGATCAGGAGTGTCCAGCGCTCCCCGACAATGGAGAGCGCCCGCGCCACCGAGCACACTTGCTCGTCTATATTTTCCCATTTCATTTTGGAACTGTGCGTCGATCACGCGCTTTTGGCAAGTCGGCGCGCAAAAAAAAGCCCAGTCAATTGACTGGGCTTAGTGAACCACTGGGCGTGATCATCCAAACTGATTCATCGTGTTGTCGGCACCGCCGGCCTTCAATGCCGCATCACCGGAGAAGTACTCCTTGTGATCATCTCCCATGTCTGAACCAGCCATATTCTGGTGCTTAACACAGGCGATACCCTGACGAATTTCTTTACGCTGAACACCCGCGACATAGCCGAGCATGCCGGCTTCACCGAAGTACTCCTTGGCTAAGTTATCCGTCGATAGCGCTGCCGTGTGATACGTAGGTAGGGTGATTAAGTGATGGAAAATACCCGCCTCACGTGCCGCATCGGCCTGGAAAGACTGAATTTTGTGATCGGCCTCAATCGCCAAATCAGTCTCGTCATACTCGGCTGACATCAACTCATCACGAGCATAGGCCGATACGTCTCGACCACCCTCAGCCCATGCGTCAAATACCTGCTGGCGGAAATTTAGTGTCCAGTTAAACGAGGGGCTGTTGTTGTAAACCAGCTTCGCGTTAGGCACCACTTCGCGGATGCGATTAACCATAGCCGCGATTTGGCCCACATGCGGCTTTTCGGTCTCAATCCATAGAAGATCGGCACCATTCTGTAGTGAGGTAATACAGTCGAGCACAACCCGATCCTCTCCCGTGTTGGGCTTGAATCGGAACAAGCCCGATGCCAGGCGCTTCGGACGGAGCAGCTGACCATTGGCCTTTACCACAACATCGCCATTCGCCAGATCATCGGCAGTTTGAACGACGTCGCCGTCCAAGAAGCTGTTGTACTGATCACCCAAGTCGCCTGGCTCATTGGTCACAGCTATCTGTTTGGTCAGGCCTGCGCCAAGAGAGTCTGTTCGCGCCACGATAATGCCGTTTTCGACGCCCAACTCTATGAAGGCGTAGCGTACCGCGCGGATCTTCGCGAGGAAGTCGGCGTGTGGCACTGTGACCTTACCGTCCTGATGACCGCACTGCTTCTCATCGGACACCTGATTTTCGATCTGGATGGCACAGGCACCCGCCTCAATCATCTTCTTGGCGAGCAGATAGGTCGCTTCCTCGTTACCAAAACCGGCATCGATGTCGGCGATAATCGGTACGACGTGTGTCTTAAAGTTATCAATCTGATTGATGATCGCGCGCTCTTGAACGTCGTTGTTGGTAGCGCGCGCTGCGTCGAGCTCACGGAATAAACCGGCTAATTCACGTGCGTCGGCTTGTCGCAAAAACGTGTACAACTCCTCAATGAGAGCGGGCACCGATGTTTTCTCGTGCATCGACTGATCAGGCAGTGGCCCGAACTCGGATCGAAGTGCAGCGATCATCCAGCCTGAGAGGTACAAATAGCGGCGGTTGGTGTCGCCAAAATGCTTTTTGATGGCAATCATCTTCTGCTGACCAATGAAGCCATGCCAACAGCCCAGTGACTGTGTGTACTGCGAGGTATCTGACTCGTAGTTATCGATATCGCGGCGCATGATGTCCGCCGTGTACCGGGCGACATCCAAACCGGTTTTAAACTGGTTTTGCAGGCGCATTCTTACGGCATGCTCGGCGTTTACGCCGTTTGCCGCTGTTGCCACGCCCTGAAGTTTTTCAACCTGCTCTAGATAATTACTCATGGTCCACCCCCGCTATTTACGGTGTCATTGTTGATGGGCGAACTATGGGATACTTACCCTTATTTGTGAAATAGATGGTTTGTATCTCGCTCATAATTTTTTTGAATAATTGGGCGAGTATCAGAACACGGAGACCCTTACTGTGTTTTCTTTTGCTTGCGTTTCTTTTCCGACTTCTTGATGTGGGACACCATGCGCCGGCGACGTTGAACTTGACGCTCGGTTAACTTGTTCCGCCGCCCTGCAAAGGGGTTATCACCCGTTCGGAGCTCGATTCGTATGGGGGTTCCAGACAGATCAAGGTGACGCCGGAATGCGTTCTCAAGGTATCGCACGTAACTCTGCGGGAGGTTATCGGTGGAGTTACCGTGAATCACAATGCGCGGTGGGTTATGTCCACCCATATGCGCATAGCGAAGCTTTACACGGCGTCCGCTAACAACCGGTGGCGGATGACTGGAGACGATATCCTCTAACAACTGCGTTAATCGCGGTGTTGTTAGTTTTCGTGTCGCAGACTCGTAAGCACCGTGTATCGAATCGTAGAGATGACCGACGCCCGTACCATGCAACGCCGAGATAAAGTGGATATCCGCGTAATCGACAAACAAGAGACGGCGCTGGAGTTCAACTTTGACACGCTCCCGTTCATCTGACTCCATGCCGTCCCATTTATTGAGCGCCACAACCAATCCCCTACCCGCCTCGATACACTGGCCTAGTAGATGGAGATCCTGTTCCACCACGCCCTCATGCGCATCCATAAGCAGAATGACAACGTTGGCTTGATCGATGGCTTTGAGGGTTTTAACAATGGAAAATTTCTCGACCGTCTCTTTGACATTTTTTCGCCGCCGCACCCCTGCCGTATCGATAAGGGTATAGGCATGGCCATGTCGCTCGTACTCAATGAACACGCTGTCACGTGTTGTGCCGGGTTGATCAAAGACAACCACCCGGTCTTCACCCAACAGGCGATTAACCAACGTCGACTTACCCACGTTGGGCCTGCCAACAACCGCAACACGGATACCGGAACCCAGGTCATCCGTCTCGACTTCGGTATCGCCAAACGGTGCCATGACTTCAGCAATCATTGATCGAACACCACGGTTGTGCGTCGCTGCGATCGTATGCAACTGAGCGATGCCTAAGCTGTGAAAGTCACTAGCAGCAACGTCCTCACCAACACCATCAATCTTGTTGACCACGAGCTCGAAGGATTTGTTGCGCTCGCGGAGTAACCGCACCAGGTTCTGATCACCCACTTGTAAGCCCGCGCGCCCATCTACCATCAGCAAAACAACGTCTGCTTCATCAATGGCAGCCAGCGATTGCGCCGCCATAGCGGCATCAATACCCGCTTCTTCACCGGTGAAACCGCCCGTGTCAATCACCATGAAGCGCTGATCATCACAGCGCCCCTCACCATACTTACGATCGCGGGTGAGGCCAGAGTAGTCGGCCACGAGGGCATCGCGGGTCTTTGTTAGCTGATTGAAAAGCGTAGACTTCCCTACATTCGGGCGTCCTACCAACGCGATGACGGGAAGCATGAGCGTTAGTCCTGAGCCTCTAGCTCATAGGCGAGTAATTGGCCGTTGTCCGCATAGATGATAAGACGACCACTATCAGCAATCATGTCGGCACGCGCCGCATCACCACCGATCTTAGACCGTCCGACAATTTGCCCATCGACTTGGGAAAGAAGATGTAAATAGCCCTCAAAGTCTACCGTAGCGACATAGCTGCTGACCGGCGTCGGGCGCGAGAGCTCTCGATATCCAAGCTCAATGTTTTGCCATCTAACTCCCTGCCCCGTTCGCAAAAATGCGCTCAGTGTTCCGTCGACATCCGCCACGTACACATTGCCGAAGCCCACGTTGGTGCCGGTGACCGAAGATACATTCTGTTGCCACAGTTTGCGCCCGGTTCGGCTATCCAGTGCTGCTAGGCGTCCCTGGTAGCTAGCCACAAAAAGCTCAATACCTTGTTGAGTCATCGCACCATCCACGTCGACAATACGATCAATCTCGGAACTACCTTGCGGCACCCCAATACGCGCCTCCCAAGAGACGTTGCCAGAGTCGACATCGACTGCGACAACCTTGCCATCACCAAAGCCAGCGATCGCATTACCTCCGACCAAAATGGGGGCTGAGGTACCCCGTAAGGTGAGGACCGGCACATCACTGGTGAATGTCCATGAGGGCTCTTCAGCGCCAGAGCGGAAACCCAGTAACTTGCCGTCATAGGTCTGCACAATAACCCAGTCATCTGAGACCACTGGCGCCGCCAGAACCTCGCCCGATACGGCGGCTTCCCACTCCACTGCCCCGTCCTCGGCCGACAACTGCAGTACAGAGCCGTCAGCACCGCCCAGATAGAGGCTGCGATTGTGGTAGCCGACACCACCAGAGAGTGGGCGTTCCAGTTCAACCCGCCATAGCCGGGCGCCGTTGGCCGCATTGATTGCCGCAACTTCACCGTCACTGGATGCGACGTAAATCACACCGTCAATTAACGTCGGAGTTATTTTGTAAAAGCCGTCACCCTGACCATCGCCAATCTTTGACGACCATCGTTTTTTAAGTGAGACCTTTGAATCAATTCGCTCGAGCTGTACGGGCGCTGTCGCGTCTTCGCCTTCAGAGCCAAACCATTCCTGAAAGGTGCTACATCCGCTGATGAGCAACATTAACGCACTGGTTGTCAGTAGCCGCCATAACTTCATTGCTGCGAGTCCTCGCCAGAATCTGCCGCATCGCGGAGTGACAACCCAGTTACTTTGAGATCGACAAGACCCAGTTGACCACCGAGCGCCAGCGACTCTGTCTGGGCAGACTGATAGGCCAGTAGCGCTTCGGCTTCCCGCCCTGCAGCTAAGTGAATGTCACCAAGCGCTTGGGCATAACTGGCCGGGAAGGAACTACTTCCTTGCTCAAGAATAGCCACTGCGCCGGCTTCGTCGCCTGATGCTGCCATAACACGAGCCAGTCTTAGCTGAACCAACTGACCCAAGGTTGAGTCCAATTCAACGCTCGCCATAACGGATTCAAGTTCTCCTCGAGCAAGCACCAAATCACCCGCTTGCACAGCCGCGGCTGCCACCTGCAACGATGCAAATTCGGCAAACGCCTCACCCGAATGGGTGTCTCTCAATCCAGCACTGATAAGCGCCAGCTCCTCTGCAGCTTCTCCCGATTCCCTTTCCTGTAAAAGCTCATCGTAAGCATTGGCGGCTACCACCGCTTTGTCGCTGGTGTAATCCTCGTACTGTGACCAACCAATGGTGCCTCCCAGAGTCAATACAACCGCAGCAATCACCGATGTACGGTTTTCCTGCCACCACTGGGAAATTGCCTCTAACTGCTCTTCTTCTTGAAGATGATCAGCCACTACCTACTCCTCAATACTCATTTGTCAGCTGTTCTAGCTGACTCAAAAACGTATCTAACTCCTCTCTCGAGAGAGTCATTTGCTCTTCATTGGCCCGTAAAGGTTTCAAGGTCACTTTGCCAGAGACCATTTCCTCGTCACCAAATACCATTGCCCACGCGGCACCACTCTTATCAGCTCGCTTGAACTGACTCTTGAAGCTGCCACCACCCAGATGTTGGACAACACCCAGCCCGGGAAATTCAGCGCGTATTCTATCCGCCTCGAGCATTGCTTGGCCAAAGGCATTTTCGTTAGAACTCACGATATACAGATCAGGATTTGACGCTGCATCGAGATTGAGCGTCTGCATGAGAAGCACCAGCCGCTCTAGACCTGCTGCAAACCCTGAGGCTGGCGTCGCTTTACCACCAAACTGATTCACCATCATGTCATAGCGGCCACCGCCACACACGGTTGCCTGAGCACCCAGTTGATCGGTTGTCCACTCAAATACCGTCTTGTTGTAATAGTCGAGTCCGCGTACCAAACGAGGGTTAATGGTGTAAGCCAGCCCGGCCATATCCAGCAACTGGCAGAGCCTCTCATGATGCGACTTGGACTCCTCATCCAAGTAGTCAGCCATTGAAGGAGCGCCGTCCAATATCGATTGCGTGCTCGTCGATTTGCTATCAAGAATTCTGAGGGGGTTAGTATCCAACCGTCGCTGACTGTCCTCGTCTAGTGAATCAAAGTGGTCACGCAGATACTCTATCAGGGCCGCTTTATAGGACGCGCGCGCTTCGGGGCTACCAATGGTGTTCAATTCGAGGGTCAATACATCGTTGATACCCAGTCGTGTCCACCACTGGCGGCACATGAGTAACAGCTCAGCGTCCTGCTCTGGTCCCGCCACGCCAAAGGTCTCGACTCCCAATTGGTGAAACTGGCGCTGCCGACCTTTCTGAGGTCGCTCGTACCGGAACATCGGTCCCATGTACCAAACGCGCTGCGGTGATTGAACTAGGTTGTGCTGCACTGCGGCGCGGACAGTACTCGCGGTGCCTTCGGGTCTCAGCGATAGACTCTCATCATTCCGGTCGGGGAACGAGTACATTTCTTTCTCGACAATGTCAGTCACTTCACCAATCGAGCGGGCAAATAACTCCGTGCTTTCTACAATTGGGGTGCGTATCTCTGCATAACCGTGCGCAGCCAACACGTCGCGGGCAGTTTGCTCAAGCATCTGCCACAACGGTGTCTCATCGGGAAGAACATCAACCATTCCCCGAATAGCGCGGTATTGACTCATTGACTGTATGCCCTAGTGACTGCTGGAAATAATCTCAGCTTCTTCCCGAGCACGCTGGGCTTCCAGGTTCTCGGCTCGCTTACGAATGACGGATTCCAAATGATCAACGAAGTCTGTGTTGCTGACTTTGTGATCAGGCTCGCCATCGAGGTAAATCAAATTGCTGGGGGTCGCCCCTGTCAAACCGACATCCGCCTCTTTGGCTTCTCCAGGTCCATTGACGATGCAGCCAATAACGGCCACATCCATTGGCGTCCGGATATCCTCCAAACGCCGCTCCAACTCGTTCATTGTACCGATAACATCAAAGTTTTGCCGTGAACAACTGGGGCATGCGACAAAATTAATGCCGTTTGTACGCAGTTTTAGGCTTTTTAAGATCTCAAAGCCTACCTTGACCTCCTCAACCGGGTCGGCGGCAAGAGAAACTCGCATGGTATCGCCAATACCCTCCATTAGAAGCATGCCAAGACCAACAGCTGACTTTACGGTACCGCCACGCAAAGCACCGGCCTCAGTGATACCAAGATGCAGCGGTTGCTCAATCTGCTGAGCAAGACCGCGATAGGCAGCCACGGCCATAAACACCTCGGACGCCTTCACACTCACCTTGAAGTCTGGAAAGTTATGCCGGTCCAGGATATCGACATTCTTCAGGGCCGATTCGATGAGCGCTTCTGACGTGGGCTCTGGGTACTTCCTCATCAATTCTTTTCCAAGGGAACCGGCATTCACACCAATACGAATGGGAATGCCCTTATCCTTGCAAGCGGCAATGACCTCTCGAACCTTTTGCTCTTTGCCGATGTTACCGGGGTTAATTCGAAGGCAGTCGACACCGTACTCAGCGACCTTGAGTGCGATTTTGTGATCAAAATGAATATCGGCAACCAGTGGCACTGGAGACTGCTGCCGAATCGCCTTGAAAGCCTCGGCCGCCTCCATACTGGGCACTGAGACTCTGACAATATCGGCGCCCGCCTCGGCGATCGCATTGATCTGGCCCAGCGTCGCATCAACATCACAGGTTTCGGTGTTTGTCATACTCTGAACACTGATGGGGGCGTCTCCACCCACTGGCACAGTGCCAACCATAATCTGACGGCTCTTGCGGCGTTTAATGGGTGAAGCCTGACTCATGGAGAGTTCCCCTACATTGTTCTTATGTTATTAACGCTGCTCCCTCTGGGCAGCTGTCCACGCCTTATAAATTGGCGTTTCGGCATAGAGATTGCGCAGTGCCAGCATATTACTGGCCTCCATGTTTGCATCGCCATTCAGACGCGCAATTTCAACACCGAGAATCAGTGCACGCGCGGTCTGTCCGCGTGTGCCTGCTCTATACCGCTCATAATACCCACTCGCGGCCGCTACATCACCCTCAGTGAGTTCGATTTGAGTGAGCTCCAGGAGCGCGGTGCGGTTTCGTGGCTCCATAAGCAGTGCTCGACTAAAGGCGGATTTCGCATCTGCCGTTTCCTGGGTCTGTAGCAGGGCCAAACCAAGGTTCACGAAGGCTCTGGGTCGACCACTGTAAAGCGTATCGGTGGTGACCTCGCGAAACACGGCTGCCGCCTCAAGGTAACGGCCCTGAGCGTATAGAAACGCAGCGTAATTATTTCGCGCACGAGATCCGGCGCCGGCATCCAATGCTTCCCTGAAATTGTATTCAGCAAGCTCAAATTCACCGGTGCTTTGGTAGACGAGCGCAAATGCCTCCAGCACATCAGCGTTGTCCGAATCAATCGCTGCGGCCAGCTCGAGATTACGCTTGGCATTGTCCCAATCGCCCGCACCAATATATTGACGGGCAAGACTGACGCGCTGCTCTATTGCCTGTGCGGGATCGATCGTCGCTGGCTCAGGTCCAGCTGTCTCGACAACACAGCCGGTAAGAAACGCCGTAATCACCAATGAGCAAAGATGTTTCACAGGGATGTTTACCCCTCAACTGTGTCTATTTCTTCGTATTGTGCACGATATCGAGCCGAGCGTTTGGTTCGGTCATTCACCTCACCCACAAGTTGCCCGCAAGCAGCATCGATATCGTCACCTCTAGTTGTCCTTACTGTGACGATGAATCCCGCTTCCATCAAGACTTTCCAAAATCGTGAAACCGCGTTACCACTCGGTCGTTTAAACCCAGAGTTAGGAAAGTCATTGAATGGAATGAGATTAATTTTGCAGGGATAGCCATCGAGTAGCTGCGCCAGCTCATGCGCGTGTTCCACCTGGTCGTTTACACCGGCCAATAAGGTGTACTCAATCGTTACCACACGCTTTTTATCGGTTTGCGCGTCAATGTAGGCACGTGCTGATGACAGTAACTTTGCTATGGGGTACCGCTTGTTGATGGGAACAATCTGATCGCGAATCGCATCATTAGGCGCATGCAAAGATATTGCCAAACTTACGTCCGACAGATCAGCCAGCTGGTCTAGGGCGGGTACGACACCCGATGTAGACAGCGTGACTTTGCGTTTAGAGAGACCGTAAGCCAGATCGTCACACATGAGCTCCATGGATGACACCACGTTATCGAAATTAAGCAGTGGCTCGCCCATCCCCATCATCACGACGTTGGTCACGACACGCCCTTTTCCCGATTGCCATCCGTCATAGGAGTCGATGGCCAACCATACCTGACCAATGATTTCTGCGGCTGTTAAATCGCGCTGAAATCCCTGTTTACCCGTAGAGCAAAACTTGCAATCGAGACTGCAACCCACTTGCGACGATACGCACAAGGTTGCTCGATCACCCTCTGGAATCAGCACTGCCTCAACCAGGGCTCCACCCGCCACCTTAATGGCCCATTTTCGGGTCCCGTCTGCTGAATCTTGCTGGCTATCGATCATGGGAGGCGCGATCTCCGCCGTCTCAGAGAGTCGATCGCGGAGTACCTTGCCAAGATTGGTCATATCCTGGAAATCGCGCACACCCTGGTGGTGAATCCATTTCATTACCTGCTGGGCGCGAAATTTCTTCTCACCAATGTCGGTAAAAAATGATTCTAGCTGGGCACGTGTCATGCCCAGCAGATTGACCTTGCTGGCCGGAGCGGTTGTTGCAATGAGCGCGTCCGGCATGAGTATCAGTCTTCGTTACTTATCGACTGCAGAGATCGCTGGAAGCGAAGAAATATGCAATCTCTCGCGCCGCTGAGGCGGGAGAATCAGAGCCATGAACCGCGTTAGCATCAATTGATTTTGCGAAGTCTGCACGAATCGTTCCTGCGTCAGCTTCAGCAGGGTTAGTCGCTCCCATCAACTCCCGATTCTTGAGAATGGCACCCTCGCCCTCTAGAACTTGAACGACTACCGGACCCGAGGTCATAAACTCAACGAGTGCTGGATAGAAAGGTCGCTCCTTGTGCTCGGCGTAGAACCCGCCGGCGAGCTCATCAGACAATCGAAGCATTTTTTGAGCAACGATCTGCAGTCCCGCAGCTTCAAAGCGCGCGTTGATTTGACCTGTGACGTTTTTTGCAACGGCATCGGGCTTGATGATCGAAAGCGTTTGTTCAACCGACATGAATGTCTCCTGATGATGAATAAGTATTTACCGACGGGCTTCCCATGGGGTCTACCCGCTTTCGGGCGCGGAGTATAAGGCCTTTACCTCAGCCTGTCATGGCAACAAAAGTGTGCTTTTTAATGCTTCTCGGAGGCGTGATTGATCGTGTACTTCGGTATTTCAACGACCAGTGACTCCTCGCCGACGATGGCCTGACACGACAATCGTGACTCTGGCTCGAGTCCCCACGCCTTATCGAGATAGTCCTCTTCAAGCTCGTCCGCCTCGCTTAACGAGTCAAAACCCTCTCGAACGATGACGTGACAGGTCGTGCAAGCACAGGACATCTCGCAAGCGTGCTCAATGTCAATGTCGTTTGCTAGCAATACCTCGCAGACGCTTTCACCGCTACTGGCCTCTACAGCCGCACCGTCAGGGCATATTTCGTGATGAGGAAGAACAATTATCTGGGGCATGAGCTCGTCTCTAGTCTGCGGAGTCCAGCTCTGAAACGGCAACACCGCCCAAAGCACTTTTAATACTGCGGTCCATACGTCGTTCAGCAAATGTCAGCGACGCCTGACCTAACTGGTCGGTGACCGCGCGGATACTATCGGTGTCGTCAGATTCAAGCACTTTTACCAGCTCACCCGCCTCATTTTCTAGGTCGCCTCGCTCTTCATCACTGAGGAGGTCGCCATCAGCTTCAAGCGCTCCGGCAAGGCCGTGAAGCAGGGACTCAGCCTCAACTCTGGCCTCTCGAAGTTGTCTTGCCTGCATATCTTCAGCCGCATTGGTTTGACTGGCTCGCAACATGGAAGCCACTTCATCGTCACTCAAACCGAACGACGGCTTAACCACCAGCGCAGCCTCGGTGCCCGTCATCTCCTCGCGAGCAGACACCTCCAACAAACCATCAGCATCCACCTTAAAAGTCACCAGGATGCGCGCTGCACCGGCAACCATGGGCGGTATGCCGTTTAATTCAAAGCGCGCCAACGATCGACAATCCTCTACTCGCTCTCGCTCACCCTGCAGCACATGGACTACAAGGCCGGTTTGACCATCTTTCGCTGTTGTAAATTCCTGTGCCTTCGCCAGTGGTAACACTGAATTTCGTGGGATGATTTTCTCAATCAAGCCACCATAGGTCTCTAGACCCAGCGATAGAGGAATGACATCCAGAAGCAATGCTTCGTCACCATCGCCATTGCCTACCAAAATATCGGCCTGAAGTGCCGCTCCCAAGGCCACGACCTCGTCAGGATTAATCGAACACAGCGGTTCTCGCTCGAAATGTGCCGCCACTGCATCCCGAATGAGCGGCATTCGCGTCGACCCGCCGACCAATACCACATGAGCCACCTCTGACGTGCCAGCATCATCGAGCGCTTGGTCACAGGCCTTCAGTGTTCGCCGAACCAGTGTCTCCGAGAGCACCGAAAAGGTCTCTCGACTCATCGATAAGTCGTCGAGGTGTGCGAATTCACCAGAACCCACGATTGACGTTTCAGAGGTCTCTGACAATCGTTCTTTGGCGGCCCGTGCCATGATTGCGAGTTGCCTTTGCTGATCTCGGGTGACGCTATCGAGCCCCCACTGATCCATCATCCAGCAGACGATCACCTCATCGAAATCATCGCCACCTAAGGCAGTGTCTCCGCCCGTTGCCAACACCCGTAACAACCCACGCTCCATTCGCAAAATGGATATGTCAAAGGTGCCGCCGCCAAGGTCATACACGGCAACAATACTGGACTCGGCAATCGTCTCATCGAGACCGTATGCAATGGCCGCAGCTGTCGGCTCATTGAGTAATCGGAGAACATTGAGATCCGCGAGCTCAGCGGCCTGCCGCGTTGCCTGCCTTTGTCGATCGTCGAAATAGGCCGGTACTGTAATGACGACACCATCTTCGACTTCATCGAGACTTTCCCTTGCGCGCGTTGCGAGCGCTCGTAATATCTCACTTGAAACCTCGACAGGCGTTTTAGGCCCGTCATCCGTGTCAAACGCAAGAGGCTCAGACATCGCAAGTCCGAGTAGCTGTCCGTCGCTGAGATCTGCCCGAGATCTCCCCATGAAGCGCTTCGCAGACAGCACCGTATTTCGGACATCGGAGAGTGCCGACGCCAGCGCCGTTCTTCCGACCGTCACACCCTGACTAAAATTAACCACCGAAGGCACCAGTCGAACGCCGGACGCATCGGAAATGACATCTGCACCATTCCCTGATTTGGTTGCCACTAAGCTGTTAGTGGTGCCCAAATCGATACCAAGACCCCGCTTGCGCTCTCTCGGCGCGCTGTCTGCGCTGTTGGGTTCTGAAATCTGAAGTAACACGGTTCTTAGCCTACCTGGCGCTGCGCCCTAACAAGCTCGTCGAGAAGCTTCTGTTGAAAGTGAAATTCAACCCATTTAGCGCAGGCACCCTCGATATCACCGCCATCATAAAGATCAACAAATGCATGCTGCGTTTGGCTGTAGGCCAGCTCGATATCGGCGACTAATTCGCTGGCATCGCTGTCACTCAATGATTCGAAGTCCTGAACCCGCTCTCGAAGCATCATTTGCTCGAACAAAAATTCGGGCGATGCAGGCTGTCGTTCAAGTTGTTGTAAATCTATGCCATGCAGTTCGAGCAGATGACCTGCGCGTCGGACCGCGTGACGCAAGACACCGTACGCCTCGTTGATATCAGCAGCACGCTTTGCCGCCGCTCGCTGCTCAAATGTGGCCGCACCTGCAAACTTATCCGGGTGACACAGCACCATGAGTTGCTCGTACCGCGCCTCAAGCACTGCCTGATCAATGGCAAAGCCGGGCTTCAGATCAAAAGACTGAAAATAGTTGGTCACATGACCTCACAAGCGCTTGTTCAATGACGTGTTAGACAGTGAAGCTCTCGCCGCAGCCACACTCGCCCGCAACGTTAGGATTTTTGAACTCCAAGCCCTCGTTTAGCCCTTCTTTCGCAAAATCGACGACAGTGCCATCGAGGTAAACTAGGCTCTTGGGATCAACGAACACGCGCACACCGTCTGTTTCAAACAGCGTGTCTTCCGGGTCTTGGGTATCGACGAACTCCAAGACGTAAGCGAGACCAGAACAACCGGAGGTCTTTACGGCAATGCGGATACCCTCACCGCGACCTCGCGCTTGTAGCTGTTTGCTGACGTGCTCAGCCGCCGCAGACGTGACACTAATGGCCATTACTCGCCCCGTTTTTCCCGAATGTTCTTGACCGCCGCTTTAATCGCGTCTTCCGCCAGCACCGAGCAGTGAATCTTAACCGGTGGTAGCGCTAACTCTTGGGCGATCTCCGTGTTTTTAATGGCCTCTGCTTCTTCCAGCTTCTTGCCTTTTACCCACTCAGTGAGAAGCGAGCTTGACGCAATGGCAGAACCGCAACCATAGGTCTTGAACTTGGCGTCTTCAATGATGCCCTCATCGTTAACCTGAATTTGCAAACGCATGACATCGCCACAAGCCGGCGCTCCCACCATACCTGTGCCCACGTTGTCACTGTCCGCATCCAGCTTGCCGACGTTGCGGGGGTTTTCGTAGTGATCAATTACTTTATCGCTGTAAGCCATAACCTACTCCTTTGGGCGCATTGCGCCGTTTAATGCGCTGCCCATTCAATTGTGTCGAGGTCAATACCGTCCTGATACATATCCCAAAGCGGTGACAGTTCTCTTAGCTTATCCACCGCGTGGCGGACGCTTGTTGCAGCACGATCCACGTTCTCTTCTGTTGTAAAACGACCAAAGCTGAATCGCAGAGAGCTATGTGCCAGCTCGTCGTTCAGCCCGAGCGCTCGCAGAACATAGGAGGGCTCAAGACTAGCCGAGGTACACGCAGACCCACTCGAAATTGCCAGATCCTTCAGCGACATCAGCAATGATTCGCCTTCAACAAACGCAAAGCTGACGTTAAGTGCGCCCGGCAGACGATGGTCTCGCGAACCATTGATATGAACCTCTGGAATATCGTTGATAGCGTCCCAAAATCGCTGACGTAGCGCACGGAGCCGCTCACCCTCGGCTTGCATTTCCTCATTGGCAATGCGCGCCGCCTCACCCAAACCAACAATTTGATGGGTTGCGAGCGTTCCTGATCGCATACCGCGTTCGTGCCCACCACCATGCATCTGAGCTTCGATTCGAACGCGTGGCTTACGGCGCACGTAGAGTACACCGATGCCTTTAGGGCCATACATTTTGTGTGCTGATATAGAGAGCAGATCAACCTTCATCGCCTCCATATCCAGTGGGAGCTTTCCGGTGCTTTGTGCCGCGTCGACATGATAGATCACACCGCGCGCTCGACAGACCTCACCAATCCCGGCGATGTCGTTTACCACGCCAATTTCATTATTGGCATGCATGACGCTGACAACAATAGTGTCCTCTCTAATGGCATCAGCAATCATCTCAGGCGTTGTCAGGCCGTCGGTATTCGGCTCGAGATACGTCACCTCAAACCCCTCGCGCTCCAGTTGGCGACACGTGTCGAGCACCGCTTTGTGCTCTATTTTTGACGTGATGATGTGCTTACCTTTGCGCTGGTAAAAATGTGCCGCACCTTTGATCGCTAGATTGTCTGACTCCGTCGCTCCAGAGGTCCAGACGATTTCCCGCGGATCAGCATTGATCAATTCAGCGACCTGACAGCGCGCATTTTCAATCGCCTCTTCTGCCTTCCAGCCATACTGGTGAGAGCGCGACGCAGGATTTCCAAACACCCCATCCATCGACAGGCATTGGGTCATCGCTTCAACAACGCGCGGATCAACAGGTGTCGTCGACAAATAGTCTAGATAGATTGGGACGTTGATTACTTCAGCCTTCCCCATAAAACATTCCTCAGACCTCTTGGTCTATAAATCCCGGAGCGTTAATGGCTGAGGCTCAACCAATCCCGCCATATAACTGCCTTTCCGGTAACCCCCTCGGTTGACCAGATCTTCCAAACTAATGCCACTCAGAAATCCGTGAATCTGATCTGACAAATCCTGCCAAAGGTGGTGCGTTAAGCAGACCTCACCGTGATTACAGTCGCCACGGCCCTGGCAATTGGTCGCATCAATCGATTCATCCACTGCATCAATAATCTGCGCAACAAAAATGCGGTCATAGGCTCTCGCGAGCTGATAGCCCCCTCCGGGACCTCTGATACTGCGGACCAAGTCCTCGCGTCGCAGCTTCGAGAAGAGCTGCTCGAGGTAAGACAACGAAATTTCCTGACGCGTCGAGATGTCAGCCAGCGTAATGGGATCCTTGCCACCATGAATGGCAAGGTCCAACATTGCTGTCACCGCATAGCGGCCTCGTGTCGTTAACTTCATGTGCACACAACGTCACTGAATCGAATACCTGAGTAGTTTAGTCAAGAATTAGGTGTTTGGCCAACGTTATGCCTTAATTATTGCGATTTTCGCGCACGACCCTGCGGGTTTCCTTCAAAATACCCCTGAGAATCTGGACTTCCATTTCATCCAACCGGACACGGCTATACAACCGTCTGAGTCGCGTCATCAACTGCCGTGGTGCTGCGGGATTGAGGAATTCAAGATCGACGAGGGTTTCCTCGAGATGCGCAAAAAAGTATTCCATGTCCTGCGAGGTGGCGAAGTCATTCTCCCAGTGAGCATCCTCTTCCTGCGGTAATTCGCCCTCCAATTCGGCCATGCGGATTTCGTAGCAGACAATCTGAACCGCCATCGATAAGTTGAGTGACTCGTAGTCTGGGTGCGTTGGTATGTGACAGTGCAAATTGCAGCGGCGCAGTTCGTCATTATTAAGACCACTGTCCTCACGCCCGAAAAGGATCGATACCTTATCGGTAGAGGCATGTTGAACAATGCGACTCGCTGTGAGTCGAGCATCTTGGACGGGCCAAGGAATGCGTCGTTCTCGCGCACTGGTTCCCACGACAAACTGACTGTCGGCAATCGCTTCATCTAGCGTCTTTACGACACGCGCGCCCTGAATGATGTCCACCGCACTCGCGGCACGCCACTCAGCCTCGGGATCTGGAAACTTGCGAGGGTCCACTAGAACCAGCTGCCGCAAACCCATATTTTTTATGGCGCGCGCTACCGCGCCGATGTTCCCGGGATGCGATGGATTAACCAAAACCACCTGTATGTTGGAAGAATTCATAAATCGCCTACATTGAAGGGCCGCGAGTGTAGCAAACCCTAACGCCTCAGCGCGCTTCTTGTTATTATCGCGCTCCCGCCGAATACCCGGACAACATCATGGAACCAATGGTCAACATCGCACTTCGCGCAGCTCGCAAGGCCGGCAATTTGATAGCTCGCGCATCAGATGATCTGACGCGTCTGCGATTTGAGGCGAAAGGTAAGGCAGATTTTGTTACCGAGGTTGATCTCGCCTCAGAACAGGAGCTCATTTTCAACCTGCAAAAAACCTATCCGGACCATGCGTTTATCTGCGAGGAAAGTGGTCGCACGGGTCCCGACGATGCCGAGTTTGTCTGGATCATCGATCCACTAGACGGCACCAGTAACTTCATGCGGGGCATCCCGCACTACTGCATCAGTATGGCCTGCGTGCGAAACGGCAAGCTTGAGCATGCCATTGTTCTGGATCCGGTCAGACAAGAAGAGTTTACAGCCTCTCGAGGCCGCGGCGCTCAGCTTAATGGTCGCCGCTTGAGAGTGTCCGATCGTACCGATCTCAAAGAGTGTCTTATCGGCACCGGAACGCCTTTTTTGGGTCAGTCAGAGGATCGCATGGACTGGTACCTCAAAGGGCTCGGCGAAGTGGCGGCTAACTCAATGGGTATTCGACGGGCGGGGGCAGCAGCGCTCGACCTGGCTTATGTGGCAGCCGGAAGGCTTGACGGTTTTTGGGAGGCAGGCCTTCAACCCTGGGATCTCGCCGCGGGTACGCTCTTAGTACGGGAGTCTGGCGGACTGGTCACTGACTTTAAGGGCAGTGACAACGTGCTGGATGGAGGCGATGTCATCTGCGCCAACCCGCGACTACTCAAACAATTGGCTGCCGCGATTCGGTAGAACCACTAGGGGGTAATGGCGTCCTGGTCCTCACCCTCTTTCACTGGTATCGCCACGTCCTCTTTCGTCACGCCCAACGCCAGCAGTGATGTGGATGCGACATAAATAGACGAATAGGTTCCAATTGTGACGCCGACGAGTAAAGCGATAGCGAACCCGAAAATCATATCGCCACCCAGTACGGCCAGGGATGTAAGAACCAACATGGTTGTCAACGACGTCACTAACGTACGTCCCAGCGTCTCATTCAGCGATACATCGATCACCCCAAGAGGTTCCATCTTTCGGATCTTGCGCAGGTTTTCGCGAATTCGATCGGATACCACAATGGTGTCGTTGAGCGAGTAACCAATGACGGCCAGAATCGCCGCCAGAACAGATAAGTCGAACTCGAGTCGCGTTATCGAGAAAAACCCGAGAATAATGAGTACGTCGTGAGCCAGCGCTATGACGGCGCCCATGGCGAACTTAATCTGAAAACGGAAACCGACATAGATCAACACCAGACCCAGTGCCAATAACATGGCGAGTCCACCTTGCTCGCGGAGCTCATCACCCACTTGTGGCCCGACGAATTCCATCCGTTGCATGATGATTTCTTGCGAGGTGGCGCCTCTCAACACCTCAACCATTCGGGCACCTTCCGCATCCGAGTAGCTGATCGGTAATCGAACCAATACGTCACGATCGGTGCCAAAGCTGACAACCATCGCGCCTTCGTAACCCCCAGTGCCGAGCTGCTCACGAATATCACCAAGGTCAGCACTGGAGTCGTAGTTGAGTTCGATTAAGGTGCCGCCCGTAAAGTCCAGTCCCCAGTTAAGCTGCTGAATAGACAACGAAATGAGCGTAGCCAGCAGTAGGACCCCTGACAACGCCGCGGCAATAAAGCGGCCCTTCATGAACGCAATGGGTTTCATACTGCCGCCTCCTGTGAAGCCGCATCGGCCTTCATTTTTACGCGTCCAATACTCAGGCGCTCAACACGGCGGCCACCGTAACTCAAATTAACCAGCGCTCTCGTTCCCATAATCGCGGTAAACATCGACGTGATGATGCCTACCGACAGTGTGACTGCGAAACCTTTAATCGGCCCCGTTCCAACAGCGTAGAGAATAACCGCCACAATCAATGTCGTGATATTGGCGTCCAAAATGGTGGTGACAGCACGCTCGAACCCACTGTGGATCGCCAACTGATTGGACGTCCCGGCAGCCAGTTCTTCCCGAATACGAGCAAAAATCAGAACGTTCGCATCGACCGCCATACCCACGGTAAGAACGATTCCAGCAATACCTGGCAAGGTCAGAGTGGCACTCAACAGCGACATGACAGCCACCAGCAGAACGAGGTTCGCTGTCAACGCAACAACAGCGATAACGCCAAATACCCGGTAGTACACCATCATAAACAGTACGACCAAGGCGAGACCAAGCTGAAGCGATTTCACCCCTAGTTCGATGTTTTCTGCGCCCAGCGACGGCCCAACCGTTCGCTCTTCGACAAAGCTAATGGGTGCGGCTAACGCTCCGGCGCGTAGCATCAACGCGAGTTCAGATGACTCGGCGGGACTATCCAGCCCGGTAATCTGGAATTGCGCACCCAAGGCTGACTGGATAACGGGCGCTGTCAGCACTTTTTTCTCGTCATACGGATCACGGATCACCACCGTCTCACCGTTTTCATCAGTTTCGTAACGCGTGCGATATTTGCGCTCAATGAATAGAACACCCATACGTCGCTTGACGTTGGCGCGTGTGGCACGGGACATGAGCATGCCACCTTCACCATCGAGTGTTATCTGTACGTTCGGCTGTCCATTCTGGTCAAAACTCGCAGCAGCATTCGAGACCCGCTCACCTGTGATAATGATGTCGCGCTCGAGCCACTCGGTCATACCCTGACGCGTTTCGCCACGATAATCGAAGCGCTGGCGCTCCGAAATGGGTGCATTTGCTTCGGCAACGAGACGGAACTCCAGATTCGCTACCTTACCCAGGATACGCTTCGCTTCAGCTGTGTCCTGAATACCTGGCAGCTCAACCACAATGCGATTCTTGCCCTGCCGCTGAACCAATGGCTCAGAGACCCCAAGTTCATTCACGCGGTTTCGTAACGTTGTTAGGTTTTGTGCAACGGCGTACTCAACCACTTCAGCCATCGTGGCCTCAGTCACCTCAGCGAACAGCTGCGGCGTTTCCTCATCGACGCGATCAAGTAACAGCTCGGGATAGAGGTCTCTGACTTCGGCACGCGCCGCCTCACGGTCCTCTACGGAGCGAAAGGTCATACCGATCCGCGTCCCCTCAAGAGCAATACGCCCCCGAATTCGCTCCTCGCGTAATCGTCGTTTAATACCGTTTTCGTACTGCTCGAGTTTGCGATCAGTCGCCGCATCAATATCGACCTCGAGCTTGAAGTGGACACCGCCGCTCAAATCAAGTCCCAGCTTCATGGGTCGCGCACCGCCGCTGACAAGCCAGTCCGGCGTTGTCGGCGCTAAGTTCAATGCCACGATATAACCATCACCCAGCGCTCGCTGCAGGACGGCCTGCGCTTTCAGTTGCTGGTCTCGATTATTCAGGCGGACGAGACCCGTCTTACCTGACTCCTGAACTTCCTCGCCAAAGTGGCCAATACCGGCGTCTGATAAGGCCTGACTCGCACGCTCTAATACGCGCTCGTTCATACCTTGCGCCCCACTGGAACCACCAATTTGTAGCGCGGGGTCAGGTGCGTACAAATTTGGGGCCGCATAGTAGAAGCCCATCGCCACAATCGAGGCGATGAACAGATTTTTCCACAATGGATAGCGATTTAGCATTCAAGCTCCATCAGGCGAGTGCGCATAAGCTAGGTCTCAGAAAGCCGCGAAGTGTAGCTTGTAGCACCCGTTAAGGCTATTGCCATTCTTTGTTAATTCACCCACACCCGCGCGTTACGGAACAACCGCATCCAGCCCGAGTCCTCAGGCCAGTCCGAGGGTGCCCACGACAGTTGCACGCTGCGGAAAACCCGCTCCGGGTGCGGCATCATGATGTTTATGCGCCCATCCGCATTACATATCCCCGTGATGCCATTAGGTGAGCCGTTGGGGTTTGCAGGAAAAGCAGAGGCTGTCTCCCCGTGATTATCGATATACCGTAAAGCCACGCGATTAGACCCCTCTAGATCGGTCACAGCGGCAGCGTCGGCAAACTGCGCCCGTCCCTCGCCATGCGCAACAACAATCGGAAGCTCTGAGCCCGCCATGTCACGGAACAGTATCGACGCTGACTTCTCTACACGCACACGCACCAAGCGAGCCTCGTATTGCTCTGAAAGATTGCGCGCAAATCGCGGCCAATGATCGGTACCAGGAATAAGCGGCGCAAGGGCAGAGAGCATCTGACAGCCATTACAGACGCCAAGTGCAAAACTATCAGAGCGCTCAAAGAACGACTGAAATTGATCACTCATCGCAGAATCGAAAAGTACACCCTTAGCCCACCCTTCTCCTGCACCCAAGACGTCACCGTAAGAGAATCCGCCGCAGGCAGCGAGGCCCTTGAAGTCGGACAAATACTGCCGACCGGCCTTGAGGTCTGACATGTGCACGTCCACCGCTTCAAATCCCGCTCTGTGGAAGGCGGCCGCCATTTCCGCCTGCCCATTGACCCCCTGCTCGCGAAGGATCGCGATCTTTGGTCGAATCCCTGTCGCAATCATGGGTGCAGCGATATCGTCAGCGATGTCAAAGCTGAGTTGTGCAGAGAGACCCGGGTCTTCTTTACTAATCTGATCAAATTCCTGATCAGCGCAGTCAGCGTTATCTCGCTCACGCTGAATCGCGTGAGAGTTTTGGGACCAGAGTCGCTGAAGCGCAGCGCGACGACTGTCAATCAACTCAAAGGTCGAGGTATTTACGACAATACGCTCATCTAATCGCGGCTTCGCAACAACCGTCGTAGCCGAGCCAAGTCCGTGCGCTACCAGTACACCGCGAACCTCTTCTAGCCGCTCATCCGCCACCTGTAAGACCACGCCGACTTCTTCACTAAACAGCATCGCAGGCGCCTGCTCCGGAGAGCAGTCAATTTCGACATCAAGGCCACATCGCCCTGCAAACGCCATTTCCAGCAGCGCCACGAGCACACCACCATCTGAACGATCGTGATAAGCCAAAACTGCGTCAGCTTGTTTGAGCTCATTCATCGCATTGAATAGCGCCTTCACGTCACTCGCGGAGACATCGGGCACTTCCGAGCCGATTTTTCCAAACGTTTGTGCCAGTACCGACCCGCCGAGTCGGTTCTTACCCTCACCCAGATCGATCAGTAGCAGGCTGGTCGCTTCATCTCGTTGCAGTTCAGGCGTCAGAGTCTCGCGCGCATCACCGACCGGCGCAAAAGCGGAGACAATCAGGGATACGGGTGCGGTAACACTCTTAGACGTATCACCGTCATCCCATCGGGTCCGCATCGACATGGAGTCTTTACCAACAGGAATGGTGATCCCCAGCTCAGGACAAAATTCAAGACCGACAGCTTTCACCGTGTCATAGAGGATGGCATCGTCACCCAAGTAACCTGCCGCACACATCCAGTTAGCTGATAGCTTGATGTCTTCCAACGTCTTCACGGGCGCCGCCAACAAGTTGGTGATGGCCTCTGCTACCGCCAAGCGCGCAGATGCTGGACCGTTGAGCGTCGCGACAGGCGTTCGCTCTCCCATACTCATGGCTTCACCCAAGTGGGTGTCAAGCGAAGCCGTCGTGACGGCCACATCGGCCACCGGCACCTGCCAGGGACCCACCATCTGATCTCTGGCCACCGTACCTGTAACAGAGCGGTCACCAATCGTAATTAAGAAACTTTTGCTGCCCACCGCCGGGAAGGTAAGAACACGCTCAAGCGCATCCGCTATGGGTACATTGCCGGCGAACTCATCGACGGGAGGCGCTACACGACTCGTACTGCGATGCATTTTTGGCGGCTTACCGAAAAGCAGCGACAAGGGAAGGTCGACTGGATTGTTTTCAAACAGGCTGTCACCGAGCCGGAGATGCTGCTCGTCGGTTGCCTCGCCTACCACGGCAAATGGACAGCGCTCCCGAAGACAAATCGCTTCAAAGGTAGCCAGATCCCCGGGATTCACCGCCATCACATACCGTTCCTGCGACTCGTTACACCAGATCTCCAAAGGACTCATACCCTTTTCATCGCTTGGCACCGACCGAAGCGCGAAATCTCCTCCGCAACCACCGTCTTTTACGAGTTCCGGGAACGCATTACTCAAACCACCCGCGCCCACATCATGGATAAAGGCAATGGGGTTGTTATCACCTCGCTCCCAACATCGATCAATGACCTCCTGACAACGGCGCTGAATTTCAGGGTTCTGTCGCTGCACCGAGGCAAAATCGAGGTCCTCGGTACTGGCACCACTGGCCATCGATGAGGCGGCACCACCACCCAAGCCAATCAACATGGCCGGTCCACCGAGTACAATCAGCTTAGCTCCCGCTGAGAAAGGCGGCTTATCGACATGTTCGACTTTGATATTTCCAAAGCCACCCGCGATCATGATGGGTTTGTGATAACCACGCACACCTTCGCTGGTCGCCACTTCAAAGGTTCGAAAGTAGCCTCCCAAGTTGGGGCGTCCAAACTCGTTATTAAACGCAGCGGCTCCGAGCGGACCATCAGTCATGATTTGAAGCGGCGTCACAATGCGATCAGGCTTGCCGCAATCCAACTCCCAGGGGCGTGGGTGTTGCGGTAGATTTAGGTGCGACACCGTAAAGCCACACAACCCGGCCTTCGGTCGTGAGCCTCGCCCCACGGCCCCTTCATCGCGAATCTCGCCACCCGAGCCGGTCCCTGCGCCGGCGAAGGGCGCTATCGCCGTTGGGTGATTGTGCGTCTCCACCTTCATCAGCAAAGCAATCGGTTCGTTGTGGTAAGACCAGGTTTGAGACGCGGGCTCAGGATAAAAACGTCCAGCGGTGTGACCTGCCACCACCGCAGCGTTGTCGGCATAAGCAGAGAGCACGTTTTCGCCACCCTGCTGATAGGTATTCTTAATCATGCCAAACAAGGACCAGGGCTGATCAACACCGTCAATGGTCCATGACGCATTGAAAATCTTGTGCCGGCAATGCTCCGAGTTGGCCTGTGCAAACATCATTAACTCGGTATCGGAGGGATCTCTACCCAATTCGGTAAAGGCGTCGACCAGGTAGTCTATTTCATCGTCGGCAAGCGCCAGTCCCAATGAGGCATTAGCATCGGCAAGGGCCACACGACCTTCATCAACAACAGCAACCGTGGCGAGAGGGCGTGGCTCAATTTCTGTAAACAAACCCTCAATTTGCTGAATGGAGTCCAGCGCAACCTCAACCATGCGGTCGTGTAACAGGGCGGCCGCCTGGGCGGCATGTGTTGATTGATGCAAGCCCTCAATGACGTAAACAACGGCTCGCTCAATCCGGTTGACCCCTTCAAAGCCGCAGTTCTGGGCAATATTGGTTGCTTTACTAGACCATGGTGAAATGGTTCCAAAGCGCGGCGCCACAACCACCAGCTCCTGCTGGGAGAGCTCATCGCCCACAGGCTCGGGACTCGTTCCCGGCTGAAGGAGCGCGGACAACTTGTCCTCGTCTACAGCGCCCGATGAGTCGACCGCATAAACAAAGAACGCTCTTTTCAATCTGATAGTGGGATCAAGTTCTGTTATCTGTGCAGATAAGCGGGAAAAGCGCGGCGCGGACAACGCGACGGATCCGGGCAAAAGCAGCATGAGCAAGTCCTAAAAACGATCGCGTACATCATACCGTGCGATCGCCTCTGGGTGAATGTTCAACGTGAATTTCTGAGCTACACTTGACCCATGAAACGTCTGTTTTTCATGCTATTACTCGGACTAGCTGGCTGTGCAGATCCATCAGTCCTAGGGAACCTGCAGCCAGAGGGTGAGCTGGTCGTTGTTACCCGCAACGGCCCCACGACGTATTACCTTGGCGCTGACGAGCCGGCGGGGTTTGAGTATGAGCTAATCCGCGCATTTGCTGACGCACAGGGCATGCGGTTGAGAATCAAAGTCGCATTTACTCTCGAGGAGGTGTTTGAAACGCTCCAGCGAGGCGAAGCGCACATTGCAGCTGCGGGACTAACCGAATCTTCGGAGCGAAATCTACTCTTTGAACCCACGCAATCTTACCTAGAACAACACCCGGTCGTGGTCTACAAAGCCGGCCAGTATCGACCAAGAAGCATAGATGATCTCGCTGAACTCGACATTGTGATTATGCGGGGCAGCCAGCATGCGATGCGGCTCACATCGCTTGCGGAAATAAATCCTGGAATCCAGTGGCGCGTGCTTGAAACCGCAGAATCCAGTGCCGTGTTGAAGGCCATTGATAATGAAGAGGCGCAAATTGCTCTGCTGGATTCGAGCGAGTTCTCGATGCAACAGCGTCTGTATCCGAGAGTGGCGGAAGCTTTTCAGCTACAAGAGACGCTTAATACCGTGTGGTACATGGGAAGTGATCCTCGCTCTAGCGAGTGGCGCGACAAAGCGGATGAGTTTCTGACCTCGGCTATTCAAGACGGCAGGCTGGAACGAATGAAGGAAGCCTATTTTGGCAACGTTGCCTATGCATCGCGAATCGAGTCATTTACGTTTCAAAGAGCCGTTGAGACAAACCTACCCGACTGGCAACCGTTGATTGAGCGAGTGGCTGATGAATTCCGACTCGACTGGCGGTTACTTGCGGCCATTAGTTACCAGGAGTCTCACTGGAATCCCAAGGCTAAATCCCCAACAGGCGTACGTGGCATGATGATGTTAACGCGACCAACTGCGAGAGAAATGGGCGTAAAAAACCGGTTGGATCCTGAGCAAAGCCTGCGCGGTGGAGCGAGATTTTTGAGAAGCCTACTGAGACGCCTCCCCAATGACATTGACGATCCGGATCGAACATGGATGGCCCTAGCCGCTTACAACGTGGGGATGGCTCACTTGGAAGAAGCTCGACGGCTAACCGAAGGTAACGGCGGTGACCCCCACCTGTGGCAAGACGTGCGCAAACATTTACCTGACCTGCAAAACCCGGCCATTTACCCCCACCTGCGACATGGCTTTGCTCGTGGCGAGGAGGCCGTCACTTACGTTGATAATATCCGCCACTACTTCGCGACTCTGCAGCTACAGGACATCCCCAATATCAGTGTGGCACCACCTCTTGACTTAAAAACCTTGACCGCGAAAGCGAACGAACTGCTGCGTTGGAATCCATTAAGTCTGTGAGTCAGGGCTACACGCTAATCTATCGACTTTTCTTCCTTCTTCTTTTCACGGCTGAGCAGCCAAATCACCACCAACAACAGCATAGGAAGTAAAAAGGTATAAGACTCCCAATCGCCTCTGGGAAAGCCAAGCCCACCAACAAAGTAGTCCGCCATATCCCACAGCATGAAGCTACATATCGCACCGCCTAAGACTAAGTAGATCTGAGATTTATTCATTGTCTTCCTCGAAACATCGCGCCCCACGCTTGTGAACCAGCAAGATTCGGTTTAACCACTGGGAACCCATTCTCCCTTTAGCTGCGGCGCGACTTAAAAAAGTCGCGTAGCAGTTGCGCGCTCTCCTCTGCCATCAGGCCCTGCTGCCATATCACGCGATGATTGAGCGCGGAGTTGTCCAACGCGCTGTTTGTGCTGGTCACAGCTCCGGCCTTGGGCTCAGTCGTTGCAAAAACCAGGCGTTTCACACGGGCATGTACCAAGGTGCCGCAGCACATTGTGCACGGCTCCAGCGTCACAAAGAGCTCGCAATCGGGCAGCCGGTAATTGCCCAGCATTTGGCCTGCCTTTCTCAGGGCTAGAACCTCAGCGTGTGCGGATGGATCGTTAAGCGTGATCTGACGATTACACTCCAGCGCAACGATCTGGCCCTCAAGGACAACCACAGCACCCACAGGCACCTCGCCCAGCGAAGCGGCTCGCTGCGCCTCTTCCATAGCAAGCGCCATAAACTGCTGATCGGACGCGGAAAAATCGCTCATAGAGGCTCCGCTGTGCAAAATCGCCAACACAACATCGCCAGAGCGCTTCGATAGGGACGATAGGGCTCTCCCAGCGGCTTTAGCTGGCCGGCCGTGGGACGCGCCTCCAGACCCTGAATCCGCTTAAACCCCTCTCTGACAGCCAAGTCACCAACAGGCCAGATATCGGATCGCCCTAGTGAAAACATGAGGTACATATGAGCAGACCACTCGCCAAACCCCCTAATGGCGGTAATAGCGGCTACGGCTTCATCATCAGGAAGTTCAGGTAACGCCGGCAGCGACAACTGACCCGAGGCCTCGGCAGTGGCCAACGACTGCATGTAGCTCACTTTTTGACGAGACAAGCCGGCGCCGCGCAAGTCCTCATCGGGACACTTGAGCACGGACTCCGCACACAGGTCACCGTCGAGCGTATCGACGAGCCTACGGGTAATGGACGTTGCGGCAGCCACACTGACCTGCTGACCGACGATAATCCGCGCCAAGGTGGCAAAGGAATGATCCCGCCGGCGCTCCTGGGGATATCCCACCTGCGCAAGCGCTCGCGCAATACGCTCATGGTCGCCAGCCAATACATCAAGTGCGCGCGCAATATCAGCACTGGCTAACTGATACTCCATGCCTCAGCCGTGTACCGGATAACCCAGATACGCGTGGGCGTGAGCCACTGCCCCATACAAACCAACGGTCACACCAATGGCGAGCGCTTCTTTCAACCAACCAATATCACTCGTTGCCATTGCATTCTTACCATCCTGACGATTGATCAAGATTACGCTCACCACTGCCCAAACTAGAAGACCGCCAAACAAAACGAGGGAGGGTAGGTCACCATTCACCAACAAGTGAGACACACTCCAGGCTTTAATCGCGGTAAGTTGAGGGTGGCGCACCATGGAGGTGATTCGAACCTTCAGCGAGGACGCGACCATCAGGTAAAAGGCCAATAACATCAGTACATTACTGATGGACACTGATAGAGGTTGCCTAACCCACCAAACGGGACCACTCGCCGTCTGATAACCTGCAACCATCATGACTAGGCTTCCAACCAGAGCGACCGTCACTACCAGTTTGCCCAAATCACCCATACGGTCACGAGCGGCCGGTGCAAGACGCTTAAAGAGGTGGGCAATCGACCAAAGTGCCACACCGAGCGTTAGCATCATCATGACTTAGGCACTCGCTTCGCTTTTGATTTGCTTCGCCGCAATCCAGGCCACAGCCAGCGTCAACAACTCCACCACAATGACGTCTATGGTCATGTCACCGCCGTGTACCGTCGCTGCGATAATTCTGGCAGGTGCAACAAGACCCACCAGCGATCCGCCAATCAAGATCATGGTGGCGTTGCGCTTGAGTCCACCCATAACCAGCAGGAACCCAGAGCCCAGGAAAAATGCGGCACTGTCACCAATTTGCGTCGTCAGTGCCGCACCAGTGAGCAGTTCACTGCTGAGGTTGGCCGCAGCGGTTTCGGGCGCAAGCACCCAGAGGAAACCTAAAATAAGAAGCGGAATACCAAAAACGACAGGTCCGTATTTAGCAAACATCATCAATCTCCCAGAGCTTATTATTCGAATTAAGACCAACTCTCCTCGGATGATCCGCCGATGTAAAGCCCGAGGCAAAAAAAAGCCCCGCTATAGCGAGGCTTTCTCAACCATGGAACGGGTTACTTTGACTTGGCTTCTTTCCGCGCTTTGGCCTCTTCGATGACCGTGGTCGCAACGCTTGCCGGACAAGGCAGATAGTGTGAGAACTCCATAGAGAACTGACCACGACCTGATGTCATTGTGCGCAGCGATCCAATGTAACCGAACATCTCTGCCAACGGCACGTCCGCTTTGACACGAACACCGGTTGTACCTGCTTCCTGATCCTTGATCATGCCACGGCGACGGTTCAAGTCACCAATGACGTCACCGACGTGATCGTCTGGCGTAAAGACATCGACCTTCATGATGGGCTCGATTAACTGGGGGCCCGCTTTCGGCATGCTCTGACGGAAGGCACCCTTGGCCGCTAGCTCAAAGGCGATAGCCGAGGAGTCAACCGCGTGGAAACCACCGTCATAAAGCTCAACAGCAACATCCAACACGGGGAAGCCAGCCAGTGGGCCCTCTTCCATCATGACCTGGAAACCCTTCTCGATTGCTGGGAAGAATTCCTTGGGCACGTTTCCGCCCACGACGCTGGACGTAAATACATAGCCGTCACCGGGCTGTCCGGGCGTGATGCGGTAGTCGATCTTACCGAACTGACCTGAACCACCCGACTGCTTCTTGTGCGTGTAGCTGTCTTCGATCGCCTGAGTGATGGTCTCGCGGTACGCTACCTGTGGCTGACCGACCTCGAGTTCAACACCGTAGGTTCGGCGGAGGATATCAATCTTGATATCCAGGTGAAGCTCACCCATGCCCTTCAAGATAGTCTCACCGGAATCTTCGTCAGTTTCTACGCGGAACGACGGATCCTCTGCAATCATCTTGCCGATAGCGATACCCATCTTCTCAGACCCACCCTTGTCCTTGGGTGCAACGGCGATCGAAATCACAGGATCAGGGAAGACCATGGCCTCGAGCGTGCAAGGCGCCGCGGTAGAGCACAGCGTGTGTCCTGTCTGAACGTTCTTCATGCCAATGCAGGCGAAAATGTCACCTGCTTGAGCGACGTCGATTTCCGTTCTGTCATCCGCGTGCATTTCCACCATTCGGCCAATTCGCTCGGTCTTTCCCGTTGCCGAATTAAGAATGGTGTCACCTTTCTTCATGGTGCCCGAGTAAACACGGATAAAGGTCAACGCACCGAAACGATCATCCATGATCTTGAACGCCAGTGCGCGCAGAGGCTCATTGACATCTACTTTGGCTACCTCACCTGTAGGCTCCCCCTCCTCATCCGTCAGCGGCTGAGGATCAACTTCGGTTGGGCTTGGCAGGTAATCAACAACAGCGTCAAGTACCAACTGAATGCCCTTGTTCTTGAACGCACTTCCGCAGAAGGTAGGGAAGAAGTGCATCGTGCGCGTGCCCTCGCGGATACAACGCTTGATGTCCTCGATGGCAGGCATCTCACCTTCCATGTACTCCATCATCAGGTCATCGTCCATCTCAACCGCTGCTTCGATGAGCTGCTCGTGGTAGCTCTCGACGTCATCCACCATATCGGCAGGCACATCAACGACTTCGTAATTTTCTGGCAGACCCGAGTCATCCCAGACGTAGGCTTTCTTGGTGAGTACATCAACCACGCCGACAAAATCGTCTTCACGGCCGATTGGCAATGTCATCACCAGTGGGTTTGCAGCGAGTACGTTGCGCACCTGGTCGACAACACGATAAAAATCGGCACCGAGCCGGTCGAGCTTGTTAACGAAGATCAATCGCGCAACTTCTGACTCGTTCGCATAACGCCAGTTGGTCTCTGACTGCGGCTCCACACCGCCTGAACCACAGAAAACACCCACACCGCCATCGAGAACCTTCAGAGAACGATAAACCTCAACCGTGAAGTCCACGTGTCCGGGTGTATCGATGATGTTCATGCGGTGATCTTTCCAGAAGCATGTTGTCGCCGCTGACTGAATGGTAATGCCGCGCTCCTGCTCCTGTTCCATGAAGTCTGTGGTAGCTGCACCGTCATGTACTTCACCGGTCTTATGAATCTTACCGGTGAGCTTCAAGATGCGCTCGGTGGTCGTGGTTTTACCCGCGTCTACGTGCGCGAAAATACCGATGTTGCGGTACAGGGATAAATCTGCGGACATTGTTCTCTTCTTCCAGTCGTTGCGTTTAATTGGGTGACATGAGGCTATTGCGTCGTCCTCAGTGTCATGTCGCTACAGCACGTCTTCTTTTATGCTGCGACGACGCCTTAACCTCGTGCCTACTCAGGGAATCAGACGCGTGTGGCGGACACCCCCTTTCATTGCGCGCGCTTTTTACCACATTCGCGTGGCGAGAAGTAGGTGTTGTACGACAAAGTGATAACTTTTGACGTTACAGACCCGCGTTATTCCACACGTCTTTGCTCCAATGACATCTCGGAACCCGTGTTGATCGTTCTCGAGATGGGTAATTGACTCGGAAACTTGAATTTCTAGGCAAATCCGACCAAAGTTTTAGCTGTCAACGGCCTCGACACAACAAAAAACCCGAGAGGTCGCAAATAACAAGTTCATAAGGGCTACATCCATGAAGACCAATATTGGCCTGCTGCTAACTAAAAGAGCACACCTCAATCCCGACCGCGAAGCCTATGTCGAGAGTGACGGCAGTCGTCGCTACACCTTCAGAGAGTTGAACGAGCGATCCAATCGACTCGCTAATGCACTCAGAGCGAAGGGCTTACAAAAAGGGGATCGCGTCGGGCTGTTGCTGATGAACTCCGTTGAATTCATGGAATCGTTTTTTGCCATAGCCAAAGTTGGCGGTGTGGTCGTTCCACTCAACTGGCGTCTGGTTGCTGACGAACTCGAATTCATCTTGAAGGACGCCGGCGTCAAAACCCTGATATTCGATAACGACTTCGGGCCCACCGTCGCGGAGCTCGAGAGCCGCGGCGACAAAACGGACATCAACCAGTGGCTGCACGTGCTAGGCGGAGCACCCGATAATGCCTGCCAGCCTTTTGCGACCTCCTACGATGCCTATTGTGGCGCATCGAGCATCGCTGAACCTGAATGCGGAGCCGAAGACGATGACATGCTGTACATCATGTACACCTCGGGGACTACAGGGCTTCCCAAGGGTGTCGTTCACACCCACACGACAGCCATGTGGGGGGTATTCACCATTCACGCGACCGCAGATTATCAATCCGGCGAGCGCTACATTGCCTGTCTCCCCATGTTCCACGTCGGCGCCCTCACGCCTCTGACCATCAATGCCTACCATGGCGCCACAACCTACGTCATGCGCAGCTTTGATCCTGTGGCGGCGTGGGAATGCGTCGAACGAGAAAAAATAACAAGCGGATTGATGGTACCTGCCATGCTGAATTTCATGGTTCAGGTGCCCAACTTCGAGAACTACGACTGGTCGAGCGTGCGATCGTTTATGACCGGTGCTGCGCCTGTACCGGTTGCCCTGACACAACGATATCAAGACATGGGCATCGACATTACGCAGGTATATGGCCTCACCGAAACCTGCGGCCCAGCCTGCCTGATGGACACGCAAAATGCGGTTCGAAAACCGGAATCCTGCGGTAAACCCTTCTTCTTTACCGAAGTCATGGTGGCCGACGAGCAGGGGAATGAGTTGCCGATTGGTGAGGCCGGCGAGATGCTGGTGCGCGGCAAACATATTATGCGCGAGTACTGGAATCGACCCGAGGCCTCTGCGGAGACACTCGTCAATGGCTGGCTGCGCACGGGCGACGTCGGTGTCATGGATGACGAGGGCTTTTTTGCCATCCAGGACCGCATCAAAGACATGATCATTTCAGGTGGCGAGAATGTGTATCCCGCTGAGATCGAGGGTGTTCTTCAGAGCCATCCCGGGATTAGTGAAGCCGGCGTAATTGGGCAAAACAGTCAAAAATGGGGTGAGTCACCACTCGCAGTTGTGGTCAAAACCGATGCCGCTTTGACGGACGAGGAGATCATGGCGTTCTGTGAAGGCAAGCTCGCCAAGTTCAAGCAGCCCAAAGCAGTCGCATTCACCGACGTCATTCCACGTAACCCGAGTGGAAAGATTCTAAAGCGAGTGCTGAGAGAGCAGTTCCCAACCGACGCTGCCGAGTAAGGCTCTCCCCACCCACAACCGTACGCCAATGTCTTCTCACTGAAGAGGACATTGGCGCTTGTGACTCAGGCCGAGTCTCAACCCCATCGCCACGAAATCTGCGAGTGAACTAGGCTGCCCTTCCCTAAAGAAGGGAACGCACCTGATAGCACACGACGCTAGAGGCTTAGATCGGTGACCCGGGTGGCACAGTCAGGTCGCCTCCCTCAAAGACTGCAGGGTCTTCAAGATAAGAGCCAATACGACGCGCAATAAATTGCATATGCGCGTTACCCGACAGCGATCGATCTCTGGTGCGCTCGGCGCGCTTCTGGATCTTTAACAAGGCGTCAAGTGCATCGGCCCGCACCTGCGGCGCTGCCCCCTTATGGCTCAGCAGCGACCCCAGTTCATCCACCAACAGCACCTGCACCATTCGCTCGATAGCAATGAGCCGAGCGTCGCGCGCCTCGGGCCATCGGTCATTAATGACAATGGAGAGCATGTCGGCAAAACTTGGGAGATCTGCATCCGCTAGTTGCTGGTTATTCATCCGTGCCGCGCGCTTGTGATCCAATAGCTGTGCAAGGGTGATTTTGGCCGCTGTTCCCGCAGCTGCCATTGGGTCAAACACATAACCAGTATGGCGTGGAAAAAGCTCACGACTCACTCCCGACTGCGGAGGTCTGGGGGGAATCAGGGACACCACGGCATCCGATATAACCAGCGCCTCTGGCTCCAAGGTGGCAAGCATAGCGGACAGCGCAGCGCGCTGATCTTTTGCCGATACCCGCTCCATTGTCGACTGACCATCGCCCCGCATTGCGTAGGTAAATGTCTGACCACCCAGCACAGTTGCTGCCGCTTGCACCTGATAACGGTGCATGAGGTAGGCGGGAACCAAGACATCTTCGAGTGTAGCCATGGGCCGTCCGGGCTGAATCGCGCGCTCAGAGAAATTGTCGAGCACCCGGCTCCGCAACGCCATCACTCGGCTGAGTTCAGCGACGGGATCACTGCCATTGTCCCAAAGGCTGCCCGCCGGATGCACGGGACCCGCGGACGAACGACTGCCGATTCGCGCATGCTCATCTGCAACGTATCGCAAGCCTGACGCCAGTGTCTCTCGAATGATGGCATCTCGTCCCTCTGGGTCGGGCGTTCCGTCGGGAAAGTCCTGATAGCCCCAAATAACCGCTCGTTTATCCCAGTCACCGATGCCAATGTCATAGGCACCCTCGAGCGTAATTTCGCCATTTTCCAAAGTCCTAACCAATGGATGTGGATAATCCATAACCGACGCTCTGCCATCGGCACTCGCTGCAAAATTATGGGCAATACCCAGCGTGTGCCCCACTTCGTGTGCGGAGAGCTGCCGTATCCGCGCCAACGCAAACTCGCTGAGCATTTGCTTAGCCTCGTCTGCGGCGTCTCCCCCCTCGTAAGGCGCCAACAGACCCTCGGCAATAAGATAGTCTTGCCTGACGCGCAATGAGCCGAGAGTGACGTGCCCCTTCAAGATTTCCTGAGTCCTCGGATCGCGGATACTTGAGCCATAAGACCAACCCCGCGTGGATCGATGAACCCATTGAATGACGTTGTATCGAACGTCCATTGGATCTACATCCTCGGGCAGTACTTTGACCTGAAACCCATTGATATAGCCGGCCGCTTCGAACGCCTGATTCCACCATAGTGCCCCCTCGATCAGGGCCGTCTTTACAGGTTCAGGTGCTCCGGGATCCACCCAATAAACAATGGGCTCTATGGCCTCACTGAATTCTGCATTGGGGTCCACCTTTTCAAGGCGATGGCGTCGCGCATAGGCCGACTTGATCGGCGCATCGATAGGGCTCGCGTAGTCGTAGACCAAACTAGCCTCACCGCTATCGATGTAACCCGCCCTCGGATCAAAAGGCAGTGGCTCGTAACCGTCATCGGGCAGTCGCACGAATGAGTGATGGCTGTGAACAGTAATGGCACTCGCGTCTGGAGCGACAGTTCGTAAAATGGAGCCCTTAGGGTCCCCCGTATAGGTCAGCCGCGCATCGATCTCTGTATTGTCAGGAAAGGACTTTGTTCTCGGGATATGAATGGCCGAGCGGGAACTGTCAACCGAGTAACTGCCCTCGCCTCTCGCTGACAGTAGTCTCGACAGTTCGGTCGCATCGCTCAGCGCAAAATCGGTAAGATCAATCAGGGTCAAATCCTCTGACTGCTCAACGACCTCGAAACCCCAGATAACCGACTGCGCAAAAGCTTCTTCAACAGCCCGACGCTCCGCCGCGTTATCTGATCGCGCCGTGTATTTCGTGTTGACTGACGTGAGGAAGGCTTTTTTACCTACCTGATCGAGCCGTACCAGGTGCGTGTCACCCAAGCGACCGCGATCGAGACCCAGGTCGTTGGAGCCAACACCATGGGACAAGCCGCTGTAGTAAATAAACGGGCCTTTGAGCCCATGAATATCACCGTACAACCGTCCCTCTTCTGTATCCCAGTACAGCGGCAGGAATCCGGGCATGAACATGCTTCGCTCGGCAATCGTCGGGCCTTTCTCGATGACAACAGTGTCATCCATTGCCCATGCTGTACCGCTCAGGCACAACAACATCCATAGTCTTAACAAAATAGGCATGGGGGTCTCCTCTCCACGAGCAGACGTTAGCACGCGATAAACGCGACAAAAAGCAATGTGGAATTCATGTCTCGTTTGCGCTGAAGCCAACCAGAGGTGGCGGTAGCTTAGAGATGCAATGTAATTGTCGGAACCTGCGAGGCTCGCAATAAGTCATTGGTGCGACTACCCAATAGCAAACTGCGCCATGGTGAGTGGCTGTAGGCCCCCATGATTAATAAGTCTGCTTCTCGCTCCGCAATAGCACGGGTCACAACCTGCTCTGGATCGCCGGGAATAAACGATGCGTCTACCGTAAAATCAGCCGTGCGAAGCCTGTGTTTAGCCCACTCCAGATGTCGACCCGAGTCGGCACTGCGCTTACCTGACATAACCACATGGATGGGGAGGTCACGCATGTTGGGGTTGGACGCCAAGAGCTCGATCCCCCGGCGCGTCATTCGACCACCGTCAAACGCGACCAGTACACTTTTGGGCGCTTTGAAGTCATCGGTCACCGTCATAATCGGGCGGCGAATTTGCCGGCAAATTGCCTCTACATGTCGACCTAAATCGCGACGTGTGTGGGACGCCGACTCGCCTCTGCGACCAAGCACATACATCGCCACTGAGGACTCCTGCTCCTTCAATGTCGACAGCAGCTGTCCATAGCGCTGGCGCGTATCGGTTTGGAGTCCCGTGTGCGATTCGCAGCGGGCCCTAAGCTTATTGAGAAATACACGGCCCTGTTCCCTAACCACTTTACTGCGCTCGCCTTCCTCTTGAGACAAGCGCTCTAACAAGTTCTCCTGCGCATCGACGCCAATCGAGCCGCTTCGATCGATACCCGAAGAAATCTCTGAATGACGATCGATGACGTGCAGTAGCTCGACAGGGACAGACAGCCTAGTAGCGGCCCAGGCCGCATAATCTGCAACGTGCGAGGCGTAATCCGATTGATCGACGCAAGCGAGCACCTTTTTCTGTTGACGCATGCGCTAGTTCCTAGTGGTTGAGGAGCATATCGTCGGCTCCATCCTTGTCGTGAATCGCGAATTTATCGACCAAGGTCGCGCTGGCTTCGTTCATGCCAATCACCTCGACATCGGTTCCCTCACGCCGAAACTTGATGACGATTTTATCCAACGCGCTCACAGCCGTAATATCCCAGAAGTGTGCACGACTCACATCGATATACACCTTGTCGATCACCTCTTGATAGTCAAATACCCTGGAGAAGCGATCTGCACTCGCGAAAAATACCTGGCCGTAAACGGTATATCGTCGCGCCCTCCCCTCGTCGCAGGCGGCTGAGGTGACACTCAAAATTCGGCCCACTTTTTGAGCGAAGAAAAAACCTGACAGCAGAACACCAGTCAGGACACCCTGCGCCAGGTCATGTGTTGCCACCGTCACGGCAACGGTCGACAGCATGACAACACTCGAGCTCTTGGGATGCGTTCGAAGACTGCGAATTGACTCCCAATTAAAGGTACCGATGGACACCATGATCATAACGGCAACCAAAGCGGCCATTGGTATCTGACTGACCCAGTCGCCAGCGAAAACAACCATGATGAGAAGCAGTAGACCTGCCACCAGGGTCGACAACCGCCCTCGGCCTCCCGACTTCACGTTAATCACCGATTGGCCAATCATGGCGCATCCTGCCATACCGCCAATAAACCCGGTGGCAACGTTTGCCACACCCTGCCCAACACACTCGCGATTCTTATTGCTCAAGGTATCGGTTAGGTCATCGACAATCGTCGCCGTCATGAGCGACTCAAGCAGTCCAACCACCATCAAAGTGGCTGAGTAGGGAAAAATAATGGCGAACGTGTCCCAGGTCATCGGCACATCAGGCACGAAGAATTGAGGCAAGCTATCCGGCAGTTCGCCCATATCACCCACCGTTCGAATATCGAGATCCAGTGCAATGGCCACCAGTGTCAGGACGACGATAGTGATTAACGGAGAGGGAATAGCCGTGGTCAATCGTGGCAGGCCGTAAATAATGCCTAACCCCGCCGCCGTCATGGCATAAACCTCCCAGGTCACGTTGGTCAATTCAGGTAGCTGCGCCATAAAAATCAATATTGCGAGGGCATTCACAAACCCTGTCACCACTGACCGTGAGACAAAGCGCATCAGCTCGCCCAAGCGAATCCAACCAGCAATGATTTGCAGGACACCGGTAAGAATGGTTGCAGCAAATAAATATTGCAGACCATGCTCTTTAACCAAAGTGACCATAAGAAGGGCCATGGCGCCGGTTGCTGCCGATATCATTCCGGGGCGCCCACCGGTGAATGCGATAATGACGGCGATAGAAAATGAAGCATACAAACCTACCTTGGGATCAACCCCCGCAATGATCGAAAACGCTATGGCCTCAGGTATGAGGGCGAGTGCAACCACGAGCCCCGCCAAAATGTCGTTTCGGGTATTGGAGAACCATTCTTGGCGTATCGTATCCATAGACGTGTACTTTTTTGGGTTGGCTCGAGCTGTACGGGAGGGCGCTGACCCTGGATCCCCAGACGGCAGCTGGTGAAGGCGCGGCATGCTACCAAAGGCCAACCGTGTTTGCATTGCCCGATGCGGTTTACGTGGCATTATTCGTGACAAGATTCGTTTCGAGAGAGTTCCCGATGACCACTGACGTACTGCTGGTTGCAAAGAGTGACGACGAGTGGCCCGTCCGAGTCATTGAGCTGTTGGATCGTCGGCTATCTGTGTCCCGTGTTGATCCGCGCCAAGGTCCAGAAACCACAGCCGATTTTTCGGGCGTACAGATCATTGTTGGCGGCCCATCCGATGTTGCTCCATGGGTCGCCCTCTGCCCCAACCTGCAATGGATACAAAGCACGTGGGCGGGTATCGATGCGCTGTCAGATGTCATACCCGAGAGCGTGGTTGCGACCCCACTCAAGGATGTTTTCGGCCAATCCATGTCGGAGTTTGTCATGGGCTGGATACTCGCTCTCGAGCGGCGCATCTTGGAGCGCGCATCATCCAAGGTCTGGGATGAGCGAAGTGAGGATGGTGTTCACGGCAAAACGATGGGCATTCTGGGTACGGGAAGCATAGGCAGCGCCGTTGCGGCCTCTGCAAGACAGTTTGGTATTCGATGCCGTGGCTTGAACTCCGACGGGCGATTCATCGAGGGATTCGAGACCTGCTTCAAAGCCGGCGATCATCGCTTTTTCGATGGTCTCGACTATGTCGTGTCGGTACTGCCAAAAACGGGAGCCACCGATAATGCGATAAGCCATGATGCTCTCGAGCGACTCAGCCCGGGGAGCATCGTTATCAATATTGGACGGGGCAATGCCATTAACGATGACGCCTTGTCTGCAGCGCTGACCAATGGGAGCGTTAGAGCGGCGGTACTGGACGTTTTTCGCGAGGAACCCCTGCCAGCGTCACATCCGTACTGGCAGGCGCCCAACGTCTACATCACATCTCATACATCGGCCCCCACACTAGAGCGGTTTGTGGCCGACGCAATGGCATCCAATCTGGAGCGGTTTCTCGCGGGGCAGCCCCTCCTTGGAACCTTCGACCCAGACAGGGGCTATTGAGCAATCACCTCGCTGGAAGCCACAGCTACAATAATTTCGTTGCGGCGCATGAACGGCGGTGTCCATGGCGGGTTGTACTGGTTAAGTGTTGGATCACCCAGCGGCTGGATGCCTTGCTCCTTTAGAAATGCAACCAGGGTCTGCCAGTATCGCTCCGCCTTTTTGTCATTCACCCAACCGCTGAAACGAATAACAGCGGCCCGATACCCGGGCTCTTCTCTGAATTGGACACGGGCATCATCGGGGGCTGGCAGCTCGTCCAACGAGTAGGCTCGCGGGACGACAAACGCCATCTCAGCATCGTTCTCACCCGGCATGGTCCGCTGCACGGGCGCCGTCATCGCGATTTCCTGCTCCTTTTCGTTGCCGCCAAAAATGTAGCCGGCCAGCACTCTGAAACCTGAATTTTGCCCATCGGTCATGCGCGTTGTCGCAAGAATTCGAGGGTCATAATCGCGAATTTCAACATCAGGGTCGTCCCACGCGGCAACCAGCGAATAGGTGGGTTCTTCAATGGCTGAGGTCGAACTGACGAACAATGTAACGGCTAGCGCCGTGACACCACTGAGAAAAAACGCGAACTTTCGCATGACCGAACTCCTTTAGGGTTAGTTAGTGAGTCGTACGCACTACGTCCGTGGCAGATCAACGTCAACATGGCCAAAATCGTGTCTAGCGAGTCACAGTCGGAGTGGTTTCCGTTGAGACTTGATTTATAGGTCGCGACACTGCATCGAGACACGCTTGCCACCCTCAAGCACGCGTTGTCCGTGTTCGACAAATCCTCGTTTGTTGTGAAAATGCAGTGAGTGAGTATTGGGCGGCTCAATATCCATCTCAGCCGTCATGACGCTGCACCCATCAGCAAGCGCCATTGTGGAGAGTTCTTCATACAGTTGATGTCCGAGGCCCTGTCCCCGTGTGTCTGCGGCCAGTACAATGCGATCCACATAGACCATGTTCCTGACACGCGCTTCAAACCATTGATAATTCCCGTTGTCGTAGGGCGCCCCATTGCGCATCGCAATGACAAAACCCAGTAACTGCTCCCCGTCGTCAACTACCAGGCAATAACTACAAAGTTCAAATAGTTCGAGAAATCGCTGTGCATCCATGGGGCTGGTGACCGAGACAAATACGTCGTTTAAATCGGCAATTTGCACCGCATCGGCGGCGTTGGCTGATCGAATTTTCATTGACTAACAATCTCATCTTGGTGAATGCCGATCTAATCACAGCTGGCACACAGTTTGATCCTACAATACTGTTCTGCCGCATTTCTCGATCAGTTCCGCGGCGTGAGTTTATGCGGACCTATTAGCCTGAAAAAACGCGCATTTACCCGCTTATCGAATCTCCAATGACGGTCCGGGCAAATCCCTTGACCTCTACTCCACGGTACTCGATACTCGTTCGCGCTTGCTGTTTGGCCAAGCGCCCTCTGGGGGGGGCTACAGAATAAAAACTTGGAGACACACCGGATGTTAGAACAACTTTACTCGGCGCCACCAATTCTAGGATTGGTCGGTCTCGCCATCGCCTTCTTTATTTACACGGTCATGTCACGACGCGAAGTCACGAACGCTGACGTACAGAAAATTGGTGATCAAATACATTTAGGCGCCATGGTTTTCATGAAACGTGAATACACCTATCTGTTCGCGTTTGCAGCCGTATTGCTAGGTCTTATCCTTATTTCAGATCTTGGTAACGATACAGCTTTGTCCTTTATCGTTGGTGCCACTTCATCAGCCCTCGCAGGGTGGCTGGGCATGTATGCGGCGACCAAAGCGAATGTTCGTACCGCTGTTGCGGCGAATGACGAGGGCGAATCGAGCGCACTCTCGGTTGCCTTCTACGGTGGCTCAATCATGGGCCTTTGTGTTGCCTCACTCGGCCTCATTGGTCTTGGCAGTTTGTACTTCTATTTTGGCGGCGATCCAAAGACAGCTCATGCAATCCATGGCTTCGGTATGGGTGCCTCAGTGGTCGCTCTGTTCTCGCGTGTCGGCGGCGGCATCTTTACAAAGAGTGCTGACGTTGGTGCTGACTTGGTTGGCAAGATCGAGGCAGGCATTCCTGAAGACGACCCCCGAAACCCCGGCGTAATTGCCGACAACGTAGGCGATAACGTAGGCGATATTGCAGGTATGGGCTCCGATATTTTCGAGAGCTACTGCGGATCGATGATTGCTTGCATGGCCATTGCTGCGACGATGAGCATCGACTCACAGGCTGGACTCATGTTTCTTCCGCTCGCACTGGCAAGTGTTGGCCTACTCTCATCCGTCATTGGAATTTTGATCGTGCGGTCACGCTCGTCTTCTGAGCCTGCGACTGCACTTCGCTATGGCACCTTTGCAGCGCCTATCATCTTCGCAGGTCTAGCGTACATGCTGGTGCAAGAGCTGGGTGTCGATACATCCGTTTGGTTTGCAGTCGTTACAGGTGCTATCGGTGGCGTCGCGATTGGCTTGATCACGGAGTACTACACGGGTGGTAAGCCAGTCAAAACGATAGCCGCTTCCGGTGAAACCGGTCCTGCTACTGTCATGATTACTGGATTGGCCGTTGGTATGCAGTCGGTTGTCCTTCCAGTCCTGGTTCTCGCGGCCATCATCTTTGCCTCTACGCAGCTTGCTGGTCTGTACGGCGTGGGTATTGCCGCGGTGGGTATGCTCGCGACAGTTGGGATCACGATGGCGATCGATGCCTACGGGCCCGTCGCTGATAACGCAGGTGGCATTGCCGAGATGGCGGGCATGGGCGAGGAAACCCGCGCCATTACTGATGGACTTGATGAGGTGGGGAATACCACAGCGGCCATTGGTAAAGGTTTTGCGATCGGTGCCGCTGCTTTGGCCGCCCTTGCGATCATCGCTGCGTTTGTTGAAACGGTATCGGCTAACAACCCGGGCTTCTCACTGGAGCTCTCGAACCCCACCGTATTGGTAGGCATGTTCATTGGCGGCACCATACCGTTCCTGATTGCCGCTATTACAATGACAGCCGTCGGCGAAGCGGCGTTCGATATGATCAATGAGATCCGTCGGCAGTTTAAAGACATTCCCGGGCTATTGGAGGGAACGGCTGATCCCGACACAGCGCGGTGTGTTGATATTGCAACGACAGCAGCACTGAAGCGCATGGTTCTGCCGGGCGTCATTGCCGTCGCCTCTCCGGTGGCCGTGGGCTTCCTCCTCGGCGCAGCGTCGCTCGGTGGCATGCTCGCAGGTGCACTTCTCGGCTGTGTTCTCATGGCCTTGATGATGGCTAATGCCGGCGGCGCCTGGGATAACGCGAAGAAATATGTCGAGAAAGGAAACCTCGGTGGCAAGGGCTCCGATACTCACTCGGCGGTTGTCGTGGGTGACACCGTGGGTGACCCCTTCAAAGACACGTCAGGTCCATCCATGAATATTCTGATCAATGTGATGGCCATTGTGAGCCTTGTGATTGCACCGTTGCTCTAAACAGGCCTAGGTCAACAAAAGAGGAGCCTAGCTCCTCTTTTTTTTGCTTTGCAAAGACCGGGGAATGCGTCGGATTAATGTCTTCGTAACAATCAGCCGCTATTCTCCAGCGTCGCGATTGAAGTTCACCGGCTCCGCCACCGCTTCAACTACTACCTAACCCAAGTGCTAAGCGAGCGCGGCGATCGGTTTATAAAACGACGTCCCACACAGGTATTGCCCAACAGGCAAGGCTTACCGACCGTCACTCGCTGCTCGATGTAAAGGCCTCTATGTATAAAGTTAGAACCTACAACGCCATCTCTTCCAAGGGACTCGATAGGCTGAGCCGCGAGTGCTTTGAAGTCAGTAGCGATATCAATGCCCCCAATGCCCTACTCCTGCGAAGCTACAAGCTGTCGGATGGCGATATTGGAGACTCTGTGTCAGTCATTGCGCGGGCCGGTGCCGGCGTGAATAACATCCCTATCGAGCACTGTACTGAGCGTGGCATCGTCGTGTTTAACACGCCAGGAGCAAATGCCAATGCAGTTAAGGAACTAGTCGCTGCCGGGATGCTTCTTGCGTCTCGCGATATCGTAGGTGGTATGCGTTTCATCAACGAACTCGACCCGGCATTGTCTGCGGAAGATATGGGCCCAGTACTCGAGGCCAACAAGAAGCAATTCGCCGGTTCGGAACTGCAGGGGAAAACGCTGGGTGTTCTTGGTCTCGGGGCGATCGGAAGCTTAATTGCACGCCTGGGGCTTGACCTAGGAATGGAAGTTGTCGGCTACGATCCGGCCATTTCTGTGGAGGCGGCGTGGCGCTTGCCTAGCTCGGTTAAGAAGATGGACAACATGCAGTCGCTGTTCGCACGGTCTGACTATGTGTCCCTGCACATTCCTGTGCTTGAAAGCACCCGAGGCCTGATTAACGCAGACACTCTGTCTTATTTCAAAAAAGACGCCTGCCTACTGAATTTTGCTCGCGATCAAATTGTGAATACCCGCGCAGTTGTTGATGCACTCGATAACGGTCAGTTGCGTACCTACGTGACGGATTTCCCACATCCAGCATTACGAAACCACTCAGACACCATCCTAATGCCGCATATCGGTGCCAGCACCGCCGAGGCTGAGGAAAACTGTGCCGTTATGGCGGCGGATCAGATCAAGGCGTTCTTGGACCACGGGAATATCAGAAACTCGGTAAATTTCCCCGCCATCGAGTTGGAGCGAACGACTGATTCAAGACTGACGGTTACCAACCGAAACGCACCCGGCACCCTAAGTCACATCCTCAACGTATTGGGTGACGCGAATCTCAACGTCGCTGACCTCCTGAACAAGAGTCGCGGCGATATCGCGTATAACTTGATTGATCTCAACTCAACACCGAGCCCTGACGTGCTTGACAGTGTTCGGGCTGTCGATGGCGTCATTAACGTTCGTTATTTGGGAAAGCCGTGTTCGATCTGATGCCAGTGGCTTAAGGGACGGAGCGCGGCAAGCCTCGCGCTCGATCAGCATATTTTTTTGTATTACAGACGTCTTCCTGATGTTTCCCCGTGACAGTTTGCGTTACATTCTATCCGCGCGTTAGAGGCCTTGGCCTCCGCGACATAGAAAAGACACTGTGGTTTGGAGAAAACATCATGCCCCACACTCAACTCAAGTTGTTGACGATAGCACTGTCGCTATCCAGTTCGCTTTTCATCGCTAGCGCCAGCGCAGCACCTATTGTGCAGCCCGGCGCACCCGGAGATAGCGGCCGTATTTTATCTGCCGAAGAAGCGGTCCAAATTACCGATACCAGCTACTCACCTGCGGATGTGAACTTCATGCAAATGATGATTCCGCACCACCAACAGGCGCTGGAAATGGCTGATCTGGTGGAAGGTCGAACTAATCGTCCCGAATTAGTCGAGATCGCTGGTCGGATCAAAGCATCGCAAAGCGATGAGATTGGCTTCATGGAAGGGTGGCTCAATGACCGCGGTGAATCAGGCATGGCTCACGCACACCACATGCTCAGCGCTCATCACAAAATGGAAATGGGAATGGCCACCGATCAGCAAATGGCGGCATTGGGCGATTCAGAATCAGTGAGTTTCGACCGTCAGTTTTTACAACTGATGATCCGGCACCACGAGGGAGCGGTGGACATGGTCAAGGATCTGCTTGATAAGCCAGGTTCTGCCTATGACCCGCTACTTTATGAGTTTGTCGGTGACGTTAAAAATGATCAGATGGTCGAGATAGAGCGCATGAACGCTCTGCTGGTCACACTGTCAGACGACCCTCGTGCCAACCTCAAGCCTGGTCTTACAGATGCCGGTATCGCGATCAAAAACATGACCTTGGTGGCGTCGTTATCCAAGCCGGCAGGCTTTGTCGATCCCAATAATCCGGGAGAAATGGCCAAGGGGCCTGCGAAGAAAGAAGGCGAAGAAGCTGAGGATACAGAAGAGAAAAAAGCGTCTCCCATTGAGGGCGGATCTCGCAAGCGTTCTCCACTGCTTAGCTTCTCGAACACGGATATGGCGTTCTCCGGTAACACGCTCGTTGCCGGGAGTTACCACGGCTTCAACGTCTACGATTTACCAGAAGACGGTATTCCTGAACTATTGAGCTCCGTCGTCTGCCCCGGTGGTCAGGGTGACGTGAGCATTGTAGGCGACCTCTTGATCATGTCGGCACAGGAAACCCGTGGGCGCCTTGACTGCGGTCTTCAAGGTATCTCAGAGGATGTCAGCGACGAGCGATTCCGTGGCTTACGTATCTTTGACATCAGCGATCTTGAAGCGCCGGTTCAAGTGGGCGCCGTACAGACCTGCCGAGGCTCTCACACCCATTCCGTGGTATCGGGCCCAGGGGACGATGGCAAGATTGTCGTCTACAACTCGGGCACCTCGAGTATCCGAGAGCGCGAGGAGATGGAGAGTTGCTTTGACGCCTCGCCCGGTGATCCCCGAACCGCACTCTTCAGAATTGATGTCATTGAAATTCCGGTCGATGATCCCGGCTCGTCGAAAATCGTTCACAGCCCGACCGTGTTTGCTGATGAGGAGACGGGGGCTATCGCTGGATTATGGCGTGGTGGCGATCACGGTGATGACACACAGGAAACCCGTAGAACGGATCAGTGTCACGACATCACGGTTTTCCCCTCGAAAAACATTGCCGCGGGTGCCTGCTCTGGTAACGGTATCCTGTTCGACATCACCGATCCAAGGGATCCAAAGCGAATCGATGTCGTGACCGACGCCGGATTTGCCTACTGGCACTCAGCGACATTCAACAATGACGGCACCAAGATTCTGTTCACGGATGAATGGGGTGGCGGTGGTCGCGCCCGCTGCCGCGCGTTTGATCCCCTCGATTGGGGTGCTGATGCCATCTACGACATCGTCGACGGAAAGCTTGAGTATCGCAGCCACTTTAAAATGCCGGCGCCGCAGCGCGAGTTTGAAAACTGCGTTGCGCATAATGGCTCGATCGTACCTGTGCCCGGCCGGGATATTTTTGTACAAGCCTGGTACCAAGGTGGCATCTCCGTCATCGACTTCACTGACTCGAGCAATCCCGTGGAGATCGCCTACTTCGACCGCGGCCCCATCGATGATGAGGAACTCGTCACTGGCGGCTTCTGGTCTACCTACTGGTACGGTAATCACATTTACGGCACCGAGATCATTCGCGGGCTGGACGTACTGACGCTTGAGGCTAGCGAGCACATTACCGCCAATGAAATCGCAGCTGCCGGGCTTGCTGATTACGATGGCGTGCTGAATCCTCAGCAACAGCTGCCAGTGACATGGCCAGATCACCCAGTAGTGGCCCTAGCACTGCTAGACCAGCTGACTCGCAATGGATCTGCCGATACCGCAACAGTTGAAGCCGCTAGTGATGCGATGGAAGCTGCTCGCGAGAGCTTTGATGCTGGCGAATCGAATCGACGCTCTGCGCGCACAATTGAAGGGCTGGCCGCCAAGCTGGCGTCGTCGGATGACGGTAAGCCGGCTGCAGAGGTAATGCGAGCCGTGGCGGCTAAGCTTCGGGAACCCCAATTCACGAGCAATGGCGCTGACTGATGTGATGACACAATCGCCTACCATGCGTTCGTTGTGGTGGGCGATGCTGATACTCGGCAGCGGCATGTTCGCCGCGGCCCTGTATTGGCAATACGCGCTGGGCGAGGATCCCTGTCAGGTATGTATTCACGCCCGCTTATGGGTGGTCGCAATCACGCTCATTGGTGCGATTATGCTGGTTCTGCCGAGTAACACCGTGACAGGTTCGGGAGGTCTGGTCCTCTTACTTGTATCCAGTATCGGACTTGGCGAACGATCGTATTACCTATACGAGATCGAAAACTTTAGGGGCGATGGCAGTTGCCAATTCACCTTAGGCATGCCCGACTGGTTCGCAGTGGATCGCTGGTTTCCAGCACTTTTCGAAGTCCGCAACATTTGTTCATACACACCCGAGATTGCCTTTGGCATCAGCATGGCCGAGGCGCTTCTGGGCGTATCGATTCTGATCGTGGCAAGCAGTTTGACCGCCGGTTGGAAGCTCTTGACTACCAAGGCATCCGGCTTCACATCTCAAAGTGCTTAAGGCGGCTAGCTAAACGCCGCGTCAATGATTGCCTCACAGTGAATAGTCGTTGTATCAAACACCGGTAGGGGTGTATTGCACTCATTCAGTAATAGGCCAACTTCGGTGCAACCGAGGATCAGACTATCTGCTCCGTCGAAGGCTAAATCGGCGGCCACCTTCATGTAGATGGCTCGACTTTCTTCAGTCACAGCTCCCTTGCAGAGCTCATCGAAAATGATGCCGTTAACCACGTCGCGGGTATCCACGTCTGGCACCAGTGTCTCCAGGCCGCTCGCTGAAAGACGACCTGTATAAAAAGATTGCTCCATGGTGAATTTGGTAGCAATGAGACCGGGCCTTTGATGCCCTTTTGACACCAGAGAAGCCGCTGTGGCCTCGGCGATATGCAGAAGAGATACGGTGAGATGATCCTGAATGCGATCCGCCACCTTATGCATCGTATTCGTGGCAAGCGCAATCACCTCGGCACCTGCACGCTCCAGCATTTGGGCTTCCCGAATCAATAGGTCACTAATCGCATCCCACTCACCGTCGCGCATCCATTGCTCAATCGGGTCGAAGTCTAGTGAGCGCAAAACCAGATCGGGAGACGTCAAGCCGCCGCAACGCGCTTGAGTTAGCCGACACAGCTCGGCGTAGTAGAGCTGAGATGATGTAGCGGACATACCGCCCAACAAACCAATGCATTTGCTCACGGAAACTCCTTTTTCGCCCAGGCGCGAAGCATATCACTGGTTTGATGAGGTTGAACCGAGAGGGTCAGTGCCCTTTCTAACTCAGGTGGCGCTTAACTGTTGGTGCGCGCGTCCTGACGATCATTCAGATAAGACCGAAACGCCCTAGTGTATTGCAAGGACCAAAACACGATGTAAATGGCGAATAGCAAGGTAATGTCGATGCTATCAAGCAATGTCGCCACCAAAAACATACCCAGTACCAATGCGCCTTGTATGGTGAGTGACAGAACAGCCGGAATTTCAATCAAAATCTTGTCCACAACTTCTCTCCTCAAAGTTATGTTGTAACGCGAACAGTCCACTCCCCATTGTTAGGAAGTGAGCCCCCTAGTTGGTAAATCTGGAACGGAATCAACGTCGTCGCTCTGGACACCGTCTCACCGCAGACGGCTTGATACGCAGAGAAGACTGACTCAGGATCATCGTTGGTAAAGCGAGTTAATTTCTCATGACTTTCGTACTACACCCAGCACTACGCTGCCCCATAGACGCTGTGCCTCTGGTGATGGATGAGCTGTCGCTTGTTTGTGAGCACGGTCACCGTTTCGATGTGGCCCGTCAGGGCTACGTCAATTTGCTAGGCCCCAAAGATAAACGTTCAAAGGACCCCGGCGACTCAAAGGAAATGGTGTCTGCACGTGCCGCTTTTTTGAATGCTGACTTTTATCGTCCCTTAGCCGATGCCTGCCTCGATGTCACGCTGGGTTATTACTCAACGGTTGCCGATGGTCGCATTACGCTTATGGATGCGGGCTGTGGCGACGGCTACTACCTTCATCACGTTCAGGAGAATCTACCCAAAGACTTACGCAACCGAATATCGCTCGTCGGTTTCGATATCTCCAAGTGGGCAGTGCAACAAAGTGCCAGGCGATGTGACGGCACCTGGTTTGTGGGAAGCAACAGACACATTCCTATGACCGATGCGAGCGTCGATCTAGTCTTCGACATGTTCGGGTTCCCCGACTACTCGTCCTTCCGGAGAATATTGGCTCCTCAGGGCAGACTGGTTCGAGTCACTCCCGGCGACAGACACCTGATCCAACTCCGCGAAATCATCTATCCGAACATCAAGCCACGAAGCGAGAGAGCACCCTACCCAGATATCTTCAACGTGGTTTCGGAGAAACACATCACCTATGAAATGACGCTCGGACCTGAAGATCTGAAAAGCCTCATGCTAATGACACCCCATATGTTTCGATCCACACCTGATCGCCGGCAACAAGCCCTCAATCATGATGAGCTGAGCCTTACCGTAGACGTGGTTGTCGAAGAGCTCATAGCGACGACCGCCTAGTGTTGGAAAAAGGTTTCGTGACCCAGTTCAGGTGGGGTAAAGACTTGACTGCGCCGCCGCATCGCCTATGGTTAGCGATGACAGTTTGGTGTGACCTTCATAACGATCAAAATACGGCATGCCAAGACGACGAGTAATGTCAGGGAGACACTCATGAATCAAGCCTTCAAAGCGCCTCAACTTCCAGGCCATGACTATGCTTACAACACGCCGCTAGCCGACCTGGATCCATCAAACCCATTGATCTGGCCAAAGCAGGAGATGTGGGCAATTTTTGAGCGACTTCGTAACGAAGATCCGCTGCATTGGTGCAAAGAGGCGTGGATGTCTGACGAGCGGCCTGATGATATGGAGCCCGTCGGCGCCTATTGGTCCGTCACCCGCTATGAGGACATCATGGCGATCGATACGGATCACCATCGTTTTTCATCCGAACCAGCCATTGTGCTTCCGAATCCGGCAGAGGACTTCCCGCTGCCCATGTTCATCGCGATGGATCAACCAAAACATGATATTCAGCGCAGAACGGTGGCGCCCATTGTTGCCTCTCCCAGCTTATCGAAGATGTCAGAACAGATCCGTGAGCGAACGCAATATGTGCTCGACAGCGTACCGATCAACGAGGAATTCGACTGGGTAGATACCGTGTCAATCGAGCTCACCACCATGATGCTCGCCACACTGTTTGATTTTCCTTTCGAAGATCGTCGAAAGCTCACTCGCTGGTCTGATGTTGCAACCGCTGGTCCTGAAACGGGCATCGTTGAAAGCGAAGAGCAACGTCGTGCAGAACTCATGGAATGCGTCGAGTATTTCATGGGGCTATGGCATCAGCGTATCGGTGGGAATGGTCACGACCTCATCACAATGCTCGCGAATGGTGACAACACCCGTGATATGGATGCGACAGAATACCTTGGCAATTTGATATTACTGATTGTCGGTGGCAATGATACGACACGGAACTCGATGTCGGCATCGATTTACGGATCACACCTATTCCCAGCGCAGTGGGACAAGGTCAAGGCAAATCGGGACCTTATCCCCAATACCGTCGCAGAAATTATCCGGTGGCAAACACCTCTCGCTTACATGCGTCGCACGGCACTCGAAGATGTCGAGATGCACGGCAAGACCATCAAGAAAGGTGACAAGGTCGCCATGTGGTACGTGTCGGGTAACCGCGACGAGCGCAAGTTCGAGAACCCTGATGTCTTGGACTTTGAGCGCAAGAACGCACGCAACCATATTTCCTTTGGCTTCGGCATTCACCGCTGCTTTGGTAATCGGTTGGCAGAGCTTCAGTTACAGATCCTCTGGGATGAGATGCTCAAGCGCTTCTCCCGCGTGGAGGTCATCGGTGAGCCCAGTCGAAACATATCGAGCTTCGTGAAGGGCTATACCAAGATGAATGTCATCGTTCGCGACTGACCTTTTATCGCGCCGTTCCAAGCAGCATTGACCGACCGGCGTCAGCACAGCGCGCGATGATTCCTGCCGCAACGCAAATTGCCGACTATTCGAAGACTGTGTTCACCGCCGAGACGCGTGAGGGGCACAGCGTGTCCCATGACGTCTATCATCGAGGGTCAGGCGCCCCTGTTGTACTGATTCAGGAGCTACCAGGAATCGGTCAAGAGACTTTAGCACTTGCAGATCGACTTATTGGCGCCGGATTTGAAGTCATCATGCCCCATCTGTTTGGCCCGATTGGAAGAACATCTATTGGGGGCAATCTTGTTCGGGTGCTGTGCCTAAGAAAGGAGTTCAGTGTACTTGCCGCACGTCGCTCTAGTCCTATCGTCGACTGGCTGAGGCTTTTATGCCGCGACGTTCGTCACAGCCGCGGTGTTGAGGGTGTCGGTGTTATCGGCATGTGCCTCACTGGCAACTTCGCCATTTCGCTGATTGCTGACGACAGCGTTCTGGCGTCCGTCGCCTCACAACCCGCCATGCCTTTCTTTAGCCAGGGCTCCCTACATATGTCTGCCGGAGATGTCGCAGACGTGCGGAATGCATTAGATGAGAAAGGCGCGATGCAGGTACTCAGATTTGAGGATGATCCGCTGTGCACGTCTGAGAAATCCGAGTGCATACATAAGGCCTTTAATGATGATGGCGCCACAAGGATCGATGAGATCACGCTGCCCGGAAAAGGCCATTCAGTCCTTACACTCGATTTCGTAGATGAAGCAGGCCATCCAACCCGGGCGGCCCTCGATAACGTAATCGCGTATTTCGGGAAACAGCTAACTGCTGCCGACTAGTCTTACCGGTGAGGCTCAGGCATCGCACTAGCCATCAGCTCGATGGCAAACAACCACCAACTTATGGCCATCAGGGTCTCTGATATAGGCCGCGTAAAAATGAGGATGAACGTCGCGCAGTCCCGGCGCCCCCTCATCTAAGGCGCCAGCCGTCAACGCGGTAGCGTAAAAGCGATCAACCTGCTCTCGAGTCTCCGCCAGAAGGGCAACATTGGTTCCGTTGCCACAGGTTGCGGCTTTGCCATCTGCTGGCAATCCTAACCAGAGGCAGTTTTGCCCACTGCCCATATCTTCCTGCAAACCGTACCCGGCGTAACTGTCTCCAGCCTCGTGACAGGCACACCCAAGTGTAGGCATGACTGCGTCGTAGAATCTCCGGGAAGCAACAAGGTCATTGGTTCCCAGCATGATGTGACTAAACATTGAGCACCCTCCAACGAAAACCCTTTACGTAGATGCTACTCAGTGTAAGGAGAACGCATGAAGCTGTCTTTGAGTTTCCAAAGCACTGCAAGAACAGCTCGGATACTGCTCTAACCCGCATGGATGCGGTGAGCACTTAACCCTGCATGGTTAATAACCAAGGATTCTCAATAAAAAGCGTCAAAGAAAGCGTTTAAACCACCGATAAGGTTTCAATTTACATCGACTTTTGCTAAATAGACCGTGGGGAAGAAGTTTGTTTGGCAGTTGCCCGCTTACTTCGCCAAAACAAAAAAGGAGATGAGCCACAATGTTCAAGTTGAAGCCATTAGCGGCTCTAACACTTTTGGGATCCCTGCTGTCAGCCCAGACGGTATTTGCCCAGGAAGAAGCGTTAGAGTCCACAACTGTAGAAGCAGTTGCTGAGGAAAGTGCAGAAGCGAACCTCGGTCCGGTTGAGGAAGTAGTTGTTACAGGTTCACGACTACGAAGTTCAACCTACACTAGTATTTCGCCACTGCAGATTATCGATGCAGAGTTCCAAAGAGAAGTGGGTCTGATTAATGCGGACGAGATTCTTCAGAACTCTA
>Ga0255779_1000031_pt1 | contig 149076 bp, 146 predicted proteins | sample 011ome_21_FD_179977 | JGI IMG/M metagenome (GOLD analysis project Ga0255779, IMG submission 179977) | Coastal salt marsh microbial communities from the Groves Creek Marsh, Skidaway Island, Georgia - 011508AT metaG (version 2) | ecosystem: Environmental > Aquatic > Marine > Intertidal zone >... | reverse complement strand
AGGTCTTTGATACATCAAAGTGTTTAGACCAATCAACTTTAATCGCGCCATCGTACAGCTCCTCGGGTGTTTGCGCGGCATAGCTGGCCAGCGGCATAAGGATGCGATTAGCCAATCGAGACCATAGACAGGCGCGTAAAGCCATTTCCATATCGCCTTCAAAATAGACCCCACCCAAGGCGTCTTTAACCTTGGCTGCACCGATGCTAGTGAGTTCGTCGGCAAGAATAAGTTCCATGCCTTTTGCGGTGCTGGCGAAGTAGCGGCTGTGTTGTGACATTGGGTTTTTGTCCTGTTACTGGTTGGCACGTTGGCGTGCCGCATTAAGGTTAGTTGATAGGTTTTGAGCCAATCGCTCAAATTCATCGAGTACCGGTGTTGCCATATAAAAGCGTAGGGGCCTCAGGCAAGTCGTGCCGATATTGATGAGGCGCTGTGGCTAATGGGTTTGGCTGTGCGCCCCATTTTAATCGTTTTTACTATCAAATGTAGGCTATTGTCATTGCTCAGGCCTGACGAGCTGTTAATTGCTAAGTTGTATCAGCTTATTGGATAGTGATGTCGGCAATGATCGGCAAGTGATCCGACAACCGTGGTGCGCCCTCACGTTCAATAAAGGCATGCTTTAACGACAATCGGCGACTGTAAAAATAATAGTCGATGGTTCTGTCAGAGCGTTTGACACTCGGGTCGTTTGAATAATAAGTAAACCATGCACTCCGCTGAGCGGATTGCGTAGCCTGAAGACTAGGAATCGCCGCGTAGCGTTGATAGAGTACATCAATGGCGGAGTCGGGTTGATAGTTAACGCGCTGTGCTTCAGCGAGTAGTGGGTAGCTGTTGGGCGGTAATAAGTTAAAGTCGCCACCAATGACCCAGGCGATTTTTTCCTTATCTAACGACTGCAAGTGTTGATCGATCTGTGTGACCTGACGCTGTAGGGTGTTGGTGCCCTTGGAAAAGGCCGATAAGTGGGTGGTTAACACCGCTAATTCACCGCCTTCTTCAAGTGGCAGACGGGCGTCAAGCAGCGCACGTTTAAAGTTAAATAATTGGCTGATAGGGTCTTCGGGGATCAGGCTCAATTGATGTCGCTTGGCGGTGTGAATTTTATATTTAGAGATAATACTCAACTTAGTACCAACGGCCCCCATAATCCGTGGGTGTGGTAAATAACTGGCCTGCCAATACACACTGCTGGTGTGACAACGATAATCCTCAGGTAACAGCTCCAACAGGTCGCTCAGTTGGTCAGCATAATCGGTTCGCTTGGCGCCATGGTCGACTTCTTGTAATAAGATAATGTCTGGGTTTTGTTGCGTGATGAGCTGCGCTAAGCCTTGTAGTGTTTGTTGAATATCCGCTGCGGCTGGGCGCTCGTCTGGCCCTGCATTGTTTGCCATATCATAGAAAAAAACGTAATTTTTGCCTGCCATAAACTGCACATTGTGGTTGTACAGTCGGATCGTTTGTTTGTTTGATAAGCGCGGGCTATCGGTAGGGCAGCTGATGTTTTCGGTTTGCACCGCAGGCGGGTGAAAGGTGATAAGCCAAGCAACGGCAAAGAGGCCGAGGCTAATAAGTATTAGGCCAACAATGGACCGAAAGAACAGGGTCTTAATGGCCATGGCGATTAAGGGTTGTCATTCGTCGGTCAGGCTGGCCGCGTCACTTTAATTTGATAGCAATGCTATCGATATTATTATGGTGTAGTCGGTTTTGAATTTTATCGACCTTATTAAATGAATCGTAAGGCCCCGCTTTAACCCGGTGCCATATACTGCCATTTTGATCGACCACTTGCACGGTTGTCTCTACACCCAGCAAGGCTAACTGAGCTTTTAAGCTGTCGGCTTGTTCGGCGCGTCGAAAAGACCCAACTTGAATAATAAAGGTGCCCGGTTTGCTTTTACCGGTTCCTTCTAGGCGTCGCCTTTCTTCAATTTCATGCTCGGGAATAACGATTTCCATTTCAGGTAAGATTTGATAAAAATCAAAGCGTGGTAGCTGGCTATCGATGGGTTTGGGCGGCGTGGGAACGGATTTTTTTACCTCACGCACGTCGCGTTGCTTTGTTGGGGTCGCTATTTTTTTACTGGTTTGCTTGGGTGTGCTGTCTTGCAGGTCAGATAAAAACATCATAAAACCGCCGATGAGCAAGCCGGTAACTAACCACCACCAGCCAGCGATAGGCTTGGACTTTTTGTTACGTTGATGGGTTGCCCGGTTTTTATAGTCTTTGGTCACTACATAGACTCCGGAGCATTAACGCCGAGTAAGTTTAAGCCATTGTGTAATACCTGTTTGCAGGCGTTTATAAGCACTAAGCGCGCTTGCATCAATTCGTTATCGTCGACAATAAATTTATGCGAGTTGTAATAACTGTGGAACTCCGTGGCCAGTTCACGCAGGTAATGGCCTAATTGGTGTGGCTCGTACTGCAGCGCGGCTTGCTTGAGTTTTTCGGGGTAACGGTTTAATGCGTCGATCAAACTAAGTTCGTGTGATTCGGTTAATTTATCCAGTTGTTGCAGGCCAAGCGCAGGCGTATAGGCTAAGTTCTTTTCATCGAGTAAGCGCATAACACTGCACACGCGGGCATGGGCATACTGCACATAAAACAAAGGGTTTTCATTAGACTGTGCGGTGGCTAAATCGAGGTCAAAGTCCATGTGTTGTTCAGACTTACGGGTAACATAAAAGTAGCGCGCTGCATCTGAGCCTATTTCTTCACGTAGTTCCCGCAAGGTAACAAACTCGCCTGAACGGGTAGACATTTGCATTTTTTCGCCGCCTTTATACAACACGGCAAATTGCACCAGTAATACCTTCATGCGTTCAGGGTCTGCGCCCATCGCTTGTAGCGCCGCTTTAACCCGTGCTATGTAACCGTGGTGGTCTGAGCCCCAAATATCGATAATATCAAAGCCACGTTCGAGGGTGTGTAAATGGTAGGCGATATCCGAAGCAAAGTAGGTGGTTTGACCGTTGTCGCGGATGACTACGCGGTCTTTTTCATCGCCAAAGTCGGTTGATTTAAACCACCAAGCGCCGTCTTTCTGGTACATATGGCCAGAGGCTTTCAGTTTTTCAATGGCCTTATCAATGGCGCCGTTATCCATTAAGGAACGTTCAGAAAACCAATTGTCGTACTGTACGCCAAAGTCTTCAAGGTCGGCGCGTATATCACTTAGAATTGAACCCAGTGCGGTATCAAAAATGGCTCGATAATAGGGTTCGCCTAATAAGGCTTTGCAGCGTTGGATGAGCCCGTCAATGTGCTGCTCTTTGTCGCCACCGGCTGGTTCGTCAGGCGCGATATCATCAAACACCGCTTCAACGGGCTGGATGTATATACCGCCATGTTTTTGTTGAATGGTTTTGGCGATATCGAGTACATAGCTGCCCTTGTAGCCATTACTAGGAAAGCTGAGTACTTGCCCACAGGCTTCTAAATAACGTAGCCAAACGCTGGTGGCCAAAATGTCCATTTGTCGACCGGCGTCGTTGACGTAGTACTCGCGGTGCACCTGATAACCCATCGCGGTGAGTAAATTAGCGACCGTGGCACCGTAAGCTGCGCCGCGACCATGGCCAACGTGTAAGGGGCCTGTAGGATTAGCCGAAACGAATTCTAATTGAACCTTTTTTCCGGCCCCTTGTTGGCTTAAGCCAAAGGCTTCGCCTTGTTCAATAATCGTGTTAATAACGCTGTGCTGGCTGAGCGGGTCAAGGAAAAAGTTAATAAACCCCGGGCCGGCAATAGTGACCTGCGTAATGGCGCTGTCCTTCGGCAATACTTCGACTAAGGCCTCGGCTATTTGACGAGGATTTTTTTTAGCGGGTTTTGCGAGGGTTAATGCAACATTACTGGCAAAATCACCGTGGGATGCATCACGGGTCCGCTCAATTTGAATGTCTGGCGTTAGGTCGGTTGCTAAAATGCCTTGTTGTTGCAAGCGTTCTATCGCGAGTTGAAGTAAGGACGCTAAGCGTGTTTTCATAAAAAATTAGTACGTATATCAGTTGGGTGGAACGCGGAGTAATAGCAGTGCGCCAATAGTTGTGTATTATCGCCGCTAGGCTAAAAGTTGCAAGTCGAATACGGTTTTATCATGGATACTTTAATCGCATTTAGTCGAGATTGATTCGTGGTGAAAGCTAGTAGAGGTTAGTAAAGGTCTATGGGGTCTATGTCGATAGACCAACGGATTTTTCTAGCCGCCTTGATCTGATCGATACGTGGCAATAATTGACGTAAAAAATAATGCCGTGACTTTCGTTCAGCCGATTCAAATAGAAGCTGGTAGCGATAACGGCCTGCGCGCTTAAGCATGGGTGAGGGCACGGGACCTAAAACGCTGACTTGTGGCATGGCAATCGCGTTTAGGTGAGGTTTTAATTGCTGTAAAAAATCTAATACGGCGCGCTCGTCGGTGGCATTAACACGGAGCAACGCTTGGTAATAATAGGGGGGCAGTTGTGCTTGTTGTCGTTCCTGTAAGGCGTCCTGCGAAAATGCAGCGTAGTCTTTTTTAATTAAGGTTTGTAATAAAGGATGCTCGGGTTGATGGGTTTGAATGAGCACTTTGCCCGGTTTGCTTTCTCGTCCTGCACGTCCAGCTACTTGAACAATTAATTGTGCCATGCGTTCGCTGGCTCGAAAATCAATACTAAAAAGGCCTGCGTCTACATCGATAATGCCAACCAAGGTGACATTAGGAAAGTGGTGGCCCTTAGCGAGCATTTGGGTGCCTACAAGAAGTTGCGCGCCACCTTGATGCACCTTGTCGATAACCAACTGCATTGCGTCTTTACCTTTGGTGGTGTCGCGATCAATACGACTGATAGGGGTGTTTGGATAGAGTTCAGTTAACGCATCTTCGATGCGTTCGGTGCCGCTGCCTAGGGCAAATAACTCGGCTTGTTGGCAGCGAGGGCAAATGCGGGGTTTAGCGTGTTCGGCGCCACAGTGATGACATTTTAACTGTGACTGTCGTTGGTGGGTGACTAAGCGTGAATCGCAGTGCTCGCACTGAGCAACCCAGCCACAGCAGTGACACATCAAAACAGGGGCAAAGCCACGGCGGTTAACGAATAGGATGACTTGCTCGTCGCGTTTTAGGCAGTCATCCACGGCTTTAAGTAACGGCTTTGATAACTGATGTTCAGTTTTTTTATTACGACAATCAATCAGGTGAATGCTCGGTTTGATCGAATGACCTGTGCGTTCGGGCAGCACTAGGTGGCTAAAGCGTTTTTGTTGTACGTTATACAGGCATTCAAGGGAGGGTGTTGCGCTGCCGAGTAGGATAGGGATGTCGAGTTCTCTTGCGCGCATAATGGCGACATCGCGTGCAGAATAACGAAAACCTTCTTGTTGTTTGAATGAACCGTCGTGCTCCTCATCCAGGATGATCATGCCCAAGTGCTGCATCGGTGTGAACACGGATGAACGGGTGCCTAATAAAATATTGGCCGTGCCACTACGGCACTTTAGCCAGGCTTGGCTACGTTGTGAATCAGTCAAACCGGAGTGATAAACAACCATGCGCGCCGCGAGTCGACGTCTGAATCGATCGGCTAATTGGGGGGTTAAATTTATTTCAGGCAGCATCACCATCACTTGTTTGCCCAGTGCTAGAACGCGTTGAATGAGTTGTAAGTACACCTCGGTTTTTCCACTGCCGGTGACGCCGTCGAGTAAATAAGCGGTAAAGCCCTCTAAAGAACCAGCCACCGTGTCGATGGCGTCTTGTTGTGCCTGATTGGGTTCAAAGTCGGCCTCAACCACTATGCGTTCGTCATCGACATTAGCTTGGCTTAATTCAACCCAGCCATTAGACACCATGGTTTTTAAGGTTGCTTGCCAAGGCCAGTCTAGGGAAGCAAATACCGCGCTGCTGACAGGTTGAGTTTGTTCAAGTAACAGCTTTTGTATGCTGGCCTGTCTGGGGGCGCGTTGTAGCCGAGCGTCGTCTAGATGTTGGCCAAGTGACGTTAAGCTATAACGTGTTTCAAATTGTTCTTTTGGTAGTGCGCCACCACGTAACTGTTTCGGTAGGGCTTGGGCAAACACCTCACCAATGGCTTGATGATAATACTCCGCGGCCCAGCTGAGTAACTTAATATCTTGGCTGGATACTAAGGGCTCGTCGTCTAATAGGGTTTGAATTGGCTTGAGTTGTGATGGCTTTAATTCGCTCGAATCAGAAATGCTCACGATAACACCGGTTTTCTGGCTGCGGCCAAATGAAGTAAGAACACGTTGCCCCGGGGCATATTTGTCACGATTTGTTTGCGCCAACGGCAGATAATCGAATAATCGATTAAGCGGTGTGTCGATGGCTATTTTTAGGTAAAAAGGTTGCATTTTTTTGGTGCAAAAAATAATGGCTTAAGTTAGCTTGAAAAGGTGGAATAAATCTACAAGTAATCGCTAAGTTTATGCCCTTGTTAAGGTTTTCCGGTTATCCACAATTTCTGTGGATAACTTTGTGGATTAAGTTTTAATATAGCCGCTAAGTCCCTGTAAAAAAAGGCCTGTCGTTAAATTGTAACAAATTGAATCATTTTAAAAATAGCATTTAAAAACAAGCACTTGAAAAATTATTGCCCGATCTTTTTTGTGCACAGCAATACTTTCTTGATACCCCCGACAATTTTTTTTTAGGTGTGTATAAAAACCCTTTATTTATATGACTTGTTGCGCCTTTTGGATAAAACAAGCTTTTTTTTAGGTTTTTTAAACACAGTACTCAATTGTGGTTTTACGGCTGTTTTTTAGTGACGGACGAATCAAGTCTTTAGGCTAACACAAGATGTGTTTATGCGCGGCCAAATTATGTCAGTAACGAGGATAAATAGGGTTAACTTTTCGTCGTTATTATAAGCCTGTAGATAGCTGACTGTAAGCTAGCCTTATGCTGTTTAAATAGGTATAACAAGACTGTATATTAGTCACAGTTGATTAGTTTGTTTTAAATTGAGTTTCCCCTTGGGTGAGAATAATTAAATTGTAAGATAGCGAAGGCTATTAAGGTCTATTGAATGCGACAGAAGCAAAAGCAATTGGAGTATGAACGGTTAGTCTTGGTGTATAGCGATGAGTTGTTTCGTTATGCCTTGTGGCTTTGTCGGGATAAAAGTATGGCCGAAGATTTGGTGCAGGAGTCCTGTATGCGCGCTTGGAAATCGTTTGATAAATTACGTGAGACAACGTCTAGTAAAGCGTGGTTGATGACTATTCTTCGAAACGAACATGCCCGCCAATATGCGCGATACAGACCCGACATGGTTGATTTAGACCTGGATATGCTGAGCCTAAGGGATACCGATAACGATACCAGCCCAGAAGCCTTTGCACTAAAGCAAGCGCTGAATGAACTAGCTAATGAGTATAAAGAACCGTTGTTACTGCAAGTGATTGGTGGTTTGAGTTGTGAAGAAATAGCATCGGTCTGCAATATCAGTAAAAGTGCCACCATGACGCGATTGTTTAGGGCAAAGCAAAAACTGCGAGAGGTGTTGCAACCGGCAAATGAGCAGGTAAGTACAAAATGAAATGTGAAGACTTTAAATTTGAATACACCGCAGCGCCTAGTGATATCGCTGGGGACGCCTATGCGCATCTGCAAGCTTGCCCTAGTTGCCAGCAGTTTGCCGAGCAGCAACGTGCTTTTGAGCAGCAACTGGGTTCAGTTATTAACTGTGCGGTACCGGAGGGCTACAGGCAGTCGCTACGCGCCAGCTTACCGCCTGCCAACGGCGTAGTTTGGCGTTGGCCAAAAACGTCCATTGCACTAGCCGCGAGTGTTCTTTTGGCGGTTGGGGTGATGGGGATCATGGTCTTACAAAAAGGGACGACTCAGTTCACGATCGATCAATTGGTAGTTGAGCATTTTGAACACGATGGTGCGCATTCAATGCTCGCGTCAAATCAAATAAACCGACAGCAATTGGAGCAAATTAGTCGGCCATTTGGTGTGCAAGTTGGGTTGTTAGGGAATATTAGCTTTGCCGAAAAGTGCCCTATTGGTGACAGTTATGGCTTACATATGGTGTATCAATACAATGATCAAATGATCACCGTTATTTATATGCCAGAGATCCCTTTGCAACAGACACTACCGTTTAGTTACTCGGGTTTAAAAGGCTGGGTAAAACCGCTTAAGAAAGGCTCTCTCGCGGTGTTAGTGGGTGCGAGTGACGAGTTGCCGGATGAAACGTTCGCCAATCAAGCAATCGAGTGGCTTTAACGTTGCGACGTTGTATGGTCTTTCGCCAGTATTAAGTAAAACGCGGGGACAATAAATAGGGTAAACAGGGTGCCGATACCTAGGCCGGTGGCAATCACTAGGCCAATGTCAAAACGACTGACTGCGCCAGGACCTGAAGCAAATAACAAGGGTATCATTGCCACTATCATTGATACCGTGGTCATTAGAATGGGTCGCAAACGTACCACCGCTGATTTTTCTACCGCCTCAGCCACGGACAGTTTTTCAGTAATCTGTAATTGGTTAGCAAACTCCACGATTAAGATGCCATTTTTGGCGATTAAACCGATCAAGGTGATGAGCCCAACTTGGGTGTATATGTTCATCGTCGCCGTACCAAGCATTAAAAAGGCCATCGCGCTGGCTAGCGATAGCGGCACGGATATTAGAATAATTAAAGGATCACGCCAACTTTCAAATTGTGCGGCGAGCACTAAATAAATAACCAATAAAGACATAAAAAAGGTGAGTACTAAAGCGCTGCCTTGTTGCTTAAATTGCCTGGAACTGCCGGTGTAGTCCCAAGAAAAGCCGCGTGGAAAGGTGTTTTTTGCTTCATCTTCTAAGTACGTTAAGCCATCACCTAAGGTGATGCCTGGGCGTAAAATGCCTTCGATGGTGAGGCTGTTAAGTTGCTGGAACTGCGTGCGCTTACTCGGTTCAACACTATCAGATAGGGTGACGAGCGAGCTCAGTGCCACCAAATCACCCGACCCGGTGGGTAAATAGATGGAGTCGAGGGAATTAATATCGGCTCGATTAGTATCAGACACCTGAGGGATAACCTTATAACTGCGGCCTTGCATGCTAAAGTAGTTAACGTAGGCCTCACCAAAATAACCGGATAAATTTTGCCCGATTTGCTGCATGCTGATGCCTAAATCAGCCGCTCGGTCTTTATCAATAAGCAGATTAGTTTTAGGCCGATCAAACTCAAGACTCTTTTGTAAAAAGATAAATTGCCCACTTTGCATCGCCTTAGTAATTAACCCATCGGCGGCATCGCTTAATTCACCATAATCAGCATCGGCAATCACCACAAATTGGACAGGTAAGCCACCGCCGGCGCCCGGTAAGCCCGGTCGCTCGACGACCGCCATGCGTAACCCAGGGATCGTAGCAAGCTTGGCTTGCAATTCGGGCTTGATTTGCATTTGCGTACGTTGCCTTTCTGACTGATGACCCATTTTAAATCCGCCCAGCATCTTATTACTGTCGCCGCCAAAACCAAGCAAGATAAAGCTATGGTCATATTCTGGAATGCTTTCAAAAAGCCGTACGAGTTGTTGAGTTTGTTGTCTTAGAAAGTCGAGGGTTGCTGTTTGTGGTGCGCTACCAAAAGCGATTAGAAAGCCACGGTCTTCGGTAGGCGCAAGCTCTTTTTTTGACAGCATATACATCGGGTATAAACTCAACAATACGGCGAGCGAAAAGGCAATGGGAATGGAGGGGGTGGACAACAACGGGTGCAGAAGTTTTTTATAAGAGCCTGCTAAGCGCTCAAAAAAACGTTCCACTGATTGCTCAAATGGTCCGGCAGCGCCACTCGGCTTAAGTACGCGGGCGCTTAACATCGGAGCCAAAGTCAAGGCAACAATACCTGATATAAACACGGCAGCGGCTAAGGAAAAGGCGAATTCGGTAAATAAGGTGCCGATTAGGCCGTCCATAAAGCCAATCGGGAAATAGACCGCGATCAGTGTCGTGGTCATTGCAATAATGGGTAAGCTGAGTTCTTTAGCGCCATCCAACGCCGCTTGTACCCGTGTTTTCCCCATTTCGATGTGGCGGTGAACGTTTTCAACCATGACGATCGCATCGTCAACCACCAAGCCGATGGCTAGAATCATCGCCAGCAAGGTTAGCAGGTTTAAAGAAAAGCCAAGTAAGAGCATTAAAAAAGCCGCGCCGATTAGCGATAAAGGCACAGTAATGGCTGGAATTAAGGCGGCTCGAAAAGACCCAAGTGAGAGAAAGATAACGACAATAACGATGCTGAGCGCTTCAAGCAAGGTGATGCCCACTTCATTGATCGAATCGCTTATAAATTTACTGGCGTCATAGGGTAAGTAAAAATTTAAGCCGGTGGGTAAATTCCGTTTGATATCGATTAAGGCGTGCTGGACCTTTTGGGCAACCACCAGTGGGTTAGAGCCGGGTGCTTGGTCGACGGCAATAAATATGGCGGGTTTACCATTAAATAGGTTTTCGCTATTGTAGCCCTCGGCACCTAATTCTGTATCGGCAATATCCGATAGCCGGATTAAGGTGTCACCACGTTTACCGACCACGAGCTTGAAAAACTCCTCTTGTTTAGCAATGTCGGTGCTTGTGCCTAAGTCGATACTGACGTATTCCCCTTTGGTGCTGCCGATGCTCGATAAATAATTATTGCTGCGCAAGGCTTCAGTGACATCTTTGCTGGTCAGGCCCAGGGCGGCCATGCGCTTGGGTTTAAGCCAAATACGCATGGCATAAACGCTACTACCTAATAGTTTAGCTTGCCCTACGCCGGGAATGGATTGTAAGCGGGGTTGAATGACACGCAGTAGGTAATCGGCAATTTGAGTGGCCTCCATGTGATCACTAAAAAAAGCCAGGTAGATTAAGGAAGTGGTCGAACTCGTTTTCGAGGTGATCACAGGATCTCTGGCTTCAGACGGCAAACTCCCTCGCTGACTGGCTACTTTTGCTTGAATTTCTGCGATAGCCGCATTGGCGTCATAGTTCAGCCGCATATGGGCTTCTATACTCGATTGGCCTTGGCTACTGGTAGAGAAAATATAGTCAATTCCGTCAGCTTGAGCAATCGCCTGCTGCAGTGGTGTGGTAATAAAGCCTTTGATCAGCTCACTGCTGGCACCGGGGTAAGCGGTGGTTACAGAAATGACGGTATCTTTTGTCTCGGGGTACTCACGAATTTCTAAGGAGCTGAGAGAGCGTAGCCCAAGGACTAAAATCAATAAGCTAACAACACTAGCCAAAACCGGGCGGGTGACAAATATATCGGTAAATTTCAAGGGCTACTACCTACTGTGTAGAGTCATTTGAACTATCGGCAATGTGTATGGCGATACCGTTTCGTAGTTTAATATGACCTTCATTAACAACGAGATCATTGGCTGCTAGCCCCTGCGTTATTTCAACCCGGCCATCACGACGTTGGCCCGTTTTTATGCTGCGTTGTTCGGCTGTCTTATTACCGCTGCTGTCCATTACGATATAAACATTAGCGCCATACGTGTTGAAGGTGACTGCGGTTTCAGGCAGGGTTAAAACAGTTTTGGGCTGGGCTACTAACAGCGTAATGTCGGCAAACATCCCGGGTTTTAACTTGCCATCTGCATTTTCTAATGAGGCGCGCACACTAAGGGTGCGAGTATGGGTATCGATATTGGGGTTGATCGCCTGTATGTGGCCTTGAAAGACTTCATTAGGGTAAGCCTGAACTTGAAGCTGGACAGTTTGACCAACGGCTAGTTGGGCTATGTGTCGTTCGGTGATGCTAAAGTCGGCCAAAATAGGTGAGATTGAAACCAGCGGTGCGATTGCTTGACCCTTGTCTAGGTATTGCCCTAGGCTAATTTGCCGAATGCCTATGAGCCCATCGAAGGGCGCGCGAATTCTTTTCTTTCTAACACGCTTTGTTGTGAACTCACGGCGGCGCTGGCCAGGTCTAACTCCGCGCGCGCCTCATCATGACTTGATCGTGAGGTAGCCTTTTTTGTTAACAGTGTGGCTTGACGGTTAAATTTTAAGCGGGCGAGTTTTTCTGCAGCCAGTAAGCCATTAAGTTGGGCCTGCTCAGTGCTGGTATTAAGTTCGAGTAACAAATCACCCGTGCTGACAGCTTGTCCCGATTGAAAATGGATGGCCGTTACAACACCGGCGATCTCGTTACTCAGTACAATACCCGCGACTGGATTGAGACTGCCGATGGCGGGCAGTTGTGTTTGCCATTGCTCTTGCATTACGTTGACCGTGGTAACAAGAGGAGGTGGCGGCGGCTTGCGTGAGGACATTGCTGTGTTTATTTGTAAAAATTTAGCGGCAAATAAACCACCAAAAATTAGCAGAACGAGCAAGAGTAAAAAAACTATTTTTTTGCGCAAAAAAACCACCGTAATGTAGCGAATTTAACAACTCAATAGTAGGCATTGTACGACGATCAACAGGCATGCTCAAATTTTAATATTAGAATAAATCGATGTAGGCAATAAATAATAACGCAACGGGTATACAAACAAAGTTGTCACGACGGCCTTAAGCGTAATAGACTATAAATTGCTTGTGACTGAGGTGGACAATGTTAAAAATTAAATGGATTGGTTTGATAGTGTTACTGCTACTATCGTCTTGTGCGCATATGAGCGAACAAAAAAAACTGGAACACCTTGAGGCGCAGCAAAAATTATTTATGAAGGCGCTACGTTGGAAAGCCTATGATACGGCGGCCAGTGTGGTGCGTTTTAGAAACCCGGCGCGTCGTTTGGCGCCGATACAAGGCTTAGAGGCTATTACGGTAACATCGTACGAGTTATTGGCATCGTTACCGCAAGAAGCCGATGGCTCGGTGTTAGCCTATGTGTTGTTTGACTATGTGCAAAATAATACCGGCCGCGTCTATCAATTAAAGCACAAGCAAGTCTGGTGGTATGACGACACGGTAAAGCGCTGGTTTTTGGACAGTGATATGCCTAATTTTAAATTGAATTAGGGCTTTATTTGTTCGTATTTTTCAGCGCTGAACGTAAATCAGCAGTTTTTTTATGGAAGTCTTCAAATTCACCAAAGGCTAAAAACTTTTGGTAATGAGGGTGGCTGCCGAGTACTTTTTTGGCATGTTTGATCGGGCACCAGTACAGTTCAATACGCGCAACAATTTCTCGACTGTAGGCTATAACGCCGTTGCCGTAACCGCAATAAGCGCAATTGAGTTTTTCTATGGCATTTAAATAGGGTAATTGCTGCCTGTCGGCGGCAAAATAATGGGCGCGTTTGACTTTAGGGATTTTATACAGCGGAAAGCAAATGGCGTGAAAAAGCTCCATCGTAATATGTAGAAAAACGAGGGGAACAATCATGGCGTAGATAAATGGAATCGATAAAATAGAGCGTAAGCGGCTGGATGCAAACCATTCGATAAGACCAATTTTCAATGCTTTTTGTTGCGCAACGATGGATTCTTCAAACTTTATTTTTGCACCTTCTACCCGGTACATGAAATCACGATGCTGTTCGGCGACCAGTGCTTCCAACTCATTTTCGAGTTCACGCATATCATTGATGATACCTTCGATGGTTCGATTCATAACGGCTCCGTTTTATAAGGTAATAAGGTGGTTAAGTAGTTTAAATGCGCGTCTACTTGAGTGCTTTCTTGGTCAATAAAGTGCTCAATTGCGTGTTTGAACTCGGGGTGTAAAATAACGTGGTTAGACAGGGTAATGATGGGTTGAAACCCGCGTGCAATTTTGTGCTCACCCTGCGCGCCGGGGTCAAAGTGCTGTAGTCCATTATTAATACAATATTCGATGCCTTGATAATAACAGGCTTCGAAGTGTAAAAACGGATACTCTTGCTGGCAGCCCCAATAACGCCCGTAGAGGCTTGTGTCGTCTTTAAAGCATAAGGCGGCGGCGACAATCGTGTCGTTTTTAGTGGCGTAAATCATCACTAAATTTTGCGCCATGGTGGTTAATAATAGGCGAAAAAACTTAAGGTTTAAATAGCCGTGTTGGCCGCTACGTTTTAGATATGTTAAGTGATAAAAACGATAAAATTCGTCCATTAACACATCATCAATCTCTTGACCTGAGCGAACGGTTAGCACTAAACCTTGTTCGACAACGGCGCGCCGTTCTTTGCGTATTAGCTTACGTTTACGCGATTTAAAGGTCTCCAAAAAGTCGTCGAAACTCGGGTACTGTTTATTAAACCAATGGTACTGGATCCCTTTACGTTGCTTCCAGCCCGCGCGTTGTAATAAGCCAGATAAGGCTGAATTTGGAAACAATAGGTGCCAGCCTGATAAGGTGGATGGCTTGTATTTATCGCGTATAGCACGTTCAATAAAGTTGATGATATTTAGTTTTTCAGCGTCTGATTTGATGTCAGCAGCAAAGGCAAGGCGCGGGCCACTGCTGGGTGTAAAAGGAATGGCAGCCAGCAGTTTGGGGTAATAATTTAAGCCGTGTTGATGGTAAGCATCGGCCCAAGCCCAATCAAATACGTACTCGCCGTAAGAATGTGTTTTAAGGTAACAAGGCATTGCGGCCAGCAACTGATCGTTCTCGCTGATGAGGATATGGTTTGGCTGCCAGCCCGTTGCTTCTTGCACGCAGCCACTGGTTTCTAGGGCTGCTAAAAAAGCGTGCTGAGTGAACGGGTAGGGGTCAGCAAACAATTTTTGCCATTGTTCTGCGGGCACGTCCATAATGCTATTGAGAAACGTTATATTCATAGAGACTAGGTTTAACGCAGGTTGCCAGTACGGGGTGTATCTTAATTGAGAGGGGTTGGTGAGCGGTGATAATTCTAAGTAAAATTTTTGTTTACCCGATTAAATCTTTGCCTGGCATAGACTTGAGTCAGGCTACGATTAGTGCGGGTGGGTGCTTATCCAACGACAGGCGTTGGGCTATTAGTGATAGCAACGGTGGGTTACTTAGCGCTAAAAAAAATCGGTGTTTGTTTGGCATTACGCCATCGTATAACCTGGAAGCAGAAAAGGTGTGTTTTGAAGACGAAAAGGGGGGTATTGAGGGCTTTCAATTGGATGATGTAGACGCTTTATCGGCTTACCTAAGTGACAGATTATCGCAGCCTGTCAGATTGATAGAAGATAAACAGCAAGGCTTTCCCGATGACCTAAATGCAGCAGGGCCTACGGTTGTAGCCACTGAGTCGTTACAACAAGTGGCCTCTTGGTACCCTGGCTTGTCGTTGGATGAGATTCGGGCACGTTTTCGAATTAATTTAGAAGTATCCCACGCCCCCGCCTTTTGGGAAGACCAATTGTTTTCTGTTGATGGCGAAATCAAAACCTTATTCATTGGTTCGGTTGCCATTCAGGCAATTAATCCCTGTGCGCGATGTTCAGTACCGATGAAAAACCCCAAATCGGGAAAGTCATATGCAGGGTTTTATCAGACCTTTATTTCACAGCGCGAAAAAACCCGGCCCAATTGGACTGATCCCGCGTGTTTTGATCATTGGTATCGACTGAGCGTTAATACACGCATTTGTGCCGATTTGGCGGGTCAGCATCTTAACTTAGGCGATAAAGTAACGCTGAATCCACTGTGAAAGGCCTAAAACCGAGTAAATACGTATTGTCGAAAAGCCAACAATGGCATAAGGTGTGCTTATAAAAATAAATTTGTGGGAGATACTATGGCAAACGATAAGGTCGTTAAGTTAAAAGAGCGTAATCAAACCAATCATTTGATCGAAGAGTTGTTACAGGAACGTAAACAAGTATGGTCCTTATACTGTGAGGTTGCGGGTTTAGGTGATGCTAAACCGAAAAAATCGAAGGCGCAATTGGTGGAAGATTTTTGTCAGTTGTCTATTGATTATATTTCGTTGGGCCACTTTGGTGTGTATCAGCGAATTTTGAATGGTAGTGAGCGACGTAAAGCGATCATTAAAGCCGCAGAACGTATCTACCCCGACTTATCTAAAGCCACTGAAGCGGTGCTGGACTTTAATGATAAGTACCAAACCCCAACAGCGGAAATGATTTCAAATGAGCTATCAACTGATTTGTCGACACTGGGTGAACAGTTAGCGAATCGAATTGAATTGGAAGACCAGCTGTTAGGCGAAATGCTGGCGTAAAGCAAGCCAATGAAATTTTGTCCCGAATGTGGCAGCCAAACTCAATCGAGCATACCCGAGGGCGATAACCGCTACCGGGATGTGTGCCATAGCTGCGACCTGATTCACTACCAAAACCCTCGTATCATCGCTGGTTGCATCCCTGTTTGGGAAGATAAGGTGCTGTTGTGCAAACGCGCTATTAACCCACGTAAAGGCTATTGGACATTGCCAGCGGGTTTTATGGAGCTGGGCGAAACGACCGAGCAAGCAGCGCATAGAGAAACGCTAGAAGAGGCGCAAGCGATCGTTAAAAGCGATCAGCTATACGCTGTATTTAACCTGCCACATATCAATCAAGTGTATATGATGTACCGCTCTGCGTTACTAAAACCGGAGTTCGCCAGCGGCGTGGAAAGCTTAGAAACGCGCCTGTTCGCAGAGCATCAAATACCTTGGGATGAGCTTGCGTTTGAAACCATGCGATTATCCTTAGAGTACTTTTTTCAAGATAGGGCCAATAATAACTTTGTCTTTCGAACGACGGATATCGTCAAGCCTTTGCGGCGCTCAAGCGGCAGCTAATGCGACACTGAGGCCGTATGAAGCGAGAGCACATTATTCGTTGCTTAGAGCCTGCCTCAAGCATTCAGCATTGGCCAGAGCAAGGTCGTACAGATGGTTTACGTGACGCAGCGGTATTGGTACCACTGGTGGAGCGAGACGAGTGGCATGTGCTGTTGACCAAACGTACTGATCATTTGCACCACCACCCCGGTCAAATTAGCTTTCCCGGTGGGCGAGCAGATTCCATCGACACATCGCCTTTACAGACAGCATTAAGAGAAACCCAGGAAGAAGTTGGTATTGACGCGCGTTTTATCGAGATTGCCGGGGTTATCGAGCCGTATTTAACGGTCACTCGCTTTAATGTTGTGCCCATTGTCGGCTTTGTAGACCCAGCGTTTAAGCTAAAAATTGACAGTTTTGAAGTGGCCGAGGCGTTTGAGGTGCCGCTGGCCGTGCTGGCTGATCCGTTGCAGTATCAGCGGCAAAAAACGTTTTGGCAAAACCAGTGGCGTGAATATTGGGAATTAACCTACCAGGAACAGAGGATTTGGGGGGCAACAGCGGCCATGCTTCATGCATTAAGCCTTCGCTTGAAGGGCTAAAAGAAGGCGTGACTGCTCGAACGTTATTAGCGCTTTCTTAGCGTCTACCCCGCCGGCATAACCACTTAACTGGCCGTTGTTGGCGATAACGCGGTGACAGGGAATAATAATACTGATGGCATTAGCGCCGTTTGCACTGGCAACGGCTCGAACGGCTTTTTCGTTATCGACGGCTTTGGCGAGGTCTAAATAGGATCGCGTACTCGCGTAAGGAATTTGTAGCAGTGCGTGCCAAACGGCTTGCTGAAAGGCGGAGCCGATCAACTGTAACGGCAGGTCAAATTGTTGACGTTGATGTTGAAAATACTCATCAAGTTGCAGCGCCGCTTGATCTAATAGGTCACACTTAGCGGTGACATAATGAGCATCTAAAGCGACTTGAATACGCCTATCAATGGCTTCCCGATGGCTGCGGGCTTGCCAGTCACATAAGCACAGCTTGTTTTCATAAGCGCCCAACAGCAAGGCACCTTGGGGCGCTTGGTACACTTGGATGTTAACGGTGTTCATTTCTTCATCATACGCCCAGCGAAGGGCGAAACCTACAGGTTTAATAAACGAGGCGAAATACCTGCGCTCATTTTTTAGATAAAATGAGTCGCTCCCTCAGGGGCGGCTTGTATCAGGCGTTTTAATCGGCGGGACGAAACGTTGCTTGTATGCCCTGTAAAAAGTTACGTAAGACTTGATCCTTGCACGCGCGATAATGCTTGTGATCAGCGCGACGGAAAAAGGCGCTTAATTCGTGTTTACTGAGCGATAAGCCCGATTCTGTCAACATCTTCAGTACTTCATCATTTTGCAAATTTAACGCGATTTTTAATTTGCGTAAAATGATGTTATTACTGAGTTTTTTTTCTGCTTCAGGCAGCGGGCCGTCTTGTTTGCCACGGCGGTCAATAATTAGGCCGTTTAAGAAGGTGGCAAATTGCTTGTCGGTACAGTTGATATAGGCGTCATCATCGTCTTTTTTAAGCCAGTTGCTAATATCTTCACGGCTTACGCTGAGCCCCGCTAGCTCAAACAGCTCAATCATTTTTGAATCGCTAAAGTCAAAGCAATAGCGCAGGCGGCGTAAAACATCGTTATTGGTCACATCAATATCCTAAATTAATGGGCTGTATGTGCAATTAATGCAAAACCCAATGGTTAGCGCTACCCATCAGTAGCCGCTTTGCGGCAAGAATAGCATTTTTGGCTGCGCTGTTGTGGATGCCGCAGCAATTGTTAAAGAAAAAGACCGTGTTTTTCAAAACAGGGCCTTTTGTCGTTGAGGCTTTAAGCTTTTAAGCTGCGCGTTACAATTTCGAGTACATCGTTTGATAAGGGGCTATGTGCTTGGATGCGCGTGAGTTGTTGTTTAATTAATTGCTGACGAGGCAGGTCGAATTTTTTCCAACGACTCAGCGAGCCTGCCAAACGAGCGGCAACCTGTGGGTTGATGGCGTCTAAGCCAATAATGCTGTCGGCGATAAAGACGTAACCAGCGCCATCGGCGGCGTTAAATTGCAGTGGGTTGGCCGCAGCAAAAGCGCCAATCAAACTACGCACACGGTTGGGTGTTTTAAGGTCAAAATCAGGGTGTTCGCATAGTTTTTTCACCGTTTCTAAGGTACCGGGTTTTTCGGAGCAGGCTTGTAGGCTAAACCATTTATCGATCACTAAGTCTTCGCCTTGCCATTGCTGATAAAACGCATCGAAGTAGGGCGCATTTTGCGCGCTGCCCAGATGGCTTAGTTGCCCCAGCGCCGCCATTTGGTCAGTCATGTTTTGAGCGCCGTCAAATTGATGTGCACACAGCTCGATCAGTTGTGGCTCGTCCAGCGCCATCAAATAATCTAGGCACAGATTTTTAAAGCTGCGTTGAGCAATGTCCTGTGCCTTAATACCTGCATCAGTTTGGTGGTAACGGTGATAATTAGATAACCACAAATTCCTTAAGGCGCTGGCTAAGCGACGCTTAATGTGACGATGAGCTTGATATAAGGCCTCAATATCAATGACGTCCATCTGTTCCGCCAAATAAGCTTTCGCCGGCAAGCTTAATAATAAAGCTTGGTAAGCAAGATCCTCCATCGGTTGTTGCAATACACGGCGAAAGGCTGCAATAAGTTGTGTCGGAAGTTCAGCTAAAGGGGCGTGTTGTTGAATGTTTTCGACCGTGTTAAAAATTAACGTGCTTAAACAGTTTTGACCGGCTTCCCATCGATTGAATGTATCGTTATCGTGCTGGAATAAAAATAATTGCGTATCCAGGCTTTGTTGTTGGATTAATTTTACGGGCGCAGAAAAGCCGCGCAGGATGGACGGAATGGGTGCGTCATCGAGCTGTTCAAAGACAAAAGACTGCTCGGGCTCGGTTAGCTGTAGTACACGCTCATCCGCTGAACCCCCCTGATTGTCGCCTAATGGGTAAGGCCGGCCTTGTTTATCCAATAGCCCGAGACGAACAGGTATATGGAAGGCTTTTTTATCGTGTTGATTAGGCGTTGCGGGGCAGCTTTGCTTGAGCGTAAGGGTAAACTGTTTTTTGTCGGCGTTATAGTGGCTGTTCACCTCGATGACCGGCGTGCCCGCTTGAGAATACCAACGTCTAAATTGAGTCAGTTCAGTCTGATTGGCGTCTTCCAGTGCTTTTACAAAGTCATCGGTAGTGACCGCTTGGCCATCGTGGCGTTCAAAGTATAGATCGCAGCCCTGCCTAAAACCGTCTTCACCTAATAGCGTGTGCAGCATGCGCACCACTTCAGCACCTTTTTCATACACGGTCAGGGTGTAAAAATTGTTAATTTCTACATAAGCGTCTGGACGAATAGGGTGGGCGAGTGGGCCGGCATCTTCAGCAAATTGATGGGTGCGTAGCATGTTAACGTCTTTGATCCGTTTAACGGCATCCGAGGTTTGATAGGCGGTAAATTGTTGGTCACGAAAAACGGTAAAGCCTTCTTTTAGACTGAGTTGAAACCAATCACGGCAGGTTACGCGGTTACCCGACCAGTTATGAAAGTATTCGTGGCCAATCACGGCTTCTATGTTTTCATAGTCAGCATCGGTGGCACTGGCTTCGCTGGCCAAAACAAATTTAGTGTTAAAGATATTCAGTCCTTTGTTTTCCATCGCCCCCATATTGAAATGGCTGACCGCAACAATCATATACAAGTCTAAATCGTATTCACGCCCAAATGCCTCTTCATCCCAACGCATGGCATTTTTCAGCGATTGCATGGCGTGTTGTGTTTTATCTAAGTCATGCGCTTCCACATAGACTTCAAGCGCGATCTCTCGACCAGAGCAGGTGGTGAAACGGTCTTGCAAGCAGGCCAAATTGCCCGCGACTAAGGCGAATAAATAACTGGGTTTAGGGAAGGGGTCGTGCCAACTCGCCCAGTGTTTATTGTTGTCTAAAACACCCTGATCAATTCGATTGCCGTTGGACAGTAAAACCGGGTAGTTGTCTTTATCAGCGACTAGGGTGACTTGGTAGCTGGACATAACATCGGGCCGATCTAAGTACCAAGTGATGCGCCTAAAGCCTTCAGCTTCGCATTGCGTGCAGAGCATTTTTTTTGATTCGTATAGGCCGCTAAGTGCGGTGTTGCTAGCAGGTTGTATACGATTGGTTATTTCTAAAATAAAGTCATCACCGGGTTGTAAGATAGTGAGTGTTTCGGTGTTTAATAGGTACTGTTGCTCGCTCAATGCTTGGTTGTCTAGGTCGATAGAAACCAAGGTAAGGTCTTCACCCATTAATACTAAATCGTCTGGCTTTTGCAGGCACAGGGGGTTGCGGTGGATGCTTAAACGCGAACGCACGTAGGTATCATCTGCCGACAGTTCAAAATGTAGTTCGGTGTGGCTGATTAAAAATGGCGGAACGGTGTAATCGTTTAAATAAATGGTTTGTGGTTCAGTGTTGGACATATAACAGCGATTATTAGTTGGATTTAAATGATGCGTAAGCCAGCAGCGACCACGCGATTAAAAATGCGGTGCCACCAATAGGCGTTATCGCACCAAGAAATTTGAGGCCGCTTAAACTCAACGCATACAGGCTGCCGGAAAATATCAGGATGCCTGCAAACATAAACCACGCGGCCTTAGGCAATAAACGAGAGGTGTTTTGTTGCTGAATGAGGCCGATGATTAATAAACCGATGGCGTGCCACAGTTGATAATCAACCGCGGTGTGGTAGACCGCCAGCATACCTGGGGTTAAGGTGTTTTTTAAACCGTGTGCGCCAAAGGCACCGAGGGCAACGGCAAAAAAGGCGAGTATCGCACCTAGACTAATACACTGCTTAGCGTTCATAATTGTTACTTTTCCAACAGCCGGGGCATGACTTCAACTAGGTTACAGGGCCGCGTGCGATAGTCTAGCTGGGCGCTAATAAGTTTATCCCAGGCGGTACGACAAGCGCCGGATGAGCCGGGCACACAAAAAATATAATGCCCATTAGCAACGCCTGCGATGGCCCTAGATTGCATTGTGGAGGTACCAATCTCATCATAGGAGAGGCTACGAAAAACCTCGCCAAAACCCGTTAGCTCTTTATCTAATAAAGGCTGAACCGCTTCGGGTGTGCCATCGCGGCCAGTAACGCCAGTGCCACCGGTGGTGATGATGGCGTTAATGCTTGGGTCGGCTATCCAGTTTGATAGTTTGGCCCGTATTAAATAAATATCATCAGCAATAATGGCCTTATCAGCGCAGTGATGCCCTGTTTCAGTCAGTCGGTCGACCAGTGTTTTGCCTGAGGTGTCTGTTGCTTCAGTGCGAGAATCAGAGACCACCATGATGGCGATATTGAGGGGAATAAATTGGCGTTGAGTGGTTGACATGATGGGTTACCGAATAATAATGAAAAATGCACTGTTGCCGCGCTGAACATTAAGAAGCAGTGATGAGTGTCCCTTGGCTGCTTTAATTAGTTCAGCGGTGTTTTGCACCAGCACGCGATTGGCTTGCGTGATAATATCACCCTTACGCAAGCCGTTATGCCAAGCGTTTGAATACGGGGTAACGTCGATCACTTTAACGCCTTTTTTTACGACGGTATTGCTGTCGCTAGCCGTTAAATTCGACAAGCTGGCGCCATTGAGTTGTTGATGGGCTTTTGAGCCCTCCAAACGAACAAGCTTCTTTTTGCCAATTTTAATCGTCAAGTGTTGTTGCTTGCCATTGCGTAAAATTTGTAAGCTTGCCTTGTCGCCAACACTGAGTAAGCCCAAGCTGTTTTTTAAGCTAGCGCTGTTTTTAGCTCTTTTACCGTTAACGCTGAGTATGATGTCACTGGCCTGTAAGCCGGCTTTTTCTGCCGGTGAGTCATGCTCAATTTGACTGATAATAACACCACGTTTAATCGGCAAGTTGAACGCTTGTGCCAATTCGGGCGTTAAGTCTTGGACGCTGATTCCGAGTTGCCCACGGTTGGTTTTACCAAATTTAACCAGCTGGTCTTTTATGCTCATCGCCATATTACTGGGAATAGCGAAACCAATACCGACGTTGCCGCCATTTGGTGCAATGATGGCGGTATTAATACCGATCAGCTCACCCCTTAAATTGATGAGTGCACCACCCGAGTTACCGGGGTTGATAGAGGCGTCTGTTTGAATAAAATCTTCATATCCCTCAATGCCTAGGCCAGATCGCCCTAAAGCACTGACGATTCCAGAGGTTACAGTTTGACCAAGACCAAACGGGTTGCCAATGGCGACGACAAAATCACCCACGCGCAACTCATCAGAGTCAGCGATCGTTAAATCGATTAAACCTTGGCCCTCTATTTTTATGACGGCTACATCTGACTCAGGGTCACTGCCGACAACGGTGGCGCTAAAAGATCGGCCATCACGTAAGGTGACGGTAATTTTGTCCGCTTTATCTATCACGTGGTGGTTGGTAATAATAAGTCCACGGCCGGCGTCCACTATTACGCCAGACCCCAAGCTTTGCGAGGGTCGCTTTCTAGGGGCATTGGGGATCTGAAAAAAACGCCGAAAAAACGGGTCTTGCAGCAAGGGGTTTTCGCGTTGAGCAACAAAATTTTGGGTGGCGATATTAACCACGGCTGGGGTTACTTTTTCTAGAATCGGGGCCAAGCTAGGCAGTGGGCGCTCAGCCAGTAAACTGGGTAGCGCAGCGTGGGCATGACTAAAAAAGAACACAAAATAAATGCTAACGAGAAAAAACGGTCTAAAAGTTGGCATGGTAAATCCTAACAGTTATTGGTCTACGTCATCGGCATCAACTTGCCCGCTCATTCTACGGCGAATATGCGACCAAGATAGGCCGGTGGCTAAAATAAAACACAAAATGGTTTGTACAATATAGGTCACAACGGTGACGTTATCGGTAGGGATAACCCCCCAATCTATGATAACCCAAAAAATGCAGGCAAAAAAAGCGAGAGCCAAGCTGATACCAATAAGACCAAGGGAACGTAGTGTGGCCCGAATGTAAATGGCCCAAGCGATGATGATCGTAAGGCCGATCAAGCCCATCATGGGGCTAAAGGCAGATATATCTCTTATCACCCAATGATAATACGAAAAACCACTCGGGTTGTACGAGGCGAAAACGAGCACCAAGGCGATTACAAAACGGATGAAAAAACTTGACGCTGTGAATGTATTTTTTTGCACACTAATATCCTTTTCTTGTTTTGGTTAAAATCATAATTTTAACCGTAAAGCGTGAACGTTTAGTGAATGCTTAAACGGTCATCAGAGTACTCACGCTGCAGCGTGACTCATGTCGCAAATTGTTAGATTTCGTTGATCAAACCTTACCATTTTTAATGCATGGACTACACTAAACTAATAGCACTGTACGAATTTTATCCCAACGAGTTATATGAACGCATTAGTAAACCAAAATAAACAGGATGTATTAAAGCATTTTATCCCTTTAAATACCTTAGCAAAGCCTCGATTCGATGCCCTTTGTAATGAAATCGAAGTCGAAGAATGGGCTAAAGGAACCGTGCTATTTGATCAAGGTGATGAAACAAAAGAGTTTATCTACTTGATTAGCGGCATGATCAGTTTATATGCCGGTGAAATAGAAATGGAAACCATTGTGACAGGATCTGAAGCGGCGCGGTTTGCTGTAGCACACCACATCCCAAGGAAGGTAAAAGCAGTTACAAAATCAAAAGTTCGTATCGTACGAATACCGACTTATAAACTCGATATGAACAATAGTGCGGATCAAACGCAAACCTATTTGGTCGATGATGTTGAGGATCAAACAGGGGACTGGATGACCACGATGTTGCAATCGCCGGTGTTTCAGCGTTTACCTGCAGCTAATCTGCAAAAAATTATGATGCAGATGGAAGAAGTTGCTTTTGAAGCAGGGCAAACGGTCGTTCAGCAAGGCGATGAGGCCGATTTTTATTACATTATCAAGTCAGGTGATTGCGAGCTAATTCGACAAGCTTCAGCCACTGCTAGGCCAGTAAAACTAGCTGAATTACACAGTTGTGAAGCATTTGGGGAAGACGCGCTTTTATCGGGCAACCCGCGTAATGTGACAGTTCGCATGAAGGGTAATGGCCAAATGCTGAGGCTGTCAAAGAAAAACTTTATCACGCTGGTGAAAGAACCTGTTTTAAAGTACGTCAGTTATGAAGAAGGCTTGCAGCGAGTGAGTGAGGGGGCTAATTGGCTCGATGTGAGAAGTACCGATGCATTTGAAAACAAGCACATCGAAGACAGCGTCAATATTCCTTTTTTCTCGCTCAGAATGAAAATCGCCGAGTTAAAGCACGATCAGTTGCAAGTACTGGTGTGTGAAAACGGAAGGACTAGCGAGGCAGCGGCATTTTTACTATTAAAGTTTGGTTTTAATGCGTTGATTCTGAAAGAGGGTATGGATGGCATGCAAGCAATTGATGCCGTTGAGGAGGAAGTCGAGGGAAAAGAAACCGGCTCAACACCAGTGGTTGAATCTAACGCAGAAAAATTGATTGCCGAGCAAGCGCCTGACGCATCAAGTGCCCATGCACTGCATGAGGCAAGCAATAAGGTTGAAGAACTCGAGAAATTTTGCGCACAACTCAATGAAAAGCTCCAAACGGTTGAGTTGGATCGCGATCACTGGCAACAACAACACCGGACCATAACGCAAGAATTAACCCAAACACAAGTACTGGCGGATGATTCAGAGAAGCAACTTAAAGCATTTGAAAAGGATGCAATTGCGAATAAAGGTGATTTAGACCAAACCTTGTCGCATGAGAAAGCGAATAACCAAGCGCTTCAGGCAGAGCTTGACAGTCATCAGATGGAAATTGAGCAGCTAAGGCTAGAACTTGACAGTGTGCGTCAATCACAACGTGAAGAACAACAAGGGCGTGATGGGTTAGCAATGGAGCTCGCTAAAAAAGAAGACAAGATAGCTACGCAATTGTCTGAGATTGAGCGTTTACAAAACGCCTTCACCGAGCTACAAGATGAAAATAACAAAAGCTCTGCGGCGCAACAACAACTTGAGCAAGCAGAGCAGCAGCTGAGTGAGTTAACAAACCAATGCGACGACGTTGAACAACGTAATACGCAGCTGAAAAGCGAAACAAATCAGTTACAACAGGAAAAGACTGAATTAAAACAACAGCTCGAGCAGTTGAACTCAGTCTCATCCAGCTCACAGGCAGAAAAAGATCAGCAAATTCTGGCTTTAAGCGAGCAGCTCGATGAAGTAAAGGTAGAAAAAGACACACTTGAACAGTCTAAAAGCGAACTTGATGGGTTACTTCAAACAGCACTTGAAGAATTGGAGCGGGTGAAAACTGAGGGCTTACAGGCTTTACAGCTTCAGACAAATGAAGCAGATTTAAAAGTAACTGCCTTACAGGCAGAGTTGTCGGCATTAACCGAACAATTAAATGAAAAAGCCGCCGAACTTGAGACCCAATGCGAACAGGTCGGTGAGTTGACTGAATGGCTGAGCTTGCGCGACCAAACGATTGCCGAGCAGCAAAGTGAGGTCCAGTCGTTAAACGATCAAATGAAAGCTGCGGCTAATGGGCTAGAGCAAATACAACAGCAACACGTCGAGTTAGAAAAAAGCGTATTAGAAAAAGATGGGTTGTTAGAACAGTCAATAAAACACTTAGAAGAGCTTGGCTCAGAACGTGATGCTCTGCAAGAGGCCAAACAACAAGTCGAGCTTGCTTTGGATGATTCGCAAAGCGAATTAGAACAAATGCAGTTAAACGCTGAAACCATTCAACAAGAGCTTGAATCAGCACAAAAGCTCACTGAGGCTGTGGAAAGCTCTCTAGAAGAGTTGTCTTTAACTAAGGCGGCGTTGCAAGAAGAACTCGCACAGCTTGAGGCTAAGTTGACGGTTGCTGAACAAGATCGAGCCGAACAAGGTCAATTAATTGTTTCTAACCAGGCCGAGCTTGAGCAGACAAAAGAGCACCAACTGGGCTTGGAAAACGAATTGTCAAATCGTGACCAAAAATTGGCATTATTACAAGATCAGCTACTGGAAATGAACGCGAGCAGCGAACAAAAAGAGACCGAAAGACTCGAGCTGCTTGAGTCAGTAGAGCAATTAAAAATTCAGAATGAGGTGTTGCAGGCAGCGTTACTTGAGCGAGATCAAGCGATAAAAGATAGCGAAGTAGACTACGCGCAGCAAGAGGAGTTGCTACGCAGTGAAATAAAACAATGGCAAGAGCAGTCCATGGAGGTGGAGCAAAAATTGCAGCAAGCGTTGCAAGAAAAGGTGGCGGCTGAGCAGCAATTGTCGGCGCTTCAAGACGAAGTTTCCAGTGGTTTAGATGGACACCAACAGTTAACTGAGCAGTTAGCGCAGCTTCGCCAACAGCGTGAATCAGAGGTGGCTGCTTTGGAAACGGAACGCACCGCCTTATCTGATTCATTACAACAAGCGCAGCAAAGCATTAAGGCCGCTGAACTTGCCTTTAAAGAAGCGGAGCAAGCGAGTGAGCAAACTCAGGAAGGGCTAAATGAGCGTCTTGCCAGTATGCAAGTTGAGTTGAAGGAGTCGCTGCAGCAAGCAGCTAGTGTGGAAGAGGTTCTGGCATTATCGTTAAAAGAAAAAGAACAACTTGAGCAAAAGTTATTGGATACGCAAGGTTTGGTGTCTAACTCTAGTGAAGACCAGCAGGCGCTATTGCAACAACTGGAAGAGGCACGTAATCAAGTGGCTGACTCTACGAAAAGTCGTGATGATTTACAAGTAGAAGTTGACGAATTGGCAGCGATTAAGCTGGCGCTTGAGGCGCAAACGCTATCGCTTAAAGAGGAGCTCGAGATAGCGCAAATAGAATTGCAGGCGGAGCAACAACGTCATCAAGAGGCGGCAAAAACTTTAGAAAAGTTAGCCGCAAATACCGAGTCAAGTGATCAGCAACTACAGCAACAAGTGTCTCAGCTTGAAGATGATTTAAAAGCGGCAACGATAGAAAAGACAACGCTGTCTGAACAAGTGAACGCGCTAGAAAATCAGTTAACATCAGTATCCGAGACAGCGAGCCAGTTTAAGACTGAGCTAGATGAGTTAAAACAAGCGCGCGTGGCAGACACCGAGCAGTCAAATGAAATACAAGAAAGAATGGCTGAGTTGACGTTGTCAATCAAGCAGCTGGAAGAAGAAAAGCAGCAGCTATTAGAGGGTAAGGATACCGATGAGGAAGGGAAGCTTAAGCAATTGGAAGTGGAGCTGGGCGAGAGCAAACAGCAAAAAGAAGACCTACAACAACGCATTAACGAATTAGAGAAAACGGTATCGCAATTGAGTGAAGCAGGGGGTGCGGATCAACGCATTAAGGAACTCGAGAAAGAGCTCGACGACGCATCTAGTTATCTGATGGACTTAGAGATTAAGTTGGAGACGGCTAAGGTCGGTAATGACGATGAGGGTGAGCTAACAGAAGAAGAAACCAGTGAGCTTGACGCGATTAAATCTGAGCTGAATTTAGTTCGAGAGCAAACCGAAAAAGATGTTCAAGCGATGAGGTTAAAGTTGGCAAATAGTGAAAAAATGAATTTAGCCTTAAATAAGAAAATATTATCCATGCAAACGATTGCTAATCAGGACGTCACCCCAGAAGAAGAGCCAACGACAAAAAAGAAAGGTTGGTGGAAATGAAAACCATAGAGATTGAAGGCGCGTTCTACGTGGCCGCTGCTGAGGTGGCTTCACTTGCGGCAATGAAGTCTAAAGCGTTTACTATTGATTTAGGTGATCAAGGTAGTTGTGAGGGTTTTTTGCTACGCGAACACGATAGGACCTTACGTGCGTATAAAAATAGTTGCCCACACACCGGTGCACCGTTAAATTGGACGCCAGACCAGTTTTTGACCACTAATGGGCGTTATATTCAATGTTCGATTCACGGTGCGATGTTTGTTACCGAGACAGGTGAGTGTTTTGCAGGCCCTTGTTCGGGTAAGTTTTTAACGCCTTTTCACGTGCTAGAAAAAGAGGGTATGTCGTATATTGCGTTAACGGAGATACAAAAAAGCCCATCAAAATGATGGGCTTTTTTGGGTAAAAAAAGGGTCGGCTATTTGATTTTAGCTTCTTTGTACATAACGTGCTGTCTGATGGTTGGATCAAATTTTTTGATCTCCATTTTTTCAGGCATATTGCGCTTGTTTTTAGTCGTGGTGTAGTAATGGCCTGTGTTAGCGCTGGAAACTAATTTAATTTTATCTCTCATGTCTAGCCCCTTAAACTTTTTCGCCGCGAGCGCGAATTTCAGTTAAAACCTTGTCGATACCTTTTTTGTCAATCGTGCGTATGCCATTTGCAGATACCCGCAAGCGAACCCAACGATTTTCACTTTCAACCCAAAAACGGTGTTGGTGAAGATTAGGCTCAAAACGACGACGCGTTCTGTTTTTCGCGTGAGAAACGTTGTTTCCCGTGATGGGGCTCTTGCCGGTCACTTGGCATACTTTTGACATGATAAAACCTCTATTAATTTGATTGGTTGGCAGGTTTGCTGCGAAACGGTGCGAATTTATACCAGAATACGCCTTTCGAGTAAAGTAAAAGCTAAATTTTAAGCTTGGTTTGCTTTGTCATTATACCCTATAGATGACCGAGATCGGCCAATGATGTGGCGGTATTAGCAGCAACAATTATATGATCCAGCACCCTAACGTCAATAAGGCCTAAGGCGCGTACTAATTGTTTGGTGATGTCGATATCGGCTTGGCTGGGTGTTGCATTGCCAGAGGGGTGGTTATGAGCAAATATAACCGCAGCCGCGTTATGGTGGAGGGCTCTTTTTACCACTTCTCTGGGATGAACGCTGGCGCCATCCAAGGTACCATAAAATAATTCTTCAAAGCCAATAACGCAATGCTTGGTGTTTAAAAATAAACAGGCGAAAACCTCACGTTGTTGGTGACGCAACTGGCTTTTTAAAAACGCCTGGGTGTCGCGTGGGTTTTTTAGCACAGTGCCATTCGTTAATTTTTCGGATAGGTAGCGTCGAGACATTTCCAATACCGCTTGTAGTTGCACGTATTTAGCCTGCCCTAAGCCATGTGCGGCACAAAATGCAGCCTGATCAGCGTGCATTAGGTCTGTTAAAGAGCCAAATTGAGTGAGTAATAAACGGGACAGATCAACTGCGGTAACGCCCTTACTACCGGTGCGTAAGAAAATGGCTAATAATTCGGCATCAGATAAGGCGGAAGCGCCTTTGCTAAGCAGTTTTTCACGCGGTCTTTCTTGTTCTGGCCAGTCAGTGATAGGCATAATCATTCCTTGATAATGTTATCGCGTTAAGGCAATAGAATATATCGTGTTGTATGACATAATAGAACGCTAACATATAAATTTAGATGCAATATTGTGAATAAACTTCAACACAGACGCGTGTTATTAGGTGTGACTGGCGGCGTGGCGGCGTATAAAGCGGCCGAAGTATTACGCTTATGCCAGTCGTTGGGCGCTGAAGTTCGTGTGGTGATGACGCCAGCAGCCACTGAGTTTATAGCGCCATTAACCTTTCAGGCCTTATCGGGTTTACCGGTACACACCCAACTACTTGATGCCGAACAAGAAGCAGGCATGGGGCACATTAATCTTGCTCGCTGGGCAGACGTTATTTTGGTGGCGCCAGCCAGTGCCGACTTTATAGCGCGCTTAGCCGCGGGTATGGCGAACGACTTATTGACAACTATTTTATTGGCAACAGAAAAAACCATTATGCTCGCCCCAGCGATGAACCGGGCGATGTTTGAAGACCCCAAAACGCAGCAAAACCTCAGTAAATTGGCGGCACAAGGGGTGCTTGTTTTAGGGCCCGATGAGGGGCTACAAGCTTGTGGCGAAATCGGTTTTGGTCGAATGCTACAACCTGAGTCACTGCTTCAGTCGATTGTCGAGCACTTTAGTAGCGGTGAACTAGCGGGTTTAAAGGTGTTGTTAAACGCCGGCCCCACGCAAGAGGCGATAGACCCGGTTCGTTTTATTACGAACCATAGCTCCGGAAAAATGGGTTTTGCTCTGGCTCAAGCTTGTGCCGATGCCGGCGCGCAAGTCACCTTGGTTGCTGGGCCAGTTCACTTGCCAACACCATCGGGTGTTGAGCGCATTGATGTAATTAGTGCGAGTGACATGGCGGAAGCCGTGTTACCTAGAGCGCAACAGGCTGATATTTTTATTGCGACGGCTGCGGTGGCCGATTACACCCCGGCGGTAGTGAGTGATAATAAACTGAAGAAAAATGCGTCGGGCATGCAGTTAAACTTAATCAAAACCACGGATATTATTAGCACGGTGACACAACAAAAGGGCCGTCCTTTTTGCGTGGGCTTTGCTGCGGAAACAGATGCGTTGGAAACGTACGCCAAAGGCAAGTTGATTGACAAATCGTTGGACATGATCGCCGCTAATTGGGTTGGTCAAAAAGACAGTGGTTTTAATAGTGATCTCAATGCGCTGTCAGTCTATTGGCAGAATGGGGAACAACTATTGGATAGCAAGTCTAAACCAGAATTGGCGCGGGAATTAATTTCGTTAATAGCAACAAGGTACCATGAAAAAAATACAACTTAAATTACTGGATGACCGCTTGGGTAAATCGATTCCTTTGCCTGATTACGCGACAAGCGGTTCAGCAGGCCTGGATCTGCGGGCTTGTATAGATACACCACTGGTGCTTGAACCGGGTGATACGCAGTTAATTCCTACAGGTATGGCTATTCACATTGCTGATGAAAGCCTAGCAGCAGTCATTCTACCCCGCTCGGGCCTGGGTCATAAGCACGGTATTGTGCTGGGGAATTTGGTCGGTTTGATCGACTCTGATTATCAAGGTCAGCTGTTTGTTTCCTGTTGGAACCGCGGTCAGACGAGTTTTACCATTGAGGTGGGTGATCGTATCGCGCAAATGGTGTTTGTTCCGGTGGAACAGGTGTTGTTTGAGCAGGTTGATAGTTTCGATGGCAGCCATCGTGGCGAAGGCGGCTTCGGGCATACGGGTACTGAGTGATCGCGTTATGAAAAAGGCGTTATCCATTATAGTGCTTATTGTTATTAGCGCTGCCGTTGCTGCTTATGTGTATATCGGCCAATTAGAGCAGCAGTCGTTACAACAAGAAGAGCAACTGACAGCCAAAATTAAGGCGGCTTCGCTTGAGTTATCAGCTAAAGTGTACGCTTGGTCGCAAGAGCTGACGTCACTGGCCAGCGACGAGGTTTTAATTTCAGCCTTACGCTCAAACAGCCAACAGTCTGATAATCGCGTTGAGCAGTTGACTCCGTCATCGATAGAAATGAGCAGCCTACGTGTAATACAACCTAGTTTGTTAAACGTCGATATGTCACTCAATCCGCCTTTAGACTATGCCGGTTTGGACTTAATTAGGCGGGCCAGCGACAGTAAAAAAATGCAACTGCCTGAGGCGCATTTGATGGCAAAAGATGCGCGCCATATTGCGATGACAGCCCCCGTTATTGCTGATGGCGTTGTATTAGCGGTGATTATGGCAACATTTTCAGTCGAAGCGATACAGCGTGAATTTAAAAAAAGCTTGTCTGCCGAGCAGGACGGTTGGATCAGCTTAAAGCAAGATAAACTGGTATTAGCCTCCATCGGAGATAGGGCGCAATTGCCGTCTAAAAAATTGGCTGATGTGTCAGTGGCTGGTACACGTTGGAGAATTGCGAGTACTCGACAAATGGTTGCGCTACCTATCACACAGCAACAGATCATAACGTATGCTGTATTACTTAACGGGCTGATCGTTTTTGTTGCTTGGTTAGCCACTACGCTGCAAGACAAGGATAGGCGTCAACAGTGGCGTTTAGCTGTTAAAAAGCTAGCCACGACAAAAAGGCCAAAGCTGAAACCGATGAGCAAGCGAGCAGGCCCACCAGCAGGTGTTGCTGGGGCAGAGCAGATGGACAATGCAGCCAATAGTTCGACGAAGGTAAAAGTTGCCCCCGATGTGCTACCGATGTTTATACCGAAAGACGCGATCGAGGTATCCGACAAGTCCCAGGTGCCAAGATCTATTTTTAGGGCCTATGATATTCGTGGCATCGTGGGAGAAACACTCACCGAAGAGGGTGTGCTCATTATCGGGCAAGCGATTGCAACGCAGGCCTTAAGTGTTGGTCAAAAAAGCATTGTTATTGCGCGCGATGGCCGTTTGCATAGCCCGACGCTCAGTGCAAGCTTAGCAAAAGGCATCCAATCTACAGGTTGTGACGTAGTGGATATAGGCATGCTTCCTACCCCCGTCTTGTATTTTGCGACACATCATTTAGACACGCAATCAGGCGTTATGATCACCGGTAGCCATAATCCTGCTAACTACAATGGCTTAAAAATCGTTATCGCTGGCGAAACACTATCCGGCGAGGCTATCCAAAATCTATACCAGCGAATTGAAAAAGATGACTTTGCAAGTGGCGAAGGTGCTTACCATGAGCACATGCTATTGCCCGATTATATAGGCACCATCTCTCGAGATATTCGTTTAGGTCGGATGATTAAAGTCGTTGTTGACTGTGGTAATGGTGTGGCCGGGGAAGCAGCGCCGATGTTGCTGTCTACCTTAGGCTGTGAAGTGGTTCCCCTGTACTGTGATATAGACGGTAACTTTCCCAACCACCATCCTGATCCAAGTAAGCCGGAAAATTTACAAGCCTTAATCGACAAAGTCCGTGAAGAAAAAGCAGAACTGGGCTTGGCGTTTGACGGTGATGGGGATCGCTTAGGTGTAGTAGACAGCGATGGCACTATCATTTGGCCAGATAGGCAAATGATGTTGTACGCGATTGACGTCTTGTCGCGACAAGCCGGCGCCGATATTATTTACGATGTAAAATGTACGCGTAATTTAGCTAAGGTGATTGCCAAACATGGTGGTAAGCCGGTGATGTCAAAGACTGGGCACTCCTTGATTAAGGCAAAAATGAAGGAAATTGATGCAGAATTAGCAGGCGAAATGAGCGGTCATATTTTCTTTAAAGAGCGTTGGTTTGGTTTTGATGATGCGCTTTACACGGCCTCTCGTTTGCTGGAAATTGTGACTGCTGAATTCCGACCTACGGCTGAAATATTTGCTGACTTGCCCGATAGTGTTAGTACGCCAGAGCTCAATATCAGTCTGCAAGAGGGAGAAAATATTGCTTTTATTGAGCAGTTGCAGTCACAATCTCATTTTGAAGGCGCTAATATTATTACCATCGATGGTATGCGTGTCGAATTTAAAGACGGCTGGGGTTTAGTGAGAGCGTCTAATACTACGCCATCTTTAGTGCTGCGCTTTGAAGCTGACGATGAGCAATCGCTGGAAAGAATTAAGCAGGTCTTTAGAGAGCAAATGTTAACGATTAACGCAGAGCTTAACTTGCCCTTTTAACGGGTGTTACGTGATAACAAGCGCTGTAAAAGAGTGAATAAACTAATGAACAAAAACGCAATTGACCCGATACAAACAGCGCGAGTATTAAGCGAGGCGCTACCTTATATTCAAAAGTTTTCTGGCAAAACAATCGTGATTAAATATGGCGGCAATGCGATGGTGGATGATCAGCTGAAAAGCGGTTTTGCCCGCGATATCGTACTATTGAAACAGGTGGGGTTAAATCCGGTGGTTGTACACGGTGGTGGCCCACAAATTGGTAAACACTTAGAGAAACTGGGGATAAAAAGTCAATTCGTTGATGGTATTCGGGTGACCGACAGTGAAACCATGGACGTGGTTGAGATGGTATTAGGTGGTTTGGTCAATAAAGAAATTGTTAGTTTGATTAATCAACACGGTGGTTCTGCCGTTGGTTTGACGGGTAAGGATGGGGATTTAATCCGCGCTAAAAAGATTTCGTCAAAACAAGCGGTGTCAGAAAAAGCCTCTGAAATAATTGATATGGGTCACGTTGGTCACGTTGAAAGCATTGATCCTGCGGTGGTTAATATGTTGGTTCAGGGTGATTTTATTCCCGTCATCGCGCCGATTGGGGTGGGTAAAGACGGCGCGTCTTACAATATTAATGCTGACCTCGTTGCCGGTAAAATGGCAGAAATCTTATGTGCGGAAAAGCTTTTATTATTAACAAACACGTCAGGCTTGTTGAGTAAAGAAGGTCAACTACTTACTGGCTTATCGATAGCTGAAGTGAATGCTTTGATCGAAGATGGGACGATTTACGGTGGTATGTTACCAAAAATTCAATGTGCGATGGATGCCTTGAACGCTGGCGTTAACAGCGCACATATTATTGATGGCAGGGTGCCGCACGTGGTGTTACTTGAGCTGTTAACCGATAAGGGGATGGGAACCCTAATGGTTCGGAGTTAAGTCGTTAGCGCCGAGCTGATTAAAGCGGTCTATCAAGGCCTGGTTTTGTTCGTTTTTACAGGTCTCTTTACCTAATTTGGTATTTTTGCAGCGGATATCAAGTGTAACTTTAGATACATCGTTATCTTTTATTTTAGCCAAGGTCAGCGCTTTTTGTGTGCTTAACTTGGGTGTTGCGCTTAGCACTAAGTTTTGCGAGTTAAACACAATTGCCGTATCGTTGTTTTGCGTTAAAAATTCACTTGCGACTGGCCAAAGGTTCTTACACTTGTCAGCATTGCAAGTGATTTCGCCAATTAATAAACTGGGTGTCGTATCGTCGTCCAAATGTTTAGGTGGTGGGGCTTGTTTTTTTAGTGTATTGAATCGCAATCTATCGTTCCTTAACTGCTCTTCGATGACAGATTTTTGTGATTTAAGGCTTGAAATCTCGCGCTGGTTTTTATCGAACTGCTGTTGAGCAGATTGAATATTGTCGATGATTTTTGCGGGCATTTTTTTTCCACTGCGTTCAAACTCGGCAGCAGATTGTTGATGAGTAATCAGTTGTTTTTTTAAGGTTTCAGACTGGCTAGATGCAATAGATATGTGGGAATCAACCATATCAAACTTGCTGTTTGCCAAGGCATCAATATCGGCTTCGGATTGAAACGTTTTTAATAAAGCCTCATCTTGAGCCACCTGTTTTTGTAAGAGTTCGGCTTGCTGCTTCTTCAAGGCGTTAAGCTTTTTTAGTTGTTGTAGTTGTTCTGGTGTTTTAGCGGCATCTTTAATGGCGATGGTACGGCCTTTTTCATTTAATTCTTCGCGTTCAAGTCGTGACGCTTTAGGCGGTACCTTATCAGAAAACGATACCTTGCCATTTTCGTCAACCCAGCGGTAAAGTTTGCCAGCATTAGCCGCGTTTGAAAAAGTTAGTACGGTTATTATTAGTATTAAGAAAGTGTTTTTTGTCATTTGGGTAAGGGATATGCTTTTTCATTAAAAGAGTAAAGTGCTAATATCAATTTATAGCAAATGCTGAAAGTCTGGTTATCGTCATGGAAGTGAACTACTCCTACGTGTTAGTCATATAGCATTTGGCATATGAATTGCTGTTAAGTATAGTCGAGAAAAATGTTTTGGGTGAGAAGCAGAATAAATTCAAAGCAGCAACTTGACTACCGAGAGATAGTGTTTAATAAAAATTAGAGTTTTGGAGTGAGTTTAATGAGTAACAAATCCCCATCAGTTTATAGTGCCGATGACGTTGATCCACAAGAAACCCAGGAATGGCTTGATGCCCTCGAATCAGTGATTCAGCACGAAGGTGGGGAACGGGCGCATTATTTGCTCGAAACATTGATTGAAAAAGCGCGGATGGCAGGCGCGGAAATTCCGTTTAGTGCAGAAACCGCCTACATCAACACCATCTCGATTCCGCAACAGGCGCAATATATAGGTGATACATCCTTGGAACATAAGATCCGATCTTATGTGCGTTGGAATGCAATGGTGATGGTACTTAGAGCAAATAAAAATACCAACGTGGGTGGGCATATTGCTAGCTTTGCTTCTTCCGCCACCTTATATGACGTGGGTTATAACCATTTTTGGCACGCAGCGAGTGAAACGCACGGTGGCGATTTAGTGTACGTACAAGGCCATGTGGCTACCGGCATTTATGCACGTGCTTTTATGTTGGGACGCTTATCAGAGCAACAGATGGATAGTTTCCGCCAAGAAGTAGACGGAGGCGGCTTGTCGTCTTATCCGCACCCTTGGCTAATGCCTGACTTTTGGCAATTTCCAACCGTGTCGATGGGACTTGGGCCAATCATGGCTATCTACCAAGCACGCTTTATGCGTTATGTAGAGGACCGTGGTTTTGCCTCTACCGAGAATAGAAAAGTCTGGGCATTTTTAGGTGATGGTGAAACTGATGAGCCTGAGTCTTTAGGTGCAATCGGCATGGCTGGCCGCGAAAAACTCGGCAATTTAGTCTTTGTCGTTAATTGTAATTTGCAGCGACTTGATGGGCCTGTTCGGGGTAACGGCAAAATTATTCAAGAACTTGAGTCCGAATTCAGAGGCGCAGGCTGGAACGTTATAAAAGTTATTTGGGGGCGTCACTGGGACGTACTGTTGGCGAGAGATACCGAAGGGCACCTACGTAGGCGCATGATGGCGTGTGTCGACGGTGATTATCAAACCATGAAAGCGAAAGACGGTGCCTACGTTCGCAAGCACTTTTTCAACACCCCCGAACTAAAAGCGATGGTTGCAGACTGGTCTGATAAAGACATCTGGGATTTAAACCGAGGTGGGCATGATCCGGCTAAAATTTTTGCTGCCTATACAGCAGCCAGTAATGAAACAGAAAAACCGACCGTAATTTTAGCTAAAACGATTAAAGGTTACGGCATGGGTAGCTCAGGTGAAGCGCAAAACACGACCCATCAACAAAAAAAGATGAGTCATGAATCGTTGCTACACTTCAGAGATAAGTTTGAGCTACCGATATCTAATGAGGATGTCGATAACTTGGCCTATTTACGATTTGAAGAAGGCTCGCCTGAACAGGAGTATATGAAAAAGAAACGCGACGACCTAGGTGGCTATCTGCCCGCTCGTCGTGAAAAATCAGACGCGCTGAAAATTCCTGAGTTATCAGTGTTTGAACCGATGATGAAAGGAACATCTGAAGGGCGTGAAATATCAACCACGATGGCGTTTGTTCGGTTGTTAAATATCCTGTTAAAAGATAAAGAGATCGGTAAACGTATTGTGCCCATTGTTCCCGACGAATCGCGAACCTTTGGTATGGAGGGCTTATTTCGTCAGCTTGGTATTTGGTCTCAAGTGGGGCAGCTTTATACGCCGCAGGATTCAGAACAACTGATGTTTTATAAAGAAGATAAAAATGGCCAGGTGCTCCAGGAAGGCATTAATGAAGCCGGTGGCTTGTGTGACTGGATCGCGGCGGGTACCTCCTATTCGACGCATAACGTGCCGATGATTCCGTTCTATATTTTCTATTCGATGTTTGGTTTTCAGCGCGTCGGTGACTTAATTTGGGCCGCTGCCGATCAACGGGCGCGTGGGTTTTTGCTTGGTGGTACTGCGGGACGAACAACGCTCAATGGCGAGGGGCTTCAACACGAAGATGGGCACAGTTTACTGTGGGCTTCCTCGGTACCGAATTGTATTTCTTATGACCCGACTTTCAACTATGAACTCGCGGTCATCATGCACGACGGCCTTGTACGCATGTTTGAACAGCAAGAAGACGTGTTTTATTACCTAACCGTTATGAATGAAAATTACGCCCACCCAGCCATGCCCGACGGCGTAGAGGAAGGTATTATTAAAGGCATGTATTTATTTAAGCAAGCTGAAGATGCTGCTAAACCGCGCGTTCAATTACTCGGTGCAGGCACCATATTTAATGAAGTGATCGCGGCAGCAGACTTGCTTAAAGAAGACTGGGGCGTCGAGTCTGACCTATGGAGCTGTACCAGCTTTACCGAGCTAGCGCGAGAAGGTCAGGCTTGTGAGCGTGAAAACCGCTTGCACCCAACCAAGAAAAAACAAGTGCCTTACGTATCTCAGTGCTTAAATGAGCGAAACGGACCAGTCATTGCCTCGACCGACTACGTGCGTTTATTGGCAGATTCCATTCGACCCTTTATCCGTAAGCACTACAGCGTGTTGGGAACGGATGGTTTTGGCCGTTCTGATACACGTGAAAACCTGCGTCGTTTCTTTGAGGTGGATCGCTATTACGTCACTATTACGGCGTTAAATGCACTAGCCGATACAGGAGAGATCGAGGCGTCTATAGTGCAACAAGCGATAGAGAAATATGGCATCGATGTGTCCAGAGAAGCCCCTTGGCTTGTGTAATCAAGCTGTGAAGAGGATAGGAGAAGTTAATGAGTAGTTTGATAGACGTTGCGGTCCCCGATATTGGTGACTTTGAATCGGTAGAAGTGATTGAAATTGCAGTGGCTGTTGGCGACACAGTTGAATTAGAGCAAACCCTTTTAACCCTAGAAAGTGATAAGGCCAGTATGGATATCCCATCATCAGCCGCAGGGGTGGTGGACGAGATCTTGGTTAAGGTGGGTGATTCAATCGCTGAAGGTACAGTTGTTGTTCGTTTAAAGCAAAATGACGATGTGTCAGATAGTGAAAAATCCACGCAAGATAATGCACCAGAGCCACCAACTAAAAACGAAAAAACCCCCGCTGAAACATCGCTGCAAGAGATTGATATCCAGGTTCCCGATATCGGTGATTTTGACGCCGTTGAAGTCATCGAACTGAATGTTGCTGTAGGCGATGTAGTCGAAAAAGAACAAACCTTGCTGACATTGGAAAGTGATAAAGCCAGTATGGAAATACCATCGACCGCAGCCGGTACCGTTAAGGCTATTCATGTTGCGGTAGGTGATAAAGTAGCCGAAGGCGCCTTGATTATTGTTTTATCCGCACAAGTGGCTAGCCCAGAAACGGCTAAACCGGTCAAACAGGACACTAAAACAATAGCGCCTGCGATAGCCGAAGAGAGGCCAAAAGCAGTGGCCTCCAACAAGACGCAAGCCGTCACTGTATCTAAGCCGGCGGGGCATATCCATGCCAGCCCAGCGGTACGCAAGTTTGCCAGAGAATTGGGTGTCGACTTGTCGACTGTGACAAAGGCCTCAGGGCCTAAAGGTCGCTTGTTAAAAGACGATGTCAAAAACCACGTTAAACAGATACTCAGTAGCGGGGCTGCTGGTGGATCGGTTGGTAGCGGAATCCCACCGATTCCGACGATCGACTTTTCAAAATTTGGTGCGATCGAAGAGAAACCGTTAAGTAAAATCAAGCGTTTAACGGGCACCAATTTAACCCGGGCTTGGCTGAATGTGCCGATGGTAACGCACCATGAGTTGGCAGATATCACTGAAATGGAAGCATTCCGTCAATCACTGAAAGCAGAGGCTGAAAAACGTGGGGTTAAAGTCACTTTCTTGGCTTTTATCATGAAGGCATTAGCGGCTGCCTTAAAAGAGTTTCCGCAATTTAATGCGTCTTTATCCCCTGATGGGCAATCGCTTATTTATAAAAAATATTATAACTTGGGGATTGCGGTGGCGACACCGAATGGCCTGGTGGTACCGGTATTTAAAGATGTTGATAAAACCAATATTTTTGATCTGGCGGCTGAAATGAGCGTGGTCAGTAAAAAAGCGCGGGACGGTAAATTAATGCCAAAAGATATGCAGGGTGCTTGTATGACCATCTCTAGCCTTGGCGGTATTGGCGGCACGGCCTTTACGCCCATAGTAAACGCCCCCGAGGTTGCTATTTTGGGGGTCACTCGCGGCGATATGCAGCCGGTTTGGAACGGTAAGGAGTTTATCCCCCGTCTAATGCTGCCGCTTGATTTAACGTATGACCACCGTGTGATAGATGGCGCAGATGCTGCGGCTTTTATGGTGGCGATGGCGGGTTATTTAAACGATATTCGCCGCGTGTTGTTGTAGGAGCGGATGATGGCAAAAACAGAAGATATTAAAGTCCCCGATATTGGTGATTCAACGAGCGTTGAAGTGATTGAAGTATCGGTCGCGGTAGGCGATCAAATTCAAATTGACGACAGTATTGTCACGCTAGAAAGCGATAAGGCGTCGATGGACATTCCCAGCCCTGTCGCAGGTGTTGTTAAGGAAATAGTGGTTTCACTGGGCGATAAAGTGTCTGAAGGGGATGTACTGATTAAATTGGAACTGAACGATGCAGCTAATGAGCCAATAGCTAAAGAACAAACGTCGATTGAACCTGTAGCTGCAAAGAGCAAGCAAGACGGTCAGGCCGACCTTCTTCACGCTGAGGTGTTGGTCATTGGCGCGGGTCCTGGGGGTTATACAGCGGCTTTTCGTGCCGCCGATTTGGGTAAAAAAGTGATATTAATTGAACGCTACCCATCCTTAGGTGGCGTGTGTCTCAATGTGGGTTGTATTCCGTCTAAGGCACTGTTGCACCAAGCGCAAGTGATTCATGAAGCGGCTGATATGTCGGCGCACGGGGTGACATTTGCCGAGCCAACGATTGATATTGATGCTATCCGTTCGAATAAGGAAACGATTATTCAGCGCTTAACCGGTGGTTTAGCCGGTTTAGCAAAACAACGTAAGGTAACGGTTATTAGCGGTTACGCCCAGTTTGCGTCGAGTCACACAGTGGTGGTGGAAGAGGCTGGGTCGAGTCAAACCATCTCGTTTGATAACGCGATTATCGCAGCGGGTTCGCAGCCGGTAAAAATCCCCGGTTTTCCATATGAAGATGAGCGACTGATGGACTCCACCGGCGCATTGGCATTAACGGATATTCCCAGCAATATGCTGGTCATAGGTGGCGGTATTATTGGTCTTGAAATGGCCACGGTGTATCATGCTTTAGGGTCAAAAATTAGCGTCATTGAGCTCATGGACCAGTTGGTAGCCGGCTGTGATAAAGACCTCGTTAAGCCCTTACATAAACGCCTATCTAAGCAGTTGGAACATATTTACTTAAAGGCGAAAGTCACCGCGATTGAATCAACCAAGAAGGGTTTAAAAGTAAGCTTTGATGGTGAGGGTGTGCCTAAAGCTGCTGTGTATGACCGTGTTTTATTATCGGTAGGTCGTCGTCCGAATGGTGCATTGATCGGTGCAGATAAAGCCGGTGTTAACGTCGATGAACGTGGTTTTATTGCGGTGGATAAACAAATGCGTAGCAATGTGCCGCATATTTTTGCCATTGGCGATATTGTAGGCAATCCGATGTTGGCGCATAAAGCGGTGCACGAAGCCAAAGTGGCGGCCGAAGTAATTGCCGGCGAAAAAGTCGCCTTTGACCCAATGACGATTCCATCGGTCGCCTATACCGACCCAGAAATCGCGTGGATGGGTTTAACCGAAACAGCAGCTAAAGCGGACGGTATTAAATACGAAAAATCAGTTTTTCCGTGGGCGGCCAGTGGCCGTGCGCTAAGTATTGGGCGCGATGAAGGCCTGACTAAAATTTTATGGCACCCCGAAACCAAGCGAATTTTAGGCGCAGGCATTGTCGGTACCAATGCCGGTGAGCTAATCGCCGAAGCGGTGCTGGCACTGGAGATGGGCGCAGATGTAGACGATATGGGTCTCACCATTCATCCGCACCCGACTTTGTCGGAAACCTTGTGTTTTGCGGCAGAAATGCAAGCGGGAAGCATTACCGATTTGTACATTAAAAAGAAATAGTTTGTGTGGGTGTTAGCGTGGTGACTGTTGATCTAAATTACACACGGCAGGGTGATCAAGGGCCGCCGTTGATTATATTGCATGGCTTATTTGGTAGCGCTAGAAATTGGCAGAACATCGCGAAGCAGCTAGCAGAACACTACACGGTGTACGCCTTGGATTTGCGCAATCATGGTGCTTCTCCGCACGATGAAGTGATGGACTACCCCTCAATGGCGGCAGACGTTATAGCGTTTATCGATCAACACAAGTTGCAAGATGTCATTCTTCTTGGGCACAGCTTGGGCGGTAAGGTGGCTGTGCAACTGGCGTTATCTGCAGCGAACAGACTCAGCAAATTGATTGTCGTAGATATTGCACCGGTTAGGTATACGCATAATTTTGACGAGGTATTGTCGGGCTTTTACCACGTGCCATTGGATAGCATTCAATCGCGTAAAGAAGCGGATAAGTATTTAGCCGAAAAAATAAGTAGCCCGAGCCTACGCCAGTTTTTGTTGCAGAATTTGCTGAGTAACACCTCTGGTGGTTACCAGTGGCGAGTTAATTTGGCCAGTATTGACGCCAATATGCACACCATTATGGGATTTACTGATTTGTCAGCAAATCAAACGTTTGATAAACCCTGTTTATATATTAAAGGCGCTAAGTCGACCTATTTAGCGAGTCGATACCAGCCTTTAATTGCTGAACACTTTCCATCGGCAGAGCTAGTCAGCATTCCAAATGTAGGGCATTGGCCGCATATCGAATCCCCAGCCGAGTTTATGATGTGTCTGAATGAGTTTTTAAACGGGTAGAAAAATAATAAAGTTTTTAAGTGATTAGCCGATACGCTAGGTATGAATAGACTAATCTCCTCAATTTTTTCTATCGCCTGTCTTGTAGGCTATGTGGGCTTGGCCCAAGCTCAGCAATATCAAGCGTCAGTCACCAACTCGCAATGGCAATTTAAGGGTAACAGAGTCGCCTGTACCTTGAGTCATACCGTACCGAAATACGGTGTTGGCGTATTTGAACAAAAATCGGGTGAACGGGTTAATTTTACGCTTAAGGCCGAATCTTATGTGCCGCCGATTCAAGTGGCTATGCTAACAACGGTGCCACCAGTTTGGATGCACGATGCATCGCCAGTAAAGCTGGCTTCTATTAAGCCCGCTGCACATAAATTAGTCGTTAATAGTGATTTATCTGAACGGATGTTACAGGCGTTATCTAACGGCCGTTTTCCGCAGTTTAGCTACTCATCAAAATACGGCGCTAATAAGGTGAGCGTGGCCATATCGTCAGTTAATTTTCTGGAGGCACTGGGTCAATTTGAATCATGCCGGCAAGCTTTATTACCGTTTAGTCGAAATGACGTGCATCATCAATTATCGTTGTTTAATAATTTGAGTAGCGAAATCTCACATCAAAATAGGCGTTTATTGACGAAGGCAGTTACCTATGTGAAAGAAGCGGGTGAGACGGAGCGAATCGACTTAATAGATGGTACCGATGATTTTTCGGTGAAAGATGGGCGACGGATGCATGATAGGCGTGTGAATAAAGTGCGTAATTTTTTGATTGAACAGGGGATGCCTGAAGATCAAGTGGTGGCCTTATCAGACCCCGAAGCTCTGGATGTACCTGAGGGTAGTGTGCGCTTAAAAGTGGCAGGGCCGGAGCCATTCCGCCACATTTACTTTAAGTCGGGTTCGTTGTATTTAAATGAACGCGATCAGGCCAAGCTCAATTATATGTTGGACTTTATTCGCTTGCAAAAACCAGATGCCAAACTTGTATTAGAAGGGCATTCCGACAGTGAAGGCCCACGTCAGGCGAATCTACTCATGTCTAAAAAGCGTGTGCAAGTTATTAAAGAATACCTTGTGTCGAAAGGCATTAAGACAGAACGGATTATCAGCAAAGCCTATGGTGAAAGCAAACCAGCTACGACCAATAGGTACCCCGGTGGTCGACAGTTAAACAGGCGGGTCGATATTTCAATCGCTGGTTAGAGTTAATCAACGTTTTTTTTGCTTGAGATGGCTGTTAATCTGTACTAAAGCTCTTGCTGGTAAAGCCAAGCAGCCCTTCAATCAGGTATAATTTGCGTATTGTCATTTATTAAACGCGAGTTAGCCACCATGTCAAAACCAGCAGTTAAAAAAGTTGTTCTCGCCTATTCAGGCGGATTAGATACCTCAGTCATCTTAAAGTGGTTGGAAGATGTCTATGACTGTGAAGTTGTTACCTTTACCGCGGACCTAGGTCAGGGCGAAGAGGTTGAACCCGCGCGTGCAAAAGCCGAGTCATATGGCATCAAAGAAATTTATATCGATGATCTGAAAGAAGAGTTTGTTCGAGATTTCGTGTTCCCTATGTTCCGAGCCAATACGCTTTATGAAGGCGAATACTTGCTCGGTACATCCATTGCCCGTCCACTTATTTCAAAACGCCTGATTGAAATTGCGAACGAAACCGGTGCCGATGCCATCTCGCATGGGGCAACCGGTAAAGGTAATGACCAAGTGCGTTTTGAATTAGGTGCCTATGCGCTAAAGCCGGATGTGAAAATAATCGCGCCGTGGCGAGAGTGGAATTTAACCTCGCGTGACACGCTAATGGCCTACGCCGAAAAAGCGGGCATTGCGGTTGAAATGAAACGCGGTAAAAAATCACCGTATTCGATGGACGCTAATTTATTGCATATTTCCTATGAAGGTGACTTGCTAGAAGACCCATGGAATGAGCCAGAAGAAAGCATGTGGCGTTGGTCTGTGTCACCTGAGAATGCACCCAATACGCCAACGTATATTGAGCTTGAGTATAAAGCCGGCGATATAGTAGCGATTAATGGCCAAGCGCTGTCGCCTGCAACGGTGTTAGCTGAGCTAAATAAAATTGGTGGTGCCAATGGTATTGGTCGCGCCGATATCGTAGAGAATCGCTATGTCGGCATGAAAGCACGAGGTTGTTACGAAACACCGGGCGGTACGATCATGCTAAAAGCGCATCGCGCTATTGAGTCAATTACCCTAGACCGTGAAGTGGCACATTTAAAAGACGAGTTAATGCCGCGTTACGCGAGCCTAATTTATAACGGCTATTGGTGGAGTCCTGAGCGTGAAATGCTGCAAACAATGATTAACGCGTCCCAAGTTAACGTGAATGGGCGTATTCGCCTTAAACTTTACAAAGGAAATGTCATCGTTGTGGGTCGTGAGTCATTAACAGACAGTTTGTTTGATGAGAATATCGCAACCTTTGAAGACGATGGCGGCGCATATAACCAACAAGACGCCGAAGGCTTTATTAAACTCAACGCCTTGCGTATGAGGATAGCAGCAAGAAAGCGCTCGTAGCCAATTTGGATTAAAGCCCTCTTCGGAGGGTTTTTTTTTGCCATTGAAAGTGCTGTAAGGCATGAATGATGGGTATGCGACAATTTGCCACATTCCAAATAGTAGTTGCTTCTGTACACTTCTGATCATAATCAATCAGAAGGTAATCAGTAGTATGAGGCAGTTAACGTTAAGTGTTTTATTGATCGGGCTAGTAGCAACAGCAGTCAATGCTGTTGATTATAGTCAGCAAACCATCTTGGTTGAAGGCAGTCGTATGCGTCCTGGTGAATTTGGTATTGCGCCAGATTCAACGGTGTTACAGGACACTGCCTCGCTCTTAAAAAGGGTGCCGGGTGCAAATGTTAACCGCAATGGACCTCTTACAGGCATCGCTTCTTACCGCGGTTTATTTGGTAGCCGAGTGAATTCAGTTGTCGATGGCATGTCCTGGAAAGAGGTAGGGCCGAATAGTATGGATCCTCCGTTGAGTCATATCCCTGCGTCGTTAACAGAAAGCTTAACGGTTTACAGAGGTATAGCACCAGTTAGTAGTGGTATCGAAACGATAGGCGGTTCAATGTCTGCGGAATCTCGTAAAGCGCATTTCACTGATAGCGATGTATTTGAATTTCATGGCATGGCATCGCTCGGTTATAGCGAAGCGGATAACGGTTTAACCAGTAGTGTATTGGGCACGTATGCCAATGGTAGCCATCGATTTCATACGAGCCTTAGTAAAGAACAGGGTGATGACTATGCATTTGACGGCAGCAAATCCGTTGACCCAAGCCAATATGATCGTGATGCATATACCGTTGGGTACGGTACAAAATTCGGTGCGCACGAATTAGGTTTTAACTACAGCAATAATGATACGGGGCATACTGGCTCGCCCTCCTTACCAATGGATATTATTTGGGTAAGAGGCGGTATTTTCTCTACGGATTATAGTGTGAAGTTGGGTGAAGGGCGTTCATTAAAAACATCGTATTACTACCAGGATATGCGCCACTTGATGAATAATTTTACCCTGCGCCAAAATGGGTCGATGGCCAATAAGTATCGTCAGAACCTAACCACGGTTGATGGTGGCGGTTTGTCTATGGTTTATAAAATGCCGGTTTCTGCAGGAAGCCTAAGTTTAGGTCTAGAGGGAGATCAATCTACCCACGATGGTTTAATTACCGATCCAACTAACGCGATGTTTTACGTGGATAACTTTAACGGTGCACAACGTAATCGTTATAGCGTATTCAGTGAATGGGTTGGCGATATTGATGAAGGTTTAGAGTTAGAGCTGGGTGTGCGATATACGCAGGTCGAGATGGACTCGGACAAAGTGGGTAGCAGTATGGCGGGAATGATGCCAGCGGTTGCGACATTACGCGATACGTTTAATGGCTCTAGCTTATCGCAAACAGACCATAATTGGGACTTTGACGCGATTGTAAGGCAGTCCATTTCTGATGAGTTAACGGCTGAGATTGGATTCGCACGCAAAACACGTTCACCGTCATACCAGGAGCGTTACCTGTGGATTCCACTAGAAGCAACGGGCGGTTTAGCCGATAACCGCGTTTATATTGGTGACGTTAATCTCGATCCTGAGGTGGCGTATCAATTTGAAGCGGGTATTGAGTATTCATCTAACGGACTTTATGTGGCACCGAGGGCCTTTTATCACAGGGTGAATGACTATATTCAGGGCGATGAAATAAGCGGGACTGCGGCAAATAGGGTGGCAGGGATGATGAATAATGGCAATATGACCGTATTGCAGTTTGCCAATGTCGATGCTGAACTTTACGGTATGGATGTAGAGTGGGGTTATGAACTAGCTGAAAGCTGGCGTTTAGATGGTACGGTCAGTTACGTTCGTGGTCGCCGTCGCGATGGTGGCGGAGATAATCTTTATCGTATAGCACCGTTTAATACACGTGCTCAACTAACTTTTGATCAAGACAACTGGTCCATAGCAGCAGAAGTTGAAGCGTATGCGGCGCAAAATGATGTTGCTGAATATAATGCTGAGATGAAATCAGCAGGGTATGGCTTGCTTCATCTACGTGGAGACATACAGCCTATGCAAAGCGTTAATATTGGTTTGGGTATAGAAAACATATTAGATAAAAGCTATGCAGACCATACCGCCGCCATTAATAGAGCGATGGGATCGGATATTGCCGTAGGCGATAAAGTGCCGGGGCAAGGTCGAAACTTATACCTAACGGCTAGCTATGAATGGTAAATAACAAATTTTGATTTAAATGATTAATAAAAAAGCCCAGGTAAATCCTGGGCTTTTTTATAGGGGTATGAAATAGCGGAGAATCTACTTGAAATGATTTTTGTCTCTATTAATCAAATTTTAGTTTGACGATAGAAAAAGATGATGCTTTTATATGGCCCAGTACAGGGTTATATAGAGGCCCTGTTTTTATAAAATAAAAGTAACTTAGGAGTGAGCGTATGAAGATTGAAGCAGCGGTAGTTCGGGAAGGTAAAGGTGATTTCAAAATTGAAACGATGGAACTGGCAGAACCATCTGCTGATCAGATTTTAGTTAAAATCGTTGGTGCTGGCTTATGCCATACTGACCTTACCTGTCGCGATCAAAATTACCCAGTGCCACTCCCTATGGTATTCGGTCATGAAGGTTCAGGTGTGGTAGAAAAAGTGGGCGCCAATGTGACCAAAGTGGTGCCAGGTGATCACGTGGTGTTAACCTTTTATACGTGCGGTAAATGTGATGCGTGTATCAGTGGCGACCCAACCAGTTGCGCTAATTCATTTGGTCCTAACTTTATGGGCCGTGCGGTTGATGGTAGTTGTACTATTCATGATCAAGCAGGTGAAGAAGTCGGTTGTAGCTTTTTTGGCCAATCTTCTTTTGCTAGCCACGCCTTAGCCTATGAGCGTAATACAATTAAAGTGGATAAAACAGCGCCGCTTGAATTACTTGGCCCATTAGGTTGCGGCGTACAAACAGGTGCAGGCTCTGTTCTAAATGCACTAAACCCACCGGCCGGCAGTGCCATTGCTATTTATGGTGCGGGCGCAGTAGGTCTGTCAGCTGTTATGGGGGCAGTGGTGGCCAATTGCACCACAATTATCTCAATTGACGTTAAAGAAAATCGTTTACAGCTCGCAAAAGAGTTAGGCGCGACGCATACGATTAATGCGGCTGAAGTAGACCCAGTTGAAGAAGTCCAAAAAATAACGGGTGGCTTAGGAATTGCCTATGTGCTGGAAACGAGCGGTATCGCGCCGGTTTTAAGTCAAGCCATCATGTCGTCTTGTGTCGGCGGTGAAATCGGCATTATTGGCGCACCAGCAATGGGTACGACTATTCCGCTAGATATTAACCATTTACTGTTTAACCGTAAATTGCGCGGTATCGTGGAAGGTGAATCCAATTCTGATATCTTTATTCCAAGGTTGATTAGCCTGTATCAGCAAGGTAAATTCCCGTTTGATAAATTGGTTAAGTTCTATGATCTTGACCAAATTAATGAAGCAGCTGCAGATTCAGAAAAAGGCACAACGCTTAAAGCGATTATGCGTATTAAGTAAGCGCTCTAGGTTTGACCTTAAAGCCGAAGGCATCATGCCTTCGGCTTTTTTATGTGCAAAAGAAATACCGTGGGTGTAATAAACCACAGGTTAGGTGGCAGGCTTGAAGAGTACGTGGGTGCTAACTATTAATCAGTATCACTGACATTATGCCCTTCATGCTTAGTTTTTATTGTTATAGCTTAGTTTTTATTGTTATAATGGATGCCCAGCGAATAGAAAAACATAGGACTGTCATGGCTTTGCAAGTTAATTTCCCAAGACTATTAGTAATAGTAGGGCTGCTTTTATTGCTCGTTTTTAGCAACACGGTATTTGCTGGCGGCGGTTATTTTTCTATCGGTTATGGTCACGTAGCTAAACAAACCTCAGGTGCGGTAACGGCAGTGGCCGAAGATGCCTACGCCGGCGCATCCAACCCGGGTAAATTAACGGCAGCAGGCAACCAATTTGAAATGGGTGCTGAGCTTTTTAACCCGCATCGGCGAATTGAACGCAAAGGGGCAACAGGCGATGCCTCGATTTATAATTTTTCAGATAATAGCCGGAATTCTTTTTTTATCATTCCTGATCTCGCGTATGCGCATCAGCTAAACAGTGATGTCACTATTGGCATTACCGCGTATGCAAATGGCGGCCTAAACAGTGAGTACCCCGGAACAACGGGTATTCCCGGTACCAATGAAAATGAAGAGCAGTGTGGCAGTAAACCCGGTAACTTTTTTTTAGGTTGTGACAAAGTAGGCTTTGATCTAGCGCAGCTGATTATTGCACCCACCATCGCTTGGAAAGTGGCGCCGGGGCATAGTATTGGTGTTGCGCCGTTATTTGCTATCCAAAGTTTTGAGGCGTTTGGCTTTCAAGGCTTAATGCCACTTTCAAAATACCCGTCAAAGATGACCAATAATGGGCATGATACCGCCTTTGGTGTTGGGGTTCGTGTAGGTTGGTACGCTGAGCCAACACCCTGGTTATCGCTAGGTGCGGCGTATTCGTCAAAAGTGTATATGCAAGAGTTTGATGAATATAAAGGCTTATTTGCGGAAGGCAGTTTTGATATACCGGCCAACTACAGCATTGGTGCGGCGGTAAGGCCAAACGATAAGTGGCTGATTGCCGTGGATATTCAACGTATTGACTTTAAAGATGTCAGGTCATTGGCTAATAGTGTGCAGAGCTCGTTAGGGCCTGATGCTCCGTTATTAGGCAGCTCATCGGGCAGTTCGTTTGGTTGGGATCGTGATCAGACCAATTACCGCTTTGGTTTGACGTATTATGCAACGCAGACACTAACGCTAAGGGCAGGTTACGCCTATGGTAAACGGGCTAATGATAATGATGTGCAAGCAACCACGCTTAGCATACTAACGCCAAACCCAGAGGAGCAGTTTAGTGTTGGGCTGAGTTGGAAAACCGAGCAAGGCAATCAGCTACACGTGGGTTATGAACGCTTTGTAAAAGAGCAGTACAGCGGCCCCTCAGCGCTTTTTCCGGGGGCTACCGAGTCGGTTACACCGTACGTGAACGCGCTGCATGTAGCGTATACCTGGGCGCTTTAGTCTAAAAATAAGGCACTAAAGTTTTGGCTGTTACGGTAGACATCGTCTGCCGCAAACAGCTGTTCTACCACGGCAATGTAATCAGCGCCCGCGTCGATTAGAGCGCTGGCATTAGCCTGATTAATACCACCGATTGCCACCACGGGGATAGTGAGTGCTTTTTTGGCTGCAAATAATGTTTCAACGCTTGCCAAGGCTGCACCCGGTTTAGTATTGGAGTTAAAAAAACGGCCAAAGGCCACGTAATTAGCACCTTGTCGTTCGGCTTGTATCGCTAGCGATAGGTCGTGATGGCACGTAACGCCAATAAGGGCCGTTTCACCCAGTAAGCTACGAGCGTGTTGTACGCTGCCATCGGCTTGACCTAAATGTACACCATCTGCATGACAAGCCAACGCCAATACAGGGTCATCGTTAATAATCAAGGGTACTTGATGGCTTGAACAAAGCGCCTTAAGTGCCTGCGCTCGATGCAACTTTTCATTCGCTGAGCTGATTTTATCGCGATATTGCAAAACCGCAGCGCCGCCTTGTAGCGCCATTTTAGCCTTGTGTAATAAAGTAACACCGTTGTCTAAATCAGGTGTTATGGCATACAGTCCTTTGGCGGCAAACAGTTTGTTCATGGCCGCTGTCTGGCTGGAAATAATTGCCCTTTGCCTAATTTCAGTGCATTGTTTATCGCCAAATCGGTATACGCTTGTGCGCGCTCAATGGCATCAATAACCGGCAGGCCTTGCGCTATGAAACCGGCAATGGCTGAGGCAAGCGTACAGCCCGTACCGTGGAATTCGCCTGGCTGTCGTGGCCAGTTAAACGTATTTTTTAAGGCGTTTTGGCAAAACAAGCTATTACTAATGGTCGATTCATTATCATGCCCGCCGGTCAATAAAACGTATGCAATTTTGAGCTGTAGCAAGGCCAGCCCGATGGCTTGCAAACTGGCATCAGTGCTAATACCGCTTAGTTGACGCGCTTCAGGGCTGTTGGGTGTAAGTACGGTGGTTAACGGTAATAGCTGCTCTCTAATAGCGCTTACTAAACTGTCATCGGCTAACGCTGTGCCGTCACCGCTGGCTAATACCGGATCAAAAACTACTGGGATGCGTGGGTGTTGTTGCAAAATATGCGCAATAGCCTCGACGCAAGCGACTGAACCGGTTAAACCAATTTTAATGACACTAATTGGCAGGTCGTTAAATAAGGCGGTGGCTTGGTCGATCAGGCTGTCGGCGTTTAAGGGTATTAAACGATGCACAGTGTGGGAGTCTTGTATAGTCAGGCAACTGATAAGGGTGCAAGGGTGACAGCCCAAGCTATTGAGCACCTCAATGTCGGCTTGTATGCCAGCTCCTCCGGTAGGGTCATGCCCTGAAATACTGAGGACGATGGGTTTTTTATGCATAGTGATTAAAAATGATTTGGCGATAAAGCGCTTAATTATCGGTTATTTAGAGGATGTTAGGCTAATAAATAATTAACAACAAGTGCCCGTTTGCGAGCTAAACGCGTAAAATAGGCGATTAATAAAAATTTATGACATACAGACTGATGACCCAAACAAAAAAACATACCCAGCTCCTCGATTTACTGCAACAGCGTATCCTGATGCTTGATGGTGCAATGGGTACGATGATCCAGTCTTATCAATTTAGCGAAGCGGATTATCGTGGCGAACGTTTTGCTGATTGGCCGAGTGACATAAAAGGCAATAACGATTTATTGTCATTAACCCAAGCCGATAGTATTCGTGCGATTCATTTAGCCTACCTTGAAGCCGGTGCGGATATTATTGAAACCAACACCTTTAATTCAACGCGTGTGGCGATGGCTGATTACGATATGCAAGAACTATCGTACGAGATTAACGAGCAATCGGCGCGACTTGCACGGCAAGCAGCGAACGATATTGAAGCAAAATACCCGGGCCGTGCATGCTTTGTTGCCGGGGTCCTTGGGCCCACTAATCGCACCGCGAGTATTTCCCCCGATGTTAATGATCCTGCGTTTAGAAACATCAGCTTTGATGAACTGGTTGATTCATACACCGAGTCAATGGATGCCTTATTAAAAGGCGGTGCAGACATTATTTTGGTTGAAACCATTTTCGATACCTTAAATGCCAAGGCAGCGCTCTTTGCTATCGCGCAATATTTTGATCAGCACCAAGTGGTCTATCCTGTGATGATTTCCGGCACCATTACCGATGCGTCCGGGCGAACCTTATCAGGCCAAGTAACCGAAGCGTTTTGGAATTCGGTGCGGCATATTAAGCCTATTAGCATTGGTCTTAACTGCGCCTTGGGCGCAGCGGAATTACGCCAATATATTGAAGAGCTGTCACGGATTGCTGATACAAATGTGTCCGCACATCCAAACGCGGGTTTACCGAATGAGTTTGGTGGTTATGACGAAACGCCGGAAGACATGGCAAACCATATTCAAGAATGGGCGCAGAGTGGGTTTTTAAATATTATTGGTGGTTGCTGTGGCACTACACCTGAATTTATTAGCGCGATGAAACAGGCGGTAAGTGAAGCGGCGCCTAGAGCCATTCCCACGGTAGAAACGGCGTGCCGTTTGTCGGGACTTGAAGCGATGACAATCCGCGACGATTCGTTATTTGTTAATGTTGGTGAACGAACCAATGTGACCGGTTCGGCGCGTTTTAAACGCCTGATTAAGGAACAAGACTACGAAGCAGCGTTGGACGTGGCGCGTCAGCAAGTGGAAAGCGGCGCGCAGGTCATCGACGTAAATATGGACGAAGGGATGTTGGAGTCAAAACAAGCGATGGTGCGCTTCTTAAGCTTGATAGCGTCCGAACCCGATATTTCTGTGGTACCCGTCATGATCGATTCATCCAAATGGGATATTCTGGAAGCCGGTCTCAAGTGTGTGCAGGGTAAAGGCATTGTGAACTCGATCAGCCTAAAAGAGGGCGAAGAAATTTTTATCGAGCAAGCAAAAACCATCATGCGGTATGGAGCGGCTGTTATTGTGATGGCGTTTGATGAAGTAGGGCAGGCCGATACGTTTGAACGCAAAGTGGACATTTGTACTCGTGCCTATAAAGTGCTTACCGAAAAAGTAGGCTTTCCGGCCGAAGACATTATCTTTGATCCGAATATTTTTGCAGTCGCAACCGGCATCGAAGAGCACGATAATTACGCCGTTGATTTTATCGAAGCAACGCGGGTGATCAAACAAACCTTGCCCCATGCGATGGTGTCGGGTGGGGTGTCAAACGTGTCGTTTTCCTTTCGTGGCAACGACAAAGTGCGCGAAGCGATTCATGCAGTATTTCTCTATCACGCGATTAAAGCGGGAATGGATATGGGTATTGTGAACGCCGGACAATTAGCCGTGTATGACGATATTCCAAACGATTTACGAGAGTGCGTCGAAGACGTTATTTTAAATCGCAAGCCCAGTAACGGAATCAGTGCGACAGAAAACCTGTTAAACATTGCCGCGAACTACCTCGATGATGGGTCTGGTGAAGCGGCAAAAGAGGCGGCTGAATGGCGCTCATGGCCGGTGGGTAAACGTTTAGAGCACTCGTTGGTAAAAGGCATTACCGAATTTATTGATGAAGATACCGAATTAGCTCGACAAGCCGCTGACAGACCCTTGCATGTGATTGAAGGGCCGTTGATGGATGGCATGAACGTGGTGGGTGATCTATTTGGTGCCGGCAAAATGTTTTTGCCGCAAGTGGTTAAATCTGCACGCGTCATGAAAAAAGCGGTGGCGTATTTAATGCCCTTTATGGAAGCCGAAAAGGGCGACGTTATAGCCAGCAACGGTAAAGTACTGATGGCAACCGTTAAAGGCGACGTGCACGATATTGGCAAAAACATTGTTGGCGTGGTGTTGCAGTGTAATGGTTTTGAAGTGATCGACTTGGGCGTCATGGTGCCTGCAGATACTATTCTTAAACAAGCGCGTGAACATAAGGTGGATGTTATTGGCCTGAGTGGCTTAATTACCCCATCGCTAGATGAAATGGTGCATATGGCAAAAGAAATGCAGCGCCAAGGCTTTAATGTGCCCCTGATGATTGGTGGAGCAACCACCTCGCGCGCGCATACAGCGGTCAAGATCGAACCGAACTATACCGGTGCCAGTGTGTATGTCACCGATGCATCACGCTCGGTGGGTGTGCTGACGAACCTGCTCGATAAAGACGCCGCCAATGATTACCAACAAAAAATTCGCGCTGAGTATGCAGAGGTACGCGAGCGGCATAAGGGTCGGCAATCGACTAAACGCCAATTAAATCTTGACGCTGCACGCAATAACGCGCCAGACATTGATTGGGACGCTTATTCGCCAGTTAAACCCAACTTTTTGGGAACGCGTGTATTAAACGATTACCCGCTGGAAGAGATTGCGGGCTTTATTGATTGGTCACCGTTTTTCCAAACGTGGGAGCTAGCAGGCAGCTACCCAAAAATTTTAGATGATGAGGTGATCGGTCACCACGCGCGGGATTTGCTAAAAGACGCGCAAGCCATGTTAAAGAAAATCATTGACGAAAAATGGCTCACGGCGCGAGCCGCATTTGGGTTTTTCCCGGCCAATAGCCGTGTGGATGATGTGTTGCTTTATCAAGACGAGGCGCGGAATGAACAAATTGCCGTATTGCACCACTTGCGGCAACAAAACATTAAACCGCCGGGGCGTAAAAACTATTGTCTTGCCGATTATGTGGCGCCTGAAAATTCAGCGGTGAGTGATTATGTGGGCGCGTTTGCCGTAACCGCAGGCATCGGTATCGAAGCACACATTAAACGCTTTGAAGCAGATCACGATGACTACCAATCCATTATGATCAAAGCCTTGGCTGATCGTTTAGCAGAGGCATTTGCGGAGTGTTTGCATCAAAAAGTGCGCAAAGAGTATTGGGCTTATGCGGCTGACGAATCGTTGGCTAACGAAGACTTAATAGGGGAAAAATACAGCGGTATTCGTCCAGCACCCGGTTACCCCGCGTGCCCAGATCATACCGAAAAGGCCACTTTGTTTTCCTTGTTAAACGCAACGGAAGCGGCGGGTATAGAGCTAACCGAAAGCTTTGCTATGTACCCAACAGCAGCGGTCAGCGGTTGGTATTTTTCACACCCAGAAGCAAAATACTTTAATGTTGGCAAACTGAAAAAAGACCAAGTAGAAGACTACGCCGAGCGCAAGGGTGAATCGGTGGATTATGTTGAACAGTGGTTAGCATCGAGTTTGGCGTACGACCCCGATGACAACTAAGTTAAGCTTTTACACCACCGCTGGTTGTCACTTGTGTGAACAGGCAAAAGCCTTGTTGCAGCAACTATTAGTCCATCATCCCGGTCGCTATCAAATTGAAGTGATCGACATTGTTGAGTCCGATGCATTGATAGAGCAGTATGGCCATCATATCCCTGTGCTTTCCGGTCATCAACAAGGGCAAACGGCGTTGCATTGGCCATTTGACTACATTGATCTACTTGCTTACCTTGAGCTAACACCTGTTAATGCCGAATCGTAAAGGGACAGCAAAATTTGCCTATATGATGCTGGTACTGTCGGTAATAGCAGTCTTAATGGGCGTGGCGGTGCTGTATTGGATTATGCAGTTGGATGCCGCCCGTTTAACTGACTCGCAAGGGCTTAGTCTATTAGGTTTCGGTTTATTAATAGCTTAGGTCTTATTTGGTTTTTAGTTCTGTTAAGCTATAAATTGGATTTATGTAGCGCGACGCTGAATTTGAAACATTCTTACATTCAATCTGCATCTGATGATTGGAGCCGTTTTACACTCAATTTGAATCAAATTAAAAACGTCTTCAATTTATCTTCAAACTCTCTTCAAACGATTATCAGGTTTTTCGGCTTTTTCTAGTTGTTTGTATCTTTCTGTTACTAACTCATGCAGTAGCTTTTTAATTGCATGCTCGAGTTGACTAGCGGCTTCCTTTGAAATGCTATGTACATATCCAGAGCGGTGACCATACGAATGGTCTGGTAATAGGCAGTTTCTCGCTAGTACTTGCACACTGCCATCGATGTACCCTTCTATATAGATACGGTGCTCATCAAGCACCTTATCTGCTTCAACTCCCCGGTAATCCCAATGTAGGTCGTAGTACTTACCATTTTTGACGTGATACACCTGTGGCAAGGCTTCAGCTAATGAGTAGTCCATGTGTTACCTATTTATATGCAAGGAAACCACAATTTAACATCATTACCAGTTCCAGATCAAAAGCTCATTGGCTTGTTTTTTGTTGTGACTACAAGACATTTAGGGTCAGAGTAAAAACTATTGACAGTATAAAGCTTATATCGAGTTGAGCTGCCTTGTCCCTTGACCATCAACTTATTTTTTGTGTTCGGCCTTGGTCTTGAAATTTATTGAATAATCGCTTTAGCTAATTCAGTAACTTTACTGACCATTAATTCAGGCGCTTTCTCAATAAGCTCTATTTGTCGATTATCGAAATCGAGTGATTTCATTTGGTGAATAAGTACCGAGCCTTTTGTCACTGTTTGTTCAGGTAAAACGACTTCAAGTTTCATCTGACGTATGGTGCTAGTGATTGGGGCAACAACAGCAAAGCCGGTATGTTCATTAAATATTTTTCGAGAAATTACAAAGGCTGGTCTGCGTTTCATTATTTCTTTTCCTGCGCTTGGATCGAAATTGAGAGAAACAATGTCACCTTTATCAGGGATGTACATTAAACCTCCTTGCCAGACGGGTTAGCATCAATCCACTCTCGATCTTCTTCTGTCACCTTAAAACATGCTTTCGGGCTACCCGCCAAAAGTACTTCAAGACTAAGCTCTTCTTCAATGGGTGTTAAAACTATCTTGTTATCCTTAATGGACAGATCAAGTTTTGAGCCAACGCGTAAACCTAACGTTTTTATGATCGCTTTTGGAATGCTAACTATATTAGCTCCACCTGACTGTCTAACTGATATTGCTGTCATAACATAGCCTCCCTAAATATTAACAAAGTTATACTATCGTATAATGTAATTATTTATTTTACAATAGTATAACTATGCTATTCTTTTTAAAAATGAAAAGGAGCTGGATTGATTAGATGGGCAAAATTCATCGTCTAGGACGATAAATTAACGTTAACTTCACCGCGTTTTAACGGTCGCAATTTAACCGCAATAGCTGAGACTATTGCGGTCAATGCTGTTGCAGGCGATAAACCTTAGGCTGTCGGCATGTGTTCAAACTCGGCCCTTTCAATACCTTGTTTTAACCAGTCCATCTTTGATGCACACCAAATGTCGGCAGTGGGTTTATAGCTGGAGGTGTCGTCTAAGGTGCCGGCTTTAACGATGGTAAGCCCAGGCATTGCATCGGCCTCGGTGTAAAGTGCTGAGCCACAGCGATTGCAGAAGTAACGACGTAGTGGTAGCCCGCTATCACCCTGATCAAGGTACATGGTTAAGGTATCGCCGGTTATTTTAAACGCCTCTGCAGGAACAACGGTATTGCTTGAGAAAGCCGATCCGCTTGCCTTTTGGCAATGTGTGCAGTGGCAGTTTGCCAGCATTACAGGGTCGGCACTAATTTCATAGTGCATGGATCCACATAAACATTGACCGCTTTGATTACTCATGTTGCTCTCCTTAGGTTTAACATTAATCAAAAACAATACAGCGATTTTTATACACCAATACTTCGTGTTGCAGGTGTCGGCGTATGGCGCGTGACAGTACAATTTTTTCGTTATCTTGCCCTTTACGTTTTAGATCATCCACGCTGTCATTGTGTCGAATATGTACCACATCTTGCTCGATAATCGGTCCTGCGTCTAGCTCCGTTGTGACGTAGTGGCTGGTGGCGCCAATAATCTTAACGCCGCGTTCGTGTGCGGAGTGGTAGGGCTTGGCACCGGGGAAGGCGGGTAAAAATGAATGATGAATATTAATGATCTGGTGCGGGTAATGGTCAATAAAATCGGCGCTTAAAATCTGCATATAACGCGCTAGCACCACGGTATTTACCTGGTATTGCTTAAGTAGCTCAAGTTGTGCTTGTTCTTGTTGTTGTTTATTGTTTGCAGTGATAGGCAGGTGGTAAAACGGTATGCCGGTGTTTTCTACTAAGGATCGGTAGTTGTCGTGGTTACTAATAATAAGCGGGATCTCAACCTGCCATTCGCCTGATTGATAGCGCGACAGCATGTCAAATAAACAATGTCCGTGTTGCGAGACAAATATCGCCATCTTGGGTTTAATATCCGAAAAATCGATCCGCCAATTCATCTGGAGTGGCGAACCCACTTGTTCGGCAAACGTTGTATTGAGTGCATTACGGGGAATGCTAAAGTTATCGATCTGCCACTCGACACGCATAAAAAAGTGCCCATCGTCGGTGTCAACGTGTTGTTCTAAATCGACGATATTGCCGTTGTTATCAGACAAAAATTGGGTAACCTTGGCGATAATACCTGGCTGATCGGGGCATTCGGCTAATAGGATGGCGGTGGCAGGATTATTCACGAAAGACCCCAGGTTTTTGATTGTTGGTTGGTCATAAAGTCGGTACCAGTTAACGCGCGTAGCGTTTTATCGATGCGTTGTTTCAACGACGCGTCATTATAGGCTTGGGCTTTAGCCATTTCCCAAATTGGCTTGGGCCAAGCAGCATCGGTGGTATAGCGCACAATATGGTGCAAATGTAGTTGTGGCACCATATTACCCAAGGCGGCAATATTCATTTTATCGGCCTTAAAGGCATCATTCAGCAGCTGACTTAAGGTTAAGGATTCGCGCTGTAGCTGTTGTTGCTCGTCTACGCTAAGTTCGAACGCTTCGCGGATATCGACGCGTCTTGGAACCATAATAAACCAAGGGTAGTTAGCATCTTTACTGAGTAATAAGGCACATAGAGGAAAGTCCCCTAGGTAATGGCAATCGTTAGCGAGTTGAGGGTGGAGTTGAAATGCCATATTAATCGGCCTCGCGTTGCCAATGGCCCGATTTGCCGCCTTTCTTTTCAAGTAGGCGGACGCCTTGAATGGTCATGCCGCGATCAACCGCTTTGCACATATCATAAATGGTGAGTAAGGCGACTTGAGTAGCGTTTAATGCCTCCATTTCAACACCGGTTTTACCCGAGGTGCTCACGGTGCTCAGGCAGTGGATTTGATTTTTTTCCGCGTTAGGGGTTAGCTTAATATCAACGTGGGTAATGGGTAATGGGTGACACAAAGGAACAAGTTCGGCAGTTTTTTTACTGGCCATAATGCCAGCAATACGGGCAATACCGAGTACGTCGCCTTTTTTATTGTCGCCGTGAATAACGCGTTGCAAGGTGCTAGGTTCCATTTCAATAAAACCTTCGGTAACAGCGGTGCGCTCGGTATCTGCTTTTTCGCTAATATCGACCATATGGGCTTCACCGGCGGCGTTAAAGTGGGTTAGTTCTGACATAATCTAATGACTCAGTTCGTTTGTTAGCGTGATAATATACCGAATTATGACACAATCAAAAAATGAACATAGCATGACGATCAAAGTACTGTACTTTGCCAGCCTAAAAGAGGTTTTCGGCTGCGCTGAACAAGTAATAAATAGCACCGGCATGTCGACGGTTGACGACGTTTGGCGACACGTAAGTGCAGGTTGCGAGGTGCAGCAGTCGGTTTTAAACGCGGTCAATCAGGAGTATGCAGCTTCGGACACGGCAGTAAAGGCAGGCGATGAAGTGGCTTTCTTTCCACCGGTAACAGGGGGCTAAATGATTCGTGTATTAGCAACACCATTTGACCCTTGGTCTGCGATTGCTGAGCATCAAGTGGCTATGCAGCGAGATGGCGAGTACGGCGCATGTGCGACCTTTGTGGGCACCATGCGTGACATAAATGAAGGCGATCAAGTTAAGGGTATGACCTTGGAGCATTATCCAGGGATGACCGAAAAACACTTAGAAAAAATCGTTGTAAGCGCGCGCGAAAAATGGCAATTATTAGACACATTACTGATTCATCGCGTGGGTGATCTATTACCTAATGAACCGATCGTGCTCGTGGCCGTTTGGTCAGCGCATAGAAAAGATGCGTTTGAGGCTTGTCGGTTTATTATGGAGGACCTTAAAAGCCAAGCGCCATTTTGGAAAAAAGAAAGTTTGTCAAATGGCGATAAACAGGCAGAAAAAAACCGCTGGGTAGAAAAAAACACCAGCGGTTATTAAATATAAATAAACCTTAGAATCTAGGTTTAGGCGACACAGCATCGTAACGAGCGACACTGTCCATAATTTCTTTAGAAGCGCCTTCAACACCTTCCCAGCCTTCAATCTTTACCCATTTACCGGCTTCTAAATCTTTGTAATGCTCAAAAAAATGAGCAATTTGGTTTAGCGTGATTTGTGGAATGTCGGTATACGATTGAACACAGTCATATAAACCTGTTAATTTAGACACCGGTACGGCTAGCACTTTAGCATCCTCACCTGCCTCATCAGTCATTTTTAACACGCCAATAGGGCGACAGCGAATCACCGAACCATTCATTAATGGGATAGGGGTAATCACGAGTACATCTACGGGGTCACCATCGTCAGATAAGGTATGTGGCACGTAACCGTAGTTACATGGGTAGTGCATGGCCGTTCCCATAAAGCGGTCTACAAATAAGGCGCCGGATTCTTTATCGACCTCATATTTAATTGGATCACTGTGTGAAGGAATTTCGATAACAACGTTAATATCATGGGGAAGATCATTACCAGAGGGGACTAAATTAAGACTCATTATGTTTCCTGTTTTACTGTTAATTAAATGCTGTGCTGCATTATACAGGGGGACGGCGATTAATTAAATTTTATACTTGCACCATATCGATAAGCAGGTTAAAAAAGAGCTGCAATTTTGTTTTTTGTACGTTTGTAAATATTTGATAAATAAAAATAATCGGGAGAAAAGCATGGAGTTGAGTTATTTAATACCCCCTATCATAGGCTGCTTAGGTCTATACGCAGCAAAACATGTCTATGGTTTAGTCATGAAGTACCCAGAGGGGGAGGGTAAAGTTGCCAAAATCGCAGAGCAAATTCATTTAGGTGCGATGGTCTTTATGAAGCGGGAATACAAAATGTTGTCGATATTTGCCGCTGTCTTATTCGTTTTAACCTTCATTTTTTTAGGTTGGGCTACCGCCTTATGTTTTTTGGTGGGTGCGCTAGCATCTGGTGCGGCGGGCTACATCGGTATGAATACAGCCACCCGAGCAAATGTTAGAACGACCACCGCAGCGCATACAGAAGGTGCAGAAGCGGCTCTGTCAGTCGCTTTTTTTGGTGGTTCTATTATGGGACTTGCCGTGGCCTCATTAGGCCTGTTAGGACTTGGCCTTATGTACCTATTTTTCGGTAACGACCCCGAGTCAGCGCATGCGATCCATGGTTTTGCGATGGGTGCGTCGGTGGTGGCGTTGTTCTCCCGTGTCGGCGGTGGTATTTTCACAAAAAGTGCCGACGTTGGTGCTGACCTGGTCGGTAAAATAGAAGCCGGTATTCCTGAAGATGATCCAAGAAATCCAGGGGTTATTGCCGACAACGTGGGCGACAACGTGGGTGATGTTGCCGGTATGGGGTCAGATATTTTCGAGTCGTATTGTGGCTCAATGATCGCGACCATTGCCATTGCATCGACCATGTCAACGGTCGTTTTAGCAGAATTTGGTGCGCAAGCAAGTTTGATGTTTTTACCGCTGGCCTTGGCATCGATTGGCTTGCTGTGTTCGATTGGCGGTATCGTGATCGTTAAAATGAATGCAGCAAAATCACCGGAAAAAGCATTAAGAATGGGCACCATGGGCTCATCGATATTGTTTATCATCGCGGCATTAGCACTTATTTCAATCATGGATGTCAGTAATTATATCTGGATGGCAGTTTTAGCTGGTGCCGTTGGCGGTATTATTATTGGGCTAGTGACTGAATACTATACCGCGGGTGCGCCAGTGCAACATATTGCAAAATCAGGCGAAACCGGTCCAGCTACCGTGATGATTGCTGGTTTAGCAGTAGGTATGCAATCGGTGGCGATTCCTGTATTCACTATTTGTGGGGTGATTGCAGTAGCCAGTCATTTTGCCGGTTTGTATGGTGTAGGTATTGCCGCAGTGGGCATGCTAGCAACGGTGGGTATTACCATGGCAATTGATGCTTATGGGCCAGTGGCAGATAATGCAGGCGGTATTGCTGAAATGGGCGGTTTAGGCGAAGAAACGCGTAAAATCACCGATTCGTTAGATGAATTGGGCAATACGACAGCGGCGATTGGTAAAGGTTTTGCTATTGGCGCGGCGGCTTTGGCAGCCTTAGCCATTATTACTGCGTTTATTGAAACGGTTTCAATCCACATTCCTGATTTTGCTTTAGAGCTAAATGATCCACAGGTATTAATTGGTTTGTTTATTGGGGGCGTTATCCCGTTTGTGATTGCATCATTAACAATGACTGCAGTCGGTGACGCGGCCTTTGAAATGATTAAGGAAATTCGTCGTCAGTTTAAAGAAATCCCCGGCTTACTCGAAGGTACCGCTGAACCGGATACCGCACGCTGTATTGATATAGCGACCACAGCGGCACTTAAAAAGATGATTGTGCCCGGTGTGATCGCGGTGAGTGCGCCGCCATTGGTTGGTTTTATCATTAGTGCGCAAGCGCTTGGTGGGATGTTATCTGGTGCCTTATTATCTTGTGTGTTGATGGCGCTGATGATGGCGAATGCGGGCGGTGCCTGGGATAATGCTAAAAAGTATGTCGAAAAAGGCAACTTAGGCGGCAAAGGTTCGGACACACATTCTGCCGTGGTGGTTGGTGATACGGTAGGCGATCCTTTCAAAGACACGTCAGGTCCATCAATGAATATTCTAATTAATGTAATGGCGATTGTAAGCTTGGTTATTGCGCCGCTATTGGGCTGAGTTTTATTAAATGGAGTGAAAAAAGGCGGCCTTACTGGGCCGCCTTTTTTATTTAAGCTTGTGTGCCAGTGTAATGGAGTTTTAAGACTGTTTATTCTTCAGTAGGTCTCTTATTTCAGTTAATAACACTTCTTCTTTAGTCGGTTTTGGTGCGGCGGCTGGCGCAGCCTCTTCTTTTTTCTTCAGCGAGTTAATGCCTCTTACCACCATGAAAATGGCGAACGCGATAATGGTGAAATCAACCATGGTTTGAATAAAGCTACCATATTTGATTGCGACTGCAGCGCTATTAACGGTGGCTTCTTGTAAAACCATAGTTAAGTCTTTGAAATCGACACCGCCAAGTAGCATGCCTATAGGGGGCATAATAATGTCGCCTACAAACGATGACACAATTTTGCCAAAGGCTGCGCCCACGACAATACCAACGGCCATATCAATGGCGTTACCTTTTATTGCAAAGCTTTTAAATTCAGACATAATGCTCATTTTTAAATCCCCTTTTTATTAATTAAATTAGTTTCAAACACTATAGAGATAACATTTCTAGGCTCACCCTGTTTTTTTAAACTATTAGACAAGTTGTTGTGTAAGCAATTGAATTCTATTTAGATTAAGCTGAATCATTGATGAATGAGTTTAATTAACTGAAAAAACGTCATCACCGTAGATCAACGGTGGCATGAAAACATACGTTTGTTAAATACTATCCATCAAACCTATTGCGCTATAGAATGTAAACTAAAACACTGGTCATATTATGCTGTCTTATCCAACTATCGATCCCGTTGCCGTCACACTAGGTCCCCTTCAAGTACATTGGTACGGTTTGATGTATTTAGTGGGCTTTGCCGGCGCTTGGTTGTTAGGCCGTTATCGTGGAAAGAGCATAGGTTGGTCTGGCGAGCAAATTGATGACTTGATTTTTTATGCGGCAATGGGGGTGGTTGTAGGTGGCCGTATCGGTTACGTGCTGTTTTATAATTTCCCTGCGTTTATCGCCGACCCGATTATCTTGTTTAAAATATGGCAAGGCGGGATGTCTTTCCATGGCGGCTTACTGGGTGTGCTGATGGCGATGTACCTGTTTGGTCGTAAGTATCGACATGGATTTTTTACCGTCACCGATTTTATAGCGCCGTTGGTTCCGATTGGTTTAGGTGCAGGCCGTATTGGCAATTTTATTAATGGTGAGCTATGGGGCAAGCCGACAGATTCGCCCTTTGGCATGTTGGTGCCCGGTTTATCGGGTTTGCCGCGGCACCCCTCACAATTATATGAGGCCGTGCTAGAAGGCGTGGTGCTGTTTTTAATACTGTGGTTTTATTCCGCAAAACCGAAGCCGATGATGGCCGTTTCAGGCTTGTTTTTATTGGCATATGGCGCGTTTAGGTTTTTGGTTGAGTTTGTTCGTCTACCGGATGCGCATTTAGGCTATTTAGCGTTTGATTGGCTCACGATGGGTCAAATTTTAACCATTCCGATGTTATTATTAGGCCTATATTTAATCGTTAAGGCGAATCAAAAAAGGGTGGTGAGATGAACCAGTATTTAGCGCTAATGCAAGATATTATCGATAACGGCACGGATAAAGAAGATAGAACAGGCACCGGTACGCGCTCGGTTTTTGGTCGCCAAATGCGCTTTGATTTGTCACAAGGTTTTCCTCTAGTAACTTCAAAAAAACTGCATTTACGTTCGATCATTCATGAGTTGCTTTGGTTTTTAAACGGCGACACGAATACGGCTTATCTTAAGCAGCATGGTGTTAGTATTTGGGATGAATGGGCCGATAAAAATGGCGATTTAGGTCCAGTGTATGGTCATCAATGGCGGTCATGGCCGACCCCATCGGGTGAGAGCATCGACCAGATTAGTGAAGTATTAGAGCAAATCAAACAAACACCAGACTCTCGCCGGTTAATTGTCAGCGCCTGGAATGTAGGTCAGATACCCGATATGGCCTTACCGCCGTGTCATTTATTATTTCAATTTTATGTGGCAGAGGGTCGCTTGTCGTGTCAGTTATACCAACGGTCTGCCGACTTTTTCTTGGGCGTGCCGTTCAATATAGCCAGTTATGCGTTGTTAACCCATATGGTTGCACAGCAAGCGGGTTTACAGGTGGGGGATTTTGTTTGGACCGGTGGTGATGTGCATTTGTACAATAATCATTTTGAACAGGCCAAACTACAGTTAGCAAGGAGTACGTTTGACTTGCCACAACTAAAGATAGCCCGTCAGCCGGAGTCGTTATTCGACTATCAGTATGAAGACTTTGAGATTGTAGGCTACCAATCACACGCTGGAATCAAAGCGCCGGTGGCGGTATAAGTGATTTCAATGATCGTAGCGATGGCTGACAATCGAGCCATCGGAAAAGATAACCAGTTGTTATGGCATTTACCCGATGACTTTAAGCACTTTAAATCGGTGACCATGGCGAAGCCTGTTTTAATGGGCCGAAAAACCTATCAGTCGATTGGTAAGCCGCTACCGGGTAGACGAAACATTGTTATTACTAAGGACCTAACGTTTGCAGCGGACGGCGTTACTGTGGTTAATAGTATTGAGGCGGCGTTATCCGCGGTTGAACAGGTGGATGAAGTGATGGTGATCGGCGGTGCCAGTTTTTACCAGCAAATGCTTCCTTTAGCCGAAAAACTCTATGTGACGCAGGTTCACCATAGTTTTGATGCTGATACGTTTTTCCCAAAAATTGACAGCGAGCGATGGCGTGTGGTGGAAACTGTAGAGCACGCTGCCGATGAAAAACACGCCTACTGTTTTACGTTTATGACCTATCAAAAAGTCTAAAAAGGCTTTAGCGCACGCTCGCATTGTTGAGAGATTATTTGTTCATCACCATCCAGTTTAATAGCGCTGAGTTGCCCGCCCCATAAACAACCGCTGTCGAGGCAAATGGCATTATTTTTTTGCACTAAGCCCAGGGTAGACCAGTGACCAAATAGCAGTTTTTCGTTGATCGTTTTTCGCTTAGGGACATCAAACCAAGGTATCAGTCCCTCGGCTTGGCTACCTATGGCACCCTTTTCTTTAAGGTTTAGCCGCCCTTGCTCGTCGCAGTAGCGCAAACGGGTAAAGCAATTAATGATAAACCGAAGCCGTTCATTTCCCTTTAAGCTACTATCCCAACAAGCCGGCTGATCACCGTACATAACGGCTAAAAATGGGTCGATGGCATCACTTTTAAAAACCGTTTCCAACTCCATTGCGTATTGCCTAGCGTCGGCCATTGACCATTGCGGTGGTAAGCCCGCATGAATCATGCTGTAACCTAACGAGCTGTCTTCGTACAAAAAGGGCTGTTGCTGTATCCAATTGATTAGTGCGTTGGCATCTTCTGCGTCGATGAGTGGCTGAAAGGTATCAGCTCGATGCGCCGTTTTATGGCCGCGAGCCACGGCTAAAAAATGGCACTCGTGATTGCCTAAAATAGTTTTCGCGCTATCGGCTAATGAAATAACAAAGCGCAGGGTTTCAAGTGATTGAGGCCCGCGGTTTATCAAGTCGCCGGTAAACCATATTTGATCTTGGGCCGGATCAAACTGAAGCGTGTCGAGCAGTCGCCGTAATGGATCATAACACCCTTGTACATCACCGATGGCGTAGGTGCTCATAATGTCCCTGGTTTAATGGAGAGTGCGTGGAATAGACAAAGAAAAGGCAGGAATCAAGGCGCTAAATTGCTCGCCGTTGGCGTCTAGCATATCGTAGCTGCCTTGCATGGCACCTACCGAGGTTTCAATGACTGCGCCGCTAGTGTATTCAAACGACTCACCCGGCTTAATCAGGGGTTGTTCACCAATAACGCCTTCACCATGAACCTCTTGCTTTTTACCGTTAGCATCGGTGATAAGCCAATGGCGACTGATCAATTTGGCTTCAATACTTCCTTTATTTTCAATCGTAATTGAATAGGCAAAAACGTAGCGCGCGGCTTCGGGTTCTGACGATGAAGGAATGTAGGTGGTATCAACACTCACTTGAATATCTTGAAGTTTAGATTCGCTCATAGGTATGTCACAATAAAGTTGAAATAAGTGGGTTGGCCATTAAGCGTAGCCTACCTCAATAACGCATGGTCTTGGACCATAAAGAATGTATAACCGTTAACGCCATCTGCAGTAAGATGGTAACAAACAGTATTATCTAGGAAAACAGGATTTGAGAGTACATATTTTAGGTATTTGTGGCACTTTTATGGGCGGATTGGCTGTTATGGCAAAACGTTTGGGTCATACAGTGACTGGTTCGGACAGCGGGGTCTACCCCCCCATGAGTACCCAATTGCAAGCAGAAGGGATTGAGCTAATGCCAAGTTATCGTGCAGAAAACCTCTCTGTAAAGCCCGATATAGTGGTTATTGGTAATGCCTTGTCGCGAGGTAATGACGAGGTGGAGGCGGTATTAAATCAAGGCTTGCCCTACACCTCAGGTGCGCAATGGTTAGCCGAAAACGTCTTGCAAAACCGTTGGGTTTTAGCAGTGGCAGGCACCCACGGTAAAACCACCACAAGTGCGATGTTGGCTTGGATATTAGAATACGCAGAACTTAAGCCCGGTTTTTTGATTGGTGGGGTACCGCTAAATTTCGATATCTCTGCGCGTTTGGGTGAATCGGACTATTTCGTTATTGAAGCTGACGAGTACGATACGGCCTTTTTTGATAAGCGTTCTAAATTTGTTCATTATCGCCCTAAAACCTGCGTGTTAAATAATTTAGAGTTTGATCATGCGGATATTTTTGACAACCTTGATGCCATTAAGCGGCAATTTCATCATTTGGTACGCACCGTGCCCAATAACGGTCTGTTGATAAGCCCAGCGGCAGATCAAAACCTAATCGATGTGTTGGCGCAAGGTTGCTGGACCAGACAAGAAAAAACCGGTATGGGTCACTCGCCTGAAGCGGGTTGGTGGGCGGAGAATGTAGCGGCAGGCGAAACTGAATTTGATGTGTATTATCAAGGCCAATTACGGGGTCGCGTGAAGTGGGCTTTAAGCGGTGCACATAATGTGTCTAATGCGCTGGCCGCGATTGCCGCAGCCAATCATGTGGGGGTAGCCCCTGCACTGGCGGTGCAAGCCTTGGCTGACTTCTTAAACGTTAAGCGTCGCATGGAGGTACGCGCGGTGGTTAATGAGATAACTTTGTACGATGACTTTGCCCATCACCCAACGGCGATTGCTAGCACTTTAAAGGGTTTGCGTGGCAAGGTGGGGCAACAGCGAATTATTGCAGTGTTAGAACCGCGCTCAAATACGATGAAAATGGGTGTCCATAAGGACACCTTATTGCCTTCGTTACAAATCGCTGACCAAGCATTTATTTATATGCCGGAACAGATAGAATGGCAAATCAATGTAGCAAAGTATCCAAATGTTCAACGATTTAATTCGCTGCAAGGTTTAATCGACACACTCGTATTAGAGCTTAAGCCAAACGACCACATTTTGTTTATGAGTAATGGTAGCTTTGGGGGGATCCACCAAACCATCGAGGATTTGTTAACGAAATAAACGTATGATGCAAACCGTTATTAAAAACGTACCAATTTTCCCGCTATCTGTGGTTCTGTGCCCCCAAGGCCTGGTGTCGTTACGTGTTTTTGAAGCACGCTATTTAGACATGGTTAGTCAGTGCTTAAAACTAGATGAGCCCTTTGGTGTTTGCATGATCGTGGAGGGTCAAGAAGTCGGTAAAGCGGCGCGTTGCTATCAAACGGGGACCTTAGCTAAAATTATCAATTGGGACCAGACTGCCGATGGCATGCTGCTCATTGAGGCGCAAGGCGTTCAACGTTTTAGAATGATTGACAGCCAGATTGCCTCTAATCAATTAATTACAGCGACGGTTGAGGTATTAGATGAGGTTAAAAAAGAACCCGTACCCAGGGTTTTTCTCGACTTAAAAAACCGACTGTATCAGGCGATGAAAAACCAACCATCCAGTTTGAGTGTATTTGAACAGAATTGTAATAACGCAGCTTGGCTTGCTTATCGTTTAATTGAACTGTGTGCATTAGATAATGTTTTAAAACAGCGTTTATTAGAAATTGATGATGCGATAGATAGGTTACATACAATTAAGGCCTTGTTAGCAGATAGCTGATCGTTGTAGGTTTGATTAATGAGCGTTTGTTACCGCCAAATTAATACACTTACAAGCGGTCTGCCGGGCATTTATAAAGGCGAACCAACACGCTAATAACAACAATAATGCCTATCAATAAGGTGATCGGCCAGAAGCTTAGCCAACGATCAGGAATGATGGATGCCGTGCCCGCGATAATGATGCCGGGGAAAAGGTAAGCGGGGGCCCATAAAGCCGACGCGATGATATTGATGGGAATATAGTGTTTAATCGGCATGCCTAAAATACCCGCAATTAAAGGAATAATGGCGCGAATAGGGCCAATAAAACGGCCAATTAAAATACTGTAAACACCGTATTTTTCAAAAAAATGGTGGCCGTCATCGAGTAAGTTTTGGTGACGTTTAAACCATCGGAGTTGATAAAGCTTTTCTTTATAGTGGTACCCTAAAAAATAACTCAAGCCATCACCGGTTGAAGCACCTGCTGCGGCCCAAATAATAGTGCTAATGAGCTCTAAACTGCCCTGACTGATGAGGGCGCCAATGGCGAACATGATGGCCACACCAGGAACGATAAAACCAATGACAGCCAGTGATTCGACCATCGCAACGATAAAGACGATACTGCCAGCCCACGTTGGGTATTGTTGTATTAATTGAGTGATAAACGCTAGAAACTCGGCAAACATAAGCGTACTTGTATTACTCGTTTTTATTGCGCATAAAATCTGCGGTATTAAAAAAAGCCTGCATCAACTCATCATGCATGGCTCGCTCGATGTTCATTTTACCGAGCGCCGTGTCCATGCACTGTAGCCATTGGTCACGTTCGTTTACTCCAATACTGAAGGGCAAATGGCGAGCGCGTAGGCGCGGGTGGCCATACTTTTCTATATACAGCGAAGGCCCGCCAAGCCAGCCACTGAGGAATAAAAACAGTTTTTCTTCGGATTGGCTTAAATCGACCGCGTGCATATCACGAATCGGTTTTACGTCTGCTAATGAGTCCATCGCGTGGTAGAAATGTGTCACCAGCTGGCGCACACCGGCTTCCCCACCCAATTTTTCGTATTGGGTTAGCTTATAGAGCTGCCCTGGTTTGACGCCTTCCCTCATTACAACTGGTTAAATGCGATGGATGCAGCCGCTAAGGTGTCAGCGATGTCTTGCTCGCTGTGCGCTGCGGAAACAAACCCTGCTTCAAATGCTGATGGAGCAAGGTAAACCCCTTGATCTAACATCAGGTGGAAAAAATGCTTAAAGCGTTCTTGGTCGCAAGCCATGACTTGATCAAAACGGCTGATGGATGGTTGATCAGAAAAAAATAGGCCAAACATGCCCCCGACCTGATTGGTGCTAATGGAAACACCCGCTTGTTTGGCAAGCGTGTGCAAACCGTCTGTTAATTGCTGTGTACGATCGCTAAGAGTTTGATAAAAACCAGCCTGACTAACTAAGTCAAGCGTGCTAAGCCCTGCCGCCATAGCCAGTGGGTTGCCCGATAACGTACCCGCTTGGTATACGGGCCCGTCAGGCGCTAGTTGCGCCATAATATCCGCGCGTCCGCCAAACGCACCTACGGGCATGCCGCCACCGATCACTTTGCCGAGCGTTGTCAGGTCAGGTTTAACGTTATAGTGTTGTTGAGCACCGCCTAAGGCAACGCGAAAGCCCGTCATAACTTCGTCAAAAATTAGTACGATGTTATAGTGCGTGGCCAAGCGCCTTAAGCCTTCTAAAAAACCCGGCTCAGGGGGGACGCAGTTCATGTTGCCAGCAACCGGCTCTACGATAATGCAGGCCACGCTTGTGGCGTGTTCTTTGAGTAGTTGTTCAACGGCTTGGATATCGTTATAGGGTAGCGTTAAGGTGTGTTCAGCCAACGCAGCAGGCACTCCCGGCGAACTAGGGACGCCAAAGGTTAATGCGCCGGACCCTGCCTTCACCAACAATGAGTCGGAGTGGCCGTGGTAGCAGCCTTCAAATTTTATAATGTTGTCTCGCCCAGTAAAGCCGCGAGCGAGCCGGATGGCACTCATGGTTGCTTCAGTACCAGAGCTCACCATGCGTACTTTTTCTATCGACGGTACAAGGCTACAAACCTTTTCAGCCATGCGGGTTTCAATCAAGGTGGGTGCACCAAAGCTTAGGCCTTTATCCGCGGCTGTCTTTACCGCGTTAATAACATCGGGGTGACTGTGGCCCAAAACCATTGGTCCCCAAGAGCCGACGTAATCAATGTAACGTTTGCCATCGATGTCAACAATGTAAGCTCCTTTGGCATGATCGATAAACAGTGGGTCGCCGCCGACGCCTTTAAAGGCTCTGACGGGTGAGTTAACGCCGCCTGGAATATGTTGTTGGGCTTGTTGAAATACAGAGTAAGTTGTCGTCATAGGTCTTAAGAATAAATAAGTTGGATGCCATTATAAGCGTTTACTGGGCTGTCCTCATTAGAAAGCTGAATTTGGTTTAAGGTTGTTGGGCCTTAGGGTGGTGTTTGCTTGTACAGCTAACTGGCAGAAATAATGATGCCGCGGCTAATAAAGTCTTCTACGATGGATGTGCCCCCTTGCATGACAAGCGAGGGGTTTGGGTGTTGTGTATCTATGGCTAGTTGCTTGAGAACGGGTTCTATCAGTTGGTCTTTATTGTCACTAAGCCGGTTGAGCAAGGCATGGGTCATGGGGTTGCTGGTTAAAAAGACCACCTCGTCATCACTGTTGCGGTACACCACAAGGTAAGTCGCTTGTGCTGGCGTTTTAGCGGGAAGAAAGCTGGCCGAAATCTCATGTACCGGGTATTGGTAGCACAGTGGCCAAGCTGATGAGGCGACGGTGAGAGGCTGCTTTTTTGGCTCAATGATCGCTTGTTGATCGTGTGGTTCGTCGTTGATAGAAACCACTAACTCGACCCATTCATAGTGCGCAAGCTCCAACATAAAGGGGTAATCTTTTTTAGCCTGTGGGCTATTGATCCGATGGTTTTGAAGGTAGTCAATAAACTCACCCGGTATGTCGGCAAAGTAGGGGCTTTGGCAGCTATGTTGTGAAAAAAAATCCCTAGCTAATGCCTGCCAGTCTTGATCACTCGTGATCTGCCGTAAAACGGGGAAATTGTCGGCTAAAAAGTTCTCAATATTGTTAAACAATAAATCACGATAAACCTCGGCGCGCCTCTTTTCGATCCCAGTGGGTAGTGGCGCAGATTCTGGGGAACGAATATATTGCGTAAACTGGTGCTGTGTTTGGATGAAATTAGGTTTATCCAAGGGCATGGTTTTTTCTGCTGAAGGATTGAGCGCGTCTTTGAGCCTGTTGGATAGTGTCAACCTCTTGCAGTAACTGAACTAATGGTGGGATGTTAAAGTCTCTTTCTAATAACGTAGGTATAACACCAAAGTGTTCGTAGGCCGTATCTAATAAGTCCCACACCGGATCGATCACGTCGGCGCCATGAGTATCGATGATAATATCTTCCGCTTCGTTATAGTGGCCTGCAATATGTGAATAACTGATGCGCTCAGCCGGTAATTGCTTCATAAACAGCGTTGCGTCATATTGGTGGTTAATGCTGTTGACATAAATATTATTAATATCGAGTAACAGTTTGCAATCAGCCTTGCTTAGAACGGCATTGATAAAGTCAATTTCCTCCATTTCTTTACCGGGTGCTGCGTAGTATGAAGCGTTCTCGATGGCGATTTGTTCACCTAGAATATCTTGTACTTGAATAATCCGATTGGCGACATAGTCAACGGCTTCTTCAGTAAATGGAATCGGCATCAGGTCATACAAATGGCCACCATCACTGCAATACGTAAGGTGCTCGGTGTATATTTTAATTTGATGTTGTTTCAAGAAGTCGCGGATATCACGGACAAATTGCAGGTCTAACGGGTCTGGACTACCAATGCTCAATGATAAGCCGTGCGCAACGAATGGGTACTGCTCGGTTAACTGCCGCAGTTGTTTGCCATAACGACCGCCAACATGAATCCAGTTTTCCGGCACAAGTTCATAAAAATCAACATTCGTCGCAGGGGTCTCGATCAGCGGGCCAATCATGGCCCGCCTTAGTCCGAGGCCCGCCCCAAAAACAGGGTAGCTTATCGACATGGTTTGTTAACGGCTTATTTTTTTTCGCCGCACTTACCTTCGCCGCATTTGCCTTCAGCTTTTTTAGCGGTGTCGGCTGCTTTATTAGCGCCACAGCTACCGTCGGCTTTTTTAGCAGTATCGGCTGCGTTGTTCGCGCCACACTTGCCTTCACCGCACTTGCCTTCACCACATTTAGCCTCAGCCTTTGCTGCTTTTTTGGCGGCCTTGTCGCCGCATTTGCCTTCAGCCAATACCATGTAGCCGGTTTCAAGCTCTGTTACGCCAAAGGGGTTAGTGTCGGCACTTGCCATGGGTGTAAATGCCATGGAGGTTACAAATGCTGCGCCTAATGCAGCTGCTAAGGGTTTTTTTGTAATGTTTTTCATATCTGTGTCCTTTAATGTTGAGAAAAGTATGCGTAAATCCAGTCAAACTGCATAGGTACCGACAAGACCTGACCGGTTAACTATATGCGATTTAATAGACCAAGCAAAGTTAAAAAAACTTTCACAAGTCGTTAACGGCATGTTTTGCTGGTTCGAGAGTTAGCCTTGTATAAGTTGGATTAAACAAGCCTTGCATCAGACAACGGTCTTTTTATTGAACTCGCAGAGGTCTTCGATGACGCAAGAGCCACAGCGCGGTTTTCGCGCAATACAAGTATATCGGCCATGAAGAATGAGCAGATGATGTGCATCAAGTTTGAATTCTTTGGGTACGGTTTTATCGAGCTTTTTTTCAACCTCGAGCACGGTTTTTCCAGCCGCTATTTTAGTGCGATTACTGACCCTATAGATATGGGTGTCTACAGCGATGGTGGGTACACCAAAGGCGGTATTTAACACAACATTAGCCGTTTTTCGCCCGACACCGGGGAGCGATTCGAGTTCGGCGCGAGTCTGAGGAACCTGGCTAGCATGTTGATCAATAAGGAGTTTACAGGTTTTTATGATGTTGCTGCCCTTGGTGTTAAAAAGACCAATGGTCTTAATGTAGTGCTTGAGACCATCTTCGCCAAGATTAAAAATAGCTTCGGGCGTATTGGCTACCGGGTAGAGTTTGTCGGTGGCTTTGTTAACCCCTTTATCCGTTGCCTGTGCAGACAGGATGACGGCAATTAAAAGCTCAAAGGGTGAACTGTAGTTGAGCTCAGTTTCTGGGTTTGGAATCGCCTCGCTGAGGCGCTGAAATAGTTCAAAACGCTTTTGTTTGTTCATTGGATGATTAACACTGTCGATTGGTTTTTGTTAGGCTCATAGCGTGTCACGCAGCACTCAATGACAGGCCCTTATCATGACACGTAGAGGAAAAGGGTGCTTACAAGAGCGCTGCATTGAGTCATGATGTATTTTTACAGTATAACCAGTTATATACAATCAGAGCGTGCTTTTCAATAAGGGCTTGTTAGAAGCTAGAGCCCTTGCTGGGCTTAGCGACTAATCTTTTTTAACCAGCTAAAAAACATCAGGGTGCTAGGGAATGGTTTAAGATAGCGTGATTTCTAAATAGACAAATCAGGTCATTATTTAACGTTAAAAGGTGGGTGGGTAGATGGTTAATTGGGAAAAGATCGACACAGTTTTGCTCGACATGGACGGCACCTTGTTGGACTTGAAATTCGATAATCATTTTTGGCAAACCTTAGTGCCAAGCCGCTACGCCGAACGTGAGAATCTATCGTTTGAACAGGCGGTAAGTTACTTGGCGCCTATCTTTAAGTCGCAAGAAGGCTTGTTAAATTGGTATTGTTTAGACTATTGGAGTGATAAGTTGCAGCTAGATATAGCGGATCTAAAAGTACAAGTCCAAGAAGGGATCAGTGAGCTTCCGAGTACTCGACCATTTTTACAGGCGCTTAATGAGTCGGGTAAACGTTGTGTCTTGGTCACTAACGCACACACAGAAAGTTTGCGGATAAAGATGAAAAAAACAGGCTTGATCGGTTTTTTTGACGCCACCGTTTCAGCGCATGACTTAGGTTATCCTAAAGAAAATCAGGGCTTCTGGCAGGCCTTCCACGCGCTTGAAAAGTTTAATCCTAAAAAGACGTTGATGGTTGATGACAGTCTGAGCGTGTTGCAAGCAGCCGATACATTCGGCGTTGAATACTTGGTTGCTATTACCCAGCCTGATAGCAGCGAACCTACCCGCATTGTGCACGATTTTACCGCGGTAGAAGACCTGAGTAAAATAATGCCAGCTTAATACCTGCGCGAGGCGGGTTTTTTATTTTGTGGCTTACCACCACGGTTTTTAGCGACAGGTTTATAGGCTCTTTTTGTAGCCGGTTTTACGTCGGGCAATAAGCTGCTATCTATTTGATTAAACGGAATTTTATGCGCGATATAGGCTTCTATATCAGGTAATGAGTAGGCGTAGGTCTCACAGGCAAAACTAATGGCAATGCCGCTGGCGCCAGAACGTGCCGTACGTCCAATCCGATGAACATAATCTTCGGCATCCTGGGGTAGGTCAAAGTTAAAAACGTGACTTACAGCGGGAATATGCAAGCCGCGAGCGGCTACATCGGTTGCGATCAATAGGGGGAGTTTTCCATCCTGAAACTGCTTAAGTATGGACTGCCGTTTTTTTTGTGGTACGTCACCTGAGAGCACGGCGTTTTCAAAGCCGTTACCTTCCAGGTATCGGTTAAGTCGATCAGCACTATGTTTGGTATTGATAAAAATAATGCCCCGCTCGGGCTTTTCGTCGTTTAATATTTTTATTAACAAGGGAATTTTTTCGTTGTCGGCGGGGTAATACACCGATTCAACAACTTTTTTAGCGGTGATTTGTTCGGGCTCGATACGAACCATTTCAGGGTTGTTCATGTGCTCGTAAGCGAGCTCTGTCACCTTAAATGAAAGTGTCGCCGAAAACAGCAAATTGAGTCGTTTTTCTGGGTCTGGTAAACGGCGTAATAAATAACGGATGTCATTGATAAAACCTAAGTCAAACATCCTGTCTGCTTCGTCTAAAACCAGGACTTCAGCGGTACGTAAATTAAATACATTTTGCTTGAAAAAATCGATAGTCCGCCCCGGTGTGCCTATCAAAATGTCTACGCCGCCTTCTATGCTTTTACGTTGTTTTTCATAATCCGTGCCGCCATAAGCTAATCCCACGCGAATCTCTGTGTGCTTACCAATAATCATCGCGTCATTGTAAATTTGCACGGCTAGTTCGCGTGTAGGAGCGAGTATCAATGCCCTAACGCCTTTAGTGTTATCAGGGCATGGGTTGGTAAGTAGTTTGTGGTAGGTGGCGAGTAAAAAAGCAATGGTTTTCCCCGTTCCCGTTTGCGCTTGCCCTGCGACGTCACAGCCCTTTAAGCTAATAGGCAAGGTCTGTTCTTGGATAGGGGTGCAATTAATAAAACCGGCATCATTTAGACCCTGGATTAAAGTATCAGTTAAACCTATTGATGAAAATTGGGTATCCGTTAGATGTGTGGAAGACATAAATTATTTGTTCTTTAAGTAAAAAGGTAGGGAGTAAATGGATTTTAGCAAACGCGCATTCATGATAAGCTATAGCAATAGAAGTGACATCGTACTCTATTATCATGTGTCGGTGCATAGTATTAATTGAACGGAGAGAAAATAGTGAGTGAAAATGTAGTTCATACGAACGATGACAGTTTTGAGCAAGATGTATTGGGTTCTGAGCAACCGGTGCTAGTAGATTTTTGGGCAGAATGGTGTGGCCCCTGTAAAATGATAGCGCCTATCCTTGACGAGATTGCAGACGAATATGCCGGTAAGCTTAAAGTCGTAAAGCTGGATATTGACTCGAACCCAGGCATGCCAAGACGCTTTGGTGTGCGAGGCATACCTACGTTGATGATATACAAAGCAGGTGAAGTTGAAGCCACAAAAGTTGGTGCGGTTTCAAAATCGCAATTAGCCGCTTTTATTGACAGTAATATTTAAAATATAACGCCTTCGTCTTAGCAAAATGTAGACGAAGGCGGTTTTTAGTGTTACCTTTCCACACATAAGACCCCTAAGCACGCATTTTGCCGTGCGATCAATCAAAAAAAATACAATTAAAAATCCCCTGTGCTAATTGGGCACGCCAAATATTTCCATTACTATCATTTGAATTTATATGAACCTAACCGAACTTAAACGTAAACCCGCCAGTGAAATTCTAGAAATTGCGAAAGAATTAGGTGTTGAAAACACCGGTCGCACATTAAAACAAAATACCGTCTTCCAAATCCTTAAGAAGATCGCCAAAAAAGGTGATGATATTTATGGTGATGGTGTCTTGGAAGTGTTATCAGATGGTTTTGGTTTTTTAAGGTCGGCAGACGGTTCGTTTCTAGCAGGTCCTGATGATATTTACGTATCGCCTAGCCAAATTAGGCGTTTCGGCTTGCGAACCGGTGATACGATTTCTGGCAAAATTCGTCCACCGAAAGACAGTGAACGTTATTTTGCCTTATTAAAAGTTGATACCCTTAATTACGAAACGCCGGAACACGCAAAAAATAAAATTGCGTTTGCAAACTTAACCCCTTTATTTCCCAATGAGCGTTTAAAGCTTGAAATTGGTAATGGAACGACTGAAGACATAACGTCGCGTATCATTGACTTGGTCGCGCCTATCGGCAAGGGCCAGCGTGGTTTGATCGTGTCACCTCCGAAAGCGGGTAAGACGATGATACTGCAAAATTTGGCACATTCTATTGCCGAAAATAACCCTGAGAGTTACCTGATTGTGTTGTTAATTGATGAACGGCCTGAAGAGGTGACCGAGATGTCGCGCACGGTTAAAGGCGAGGTGATTTCTAGTACCTTTGATGAGCCAGCGACTCGCCATGTTCAAGTGGCTGAAATGGTGATAGAGAAGGCCAAACGGATGGTTGAGCACAAGCAAGACGTCATTATCCTACTGGATTCCATTACCCGTTTAGGTCGAGCATATAACACCGTAGCGCCGTCATCCGGTAAGATTTTGACTGGTGGTGTCGATGCCAATGCCTTAGAGCGTCCGAAACGTTTCTTTGGTGCAGCTAGAAAAATTGAAGAAGGCGGTAGTTTGACGATTATTGCCACAGCCTTGGTCGAAACGGGTTCTAGAATGGACGACGTTATTTATGAAGAGTTTAAAGGCACCGGTAATATGGAGTTGCACCTCGAGCGTAAAATAGCAGAAAAAAGGGTGTACCCTGCCATTAACGTTAATCGTTCGGGCACACGTCGAGAAGAGTACATCGTTGATCCGGACATTCTGCAAAAAACATGGATTTTGCGAAAAATACTTAACCCAATGGATGAAATGGGCGCGATTGAGTTTTTATTGGAACGCTTCAAAAAAACCAAAACAAACGACGAGTTTTTCGCATCGATGAAGCGTTAATAGGTTTTCTTACACACAAAAAAGGGCGTTTTAAACGCCCTTTTTTGTGTGTCGAATAAAAGCTAATTTAAGCTTGGCTTGTTTAACGTTAGCTTTCCCGTGCGATGGCGCGGTGGCCAATATCTGTACGAAAATACACGTTGTCCCAATGAATCGCTGCTACAATCTGATAAGCCTTTTGCTGTGCCTGTTGAACACTATCGCCTAAGGCGCAGGCGCATAATACTCGGCCGCCATTAGTAACGAGTTGCTTACCTTGCATTTTGCTGCCGGCATGGAATACTTTCGATTCTGCGTTTGCTTCGGGGATGCCGCTGATGACATCGCCTTTTTGATAATCAAACGGGTAGCCACCTGCAGCGAGTACAACACCAACAGCCGTGCGCGGGTCCCAATCAACTTTAATGTGCTCAAGTTTGTTATCTAGGGCGGCATTACATAACTCGATCAAGTCGCTGTTTAATCGCATCATAATGGGTTGTGTTTCAGGGTCGCCAAAGCGGCAGTTGTATTCAAGTACTTTGGGCACGCCTTGGGAGTCAATCATCACGCCTGCGTATAAAAAGCCGGTGTATGGAATGCCGTCTTTCATCATGCCGTCTAAGGTCGGTTGAATAATGTCGCGGAGGATTCTTTGGTGCATTTGCTCACTGACAACCGGTGCCGGAGAATAAGCACCCATCCCACCCGTATTCGGGCCTAAATCGCCGTTATCACGGGCTTTATGGTCTTGCGATGAGGCCATTGCAAGGGCTTGGTGATGATTGGCAATCACTATAAAGCTGGCTTCCTCGCCAAGCAAGAACTCTTCGATGACCACACGATGCCCGGCCTCGCCAAAGGCATTGCCGGCCAACATATCGTTTACTGCGTCGATCGCTTGTTGTTCGGTTTGTGCAAGGATAACGCCTTTACCAGCGGCTAAACCGTCGGCTTTAACAACGATGGGGGCGCCTTTAAGACGAATGTAATCACACGCCGCGTCAATGTCAGTAAAGCTTTGGTAATCAGCCGTAGGAATATTGTGTCGGGCTAGAAAGTCTTTGCAGTAAGATTTAGACCCCTCTAGTTGGGCGGCCAATTGGCTTGGACCAAAGCAACGCAAACCGTTGGCGGTAAATTGGTCAACAATGCCGGCCACCAATGGCGCCTCGGGGCCAATAATGGTTAGTTCAATTTGCTGCTGCTTGGCAAAAGCCAATAAGCCGCTAATATCGTCAGCGCTTATGTCGACGTTTTGTATGCCGTTCTCTAGCTCGGTACCAGCGTTACCAGGCGCTACGTAAACAAGTTCAACTTGACTGGATTGTTTGGCTTTCCAGGCTAGGGCGTGTTCTCGTCCGCCGCCACCTACGATTAATACGTTCATCAGCTGTCCTATGTTAGTGTCTAAAGTGACGCATTGCGGTAAATACCATCGCTATATCGTGTTCATTAGCCGCTGCAATTACTTCCTCGTCGCGCATCGATCCGCCCGGTTGAATAACAGCGCGTACACCTACTTCGGCTGCGTTATCTAGGCCATCCCTAAAAGGGAAAAAAGCATCTGATGCCATGACGGAACCGCTAACTTCAAGTCCAGCTTGCTGTGCCTTGATGGCGGCAATGCGGGCAGAGTTAACGCGGCTCATTTGGCCAGCGCCAACGCCAATTGTCATTTTATTTTTAGCGTAAATAATCGCGTTTGACTTAACAAATTTGGCCACTTGCCAGCTGAACAATAAATCTTGCATTTCTTGTTCTGTAGGTTGACGTTTAGTGACAACGGTGAGTTCAGTATACAATGCGTTATCGGCAGTTTGTACCAATAAACCGCCATTTACGCGTTTGAAATCTTGTTGCGGATTAGCAGCGGATGACCATTGGCCAGAATCGAGTAAACGGACATTTTTTTTGTTAGCGACAACATCAAGCACAAGGCTATCAAACCCCGGGGCGATTATCACTTCAACGAACTGTCTGTCGATAATGGCTTCGGCGGTGGCTACATCGAGTGGGCGATTAAAGGCAATAATGCCACCAAATGCGGACTCAGGGTCGGTCTGATAGGCCTTATTGTAGGCTTCTAATACGTTGTCACCCAGTGCAACGCCACAAGGGTTAGCGTGCTTAACGATGACGCAGGCGGGTGAACTATCAAACTGTTTGACACATTCCAGCGCGGCATCGGTATCCGCTATATTGTTATAGGAGAGCTCTTTACCCTGCAGTTGCACGGCAGATGAAATGCAACCCGCTGCAGGTGTTTGTTCCGTAAAAAAGGCAGCTTTTTGATGCGGGTTTTCGCCATAACGCATCACTTGCTTTTGTTGGAATTGCATGTTGATCGTGCGCGAAAAATCTGATTTTTCGTTATTTTCATTGATGGCACCTAAATAATTGGCAATGGCGCCATCATATTGCGCGGTGTGCTCAAATGTTTTAACCGCCAACTTGAAGCGCGTGGCGTCATCAACACCACCGCTGTTCTTAATAGAATTTAACGTTGATTGGTAGTCGCTAGGGTCAACGATGATTGTCACGTCGCGATGGTTCTTTGCTGCGGCTCTGATCATGGTGGGACCACCGATGTCTATATTTTCTATCGCAGTGGCAAGGTCGCAATCGGGCTTGGCAACGGTCTGTTGAAAAGGGTAGAGGTTAACAACTACTAAGTCGATCGGTTTAATGCCATGATCCTGCATAACAGTTTGATCGATATGACGACGGCCTAAAATACCGCCGTGTACTTTGGGGTGTAAGGTTTTGACGCGTCCATCCATCATTTCAGGGAAGCCGGTATAGTCACTTATTTCGATAACGGGTATTGTATTATCCTGTAACAATTTGGCGGTACCGCCGGTTGAAATGATTTCAATGCCTAAAGCACTTAGTTGCTGGCAAAATTCAATAATGCCGGTTTTATCGGAGACGCTGACTAATGCACGTGAAATTTTGTTACTCATGAAATGCCCTGTTGCTAATGTTAGATTAGGTCGTACAACCTATTTCGAGACGGGGTATTCTATCGAAAATTAGCGTTTCTTGCTGGGCTTTTTAGCAACTTGGGTGCTTTATAACACCAGGACTATTCGCTTGCCCATTGCGGGCTTGTGTTAGCCGTCAAGGTTATAACTGTTTAACTTTTTTCTAAGTGTGCCACGACTCAATCCCAGCATTTTAGCTGCTTTGGATTGATTGGACTTGGTGTGCAGTAACACCGCTTCAAACAGCGGTTTTTCAACTTCACTGATGACAAGGGCGTGTAAATTGACGACGTCTTGCCCATCGAGTTGTTTAAAGTAAGTATCTAAGGCTTGTTTTACTTGCTCGCACAAAGGCTGTTGTCTGTTATCTGAGTTCATGCTGCGAGAGAGTTTTTATTGCTGAGTGTTTGAAAAAGTGTGTCCATAAAATCTAATTGTTGTTGTGGTTCATGCAAGACGAAGCCCTCTTTTACACGGGGTAATAAAGAAGGATCCAAATGGCTAAAGTACCAAGCAATGTGCTTTCGAGCAATCCTAACACCCATAATATCACCATAAAATTGGTGCAGTTGAATTATATGTCGATTGATGACGTTCTTTATTTCATCTAATTCGGGGGCTGCCAAGTGTTGTCCGGTTTTTAAAAAATACGCGATCTCCCTAAAAATCCACGGACGCCCCTGAGCGCCCCTGCCGATTAACAAACCGTCAGCATTGGTATAATCAAGCACCTGTTGTGCTTTCTCAACACTGGTGATATCACCGTTGGCAAATACGGGGATGGAAACGTTTTGTTTGATGGTTTTGATGGTGTCGTATTCGGCCTGTCCGTTGTATTTGCAGGCCCTGGTTCTGCCGTGGACAGCCAACGCTTGAATACCGGCCTGTTCTGCAATGCTGGCGATGGTGGCTGCATTTTTGTTTTGTGGGTCCCATCCGGTACGAATTTTTAACGTCACAGGGATGTTTACCGCTGCAACAACCGCTTGTAAAATTTGTGCAACCAAGGCTTCATCACGTAATAGCGCCGACCCTGCTGCGACGTTACATACTTTTTTTGCTGGGCAGCCCATATTGATGTCGATGATTTGTGCGCCCCGAGCTTGGTTATAGAACGCAGCTTCAGCCATTTGGGCTGGGTTGGTACCTACAATTTGCACAGAACGTGGTCCATCCTCACCCTGGTGGTCAAGTTTTAATTGCGTGCGCGGGTGTTTCCTTAATGCTGGGTTCGAAGCGGTCATCTCTGATACGGCGAGACCTGCGCCCAACTCGCGGCAAAGTTGACGAAAAGGGCGATCGGTAATGCCAGCCATTGGTGACAGAACTAAATTATTGTTGAGAGTATAGGGGCCAATTTTCATGAACTTTTGCGGGCCTATTGCCTCGTTTGTTAGTCAGTGAGCTGGAGATACGTTGTCCATTGTACGGAACAAGTCTATTCGCTAAAAGCAATTTCGAAACCGACGGCTTGCCTTTGAGGGGCTTTGAATAACAAATTGATTTGTTTTAATTCATTGGGTTTAAAAAGGCCTTGGACGTTATTTTTGTCTAAATAATCGTTTTTACTGAACCGGCCGCTAGCAATTTTTTCACCAGTTTTAGAACTTAAGTGTACGTGAATGGTGGGGAAGTCTTGTTCAGCGGGTGCCAAATTTTTAATCGTAAGTTGGAGTTTAAGCGTGTTTTTTAAGTAGGGATGGGGGCTTAAATTACGGCTAATTACATAGATTTGATCCAGGTTTTTATAATTAGGAATGTTCAAATTAAAGGCGTTATTGAGATGTTTAAAGCTGGGCTGCAGGCTCGGGTTTTGAGTAAAAATACTTGATTGGTGGTATACAAACTGGGTTAACAAAAGTAAGGCTGATAAAAAGCACAGCAAGCCGTAGGGTACGGAGCGATTTGACGGGGTTTTTGGCGTTTCCCAAGCAGCCAAGTCTAAATTTTGGTCTGTTTGATCGAAAGTCACGACTTTATGATCGCGCTCTGCTTGGGCGCTGAGTACGGGACCGTCTGTGTCGATGGGTGCGCTGCTCACGGGGGTGATTTTATTGTCGTGAGCGTTAAACACTTGTTGGCAATGGCCGCAACGGACTAGACCTGCTTTGAGTGATAATTGTTGCTCGGTGATTTGTAACGTAGTTAAACAGTCTGGGCAGCGTGCATAGTGCATAGGCTAATTTTTTTTGCAGCCATGAAGACAGGCCCACTCCCCTTTAATGAGTGGTGGGTCAAAGCTAAAGGTATCACTGTAGGCGTTAACGACCTGTTCAATTTGCTCAGTAAGAATGCCAGATAATAATAGATGGCCGTTTTTTTCGACTAAATTTGAGATGTCGTGGGCGAGTGTGACTAAGGGTTCGGCCAAAATGTTGGCAATAACATGTGTCGCGGTATCTCGCGGGTATTGTTCAGCGTCGAAGACCTGGAGTTTGTCTTGTACCTTATTGAGTAATGCGTTGTTATGGCTGGCAGTTAAGGCTTGCGGGTCGATATCAATGCCGATAGCGTGCTCGGCACCCAGTAATAAGGCGGCGATAGCCAAGATGCCAGAACCACAGCCAAAGTCGACCACGCGAGCATTTTGCATGGAATGACTAGCGAGCCATTCAAGGCACAGCGCGGTGGTTGGGTGGGTGCCCGTACCAAACGCCAAACCGGGGTCTAAGCGCATGATGGTCGCGTTAGGTTCAGGTACCTCATGTTCAGTTGAGCAGACCCAAAAATTATTGGAGAATTTAATGGGCTTAAAGTCGTCTAACCACACACGTTCCCATACTTGGTCCTCAAGGCGTAGTATATTGAGTGCCCAGTGTTTTTCTGTAGCTAGATGCTGGCGAAAATACTGTTCTGCTTGATTCAGGTCACACTGTTCATCAAACAAGCCGGTAACGACCACCTGTTGCCATAATGGGGTAGTTTCTAAGGGTGGTTCGTAGATCGGTTGGTCAGCTCCGTCCGTCATGGTGACGGACAGCGAACCTAGTTCTTCAAGTAAGGTTTCAAATAATGGCGCGAGATCGGGGTTGGTTGCTATAGTCAGTTGTTGCCACGCCATGTGCCTTACAGTCCAAGTTTCTTTTCAAGGTAGTGAATGTTGTACACCCCGGATGAAAAGTCTTTGTCAACAACGATGTCTTTTAACAAATCGATATTGGTGTTAACGCCGTCAATGACCGTTTCACTCAGTGCGGTTTTGGTCCGAGCCAGTGCTGATTCCCGTGAATTGCCAAAAGAGATCAACTTGCCGATCATTGAGTCATAGTATTGTGGAATGGTGTAACCATTATAAATATGGCTATCGAAACGAATGCCGGGGCCGCCGGGTATATGCAGCTGGGTGATTTTTCCGGGTGACGGCATAAAGGTTTTTGAATGCTCTGCATTTAATCGGCACTCAATCGCATGACCGGTTATTTTAATGTCTTCTTGGCGGTAGCTCAGTGGTTCGCCTGCAGCGATTTTGAGCTGCTCGGCAACAATATCAACGCCGGTGACTATTTCGGTAATAGGGTGTTCTACCTGAACCCGGGTGTTCATTTCGATGAAATAAAACTCACCTTTTTCATATAAAAACTCGAATGTACCGGCGCCGTGATAATCAATTTCAGCACAGGCCTTAGCGCAACGACTACCGATTTCTTGACGCACCTGTTCGCTAATACCAATAGCCGGTGCTTCTTCAATAACCTTTTGATGTTTGCGTTGCGTTGAGCAATCGCGTTCACCAAGATGAATAGCATTGCCGTGTTTATCGGCCAATATTTGAAATTCAATGTGGCGCGGTGTTTCTAGGAATTTTTCCATGTACACCATGTCATTACCAAAAAAATTGTTAGCTTCAGTTTTGGTCAGCGAAATAGCGTTTAGTAACGCTGCTTCGGTGTGTACAACACGCATGCCGCGTCCACCGCCACCACCGGCGGCTTTAATAATAATCGGGTAACCTATATTACGTGCAATCTGGATGTTTTTTTGTTTATCGTCGCCGAGTGGTCCATCAGAACCGGGAACACAGGGGACACCGGCTTTTTTCATTGCCTCGATCGCTGATACCTTATCACCCATCAAGCGAATGGTTTCTGAGCGCGGGCCAATAAAGGTAAAGCCGCTTTGTTCTACGCGCTCAGCAAAATCTGCATTTTCGGATAAAAAACCGTAACCCGGATGGATTGCTTCGGCATCGGTGATTTCAGCTGCGCTGATAATAGCGGGGACATTAAGGTAGCTTTCGGTTGAGGAGGGGCCGCCAATACACACCGACTCGTCAGCCAAGCGAACGTGTTTTAAGTCTCTGTCGGCGCTCGAGTGAACGGCCACGGTTTGAATGCCAAGTTCACGGCAGGCGCGTAAAATACGCAAAGCAATTTCGCCGCGGTTGGCAATAAGAATTTTATCGAACATATTTCTCTCGTCGATGAGTAAATTAAAAGATCAATTATTCTATGATGAATAAAGGTTGGTCAAACTCAACGGCTTGGCCGTTATCTGATAAAACTGACTTCACCACGCCAGCAGCATCCGATTCGATTTGGTTAAGGATTTTCATCGCCTCAATAATGCATAGCACATCACCTTTTTGAACGGTTTGCCCTATGCTGACAAAAGGCGGTGAACCAGGCGACGGTGCATTGTAAAACGTACCGACCATCGGTGACTTAACGGTATGACCTGAAGACTCGATGATAGGGCTTGCTGCTGGTTGTGACTCGACACTTATCGCAGCGGCTACAGGCGCAGGCGCTTGTGCGACAGTAACAGGCTGGGTAGATGAGTAACGATTGATGCGCACTGATTCCTCACCTTCGTGAATTTCAATTTCTGCAATATCGGACTCTTCAATTAATTCGATGAGTTTTTTAACTTTTCTTATATCCATGATTAATCTCTTGCTGGTTGTTCAATTAAGGGGATAGCGGCTAATAGCGCTAATTGATAACTATTCGGCCCGAATCCACAGATCACGCCCTTGGCGATATCTGAAAAGTACGAGTGTTGGCGGAACGATTCGCGGGCGTGTACATTTGACAGGTGTAATTCAATAAAAGGTGTGTCACTGGCTAATAAGGCATCACGCAAAGCAACACTGGTATGTGTGAAGGCGGCAGGGTTCAATAGAATAAAAGCGACGCCGTTTTGTTTGCTTTGTTGTACCGTATTGACTAAGTCGTGTTCAGCATTGCTTTGGTAAAAAACGACGGTATGCCCATGTTGTTCTGCGAGACTTTTTAGCTCGATCTCTATGTCAGCCAATGTTGTGGCGCCATATATTTCGGGCTCTCGACTGCCTAACATGTTTAGATTGGGTCCGTTAATGACAGAAATAATGGCCATATAAAGCGTTCACTCAGGTAAATTTAACTGTAATTTATACGTGTTAGTCGTAGATTTTGTCAAAGCTCGGATCGAAAGTCTAGAAAAATACTTAGTTAGCGTAAGATAAAGACAAATAAACGTAAGATAGAAGCAGTTAGTCGTCTTGCAGTTGCGTAAGCTGTAATATTTTTTGCGTGCTGAGAAGGCCCACCTGGCGGCCAATTATCTGTCCTTTGCGGTTAATGATGACCGAAAAAGGTAAAGCACCGTAGGTATTTCCGTACTGATTGGCTAATGCTATACCCTCAGATTCTGCAATCAGATTGGGGTAATTGATACCCATTTCCATAGCAAATTGACTGACCGCTTCAGTGTCATCAATAGCAACGCCAATAAACTGTAAGCCTGCGGAGCCATATTTTTTCTGTAGGGCGATAAATTCTGGAATTTCTTTACGGCAGGGTGGGCACCAAGTAGCCCAAAAATTTAACACAATATATTGACCATCCCATTCATTAATATGCCGGACTTCACCCTCTAAATCCTGCAAGGAAAAATCAGGCCGTGTTGGGGGTGTTGCTTTATCATTAAGCGCTTCGGCACTAACTTGATGATCAATGTTGTAAGCGGCAACGGCGAGCAATAAAAGTACGCCAAGGCTCAGAGACCATGTCAGAGGGGATTTATATTTATTCATTTAAAGTAGTGAATTGAGTCTTTTTAAAAAATCGTCAGCAGGCATATAACCAACGACACGGGCCTGTTCGATTTCGCTTGAGTCGGTGTTGAAAAATAAAATAGCGGGTGGCCCGATAAGCGAAAACTTCTTTAAAAGGGCTTTGTCGTTATTATCATTAAGCGTTACATCGGCTTGTAAAAGCATGGTGTTGCTTAATGCGCTAGCAACGGATGGGTCACTGAAAGTGTAGGCTTCTAGCTCTTTGCATGAGATGCACCAGTCGGCATAAAAATCCAGCATCACCCGTTGCTTGTTGTTGGCCGCAACTTGCAATTGTGTATTCAATTCCTCTAAGGACTTGATGCGTTGAAAAGAGAGCGCAGAGTGTCGTTCAGCGCTGCCTTGGGATACGCTGAAGTTGGCGAGTGGTTTTAATGGATTGGTGCCACCCGAAGTCGCACCCAGCACGAGCACAACGCCATATAGTAGCAACACGGTGCCGATACCTTTGCTGAATTTTAACCAACCAGAGGCGTCGTCTGGCAGTCGGTCAGTGGCTTTTAGATAAATAGCGCAAATGATCAAAAGGCTGGCCCATAAAAACAGAATGACGGTTGCCGGTAATACGCGCTCCATTAACCAAATTGCCACGGCAAGTAATAAAACCCCGAAAAAATATTTTATTGGCTCCATCCAGTGACCTGCTTTAGGGAGCAGCTTGCCCGCTGAAACACCGATTAGCAATAGCGGAACACCCATGCCAAGGCCTAGAGAAAACAGGGCTAAGCCACCTAATGTGGCGTCCCCTGTTTGGCCAATATAAATCAACACACCCGCCAGAGGCGCGGCGACACAGGGGCCCACGATCAAGGTAGACAGGATGCCCATAGCGGCGCTACCCCATAAAGAACCGTGTTTTTGATGTTGTGACAACTGGGACAGTTTGCTTTGTATCGATGCGGGTAATTGGATGTTGTATAGGCCAAACATCGATAAGGCGAGCAGTATAAAGATAAAACTGAAGGTAGTTAAAATCCACGGATTTTGGAAAGTGGCTTGTAAGTTACTACCGAATATGCCCGCTAATACACCAAATACGGCGTAAGTAGCGGCTGAGGCCAAAACATAACTGAGTGATAGGTAAAAGGCCTTGCGGCTGGTTAGCGCTTTACCGTGGCCAATAATAATGCCGGATAAAATCGGAATCATTGGAAACACACAGGGAGTCAGTGATAACAGTAAGCCAAACCCAAAGAAGGTGATACAAGTTAACCAAAGGGCATCATTAAATAAGGCGTTTGAAATTTTATTTTGTTCGGAAATGAAGGGGTTTGCATTTTGCGCGTTCCCGCTGCCGGCGGTGTTGAGGCTTGCGGGTACAAAAAGACTAACGGTTTTATTCATGGGTGGGTAACAAACACCCCTATCTGCGCAACCTTGAAAAGAGATTTGAAGGCTGATTTCGCTTGGTTCGGTAATTGGAACTGCTAACGATTGAATAAGCGTGACATCACCGTAGTAGACGAGGGTGTCTCCAAAAATTTCATCGTATTTTTGTGTGCCTGTCGGAAAATCGATCGCTTTTAGGCTAAGGTCCTTTGGCGAAACCGGGGTGATTTTTATCTTATCTTGGTATAAGTAATAACCATCGGCTACGCGCCAATTTAAACTAATCTCTTGTTGCTCATTGATGTGAGCTGAAAAACTAAACGCTTGGTCGGGTTCGAGCAATTGATCCCCTGCGCCCTGTTTCGAGTTTGAGAACAAGCCACCTAATGCATCTAATGAAGCGCCGAGTAATGGCTTTTCGTTGCTGGTGGCTAGAGTGCTCGTATCCATTAAGCAAAGGCCTAGAAGAATAATTAAACGTTTGAGTAAGGCTGTGTTCATAGGGTGTGCCAATCTAGCTATTGGGCTGCAGGAGCAGTGTTTTTGTTATAGGTCTGTATTATAGCCTGTTAGGGCGTTTGCAAAATACTGGATTTAGTTGGGATGCAGATGAAGACCTTATGCGTAAGCCGTATCTTTCACGTGCCTTTAACGTATCCATGGTTAGCAACGGCAATGTTGCTTAGCATTGACTCGCTTAGCGAATTTAATTATTGATGAATTTTAATTATTTGATAAGCTTTTTTTACAATAGCCCGGTTCCTGTGTAAGCTATTTCGCTATGAATCCTTTCTCATTTTTCTTGCTTTTGCTGATTACTGTTCCTGTCGTAGAAATTTACTTTCTTATTCAGGTCGGTAGTATGATTGGCGCCTTTCCCACAGTACTACTGATTGTTTTTACTGCGGTATTAGGTGCCTATTTATTTAAATTGCAAGGCATGACAACCTTGCAGCGCGTGCAAGCGAGTTTGTCGCGTGGGGAAATACCTGCCCTAGACATGATCGAAGGCGTTATGTTGCTGCTGAGTGCCGCGCTGTTATTGACGCCAGGTTTTGTGACCGATGTATTGGGTTTTATTTGCTTGGTGCCGGCATTCCGAACCCGGCTGGCCTTGGTGTTGTTAGGCAGTCAATTCATTAATTCTACGACGGGTTCGTTCCAACAAAACTCGGATTCAGATGTTATTGAAGGTGAGTTCAAGCGTGAAGATGACCCTGAAATTGACTATAAAGACACTAAATAGCCCGTTACAGTACGACCTCGAAACCCTCAAAATTCGGGTGCCCTAAATACAGGCCTTTGTTCTGCCCCGCTTGAGCATGCACTTGCTTAAATGCATCAGAATGAGTCCATGCTTCAAAAGCGGCTCTGCTTTGCCAAACGGTATGCGAGGCAAATAGGGTGTGTTCGTCTGATGAGGGGCCACGTAGCAAATTAAAGCTAGTGAAGCCAGCAACCCCGTCTAAGCGTGATTCACGTTGCCGCCACACGTTTTCAAAGGCTTCTTCCTTACCGGGGACTATTTTAAAACGATTCATTGCTATAAACATACATTACTCATTGAGTTGAATGGGAGGCTTTTTCATTAATTGCCGCAAGGCCGTTAGCCCATAGATGGGGCCTATGGCCAGTAATATTACGGCAATCTGTAAGTTAAAGTGACTGATTAATGCATTAAAAACCTGCAAACTAACGATGGTTAAAGCAAAGCCGAGGCAAATGACTAAGGTAATCGCTGAGCCAACGGCATCAGCGGGCGCTGTTTTGGCATTAAGGGTCGAGAATTGAGGTGAATCGCCGGCAACAGTCATGCCCCAAACCAGAAGGTAGATGATGAAAATGGGTGCTGGCGCGTTGATCATCAGCGGAAAAAAGAGGCAGCAGGCGGCCGAGGTGGCTAATTGGTAAAAAGCAACGCGTGCGCTGCCTTGTTTTAACGAAACGATGCCGCCCAAAATACATCCTAAGGCCCCAGACGCAATAATTAAAAAACTCCAGAGAGGAATATTTAGTACGTTGGCTGTTTGCGTGCTGTAGTAGAGAAGTATCAATGGCACAAATGCCCAAAAAGTATACAGCTCCCACATATGACCAAAATAGCCAAAGGAAGAGGCTTTAAAGTCCTTTGACTTGAAAATATTTAATAAAGCGCTACCTTCGTGCTGTTGGCTGTGCTTGTTATGTGTTGTTTCCGGAATAAATAATACCACCGACAAACCACCGCAAAGGGCAAGCGCAGAGGCACAAAAAATGACCCATTGCCAGTTGAACGAAAAATTTAGGTAGTTAACAAGATGAGGAAACGCCGTGCCAGCGACTAACGCGCCAACGATGTAGCCGAGTGCACGGCCTAAGTTCTGCGGGTACCATGTTGCGGCGATTTTAACCCCAACAGGGTAAATGCCTGCAAGGAAAAAACCGGTCAAACAACGTGAGATCAGTAAGCTATTATCAGTTAATGGAACGATCAGAATAATGGCGTTGCTCAAGCTAGCCAATACGCTTGATACCAGAAAAACCCGGCCAGTTGGGAAACGATCAGTCACATTGCTCAGTGAAAAAACAAGGGTTCCTAAGATAAAACCGAGCTGAACCGCCGACGTCATATTAGAAATGTCAAAGCGAGTCTCAGGGAGGGCTAATAACAGAGCGTTTACAATGGCGTTGCCCGAAAACCATAAAGAAGACCCAGAGAAAACAGCGAAAACTAAGGTGGCTAGTAGCCATTTTGGACGGTGGTTCATAGTGTGTGTTGTCTGGTTATTAACGTCTAGGGCATTATCGGGACCTCTATTATTGATTGATTCGGCCCATGACAGGTATTTTTTTCGCGCTATTGAAAGGGGTGATTTTATGCTAACAGGATAGCCAGTGAAGGGGGGGTAAATAATCCCCCATGGGTCTATAAGCGCGGCTAGGACTCGTTTGCTTAACATCGTAGGCCTGCCTGGTTATATCAACACGCTATAAGTAACGTCGTTGAAATGACCATTAATACTATTAAATTTATCTAAAAGTGTTGCGGTGCAATAAAAAGTCATTATAATGCACTGCAACAAAGCGGTATTTTTATTTAAACTAACTCTAAAAGGATATTAATATGTTAAATAATCTAGAATTTTTATTGGCCCCTGCCAAAAAAATAGCTGAATTAAATAAAGCGCAAATCGAAAAAGTAGTTGCAGCACAGCAAGCTGCAGTAAAAGAGTATGTTGCTTTAACAGAAGCCCGTATGAAAGCGGCGACTGCGATTAAAGATGTTGATGGCTTAAATACGTTTGTTAAAGACCAAGTCGAATTGGCTAAAAACGGTTTTGAAAAAGCGTTGGCAGATAGCAAAGTATTGGCGGATGACGTAAAAGCGTATAACGAAGAAGTGATTAAACTTGTTCAAGAAAGCAATGCAGCGGTTACTAAAGAAGTAAAAGAATCAGTTAAAAAAGCAGTTAAAAAAGCAGCTTAAGTTTAACGGGTTTAAAGAATTAAGCCGCTACCTTCGGGTAGCGGTTTTTTTTTGCCTGTCAATTTGTTGCGTTTAAAGTAAGGAATGAATACTTGGATGATCGATAGAAGCACGTTCTTTTAGTTTTTTTATATCGACGGCTGATCTGTCCAGTTGTGGCATGTCGATTGGAATGTCGGCAATAATATGACTCGGCGATTCCGATAAAAATAAAATTCGATCGGCTAACTCAAAGGCTTCATTCAAATCATGGGTTACAAAAATAACTTTTCTTGCTTGCTCAGACCATAGGCGCAGCAAAAGTTTACGCGCCTTGCGTGCGGTCGTTTGATCTAAAGAAACGAACGGCTCGTCCATTAATAACAGGTCGCTTGGAACACTAAAAGCACGAGCGAGAGCGACCCGTCGTTGCATGCCGAGTGATAACTGTTGAGGGAATTTGTACAGGCAGTTTTTTAGTCCTAAGCTTTCTAACAAACTCTCGATAACCGATGTTGGACTACTGTTTTCTCCCATGGCTAATTGAATATTATCTAGCACAGTGCGCCAAGGTAATAGGCGTGGTGTTTGGAAAACATAACTGCTTTTTATGGTGACGCCTTTATTGCTGTTGCGTATAAGCCCGTTAAATTCACTATCAAGCCCAGCAATCAAGTTCAACAAAGTCGTTTTGCCACAGCCCGATGGACCAACAAGACAGACAAACTGATGGTTCTCTATGTCAAAACGAAGGTTTTGAATAGCGGTAAAGGCTTCTTGATCATTACGTTGAGGGAACGTCTTGTCTTTTATATCAATAATAAATTGACTCATTTAATTGACCTTCCATTGACGAGATCTTTTATCTAAAGGCTTTAAAATACTTATCTCGATAAGTTGAATCAGCACAATAAATGAAACGGTGTAAGCGAGGATGCTAGTAATATCGAAAAGCTGGAAAAACAAATGGATTTGATACCCCATACCATTGCTTCTGCCTAAAAGTTCAACAACAAGTACAATTTTCCATATTAAGGCAAGGCCGGTTCTGGCTGACGCCATTATGTATGGATACAACTGAGGTAGGACCACATGCTGTAAAGTCTTGAAACGGCCAAAGCGATACGTTTTAGCCATTTGTAGCAGTTCCTCATCAAGGTTTTTTGCACCTTCGCGGATGGTGACAATGACGTTAGGTAGTTTATTAACAACGACGGCCAAAATGGCAGCCGACTCAACCAATCCAAACCAGACATAGCACATAACAATGGTCACTAAGGCGGGAATATTGAGTAGTATGATTAACCAACTATCAAAAAAATCGTCTGTTTTTTTATGCCGACCTAATAATAGGCCTATCGCAATACCAAATAACATGGCCAACAAAAAACTAACGATCAAACGAGAGAGGGTAATACCCAAATGATAGGGCAAGTCACCGCTTTTGATCGACAGGATTAATTGCAATAAGACGGCCGTGGGAGAAGGTAGTACGGATGAATTAACGTAACTCGCACTTAACTGCCAGATAACAAGCAGTAGCCCTAAGGATAGAACCAAGTTAAATCCAGAACGTTGTGAGGGTTTAATGTTAAACATGGAACTTATTGGCCATTAGACTCATCCCAAAACAGACTTAAGTCCAATTTGTTATGGGGCCCGACCAAGTCTTGCCCACCAATATCCGAAAGGATTGAATACACACGTGAAATGGCTTGGCTGTCGCCGGCTGTTAAGGGCTTAATACGGCCATTACAATAATCTTTTCTAAGCAGCGCTTGTGTGGCTATATCAATTGTCCGGGTTAAAGGTACTATGGCGGTCCAGTGTTGATCAGATTGGCATAAAAGATCGGCAGCTTGGCGGCTTGCGCTGAGGAATTTATTGATCACTGTAGGTTGTGAGTGGGCCCATGACTGACTAAATACGTAGCCTAAAATAGGCAGGTTTGCATCAATGCCCAGCTGTTGAATAATGTCGTGGGTATCCAAAAGCTGTCGATAACCATCGGCTTTAAGTCGTGCATTGTAGTGCCAAAAATTAATCAAGGCATCTAATTTGCCCTGCTGTATCAAGTGATTAAGTAGCGGGGGAGCGGCAAATATTTTTTCAATATCGTTGTCTAGATTAACCCCCTGTTTAAGGGCTAAGGCGCGCAGCAGTAGCCAATTTTTATCTAAAGGGCCGCCTGCGATGCCCACTCGCTTGCCGACTAACTGGCTGATATCCCGTATCGTAGATTGTCCATCAACCACAACAGCACCGGCAGTGCTTGAGTAAGGAGCAAAAAGGTAATCAGAAGCCGTACTGCGTTGTCGTGCTGCCCACATCCAATCAGAAACGATAATATCGGCCGCACCGGTGTGTAGAGAAATTTTGCCGGCCTGGGTGCTTGCCAGTGGTTGGATGATCAGCTCAAAGCCATTGTTGATGTCGAGTTTATTAGACTTTATCGTCGTGAGGGTCCAATTGACAGTGCCAAATTCAAGCACCGATACCCTGATTGGCGTGGTGTTCTCTGCGTAGCTAAGTGTAAAAAAAGTGCAGCTAAAAAAAGAAAAAAGGAACCAATATTTTTTACCGTAATGTCGCATGGTTGCAAATAACTGTTGATCTACAGTGTAAGTTTAATGTGCTGATATCTTAAATGAAATGATTAGCAGGCATGGAAAAACTATAAAAAAACGCCATTTAACAAGATAAATGCATTAGCCGTACCCATATAATAGCGGTATATATTGACCTGTAAATTTAAATTGAGTTATGGTGTATCGTCTAAACGACGTAGCGTTTAAGTTGCAGGTCTAAATGAGAATTATTGGCTTTTGATAAAATTATTGTTTGCGGCGCAAGCTACTGATAAAACGAACAAACACAGCTATTTGAGTATTGAAAAAAATGTTAGACACACTAGCAAAATTGAGCAACAACAAACTGATCGATAAGTTTGGTAGGCAAGTGACGTATGTGAGAATTTCTGTCACGGACCGCTGTGATTTTCGTTGTGTCTATTGTATGAGTGAAGACATGGAGTTTTTACCTCGTGAACAAGTATTAACGCTGGAAGAAATTACCCGTCTATCGCAGGCTTTTGTTGAAATGGGCGTGACCAAAATTCGCATTACTGGTGGCGAACCACTCGTCCGTAAAGGCGTAGTTGAGATGCTCGCGAAAATTTCAAAGCTTGAGGGTTTAGAGGAATTGGTGATCACCACCAATGGCTCTCAATTAGTAAAGCTGGCAGAGCCGTTAAAGCAAGCGGGTGTTAAACGGATTAATATTAGCCTAGATAGCCTGGACGCAGAAAAATTCAAAAAAGTCACTCGCGTGGGTGATCTCAACGTTGTGTTAGACGGTATTCAAGCCGCAAAAAAAGCCGGTTTTGAAAATATAAAATTAAATGCCGTGATTTTAAAAAACAGAAATCACGATGAAGTAAGAAATTTAGTTCAGTATGCGATGGATCAAGGCTTGGATATTAGCTTTATCGAAGAAATGCCATTAGGTGCCATTGATAGTCATTCTAGAGAAGAAGCTTACTACTCAAGTGATGAGATTAAACGTGACCTTGAACAGCAGTTTGAGTTATTATCCAGCACCAAAAAAACGGGTGGGCCTGCGCGTTATTACAACGTGAATGGTTACAATAATAAGGTGGGCTTTATTTCGCCACACAGCCATAACTTTTGTGATACGTGTAATAGGGTGAGGGTTACCGCTTCTGGTTTGCTGTTATTATGTTTGGGTCAGGAACATTCAATGGATTTAAAGCGCGTGTTGCGGGCAAATCCAATCGATTTAAACAAGGTCAAGCAAGCGCTAATAGATTCAATGGCTATTAAGCCAAAAGGCCATGACTTTGATCTCACAGAGCAACCTGTTATCTTTCGTCACATGAGTGTAACAGGCGGTTAAATTTTAGTAATAATAGAAAAAGCCCAGAGGAGGGTGTTATGCAAATGTCTTTAGTAATTGACGCAGATAAATGTACCGGTTGTTTGCAATGTGAAATGGCTTGTTCGTATGAAGCTGAGGGTGTTTTTAACCCATCGAAATCAAGAATTAAAATCTTCCCATTCCACGAAGAAGGTATTTTTGTGCCTTATACCTGTACGCAGTGCGATGAAGCGTGGTGTATGCACGCATGCCCAGTAGAGGCGATTACGCTTAATAAGGCGACGGGGGCTAAAGAGATTATTAATGACCTGTGCGTTGGCTGCAAGGTCTGTACTATCGCCTGCCCATTTGGTACGGTTAACTATAACGCGGACAACGGTAAAGTAATTAAATGTGACCTATGTGGCGGTGACCCTGAGTGCGCTAAAGCATGCCCAACTGATGCAATTACCTACCAGGATGCCAATTGGACCGGTTATGACAAAATGAAAGGTTATGCGGCTAAAGCGATACCAACGAGTTAATGGCTGAATGATATCGGTGGTTTATTACTGGCTGCCAATACCCATTTGACCCAGCAGTAAAATATAAAAAAGCAAAGCCTAGCGCTTTGCTTTTTTTATGCTGACATGAGTGTGTTGCAGTAAGTTGCATGCGTGTGGCGGGTTTTCTCAGTAAGTTTTTAAGAGGCGCACCTTGTTTAAACAAAAAAAGTTCACCCTCGATATGGGGATTTCAAAACACGTGTTTTTGGGTTTACTGGAAACGCAAAATAAACTGAAATATGCCCTCAATAGCGAACAGATTAAATTTTCGTTCGCCGATAAAAATGTTTTAGTCAACCTAGGCGACGAAGGGGTTCGGCGCTTTGGTGCCGCACGCTTGCCCACCTTGGCTATGCATTTTGATTTTTCAGAATTAACGGACATAGAGCAAGCGTCGTTTATGAAACTGTTCTTGCTTAAGTTTCAACGCGGTGGTGCTTAGCGGGTACCGTATTGTTGCTGATACGTTAATATTGCCTGTAACTGCTCGACTTGGCCTGTTTTTTCTAAGTAAGCAATAATGTCACTTAAAGAAATAATGGAGGCCACTTTAAAACCAAACTGGGCTTCGACATCCTCAATCGCTGAGGTCTCGCCACGGCCTTTTTCCTCTCGGTTTAATGAAATTAATACGCCGGCGGCCTCAGCGTTGGCTTGATTAATAATGTCTACCGACTCGCGTACAGAGGTGCCGGCGCTTATCACATCATCAACGATCAATGCCTTGCCTTTTAAATCAGAACCAACCAGTAGACCGCCCTCGCCATGGTCTTTCACTTCTTTACGGTTAAAGACGTATGGCATGTCTTTATCAGCGACTTCAGACAGGCCAATAGAGACAGCGCATACTAAAGGGATTCCCTTGTAAGCCGGGCCGTATAAAATATCACAATCAATGTTTGAATCGAGTAAGGCGTGGGCATAAAAGTGGCCTAATTTGCGTAACCGATAACCGGTATTAAAAAGCCCGGTATTAAAAAAGTACGGGCTTACGCGGCCAGATTTAAGTGTGAACTCACCAAAACGTAAGGCGTTACACTCGAGGGCAAATTCAATAAAGTCTTGTTTGTAATTTTTCATTAGCGATTCATAGTTAAGGGTTGATGGACTATTTTATTCGTTGTCAGAGCGTGCTGTCAGGTAAATGTGCTGCTGATCGGGGGTAATTTCGATAGAAAGCTCTATCGGGCGGCAACAAACGCGGCAGTCCTCGATTGTTTGTTGGCTACCTTGGGAGATGTCTACCCACGTTTCGATCAGTTCGCCACAGTAAGGGCAGCCATAGTGTTCGCATCGCAGTAAATCATTCATCAGGTCGGTAAAAAATGTTCCAAAGTATCGTTTAAAAAATTCCAGCCGAGTTTAGTGCAGCGATAGGCATTTGCATCTTGTTGCAATAAGCCTTTACCGATCAGTTGATTAATTTTGGGCAGCACGCTGCTCGGGTCTAAATAAGTGCGTTGCTGGTATTGTTGTAGGGTAAACCCGGCGGTTAAACGTAGCGCGTTAATCATAAATTCAAACGGTAACTCTGGTGCAGGTATGGCGGCGTTGCCACCTAGGCAGCTGGCTGTGCCGGCGAGTGTCATGTACTCGCGGGGTTGTTTTTTATTCCAATAGCGGCTGATTTGGCCGTGTTGGTTTGTTAATTTGCCATGAGCGCCTGCGCCAATGCCTAGGTAATCACCAAATTGCCAATAATTTAGATTGTGTCGAGAACGTTGTTGTTCGGCAGCATAAGCCGACACTTCGTATTGCTGTAGCTGATTAGCAATCGTTTGTTGACAGTTGGTCTGCATATCCCAGATAAGCTCATCGTGGGGTAGTTCTGGCGGGTGGTTATAAAATAAGGTGTTTTTTTCGAGCGTCAGTTGATAATGAGACAGATGACCGGTTTGATAGCTTAGAGCCAATTCGACGTCTAACAGCGCTTGTTCTAGACTTTGTTGCGGTAGCCCAAACATCAGGTCGATATTGATGCGCTTAAACCCCGCGTCTTGCGCCATACGAATTGCACCGTGCGCTTGCTTAGCGTTGTGAACTCGCCCGAGGAGTTGCAAATGTGTATCGTTAAAACTTTGTACACCAATGGATAGACGGTTAACGCCGATCTCGTAAAACCCCTTAAATTTTTCTGCTTCGGCGGTGCCAGGATTGGCCTCCATCGTAATTTCAAGGTTTTCACCGCGTTGTAATCGTTGCTTAATGGCGCTTAACAGGCGATCAATGGCGTTAACAGAAAATAAACTGGGGGTACCACCACCGATAAAGACACTGCTTAAACGACGACCTTTTACCTTGATGGCTTGCCGGTCTAGGTCTCTAATCAGCGCATCGATGTAGCCGTCTTCATTATAATCATCACGTTTTTCATGCGAATTAAAGTCACAATAAGGGCACTTTTTAATACACCAAGGAATATGGACGTATAAGCTGTAATCCGCGGGCTTAGTCGACATATCTAGCGGTTAAAAAAATCGGATATCTGCGGCAGTAATTGTTTTAATGACTGAGCACGGTGGCTTAGCTTGTTTTTAACTGCCGGCGCTAGCTCCGCAGATGTGCAGTTCAGTGATGGAATATAAAAAACCGGGTCATAGCCAAAACCGTTGTTTCCATTAGCTTGCAAAGCAATAGTCCCTTGCCAAACGCCGTGGCCAACCAAGGGCGCAGGGTCGTCAGCACTGCTCATAAACACCATCACACAATGGAAGCGAGCGCTGCGTACTTGATGCGGTGTTTTTTCTAATTCTAGTAACAGTTTTTCGGTATTACGTTGATCATTTGAAGGCAGGCCTGCGTAGCGCGCAGAATAAACCCCTGGCGCACCATTAAGTGCGTCCACCGCTAAGCCCGAGTCATCAGCAATAGCGGGCAGTTTAGATAGCCTCGCAGCGTGCCGCGCTTTAATAATGGCGTTTTCAATAAAGGTCGTGCCGGTCTCGTCGGCATCGCTGATAGCAAAGTGAGACTGCGGCAGTACCCGTACAGACTGCTCGCTGAGCATGGCTTGGATTTCAGCAATTTTACCCTGATTACTGCTCGCTAAAACGACCTTTAGGGTCATTTTTTTAAGGCGTCTTGTTGATGTTCCATTAACTCGTTAATGCCTTTAGCCGCTAGATTAAGCATCTCGTCCAGCTCTTCTCTACGAAACGCATGGCCTTCGGCGGTGCCTTGCACTTCAATAAAAGCGCCTGCCTCATTCATGATAACGTTCATATCGGTTTCGGCTTCGGAATCTTCTGGGTAGTCTAAATCAAGAACCGCTTCTCCTTTATAGATACCAACAGAGATTGCCGCAATTTGTCCAATCAGTGGGTTTTTTTTGATTTTTTTATTGGCCAATAGTTGTTCAACAGCGATGGATAAGGCGATAAAGCCACCGGTAATCGACGCCGTTCTTGTGCCGCCGTCGGCTTGTAGCACATCACAATCAATCGTAATGGTGTAACCATCCAAGGCGTCGAGGTTAACCGCAGCGCGTAAAGAACGACCAATTAAGCGTTGAATTTCTTGTGTGCGACCGCTTTGTTTACCGCGAGCCGCTTCTCGACCCATTCGTGAGTGTGTCGAGCGTGGCAACATGCCGTATTCTGCGGTTACCCAGCCTTGCCCTTTGTCTCTTAAAAAACGGGGTACGGAGCGTTCAACTGAAGCAGTACACAAGACCTGTGTGTTACCGCAGGTCATTAATACCGAACCTTCGGCATGCATGGTAAAGTTTGTGGTTACTTTAATTTCGCGAAGTTCGTCCGCATTACGTCCGCTAGGTCTCATAATTTTTCCTGAATGAATAAACGCGCATTATAGGACAAGACGGTTGCTCAAAGAGTTTGAAAGTAAAAACTTTTACAAATAACGGATGGCGTTTAATAATTCCTCAATCGTTTGTGGTCGTTTGGCGGGCTCAGTTTGAGTAGCCCAGTCGATTGCATGTAATACCTTAACGTCGACCTTATTTTTAAATTGCGCATACGCTGTACTGCGCTCAGTAATTAACGCCTGATCGGTGGATGGGGGTGGGATGATTTTGTCTAAACAGTTACGCATGCTCGCTCCTATTGCGTAAATATCACTCCATGGGCCCAGCGGGTGCTGTTTGTGATGTTGCTCTGGCGCTGCGTAACCCTTGGTTAAACTATGAGAATTGCATTGCTGCTGTTTTTTGTAAGGAAGCGCCGAGCCAAAATCTAATATCAAGGGGTTGTTCGATGGCCGTAACAAGATATTGTCGGGCTTGATATCAAGGTGTAAAAGGCCCCTATGGTGCATGTTTTTAATACACCTCATCACCGGTTGAAAAACATCCAATAGGAATTGTGTATCAGCTACATGTGTCGTTTTTTTAAGCCAGTTTGCCAACGTCGTACCGTAATCAAAATTCATCACTAAGTAGGCGGTGTTGTTAGCGATAAAGAAATTTAAAACATGGACGATGTTGGGGTGCTTTAGCCCGCTCAGTAATTTAGCTTCTTCTAAAAACAAGCGGCGACCGTGTTGAAAGGTTCTAGTCTGTTCGGTTGAGCTAGGCATTAGCTCTAAACCACAGCGCGAGGTGAGGCCATCGGGCATATATTCTTTAATTGCGACTTGTTGTTGGTCGCCGATTTGTCTGGCCAGATACACCGTGCTAAAGCCGCCTTTAGCTAACACGCGTTCAATAATGTATTCATCGACCACGGTGCCAGACGTTAAGGATTGATCGCCAGTTTCAGGCGTTGATGACAAGTTTTTGGTATTCAGGGTATTAATCCTCGTAAAAACAGCCTAACATTTATCGTTTGTAATTAAGTATAGGCGAGATAATGATAAGAAGTATGACAGCTTTCGCGAGTCGTGAAGCAGAAGTAAGCGGTTATACGCTAATTTGGGAGCTTCGCTCGGTCAATCATCGTTATTTAGACGTGTCAGCAAGATTGCCAGAAATATTTCGCTCTGTTGAGGCGCCGATTCGTGAAACGGTGGCCCAGTACCTAAAACGTGGAAAAGTCGACTGTAACCTTTTTTACAAAAAAGAGAATCAAACAGAAGAAAAAATAGAAATTAATGAGGGCCGTCTCAGCGAGTTATTACGCGCGACGGCTACCATAGAAAAAAGCATATCGCAAAGCCAAGCTATATCAGCACTCGATATTTTACGCTGGCCGGGTATTCAAGCCGAAATACGCGAAGACCTTGAACCTATCCATCAGGCGGCCTTAACGTTATTAAGTCAGACGTTAGAGCAGTTAGTGCATGCGCGTGAGCGTGAAGGCAGTAATATTGCCGAGATGGTGGAGTCGCGTTGTCAACAGATAGCTCAGCAGATGGTATTGGCTAAAAATCGCTTACCCGAGGTTCAGCAGCAACTACGTGATAAATTACAAAAAAAGATCGATACCTTATTAGAAGAGCCAGAACAATCAAGGCTTGAACAAGAGGTCGTTTATTTTTTACAAAAAATGGACGTCGAAGAAGAGCTGGATCGATTGGATTCTCACATCAAAGAGGTGCGGCGTATTTTAACCCAGCAAGAACCCGTCGGTAGGCGGCTTGATTTCCTAATGCAAGAACTCAATCGTGAGGCCAACACCTTGGGCTCTAAATCCGCCGATATTCAAACGACCAATGTCTCCGTGGAGCTAAAGGTGCTCATTGAACAAATGCGCGAGCAGATCCAGAATATTGAGTAATTCAAACCAACGGGAAAAGCTTAATTAAATTACTTGGAAACGAATGCCAAGTACGCCTAGTCTAATCAAGTAATACACCAATTCTTAACGGGATATTGTTCAGCTTTCATTAAGCCGGTGTTCGCTAAGCTTACAATCCGAACGTATGGTTAAGAAAAACGTCTTATTAGTACCTAAGTACAATATATAATGTGTGTTTTAACGTGCAAAATTAAGCATATATACTATTCTTTAGCTTGGTCGATGAAATTAGGTTTGACTCAAGTAGCCGATTAGCTCGGTTTACATTGAGTTTTTTGCAACGTAATGTGGTGTAAAAGGTAAATGGCTGGCGAAATTGGAATTATAAAAACTGTGCTTGGCACAGTGTTAGCGATAGATGGGGCGGGTTCGTCCCGTAAGCTGCTGACGGGCGATCGCGTTTTTTCTGATGAACTTATTAAAACCGCTGCGTTTGCTGTCGTCGAAATAGAATTCGCTGACGGTTCCACAATGGATTTGGGTAGTAACTCCCTAACGTCTTTAGGCGAAATGGCCGCCCTCGCGTCAAATAAAAGCAACGAGCAAGACCCAATTAACGGTGTCGAAACACTACAGCAAGCCATAGCAGAAGGCGCCGACCCCACCGCAATCGCCGAAGCCCCCGCCGCTGGCATACAATCCAGCGAAGATGAAGGCCACACCCTAGTCTCTATCGACTACCTCGCCCCCGAAATGACCCCCGACTCTGGTTTCGAAACCAAAGGCATAGAAAGGGAGAGGTCTGAGTTTGATGATGAGCATGAGGATGACGAGCTAGAAACCGATGTGAATGATTTACCCACGATCAGCGTCAGCGATGCGACGGGTGAAGCGGGCACAAACGTAGTCAATGAATCGGGTCTTGCAGCCGGATCGGCTGCGGCTGCGGATACCGAGTTGACGACGGGCACGATCACGCTGAGCGATACCGATGGTCTAGATGACATCCAGGGTGTTCAGTTTGAAACGGTTGTCAATGTTGATGGTACGTCTACGACACAGACCATCAACTTTACCGACGAGCAGCTTGAAGCGATTGGCGAAGTAGGAGCTGCTGTTCTGAGCTTTACCACCGCCAACGGCACGGTGACGCTGACCGGTTACACCGATGGTGTGATCAGTTACGAATTTGAATTAACGAGCCCGACCACGGATGTGGATGGGGTTGATGAGACGAACAGCTTTACGGTTGCGGTGACCGATGATGGCATAACATACTCTGATCCTGCGACGGTGACGATTACGATTGTTGATGACGTGCCGGTGGCGGTTGACGATGAGAACAGCGTCACCGAAGACGCGGTTAACAACACAGCCACGGGCAACGTTGTTACGACGGCGCCGGGAGCTGATACGGTTGGTGCAGACGTCAACGCGACGCCGGTGACGGCTGCGAACGTCACGCTGACTTACGGCACGCTGGTTCTGAACACGGACGGCAGCTACATTTACACGCTGGATAACAGCAACGCCACGGTGAACGCGCTCGACGATGCGAGCCTACCGCTGGAAGACAGCTACGAGTACACCCTGACTGATGGTGATGGCAGCAGTACGACGGCGACCCTGACGATCACGATTACGGGTGTGAACGATGCGCCGGTTGTTGCGGGTGTGACGACGACGGCGAGCGAAGACGACGCGGCGTACAGTATTGATCTGCTGGCGAACAGCAGTGATGTTGATAGCACGGATGATCTGAGTGTTGAGAACGTGTTGCTGACGGGCGGTGATGCCAGTGGTATTACGGTGAACGCTGACGGCACGCTGAGCATTGATCCGAATAGTTACGATGCGCTGGCCAATGGCGAGAGCAGTCTGATTACGTACAGTTATGACGTGGTTGAAACGGACGCGAACGGTGTTGAGTTATCGCGCACGAGCACGACGGCGACGATCACGATTACGGGTGTGAACGATGCGCCGATCATTGACAGCGCTGCGCAGAGCGGCGCGATCGTTGAGACGGCGGACACGAATCCTGACCTTGATCCGACGGATGCGACGGGCCAGATTACCTTTGACGATGTGGATCTGTCGGATGTACCGACGGCGAGCATCCTTGCAGGCGCATCTCAAACGGGCGGCACGGCGACGCTGAGCCTGGCACAAGAGGCAGCCTTACTGGATAACTTGAGCTTGAGCGTGGTCACTGACAACGTGGATGGTTCGGGTTCGGTGGACTGGACTTACGCGGCGCCGAACGCTGAGATCGACTTCCTGGCAGCGGGTGAAACGGTTGAGCTGACGTTCACCGTTCAGATCGACGATGGCAAGGGCGGCACCGATACGCAAGACGTGGTGATTACGATTACCGGTACCAATGATGCGCCGATCCTGAGCGTTGACACGGCAGGTGCGGTGACCGAAGACGCGAGCACGCCGAATCTGACGGACAGCGGCACGCTGAGCTTTACGGATGTTGATACTACCGACACGCACACGGTGAGCAGCAGTTACAACGAGGATGCGGTTTGGATTGGCGGCACCTTGAGCGCGGCACAAATCGCGGCTCTGACCGACGGCTTTAGCGCCGATGCGGACAGCTGGGACTACACGGCGTTGAATGCGGATGCGCAGTTCCTAGCAGACGGCGAGACGGTGACGTTTAGCTATCAGGTTACGGTAACGGATGACTCAGGTGTTGCTCTGAGCAACAGCGATACCGAGACGGTGACGATTACGATTACCGGTACCAATGATGCACCAACGGTCAGTGCGACGGCGGCGGCAGGGTTTACCGAAGCGGCTGACGCCAGTGCGCAAGCGTTGAATGACAGTGGCACGGTGAGCTTTGATGATATTGATACCACCGATGTGGTTGATATCACGTATGCGCTAACAGGCGATGCGACGTGGAGCGATGGCACGATTGATCCGGTGTTAGCAGCGGCGCTTGAAGCAGGTTTTGCTACGGGCGTGATTGATGCGGCAGCACCGGGCACGACGCCTTGGACCTATAACGTTGCATCGGCGGACTTAGACTTTTTAGATACAGACGAAACAATTACTTTGACGTACACGGTGACCGCGACCGACTCGCAAGGTGCGACGGCGAACGATACCGTGACGATTATGATTGTCGGCACCAATGATGCACCGACCCTTGTAGTTACATCAGGTGCTACGGGTACAGTTTATGAAGCTGGGTTAGTTGATGGATCAGGTGTTGGTGTGACGAGTACGACTGTAGACGGTACGTTTACTGTTGCAGATGCCGATGGCCTGGATGATTTAACGCACGTAAAAATTGGCGATACAGTGATTACGATAGCGGCGTTAGAAGCTAGCCCAACGACACCGATTATTATTGATACTGGCCATAGTACGTTAACGATTACGGATTACGATCCATTAACGGGTATAGCGAGCTTTAGCTACGAATTAACCGATAATATTGAGGATGTTGCTAATTCAATAGAACAAGATGTCTTTAACTTAAGTGTGTCTGATGATGGCGGTGTTAGTTATTCACCGGCTGATAATATAACCATAACGATTGTCGATGACGTACCCGTTGCCAATAATGACGTTGCGACCTTGGATGAAGATGATGCGTCGGTATTGGGTAATGTATTGACTGACCTAGCTGGTGCAGATGTGTTAGGTGCAGATGGTGCAGCGATAGGCGGAGCGGTAACGGCGATCCGTACGGGTACTGAAGCGGGCACAGGCACAGCAGGAGAGATTGCCGGTTTGTCTGCCTTGCAAGGGGTTTATGGTGAGTTACGGATACTTGCCAATGGTTCTTATGAATATACATTAACGACAGACCAAACTGGTTTGGATGACGGTGAATCGATCAGTGAGACCTTTACGTATACGATTACCGATGGTGATGGCGATACCGATACTGCGGAGTTAGTGATCACGATCACCGGTAGCAACGACGTTCCTGTACTGGAAGTGACGACGGGTAACTTTAATAATGATAATGACCTTGTGTATGAAGCAGGATTAGCTACTGGGTCAGACGTTGGTCCAACGGTTACCACGGTAGAGGGAACGTTTAAGATTAGCGATACCGATGGTCTGGATGATCTTGAGACGGTTACGATTAATGGTGTGGTTATCTCGTTAACTGATTTGGCCAATAGTGCTACTGCAAATATAGATATTGTAGGTACAAGCGGTACCTTAACAGTTACGTCTTATGATGTTGCTACGGGTATAGCCACTTATAGCTATACATTAACGTCGGCGACAACAGATGTTGCTGGTGCTGAAACCGATGTGTTTACATTGAGTACTTCAGATGGAACAACTAGTTCGGCTGACGCGTTGATAACGATAGAAATTATTGATGATCAACCTGTGGTCGATTTACTTGTAGACGGTTCAATTTTATTAGATGAAACGATCGGTTATGGTGATGCGCCGAATGACGATTATTTTGGTGCAAATACAGCTTACGGACAACCGATAGGACGGGTTACATCTACTATGCTGACCTTGGCATTAATGTCCTACGGCGCTGATGGTGCGGGTTCAATTAATTATGCATTGAGCTTGCTTGAGGATGGCGTGGATTCAGGTCTTAAAACCACGGACGGTGATGTTATTGGTTTATATGATTTCGATGGCGTTATTGTCGGCATGGCGATAAATTCAACGTTTGGGCCGGTTAATATATTTACGATTGAGATTAATGCGTTAAACGGTGAGTTAACAGTAACGCAGTATGCGTCGGTAGAGCACCTTGATACGCTTAATGCCGATGATGTGGTTTCTATGGCCGCTGATGTTATTACAGCCACAGTGACGGTGGTGGATGCCGACGGCGATATCGCGAGTGATAGTGCTACGTTCGGTGGTGAAATCAGTTTCCAAGACGATGCGCCGCATATCTTTGAAGTGTCTAATATTGTTGGTTCTGATACGGGCTACAGCTTTACCGGTTTCTGGTCAAAAGACGTCGGCACGGATAAAAATTATTCTGGTTCTGATAAAACCTACGATGTTAATGACGTGGACATTACGCGCATGATTATCGATGGTAGAGAGGCGCACTCGGTAAGCGTAACGCAATCTACGCTTGCGGAAAATGTATTCGTTGGTACGTTTTCTCAAACTTATGGCACGGGGCATTTAGCTACTGAAGTGACGTCAAGCTTTGTGCTAACGTTTGATGATGATGGTAGCTACAGTCTTGTGTTTAACGAAGGTGGCGTTGCTGACCTTATTATCACAGAGGATGAGTACGCGAGTTCTATTAAATCATCGGGGCCGACACCGACCTATTTAATTGAATATACGGATGCTGAAACAGGTATTGTTGTTCAAGCGGAGGCCAGCGTTAATTTGGTAAACCCTGATTCAACACTCATTAGCCTTGATGATACTCCGGGTAACCCTGCCTTTACTAATGTTAGTAATGTGCCGAACTTTGATGTGAATGTGTCGACGGACGGTATTGGTATCAATAATAACGTTATTTCCAGTTATGTTGATAAGTACGGCGTTAAAACCACGGAAAGCCTTAAATATGACCCCCTTGATGATGCGTCGCAAATCACCTTAAACTTTAAAGGGACGGGTACTGTCGGTTTTGATCAAGGTGGGTTTGAAGATGTGCTTTATATTAGGGTGGTGGGCACGTCAGGGCAAAGTTATACAATCTTATTAGACAGTCGCCATGGTGACTATTTAATTCGAGTAAATGGTGCCCCAGTAACAAACCTTGATGGCAGTTTAATTGCCCTTGGAGCAGACGCATTTACTCTTATTGACTATACCGGTGGACCAATAACAGATTATGCCGTTAATGCGTCAACGTTTACCGAGTTGACACAGACTATTCCGCAACAAATCGATTATGTGATTGTTACTGCCGGGTATTACATTGATGATGGAGGTGATATCCAAGACACGGACATTAAAATGGAATTTGGTTTCCAGGTGACTACGGAAACATCTACACCGGTTCCTACGGAAATGGATTTGACGGCTACGCTAGCCGATGCAGATGGCGATACGATAAGTGCTGATTTCCACTTTGTGACCAACGTAGGACAAACCCTAACGGGTACCGCAGATGATGATTATTTGAATGGAACCGATGGCAACGATATCCTAATCGGTGGTGCAGGTAACGATATATTAAGTGGTGGTGCAGGTAACGACAGCATGACCGGCGGCGACGGGGCGGACAGTTTTGTTTGGAATAAAGCGGACCTAGGAACAGATATTTCACCTGCTGCTGATACGGTATTAGATTTTACTGAAGCAGACGGTGATAGCCTAAATTTAGCTGATTTACTATCTGACAGCTCTCATACTATAACGGGTGTTGAATCGGGTGGTCATTTGCAAATACAGGTGAAGGATGCATCGAACGATATCGTGCAAACGATTGATCTTGACAATGTAAGTGTTGCTGATTCTACGGTAGCTATGGGTGTTGTTAATAATTGGCTGAGTATAGGCATTATAGACGACGGTTTAAGCTAGGAAAGCCGGCAAAACCGAGCCTAAAAAAGGTACCCTAGGGTGCCTTTTTTAGTGCGTGATGTAAGTAGCTATTAAATTAACGGGCGTTTTCAATGATCAGGCTTTTTATTAAAAAGTTAACACTGACGCGCGATTTGTGTGACGTATAATTAAAGTTATTAATTTTTTAATAAACTGTTTTTGCATTACAGCTAAAACGGCAACTTGAAATAGGTGTTTTTGTTTTATTGCTACGTTATGCTAAGACAAAAATAGATCATATAAAGGTAAACATAATCGTGAAAGCAACAGGACAGTTATTTATTGTGTCGGCCCCTTCGGGTGCAGGAAAAACGAGTTTAGTAAAGGCGCTGGTCGCAGCGTTAGGTGATATTGAAGTGTCTGTTTCGCACACCACACGGGCGCAACGTGCGGATGAAAGGCCCGGTGTCGATTATCATTTTAGTGATGTGGCTGCGTTTCAAAAAATTGTTGAACAGGCGGGTTTCTTGGAGCACGCTACAGTGTTTGGTAACTATTACGGTACTTCAAAATCATTAGTTAGCGAAACCTTGCAGCGTGGCGTTGACGTTATTTTAGAAATCGATTGGCAAGGTGCGCAACAAGTTCGTAAGACCTTAGCCGGTAGCTGTTCTGTGTTTATCTTACCCCCTTCAAAAGCGGTATTGGAAGACCGTTTAAGGGGTAGAGGGCAAGACAGCGACGACATTATCGAAAAGCGTATGCGAGTGGCCGTTGACGAAATGTCGCATTTTGATGAATACGATTACTTGGTGGTTAATGACGACTTTGAATTGGCATTGCAGGATTTACGTTCGATTGTTCAAAGCCATCGCTTAAACGTAAATCGCAGCCAGGTGTTGCACGCGGACTTAATCGAGCAACTACTTAAATAAGTTAGATAAATAGGGTACAATGCCAAGTTGATTAGACTAATTTTAATAAGGGGTTCAAATGGCGCGTGTAACAGTATCGGATTGTCTTGAAAAAGTAGATAACCGCTTTGAATTGGTTTTGTTGGCGTCTAGACGTGCACGCCAAATTATGGAAGGCGCTGAAACAACTCTGGAAGTGGAAAATGATAAAGCAACTGTTGTGGCCTTAAGGGAAATTGCGGCGGGTCATATCACTACAGACGTACTGGACGCTGTAGATAATCCACCGATTGAGGATTTATTTGTGGACAGTGCAGCGGATGTCGAACAAACGGATGATGAAGACTAAGCCCTGTGCTTAGCCTTAATTGTCAAAAGCCTCTATTCGCCTAGCTGGTTTTGGTGATAGACTCAAATGCCTATGATGACATCATGGGCATTTTTTATGCCTGCTAATTAATTGTATTGATGAACATAAGCGAAACAAAGCAAGAGGGATTGCCTCAAGATAAGTTATTTACTGAGCTGATATCGGCTGTTTCAGCCTATTTGCCAAAGCAGCAGTTAAGTCAAGTACAGCAAGCCTACCAATTAGCCAGTGAGGCGCACGCAGGGCAGTATCGTTTAAGTGGCGAGGATTATATTTGTCACCCCGTGTCGGTTGCGCTAATTCTCAGTGAGATGAAAATGGACGCTGACTGCATCATGGCCGCTATTATGCACGATGTATTAGAAGATACAGAGGTAACTTTTGACGACATGTCGGCGGGTTTTAATGAAGAAGTAGCAAGTCTTGTTGATGCGGTCAGCAAGCTAACTAAAATTAACTTTAAATCACGCGAACAAGCACAAGCGGAAAACATGCGGAAAATGTTTTTTGCGATGGCAAAAGACTTGCGCGTGATCATTATTAAGCTAGCTGATCGTTTGCATAATATGCGGACAATTGGCGTGATGAAGCCTGACAGCAAACGACGTATTGCAAAAGAAACGCTGGATATTTATGCGCCGATTGCGCATCGTTTGGGGATGCACGAATTTTGTCTTGAATTAGAAGACCTGAGTTTTGAAGCGATGTTCCCTAACCGACGCGGGGTTATTTTAAAGGGGGTGAAAAAAGCGCGTGGTAACCGGAAAGAAGTGATCGAAAAAATCAAAGCGTCATTGAAAGACCGTTTTGAGGACACCTCATTTCCAGCGCAAATAGCTGGTCGTGAAAAGAATTTGTACAGTATTTATCGTAAGATGAAGCGCCAGAAAATTTCATTTAACGAAGTATTTGACGTATACGCGTTCCGAGTAATTGTGGACAACATTCCCCAGTGTTATCAAGCGTTAGGTATCGTACACAATCTGTTTAAACCGGTGCCAGGTAAGTTTAAAGACTATATTGCGCTACCAAAAAGTAACGGATATCAATCACTGCATACGGTTTTAGTCGGCCCGTTTGGAGTGCCAATTGAGTTGCAAATTAGAACGCTTGAAATGGATCAGTTGGCGGTGTCTGGTATCGCCGCGCACTGGCTATATAAAACCGAAGGCATTTCGAATGAAACCCAAGCTAGGGCGCATGAGTGGCTACGGACCCTTCTGGAATCACATAAAGGGTCTGACGATTCATTTGAGTTTATTGATAATTTAAAGGTTGATTTGTTTCCACAAGAAATTTTTGTGTTTTCACCGAAAGGAAAAATCGTCAAGTTACCCAAGGGTGCAACAGCGGTAGACTTTGCGTTTGCGGTTCATACGGACATCGGTATGACCTGTGCAGGGGTTAAAATAAACCGACAGATGGAGCCTTTGCACACGGTGTTAAGGAATGGGCAAACGATTGATATTATGACCAGTGACTTTGCCGTTTGTAACCCAAATTGGTTGAACTTTGTGGTGACTAATAAGGCCAGAAATGCCATTAGAAACCATTTAAAAGAGTTTAAGGAACGCGATGCGATAGCCCTAGGCGGTCAGTTATTAAATGCTGAGCTTAAAGAGGCGGGGGTTAGCTTTAATGAAATAAATCAAGAACGGTTAAAAGAGTTTTTAGTTGAGCAACAATTAAGCTCGGTAGAAGCCTTATTAATGGATCTGGGCTTTGGTAACCGTTTACCCTTATTGGTCGCGCAACAGCTGATTTCTCCTAAAGACTCGACCCAAGCCAGTGTGGATATCAGTAAAGGCAAACAATCATCCGCGACATTAAATATTCATGGTGCGGGGGGCATGTTGATTAATTTAGCCGTGTGCTGCCGACCCATTTCTGGCGATAAAGTAATCGGGTTTTTTAGCCCGGGTCGTGGCGTGATGGTGCACCGTATTCATTGTAGAAATACGCGTGAATACAAGCGCAAACATAAAAACTGGCTAAATGTGCGATGGACCGATGATGTTGAAGGCGAGTTCTTTACCGATATCCGCATGGAGTTAAAGAACGAAAAGGGTGTGTTAGCTCAAATAGCATCGTTGTTTTCGTCGTATGGTTGTAATATTGAGAACATTAGTATGTCGACCAGTTCTAATGAATCGTCATGCGATATTTTCACAATTACGGTCCGTGATAGAAAACACTTGGCGCGGGTTATGCGTCGCTTGCATAATCTACCAGCGGTAATAAAAATCTCTCGGGTTAGAAATTAAGGATACCTTAGCATGCAAAAAACTGTGATTCATTCAGATCAAGCACCAGCGGCCATAGGCACTTATTCACAGGCGATTAAAGTGGATGAAACTGTCTATCTGTCCGGGCAAATACCATTAGTAGCCGACACAATGCAATTGGTTGGAGACGATATTCGTGATCAAGTTCGACAGGTTTTCGATAACTTAAACGCTGTGGCAACGGCTGCAGGTGGTGATTTATCGGATATTGTCAAACTGACTATTTACCTTACTGATATGGCTGACTTTCCCGTGGTGAATGAACTGATGGCGACTTATTTTAGCCAACCGTATCCCGCTAGAGCCGCGATAGGGGTGGCAGCGTTGCCAAAAAATAGTGCCGTTGAAATGGACGCGATTATGGTTGTTAGTCGCGACTAGTTTTTTTGCTAGGACGCGTGACGGTCATGCAAAAAGAAACCTACCTTGACGATTTAGCGGTTACCGAACTTAAAGGGGTTGGCGAAAAGGTAGCGGAAAAGCTTCAGCGCCTTGGGATAGAATCGGTTGCCGATGTTTTGTTTCATTTGCCGTTTCGCTACGAAGATAGAAGCAAGGTGGTTGCAATTGGTGCGTTACAGTCAGGTACCTCTAGCTTGTTTGAAGGCCAGGTTGAACTAGCCGAGGTCGTCTTTCGCGGGCGACGTTCCATGTTAGTCCGTTTGGGCGATGGTACGGGCTTTATCACCCTGCGTTTCTTTCATTTTTCGATGAGTCAAAAGCAAGCCTTACAGCGGGGCCAATGGCTGCGATGTTTTGGCGATATTAGAAGCTATGGCCAGACCATTAAAACTGAAGTTGTACACCCAGAATACGAGTTAATTACTGAAGATCAGCGTGGGCAGGTAGACGGCGGCGTATTGGCTGTTTATCCGGTGACCGATGGGCTTAATCAAGCCACATTTAGGAAACTTAGCAGACTGGCTTTCGCCATGTTAGAGCAAGGCTTTTTAGTACGGGATTGTTTGCCTAAACAGCTATTACAGGAGCATGCGTGGCCCGAGCTTGTGGTGTGCTTGCAGCAGTTACACTGCCCTACGAGTGTGCCCAGTGGGGAGTTGAGCCAGATACCAGCGTTTAAACGGCTGATTTACGAAGAACTGTTGGCTAATCACCTGAGCTTAAGCCGCTTAAAACAAGGCGTTGACCATTTTTCTTCTCCCCAATTTAAAATAAATGACAAGGTTCAGCGGCAGTTTTTAGAGGTGGTCGGCTTTTCTTTGACCGGGGCGCAACAACGCGTGGTGAATGAGATTTCGACAGACTTGCTGTCTGCTCACCCGATGCAGCGTTTATTACAGGGGGATGTTGGTTCTGGGAAAACGGTTGTTGCGGCTTGCGCCGCGTTGATGGCGATTGGGGCGGGTTACCAAGTGGCGTTGATGGCGCCCACTGAATTATTGGCAGAGCAGCACGTTAAAAACTTTGATGCGTGGTTCAGTCAGTTAGGAATTGAGGTAGCGTGTTTGTTCGGTCGACATAAAGGTAAAACCTATCAAGCGATAACCGAAGGAATACGAGAAGGGCGGTCTAAGTTTATTATTGGTACACATGCCTTGGTACAAGAGAAAGTAGATTTTAATAAGTTAGGTTTGGTGATTATTGATGAGCAACATCGGTTTGGTGTGCATCAACGGCTGGCATTGCGGGATAAAGGTGTGGTCGGCGACCTGTATCCGCATCAGTTAGTGATGACGGCGACGCCGATTCCACGAACGCTCGCCTTGTTGGGCTATGCTGATTTGGATTTATCGGTGATTGATGAGTTACCCCCAGGGCGAACGCCGGTGACCACGACGGTCTTATCTATTAGTAAACGAGGGTTGGTTATCGATCGTATTAAGCAAGGGGTTGAAGACGGCCGTCAGGTGTATTGGGTGTGTACTTTGGTGGAAGAATCTGAGGTGCTGCAATGCCAGGCGGCAGAAGTGGCGGCGCAGTTATTGACTGCTCAACTGCCAGATCTAAACATTGGTTTGGTACACGGGCGGATGAAATTTGATGAAAAACAGACAGTCATGGGTCAGTTTAAACGGCAGCAATTGGATATATTGGTGGCTACCACGGTGATAGAAGTAGGTGTTGATGTGCCTAATGCCAGCTTAATGGTCATCGAAAATGCCGAAAGGTTAGGCTTAGCCCAGTTACACCAATTACGCGGTCGTGTGGGCCGTGGTCAACGTGATAGCCATTGCGTGCTGATGTATCAAGCGCCGTTGTCTGATAATGCAAATGAGCGTTTGACGGTGATGCGTGAAACCAATAATGGATTTAAAATCGCTGAAAAAGACATGCAGCTTCGTGGCCCGGGTGAATTATTAGGTAAACGGCAAGCGGGCTTTATGCGTTTTAAGATAGCGGATATGCTGCGTGATGCTGAGTTGATTGAGCAGATCGCTGATGAGGCCGAGCGTGTGTTAGTAAATAATCCCAAGGTAGTAGAGCCATTAATTCACCGTTGGTTGGGTAATTCAGTAGAATATGCACACGTTTGATTAAGTGTTGATGCGTTGAGCCATATTAATAATTTTTTTTTAAAAGACCCGGTTTGGCGTGATGCCAATCGATGTCTGTTCGGCGGCGTACCGCCAGGTTTAGCCAGTTGGCTGTTGGAACCTAACTCGTTAACCCAACGGTTAAAAAACAGTTTTTCGGCGCCGTTTAGCGTTAGGCTGGCGGGGCAAGGTTTGGCTAAACCTTTTTTAGCGGACGCGCGCCAACTAAAACAGCGGCAACAGTGCCATGCTCTGATCCGTGAGGTGCGGCTTGAAGTAGGTGATAAGCCCTTCGTTTTTGCGCGCAGTACCCTGAGTCAAAAAACTGCGCACGCGCTAAATGAGTTGACACACTTGGGCAATAAGCCCTTAGGTGAGGTTATTTTTGCCTACCCCGACTTACAACGACTAAGTTTGGATATTGCAAAAATTAACGTTAATCAGCTAAAAAAAGAGGTTCGTGAAAGCATAGGAGAGCAGAATTTTATTTGGGGTCGACGTAATACGTATCAAATTAATCAACATATTTTTATCGTTAGTGAGTTTTTTTTGCCAGCAATGTATCAATAATGACTATTCAATTAAAGACACAAAACTTAACCGCCTATTACGAGTTAACGCGGCTAAATAAGCCGATCGGTATTTTATTATTACTTTGGCCGATGTACTGGGCGTTATGGATTGCCAGTAACGGGACCCCTGATTTGTTGGTTTTTTGTGTGTTTACTCTAGGCGTGATTTTGATGCGCTCGGCAGGCTGTGTGATTAATGATTATGCAGATAGGCGGTTAGACCCACACGTTAGCAGAACCCAACAGCGGCCGATTGTAACAGGGCGGGTAACAGCGGCAGAGGCGTTACAACTATTTGCAGTATTGGTGCTGGCGTCTTTTTTATTGGTGTTGTTGATGAATAAGCTGACCATCTGGCTATCCTTTGGCGGTGTGTTTTTAGCGGCGTTGTACCCTTTTATGAAACGCTATACCCACCTGCCACAGGTTTTTTTAGGGTTGGCCTTTGGTTGGGCTATCCCCATGGTGTACGCTGCACAAACCAATAGCGTGCCGCCAATCGCTTGGTTATTGTTTGTAGCAACAGTGATTTGGGCGGTGGTGTACGACACGATGTATGCGATGGTTGATCGCGAAGATGACTTGAAAATTGGCATAAAATCAACCGCTATTTTGTTCGGTGATTTGGATAAGGTGTTGATAGGTTTTTTTCAACTGTTGTTCTTTGTAGCCTTAATATTAGTGGGGCAAAAAGCGGGTTTAGGCGTGTATTACTTTGCGGGTTTATGGGCTGCTGGCGGGTTTGCCCTATACCACCAATGGCTGATCAAGGATCGAGAGCCAGCGAAGTGTTTGTCGGCTTTTTTAAATAATAATTGGTTGGGTTTTGTGGTGTTTATGGCGATTGTTATGGATTATCTTGTTCGCTAAGGCTTATTAAGCACGGGCAAAGGCCCATATTTCAACCCGTTTAACCCCTGCTTTTTTTAAGGTCCGTGCCACTTCATTGGCGGTTGAGCCGGTGGTAACAACATCGTCTATTACAGCAACGAAAGAGGGTGTTGTTTTGCCGATATAGCTGAAAGCGTTACGTATGTTTTTGCGCCTTTTAACGGCACTTAATGACGCTTGGTCGTGTGTGTTAATCACTCGGTGTAGGTGTTTTTCAATCAGTGGCACGTTGAGCTTTTTATGCACATAATGGCTAATCAATTCCGCCTGATTAAAACCCCTTTCAGATAGACGTTTTGGGTGTAAGGGGACCGAGAGCAGTGCCTCTGGTTGATGCCCAAGCTTGTCAAAGTGCCGCGCCATTAAGGTCCCCATAACTCTCGCACAGTGGTACTGCTTATTAAACTTAAGCGAATGTATGAGAAATTTGGCCAAAGCATGGTAGGGATAAAGCGTTATTATTTTGTCGTAATACGGTGTTTTTTTTAAACAGCGACCGCAGGTGTTAGCATTAATCGTCAGCGCAATACCACACACCATGCAGGTGGTTTCGAGCGCAGGCATATCGGCTAAGCAGCGTGGGCATAAATCAAGGTCGTGATCAGCTGTTTGCTGGCAGATTAAACAGGTGGGGGGATACAGCAGGAGTTGTATTAATTTTGACCAGTTGTTCATTTTTTCTAGAAAACGCTTTGACAAGCCTGCCCCCTAAGGTAATATGACCGCTTGATTAAGTGTTGTAATTAGGTATTACCGTATGAGCATATCACCAGATGTTAGCAGTCAGCAAAAAAGAGCTGTCGTGCGTATTATGAAAAAACAATGGTCCCTGGATAAAATCCAGGCGCTGTTTGACTTGCCCTTTAATGATTTATTGTTCAAAGCGCAGACTATTCATCGTGAAAACTTTGATCCTAATGCGGTGCAAATCAGTACTTTACTGAGTATTAAAACGGGCGCGTGTCCGGAAGACTGCTCGTATTGCCCGCAAAGCGTTCGCTACGATACAGGGTTAGAAAAAGAAGCCTTAATGGAAATTCAGGCAGTAGTTGATGCGGCCAAAGCGGCTAAAGAAAATGGCGCGAGTCGTTTTTGCATGGGTGCAGCTTGGCGTAGCCCAAAAGATCGCGACCTAGATAAGGTGACCCGTATGGTTGAAGAAGTGAAGGCCTTAGGTATGGAAACCTGTGTCACACTGGGTATGCTTGAAGAAAGCCAGGCAAAACGTTTAAAAGATGCGGGGCTTGATTACTACAACCATAATATTGACACCTCTGAAGAGTATTACAGTGAAGTGATTACGACACGTAGCTTTCAAGACAGGCTAGATACCTTAGATACCGTTCGTGATGCGGGGATTAATGTTTGTAGTGGTGGCATTGTGGGCATGGGCGAGGAAATTGTTGACCGCGCAAAAATGTTACAGACCTTGGCGAACATGGAGCACCCACCGGAAAGCGTGCCAATCAATCAATTAGTACAGGTTGAAGGGACGCCCTTAGATGGCGTTGAATCGATTGATTCTTTAGAGTTTATAAAAACCATCGCAGTGGCACGAATTTTAATGCCCAAATCACAAGTTCGCTTGTCAGCGGGCCGTAGTGAGATGAGTGATGAAATGCAAGCGATGTGTTTTTTTGCCGGCGCCAATTCAATTTTTTATGGTGATCAATTATTGACCACTGAAAACCCCTCTGAAAGCGCGGATCATCAGTTGTTTAAACGTTTAGGGCTACACCCCGCAACGGTATAGATCAATTGATGGAACCATGGGATCTATCGGGTCAGCTTGATGGTTTAAAACAGCAGCAACTGTATCGCTCGCGACAAGTTATTGAAGGGCCGCAAGGCGCTCAAGTGCGCATAGCAGGTGCTTGGTTCGATAACTTTTCAAGTAACGACTACTTAGGCCTAGCTAATCACCCCGACGTCATAAAGGCTTTTCAGCACGCGGCTGGTCAATATGGCGTTGGCAGCGGATCGGCGCATTTGATTTGTGGCCATAGCGCAGAACACCATGCATTAGAGGAAGAGTTGGCCGATTTTACTGGGCGCCAACGCGCGCTGGTTTTTTCGACGGGGTATATGGCCAATATGGGTGCTATTGCATCGTTGGTGGGTAAAAATGATGAGGTGTTTCAGGATAAGCTCAATCATGCCTCGTTGATCGATGGCGCGTTAATCTCTGGGGCTCAATTTAAGCGATACCCGCACGGTGACTTAAAGCGTTTGGGTCAATTGTTGGCACAGTCAACGAGTAAAAAGAAACTTATCGCGAGTGACGGTGTATTTAGTATGGATGGGGATGAAGCCAATGTGGTTGAGTTAGCCTCTATGGCGCAACAATCGACATCACTGTTGATGATTGATGACGCGCACGGGATTGGTGTGCTGGGTCAGCGTGGTGGTGGTTTGTTGGAAAAGCTGGGTTTGAACTCACAGCAGGTCCCTATTTTGATGGCTACCTTAGGTAAAAGCCTAGGTACCGCTGGAGCTTTTATAGCAGGCGATGAGGCGCTGATTGAAACATTAATTCAGCGCGCGCGCAGTTATATATTTACCACGGCAATGCCGTCTGCCACCATGGCGGCAACCCGAGTGAGTTTGAAAGTGTGTCAACAAGATACGTGGCGGCGTGAAAAATTAGCGGCTTTAGTCGCTCAGTTTAGGCGCGGTGCTGAGCAATTAGGTTTGCAATTAATCGCGTCAACGACACCCATTCAGCCGATTATCTTAGGCAGTAACCAGGCGGTTATGTTGGCCGCAGAACGGTTAAAAAAACACAATATTTTAGTGGGCGCTATACGTCACCCAACGGTCGCTAAGGGTAGCGAACGTCTGCGTATTACCTTTTCTGCTAGTCATACCGAGCAACAGCTTGATCGCTTACTGTCTGCACTAGAAGGGTTGGCTCAGTGATTGAACTAAACTTACAGACGTTCGGCAGTGGTCCCGCTCTGGTGTTAATCCACGGCTGGGCGATGAATTCCATGGTTTGGAAGAGCTTGTTGGATGAGTTAAAAAAAACCTATCAAATAATCTGTGTCGAGTTACCGGGTCATGGGAAGAGTCAATACGCAGAGGCCTGGCAATTAGAGGACTTGTTGCCGTCGATGGCCGAACAGTTGCCGGAACGTTGCAGTATTTTAGGCTGGTCACTGGGAGGCATGGTATCGCTAGCATATGCAGATCGCTACCCCTCCCGTGTCGATAAATTAATCATGTTGGCTAGCTCGGCTAAGTTTGTGCAATCTAAAGATTGGACCAGTGCCCAACCGAAGGAGACCTTGACGCTTTTTTCACAAGGCTTAATGGGTGACTCATTTGCTGCCATTCGACGCTTTCTGATGTTGCAAACCCAGGGTATTGGGTCGGCAAAAAAACTTAATCTGTTGCTGAGAAATGTGCTTAAAACGGGTGGGGAAGCGTCTAAAAATGGCCTTAAAAGTGGTTTAGATATCCTGCAATATATCGATCTGCGTGCCGCGTTAAAAAACATCAAGCTACCTGTGCTAATGATTATGGGTGGTAAAGACCAATTGGTACCGGCAGCCGCGGGAAAGGCGTCACTCGATATTAATGAGAGCATTGATTTGACGATGATAGACGAGGCCTCGCACGTCCCGTTTTTGTCGCACCCATCGGACGTACTGCAGGCAATTAAGCAATTTATGTCATATGAGTTAGGTGGGAAATGAGTGTGTGTAGGGCCGTCATGCCAAAAATAGATAAAGCCTTGGTGCAGCAATCATTTGACCTTGCATCTACGTCATACCATCAGTTTACTGGCTTGCAGCGGCTTATTGGTGACCGTTTAATCGACCAACAAAAAGAAAGCGTCGTTGAGGCGTTAACAGTCCTTGATGTTGGCTCGGGTACGGGGTATTTAACGCGAAAATTGAGCCAATTAAAGGGCCTAAAACATTTGTATGCATTGGATATTTCAACGGCCATGTTGAACCAAACCGAGTTAAACACAAGAGGTTTAAACTTAACCGCACGTATCTGTGCAGACGCGGAACAGTTGCCATTACAAAGTGCGAGCGTTGATGCGATCTATTCCAATCTTGCGTATCAATGGTGTTCAGAATTACAACAAGCATTTGAAGAGTCTAATAGGGTGTTGCGTCAGCACGGCCTGTTTGCTTTTAGCACGTTTGGTGAAAAAACCTTAATTGAATTAAAAAATGCCTGGCGTTCAGTTGATCAAGCAGTCCATGTTAATACCTTTATCGACCAGCAAACAATTGAGCGCTACGTAGAAAGGGCTGGGTTTAGTGAGATTGTGGTGCGGAGCGAAGATATTGTGGTGCATTACCAAACACCCATGCAACTGATGTTGGAGCTAAAAGGGATGGGTGCACATAATATAAACCCAGGCAGGAATGTGGGCTTAACTGGGGTTGGTGGTTTTAAGCGCATGATGCAAACGTATGAGTTGATGCGTACTGAAAAAGGAATTCCTGCGACTTTTCAGGCGGTGTATGGCTATGCAAAAAAATAATGTTCGTTAGGATGCATCGAGAGACACAGGATGGATAAAGGTTATTTTATTACCGGAACTGATACCGATGTAGGTAAAACCTTTGTTGCTGCCGAATTACTAAGAGCCTTAGGCGAAGCGGGTTTGCGTACTTCTGGCTTTAAGCCGGTTGCCTCAGGTAGCGCATGGGTCGATGGGCGTTTGTGTAATCAAGACGCACTAGCATTAATGGCTGAATCGTCAGTCAAAATACCTTATGAGCTTGTTAATCCGTACTGCTTTGAGCCCGCTATTGCACCGCATATTGCGGCAAAACGCGTTGATACGGCGATAGATTTTTCGGTTATAAGCGCTCATTTTGAGAGGCATTTGGCCGTATCTGATGTCGTGGTTGTAGAGGCTGCTGGCGGTTGGAAGGTGCCGCTAAACGATGCCAAGGGGGTGGATGACTTGGCCTACACATTAGGGTTGCCAGTTATTTTAGTGGTCGGTTTAAAGCTGGGTTGCATTAATCATGCGTTATTAAGCGAGCAGGCAATTCTAGATCAAGGATGTCACCTAGCAGGTTGGGTTGGAAATAGCCTGAGTGAAAGATTTGAGGCGAAAAGCGACAATATAAAGACCTTGAAACAAAGAATGAAATCACCCTGCTTAGGGGTGCTTGAGTATCAAGTCAACGGTGAACACGTCGGCATAGAATCGAGAAGAAATATGTCTGGCGTACTTGATTGTTTGGGTGTTTTTCGTTAAATTGCACGGCAATAAATGCCTTTGATCAAAAAAGGTATAAAATTACGGAATATAACGACAAGAAGGTCGATCAGCAGTTTATGATTGAGAGGACTATTAACTCTTTAAGTAAACAGGGCAATAGCGACCGGTATTAGGTATATCTGTCAATTAAGTTTAAAGTACAAAAAATTAAGGGAGACTGTTTCTGTGAATAAACTAAAGCAATTATTTGCTGGTGGCGCATTGTTGACATTTATGTCGAGCGTTGCACATGCAGAGTATGGGCTGAACATGCCTGTCGGTGTAACCGAAACAAGCCGTCAGGTTTATGATTTGCATATGCTGATCCTTTGGGTTTGTGTGGCGATCGGCGTAGTTGTTTTTGGTGCCATGATTTGGTCGATGATCTTTCATCGTAAATCTAAGGGTGCAGTAGCCTCTCAGTTCCACGAAAGTATGACAGCAGAAGTTGTTTGGACGGTGGTGCCGTTTATTATTCTGATTGTGATGGCTATTCCAGCGACCAAAGTATTGATTGATATGCACGATGCTTCAGAAGCAGATATGTCTATTAAGGTAACAGGTTACCAATGGAAATGGCGCTACGAATATATTGGCGAAGATGTTGACTTTTTTAGTTCGCTCGATGCAGCCAGTAATGAAGCGCGCCAAGTTGGCTCCAAGATCGACCCTTCAACGGTGGATAATTATTTGCTCAACGTTGATCGTCCTTTGGTTATTCCAGTAGGTAAGAAGGTACGTTTCCTATTAACAGCGAGTGATGTTATTCACGCCTGGTGGGTACCTGATTTTGGTTGGAAAAAAGACGCGATTCCTGGTTTTATTAACGAGGCTTGGGTAAAGGTTGATGAGCCTGGTGTCTATCGTGGGCAGTGCGCTGAGCTTTGCGGACGTGACCATGGTTTTATGCCAATTGTAGTAGAAGTAAAGTCAGAAGCAGATTATGCCATTTGGTTAGCCGCTCAAAAAGGTGAAGAGGTGGTGGCTAAAATGGAAGCTGAAGTGGCCCTAGTAGAAGGCCTTACGGCGGATGACCTGATTCAGAAAGGCGAAGAGGTCTATCGCGCTAATTGTGTGGCTTGTCACCAAATGAAAGGTGAAGGCATCGCAGGCGTTTTCCCCGCTATTAGTGGCAGTGCTCTCGTTAACGGCCCAATGGATGCACAAATTGATATGGTGATGAACGGTAAGGTCGGCACTGCGATGGCCGCATTTAAAAATCAACTGAACGATGTAGAGCTTGCTGCAGTTATTACGTATCAACGTAACTCACTCGGCAATAGCGTCGGTGACTCAGTACAACCATCTGCTATCGCAGCATTAAGATAATTAGGAGAAAGAGATAATGACGACTGTTACAGCAGACACACACGACGATCATCACGATCACGGTCCAGCTAAAGGTTTTATGCGTTGGGTTACAACGACTAACCACAAAGACATTGGTACGCTTTACCTAATTTTCTCACTGGTAATGTTTATGGTCGGCGGTGCCATGGCTATGGTAATCCGTTTAGAGTTATTCCAACCAGGTTTGCAATTTGTTGACCCGGGTTTTTTCAATCAAATGACGACGGTTCACGCCCTCGTGATGATTTTTGGCGCAGTGATGCCGGCTTTTGTTGGCTTAGCTAACTGGATGCTACCCATTATGGTCGGTGGACCAGACATGGCGTTACCAAGAATGAATAACTGGAGTTTCTGGATTCTACCCTTTGCATTTGCCATGTTATTGTCAACCTTCTTTATGGATGGCGGGGCAGCAGCAGGCGGCTGGACACTGTATCCACCACTGGTTTTACAAGGTGGTAATGGCTTTCCCTATATGATTTTTGCGATTCATATGATGGGTATCTCATCGGTAATGGGCGCGATCAATGTTATCGTAACCATATTAAATATGCGCGCACCCGGCATGACCTTGATGAAAATGCCGCTATTCGTATGGACATGGTTCATTACGGCTTATTTGTTAATTGCCGTGATGCCCGTATTAGCCGGCGCAGTGACGATGTTGCTAACGGATAGGTTTTACGACACCTCATTCTTTAGTGCTGCAGGCGGTGGTGACCCGGTATTGTTCCAACATATTTTTTGGTTCTTTGGCCACCCAGAAGTGTATATTTTGATCCTACCTGCCTTTGGATTAGTGTCTTCAATCATTCCCACCTTTGCGCGTAAACCTTTATTTGGTTATAGCTCGATGGTGTATGCAACGGCTTCAATTGCATTCTTATCGTTTATTGTTTGGGCTCACCATATGTTTACGGTGGGTATGCCTATTGAGGGTGAGTTGTTCTTTATGTATGCAACCATGTTGATTGCTGTGCCTACTGGCGTGAAGGTATTTAACTGGATCTCTACCATGTGGAAAGGCTCAATGACGTTTGAAACGCCAATGTTATTTTCCATTGGTTTTGTCATTATGTTTACCATTGGTGGATTTTCTGGGTTAATGCTTGCCATTGCACCGGCTGATTTTCAATACCATGACACCTATTTTGTTGTCGCTCATTTCCATTACGTATTAGTGACCGGAGCAATCTATTCGATTATGGCTGCGGCCTACTATTGGTTGCCTAAATGGACCGGTAATATGTATAACGAAAAAATGGGGCAATGGCATTTTTGGTTGTCGACTGTTTCAGTTAATGTCTTGTTTTTTCCGCAACACTTCTTGGGATTAGCGGGTATGCCTCGACGAATTCCAGATTACTCTGTTCAGTTCGCCGAATTTAATATGTGGTCTAGTATCGGCGGCTTTGCATTTGGTTTGTCGCAAGTGTTTTTCTGTTATATCGTTTATAAAACGATTAAAGGTGGCGAAAAAGCAACGGACCAAGTTTGGGAAGGTGCTGAAGGCTTAGAATGGACCTTGTCGTCACCGCCGCCGTACCACAGCTTTACAACGGCGCCTGAGATTAAATAAAACGAGTCGCCCAGTGAAAACTGGGCGTAATATATCAAAATGGATCAACAGAAAAAAAAGAATGTCATAGCAGTCGTTATACTGATATCTATTGCTACTGCATTTTATTTAGGTTCGTTTGTATTTTTAACCAATAATTAGCAACACTAGATAACTTGTTAATTAAAAAATTAAACTGAAATAGGTAACCATATGTCTTCAGAAAACGCGTATTACGTTCCCCACGATGCTAAATGGCCAATTGTTGGTTCTATTGGCTTGACCCTGTTTTTAGGCGGATTTGCTGGCCAACTAAATGGGACTAGCATGGCAGCTAATGTCATGATTATTGGGTTTTTAGTGCTGGTTTATATGATGTTTGGTTGGTTTGGTGATGTGATTAATGAAAGTGAATCAGGCACCTACAAAAAACTAGAAGACGTGTCTTTCCGCATGGGGATGATCTGGTTTATCTTTTCCGAGGTCATGTTTTTTGCCGCGTTCTTCGGAGCACTTTATTATATCCGTGTGTTCTCAGTGCCTTGGTTGGCGGGTGAGGGTTCGGGTGCCACTACCAATGAGTTTATATGGAGTGGTTTCGAAGCTGTTTGGCCAACTAATGGTCCAGCCGCAGTGGGTGGCGAGTATGAAAAAATGGGTGCATGGGGTCTTCCTGCGATCAATACCTTCATTCTTTTGACCAGTGGTGCTACTGTCACTTGGGCGCACTGGGGTTTGGTTGCCAACAAACGTAAACAGTTAATTATGGGTTTGGCGGCTACTGTACTACTCGGTTTTATTTTTGTTGGATTACAAGCCTTAGAATACAGCCATGGTTACAATGAACTCAATTTAACAATGGGCTCAGGTATTTATGGGTCAACCTTTTATATGTTGACGGGTTTCCATGGTTTTCACGTGACGGTTGGTGCCATCATGTTGTTGGTTATGCTAGTTCGCAGTATTAAAGGGCATTTTACGCCAGAGAATCACTTTGCATTCGAAGCGGCCGCTTGGTATTGGCACTTTGTTGATGTTGTTTGGTTAGGCTTGTTTATATTTGTTTACTGGCTGTAGTCAGAATGGTTTTTTAAAAAAGGCGCTACTGTGTAGCGCCTTTTTTATTGATCTCATTTCCGCTTGATTGTTGTAGTGTTGGCGAGTGAGGTACAACGCCATGTGGTCTAATAAGGTCAAAGCTGGCTGCTAAAATTAAGGCCATAAATAATGCGATTGATAGGCCAATTCGAATTACCAAAGCTTTAACAACTTCTTTAGGTTTTGATTGGGTATTGCTTAAGTGATAAAACGCCCTAAACAATTGGTAAATTATTAAAAATAAAGCAAAAACAACGAGGTATTTAATGATAGGTGGCATGTGGTGCTCTCAGCAAATGTTGGCTATGGTTGAATAAATGCAAGTTAATAAGCAATGGTCGCTTTAATGTATGCAGTTTAGATTTAATTTCATTTTAACGCTTTTGGCTATTTTAGTGCTGGCTTTATTATTAGCCTTAGGCTATTGGCAGCTAGATCGAGCACAACAAAAACAAGCCTTGTTGGATTTGCAAGCAGCGCGTGTACAGTTAGAACCGGTCGCTATTGATACAGTGCGTATGAATAAAGAACATTTACGTTATTTACCAGTGACGGTGTCTGGCGCAATAGATGCCGATCAACAAATACTGATTGATAACCAAATTAAGCAAGGTCGTGCGGGATACTTTGTTTTAACGCCCATTAAACTAACTAACAACAGCGCTATTTTACTAAACAGAGGTTGGCTCCCCTTGGGCGATGACCGTAACACCTTGCCTGATGTTAAAATCGACGCAGTTACACTAACGGTAAACGGCAGATTAGACCATTTTCCAAGTGTTGGTATCGCCCTAGAAGGTGCAGATGTGCTATCAGATGGATGGCCGGCCGTTGTGCAAACAATTAATTTAAACAAGGTATCGGAACGTTTAGGTTATCCTGTTATGCCTTATCAAGTATTATTGGATAATGATGAGCAGTACGGCTATGAGCGTGAGTGGACGCTATTTGAAATGGGACCAGAAAAACATCATGGCTACGCGTTTCAGTGGTTTGCCTTGGCGCTAACTTGGTTGATTCTGTATTTTGTTGTCACTATAAAAATTAAAACTAAGACTAAAAAAAATGAATAAATTAACTAAAAACAGACTAAAACTTATCTTTATTACAAGCTTATTTGCACTGCCGGTTTTATCGGCTTGGTTTGTTTATCTAAACCCTCAGCTTCTGGAGGGCAGCAAGACGAAAAACTATGGTGAATTAATAACGCCAGCCATTCCGTCTCAGATTGAAAGTTTTGTTAATCAACCCACTGAAGAAGGACTGCAACACTTAAAGGGTCGTTGGGTGATTGTTCATCTGGATTTTGATGGGAGTTGCGATACCAGATGTATCGAGTCTGTTAAATTGTTACATCAATTGCATGTCTTGTTAAATAAAGATTCTGATCGTTTGAAACGTGTTTTTTTTGACAATGGTGGAGCAGGCACGGATGCAGCGCAAGCCTTGTTTTCACAGGATACCGGGTTAACCGTATTAAGTTGGTCAGAAGAACACATCGCTAAACTTAAGGCGCAGGTTCAAGGGTTAAATGATGGCGATATGATATTACTAGACCCATTAGGTAATATTATGATGAAGTACCCCCAACAGTCCGATCCCTATGGTATGCAAAAGGACTTAAAGCTTTTATTCAAGGCCTCACAAATAGGATAAAACCATGTTTAGAAATTTAACTATTTTTGCAATTTTGCTGGCGTTATTTGTTGTGGTACTGGGCGCTTATGTGCGTTTGTCTGATGCGGGTCTAGGCTGCCCTGATTGGCCAGGTTGTTATGGTAATCTCATTATTGACGAAGGACATGATGAGGTATTGAAGGCTAATGAAACCTTTGCAGAGCGACCCTTTGAAGCCTCAAAAGCTTGGAAAGAAATGATCCATCGGTATTTTGCCAGTGGCTTGGGTCTGGTGATTTTGATTCTAATGGTAATGGCATGGCGACGGCCTTCATTAGGCCAGCGCGGATTGACAAGCAGTTTATCACTGCTGGTTATTTTTCAAGGCGCCTTGGGCATGTGGACGGTAACTTTGTTGGTTAAACCGGCAATCGTAGTGAGTCATTTGCTGGGTGGTTTGGCGACATTGAGCTTGCTCTTTTGGTTGTTACTACGACTTAACAATAAGCGCTTATTGGTCAGTCAGGCAAGTAACAGTGTAAAGCGTTTAGCCAAGCTCGGCTTGGTTGTATTAATCGCTCAAATTGCACTAGGTGGCTGGACCAGTACCAATTATGCAGCCCTAGCCTGCCCAGATTTTCCAGCATGCTTTGCGGGTAATTGGACTCCATCACTCGATTACAGCGAGGGCTTTGTACTATGGCGAGGCTTAGGTGTTGACTATGAGTTTGGCGTACTTAGCAATGAAGCGCGTGCTGCAATTCATTGGGTGCACCGATTGGGTGCCGTAGTCACCACGGCCATATTGGCTTATTTGGCGGTAAAGCTATTTACTATGCGTGCTCGAAAAGAGGCGACAATATTGCTAACCCTATTATGCACACAAGTTATGCTAGGTATTCTAAACGTTGTCTTGAGTTTGCCACTGAGTATTGCAGTAGCGCATAATGGCGTAGCAGCACTGTTACTATTGAGTATGGTGTACGTTAATTTCAGGTTAAAAAAAAATAGATATTAAATAGGGTTTAATTTTGACAGAAGAAATGATTAATCAGCCGGTAAAGCAACTAAGTTGGGCAAGCTATTACGAGCTGTGTAAGCCAAAGGTCGTAATGCTTATCGTATTTACCGCGGTTGTCGGTATGTTTTTGGCGGTCCCCGGTATGGTGCCGTGGCAACCATTGATTTTTGGCACCCTTGGTATCGGCTTGGCAGCTTCATCGGCTGCAGCGATTAATCATTTTCTGGATCAGAAGTACGATGCAAAAATGGCCCGTACCCAAGGTCGGCCATTACCTCATGGGGACCTAACGGGTAAACAAGTGCTCGGGTTTGCCTTTACGCTGGGCATTATAGCGATGTTGGTTTTAGTGTTTTTGGTTAATGAGTTAACGGCCTTTTTAACCTTTTTATCGTTAATTGGCTACGCAGTGGTTTATACCGTCTACCTTAAGCATGCGACACCGCAAAATATTGTTATTGGTGGTGCTGCCGGCGCTGCGCCACCAGTTCTCGGTTGGTGCGCGGTAACAGGCACCATTGACCCATACGCCTTACTGCTTTTTTTAATAATTTTTATTTGGACGCCGCCACACTTTTGGGCGTTAGCAGTGGCGAGACGTGACGAATATGCCAAGGCAGATATCCCCATGTTACCAGTCACACACGGTGCTGATTTTACCCGCTTGCACATCGTGTTTTATACCGTGCTATTACTCTTAGTCACGCTGTTACCCTATTTGACAGGGATGAGTGGTCTGCTGTATTTAGTCGCCGCAATTGGTTTAGGCTTGGGGTTTTTGTATTACGCTATTTTGTTAAAAAGAACGGCTGATGACGTCATCGCGATGAAGGCATTTAAATACTCAATTGTATATTTAATGGTGTTGTTCGCTGTTTTATTGATAGATCATTACGTTAAATATTGAAATCAACCATAGTAGGCACAATGATTAAGGTTATCTAAAAAGTGGTATCGATAACAGCATCACATGTTTTTACTCGTAAGCGTAATAACTGTAAGAGGTAATTAGACGGTTACTTATGACATCACATCGGCCGGGTAATAAAATCAGTCAAATAATGGTATCGCTTGCTTGGATTAGTTTTTTAGCCATGCTGGTTATTGGTTTTGACCGCTACCTTGAAAAACGGACTAACCCGAATGAACGACCAGCGCTGGCTTACACAGCTGAGGGCGCTGCTGAGGTTGTACTGGTGCAAAATCGGCAAGGGCATTATATTGCTGACGGTAAGATTAATGGCCACTGGGTGACCTTTATCATCGACACTGGGGCAACCAGCCTCAGTATACCGGGGAATGTTGCTAAGGCCTTAAATTTAACCGAAGGTCGTGCTGAAAGAACGCGAACGGCAAATGGTGACATTATGGTGTATAGCACCCGCCTAGACACAGTAAAACTAGGGTCTATTGAGCTGAGAAATATAGCCGCGCACATTAACCCGCACATGGCAGGCGATCAGGTGTTATTGGGTATGAGTTTTCTTAAGCACCTTGAGCTACTACAAAAAGACAAACAGCTAACTGTACGGCAAAGCCCCCGTTAAATAACCGAGTAGGGGGGTTAACTGGGATGAAATTCCAATAATTGCTGTTTTATTTTATTCATAGCATTTTTTTCGAGCTGGCGAATACGTTCTGCCGACACCTGATATTTATCAGCAAGTTCGTGCAAGGTAGACTTTTCATCACTCAACCAGCGGTCTGCTAAAATTGAGCGGCTTCGGTCATCCAAGTTACTCAGGGCGACTTGTAATTGAGCGCTATTACGTGACTCTTCGGTGCTGTTTTCAACGATACGAGCGGGATCGTGCTCTTCATCGGTGACAAAGCTCGCGGGTGTGTGAACTAATTCGTCGCTGTCAGCATTGTCGTCTTGATGGCCGTCAAACGCCATGTCGTGATTACTTAAGCGCTTTTCCATCTCATAAACAGCAGATTTGTCGACGCCCAGGTCATTGGCAATGGCACCTGCTTCGGATTCATTTAACCAGGTCAGTCCGCGTTTATGTTTTCTAAGGTTAAAAAACAGTTTACGTTGAGCCTTTGTGGTGGCAATTTTAACAATACGCCAGTTTTTAATAACAAACTCGTGGATTTCAGATTTAATCCAATGAACCGCATACGAAACGAGGCGTACACCCATTTCAGGGTCAAAGCGTTTAACTGCTTTCATTAAACCAATGCTGCCTTCTTGAATAAGGTCAGGTAAAGCTAAGCCATATCCGCTATAGCTTTTGGCAATATGGATGACGTAGCGCATATGAGATAAAATCAGCGTGCGCGCAGCTTCTAAGTCATTAGAATTGTGTAAACGATAGGCTAAGGCTTTTTCTTCTTCGGCGGTTAAGATGGGCGCAGAAGAAACGGATGCAATATAAGCATCCAAAGAGCCGGCTGATAAGTTAGCAGGTACTGTTAGTGCGTAAGTCATATTATCCCTTCCATTAATCATCGTGCTGTGTCATTTAAAGTCTAGCACTCGCCATATAAGAGTGCTAATTATAGCAAAAGTTCAAAAGATTGTGTCAACTGAAAAAAATGTGAAAGGCACGCCCATCAGCGTTCTAATTCACTGAGGTAACGGCTCACCACAATCCAAGAACCGACAATGCCTAATAAAATAGAAAAAAGCACCCATAACAGGGCGTGGCTGATGGTCATGTAATCTATAGTAAACGAACTGCTGTATAGCTGGGCAAGCGAGCTCGACGGGCCGTCAAGCAACCAAACCGATAGGTTGACTAAAATGCAGGCCAATACACCGCCTAAAAAACCGTACCAAAAACCACTGTAAATAAAGGGCCGCATAATGAATGATCGCGTAGCACCAACCAGGCGAGTAATATCAATTTCATCCCGCCTGTTTTGTAGTTCTAAACGAATGGTGTTACTCACAATTAGCAACACAGCAAAGCCCAATAATACGGTGATAAGAATGACAGCGCGTTGGGCAATATCTAAAATCCCTTGTAGGCGTGATAACCAGCCCATGTCCATTTGCACGAGTTGGATGGCTGGTTGTTGCTCAAGTTGCGTCAGCAATAGCTGTAGTTGTGTTGCATTGTTTAGGCTGGTGATGGGTGTTATTTGGATGACATGCGGCAAGGGGTTGTCGTTGAGCACGCTGATGGCCGCACCAAAACCACTGTATTGACGAAATTCTTGTAAGGCATCTTGTTTGCTAATCAGTGTTGTTTTAGCGATTTTATCGTCGTTTTCCAGTAATTGGCTTAAATCTACAGCTTGTTGAAAAGTGACGTTTTGTTGTAAGAATATTGAGATATTATTCGTTAGGTCAATTTGGTCGCTTAATGACTTTAAATTGCTAATGGAAACCAATAAGCCAGACGGCAAGGACAGTGTGATAGCAATAACGCTAACAGTCATCATAAAATTGAACGGTGCGCGATAAAAGCGGCCGAGACTAGCAAAAAATGTGTGTAAGTGAATGCGAATATACGACTGCAAATTAAAATTCTGCATCGGTTTTTTGATGCTGCTACGACGACTAGCCATGTGCTTGCACCAACTCACCTTGCGATAACTGAAGCGTACGGTAGCCCATTTGTTGGATTAAACCGATATCGTGACTGGCAATTAGAACAGTAACCCCCACCTGATTAAATTGTACGAATAACTGCATAATTTCTTCTGATAGCGCGGGGTCAAGATTGCCTGTGGGCTCGTCGGCTAAAATCATGGGGGGACGGTTGACGACTGCTCTGGCGATGCCAATACGTTGTTGCTCACCACCGGATAGGGTAATGGGGTAACGCTGTTCCTTACCCAATAAACCAACCTTATCCAAGGCCGCGCGAACCCGGCGCTTAATCTCGTGGTGATTAAAGCCCGCAATAATCAGCGGTAAGGCGACATTGTCAAATACCGTTTGGTCATGGAGTAAACGATGGTCTTGGAAAATCATGCCAATTTTGCGACGCGTATACGGCACCAGCCGTTTAGACAAACGACCAACATTCTGATTATCTAACATTACTTGGCCCTGGGTGCTACGCTCGAGTAGAGCGATTAACTTTAACAATGTGCTTTTTCCGGCGCCCGAGTGGCCGGTTAAAAAGGCCATTTCACCTTGTTTAATGTCAAAACTAACGTTTTTAAGTGCGTCGCCGCCGCCGGGATATCGCTTACTAACGTTAATAAATTGCAGCATATAAACTCAGTGAGTTGACTCAGGTTTTTCGAATAAGGCGTGTGTGAATTCCTTTGCGTCAAACTCGCGCAAATCGTCAATGCCTTCACCGATACCGATAAAACGAATAGGTAAATTAAATTGGTTGGCGATGGCAAAAATAATGCCGCCTTTAGCAGTGCCGTCTAACTTGGTTAGCGTAATGCCGGTTAAGGGTGTCGCTGCATTAAAGTTTTTAGCTTGTGAAATCGCGTTTTGCCCTATGCCTGCATCAACAACCAACATCACCTCATGCGGTGCGGACTGATCTAGCTTTTTGATAACACGGTTGATTTTACTGAGTTCATTCATCAAATTTGTTTGTGTATGTAAACGCCCTGCCGTATCAGCAAGTAGTACATCGACCTTTCGTGCACGGGCTTTTTCAAAGGCATCATAGATAACCGACGCCGAATCAGCACCACTATGTTGCGCGACGACTTCAATGTCATTGCGTTTGCCCCATTCTTGTAACTGCTCAATGGCGGCGGCTCTAAAGGTATCGCCAGCGGCGAGCATGACACTTTTACCTTCGGCTTTTAAGCGTTTAGCCAATTTACCAATGGTGGTGGTTTTACCCATGCCGTTAACGCCGACGACTAAAATAACAAAGGGTGAATCGCTGTCTGGAATACGAAGCGGCTGTTGGTTGGCTAGCAAGATGGCGTGCAGTTCTTCTTGTAGTGCATCGCTCAGTGCCTGAGGGTCGGATAGTTGTTTGCGCGCGACGCGTTGGGTTAGCTTATCGATAATACCTTGGCTGGTTTCGATACCAACATCAGCGGTTAATAAAATGGTTTCGAGTTCTTCAAATAGTGCGTCGTCTATTTGTTTTTTGCCGAAAAATACGTTGGCCAAGCCACCTGCTAAGCCAACGCGCGTTTTAGTTAATTGTGTCTTAAGGCGTTCAAAGACCCCCGTCTTGGTCTGCTCGCTCTCGGCGGCTTCAGTTGAGGCGGTGTTTTTTTTGTTACCAAATCCAAACATGATATCGTGTCTTTCCGAGGGGGCTGTCGTAAAATGCCCATTTTAGTACAGTTACAGTTTATGTGAGAGCAATATGAGAAAGTTATCCGTTACGGTATTTTTACTGAATAGTTTGTATTCATTGACCGCGTTTGCCTCGCCAGAATTAATGTCTAATATGGTACACGAAAAAGTGCTTAAAAATGGCTTAAAAATTCTGGTAAAAGAAGACCGTCGTGCGCCTGTTATGGTGTCGCAAGTTTGGTATAAAGTGGGTGCAAGCTATGAATACGATGGTATTACAGGCGTTTCTCATGTGTTGGAACACATGATGTTTCAAGGCACCCAAAATCTTGAGCCCGGTGAGTTTTCAAAAATTATTGCCGCTAACGGTGGGCAAGAAAACGCTTTTACGGGTGCTGACTACACGGCATATTTTCAAACCATGGAAGCGTCCCGTTTGGAAGTGAGTCTACGGCTAGAAGCCGAACGTATGCAGCATTTAAACTTACAGCAAAAAGAATACGAAAAAGAATTGCAAGTGGTGATGGAAGAGCGGCGTTTGCGCACCGAGGATAAGCCGCAAGGTCAAACCTACGAGTACTTTAAAGCGATGGCTTATACCAGTAGCCCATACCGCAATCCGATTATCGGCTGGATGCAAGATTTAAAAGATATGCAGTTGGCCGACTTAGCGCAATGGTATCAACGATGGTACGCACCTAATAATGCAACTTTAGTGGTGGTGGGTGACGTAGATGCAACGCATGTGTTTAGCCTGGCAGAAAAACATTTTGGCGCGATTCCGGCGGTGTCATCTACCCCAATCAAGCAACGTGTAGAAGTCCCCCAACTAGGGGTTCGACGCAGCATTATTAAACAAACGGCGAAATTACCGTACTTACTGATGGGCTATAAGGTGCCTGTGCTTAATACTACTGATAAAGAAACGGATGTGTACGCCTTAGAGCTACTGTCAGGCATTTTAAGCAGTGGCAATAGTGCACGTTTAGACTCCCGTTTAGTGAGGGGCCAGCAAGTGGCGACAAACGCCAGCGCGGGCTATGACCTGAATGCTAGATTAGACAGCTTGTTTTTATTCGACGGGGTGCCGGCAGATGGGCGCAGCCTACAAGAGTTAGAAGAGGCCATTATCAGTGAAATAGATAACTTGAAAAAAACACTTGTTCAACAACAGGAACTTGATCGTATCAAGGCGCAAGTCATCGCCGCAGCGGTGTATCAAAAAGACTCCAATTTTTATCAGGCAATGCAATTGGGGATGTTAGAAACGGTAGGAGTCGGTTGGCAAAAAGAAGCGGAGTACCTGGATAAGGTAAAAGCGGTAACAGCTGAGCAGATTATGGCAGTGGCGAATAATTACTTGATTGAAGATCATTTAACGGTTGTGCATATGCAACCACAGCCGATAGATAATAAACAGGAGGCTCGTCATGCACAGTAAGCTGCCCGTATTACTGGCCTTTGTGCTGGCCATGTTTGGTTCGCAAAGCCAAGCAGTACCAACGATCCAACACTGGCAGTTGGCTAATGGGGCGGCCGTTTACTTTGTACCAACGGAAGGCTTGCCATTATTAGATGTTCAATTGGTATTTGACGCAGGTAGCGCGCGTGATGGCGAAAAATTAGGGTTGGCGGCCTTAACCAGTGCGTTGATTGATCAAGGTGCTGGCGGTTTAACTGCGCAACAAATTGCCGAGCAATTAGATAGCGTCGGGGCGCGAATGGGAGCCTCTAGCTCACGCGATTATACGTCTATCTCGTTTCGTAGCTTAAGTGATCAGCAGACATTAAAAACGGCGTGGGGCGTATTGACCAAGGTGGTTAATACACCGCGTTTTCCAACGCTGGGTTTTTCGCGTGAAAAGCAACGGACGCTGTTGAGTATCAAACAACGTGAAGAATCACCGGGCACGTTAGCGCAGCTGGCCTTGTATCGGCACATGTACGGCGAACACCCGTATGCAAACCCCATCCAAGGGCAGTATGACTCGGTTAATAGACTCAGTGTTAATGAGCTAAAAGCGTTTTATAAAAAATATTATGTGGGCAGCAATTTAACCATGGTGTTGGTGGGGGGTATTTCGCGCCAACAGGCCGAATTATTGGTCGATCAAGCCGTGGGACAATTGGCGTCTGGCGAAAAAGCTGCACCCATAGCGGCGGTTGACACACCGTTAAATGGGGCAGTTATCCAGCAGTCATATCCGTCGCAACAAACGCACGTGTTGTACGGCCTGCCGGTTTTAAAACACAACGATGAGGATTACTTTGCGTTGTACGTGGGTAATCATATTTTAGGCGGTAGCGGTTTTAGTTCACGTATCGTAAAAGAAATTCGTGAAGAACGGGGTTTGGCTTATAGCGCTTATAGCTATTTCTCTCCAATGTTACAAAAAGGCCCCTTTATGATGGGTTTGCAAACTAAAAATGAATCGCTTGATGAAGCAGTAAAAGCAACAAAACAGGTCCTAGGGCAGTTTGTAGACAAAGGCCCAAGCGAAGAAGAATTGATTGCAGCGAAGAAAAATATCAGCGGTGGTTTTGCGTTAAAGCTGGATAGTAATAAAAAACTGCTAGCTAACGTGGTGGGCATTGTCGTTAGTGGTGCGCCATTAGATTACCTTAACACCTATGTGCAAAAAATTAATGCGGTAACGGCAAAGCAAATACAGCAGGCGTTCCAGCGTCGTGTGAGGATAAAAAGCATGACCCTGGTAACGGTTGGCGAAAACAAGGATACAAATAACTAATGGCTGGTAAAGAGAATCGTGTACGAATTATTGGCGGCCAGTGGCGCGGTCGTAAAATTGGTTTTCCTAATGTCGAAGGCCTAAGACCAACCACAGATCCTATACGTGAAACCTTGTTTAATTGGTTGCAGCCTTATTTATCCGGCGCCACGTGTTTGGACCTGTATGCTGGCAGCGGTGCCCTGGGTTTTGAGGCCGCATCAAGAAGTGCCGAACGTGTTTTAATGGTTGAGAAAGATGTCATTATCATTAAGTCCTTGCGCAACAATAAGGACTTAATTAAAGCAGATAACGTGCAATTGATGCACCGCTCTGCGATGGATTTTTTAAGCGACAAACCAAAACCAACAGACCCAACGTTTGATGTGGTATTCCTTGATCCACCTTTCAAGCATAATAGTCTACCTGAGTGCACTAAGCGACTTGAGGAAAGTGGTCTATTGGCGGATGATGCACTGATTTATATTGAGTGTGAACGCAAGTTGGACTTAGACTTTTTGCCCATCAATTGGCGTCAACACCGCAGTAAAACCAACGGCCAAGTGTCTTACTACTTATTTCAGCGAGAAAGTTAATGCGTAAAAAAGCGATATACCCCGGCACGTTTGACCCATTGACGAATGGGCATCTGAATATTATTCAACGCGCTTGCAAGTTATTTGATAGCGTTGTTGTCGCGGTGGCAAAAAGCACCAGCAAAACACCGTTATTTGATATGCAGGAACGGGTTGCGTTGGCCAAGCAGGCGCTAGCATCGTATGCAAATGTCACGGTGGTTGATTTTGAAGGCTTATTGGTGGACTTGGCGCAACAGCAACAAGCAGAAATTATCGTCCGTGGGGTGCGCTCGATTGCTGATTTTGAATATGAAACCCAAATGGCGGGTATGAATAGAAAACTGATGCCCGAGTTGGAAACCATTTTTTTAACCACGCACTCAGATTGGGCCGACCTGTCGTCAACATTGGTGCGCGATATTGCCCGGCATCAAGGTAATATTAGTACCTTTGTGCCCGCTAATATTGAGCAAGCCGTGCTACAAAAGCTTCGTTAACGATGTCATTAATTATTACCGATGAATGCATCAATTGCGATGTGTGTGAGCCCGAATGCCCCAATGATGCGATCTATCAGGGCGAAGAAATTTACGAAATAAACCCGGACCTGTGTACAGAGTGCGTTGGCCATTTCGACACCCCGCAGTGCGTCGAAGTGTGTCCGGTGGAATGTATCCCTAAAGACCCAAACCACGAAGAAACGCAGGACCAATTACAACTGAAGTACAGCCGTTTAATGGCGTCAAACGAAGGCTAAAAATGAAACAACTCAGCTTGGCAGCACTGGTTTTCATATTTTTATCGGCTTGTGTTAAGCCAGAAACACACCCACCGGCGCAAGCCGTTGCCAGCGCGCATCCTGCAGCCACTCAGGCGGGGCTGGACATTCTTAATCAAGGCGGCAATGCCTTTGACGCGGCGGTGGCCGTTAGCGCAGCGTTAGCGGTTGTTGAACCGTTTGGTTCCGGTATTGGTGGCGGTGGCTTTTGGTTGTTACACCGTGCCAGCGACGGTAAACAGGTGATGCTTGATGGGCGTGAAGTGGCACCTCAAAAAGCCCATCGAGATATGTATTTAGATCACGCTGGCGAGCCGATTAAACAGGCTTCGGTTAATGGAGCATTAGCGGCGGGTATTCCTGGTATGCCAGCTGCCTTGGTGCATTTGTCGCAGCAATATGGAAAGTTAAGCCTAGGTGATAGCTTAAACCCGGCGATCAAGCTTGCCGAAAACGGTTTTAGCGTCAATCAACATTACCAAAGCCTCGCACAATTTCGCCACGCGGTATTAGCCGCCAGTGAACCGGCAAAATCGCTTTTTTTAAAACAGGGTCAGGTACCGAAATTAGGCGCTAGCATTGTCCAAAAGGATTTGGCTATGACATTAAGGCAACTAGGAAAAGACGGCTTCAATGGCTTTTATGCAGGCCCAGTAGCCGACAAATTGGTGCAGGGTGTACAGCAGGCAGGTGGCATCTGGACACATCAGGACTTAGCGAATTACCGAGTTAAAGAACGTGAGCCTATTATTATTGATTACAAAGGCATCAAAGTTATCAGTGCAGCCTTGCCGTCGTCAGGTGGGTTGGTGTTGTCGATTGCACTCAATAGTCTAGAGCAGTACGACTTAGCCGCCATGGACGAAGCGACGCGTATCCATGTGGTTGTAGAGGCGATGCGGCGCGCTTATTTTGAACGCGCCTTAAGTATGGGGGATAGTGACTTTGTGAGTGTGCCCAGCGACACGCTGCAAAAAAAATCTTATGCACATCAGCTGGCAGCCGATATTAGCTTAGATAAGGCAACACCAAGCGCACAGATCAATGGGCTTAATCCGACAGAAGGCCATGACACGACACATTTCTCGGTCTTGGATAGGCAGGGCAATCGGGTATCGGCCACCTTGTCCATTAACTACCCCTTTGGCTCAGGTTTTGTGCCACCGGGTACGGGCGTGTTATTGAACGACGAAATGGACGATTTTTCAATTAAACCCGGCACACCTAACGTGTACGGCCTAGTGGGTGGCGAAGCGAATGCCATCCAACCGGGTAAACGGATGCTGTCGAGTATGTCTCCCACGTTTTTTGAAACGGACGATAAAGTGGGCCTACTCGGTACCCCCGGTGGCAGCCGCATTATCAGTATGGTGTTATTAGCTTTGTTGGATGCAGCGCAGGGGCAAGACCCCCAATCGTGGGTAAGCTTAGCGCGTTATCACCACCAATATTTGCCCGATTGGATACAGCACGAACCGAATGCACTGAGTGAGCAAACCATTGCACAACTCAAAGCTAAAGGCCATCAACTACAATCGGTGGGTAGAAGTTACGGCAATATGCACGCGATTTTATGGGATAAAAAAAGCAATACAGTGAGCGCCGCCAGTGATCCGAGGCATTCCGGTAAGGCCTCCGTAGAGTCTGGGCGTTAAGAGAAGCGCGCCCGATCATTGTTTACTAGTAAAAGGACCGGCTAATCTAGTTTCACTAAGACGCCCTAGCGCGTAAAATACCCTTTTAATTATTACGGAGCACAAGTCACATGGGCAGAGCTTACCAAAACCGCAAATTATCCATGGCTAAAACATCGGATATGAAGGCCAAGGTGTATAGCCGTTATGGGCGCGAAATTTATGTGGTAGCTAAGTCAGGTGGCTTTGACCCTACGGGTAACTTGGCGTTGCGAAGCCTGATCGATCGCGCTAAAAAAGATCAAGTGCCAGCTCACGTGATAGATAAGGCGATTGAAAAAGCTAAAGGCGGCGCTGGTGAGGACTTTTTCCCCGCGCGTTATGAAGGGTATGGCCCAGGCGGGTGCATGGCGATTATTGATTGTTTAACCGATAACCCTAACCGTACCTTTGGCGATGTACGTATGGCGTTTACCAAAACCGATTGTAAAATTGGCACCCAAGGCAGCGTAAGCCATATGTTTGATCATTCGGCTATTTTTGTTTTTAGCCATGACGATGAAGACGGCGTACTAGAAGCCCTAATGGACGCCGATGTAGACGTCAGCGATATTGAAAGTGACGACGGAAAACTTTCTGTATTTGCCCCCAATACGGATTACTATAAGGCTAAACAGGCCTTACTTGACAGCTTTGGTGAGATTGATTTTGAGGTGGACGAGATACAATTTATTGCACAAAACACCACCACCATTAAGGGTGACGACGTTGCCCTATTCGACAAGTTTTTAGCCATGCTGGACGAGTTAGACGATGTGCAACAGGTGTACCACAACGTTGAATTACCCGAGCTTGACTAGGCAATAATAGCCTGCTGTCACTTTGTATAACACGATTGGTTTCTATTTATGACAAACGATAGCAAAGTAAGCGTTGATTTAACATCAAAGGAAAGTTTTCATTTTTGGACGCCTGTTAGCAGCCGTTTTTCTGACCAAGACCCGTTGGGACATATCAATAATGTCGCTTACGCCGCCTATATTGAAGCAGGTCGTACGATGTTTATTGGGGGCTTGCTAGATGCAAAAAAACACCCCGATATCGACTTTGTTTTGGCCAATGTAACGATTGATTATATAAAAGAGGCGTATTACCCCAGTATGGTAGATGTGGGCACACGAGTTATTGCTGTAGGTAATAAATCAATCACAACCGGCTACGGTGTGTTTGTTGCAGATGAGTGCGTGGCAACGGCAAAAAGTGTGAATGTTTTTTTTGACCCGAAGGCGCATCATTCGGTGGCTATTCCCGACGATGTTAAAGCGTTTTTACTTGCCGACCCGTTATTAAAAAATCACTCACGTGAGTACGCTAGGACGTATTGATTTCATCTGTAATAAAGAAAGTGATAGCATCATTAGTGATTTAATGCTTTCACCAAGGGCTGTAATTGGTGCTCGTATTTTTTCCACGACTTTGAGCTACCTTGGTACATTTTTTGTCCGACTTGATTAGCGCTTGCAGTAACGACTCGACGTGTATTTTCGTGGAAGTTTAAACAGGCGTCTTCCCATTCTAGCTCACAATAAGCGAGTAATTTTTTTGTTTCTTGTTCTTGGTTTTCGGTTAAATCCTCATAACACAAGTCATAAATTTTATTTGGAAAGCGTTGGTGCCAGAACGTCATTAAATCGGTATACAGATGATAAAACTTGGCCAAGTCGTTCAAATTATTTGTAAAGCCAAGCCCATGCACAGGAAAATAGCGGTTAAAATTTGACCAGCACGTAGCGACAGGGTCTCTCTTTAGATGAATAATTTTTGCTTCTGGAAAAGCCGATAATATGAGACCGACCCATCTAAAATTTAGTGGCATTTTATCAACAATGATGTTTTCGGGATAATTTAATGCCTGTAATGAGCTATGGTACCTAGTACGAATGGCGCTCATACTGTTTTTTGATAAGGGTTTTGGGTATTGTCTCGTTAAGTTGGCCTGCTGTTCTTGCATAATAATATGAGCCAGTTGGTTCATAAACTCCAGCTCACCTGCACCACGAACGCTAGAATGACTATCGAGGATTTGTTCGGTTAGAGAGGTTCCAGAGCGTGGCATACCGACAATAAAAATGGGCCGAATTTTCGATAAAGACTCAAAATTGTCTACATTAAGGATCGGGTGTTTAACACTAAAAAGTTTTTTTATGGATGAGAAGGTGTTTTCGGATTTATAAAACTTGTAGCCAACTTCAGCTTTGCTGAGTTTATTAGCTTCTAATAAATAATCAAATGCGGTGTTTTCTTCTCCTGGTTTGTTGTAGGCCTTCGCTAAGGTGTAACAAACCAATATGCGCTCTCGTTTAGTCAGTTTTTCATTGTCATAGAGCTTGTTTATCACCTCGATAGGAATACTATCGGGCTGCTTTAGCTTTAGAGGGTATAAGCTACAAAGTGCAGACACATTATTCGGATCTATATTAAGTGCCCGTTGCAAGCTTTCTATCGCGGCTTCAGATTGCCCAAGCACGTTTAATGTGACACCTAAATTAGCGTGTGCGTCTGCATATTTTTGATCTAATGTTATAGCGCGATTATAGTCGCTAATAGCAACATCAAGCTTTGAAGTAAGCTGAAAACAACGACCGCGTGTATAAAAGAGGGTGGCCGAGTCAGGGTATTTAAGGGCTAGTTTATTCAGAACTTTGACGGCCGCGTAGAGCTGACCATTTGAAACCAAAGTAGTAGCAGATTTTAATTGTAACTCAAGCTCTCGAGAAACGTGTTGCGTGGCGCCAGATCGATCGTCTATAGCTAACAGTCCCTTCTTAGCCAATGGGTTTTGAGGTGATTGATCTAAAATCTTATTATAAAGTTCTCGGGCCTGTTCGAAGTTGCCCTTATTTTTAAGGGATTTTGCACGGGCCAACAGTCGGTTTGTTTTCATTACTTGAGTATTAGAATAAATATAAACAGTTATTCGTTGAGTAAAAAATCATACTTTAATGTGATTGCTAATTGCGTGAACTAATCATTAAATGTTATTTTTTAAGTGGTTTAACAAATCCCAGACAGTTCACACAAGCCGTCCAGTACCAACTGAATAGGGCTGATCACGCCAATAATTTTACCGTTTTCAATCACCGGTGCTCGCATTAGGTTGTATCGTGCAAATAAGCGGGAACAATAGCGAATATCCATATCGGGCGACACGGAGATAAGTGGTTTTTCGTTAATTTCGTAGACATTAACACGGTCAGCGGCCCTGTCTTTGGCTAACACCAATCGCGCAATAATACCGGCATTAATAACGCCGTATTCATCGTCTTCATGAAACTTATTAACAAAAAGTACCGAGGTTTGGTGCTGCTTCATCACTCGAATGGCTTCGGTTACGGTGCATTTTCCGTCGATCATATGTACGTCGGTTTTCATTACGTCGCGAACGCGAATGGTTTTTTTCTCACTCATAGTTCTTCCTCAATAGTCTGTGTTATTTCTTGAGCCTGATGAAGCACGCCGATGGCGTCTTCAACGTCAATTTTTAAGGCAATACCACTGCCTGGTTCTTCATCAAATCGTCCCGCACGGGAAATCTCTTCAATAATTTTCCGGCTTAAATGTTCTTCCACTAAAAACAAAACAACATCACGTTGGGTTTCTAAATTAAGGCCTAAAAACGTCTTTTTCTGCTTTAAACCTTCTCCTCTCGCGTTATTAATAATGGTCACCCCGGTGGCGCCGACCTCTCGAGCAGCTTTTAGGACAATGTCTGTTTTATTGTCGTCAACAAATACTAAAATCAGTTTAAAGTGCATAGTTAATCTCCTTTATCAGGCGGGTTTTGCTGCGTTCGATGCGCTAGCCATTCAGTTAACTGGGCGTATGCGAGCACGGCTATTATAGGGAAAAGGCTAGCGAAGGCAATGAGGCCAAAGCCATCCAATAAGGGGTTTCTACCGGGAATGGAGGACGCTAAACCGATGCCTAGCGCAGTGACTAATGGCACGGTAACGGTCGACGTTGTGACGCCACCAGAGTCATACGCCAAGCCAATAATAAGTTTAGGCGCAAACATGGTTTGTATAATAACGACGATATAGCCGGCAATAATGAACAGATACAATTCCGTACCACTAACGATACGGTAGGTACCTAAGGCGATGCCAAAAGACACCCCGGCCGACACGGCGAGGCGTAAATACCAGGCTCTAATGGCACCGGCTGAAATTTGTTGTGCCTTAATGGCCACGGCAATCAGTGAGGGTTCGGCTAAGGTAGTAGCAAAGCCAATGCAGGCGCCAAACACATACACCCAAATATAATCGCGCCATGCGATAGAAATCGACTGATCGGTGCTCGGTTGAATAAAGCTATCGCTGGTGAGTTGTTCTGCCATCATAGCGCCCAGTGGAAACAGGGCTTTGTCTAGACCGACAAGGAAAAAAGTGATGCCGATAATGACGTAGATCATGCCAATAATTAAATTTTTGAGATGACTAAAAGGGCGACGGATGATGGCTAATTGAAAAAATATAATGATCGATAAAATCGGTGCAATATCCCTTAGCGTAGACAGTAATACGCTGCTGATTTCATTTAGCCAACTGCTCATATTAAAATCCCATACAGCATCACAAACATCATAGGGGTTAACGAGGCGAAGGCAATCAAGCCAAAACCATCGGTCATTGGGTTACGCCCCTGAATGGCAGAGGCAAGACCGACACCTAAGGCGGTAACCAGTGGAACGGTCACGGTGCCGGTGGTGACACCGCCCGAATCATAGGCGATACCGACGATGGTGTCGGGGGCAAAAAAAGTCATCACGACGACGCCGATATAACCAGGAATAATAAGATAGTGTAAGGGCCAGCCGCGAATAATTCTTAATACACCGAGTAAAATGGCGAAGCCAACCGATACGGCAACGGTATAACGTAAGCCTAGGGCATAGCTTGTTTTTGCCGCATCGGATAAGTCAATCATGCCGCCTTCGGCAGCGATGCGTGCGGCCTCGTTTGCTACGGCGATTAATGCAGGCTCTGCTACTGTAGTACCAAAACCCAAAGAAAAAGCGAATGCCATTAGCCAAAAAAGGCTGCCTTTTTTGGCGAAGGCATAGGCCATATTGTCGCCAATCGGGAATAGACTTTTTTCAAGACCTTGAATAAAGAGCGTGAGCCCTAACACAACAAACACAGTACCGATGGCAATGTCGCCAAGGTCCGGGATAGGTTGGCGTAAGATAAAAATTTGAAAAACAAAAATAACAGCAAAAATAGGAATCAAGTCCTTTACGCTGTCTATTAATTGTCTGAAAAACTTATTTTTTACCTTAAACAAACAACGCCTCCTGAGCGACTCACTTTATAGTAAAAAACGATAAATTTCTAATCCGTTTATTTATTTTTGGGTAAAAAGTGTACGGTTTAATGTTGGCAATGCGGGCAGTAAAAGGTGGAGCGCTGACCGATAGTGACCTGCTTGATGGGTGTATCGCAAGTGCTGCAAGGTTGTTTTGCTCGACCATAGACATTAAGTGTTTGTTGAAAATAGCCGGGTTTGCCGTCGCTATTAACAAAGTCTTTCAGTGTTGTACCACCTTGTTCAATCGCTTGGCTCAGGATGGTTTTTATATCGCTGACTAAGTGTGTCATGCGTGCTTTAGAAATATCAGTAGCGGGGCGGTTAGGGTGAATGCCCGAGCGAAAAAGTGCTTCACTGGCGTAGATATTGCCTACGCCAACGACGACCTTACCGTCCATAATGAAACTTTTGATGGGCGTTTTTTTATTACGCGCTTTGGGATAAAAATCATCAATAGTAAATACGTCAGATAAGGGTTCTGGACCTAGGTGGTGTATCAGCTTATGTTCCTCAATTGCCCCTGCTGACCATAAGAAACAACCAAAACGTCGGGGGTCTTTGTAACGCAAGCAGCGGTTATCGTCTAAGACGATATCAATGTGTTCGTGTTTTTCCGGTTCTACTGCTGCATCAACAATGCGTAAACTCCCTGACATACCCAGGTGAATAATCAAGGTGCCTTGGTCTGTTTCAAGCAATAGATATTTTGCCCTACGTTTCACTCGATGAATGATGAGCCCGGGTAGTTGCTGTTCTATTTCGGGGCTAACGGGCCAACGCAGTTTGCCTTGTCGAACCTGTACCCGGGATACGCGTTTACCTTCAATATGGGGGGCAATGCCGCGTTTGGTGGTTTCAATTTCGGGTAATTCAGGCATCGGGCTCAGTAGGCTTGGTTAATTGACTCATTTTCTGGTACTTATCGAGACTAAGGGTGTAGGCCAGTGCTGTATCGTTAGCCACTAGAATAACCTCGTTCTGTTGTCGTATGACGTTAAAGCGTTTTGTTTTACCGCTGCTGAAGGTGATTAAAACAGCTTCGCCGATTGTCGCGCTGCTAGGTTGGTGGCTGACATGAATAGCGCGGGCAAAACGCCATTCATCAAACAGCATTTGTACTGCGTCAGCCGACAGTTCCTCGTTGGGCTGTAATAGGTTTTGCCAATGGCCGTTTTTAGTTTGCTGCAGCTGAAGTTTGGGTGTGTGCAGTTGCGTAATTTGTACCCCATCTGCCAATAGTCGTGTATCGAGGTAGTCATCTATTGGTGCTGTTAAATGGTGCAAGAAGGTGTCATCGACTAAGTAAAGCTGGGTATCATCGCTGACATAGCGCCGTGCGTTCATGCTTTCTGTCGAACCAATGGCTAAGTGGGTGTCGTTAAAGCGAAGGCGTACCACAGGGTTTAATAAACCAAAACGGCTTAATGCATTTGCATCAAGCGGGTAGCTAACGGGGGGGCTAATTTGAGAAATTTTTAATAACCGCTCCACCTTGCCGTTTAAGGCGGCAGCTTTGATTGGCTGAGTTAGCCACCACTGACCATTTTGGCGCGTTAACTCAATGCTATTGCCGGACTGGCGATCGATGCGTATCAACTGAATTGACCGAGGGCCCAGCGTGGTGAGTTGAAGGCGCTGGTTCGGTTGCTGGCCGGGTTTTAGCCAAACCACCAAACCAAGTCCAATAGCCAATAGTAATAACAGCAGGTTGATGATTAGGCGGCTTTTCATCAGATTAGCGTTTTTTCCGTTTAAGCCAAATAACAATGCCCGTCACAATAAATACAAGCGGTAAAAGAAATAAAAACCCAAGGCCAAAAATGATCGACCATGTTGGGTTAATTTCTAACGCAATATCGCTGGCAGTTTTAGCCGGAATGTCGATTAAACTGTCGTCGTGGTTTAACCATTGTATTAGGCTTAAGCCTAAATCCAAGTTGGCGCCATTACCCAAAAAGGCATTGGATAAAAAGTCGGCATCACCGATCACCGCAATGCGTTGGGACGCAACGTCAATATCGTCCATCGGCTGCTTATTGCTAAGGGCATAAGCAATCGCAATTGGGCCTTGTTGTTCATCACTGTTGCTATCAAATTGAATGTTACCTTCTATGTTGCCGGTTTCAGTCCATGATCTGTCTAAGGTAGATAATAGGGCCGTTGCCATATAGTTGGAATCAGTGTTGATTGCCAGCCCGTTGGCGCCGGGAAATAAGCTCATGGTTTGCAAATGACGCGTTGCCAAGTGGTCGGGGTATTGAGTGACCAAGGCAAACGTGGGGTCATCAATGCCGAATAATTGTGTGGTCGCGTCCACGACCGTGCCCGGCAGTAAAGAGACACCAAGTTGCGCGGTAATCTCCTGAACGTAACTGGCTTGCCCCGGCTCGGTTAGCAGTAATAAGGGGCGACCTTGGTTGATGTAGTCGTTGATTAACTGAATTTCACCGGCGAGTAGTACCGATTTTGGGTCAGCAATCACCAGCAACGAGGTGTTTTTTGGGATGCTCGGGGTATTAATCAGGTTTAGGCTCTGACTATTGATGCCCTTGTTCTTTAGCTCCTTGCTAAAGATGGCAAAGTCAAAATTAGCATCGCCGTCAGGCTTGCGTTCCCCGTGCCCGGCTAAAAATGCCACCCAGCGTTGTTCACTTTGAGACAACCGTTGTAAGGCGTTAGTTAGGGCTTGTTCATTCAAGCGGCTGATCGACTCGCGGCGTCCGTTATAACGAATCACCAATTCGCCATCGTTGGTAATGCCTTCTTCGCGCGCCTGGTCTGGACGCATATCAGGATTAACAAAGCTCAACGATATATCGGGTTTATGCCGTGTATATTTTTCCAGTAGCTGCGAAATTTGTTGGCGTAGCAGCTCATTCTCTGTGGCGTATGCGGTGATATCGACGTTCTGATCGAGCTGTTGCAATAATTGCACACTGGGCTCAGATAAGGAATTTCTGCTGTTGGCTGTCCAGTCGGATTGTGCGCTATATTGTGAACTGAGCCAGGCTAATAGGGCAAAAACCCCGATAAATAAAAACGTAAAGGCGATGTTTTGCAGGCGGATAAAGTGGTGTATTTTGCGTGAAATTTTCATGACTGTAGGCGGTCGTTATCTAAGCGTCGAATACTCAATATCAAAAACCCAGCGGTAAACAAGACAAAATAGGCTACGTCGGTGGTATTGACTAAGCCCCGCAATAGATTTTCAAAATGGCGCATGATGGAAATATAGTCAAGTAAGGCGCTGCTATTGCCGCTGTTACTGCCCGCCCAGTCGATTATCCATAAGAATAACAATGCGCCAAAGCTGGATACCGCAGCGACTGTTGGCTGTGTCGCTATAGCGGACATATACAAACCCAAAGCATTGAACGCGGCCATCAAAAGTGCCAAGGCGAGTAGGCAGGCAAAAAACTTCCCCAGATCTAAGTCGCCTACCGTGAGTAAAGATAACGGCATTAAGGCAATCGACAGCAAAATAATCAGTAAAAAGGCAAAAATCGCCAAAAACTTACCCAAGACAATTTCGCTAATACTGATTGGCGCAGAAAATAAAAGGCTGATGGTCTTATTGCGCCGTTCGTCGCTAATAAAACGCATGGTAAGTAGGGGTGTGATGAGCAATAAAATAACAGCTGCGTTACCAAACAAGGGGGCGACAACCAAGTCGGTGACCCCAGGCGCGTTCGGAATACCGACTAGTTTGGCCTGAATCGTCAG